>Ga0247813_10000007_pt1 | contig 620989 bp, 541 predicted proteins | sample UWRJL169409C1_FD_180719 | JGI IMG/M metagenome (GOLD analysis project Ga0247813, IMG submission 180719) | Plant litter microbial communities from Arlington Agricultural Research Station in Wisconsin, United States - UWRJ-L169-409C-1 | ecosystem: Environmental > Terrestrial > Plant litter >... | reverse complement strand
CAAAGTGGCCCCAGAATACATTAAATTTGTTGAGGATCAAATCAACCGCAGACCTAGAAAAAGATTCGGTTATCAAACACCGATAGAAATGTTTAACCAAAAGTTGCATTTATAAGTTGAATGTACGTTTCGTTTTAAGCTTTTTTTCGGAATTTCAAGCATTGAAGCACCGATCGCTTCTGAAAGACGGAGATTCTTACAGGTTTTTAATACGTTGAAATTACACGGATGTGTTTTAGTTGAAGTCGCTTTGAATAGCCATTTTTAGTGGTTTACAGAAAATTCGTCGAGTAATATTACTGGATTGCGGATTACTATATTGCAGGATAGCACTATTCCATTTTGCAGGATTCGGAAGTAGCTGGATTACGGGGGAATTGCTCAGAAAAAGCCCCGACGATACCGCCGGGGCTTTGCTGTAAAAGTTTCAGATGTTCCTAATAATTCAGCTTCCTGCTTTTCTCCGTAGCGCAAACGAGGTTCCACAGGGCGCGGGCGCCGACATTGGCATCCCAGTCGCCGGAAGCTCCCGGGGAAACTTCATTGAGGTCGAATCCGACGATCTTTTTGCCCGATTCCACCAGCTGGAAGAACAGGTAATTGATCTGCTCGAGCTCAAATCCGCCGGCAACAGGTGTCCCTGTATTCGGACAAAGCGCCGGATTCAGCCCGTCGATATCGAAGGAAATGTAAACGCGTTCCGGAAGAGCTAGCAAAATGGAATCGACAATGGCTTTCCAGGATTCGCCTTCGTATTGACGGCGTTTAAGATCCCAGTCGAAGAATGTCGTTACGCGATCGTCGCTGTTTGTGATCTGTACTTCGGAATGCGCCACATCGCGGATGCCAACCTGTACAAGCTGCTGCAGGTTGCTGCAGTTTTTCAGTACGTTGAACATAATGCTTGCATGCGACTGGGTAAATCCCTCGTAGGCATCTCTCAGGTCGGCATGTGCATCGATCTGCAGAATTCCGAACGGTTTTCCTTCGGCGTCGATGGCTTCGATCAACCCCAGCGGCGTACTGTGCTCACCGCCGAGAACGGCAACGATCTTTCCTGCTTTGAGCAAACCGGAAGCGCGTTCTTTCAGGTTTTCCCGCAGGGCATTCTGGGTTGCATTGATCTCTTCAACAATTGGCAGATAGTCGCTGGTTGCCGTAAGCTCGCCGCCCTGTTCGAGGAACTGGATGTATTCCACCGCGCGAATGCACAGATCGGAGTTGATCTGTTTCCATTCTTTGGAGATCGGCGTCATGAAGACATTCGTTTTCCATGCTTCCGGCAATTGCGGATGGTAGAAATCCAGCTGCGTTGAAGCATCGAGAATAGCCTGCGGGCCGTCGCTCGTTCCTTTTCCGTAAGAAGCCGTAGCATCCCATGGAATGGGAATAAGAATAATATCAGCTTCGGACTCCGAAACGGGGAAGCCGAAAATATTGCCGTTTGCTACTCCAACGCCGTTCGGGTCGAAGTTATCGGATTCAGCCATTGATCAGTTGCTTAACAAAATTCGGTAAAGCGAAGCTGGCTGCCTGGAGGTCGGAATTGTAATAACGCAATCCCTTTGCTTCGACGAAAGCATCGATCTCTGCTGCTTTATTAATGGTTTTCGGCTGTGCCGCGCCTTTCAGTCCGTACTGGAAGCTCCACATACCTGTTGGATAGGTCGGAACGTAGAACAGCGATACCGGGGCATTTTCTTTCCCGAAGATCTGCTGTAACGTCTGGTTCAGCTCAGCGAATGCATGCTCGTTGAATTTCGGCGATTCTCCCTGTGCAACAAGGATTCCTCCGGGTTTCAATGCGTTGTAGCAATTCGTATAGAATTCTACGGAGAATAAGCCTTCTGCAGGGCCAACAGGATCGGAACCGTCTACGATAATGATGTCGTATGACTCGGCCGTTGCCTGCGCTGCGTGTGCAATTCCGTCGCCAACGATCAGGTCGAGCTTCGGATTGTCGAATGCTGCGGCAATGTTTGGCAGGAATTCTTTACAGGCTTTGATCACTTCACCATCGATCTCGACCATGGTTACTTTCTCAACGCCTTCGTGACGAAGGATCTCGCGCACTGTTCCGCCGTCGCCACCACCGATAACGAGAATGTTTTTCGCGTTTCCGTGTGTGAACATGGCAGGGTGAGAGATCATTTCATGGTAGTGGAATTCGTCTGCTTCGGTTGTCATGAACATATCGTCCAAGGCAAGCAGCTTTCCGTATTTCGGTGATTCCAGGATGCGTACGCGCTGGAAAGGGGATTGTACGTCGAAGAACACTTCACCGGTATAACGGAGCGAAAGTGCCTGGTTGTCGTCTTTATCTGTAAACCATACGTTGCGGGTATACATTTCCGGGTTGGTCCACTCGGAAGCTTTCTGGCGCATAGTCGAAATATCGAAATCATTACGTGTCAGCAAAGCAACAGGCCCGCGTTTCATTTCAATGGCTGAATAGTTTTTTGCCCCGAAGCATTTTTTCAAATGATCGAAAGAGATCCAGGCGTCCATTTCGCCGCAGGTGAACAGGTCCACTGCTGCGTAACCGTACTCGGGCCATGTATGGATCGCCAGGTGGCTTTCCTGAATAACAACCACACCTGAGACACCATATGGTGAAAAGTGGTGAAACGTAGAATTAATGACGGTTGCACCGGCTAACTGAGCGGCACCGACCATGTCGCGCTCGATTGAAGACACATCGTTCATAATGTGCGGATCGCACCCCATAAATTCAACCAGAATATGGTTCCCCAAAGCTGTACTCATTCCTGTAACTTGTTTTAAAAAATTGAACGGCAAAAGTACGCATTTGAATGAAATACGATTTGGTTTTTAGCAGAATTAATGATTTATTGATTTTACAAATGAGCTTTCATGGTAGCGCCAGTCTATCTGTCCGGGATGTATCCCGGACTTACCTGGCTAAGCCCATGACTTACAGTGTCATCTTTAGGTCGATTCACACAAACAACAAAACCAGCGTCAGCACCAATCCGGCGAGCGAGTAAATAAGCCCGGCTTTAAACGCTTTGGTTTTAGGAACGTACATCCAGAATGCTGAAACGACGAAAAACAGCAGTGAAAAGCCGAAGAAAATATTCAGCCAGTAAAGCGGATCATTGGTCGTTGCTTTGTGCAGGTGCGTCATTTTGTCGAGAATGTAAGGAAGCTCGCTTTTCGTAATGCGCGTAACACCCGTTTTTTTGTTGTAATCGCCGTTTTTGAAATAGATCATATCACCGTCTTCCTTCTCAAACTGGTAGCGCTTCATGTTCAGCTCTTTTCCAAGATTGAGCGCATCGATGTGTGGAGCGTTTTTCTCCGTAATAGTCGTTTTGGTTTTCAGGAAATCTGTTTCACGGAAGATCAGGACAATACCGCTGATCGCATACACCGCCATGATCCCGGCTAAAAAGAAACCGAGATAGCGGTGAAGCACACGCATGGATAAACGAGTTTTCATGCCGCGAATTTAACATTTGTCTTTTAAAAGCGCTCGAGGAACTTAAATGATTTATTCGTGGATGCAGAAATTTACGGATCAATTATAAAGAACAGGCGTTTTCACTAAACGGCATTTCCTGGTGTTGCTTTGCATACGCTGCACATTTATCACGCGCATTCTTCTTAGAGTCTTTGATCGCATAGGTTTTAAATACACCGCCCGGATTGGTGCAGGAACAGGTATATTCTTTCGTGCAACTGCTTAAAAATACAGCTGACAATAACAGAGAAACGAGCGTTGTGTTTTTCATAATGGTCGATTTATTCATTGTTGAGATCATGAAGTGTTTCTTCTTCAACGTAAAAAGCGCAACTGTATTTGCCGGTGGAATGCTTTTTTCTGAAAGCTGGCTGCTACTACTAAACAATAAACTATCCGGAGCTTATCCGGGCAACACTTATAAAACGTAGCCGAAATGAGCATGAAACCACTTTTCCAAAAGCTTTCGAACCTCTTCTGGCTTCTCGATATGCGGATGATGACCGCAGGCTTTCAACAAAACAACTTTCACCTGTGTGCCGGCTTCTACTATGGATTCCAACTGCTTTTCTGTTCCATACTGATCGTCGCTTCCCTGTATCGCGAGCACGGGCATTTCCAGTCCTTTGATCTCTTCGCGGATATCCCAATCCAGGAAAAACGGTGCGCGCCACGTATTGGCCCAGGCGTAAAAGAGTGTGCGCGTTTTGTCTCCGTGTATGCGGAAAAGTCCGTCCATTTTACCTTGCTCGAATGCATCGATGGCCGGAAGTATTCCGTTGATCGTTTCGGGCTCCACGCATGTGTGGGCAGCCATGGTAACCAGTCCGGTTACGTTTTTCGGGAACAGCTTAGCAAAGAGCAAAGCTATCGTTCCGCCGTCGCTGTGGCCAACAAGCAGAACGCGGCAGCCGGAAGGAAGCATTTCGTCCAGGACCTCTTTTAATTCATAGGTATAATCGTGCAGATAGGTTTCCGTTCGTTCATCCGATAAGGGATCCGATTTTCCATGTCCCTGCCGTTCGATGATCAGTCCCGACAGGCGCAGCTCGCGGCACAGCTCTTCGGGAAAGGCTTTCCACTGAATGATGGAGCCGAGCGCTTCATGCAGGAATACAACGACGGTTGCGACGGAACTGCCGTGTGCGATCCATTTGGTGTTGACGGAATAAGCTGTTAGCCGGATTCTTTTTTCCATGAGTTGGAGGCGGATCATATTCCGCCCGTTACAATCTATAAAAAAAGGGAGTCCGCTACTGCGAACTCCCTCTACTATCTGATCACAGCGTTTATTTCTTTACGCGTTCCACGTAAACGCCTGTGCGTGTATCTATTTTAATGACTTCGCCCATTTCGATGAACAAGGGAACTTTCACTTCGGCTCCTGTTGAGATCGTTGCCGGCTTCATGGAGTTTGTTGCCGTATCTCCTTTAACGCCCGGCTCCGTGTAGGTTACTTCGGAAATGATGTACATCGGAAGCTCAAGCACCAGCGGCGTTTCCTCATCGGCATGGAAAAGGATGTTACAGATCATGCCTTCCTGCAGGAATCCTGGCTTGTCGATCATTTTAGCCGGAATGTTGATCTGTTCGAACGTTTCGTTGTTCATGAACACAAATTCAGTTCCTTCCTGGTACAAATACTGGTATTCGCGGTTTTCGATACGCACCACATCGATCTTGTGACCTGCGGAAAACGTGTTATCCAATACTTTACCTGATTCGATCTGGCGCATTTTCGTACGTACGAAAGCAGGGCCTTTTCCCGGTTTTACGTGCTGAAACTCAATGATTTGGAATAATTTATCGTTGTGTTTGATACACAAGCCGTTACGGATATCTGCTGTCGTTGCCATTCTGTGTTGTTTTTGCTTTTAAGCCGCAAATATAACCAACTTTTTATTCTGACAAACCACAGGTATTTTAAGCGTTAATTTTCGGGATTTGTTCCGTTAAGAACGGAAATAGCGTTATTTTTGTAACCAGTTATGGGAAATTTACCATTGTTTTTAAGTGACATTGCAGGTTCCGAGATCTTACTGATCCTGGTTTTCGTGCTCATGTTCTTCGGCTCGAAGAGTATTCCGGGGATTGCGCGGACGATGGGGCGGACGATCCGTCAGATCAAAGATGCTTCCCAGGAAGTACAGGATGAGATCCGTAAATCAGGAGGCGACATTCGTTCCGATTTCAATCTTCAGCGCATGATGGATGAAACAAAAGAAGATATTGCAGCGCCTTTTCGCGAACATGCACGAACACTCGACCAGGCTGTGAACTTTGAGCCGCCGACAACGTTTGTAAAACCCGTTGCGCCTCAAATTACAACAGAAAAAACAGCTCCCATCACCGAAAATGCCGATGCGCCTGCAGATCTTCCCGCGGAAACAGAAAAGCCTTCCGCTGAGCCTGCGAAGTAGAATTAATTTTTGCCTGCGCAGGGGAAGAATAGCCATTCAAGGACTCACTTATACGTCAACCATTTAAAAATCAATAATCTTCGGTCATAGGTATACAGCTTTTATCCACTGGTTATCTATGGCGTGTCCATTGATTATATACGACTCATTCATAGGGTATCCAAGAAGCATGTAAGGAGCATCCCTATGTCAACCCTATAGTAACCCCGTGTCAACCCCGGATCAACCCTATATCAACCTGTTTTTGTTTGTTATGCCTGCTAGCGCTGAGAGCGATTCGTGTGGTGTTTTACAATTATACGATTATTTTGGGGAATAGAAAAATGGGGAGTTGTGGAATAGGGAGCTGGGGAGCAGGGAATGAGGAACAGCGAATAGTACCGCGTAGCCGAAAAAAAAAGCCTTCGTTTCCGAAAGCTTTCTATCCTGTTTTTGAATCTATTGATCAATCTTCATCTCCGCCTGTGACATGATGATCGTTGTGCATTTCCAGCTTAAAGCCCTTGCGGATCTTGGGGTTTGAGATCTCACCGCCGCTTGTGCCTACTTCGCGTGCAAAATACGTAGCGATCATGCCGACCAGCAATACCGTTATAGAAGCCACCATCGCCATTGATTTCTTTTTCCATTCCAGGAACAGCGCGATCAGCGAAAGGAAAATAATTCCCCACATGAACGGCATCATCGTTTCTGCTTTCTCTTCGTGCTCGTGGATCAGGCGATGGTCCATTCCTTCCATGTGCTCCACGACTTCCTCTGCACCTTCACCGGTCGACATAGACGGAAGCGCACAGATCCCGGCGATAAAAAACACGAACAATCCGACACGCCTGGTGACCGATGATTTGGCAAGAATGCCGATAAGGAGAATTAAAACGCCTAATATCAGCGCGATAATAGGGAAATGGTTGATCAGTAAATGCTGATGGGCTGAGTTCATACGTAAAAGTTTGCGCTGAAAGTACAAATAATTCGCGATTGATATTGGCCCTTTTTAACAAAGCCAGTTGTACATTGCCACCTATACTTCGTGAACACTTTCAACTAAGTAACTGTGCCAGCTCTTCTCCTGCAAGGCTCCCGATGGCAACACCCATTCCGCCCATGCGCACGCCGATCCCGACGTTCGGGTGAATGAGCTCTATAATGGGCTTCTTTTCAGCTCCGACCCCCATAATTCCGGCCCATTCATAATCGATCGACACTTTTTTTCCCGGAAGGATGGTTTCCCGTATAAGTGTCTTCAATGCCGATACAATCGGAACAGTCGTTTCCAGCTCTGTCGACGTTTCGCCCGTGAAATCCAGGTTCCTTCCGCCGCCGAGCAGCAGGCGATTATTGATGGATCTGAAATAATAATAGCCTTTCTGGTAATGGAACGTTCCCGGCAGCCCGAATCCCGGAATTTCACTCGTTACTAGCACCTGGGCCCGGGCAGGTATAATACGGTGATCACCAAGCAGCTGCTGCGCGAATCCGTTCACCGTAACAGCAACTTTTCCTGCTTTCAGCTCACCAAAGCTGGTTGCAACGATCACTTCTTTTTCGGAAGGATGTACGGCTTTTACATCTACGCCGTGCAGCGCTATAATGCCGGCTTTTGCAAGCAGTTTTTCGGTTTCCAGGAAAAGTTTGCCTGTGTGTAATTCGCCTTCGAGCCGGTTGAAATAACCCCCGGCTATTCCGCTAAATCCACAGCGCTGCGCAATGGTGTTGTCATAGCTGAAACAATTTGCCTGTCCTGTAATTCGCTGGATTTCGGTATTGAAATGAGCAATTTGTGCATCGAGCTGCGGGAGACCGACGGTTTCTGCGTTCGTTACCAGGTCCCATGAACCGCGGAAGGACAAGCCGATCGCTGCCGGATCGAAGCGTTCCATAAGCCGTTGGAGTCCGCGCCAGCGCATGTCGACCGTTGCCCAGACATCGCTTTCGGACATGGTTTGCAGGTCGTCGGCCAGCTCTGTCACACTTCCGAAGCAGGCAAATCCGGCATTTTTGGTACTTGCTCCTGTGGAAATGTAGCCGCGCTCGACCAGCACAATTTTTGCTTTCGGATGGTTTTCGCGAAGCTGTAAAGCGCAGGCTGAGCCTACAATTCCACTGCCGATGACCAGGAAGTCGATTTCTTCCAGCAGCGTTGATTTTTCCCAATAACTTAGTTGCTCAAATTGTAGCATAAACAGCTGGATAAGTGATTTATTTTCGCGATATTTGTGATAATTTTTATCAAAATTAAACCAAATCTGTAACTGGTTGTACAGTGCCTCGTTTAAAAAGCTATTATGAGACTTTTAGTATTTCTTTCTCTTTTTTTTATCTTCATTTCCAGTGGTTTTTCCCAGGAGATGCTCGACGTTCAGATCTTTACAGCAGATTATGTGACAGATAAAAAAGAAGGTGGTGTCACAGTGAAAGTCTTCGATGGCTCTTCATTGATCGGAACATATGTGAGTCCCGCCAACGGCAAGGTCAATTTTCAGCTCCCTGTGGGCAAATCCTATAAAGTGGAAGCTTCCAAAACCGGGAAAGTCACGCGCTTCATCACTGTGAACGCCAAAGGCATCAATACGGAGCTTCTTCCTGCCAATTCTACTCCAAGCGTCGTTTTCCAGTTCGGACTTTTTAATGAAACGCCGGGCGTCGACTATTCCGGCATTACCTCTAACCAGGCAACGGAATATTATTTTGACGGTTCCAATCCGGAGCTGCAATACGACGATATCATCGCCAAAAGAATGAAGGCGAAGGTCGAAAAAGCCCTGAAAGATGCCGATGCAACAAAAGGCCAGTCAGAGGCGCAGTACAATGCAGCGATCAAAGAAGCGGATGCTTTTTACACCCAGAAAAAATACCAGGAGGCGCTTGCTTCTTATGAAAAAGCACTGAAGATCAAACCAACGGAAGCGCACCCGAACCAGCGTCTTGTCGAGATCGACGGCATACTGAAAGCCCAGAAAGCCAATGCGCAGGACAATGCACAGGCAGAATCGGAATACCAAGGATTGATTACCGCTGCCGATAACCTGTTCAATCAGAAGAAATACGAGGAAGCGATCGTTCGCTACAACGAAGCGTTTGCTAAAAAGCAGGAGGATTATCCGAAGGAACAGATCAAAAAGGCCGATGCTGAAATTCTGCGTCTCAAAACCGAAGCTGAAAATGCAGGAAAGTATACGGATGCTATTAAAGCTGCCGATGGTTTTCTTGCTCAGAAAAGCTACAATTCGGCAAAAGACAACTATAAAACGGCACTGAAATTCAAAAAGGACGATCCGTATGCGACCGGAAAGCTTGCTGAGATCGAAGGAAAATTGAATGCACAGAAAACGGAGCAGGATAAGAAAAAGAAATACGACGATGCGAACGCGGCGGCAGATCTCTTGTTCGATGAACAGAAATGGGCCGAAGCCAAGGTGAAATACAAGGAAGCTTTGGTGATTGAGCCTTCATCCGTGTATACGCAGGGAAGAATTTCCGAGATCGATGTAAAGCTTGCAGAGCTTGAAAAAGAAAAAGCCAAAGGCGAGCAGATCACGAAGCTGTTAGCCGAAGGAAATACTGCTTTTGTCAGCTCACAATGGGCGCCGTCCAAAGCGAAGTACCAGGAAGTACTGAAGCTGGACGACAAGAATGCTGTAGCGATCGGCCGTCTTGCCGAGATCGAAGTAAAGCTCAATGAAGAAAAAGCAGATGCCGATAAACTGACGAAGATCAAAACCTTGGTTGCCGAGGGCGATGCATTGGCCAAACAATCCAAGCTGGCAGAGGCGAAGGCGAAATACCAGGAAGCAGTTGCGCTGAAACCCGATGCGCTGATCCAGGGGAAGATCGATTCGATCGACTCACAGCTTGCTGCAGCTGGACAGAAGGCTGAGAAAAAGGCGAAATACGACAAAGCACTTGCCGACGGCGAAGTATTATTCACCGCGCAGAAATACGAGGAAGCAAAAGCCAAATTCCAGGAAGCGCTAGATCTTGATCCGGCACAGGCCGTTCCGAAGCAGCGAATCATCGATGCCGACAAGAAACTGGCTGAATCGCTTGCTGCAACGCAGAAAAACGAAAAGTACATGGCCGCCCTGACCGCTGGTAACAACGCCCTGGCTGCTCAGAATCTTGCGGAGGCCAAAGCGAAATACCAGGAAGCCATTGCCGTTGACAACACAAAGCCGGAAGCGAAGGAAAAGCTCGCACAAGTGGAAACGTTGCTGGCGAATGATGCGAAAGCCAAAGAAAACCAGGCGAAATACCTCGCAGCGGTAAAAGCCGGTGAAGAGTTGCTCTCAGCTTCCAAACTTTCAGAAGCGAAAGTGAAGTTCACGGAAGCAGCGGCGCTCGATCCGTCACAGGCGCTCCCGAAACAAAAACTGGCCGACATTGAGGTGCTGGTTGCGCAGGCGGAAAAGCAAAAGCAGATCGATGGTTTATTAAATGAAGGAACAGCTGCGCTGAATAAAAAAGACCTTGTAAATGCACGTGCGAAATTTCAGCAGGTGCTCACACTCGATCCGCCAAATGCCATTGCCGCAGCTAAAATGCAGGAAGTGGCGAAGCTGGAGAACGACATGGCCGGCGAAGCGCAGAAAGAAGCGCGCTTCAAACAATTGAAAGACGAAGCCGCAGCCCTGATGACACAGGCGAAATACCAGGAAGCTAAACAGAAGCTGACAGAGACCCAAACGATTAAAGCCGACGCAGGCGTTGATCAGATGATCAAAGAGTGTAACTCGAAAATTGCCGAGCTTGCCAAAGGAGAGGAAAACGACAAATTATATACTACTGCAATTGCCGAAGGCCAGTTGCTCGAATCGTCCAAAGACTACGACAAGGCCATTGCAAAATACAACGAGGCACTAAAAATCAAAAACGAGCAATTGCCGAAAGACAGGATCGCGGCGATCAATCAACTGAAAGCTGCCAATGCGAACCAGGCTAAAACAGACGCCGAGTATGCGGCGCTTATGAAAAAAGGGGACGATGCTTTTGATGCCAAGAATTACCTGGCAGCGATCCCGTTCTACAACCAGGCGCTCACGTTAAAACCGAATGAGCAGGAGCCTGTTAGAAAAGCTACCGAGGCCGAACGTCTTGAAAAAGGAAAAGGAGACGATTTCATGGTGCAGTACCAGAAAGTGCTCGACGTTGCGCAAAAAGCAATGAATGAGAAAAACTACACCAAAGCAAAAGAAATGTACAACAGGGCGCTGACCCTGAAAGCGGACGATCCGTTCCCGAATCAACAGCTGGCGGAGATCGACCGGTTGATGAAGGCGGAGAAAGAAGCTCAGGAAAAGCTTACGGCGTATACGAAGAAAGTTGGTGAAGCGGAAGCTGCGGCAAGCGCCGGTAAAACAGAAGGTGCTATTGTATTGTTCCAGCAGGCTAAAACCATTAAGCCGGATGAAGTGCTGCCGGACAATCGTATCGCAGAGCTCAGAACCAAGCTGGAGGGCAATAATGCAGCGCTCGCAGAATCCGAAAAACGCTACCAGGCACTGATGTCCGAAGGGAACAATGCTGCTGCAGGGAAAGATTACCAGGTGGCACTTGGTAAGTACCAGGAAGCGCTTTCCGTTAAAAAGAACGACAAATACGCTGAGGGTAAGATTGGGGAAATGCGCCAACTGCTCGATGATCTGGCGAAGTCCGGCGCGAAAAATGCCGATATTCAAAAACTGCTTGTAAAAGCCGATGGTGAGTTTGGTAACAAGAAATGGATGGATGCGAAAGCCATTTACGAAAAAGTGCTGGTCATCGATCCGACCAATGCTTACGCGGCAGAACAAAGCCGTTTGTGCGATTCCAATGCGGTGATCGAAGGGAAAGACAACGACAACCGCAATTACCTGAAAATCATTTCCAAGGCTGATGAGAATTTCGACCGGAAAGATTACGATAAAGCAAAAGATTATTACCAGCGCGCATTGACATTCCGTGCTTCGGACCCGTATCCGAAAAAACGCCTGGACGATATCGACGCCATTCTGAATCCGACACCTGTTAAGCCGGTAGTTGTGTCGAATGAGCCGCAGCCGCTTGAGAAACTGGGCGATCCGAACAATGCCATTGCCGACAACGCGCTTCAGAATGCGGAAAACATCCGTAAGCAAAGAAAGACCCTTCGTCATAACAGGCGTGTTGAGAACGCGCAGAACCAGGATACGCTTGCCGGGCGTAAAAGCGCAAGTATTACTGCAACGAATGAGAAGCTGGCACAGGTCGAGATCGACAATTCAAAAAGCAGCATTGCAGCCGATGATAATCGCCAGGTAACTGTTCAGGTTCTGGGCGAAGGAGAGAAAAAGCTGGGCGACGATGAAACACAATCGGCACAGTACAAAAACGCCAATCTGCTGAATGCGAAAAACGAGATCAACACCGCAGACAGGATCTCGACGGAACAAAACAGCGTTCTGGATGGCGGTTATGCTGAAAATACCGAGGTGCTGAAGAAATCGAATACCGTGATGCAAGACGGTATCGTTGTAACTGAAAAGCAGGTGTACATTACGCAGCTCGATAACAAAACACAGTTCAACGCCGTTGAAGTGAAGATCGGTGAAATTGACCTGGATGACAACGAAGAGCGTCTTGCATCGGAAAAGCTCGTACGGGAGAATGTACAGGCAGTTATCGACGTGGAAGCAGAGAATAGCGAGCGCACAGATGTTACGCTGAAAGAGATCAAGCAAACGGTGGACGACGTCAACAGCCTGCAATCCGATATAGAAGCCGAAAACAGCAAACAGGCTCCTGCCAACCAGGAAGTCGTGCGTGCGATCGATAAAGATATGGACGAAATGAACAGCAATGATTACGATGGTCACGTAACCAACTCACTCGAAGTGCGGAAAAGCCTCGAGATCGTTGATCAGGACATAGCTGCTTCTTACGATAAGAGTGACGATTCACGTAAGAACAATGTCGAAGTCATGAAATCGTCCGTGCAAAGCCAGGAAGAACTAGATCGGATCAGCTACAACTCGATGATGGTAAAATCCATTAACACTGACGGAGCACTGCGAACTGAAAAGATCAGACAGCAGGAGATCGAGGAGAATGCAGCGAAACCGGCTGACCAGAACGCAGAGGCGCTCAGGATCATCGGGAAAGAGCAGGAGGAGCGGACCGTGGCCTCAGATGCAAAAGAAGACGATAAGCGCCAGAACAATCAGCAGTCATTGATCAGACATAGTCAGACCATCGAGGAAATGGCCGTTGTAGGTTCGGATAAATCCCGTACCAACGAAGAGATCCTGAAAGAAAACAGGAAGAACCAGGCTGCGACAGATACCGATATGGGCAAATCGCAGGACACGAAAAACCAGGCGGCGAATCAGCAGATCGCAGCGATCGAGAAGAAGGAGATCGTTTACGAAACTGCTTCCAATGATATTGGTAAACTGTACCCGGAAGGCGTTTCGCAGGAACAGTTCGAGCAGAACGATAACGACGGATTGCTGCAGGCAGTTGTTACACGCAGGGTCGTTGTGAAAAACGGGCACGGCGACGTATACGTCCGCACACAAACCCTGAGCGGATTAACGTATTCCAAGAACGGTCAGCCTTCCACGGAATATGCATGGCAGCGCGAAACACAGGACGCTACTTTAGTGAAGAATTATTAAAAGACAACGCTATCAAATAATCACTGTGGGTAACTAATTTGTTATCCGCAGTTTTTTTTGTCTGCAAAAGCTACTTTCGTGTAAATCCGTTTCCAAAACTATGCGCCTTGTGTTGATTATTACCTTACTTGTGCTTTCCATCGGAATTGCAGGTCTTTCTGCTTATTACACCGGCTATTTACAGGTTCCTGTCGTTCCGTCGTGGGTATTTATCCTCGCGCTCGTCTACATTGCTTTGCAGCTTGTGAAAACGCAGATCATTCCCGGCAGCAGCAAACGGACAGACTGGATCTATTACTTTGGGCTCATCATGATGGCCATTCCCGCATTTATGGACGAGCCTTCCGATATTCTCGCTTACCGATGGCTCTTTGTTTTCGGTGTAGCGAACATGATCCTGCCGCCGTTATTCGAATTATTAAACTGGAAAAAAGAACAAACGACATGAACGTTCACTTTATTGCCATAGGCGGAAGCGCCATGCACAACCTTGCAATCGCCTTGTCGCGAAAAGGAACCGTCGTTACCGGTTCGGACGATGAGATCTTTGAACCGTCGCGCACGCGTTTGCTCAACCAGGGAATTCTTCCCGATACGATCGGCTGGAACGCAAAACGTATCAATACCGGTATCGATGCTGTTATTCTCGGCATGCACGCCCGTGAAGACAATCCCGAGCTGTTAAAAGCCAAAGAGCTCGGCCTGCCGATTTATTCCTATCCCGAATACCTGTACGAGCAGAGCAAAAACAAGCACCGTATCGTGATCGGCGGAAGTCATGGAAAAACAACCATCACTTCCATGCTGCTGCACGTCGTAAATGCGTTGCAGCTGAATGTGGATTACATGGTGGGTGCCCAGCTTGAAGGCTATGATTGTATGGTGAAACTCACAGACGATGCGCCGTTCATGATCCTCGAAGGGGACGAATACCTGAGCTCGCCGATCGACCGCCGCCCGAAATTTCATTTATACAAGCCCGACACGGCGATCATCAGCGGAATCGCCTGGGACCACATCAATGTTTTTCCGACCTGGGAGAACTATGTGCTGCAGTTTGAGCATTTCTGCGAGCTGATCCAGCCGGATGGAATGCTGGTCTATAATTCCGAAGATGAAACGGTGAACTGGCTGGGGCAGCAATTTGCCGACAAGTTGAAAACACAGCCCTATGAAACGCCGGAATACAGGGTAGCAGACCATGGGACCGTTCTTTCGTTCGAAGGGCAGGAATACAACCTGCAGATCTTCGGCGGACACAACCTGCAGAACCTGATGGGCGCTATGTACCTGGGCGAGGCGCTGGGTATTTCACATCACGATTTCCTCACAGCCATTCAGACCTTCACCGGTGCCGGAAAACGCCTGCAGAAAGTAGCCGATAACGGTTCGTTCACCATGTTCAAGGATTTTGCACATTCGCCGTCTAAGCTCAAAGCAACGACAAAGGCTGTAAAAGAACAGTTTCAGGAGCGGAAAGTCGTTGCCTGTATGGAGCTGCACACGTTTTCATCGCTGAAGAAAGAATTCCTGCCGCATTATAAAGGCGCTATGATGGCTGCCGATAAAGCCATCGTTTATTACAGTCCGGAAGTCGTGGCGCACAAAAAGCTCGAGCCAATTACCAAAGAACAGGTCCGGGAAGCATTCGGCGGAGAAGTGATCGTTGTGAACGAAACAGCCGAAGTGCTGGAGCTGATCCGCGCTGAAAACTGGGAGAATGCTGTCCTGCTCATGATGTCATCCGGGAATTTCGACGGGATCGACTATGAAAAACTGGGGGAAGAGCTGGGGAATCGTTAGAAATTCTATCTCGCTTTCCATGGATTAAGGGAGAGGATATATTTCGTTTTCTGTATTTTCCATCCATTGACCGTGTGTATAAGTATCATAACCTTACATTATGATACGATCATCTTACATTGCTACACGATTGTCTTACATTGTGTCACGATGGTCTTACATTGTCCCATCATTACCTTACATTGTGGCATGATCGTCTTACATTGTGACATGCTTGTCTTGCATTGTGTCACGATCGTCTTACATTGTCACATGCTTGTCTTGCATTGTGTAACGGTCATCTTACATTGTCTCGTGTTTGCTTCCCTTTGTACCACCATCACCAGAGTTTAGTGCACAAAAAAGGCGTATCAACTACGCCTTCGTTTTTTATTAACCTTATTCTACTGATCTTTCTTTCTGATGAATTTCAGGCAAAATTGTCAATTGTATCCGCCAGCCGGCGGATCAATTATCCTCTTTCAAAGCGTCCGTTGCTTAAACAGCACTCTCCGGTAAATAACCGTAAGCACGATCGCATTGATGGTCGTAAGTAGCAGCATTCCCAACAGGGAAAGCGTCATCGTAGACCCCGGGCTGAACATCGCCTTCGGGCTTTTGCTCATTTCCTGGAAGATCTCTTCTTTCGTCAGTGCACCGTATTCCGGACGAAATTCCTTGATCTCTTTCAGTTGCTTGGGATCGTCGATCGCTTTCTGAATAGCGCCTTCTGCCACAATGATCTGGCGCTCGTTGTAGCCGGTGTCGATTTTTGCATAATACGTGTACAACAGGAGCGAAACAATTACGGTATAGATCATTCCACCCGACATGGCACTTTTGATGTCTCCGAGCGCAGAGCTCTGCGAGCGGTCTTCTGTCCGTTTTTCAAGCAATGTTCCGATAGACATTCCCAGGAGCAGGCACAGGATATTCCACATAACGAGGAATTTCACACCGTCCGGGTTCTGGAAGACCTGTGCATAAAAGAAGATCATTTTCCCCAGGAACCAGATCCCGGCGAACAATAAAGCGATTTTTAATGAGGCACGCATAATGTAAAGTAAAAATCCCGGCTGCAGGTGCAGGCCGGGATCGTAGTTTTATGAATTCATTGATACTAAAAACTCTTCGTTAGATTTCGTTCCGTCCATGTGTGACTTCATGAATTCCATTGCTTCTACCGGGTTCATATCGGCGATGAACTTGCGGAGCAGCCAAACGCGCTGGAGAATGTCTTTTCTCACAAGCAGGTCCTCGCGGCGTGTTCCGGAAGCAGTGATATCAATCGCAGGATAAATACGACGGTTGGAGATCTTACGATCCAATTGTAGCTCCATGTTACCCGTTCCTTTGAACTCTTCGAAGATCACCTCGTCCATTTTTGAACCGGTTTCCGTAAGCGCCGTAGCAAGAATGGAAAGCGAGCCTCCGTTCTCGATCTTACGTGCTGCTCCGAAGAAACGTTTCGGTTTATGCAATGCGTTTGCATCCACACCACCCGATAAAACTTTACCGGAAGCAGGGGAAACAGTGTTGTACGCACGGGCAAGTCGTGTAATGGAATCGAGCAGGATCACAACATCGTGTCCGCATTCAACCATTCTTTTGGCTTTTTCGAGAACGATGTTGGCCACTTTTACGTGACGGTCAGCAGGCTCATCGAAGGTAGAAGCCACGACCTCCGCTTTTACGCTGCGGGCCATGTCCGTTACCTCTTCCGGACGCTCGTCGATGAGCAGAACGATCAGGTAAACTTCCGGGTGATTGGCAGCAATAGCATTGGCCACATCTTTCAGCAACATGGTCTTACCGGTTTTCGGCTGGGCAACGATCATTCCACGCTGTCCTTTTCCGATCGGAGCAAAGAGGTCCATCACACGTGTGGACATCGATTCATCCTTATGTCCCGTAAGCTTGAACTTTTCGTCCGGGAAAAGAGGGGTGAGGTATTCAAAAGGAACACGGTCACGAATGTAGCTTGGGTGACGGCCGTTGATCGAATCTACTTTTACCAGCGGGAAGAATTTTTCTCCTTCGCGCGGCGGGCGGATCGTTCCGAGTACGGTATCTCCGGTTTTTAATCCAAATAATTTTATCTGGCTTTGGGAAACATACACATCATCCGGGGATGGCAGGTAGTTGTAATCCGAAGAGCGCAGGAAGCCGTAGCCGTCCTGTATCACTTCGAGCACGCCTTCTGCGGTAACGATTCCTACTAAGTTGTATGTTTCTTCGTCGAATTTTTCCTCGATAGCAGCCGTACGATCGGATTGATTCGGATCGGTATACTGACGCTGAGGCTGATTCTGCTGACGATTCTGGTTCTGATTGCGGTTTTGATTCTGATTCTGATTTTGTCCCGGGTAAGGCAAGCGCGATTGCTCGTTCTGAGAAGTGTTCTGCTGTCTTTGCGGCTGTCCGCCTTCTGACTGCTGTTGTCTCGGCTGCTGTTGCTGGCCTTCTGCCTGCGGATTCTGGTTTTGATTCTGGTTGTGGTGCGCTGGTTTCGGCTTGTTGCTGAATTCCTGGCGGTTATTCTGTTGTTTATTGTCTTTGTTCTGATTCGGATTGGAAGCCTGAACCGGAGTCTCTGCTTTCTGAGCAGCTGCCGCAGCCGGATCGAAGAACGATCTTCCCGGGCGCTGTTCATGTATATTTTGTTTCGGTTTCTTTTGCTGTCCTTTCTGAGGAGCTGCATCGCCCGCCGGAGCTGTTGTTTCTTCCGTTTTTGCCGGTTCTTCCGCTGTCGTTTCCGCTTTTACTTCCGGAACAGCTGCGTCGCCGTTCGTTTCGGGTGTTTCGGATGCGCCTTTTTTCATTCGGGCACGCTTCGGTTTTTCTTCCGTTGTTTCAGCAGCAGCAGTTGGGGCTGTTTCTGCCGGTGTTTCAGCTGCAGTGAAAAGATCTGCTTTCTTCTCCGGGTTGGAAGTGCCGATCGGTGTAGCTTCAGTTGTTTTTCTCGTTCTCGCTTTGGATGGTTTTTCAGCCGGAGCAGCAGATTCTGCAGGGGCAGCGCTTTTGCCAATAAGTTCGATCAGCTCGTTCTTCTTGAAAGATTCAACGCGTTTAACGCCTAAGTTTTTTGCAATTTCTCTTAATTCTGGCAATAGCTTACCATCTAAGTCTTGATTGTTCATAGATTCTGATTGAACTAACTACTTGTTGTTGTGGAAAATAAGTGCGATCTGCACGATTGAAGCCGATGATTTCGACAGTGCAATAATACGAATATTCCTTAAATATGAAACCGCAACAACATTTTTTCTGAAAATAAAGCGTTGTTCCGCTAACAGGATCATTACTGAACCATAATCGCGTTCTGCTACCCTAATTCCCCAGCTTCCTATTCCTAAACTCCCCGGTTCCCCCAGTTCCCAATTCGCCGGTTCCCAATTTTGTTTTCGATAATATCCTGTTAATTTTGTCAGCAGCGGCATTCAGTCCGCCTAATACTTAGTTACTATGAAATCTCCCTTCTCCATATTCTGGTATTTAACGCTGTTTCTCTTCTGCGGATTCCTGTTTTTCCTGGAAACGAAACTGCCGCAGATAGATCCTTTAGTGTTCAAAAGTATCCGCTGGACGGCAATGGCGCTGCTGATCGTGATTTCCTTCGTAAGAAAGAAATTGTCGCTCTGGATCTTTTCCGCGATGCTGATCGGCGTTGAAACAGGAATCGATTTCCCCGGTTTTTCAATGGAAATGAAGCGTTTCGGCGATATTTTCCTCCGCATGATCAAAACGCTCGTTGCTCCTTTATTATTTGCTACACTCGTGGTTGGAATTGCCGGACACAGTAACCTGAAACAGGTTGGCAGAATAGGATTGAAAAGCATCATTTATTTCGAGATCGTGACAACATTTGCGTTGTTCATCGGACTGGCAGCGATCAACATTTCCCAGGCGGGCAAAGGCGACGGACTGAAAGATGTGAAAGCGACGGAAGCGAATCTGGAGAAATCGGCCGAGCTCATGGCGCAAACGCATGCTCCGAAGGATCATTTCGTGGAGATCTTCCCGGAGAACTTTGCCAAGGCGATCGTCGAGAACCAGGTGCTGCAGATCGTTATTTTCTCCGTTATTTTTGCCATTGCACTTAGCCTTGTAAAGAATCTCAAGCATAAGGAAACAATGCTGAACTGGACAGAAAGCCTTTCCGAGATCATGTTCAAGTTCACCGATATTGTTATGTACCTGGCGCCGCTGGCTGTTTTCGGCGCGATCGCAAGTACGGTCTCGAAGTCGGGTGTGGATATTCTGCTCAAGCTCATGCAGTTGGTCGGAACGCTTTATGTAGCGCTGCTTGTGTTTATTGTAACGATCCTGCTTCCGATTGCATTGCTTGCTAAAATTCCGATCAAACGATTTATACAGGCTGTTACGGAGCCACTTTCGCTTGCTTTTGCCACGGCCAGCAGTGAAGCAGCGCTTCCGAAAGCACTGGAAAACATGGAGCGTTTCGGCGTGCCGAAGAAAATTGTCGGATTTGTTATTCCTACCGGCTACAGCTTTAACCTGGATGGAACAACACTTTATTTATCGATGGCAACTGTTTTCGTTGCGCAGATGAGCGGCATCGAATTATCGCTCGGACAACAGATCGGGATCTGTCTCACACTGATGCTGACCAGTAAAGGCGTAGCAGGTGTGCGCGGCGCTTCGTTCGTGATCCTTACCTCAACCGTTTCCGAATATGGTCTCGATATTGAGAAAGCAAGTGTTATTCTCGGTGTCGATGCGCTCATGGACATGGGACGAACGTCTGTCAATGTTCTGGGGAACTGTTTGGCATCAGCAGTAATTGCCCGAAGTGAAGGTGAATTGCAGCTCGATAAGCCGTACAACGAAGGAGAGCTTTAAGTAGTCTGTCCACGGACTACCGACTCATGACTATCGACTAACAGACTACATCATCTGTGTGCTTTGCAACCGTGAAATTGCTGAACAAGCACCGGAACGCCTTTGTCGTTGAGCGATTCATGTTTCGTCAATCGGAGAGAAGCCGCTGTCCCGACTCCTGTTTCGGATGTTTTCCGCGAAGCAGCACTTGTTTCATCTGTACAGCTCAGAACGACGCCAAGCGCTATGTAACAAGAGAATACAGTGAATGAGTGGATGAGCATTTTCATACCGTGAAAGTACGAACGAACAAAAAACTCATCCTTGAAAGATGAGTTAATCGCATTTTTCGTCGAGTAAAAGAATAGTTTCGTCGATTATTTGTTTCGTGCGAATTTTGCTTTCAGGTGAATTCCCGTATAATTCTCTTTTTCTCCGGCCAGCGCTTCGGGCGTTCCTTCAAACACCACATTCCCGCCTTTGTCGCCGCCTTCGGGACCAATATCGATGATCCAGTCGGCTGCTTTGATCACATCCATGTTGTGCTCGATGACAATAACGGAATGACCGTCGTCGACTAAACGGTTGAGCGCGACCATCAGCTTTTCAATGTCGTAGAAATGAAGGCCCGTTGTCGGCTCGTCGAAAATGAACAAGGTCTTTTTGGTGTTCTGCGCACCTTTAATGAGGAATGACGCCAGTTTTACACGCTGCGCTTCTCCGCCGCTCAGCGAGCTGGATGATTGCCCCATTTGCAGGTACCCAAGGCCAACGTCTTCCAGCGGCTGGATCTTCTGAATGATCTTTTCGTCGATCTTGTCTTTGCCTTCTTTGAAGAACGTTAGCGCCGATGAAATATCCATTGTCAGGATATCGGCGATGGTTTTGCCGCGGTAAGAAACTTCCAGTGCTTCCTGCCGGTAGCGCGATCCGTTGCAGGCTTCGCAGTTCAGGTGAACGTCCGCCATGAACTGCATGCTCACGGTCACTTCGCCTTCGCCTTCGCACATTTCGCAGCGCCCGCCTTCCACGTTGAAGGAAAAGAATCCCGCTTTATAGCCTTGCTGTTTCGACAACTGCTGACGTGCGAATAATTCACGAATATCGTCGAATGCCTTCACGTACGTTACCGGGTTACTGCGCGACGATTTACCGATGGGGTTCTGGTCGATCAGCTCGACTTCGGAAAGGGCGTTCATATCACCGGTCAGGTTTTTGAATATCCCCTGGTGATCGCCGTATTGCCCGAAATGCTTGCGCAGGGCAGGGTAGAGGATCTCTTTTACAAGTGTTGACTTCCCGGAGCCGCTCACGCCGGTAACGGCAATGATGCGATTCAGGGGGAAATCGACGGAAACGTTTTTTAGGTTGTGCTCACGTGCTCCTGTAATGCTCAGCTTGTTCTTTCCGCCGCGCCTTCTTGCCGGAACCGGAATTTCACGAATGCCAAGGAGGTATTGGGCTGTCAGGCTGTCTTTGGCACCGATCAGCTGACTGTGATTTCCCTGGAAAACGACTTCTCCGCCGTATTTTCCGGCAGCCGGGCCAATATCGATGATCTCGTCTGCGGCCTGCATCACGTCTTCTTCGTGTTCGACAACGATAACCGTATTCCCGATGTCGCGCAGGCGCTTCAATACTTTAATAAGCCGTTCCGTATCGCGCGGATGCAGTCCGATGCTTGGCTCGTCGAGGATGTACATCGATCCTACGAGGCTGCTTCCCAATGAAGTTGCTAAGTTGATTCTTTGTGATTCGCCGCCCGATAGCGTATTCGCCGCACGGTTCAGTGTGAGATAGCCAAGGCCGACGTCACACAGAAAGCCGAGCCGCTGTGTGATCTCCGGAAGAATGCGCAATGTGACCTGCTTGTCGTGATCGGAAACCTCCAGCTCTTCGAAAAAGCGCAATGCTTCGGAGATTGGCATCAAAACGAGCTCACGAATGCTGATGCCGCCAACTTTTACATAATTGGCATCAGCGCGCAGGCGCGTTCCCAGGCATTCCGGGCAAATTGTTTTTCCGCGGTAGCGTGAAAGCATGACGCGGTACTGTATTTTATAAGACTGGCTTTCGATGTGTTTGATAAACCCGTTGATACCGGCGAAATGCTTGTTGCCGCTCCAGAGCAGTTCGTACTGTTCTTTCGAAAGCTCTTCAACGGGACGATGGATCGGGAAATCGATCTTACGGGCAACGTTAATGAGCTGTTTCTGGTATTCGCTCATCGTTTCACTCTTCCAGGCAACAACAGCGCCTTCGTAAACGCTCAGGCTGGTGTCGGGAATGATGAGATTCGGGTCGATGCCGATCACGGAACCATAGCCTTCACAGGTTTTACAGGCGCCGAACGGATTGTTGAACGTAAATAAATGTGGACTCGGATCAACGAATGCCATACCGTCGAGCTCGAATTTATTGGAAAAGTCGGTTTCTTTTTTTGCTTCGATCTCAAAGATCATGCATTCGCCGCCGCCTTCCATAAAAGCAAGGCTCACGGAATCGGCAAGCCGGCCGCGCGTTTCATCGTCCATTTCACGGGTAACGATCCGGTCGATAACGAGGTAAACGGTTTCTTTGCTTTCGAGGTCCGCCGGTTTCAGGTCTTCGATGTTCTCGATCTGGTGACTGATCAGCAAACGGCTGTAACCCTGATCGCGAAGCAATTGAAGACTGCGCTCTTTTCCGTATTTCTCCAGGTGAATGAACGGCGCGCAGATCAGCAAACGCTGGTCATCCGGGAACGTCCCGATGTGTTTCAGTACATCCTGTACGGTATCTTTCCGCACTTCTCTCCCGGAAACGGGCGAAATGGTCTTCCCGATCCGGGCAAAGAGGATCTTCAGGTAATCGTAGATCTCGGTAGTCGTGCCAACGGTCGAGCGGGGATTGTTTGAAATGACTTTTTGCTGAATGGCAATAGCGGGCGCAATTCCCTTGATGAAATCCGTCTCGGGCTTGTCGAGCTTTCCGAGAAATTGCCGTGCGTAGGAGGAAAGGCTTTCGATGTAGCGCCGCTGGCCTTCTGCGTAAAGCGTATCAAAGGCGAGCGACGATTTTCCCGATCCGGATAATCCTGTAATAACAGTCAGTTTTCCATGCGCGATCTTAACTTCCAGGTTCTTCAGATTGTTAACACGAGCGCCTTTAATGTGAATGAATTTGTTTGTCATGATGGGATTTTGCCTTCCTCTTTTTAAAGAAGTACGAAGATACGAACAGTCGGGCAAATGCAGAATCAACGGGGAAGATTTAAAATGCCGCGGCAGGCAATTTTAACGAAAACGCAGGATTTTCAATGAAATAAGGGCTTTTGCTGCACTATTCGATGAAAATATTGTGTAACCAATTTGGTATTTTGACTTTTTTTGCCGCGTTTTTTGTTTTTTTAAGATTTAGTCCTATCTTCGGTGCAATTATAAAAAGCACGCTTATACGCAAATTCTACTTTAAACAAGTGTTAAACAATTCAGTTCAAACTTTTTAAGAGTAGAGTTATGGCTATGAAGCATCTGGACGACCAGGAACTTGTCACCCTGTATATGCAGGGAAATGAACAGGCTTTCGAGGTACTATTACGACGTCACAAGGATAGAATGTACCGCGCGATTTACAACAAGGTTCGTGAACGCGAGCTTGCGGAGGATATTTTTCAGGAAACATTCGTAAAAATCATCAATACCCTGAAAATGGGCAATTACAATGAAGAAGGAAAGTTTCTTCCCTGGGCCATGCGTATTTCGCAAAACCTTGTAATCGATCATTTCAGAAAAGCAAGCCGCATGAAAATGATCGGCGAGAGCTCTTCGCGGCACGAGGATTTCAACATCTTCTCCGTGCTGAAGCTGAAAGACGAAAATGTGGAGCAAACCATCACACGTACTGAGCTGGAGGGTCAGATGGTGTCACTGATGGATTACCTGCCCGAAGCACAGAAAGAGATCATCATGCAGCGCATTTTCCGCGACCTTTCATTCAAAGAGATCGCAGAAGTGGAGAACTGTTCGATCAACACGGCACTCGGGCGTATGCGCTATGCGCTGATCAACCTGCGAAAGCTGATCGACAAGCACGAGCTGGAAATGGATGTAGACCTGACCAGCTCCTACTTAGGACATTTTTAAATACGTAAGTGAGTTACGGAAGAAAGACGGTGGAGGCCGTCTTTTTTTTGTGGGGTAAACCGGGGGCTAAAATCCGGATTTATATGCCACCCTCCTCGGTCCTCCCTCAAGGGAGGAGGACTGAATATCGTTCTTAGATTACGAATTACTCTCCAACCATCGGGTTATGGACAATGGGCGTTTCGGAAGATGTTTTTTGATACGTGCCATGCGCGAATACGCCGCCGCCGAATCCACAGTCGGTTACTTCCGGATCATCGATCACATCGATCGCCTGGTCTTTAAAAATGAAGGTTATTTTACAGGATTCATACCGGTAAACAGCCCGGTTGTTCTCAAAAGTGAGCGTATCGTAGAAAGATCCGCTGTTGTAACCCGGAGCGCCGCGTACGATACTGAATCCCATCTCGATCCGGTCGGCCGAAAGCTGCTTTACGAGGATCGTTCCGCTGTAACCGTAGTATTCACCGTCTTCTGCCAGTTTCCCCTCGTCAAGTGTGTACGTCCCGGTAGGATCCAGCACTTTTTCGGAAACGATTACCGGCTCGTCCTGTTTGACAGGCGACTGAAGTGTGCAGTTTGACAGCAACACTCCGAGGATAATTACCGCTGATGCTTTTTTGATGGCTGAAGGGATAAACCGGTGAATAATTCCAATGCCTGGTAAGCAATGCGTCTCCGCAACGGACCGAAATCCGGGTTGTTTTCTGTTGTCCATACGCGTTGTGCAAAATAATAAGTAGTTCCATTGGATTCGATATAACCGACATACCAGCCGATGTTGGTTGAATCGACATATCCCCAGCCGGTTTTGCCATACAGGTTATAATTTTCGGCGGAAGGCTCAAACATAATGTGTCGCAGCTTCTCGTAAGTGCCGGCGGAAACGGGGAATTCCCTGTTTCTAAGCTTCCGCAGAAAAGCCGTTTGTTCTTTACAGGAAATGCGCAGATCGCCTGTGAGCCAGAACTGATCGATCCCGCCGCCAAAATCACGGTTGCCGTAATCCAGCTTCCTGAGCCAGCGCCTGTAATTCGTGCTGCCTATCCTGCGGGCAAGCTCCTGGTAGAACCAAACGGTGGAATTCCGGTAAGCTTCCGTCAGTGTCTGGGTTTTATTCCATGCTTCGACGCTGCGTTGAACGCCGTCCCAGTTCAGCGTATCGCTTTCATCAGACATGACGCCGGTTTCGAGGGCAATGATCGTGTTCGGGATCTTAAACGTGGATGCGGGAATAACAGGCTCTTCCACCGCTTCTTTATTATAGGTCCACGTTTGTGTGACCTTGTCTCCGCGTTTAGTGTTCAGCGTTCCGACCAGGTAAAAAGCGCCTTCGACACCGGCATCTGCGTACACCGAATCCATCCATGCGGTTTGCTTCGGTGTTTGTGCAGATATGGCTCCCGGAAACAGCAATGCCGGGAAGAAACATCCCGCAAAGATCCTGTGCGCATACTTTTTGAAATAACTGCCGGCCATTGCTACTCTTTGATTGAGCGAATATATCGATTATTCAATCGCACCCGGGGCTTTTCAGTCTTTTTTACAGTTTCCATCCGGGTTTTACGGCGCAGCGACAAAAAGGCGATCGGGCTGAAAGAAATCCTTACATTTGTTTGCACTGTGACACTCACTCCATGACAATTGCCTCCTTCACCGGGAAATTCAGGTCCCCGGTTTCGCTCACCATCGTCTTCATTGGCATCATTATGCTCTTTTCGGACTATCATTTCCGCTGGAAAGAGGATCAATGGAAGTTTGCCGTGCATACGGATGCCGCCGATTATTACCGGTACCTGCCGATGATCTTCGTTGACCATGAATTCGACGGGCAGGAGGAAAATCCGCAGGTGGTGAAGTACTTTGCCGGAACGGCGATCTGTTACCTTCCGTTCTTTACGATCGCATATTATTCGAGTGTGGCGGCAGGAATCCCGGCTGATGGCTACACGGTGCTCTTTCCCGTGCTCATTTCGATCGGAACGCTGTTCTACCTGCTGTTTGGCCTGGTTTACCTCAGTAAATTCCTGCGATTTTACCAGATCAGGGAATGGATCATCTGTGTAACGCTCATTTCCCTGTCGTTTGGAACGATGGCTTTTCACTATACGGTGATGGCGCCGGGCTGGTCGCACATTGTTGCGTTCGGACTGGTCTGCTACCTGCTGTATCACTGCAAAAAACTGTTGTTCGAGTTCAATTCCGGAAGTATTGTCGCGATCATTGCGGTGAGCTCGCTGCTGTTTTTCGTGCGGCCAACAGATGTGCTGATCCTGCTCGTAGCGCCGTTCCTCGCAACGGACCGTCAACACTTCATCGCAACACTGAAACGCGTCTTTACCCGGAAAATGGCCGTTTTCATTGGATTGGTGCTCGCCGTGGTCCCGGTGATCTGCCAGCTCATCGTTTACCGCTGGGGAACCGGCGAATTCCTCGTCTGGTCGTACACGAAGGAAGGCTTCAATTTCGCGAAGCCCGAGATCGCCAACGTGTTGTTCAGCTATGCAAAAGGGCTGTTTGTGTACACGCCGATGTGCCTGCTCGCGCTGTTCGGGTTCATCATGCTTTATAGAAAAAGCCGCTACCAGTTCTGGGGAGCACTTATTTATATGGTGCTGAACATGTATGTGATTTCCTCGTGGTGGTGCTGGAATTACGGTGCAAGCTACGGAACGCGTGCTTTCATCGAGCATTATCCCGTTTTCTTTCTGCTGCTCGCCTTGTTATTAACGGTGAAACAGCTTTGGGTAAAAGCAACGACGCTGACTTTTCTCGTAGCGTTCACAGCGCTGAACCTTTTCCAGACCTACCAGGCGAATACGGGGATTCTCGATCACGATTTTAAAACGACAGCAAAAGGGTACTGGCACGTATTCCTGCGGACGGACAAAGGAAACAGCGGGAAGTTCTACCGTTTTCCGGCGGATGAAAGTCCGGGGAACGTGGTGCAGCGACTGACTTTTACCAACGGCATGGAAACGGTCGATTCTGCGTGGATCAATCCGGGAAACAGGTCGGCAGATCGCGCGCATTCAGGGAAATTCTCCAGTAAAGTCGATAAAACAACCGCTTTCAGTACAGGAAAGTACCTGTTGCTCGACAGCATTCCTGTGAAGCGGAATGTATTGATCCGTGCTTCGGGCTGGTTCTTCATTCCGAAGAAAGGAAGCGGGGCTTTTTTCGCTATTTCGTTCGTGAGTGAAGACAAAAGCGTCAATTACACACCTTTTGCCCTGGATGGCTACACGGAACACTACGGAACGTGGGAATACCATGTGTTCGAGCTGCAAATGCCGAATTTTTCCGACAGGATCAAACAATCACCGACGAGCCGTGCGGAATTCTATTGTTACAACGACGCTGCGATGCCTTGTTATGTCGACGATCTGAAAATCGAATTCATTGAGTTCAACGAAATGGAGCGGCCGCTGGATCTGAGCTGGGAGTAGGTAGGTGATGTTGAATTTTTGATTTTGAATTGGCTTCGCTGATCTCTTTTGGGAACGTCGTGGCGCCAGTGGCGTTATGAATGATTGTGTTATTGAAGGGGAAATCATTTATTTGACTAATAAATTCCTCTGCGGCCTCAAAACACACAGCACATCCCAAGTCCTTTGCGGCTCTTTGCGTAAAAAAAAGTGTTTTCCTGCAACGGTGTAAGCAAACTCGTCACTGGATCGGGCCGATGTTCTCCGATGCCCGTAACCATCCGTAAATGCAGGTCAACTGACTGTGGGACTTGTTGAAGATCGTTTCGGTAACGGGAGTTTTGCCGGGAATGGAAACAAACAGCCAGTGAATGCCTTTGCTGTCGGTGTAATTGCCGAGGACTGTTCCCTGTGTGCCGGGCGGATAGGTCGCTATGAAAGGCGAATAATACGTTCCGCGGTTGCCTTTCGATAATAAGCTCATGTCGAGTAAAGGGGAGTAAACGAGCAAAGCTGCTTCGGAGCGGACTTCGAACTCAACGAACGGAACATATCTTGTTTCCGACAACACGCTGAGGGCTGCCTTTCGCAGGCGGACAAATCCATAGCTAACCGGCGTTTTCGATTGCGTGTTTTTTTGCTTTTCAGGGATATCGATGATGGTGACGGTTGTGCGCGCGTCCTCGCAGCAGGGATATTTGTGAACTGTCAGCGTTGTTCCCTTTCTGGTGGAATGCTCAACTGAAACGACGGTTCCGCGCAGGTCTGCGACTTCGGTATACTGATCGTTGTCGCGGAGAAAGACCATTACTCCGGTCCAGTCGAATCCCTGGCAGGAGTTACCATCGTAGATCACGTCGAGATCGTTGTCGGAGTCGAGGTCCAGTAAATGAACGGATGGGCCATGATCTTCCCTGAAATAAGCCGGATCGGTACCTTCTTTGTACGAGAGCGAATAAGCGCCGCCGCAGAACGCGTGGCTGGTATCTGCAAATGCGAAAGCGAGGAAATGGACCAGGTCTTGTTCGCTTTTCGTTTCCAGCGCCGTCCAGTCGACAGAATCAGGGAACACATGCAGCTCTGTGAGCGTTTGCGGAAGCTGTGCCCTGACAGTTAAGCTAACGGAACAGGCAAGAAGGAGGAATAGAAAGGAAAGATGCTTCATACGATGGCTTGATTAAGGTATGGGAAGATACAAAAAACGATTTTGATCCGGCAGAACACCAGCTGCTCCATCGTTCTGTCCGGGGGAGCTGATTTACTGAATGACTTTTCCCGTTTTATCAATGGTGAGCCAGGAATCCGTTTTAATCCGGTGATGTTCGTCGTCTAAGCGCTCCAACCTGTGGCTGTAAGTAACCATGGCTGTACCATCCGTGAAGGAATCCCCCCAGGAGTAAACGGGCTCGATGACGATTTTGCCGGTATGGTCGGCATAACCGATCTTTCCTTCGTCGTTCACGATACGGATCATTCCATCGCTGAGCTCGTCGGCCCAATTGTCGAACCAGAATACTTTGAAGAGCACGTTCCCGTCCCTGTCCACAGCGCAGGCACCGCTGTTCTTTCCGTAGGTCTTAACAACTGCAAATGAAGTAAACAAATCGCTGAAACAGGCTTCGTATTTCCCAACGGGGATAACGATTTCGCCCTTTGCATTCACATAGCCGCAGATCTGAAAAACCGAACTGTATTCGGACTCTTCGGGCCAGGAGTCGCTATCGAGGCAAACTTTGTAGAGGGTATCCGGTGTGGAAATGGTGCCGGTGTTTTGTGCAGATACAGTAACTGCAACAAAGAAGACGAAGAAAAAAAGGTGTTTCATTGGACGGTTGTGAGGATTCTGAAAGTAAGGATACGAAAAACTTTCTTCCGATAGGGAGGGAAATGCTTTAAATAAGCAGACGGAACTATTCTAAAAGTGGATGTACAACCAGATTTTGCGAGGTGAAGTACCGTGAAAGTGGAAGCAAGAATGAATTTTGGAAGGTGAACAATGTATTTTGGTATCGCCACTGTCGATTTTGGAGGCGACAGTGTGCATTTTGGAAGAGTAAAAGTGCATTTTGGGAGCGTCAGCAAGCATTTTGGAGGTGACAGTGTGCATTTTGGAGGAGCAACTATGGATTTTGGAAGCGTCAGTGAGGATTTTGGAAGAGTAAAAGTGCGTTTTGGGAGCGTCAGCAAGCATTTTGGAGGTGACAGTGTGCATTTTGCAGGAGCAACTATGGATTTTGGGAGCGTCAGTGAGTATTTTGGGAGAGCAAAAGTGGATTTTGGGAGCGTAAGCGGGGATTTTGTGACAGCAACAAGGGATTTTGGAAGTTGGATGACCGTGGAAGCAGAAGTAATAGTACTTACCGGTTAGTAAATGAGCTAATTTACTCAAACATAAAAAAGGCCGTCCTTGCGAACGGCCTTTCCTAAAAGGTGCTGTCTTATTTAAGCTGTTACTTTCGGAGCTGCAGCTAAAATATCAGCCGACGTCTCGGAAGCATACAGCTCGAAGTTCTTAACGAACTGTTCTGCCAGATGGTTGGCTTTTTTATCGTAATCGTTTTTGTCTGCCCACGTAGCACGCGGATTCAGGATCTCTGCCGGAACACCTTCGCACGAAACAGGGAACGACAATTCGAATACCGGCAAGGTCGAAAATTCAACATTGTCCAGTTTTCCTGTCAGCGCTGCAGTGATCATCGCACGTGTGTACGACAATTTCATGCGGCTTCCCGTACCGTAAGATCCACCGGACCATCCTGTGTTGATCAGCCATACTTTGATGTCTGTTCCTTCGAGCTTTTCGCCGAGCAGCTTTGCGTATTTCGCAGGGTGCAATGGTAAAAACGCTTTCCCGAAGCACGCAGAGAACGTCGTTGTCGGCTCTGTGATCCCAACTTCTGTTCCGGCAACTTTTGCAGTGTAGCCTGACATGAAGTGGTACATCGCCTGCTCTTTCGTTAACAGGGAGATTGGAGGCAATACCCCGAATGCATCTGCTGTAAGGAAGAAAATATTTTTCGGGCCCGCTCCAACGGACGGAATCATGATATTGTCGATGAAATCGATCGGGTAGGACACACGCGTGTTCTCTGTGATCGTGCTGTTCTCGTAATCCGGAGTGGAAGATTCGCCGATGAAGCCGATGTTTTCCAGGATCGCGCCGAATTTGATCGCATCGTAGATCTGCGGCTCTTTTTCTTTGGAAAGATCGATTGTTTTGGCATAGCATCCGCCTTCGAAGTTGAATACGGAGTTGTTCGACCAGCCGTGCTCGTCGTCACCGATCAGGCGACGGTTCGGGTCGGAGGAAAGCGTTGTTTTTCCCGTTCCGGAAAGCCCGAAAAAGATAGCGGTATCGCCGTCTGCGCCAACGTTTGCGGAGCAGTGCATGGACAATACGTTCTTTTCGTGCGGAAGTACGTAATTGAGTACGGAGAAAATTCCTTTTTTGATCTCGCCGGTGTAGCCTGTGCCACCGATGATGATCATTTTGCGGGTAAAGTTGAGGATCGCGAAGTTAGACTGGCGCGTTCCGTCGATCGCAGGATCCGCGAGGAATCCCGGCGCGCAAACGATGTTCCATTCAGCGTCGAAGTTTTCGATCTCTTCTTCTGTCGGACGAAGGAACATGTTGTAAGCAAACATGTTCGACCAGGAAAACTCGGTCGTAACACGGATATTCATACGGAAATCGTTGTCTGCGCAAGCATAAGCATCGCGTACATACACGTCTTTTCCGATTAAGTAAGCTTTCATTCTATTGTACAGGGCATCAAACTGCTCTGTTGAAACAGGAATGTTCACATCACCCCACCAAACGCTGTTTTCCGTTTTAGCATCTTTCACAACGAAGCGGTCTTTTGGCGATCGGCCGGTGAATTCTCCCGTTTCGATCGCAATTGCTCCAGTGTCTGTTAATACGCCTTGTCCTGCAAGAATCGTGTCTTCCACTAATTCCGCCGGAGTCAGGTTCCAGAATACGTTTCCGAGATTTTCCAGTCCGATTGTTGCTTTCAGATCGGCATTGTTTCCCCGTTTACCAAATTCGTTCATACATTCGTTTTTTAGCTAACGCTATTTTTGGGGCAAAAGTACATTCCTTCTGTTAAAAAACGTGTTTTTTTAACGTATTAATATCAACAGCATGTGAACATACGCTTAACAAGCGGACAGATAAAGGTTGATGGATCAATGAATTAATAAGTAAGTTCGGTTGATAAGTAATTTGTTTTGAATGATTGGTGGCCGTCCTTCATCCTGTTGGAACGGGAAAAACGATTCAGGCTTTTCCTTCTTTGTTCAGCCGCGCAATGCGCCGCAGTCTGAATCGTTTCAGGATCGCACAGCTGATGAAAACGACCAGGAAGGCAATGGAGTAGGCAGTAAGTCCGCGCCGATTGTAGGGATGTCCCTCATTGTAAAGTATTCCGAGGATAATGATGATAAACCAGGCTATTCCGAGAATGCTGAGCACGAGATTCAGCACATCTTTCCCTTTTAGTGTCAGCAACCCGCTGATGGAATACGCGGTAAGACCCGCAGACGGCAGCACGATGAGCTGGGACGAAAAAGGGTAGTGCATAAATCGGAAAATCAACCCTAAGAACAACAATCCGCCCCACACCAGCACGGGCCAGGTCCTGAAAGTATACCGGTGTTTGCCCAGCTGTGCGACCTGGTCGTCGTCGAGAATATTTTCCATGCTGTATGAATTACTGGTTAACTGTTTTGCCGACTCCGACCTGAAAGCCTGTCGACTAAGAGACTGAAATCAGATCACGCCCATCTTCGTCATCAGGAACGTCGCGCTTTTGTTCTGGCAGATCCCGTCGCGGAGCTGGTAATCGAAGTGCAGGTCGTTGTTAATGATCTCAACTTCGAAGCATTTGTTGACAAGCTTATCGGGATATTCAGACGTTGTCTGGCACACTTCGAGATCGTGGGTTGCAATGGCGCCGATGGCATTTTTCGCCAGCACGTTCTTTACAACGGCAATGGTTCCGCTGCGCTTATCGTCTGAATTGGTCCCGCGGAGAATTTCGTCCAGCAGCACAAAACAGCGGTGCTCATCCAGTTGGTCCATGATCTCTTTCAACCGCTTCACTTCGGCAAAGAAATAGGATTCACTGTCGGTGAGCGAGTCGGAAAGGCGCATGGAAACAACGATCTCCATCGGGTGAAAAGCCGCCGATTTAGCACAAACGGGCGCTCCGGCATTGGCCAGCACGAAATTGATGCCGAGCGTGCGCAGAAAGGTGCTTTTCCCGGACATATTGGAGCCGGTGAGTATAATAAAGGATTGTTCGGTAAAGCGAACGGAATTGGAAACGCGCTTTCTGGCCGGGATCAGCGGATGTCCGAGCTCTTCGAACGCAATGTTGTTCGATTCGTTCAGCTCCGGGAAGCAGAATTCCGGGTTATTGAAGCCGAGATTGGCAAAAGAGGCCAGCATTTCCAGCTCGCCGATGATCTCCAGCCATTCGTGCAGGTTTTGTGCGTGTTCCTGTTTCCAGCGCAGGAGCTTCCGGTAAGTGTGCAGGTGATACAGCCCGATACCGTTGAGAATAATGGCGCCAAATCCGTTTTGCAGGCTCTCGAGGTTGGCAAAGATCCGCGACAATTCATGAATGGTGGCGCTCGCTGTTTTCCCGGAAGCGCTGAGCTGTTGTTTTTTCGCGCTCAGCAGCTCCGATTTCCAGTGTTGTTCCTCGATGATCTTCAACAGCTCGCTGTAGCGCAGAATGGTTCCGTTGATATTATCGGCCCAGGAAATCTCCCGGTTCATGTTCTTCAGCTGTGAGCCAAGCGTTATAAGGTTAAAGATGACAACAGTCGTTGTAAAATGCAGGAAAAGGATGTTGTGCGTGAGCATGAACGCGGCGACCATTGCCACGCCGGTAAGCGGAAGAAGATAGCGCAAAACGTTCAGGACAGCCGGAAAGACTGCCTGTCCGCTGCTCCAGGAATAGAGCTGGCGGGTTATTTTTTCGGAATCGTTTGCCAGTCGGGCTTTTGCTGCAAACTCCTGTCGCAGGTCGATTTCCGGCGTAAGTTCTTCAACGGCTTTTTGTCGTTCGGCGATAATCGCGGCAGATGAGCGCTGCTTCAAAGCTACTGCAAGATGCAGCTTCCCCATCACGGTTTGCGTACGGTTCAGGTGGTGAAAAAGGGAATGCGGCCCGAAAATATCGAGGTCGTAAGCATACAAATGGTGCTGTTCGTTGAACACGGCGCCATCGTAAAAGGGAAGTGCATTTGTTTCGAGGAACGCCCGTTCGTCGGTATTGATCTTTACCAGCGTTTCCGCCATGGAAAGCCGTTTTTTAATGATCCCGTGAAGGCGCATCAGGATCAAAAAGGCAACGATCCCGGCACCGGAAATAATGCCAAATACATTATCGGAATTGCGAATAGCGAAAAAGCCGAAGGCCAGCGCCGCAACGATCGAGAGCAGGCGAAAGGTCGAGATCGTATTGAACTTTTTCTTTAATCCTGCAGCCGTAGCCGAGTGTTTTTGCTGACGTTGTATATAAGCGTCTGTCATGAGTTGAATCTTTAGCCGGGAACCATTGGCGCCGGTTGATTGTTTATGCTGTAACCGGATCTTCTTATACGAGGTCGCGCAATGCTTCGACGGCTGAGCGAATGTTTTTCCGCACGTCGAGAATATCGGCGTTCATCATGTAACAAGGTGCTGTTACGATCTTGTTCTCTGTGTCGATGTGAATCTCTCGAATGGTCTTCATGCTCGGCGTAACGCCTGTTTGTTCCAGTCCGGCGGCAAAAGCCGGAATGTCGTAAGGCGATTCTTCCTGGTCGGTGCCGAGTGTCATCGTCATTTTCAATCCGGCGTCTTCCAGCGCTTTTGCGAGCACTACGGGACTTACACACAAAGCGGCGATCGGTTTTCCGATATTCACAAGATTTACCAGCAGTAATTTCACTTCTGGAAGAATAGCGCCATCGGGGCCATCGAATGCCCATTTGGTAAAGCTTTTCGCACTTCCGAAACCACCTGGAATGATCAGTCCGTCAAGGTCTGCCGGGGCAATATCGCGGATGTTGCGAATGTCGCCGCGTGCGATCCGGGCCGATTCTGTGAGCATGTTTCGCGTTTCGCCGGTTGGTTTGCCGGTTATGTGATCGATCACGTGATGCTGCGGTGCATCGACGGAAATGCAGATGTACTCCGCGCCGATCTCTTTCACCGCGAGCATAGTCAATACTGCTTCCTGGATTTCCGCGCCGTCATAAACGCCGCATCCCGAGAGAAGAATTCCGAATTTCATTGCTTCCATTTTTTTTGAAAAGCCTAAAGATAATACAATGTTAGATGTTGAATGCTGAATGTTGAATGGAGATTCGGATCGTGCAGGCATTCACTTCATTCATTCAACATTAGACACTAATCATTCAAAATTCTGTAGTAACTTCACTCCATGAACTTCCCGGTGGTATTCTACGATGGCGATTGCGGCTTCTGTAACAGGAGCGTGCAGTTCATGCTCGATCATGAAAAAGCTGCCGTTGTTCATTTTTGCGCGCTGCAATCGGAAACGGCCCGGCAGTTCTTTGAAACGAACAGCTTCGAAGCGCCCGATCTGAGCACGTTTTATTTCTGGGACGGAAAACAGTTGTTCCAGCGCTCGACCGGCGCATTGAAAGTGACCGCTTATTTGAAATCTCCGTATTCCTGGCTGAAAATCTTCCTGATTGTTCCGCGCTTTATCCGAGATGGTGTGTACAACTGGATCGCCAAACGACGTCATAAGCTGGCAAACCAGCAATGCGCGCTGCCAACACCAGAACAGCGGCTCCGATTTTTGGCGTGATCGTTTTGTTCACGAGTCGGTGTAATCAGTTGTTCCCGTTGTGCTTCCGGATCGTCTCTTCTGCAGGTTGTCGCGCTGCGTTTTCGTCATAACGGTTGTATTAGCAGAAAGAAACGAACGGACCATCAGGAACCAAACGACCGGAAGAATTGCATTCAGCAGCAAATTGAACAGCTTTTGGGTGAACGTTAACAGGTCCGATCGCACAATCGCTACAGATGTGAAGATCGTAACGATCAGCCAGCAGCAAAGGAAGATCCAGGTGATCATTTGCGTGTCTTTAATAAAGGTTGCTCAAAATTAACACAATTAAATTTCCCGAACTTCTTTCCCGCGCACCGAATCACTGGCAACCGTCCGACTAATTTTATAACTTTGCATCTATGAGAATTTCAGCGTCCATTTATTCTGATAAAAAACGCGATCTGGCAACCACTATAGCTGACCTCGCGGCGCACAAAGTGGATCTGCTTCACGTTGACTGCAACGACGATATCCGTGTTTTTGAAGACATTAAACAAATCCGTGAATGGACTGCCATTCCGATCGACCTGCACATTATAACAGCCGATCCGGCGAAGTATTTCGACCTGCTGCGCGAAACGCCGGTGGAATATGTCACGTTTCAGCTCGAAGACCTGAAGGCGCCCTTGCAATTGCCGGCAGATATTACCGGGAAGAAAGGATTGGCGATCACCACTCCGACAGGCGTAGACGCCTTCGATGAGTATGCTTCCTTCGATTTTATCCTGATGATGGCGACCGTTCCGGGACAAAGCGGCGGCGTTTTCGATGCCACGAACTTTAAGAAGATCCGCGATTTCCAGAAGAAATATCCTCAGAAATCCGTGCATGTCGACGGCGGCGTAAATGGCGAGGTTTCCTTTATATTGAGGAACATGGGCGTTCATTCGTCCGTTTCCGGGTCTTACCTGTTCAATGCGCCGAGCATCGGCCATGCGTTGATGGACCTCACCAAGCGCGAAGTACATTCGCAGTTCCAGGTGAAAGATTTCATGATCCCGCTCAACGAAGCGCCGTTCATTCATCTGAAAGACGTGACGTTTCATACCGTACTCGAGTCCATCGAGCGCGGAAAACTAGGATTCACACTGCTGCTCGATGAGAACAGACAGCTTACCGGTCTGGTTTCCAACGCCGACGTCCGCAAAGCGATATTGAAATTCGGCCCGTCCGTTTTCGATCAGCCCGCAGCGATGTTCATGAACCAAAGCCCGGTTGTGCTCAGCGAAACGGCCACGGCAAACGACATGCTGAAGCTCATTAAATCGTGCGCTTTCCCGATACTTTACCTTCCCGTGGTGAATGATGCGGGTGAAGCCCGTGGAATTATTACCTTTGTGAACCTGATTAGAGGAGAACTATGATAATACACTTAAAAGACACCGTTCCCGCTTCGGAAGCAGCCTTGCTTGCCGCTGAAGCGAAAGCATTTCATGTTGTTTCCGGTGGAAAAAACGTACTGATCCTCGGATCGGGCGTAAAAGAAGTTCCGGAGACGCTTGCTTCCAAAACAGACGAGCACTGGGTTTTTCCAAACGATATGCAGCTTGCTGCCCGCACGTACCGCAATGAAACACGCACGGTAAAAGTCGGCAATGTCGCTGTAGGTGGTAACACCGGCAATACGCTCATCATCTCCGGGCCGTGTTCCGTAGAATCCGAAGAGCAATTGCGCGAATCGGCTGCTTTGTTGAAAGCGAACGGACTTACTTCCTTACGCGGAGGCTGTTACAAGCCGCGCACAAGTCCTTACAGCTTCCAGGGAATGGGACTCGAAGGACTGAAACTATTAGCTAAAATGCGCGAAGAGTTCGGATTCACGGTTGTGACCGAAGCCCGCGATGCGACACATATTGACGAGATCATCGAGCATGCCGATGTGATCCAGGTTGGGGCGAAAGCCATGTACGACCAGGGAATCCTGAGAGCCTGCGCTAAAACCCAGAAAACCGTTCTCATCAAGCGCGGATTCGGAACAACATTGCAGGAATTCGTTCAGGCAGCTGAGTTTGTGCTTTCCGGCGGAAATGAAAATGTGCTCCTGTGCGAGCGCGGCATTCGTACGTTTGAAACAGGAACGCGCTTCACGCTCGACCTTTGCGGCGTGGAATGGCTGAAACATTACACAAACCTTCCGGTTATTCTCGATCCGAGCCACGCCATGGGCTACGCTTACGGCGTTGCCGGATTAACGAGAGCGTGCACGGCTTTAGGTGTCGATGGTTTGCTCATCGAAGTTCACCCGAATCCGAAAGTAGCCAAATCCGATGCTTCCCAGCAATTGAATCACGCGGAATTCGAAGCCTTATTGAAATCCATTCAGCCGATCGCGCAAGCAGTTGGTTATAAAATCGTTTGATGCAGTTTCTTGAACAAAATATCAAAGGATTGTGCGCAAAGTTCGGGGTGGATTTTTACCAGTTCCTGAGCGATTTCGATGCCGATAGCGTGGGGGAATTGTCTATGCTCGACCTCGAAGCCGTTGCCGAAGAATACGAAGCAGATCTGTATGCCTTGCTGTACAAGCCGCTGTTTGTGCTGGAACATTTGAAACCGGCACTGGCGAAGATCAAACTGCTCATCCTCGATGTAGACGGCGTGCTCACCGATGCGGGCATGTATTACACCGAATCCGGCGATCAGATTAAAAAATACAATGCGAAAGACGGAAGAGCCATCATCGATGCGCAGAAAACCGGTTTGAAGATCGGGATCATTTCTTCCGCATTTACCGATAAAATGGTGCTTTACCGCGCCGAAGTATTGAAAATCGACAAGGTATACGTCGGTGAGAAATCAAAGATCGACGTGCTGAATATCTGGTGCGAAGAGCTCGGAATTTCGCATGAAGAAGTGGCCATGATCGGCGACGATATTAACGACTTTTCCGTAATGGATGTCGTTGGAATGTCATTTTGCCCGGCAGATGCCGTACAGGTTGTAAAACATAAAGTGGACGTGGTGCTCTCCAAAAAAGGGGGCGAAGGCTGCGTCAGGGAATTGATTGATAATTATTTACTGGAGCAACCACTTGGAAGCTCAGAAAAAAGCAAAGCATGAATCGAGTGAAATTAGGCGTTCTACGTGAAGGGAAAGTTCCTCCGGATAAACGTGTTCCACTAACTCCTCACCAATGTCAGTTGGTACAGACGAAGTTTCCGCATGTGGAAGTAGTTGTGCAGACAAGCCCGGTAAGGGCTTTCAAAGACGAAGAGTACATTGCAGCCGGTATTCCGGTTGTGGATGATTTGAGCGATTGTGATGTAATTATCGGTGTGAAGGAAGTGAATATCGAAGATTTGATCCCCAACAAAAAGTTCATGTTCTTCTCGCACACCATCAAGAAACAGCCGTACAACAGGAAACTGCTCCAGGCTGTGCTCGATAAGAATATTCAGCTCATCGATTACGAAGTGCTCAAGAATAAAGCGGGTAAACGCATCATCGGTTTCGGGCGCTATGCCGGTATCGTTGGCTGCTACAACGGAATTCTGACCTTCGGTAAAAAGAGCGGGTTGTTTTCTATTCTGCCTGCCAATGAATGCCGCGACCGTGTCGAAATGGAAGAAGAGCTGCAGAAAGCAGTGCTTCCTCCGAATACCAAGATCGTTCTGACAGGGTTCGGAAGAGTAGGGCATGGCGCCCGCGAGATCATCGACCTGCTGCCGATCACGGAAGTGAGTCCGGAAGAATTCATGACACAACAATTCGACGGGCCGGTGTTCACGCACCTCGATGTCGAAGATTACTACGCCCGAAAAGACGGCGGTGATTTTGAAAAACAGGACTTTTACGCAAATCCGGAGCAATACAAATCCGTATTTCCCCAGTTTTTGCATGCGGCAGATCTGTATATTGCCTGTCATTACTGGAGCAACCGTTCACCGCTGATCGTTACACAGGAAGACCTGAGAAATCCAGCCGTTAAAACATCGGTCGTTGCAGATATTTCCTGCGACATCAATGGCCCGATCGGCTGCACGATACGTCCTTCCACCATTGCTGATCCGTTCTTCGGATATGATCCGGCAACAGGTACAGAAACAGATCCGATGGCTGAAAACGCGATCGCCGTAATGGCCGTCGATAACCTGCCGTGCGAATTGCCGCTCGACGCATCCGAGGATTTTGGGAATGAGCTGATCAAACACGTATTTCCATGCCTGTTCGGAGAAGATCCGGACAACGTTATCGGCCGCGGAAGTGAAACAACCTCCGATGGAAAGCTCACGCCGTTCTTTGCCTACCTGCAGGATTACGTGGACGGAAATACAGTAGCGCATTAATTTGTAACCAATCAATCGGGCTGCAACCATGGAAATCCAGAAAGGCGATAAGCGAACGATCAGGGGATGGGTGATGTACGACTGGGCGAACTCGGTCTATAACCTTGTTATTTCTTCAGCGATCTTTCCCATCTTTTACGATACGGTAACGACCAATTATTACCGGGAAACGCATCATTTGCTCGAAACGGATGCACTGCCAAAAGACGGCGTGACCGTGAATTTCTTCGGGTGGGAAGTTTCCAATTCGGCGCTGATGAGCTTCGTGCTTTCGGCTTCGTTTCTATTGGTTTCCTTTCTTTCTCCCTTTCTTTCGGGAATAGCCGACTATCTGGGAAATAAAAAACGCTTCCTCCAGTTTTTCTGCTACCTCGGTGCAGCTGCCTGCATGTCACTGTTCTTTTTCGGTGATCTGGTCGCACAGGGAATGATCGAGATCGGCTTGTTATCGCTATTCGTGGCGAGTATCGGATTCTGGAACAGCCTTGTGTTCTACAACGCCTATTTGCCGGAGATCGCAGAGCCGCAGTTTCACGACAAGATTTCCGCCCGCGGTTTTTCCATGGGCTATTTCGGAAGTATGCTCCTGCTGATCATCTGCCTGGTGCTAATGAAAGTGAAGATCATCGGCGACACGACTATGCCTGCGAAGTACTGTTTTATCCTTGTCGGCCTGTGGTGGGTTGGTTTTTCCCAGTTCACCTATCGCATTCTTCCGACGACAAAATCGCTGGTTAAAAAAGAAGACGGTTACGTCTGGAACGGTTTCCGTGAATTAAAGAAAGTATTTGCCGAATTCCGCAAGACCGTTCGCCTGAAAAAATACCTGTCGGCGTTTTTCTTTTTCAATACCGGCGTACAAACGGTGATGCTCATGGCGGTTTTCTTTGCCAAGAAAGAGATCTTCACCGATGGAAACGACAGCGGGCTCATCGTTGCGATCCTCCTGATCCAATTGCTCGGAGCAGCCGGCGCATTTATTATGTCGCGCCTGTCAGGCAAAATAGGGAACATTAAAACACTCGGAATTTCCATCGTTATCTGGATCGGCGTGTGCGCTGCGGCGTTCGTGATCAAGACCGAACAGGAGTTCTATATTCTCGCTTCGACCGTCGGGCTAGTTATGGGCGGCGTTCAGGCGATCGCCCGTTCAACGTATTCGAAATTCCTGCCGGAAACAGAAGACCACGCCAGTTACTTCTCATTCTACGACGCGACGGAAAAAGTTGGTATCGTTTGTGGAACCTTATTCTTCGGAATCATGGAGATCGCCTTGGGATCTATTCGTTTCTCGGTACTTTCAGTTGCATTTTTCTTCATTGTCGGGTTGATCCTGTTGTTCAGGGTTCCGAAGGAAGAGAAAATTATCGAGACTCTGTAAGTCCGGGATGCATCACGAACTTACTAGTGAAGTGGCCGCTTCTTAATCATTCCGCCTTTCGTATCGTTGATCGTGTGCTGTATCACAAACGCCGACGGATCGATCTTTTCCACTTCATAGCGTAGTTTTTGCACTTCCAGCCGGGTAACGACCGAGAAAATGATCTCGCGATCGTGATCGTGGCTGCCCGTTTTCCCGGAACCGCCAACGCCTTTGTAAACCGTGACAGCCATTCCCAGCTCTGTAACGATGGCTTCCTTGATCTCGTCGGCTTTCTCCGAAATAATCGTTACGCCAATGTATTCTTCGATTCCCGTAATGATGAAATCGACCGTTCTGGATGCGGCGAGATAGGTGAGCATGGAATACATGGCTGTTTCCAGGTCGACGATAAAAGCCGCCGTACCGAACAGGATGATGTTGAACAACGCGATCACATCGCCAACGGATAAGCTGGAATTCCGGCTGATATAAACGGCCAGTACTTCCGTTCCGTCGATCACAGCGCCACCGCGAATGGTAAGCCCGATCCCGGCACCGAGGAAGAATCCACCGAAAACCGCGATCAGTAACGGGTCGTCTGTAACGGTCGGGAAGTTGATGTAATGAACCGAGATAGCGAGTGCAGCAACAGCAAAAACGGTTTTCTGTGCAAAACGGAGCCCGATCTGTTTCCAGCCGATGTAGATGAACGGCGCGTTGATAAGTACGATCAGCAGGGAAAAGTTAAATCCGCTGAGCTGATTAACGAGCAGGGAGATCCCGGTTACCCCGCCATCCAGGAATCCTTTGGGGAGCAGAAAGCAGGTGAGCCCGACGGTTGCCATTACGGTTCCGGCAAAAATCAGGAAAATGGATTTGAAGCTGTTCTTTCTCACCAGCTGCTCCAGTCGGATAGAATCTGTGAGGAGGGTTTTGATCGTGTCTTTCATGTGATTGTAACGGGACTTAAAAATACACCAACGAAGTGGTTAAACAAAAAGGCTCCCACTTCTGCGGGAGCCTTTTAGCAAATGTTATGGTTTGAAGATCAATGTGCTTCCTCTTCCGGATCCGGCGGGAATAATTTCACAGGATCTTTGATGTTCTGTAAACGGTCAAGCAGATCTTCCAGCTGGGAGATCGTCAGCTGTTTGGCAATGATCTTTTTGTCTTTGTCCAGCACGATGATTCGCGGCGTTGCGTACAGATCGTAGGTATCGTGGTAATTCAGCGACTCGATCGTAGTGAATTTCGGAACAAAAATACTCGCATCTTTTACGGCTGCTTCGTAGAGTGTTCTCGTCAGCGCAACGTTGATAAAGGTCATGTTGTTGTCCTTGATGTATTTCTTCCATTTTTCGAAATCGTCCCCGGTAGCTTTACCAACGGCAAATACTTCGATGTTGCGCGCTTTCAGCTTTTCAGCGTAAAGCTTCTGCAATTTCGGTGTTACTTTCTTGCAGTGTCCGCACTCCGGATCCCAGAAATAAAGAATCGTGTATTCGCTTTTGAGGCTGTAGAAATCGAACCATTTTGTGTCGGTCGTGTCGCGCAGGATGATGTTCGGCGGAACAACTCCCTGAACAAGGTTCTTTTTCACGGCGATGTCTTCGCAAAGTGTTTCCAGCTTTTCCTCCGGCATCCAGTAAGCGTACGATTTTCCTTTTTCGTCGCGCTTGCAGTAGTAACGCTCGCACATGCGAACATACACTTTGTCCATACCCATGATGTTGGATTTGACAGCGGCATTGGTGATGTAATCAACGGAGTAGCGGAACATTTCGCTTCCTTTTGTCAGATTGTCGCAGAAAGCGTAAGCGGCCTGTACAACGGTATCGGGATGCTGTACCAGCATATTTTTTCCGAAGAAATATTCAATTTTCTGTGCGAAAACAGGTGTATTTACCAAACGGTCATCTTTCAGATCGATGTTATCCCAGAAATGCGCTTTGTAATACTTATAGCGGAAGCTGGAATCGATCACTTGTCCTTTTTCGTCTTTCGGATAATCGGGGATCACCACGTCAATAGACATACGGATCATTTTAGTTGCAAGCTTTTCCGGATGATTTTTCAGCATTGCAGCCTGGTAATCCGTTACGATCTTTGTAATGGAATCGATCTTGCTGTTCAGCTGTGCGTACGCTTTCTCTTCTTTCTTGTGGCCTTCGCGCTGTTTGGAGAATTCCATCGTTTTGGTGCGCTCTTTCTGAATGAACTGAACGTAGCCGATGAATACTTTGTTTTCCTCCGACTTTTTGACCTTCATGCTGCCAACCATATCGGCGAGCGTCGTTTCAATGCTGATCTCCGGCTCTTTGTTGTAAATGAATTCGAAGTATTTCTGTCCCGGCATCAGCAAGGCGAAGAGGCCCGGTTTAAGATCCGGATTGTTGAACTCAACAACACCGTTTTTCATCTCAGCGGTATCGGCATAAAACAATTTGGAGCCGTAATACTTGGTAAGGAAGATCGTTGTGTCTTTCACACCGTCGACTTTGAAGCGCATCTTCTGGCCGAAAGCGAGGGAAGTCAGGCAGAGCAGGCCTGTCAAGAGTACTTGTTTCATAATTATGTGTTTGGTACAACTCATTAACGTGACAAAAATAGTAAAGTAACCCGTTTAACAGTTCGTTAACCATTATTAGATTTCTCGATTCCTTTTTTCGCATTCAGGTAGGAAACGAGGGAGAAAACGGCATAGGCGGCAAGCAATGCTGCGACGCTCGTAACGGTGTAGGAACGGCCTATATAAAGTCCGCCGTCCTCGAACAGCGAATCGAGCCAGAACTTGAATACGGAGAACGCTACGAGTCCTAAAAATGCGATCAGTCCGAATACTTTTGTAAAGTACAGGAAGAAATGACGTGTGAGCAGCTTTGGCGAATAACCCAGGCGAAGCAATGTTCGCACTTCGTATTCGTTTTTGCTTAGCAGGAGCTGTAGATACTGGATCAGCACGAGGCCGGAAACGAAGACCGCGATGATGGAAATTCCCAGCACGACGAGAATGAGTGTGCCGACCATACTTTTGAGCCTTCCTACGACCATCTGCGCATTCTTGCTTTCCAGGTGTTTGGTCTTAAGCATTTCTTCTACGAGTCCGAATTCGCCTTCTTTCCCGGAGATCATGACCTGCGTAATGCGTTCGTTGTCGTCGACGCCGTATTTATCGTTAGCCCAGCTCATGAATGATTCGGGCACGAGCATGGAAGAAACTTCGTTCGTGAATCCGATGATGCGCACGTTGATCCATTCCTTTTCGGTTTCGTTGGAAAGCGTGAATTTAAAGTTGATGTCTTTTGCAAGATCGTCGCTCACCTGCGGCATGTCGGAAGCGCTCATAAAGGTGTTGAGCATCACGAGAAAGTCGCGTGGCATGATCATCGGTACGACAGTATCGCCCGGTTTCCAGTGCCATTTCGAAGATTTTACATCGAGAAAATCGGGATCGACGGTCTGAATAAATACGTCAGAACGGAAGCGCGGAACCAAAGGATCGGCTGTTTCGAAGGAAACATCGAAGTTATTGGTCACAACCGGCTGCACTTTCAGAATAAACGGCTCCTGGCGCAGCAATTCGAGCTCGCGGCGGGAGAAGTCGGTCTTGGCGAGCTTAAGTGTATTGGAATTAGAGACTTTTTTCTGAACGATGATCGTATTCGGACCGAGAATATCGGCTCCTTCACCAAATTCGTTCACCTTGATCAGGTAGTGAATGGACGTGAGCAGAAACGTCATTCCAAGAAAAGCACCGATGATCGCAATAACGAGCTGACGCTTGTTCTGCTGACGAAATAAGAGTTTGCGTAACATGGCAGATCAGAGTTTAAGTTCGTAATCGTAAGGAAAACGGTCATCGTCGTCGAGCGATGTAAGCACGAAACCGGCCTTCTGATCGTCGCATTCTTTCGCGATCATATTGAGGCAGCGGCGGCTGTTCGCTTCGTCGAGGTGCGAGAAGGGCTCGTCCATCACCAGCCACTCAAAAGGCATGCACAGCGATCGCACAATGGCAACGCGCTGCTGCTGTCCCATGGAAAGCAGTCCGCAGGGATCGTTCCATTTGTGTCCGATCTCCAGGATGTCGAGCAGGTCTTTCATCTGCTGCTCGGTTTTGAAGTCCGTGAGGCTGTTTTTCAGATGCATGTTTTCCGCAACGCTCAGGTTCGGGAACAACTGCAAGTCCTGGAAGACCGTCGAGATCTTGCGCTGACGGATCGTTACCCATTCTTCCGTAGAAAGTGTTTTGATGTCTTTCCCGTTGTAGCGGATCGTGCCGTCGTAATCTCTGCGGATGCCGAAAACAGTCATGGAAAAGGTTGACTTTCCTTTACCGCTCGAAGCGTTCAACAGGATCTTGTGGCCGGATTTTAAGGTTACATTATCGCCCCAGATGCTGTCTTCGCTGTGTTGGATCGAAGCGAGCGGGTGAGGCATGACGTTTTCAAATTGTATGTCCATTTCGTTGGATTTGACGGTGCATTTTCAAGAATCATTCCAAGTTTACACAGTGCTCGCTTTCAGGTTCTTCACGATCGCGGCGATCATTTTCTTGTTGGTCGTGAACGGAACGCGTACGGATTCGGGATGCCTGTTGAACCAGGTTACCTGGCGCTTGGCGTAATTTCGTGTATGCTGTTTGATCTTATCGATGCAGGTTTCCTCGTCGATGGTTCCCTCGAACAGATCGAAACATTCTTTATAGCCGACGGTCTGCAGCGGAGCAAGATGCTTGAGCTTGTGGACGGATCTTGCTTCTTCGATCAGGCCATTTGCCAGCATCTGGTCGACACGGAGATTGATCCGGTCGTAGAGCTGCTCACGCGGATGCTCGATCACAAAGCGCTTCACCTCGAACGGACGTGGCTCGGGCTTATTCAGCCGCCACTGGGAAAAAGGCTTGCCTGTCAGGCGGAACACCTCCAGTCCGCGGAGCACGCGTGCAGGATTGTAACGGTCTACGGTTGCGAAATAATCGGGATCGCACGCCTGCAGCTCTTTAGCGAGCTTGTTCAGTCCTTTTGCCTGCTGTTCTTCGCGCAGCTGCTGCTGAATTTCCGCGCTGGTCGGAATAGGGTCTAGGCCAACGCACAAGGCGTCGAGGAACATGCCTGAACCGCCGACGAGAATAATCTTTTCGTAATCAGACAATTCTCCGGCGATCAGCTCCAATGCCTGTTTTTCGAATTGTCCGGCAGTTAAAGGCTCGTGGATAGAATGCGAGTCGACAAAATAATGCGGAACGCCGTCCATTTCTTCCGGAGTTGGTTTAGCTGTGCCGATCGCCAGCTCTTTATAGAACTGCCGTGAATCGGCGGAGATCACAACTGTTTTCAATTGTTTGGCCAGTTCCACGCCAAGGGATGTTTTGCCGCTTGCCGTCGGACCTTCAATAACTATCAGCTGTTTCATAGGTGCAAAGATAGCAATGTCTGACATCTTTTTGGAGCAAGTATGCGTAGCGTAATCAAAGAATTGTGGCTCCCATTTCTTTTTACGGAGAAAACCGCTTCCTCCGCCAGCTTGGCGGAAGGAGACTGAGGGGGAGGACATCAAACATGTGTAAATTCGCCCTCCTTAATCACTCCCTAAGGAGCATATCATTTTTCGCATCCAAAGTTCGTAGGGAATATTCCCGCGCGGTTGGGAAATTTCCCAATTCCCCCAAAATAAATAAACATACGGAGAGCGACGGTGAGGCGATCCTCTGAAACAGTACTATCTAACAGGCTTAGCCTGCTTCTTAATACATCGACTTATACGTCACATACCGCGCATTGATCGCCCTCACATAGCGGCAGGTAAAGCTTCCTCTGAATGACCCGCTCGTGACGATCGGATCGGTATAATATTCGTGCTTTCCGAGATTCTGTGCCATTTTTTCCACATTGTTGTCCCAAACCTTCGGATTGAGCCCGTGTTTGGCTGCCAGCTTTTGCGCGTCTTTGATATGTCCGGAGCCGGCATTGTAACTGGCAAGGATGAATTTATTGCGCTCTTCGGCATTCGGAACATCCACCCACAGGGCTTGTATTTTGGCAATGTATTTCATACCGCCTCTGATCTGTACTTCCGGTGTGGAATTCGGGTAAACACCGAATTTTGGCCCGGTTCCCGGCATGAACTGCATGAGGCCGTAAGCTCCTCCGAACGCATGTGCCTTCGGGTTGAATTTACTTTCATGGTAAATGATCGCACCGAGCAGGCGCCAGTCGAAATCGTATTTCGCCGCTTCGGCTTTCATGATCGCATCGAAAGGGGAGAGCTCGCCCTTGCGCATCGTGCCCGGATTTGCCGGATAGCTTTCTGTCTGCACTGCGGGGTCGAAATACTTGCGCCGGATAAAGGCGAATGTTTCTTTCTGCATGAACTTCGTCAGCCACTGGTCGAGTCTTTTCTTTAAAAGCGGTGCATTTTTACTGAGCCCGAAAGCAATGTTCTGTTTAAAAGAGATCGCAAGGCTGATGTCGATGTTGTCGTAAAATCCCTGGTTGATCTGCGCAACGTTCTTTTCGGCGACTGTATAATCGATCTGTCCGTCGGAAACCATTTCGATGAGCTCTTCCACGCTTTGGTTGCCGTGTGTCGGTCGAATGTAGATCGTGTCGCCGATCTCGTCCTGCAGGTTGATCAGGCGGTCGTAAAAGCTCGATTCTTTCCAGACGTCGATCTTCTTCTTACCGAGCTGCAGCGGATCGGTAATGTGATATTTACTCCATGCTTCAGGACTCATTTCGCGGAGCGTGTCGCGCTTTCGCTGAACGAGTACCTGGTTGGTCTGGAAGAACGGTCTTGAGAAAGCGATCTCGTCCTGGCGGTCGCGCGTGACGGTGTAATTGCACGCAATGATATCCCCTTCGTTGTTGTTGAGCCTGCGGTCGATCTCGTTCAGGTCATTGACGCTGATGATTTCCAGCTCCACGCCGATATCGTCTGCAAATTCTCTCAGGATCTCGTATTCGAAACCCATTTTTTTGCCTTTGTAAATAAAAAATGAAGTGGAAGAGTTCTCTGCGAGAATGCGAAGCTTGCCCCGTTTAAGGATGGCGGGAAGGTCTTGTTCATTCTCCGCGGGCGGAGGCGCTTTTGCACTTGAATTACCTGAACCACAGCTTGCAGCGAACATACTAACTCCAAGGATCAGCAGTGATGTACAATAGGTTATGCGTTTTTTAGTGTGATTCATTCAAATGCTTGTGCAGCGCAAATTACGACAATATTCTCAAATCCTGTATTAAGAAATGTTCATTTGCTGCTAACATATAGTCGAAGAATGCAGCGCTGATGTGTTTTTCGTGTTTCGCGAATACCGCTTTTCCGTTAACGAGCGCGTTGTCGAAGGAGAGCTTGGTGCTGACGCCTCTGCACATCTTATCGAGCCCGTCGATCGTTGGGTAGTGGCTCATCCAGTCGTAACGGATCATTGCCCTGAGAAAGCCGGTAAATTCTTCGGAATACCCGGAATTGTTGAGATCGAGGTGTGTATAAAAGTAGTGGAGATAATCCCCTAATGGTTGTGGATGGAACTGTTTCCAGTGCTTTGCCAGCAGATGATCGAAGTAAATATCGACGGCAATCCCGGCAACCTTTGGCAATTCCGGACGAAGAACAACTAACAGATCGTGTACCACAGGATGGTGGTCGATAAAGTCGTCGATCTTCCGGTGAAGCTGAATTCCCTGCTGAATGATCTCCGGTAAATGCGTCAGCTTAGAGCCTTTGATGAAATCGCCGTAGAGATTCGCCTGCATGAGCTCAACACTGTTCCCTGAAAAGTAAAGGTGCCCGAGATAATTCATTGTCGAAGGTAGTTGATGAATAATAAAACACTTTTCTTAGCCGGGACGGTGCTTCGTTTCCCCCTTTGGAGGGGGATTAAGGGGGAGGACAACTGCGTAGCCAAAATAAAATTACTTTTCATTAATAAAAAAGTCGGGGATTATTCATAAGGGAATTGAAGCAGACAATTTAAAATGGAAAAGCAGTTAGTAAAAAGGGAACAGTAGTCATTAACTAAGCTGTTCCCTTTTCAATCTTACATTCGTAATTTTACATTTTATAAAAAGCTGTAATTCTTCCCGTAAAACAGCATCTGTTCCACGAACGTCTGCTTGTTTTCGATCTTAATATCGGTGATCTCACCTTTAGCGTTCGTTACCGGAACGAGTACCGGGTAAACGAATCCGCTGTAAGGAGCGATGTTTAAAGGCTTCACGCGTTTTAATACTTCTGCGTGGACCTTCTTGTCGACTTTCACGCCGTAGGTTTCCACCAGGTTTCTTCCTGCAACATAATCGCCTTCGGACTTAATGCGCTGGATCTCGCGCAGCAATTCACCGAAGAGTACACGCAGCTTAGCGTAATCGCGGATATCGTAGTACGTCTTTCCGTCGCGAACCACTTTTGCGATCACGTTCTCTTTCTGTCCTTTTTCGAATACCCACGCGGCAACGAGCTGACGGTTCTGCATGTGCTCTTCCTCAACACTCTGTCCGAGGTTCAGGCGCTGCAATTGCGTCAGCAGTCCGCCGCGGATGTACCCGTCGTATTCGGCTTTGCCCACTTCGAGCGACTCGATGAGCTTCAGGTCGACCAGTTTCTGATCCATGATGTAGTACAAACCAACCAGGTCGGCGCGTGCTTCTTCGAGTGTCGACGCATAGTTTTTCAGCGTTTCGGAAGGCTGGCCGATGCCTTTGTTGAGTTGTCCGCTGGCATGGCCGATCACTTCGTGAAGCGCCGTGTGCATTTTTCCGGCGATCGATCCGTACTTCTTCGCACGCTCGATCTCTTCCTGGTCATGCGCAAATTCTTCCACGAGCGAAGGTCCGCCCGCTTTGTCATACGCTTCGATGATGTTTCCGAGCGAAACAGATTTCGATCCGTGCTCCTGGCGGATCCAGTTATTGTTCGGAAGGTTCACGCCAATAGGAGTGGAAGGTGCGCCGTCGCCTGATTCACTGGCAACCTGCACGACTTTATAGGAAACGCCCTTTACTTTCTTCTTTTTGTGCTCCGGCAGCAGCGGCGAATTGTCTTCAAACCATTGCGCATTCGATGCAACAACCGACATGCGCTTCGACGCTTCGAAATCATTGATCTGGACGATCGATTCGAACGTAGCGCGTTTCCCGATCGCATCGCCGTATACTTCGATGAAGCCGTTGATGTAATCGATATCGCCTTTCGTGGCTGTGGACCATAGAACGTTGTATTCATCCCACGTTTTCAGATCGCCGGTTCTGTAGTAGTCCACCAGCTTCGCGAGCGCAGCTCCCTGCTCGGGGTTTTCGGCCACGGTAACCGCCTTTTCGAGCCAGAAAATAATCTGGTCGATCGCTTTGCCGTACTTCCCGCCGGATTTCCACACATCTTCGAACAGCTTGCCGTCCTTCAGGATCATTGTGGAGTTGAGGCCGTACTCGATCGGCTGCTCGTCTGTCGTGTCAATAAGCGCCGTATAGTAAGCTTCGACCGCTTTCTGCGTCACGCCGTCGCCATAGAAATTGTTCGCAGATTCCACGATCATATCTTTATTCGAATCCTTCACCTTGCGCTTCATGTAGGTATCGGTGCTGAAGATCACTTTTTTCGCTTCGTCCGACAACTTCGCTTTTGTTTCGGCAATCAGCTTGTCGAGGAAGGCCTTATCGAATTCCGGAACGATCTTCTCCATGCTGTAGTGATGGTGGATCCCGTTGGAAAACCACACCTGCTTGCTGTAGGTGTCGAACGCTTTCCAGTTATCGGAATTCTTGTCACCAGTATAAGATGCGGTGATCTGTTCGAGCGCTTTTCGGATCTCGAGGTTGTAAGCGTTGTTCTGATCGTAGATAATGTCGCGTCCGGCGAGCCCGGCTTGCGCGAGGTAATACACCAGCTTCTTCTGGTTCAGCGAAAGCTTGTCCCAGCCGTTGATGTCGAAGCGCAGGATCTGCACATCGGCAAAGCGTTCAACGATCGTACCGTTGCCGGCTTCCGTGTTTTCTTCTTTGGAGGCCTCTCCGCAGGAGGAAAGCGCCAGAGCGCCGGAAAGCGTCAACAGGGATAAAAAAGATTTTCTCATAATGGGAATTTGATCTGCTAAAGATAAGGAATCATTCCGTTCGGTGAACATCCCGCGGACGCCGGCAGAACGTAAAGGAATGGATAAATAATTGCTGTCAGAACCGGAAGTCGCTCCGGGATGCATCCCGGACAGGTCGTCTATCGCTTTGGAAGTTCGGTCGGTGACCGCGGAACGCGAAAGAATAAAGAAAGTCAATGCGGGAATAAGGAAAGTCGGTCCGGGATGCGTCCCGGACAGGACATTCTTCCTTTCGGCATTTCAGTCGGAGCACACTGTCGGCCCGGGATACATCCCGGACGCACCATCTATCGCCTTGGAAGTTCGGTCGGTGACCGCGGAACGCGAAGGAATAAAGAAAATCAATGCGGGCATAAAGAAAGTCGGTCCGGAATGCTTCGCGGAGGCACCATTCTTCCTTTCGGCATCTCAGTCGGAGTACACTGTCGGTCCGGGATGCTTCCCGGACAGGCCGTTCATCGCTCTGGAACTTCATCCAAAAAAACTTCCTCTTTCGCATAATAACCTGTCTTCCCACGCGTTATAAGAGAAATCACCACTGGAGAAACGATCAACCCGGGACCGCTCAGCTCTTCAGTCTAATAGTAGAAAGAGATGAATTTAAAGATCACCAACAGGATCAGGATGTACAAGAACGTCATCATGATCTGTGCAGAGCACCAGCCTGTCTGGACAACAATGCCTGCATTCGTTACAGCTTACGATAAGCTGGTTTCAAAAACAGAGGAGCTCAGCCTGGCAGGAAATGAGCAGTCATCCAAAACAGTAGGCACAAAAAAGCTCAAAGATGCACAGCACAAAGCTATTGCGGAAAAAGCTAATCTTGTCGCCGAATCCCTGCGATCGCTCGCATTTGAGTCCGGTAATATCGAGCTGGCGGAACAGCTGCACTTTTCACACACCGCGCTGCTCAAAAGCAACAGCGAAAAAGTGCTGCAGCTCATTGACCGCATCGTCGTTGCAGCCGATGCACATGCTGCGGAGCTGGTAGACCGCGGAATCGCACAATCGCAGATCGACGAGCTCCTGGTATTGAAGGAACAGCTGGCGTTGGCCTTTACGCAGATGCGTAACGCGGTCGTACACCGCAGGCAGCAGACAGAGCTGCTTGCCGAACGCTCGAAAGAGATCACGCACCTCCTGAAAAACAGCATGGATAAACTCGTCAATGTTATTCGTCCGGGCCATCCGGAATTCTACGCCCTCTACAAAGCAGCAAGGACCATCGTCGACCTGAAAGGAAAGTCAAATAAAAAAGGAACCGTTCCGGTCGTGCCTCCAGCCGTTCCAGGCGGAGAGCTTCCGCCGCCCGCGCAGGAGCCCGGCGGCAGCAAGTAACACAGGAATATCCGGCAACATCCCTTTCGTCCGGGCGGAAGGGATGTTTTCATTTGGGATAATGCTATGCAAATTAAAAGGCATTCAGAAGAGAGCCATTGTAAACAATTATTCACATACTACTCTCCGCGTAAATCAGCGTGATCAGCGAGAACCATTGGACTCAGCCAGTTATTCGCATACTATTCTCCACGTAAATCAACGCAATCCGCGCGAGTCAGAAATCAATACTTAATAGTCCTCTTCACGTCTTCCGCAACAGCAATCTCAGGGTTCACCCAGATCATCCTAACGACACCTGTATTGATTCATTAAAAATTCAAAATCAACCATTAATAATCAGTGCCCTTCATAACATTCCCCCGCGCTGATCTTCGGGACAATCACATTTTCCGCCGGAGGAATCGGGCAGGAATAGCGCTCCGAATAAACGCAGTACGGATGATAAGCGCCGTTGAAATCAATGATGATCGTTCCTGTTTTCGTTTTGTGCACATCGAGAAAACGCCCGCCGCCATAAGTGGTCACCGCTGTAGTTCCATCTCTGAACGGAAGGAACAGATAGTTCCTGAATGCGCGGTTGTGTTTCAGGTCGAGGTTTTCATAAACCTTCAGGCTGCACAAGGTGTCGTTTACGGTAAACGTTACGGTGCCCGCAGCCCGGTAGTAAACACTGCGATCGCGCTCTTTGGTCATCGGCATGACGAACTTTTTTCCTTTCTTAGGAGTGAAAATTGCCGTTACGCGATACATTGAATCGACCGGGAAGTAACAAAATCCATCAAATGCTTTCGCTTCTTCTTCGTTGAGGATCTCTGCGGTAAACTGGCGGTCGTGCGCGTCACGAGCTTCGAGAATGCTGTCTTCGTAAGGTGTAATAACCTTTAAACGCAGCAGGGAAGATACTTCCGGATGGGTTGAAGCCAGCAGGTCCTGCGCAAAAGAAGTTGTAATTGCTGCAAGTATAGCTGTAGAAATAAACAGAATTGTTTTCATCTTGTTCCAAATAAGGTGCTACCGATGCGGACCATCGTACTGCCTTCCGCGATCGCAATAGCGTAATCGCTGCTCATACCCATCGACAAATGCCGGAACTCGGGATTGAACTTGAAATAATGGCTTTTAATAATGTGAAAGTAGTTGTTCAGGTTGCGGAACTCGTCGGCGATCTGTTCGGTATTTTCTGTAAAGGAAGCCATGCCCATCAGCCCGGCAATGCTCACGTTCTGCAGCTCAACGAACTCGCGCGATTGCAGTAATTCTTCCGCTTCGCTGAAATCGAGCCCGAACTTTGTCTCTTCTTCGGCAATGTGGAACTGCAGCAGGCATGGAATAACGCGGTTGTTCTTTTCCGCCTGCCTGTTGATCTCCTGCAGCAGTTTTAAGCTGTCTACGGCGTGGATCATGTGCACGAAAGACGCGATGTACTTCACCTTGTTCGTCTGCAAATGTCCGATCAGGTGCCAGTGAATGTCTTTTGGCAGCGCTTCGTGCTTTTCGGTCATTTCCTGCACTTTATTCTCCCCAAAAGCGCGTTGTCCGGCGTTGTAAGCTTCCTGAACGGCGCTTGCGGGCTTTGTCTTCGAAACGGCAATGAGTTGAACGTTTGCCGGGATTTCGGTTCTGAGCGCCACTAAGCGCTCTGCGATGGAATTACTCATTGATCATGTAAATTGTGAGTCCGCTTCGGATCTTCGGTTCTACCCAGGTCGATTTCGGCGGCATGATCAGCTGATTGTCCGCAACCGCTTTTACCTGCTCCATACGGATAGGGAAGAGCACGAATCCGGCTTCGGCAGTGCCTTTGTCTACCGCATCTTCAATTGCTTCCAGTCCTTCTGCGCCGCTCACGAATGCAATGTTCTGATCGGTTTTCAGGTCTTCGATACCGAGAATAGGCGTGAGCACGACGTCTGTCAGGATCTGGGCGTCGAGTGATCGTACGGGATCTTTGCTCGAACAAATAGCTGGTTTCGCCAGCAGGCTGTACCACTGGCCTTTCAGGTAACAGGTCATTTCGTGCTCGGCTTTCGGATTGCGCCCTTTATCGAGCGGAACGAGCTCGAAGAACGGATCGAGGGAAGCTAAAAAGGCTTCCGGCGTGTGTCCGTTCAGTGTTTTTACCAGCCGGTTGAATTCCAGGATCTTCATGCGGCGTTCATCGATGAGAAAGGCGAGAAAAAACTGCGGGTTCACCAGTGGATTTCCTTCCTGCCGGTACCGCTCTGCCAAACGGGCCGAAGAAGCGGAACGATGATGTCCGTCGGCAATGTACAAGGCGGGAATAGCTTCGAACAGGAGCTGTATTTCTGCGGTCTGTTCCGGTGAAAGCACCCACAGCTCGTGCTTTACGCAGTCGGTTGTGGAGAATTCGTACTCGGGACGCAGCGTGGTGTTGTTTTTCAGAAAGGTCTCGATGGCATCGGAAGGCTCGTGCGACAATAAAACCGGTTCCGCATTAAACCCGACGATATCGAGGTAATTCGTGAACATCGTTTCACGGGTGGTGAGCGTTGCTTCGTGCTTCTTGATCAGGTCGGCCTCATATTCGGCAATGCTTGCGCCGGCCACGACTCCCGTAAATTCGTTCGTTGCCGTTGTTTGCCGGTAGATGTAAATGCAGGGCTCCGGATCGCGGAAGATAATGCCTTCTTTTTCGAATTCGTAGAAGCGTTTTTTTACCGCCTGGAAGCGCTCGATCGAATTGGGCTTCGTCTTGAACGCTTTGTTCACTTCCGGGTGAATGATGTGAATAAAAGTATAGGGATTCTGCTCCAGCTTTGCCTTGAGAATATGCTTTTTATAAGACGCCAGCGGACGTGTTGCAACAAGGTGTGCTTTGTCGCGCGTTGGTCTCGCAGCTTTAAAAGGATGCAGTTCTGCCATTTCGGTTTTTTAAGGACCCGAAGTTAATGAAAACCGCGGAAAACCGTAAGCCCGGAATGCATTCCGGGGCGATTAAACAAAAAAAAACGCCTCCGTAACACGGAGACGTTTCCTTAAAATACATACTATTGAAGAACCAAACGTCTTCTTTTCTGATAATCAATCAAAAATTAAAAATCAAACATTCAAAATTCCTTAAGCAGGAACCTGCACGCCAAACTCTTTAATGATCAGATCTGCGAGCTCAAGCCCGATACGGTCCTGCGCTTCGCCTGTTGCTGCTCCAACGTGCGGAGTGGTCGCAATGGCTTCGTTGTTGAGAAGGTCTGCACGCGGGTTCGGCTCGTTGTCGAAGACGTCCAGTCCTGCGAACGCAACTTTCCCGGAAGCGATCGCTGCCAGCAAGGCCGTTTCGTTCACAACACCGCCGCGTGCCGCATTGATAATGTGAACGCCTTGTTTCATCAGGTCGAATTCTGCTGTGTCGAGCACCGCGCCGCCGTCTGCCTGCTTCGGTACGTGAAGCGAGATCACATCTGCTTCGCCCAATACGGAACGAAGATCGCTGGTCGTGTGGATGTCAACGGATAGTTCGCCTAATCCCTGGATGTTTCCGAGGGAAACCTTCACAGTGTGTGCTTCGTGACTCACTGCGATCACGTTCATGCCGCAGCCAAGCGCGTAACCTGCCAGTGATTGCCCGATGCGCCCGAATCCGATGATGAGCAGTGTTTTGCCGCGCAGTTCGGTTCCTTTTGCATAGCGTTTTTTCAACGCGGAGAAATCATCTGTTTCCATGTTTTTGAAAGAATGGTGCAGCGAGCGCGCTCCGGCGAACATCAATCCCATCACCAGCTCTGCAACCGACTGAGAGGAAGAAGCCGGCGTATTGATAACGGTAATGCCTTTTTCGCGGGCATACGCCACATCGATATTGTCCATTCCGACACCACCGCGGCCGATCAGTTTCAATCCCGGGCAGGCGTCGATCACTTCTTTGCGAACGGTTGTTGCGCTGCGCACGAGTACAACTGCTATGTTTTGTTCGTTAACGGCCGAAATCAGGTCCGCCTGTTCCACTTTGTCCGTAATAACTGTAAAGCCGGCTGCTTCAAGAGCCGATTTACCTTCATTCGAAATGCCGTCGTTTGCTAATATTTTCATGTTATGCGTGTTTTTGAGCGAAATCGCGTAAAATATCTACCAATACCTGTACGCTGTCGAGCTCGAGCGCGTTGTACATCGAAGCGCGGTACCCGCCAACCGAACGGTGGCCGTTCAGCCCGACGATTCCTGCACCTTTCCACGCCGCGTCGAATGCATCTTTCAGCGATTCGTCTTTCAGCAGGAAGTTAACGTTCATCAGGGAGCGGTCTTCTGTTGCTACCGTTCCTTCAAACAGCGGATTGGCGTCGATCTCGTCGTAGAGTAATTTGCCTTTCGCGATATTGCGTGCTTCCATTGCTTTAACACCGCCGTTCGCGATCAGGTGACGCAGATTGAGCATGGCAACGTAAACGGAGAATACGGGTGGCGTATTGTACATGGAATCTTTTTCCGCATGCGCTTTCAGATCGAGGTAAGAAGGCATGAACGGAGAAGTCGATTTTCCGAGAACGGATTTTTTTACGATGTACAGTGTTGCGCCTGCAGGGCCGAGGTTTTTCTGTGCTCCTGCGTAGATCAGGTCATAATCGGCAACATTGATCTCTTTCGAGAAAATATCGGATGACATATCGCAGACCAGCGGAAGGTCTGTTTTGGGGATTTCTTTGAACTGCGTGCCGTAGATCGTATTGTTGGACGTGAAGTGAATGTAATCCACATCTGTCGGAACTACGGCATTTTTAGGAATATAATTGAAGTTCTTGTCTTCGGAAGAAGCGAACACGTTTACGTCGATGCCTGCTTTTTTGGCTTCCTTGATCGCTCCGGATGCCCATGTACCGGTGTTCATATAGCCTGCGCGTTTCGTATCGCGCATCATGTTCAACGCTGCAATCGTAAATCCGAGCGTTGCACCTCCCTGCAGGTAAAGAACTTCGTAATCGTCCGGAACATTCAGCGCTACTTTAACAAGGTTGCGCGCTTCGTCCATTACCGCTTCGTAATCTTTGTGGCGGTGAGAAACTTCCAGGATGGAAAGCCCGTTGAAATCGATTACGGCGTCTGCAGCCTGTTTGAAAACTTCTTGCGGAAGGATACATGGTCCTGCTCCAAAATTGTGCTTTTTCATTACGGTTGTGGTATTAATTCCTTTTGTTGTTAAAGACTTGGCAAAGGTCGCTTTTTTCCTGTCAAAAGCGTATTATTTTCAGATGAATTTTATCACAAAAAGTGCTGTTCAATATCTTCCTGCGTGCATTCCTGATCAAAAAACCAGCATTAAAAAAGGCTCCCCAAAACGGAAAGCCTTCAATAATCAATGTCAATATGTTTGATTGGTGTACATGGTGATTATTCCTCTGTACCTTCTTCTTTTTTCGTTGTCTTTTTAGCAGCGGGCGCTTTTTTCTCTGCCGGTGCTTTTTTCTCAGCTGCCGGTTTTGCAGGAGCTGCTTTTTTCGCTACGGGCGCTTTTTTCTCAGCAGGAGCTTTAGCTACTTTTTCTTTCTTTTCAGCTTTCACAACAGGTGCAGCAACTTTGTCCTTTTTACGTAGTCTTGTTTTTCCGTAAGAACCAGCTGTTCTTTTTCCTTTGCCTGATTTGATGTCTCCTTTACCCATGACGTATGCTTGTTTATTTAGTGTATTTTCTGTCTACAAATATAACATTCTTACTAACATAGAAAGAATCTGCCGCCGAAAAAGAAATGAAGAGCGAATGGTTCGTAAACGAATGTTGGATTTTGAATGGTGAAATTGCTTCTGAAATAATTCAACATTTAGAAATCCTTCATTCAACATTCGCCAGTTATTTAAACATCGGTTCTCTGCGTAAATCCGCGTGATCTGCGCGCGAAAACCAGCTCGATGTTCCTGCACTCCTTCAATCGGCGTCCGCCAGCCTTTTTTCCAGCTCTTTCCGCACGAATTCGCCGCGGTTCATGATCCGTTCCGACCAGTCGATCTTGATCGCGATCTGTTCCTCTTCCGATAATTTCCAGTCGAGCTCGCTTGTCTCCAGCCGGTGACGCAGTGCCTGCAATGTCAGCGCCGCAGAAACGGAAACGTTGAAGCTTTCGGTAAATCCGACCATCGGGATCCTCACCGTAACATCGGCCATTTCGCGCACGCTGTCGCTGATGCCTTCCCATTCGGTGCCGAAAACCAGCGCCGTAGGCTTTTCAAGCGGAACGTCGAAAATGGAATAGCTGTCCGCATCGGGTGTTAAAGCCGCGATCTGGAATCCACGTTCTTTTAATCCTTTGATACAGTCCACGAGCGGCGTTTCGCCTTCGGTGTAATTGTACATCTCGACCCAGCGTCCTGCGCCGCGGGCGATATCGCGCTGCAGCTTGTATTCGTTTTTGCTCTCGATCACATGCAGTTCCTGGATCCCGAAGCTTTCGCACGAGCGCATCACTGCACTGGCATTGTGCTCCTGGTAAATGTTTTCGAGTACGACGGTGAGATGCCGCGTACGGTCATGCGCAATGCGGTCGAACATGATCTTCTTGGTTTCCGGGATCATTTCGTAAAATGCCGCGAGTAATGCTGAATTCATGGCGCAAAGATAAGTTTTTTGTTTCTTTTCGGAATTGCTGCATTCTCTCCGAAATTCCGCTATGAAGAAGAACCTGCTGACGACATTGCGCGCGCAACAGCTTCGGACCTGGTTTCCGGTGATCGTGCTCATGCTCATCGCCGTCTTTATAAGATTCCGGCTGACCGGTCATCCCGTTTATTACCTGCTTGCTGGTGGCGACGGTCCGTATGCGCCGCTGCAGGCGAGAAGTTTGCTCGAAACAGGAGGACTTGCTTTTCCGGATATGCCGCTGCTGTTTGTTTTTCAGGCAGAAACGGCGCGACTGCTACAATTCTTTTGCGGATTGTCGCAAAGCGATGCTGTTCTTTCGGCTATCAGGTTGATTGACATCGTTATTCCGCCACTGGCAGCGATCCCCGTGTTCCTGATCGTGCGTGAAATGAAACAGGAAGGAGGGAAGGTCCGTCTTGCCGGATACCTGGTGGTTGCATTTGCGCTGCTCAATTTCACGCCGGTCATTTCTTTTGCGGGACAGCTCCAGAAAAATGGCGTCGCGGTGATCTGGGTTTTCTTCTACCTGTATTTCATCGGTCGGATTATGAAATACCATTCCCGGCGGGATGGCTATTTCGCTTTTTCCATGCTGCTGCTGTGTGCGCTCACACATTTCGGAAGCTTTAGCATCCTCCTGTTCTTTACGCTTGTGCTTTTATTGTTCTATACCGTTAAGAAAAGCATTCGCGCCTCCCGGAGCCGGAAAACGATGCTCTGCAGCGTTGGCGGATTGCTATTGCTCCTGGGGATCCTGGCTTTTTTCGACCCGGTGCGATTTGTGCGATTGCTGGAAATTCCGCTTCGCCTGTTTGAATCGCCGGTACTGCTGCTGGTGCTCGACGGACAGAATGTCGCCGGATTTGTCAATCCAATCACCCTCATTGGCGCCAACCTATTGTGGATCTTCGCGCTGATTTCACTTCTGAGAAACAGGAAACACCTGGAAGTATGGAGAAAGACGCTGGCCTGGGCGTTCCTGGTGATTGCCTGCTGCATGAGCTCTCCGCTGATCGGCATCGAATGGGCCAACAGGCTCTACCTGATGAGCTATATTCCGCTCACGATGGTTTATGCGGTCCTGTTTTCAATTCAAACCTCCTTTTGGAGAAAGCTTCTTCCGGGATCGCTGATGGTGATACTCCTACTATTCTCGGTGGCAATGTCTTTTGGCGATCGGTCGCTCAGCATTACAGACGAAGCTTATGCCGAATTTACTAAAATGCCTGCCGTGAAATTCCCCGCGAATTCGGCGATCGTTGCCCGGCAGGACCTGCGGCTGCTCGGAAGCTGGTGTTTCCGCACAAAAGGCATCGCGGACTACAAAGTAACTGTTGCCGATTTCAGGCAGTTCGATGCGTTGTATTGTGTGCGGCAGAAAAACGGCAGCAACCTGACCGGCCCGCGATACAAACAGGCGGATCTTCCTGCAAATGCTGAAAAAGTCTACAGCGGAGCGTATTTCGAGCTTTACCGCATTCCCGACAGCAAAGGATGGACGATCGGGAATGGCCGGCCACCGCGGATCTCGGGAAAAGTGCTTTCAGTAAGCAACGATCGCATAATTATCCGGAATGAGCGCTCGGGAACGAACAGAGCTGTACGGTTTCAGCTGCTGTGTACACTAAGATGACTGACCGGCAGCAATTGCAGAAAGGAATGCATGTCAGCGTATGGGGAAGAGGCATTCCGTTCAGTCTCGATACCCGGGCAGAGAAAATCGTAGTGATGCAGAAACCGTGAAAACAAAAAAAGGCTTCCCGAAAACCGGAAAGCCTTTTAAAAAATAACGGTGAAGATTAGTTCACGTTCGTTGAAAGCTCAGCGCCTGCTTTGAAACGTACAACGTTTTTAGCTGCGATTTTGATTTCTTTACCAGTTTGTGGGTTACGACCAGTTCTTGCTTCACGCTTGGAAACGGAGAATGAACCGAAACCTACCAAAGAGATACGATCACCGTTTTTCAATGCACTTCCTGTAGCACTTACAAATGCGTCCAATGCTTTTTTAGCGTCTGCTTTTGACAAACCTGCTTCCGAAGCAATCGCGTCAATTAATTCTGCTTTGTTCATAGTTTGGTTTTTTTTGAATGTTTTCAATTATTTAACGAGACAAATTTAGCCGAATATGCACGCCAGTCAAGGGTTTGAGAAAAAAAAACGAAAATTTGTTGATAAACAGGCGTATTTGTTGATAAAGGCAAGGATTTTAAGCCTTTTCACCGATAAAATAAGGCAGTTCATCGAAGGTAAAAACGATGATTCCGCAGTATACAAAGGATTTGTAAATCATCGAAAAAGTCTTTGCCCATGCTGTTTAAAACGCATTCAGCGGCTTGTTATTTTGTTGACAAATCGTTGCAGGACATTTTGTATCCTTGCAGAAAAAACACGATGAAGATCCTGCTCACTTTCCTGTTATCCCTCGGACTCTCTTTTGTGCATGCACAAAGCAAAGCCGAAAAGCACCTCGAAAAAGCACGTGCGCATTTCGCTGAAATGGAGCTGGAACCGGCACGGAAAGAAGCAGATAAAGCAATTGCAAAGGATCCGTCGCTCGCTGAAGCGTATTATATCCGTGGCATGTCGTACATGTTCGACGGCCCGGCGCTCGGGACGGAAGATTTCGAAAAAGCGATCTCGCTTGATCCCAAAATGGCGGATGCATGGGCGCAACGGGCGGGAAACAAGAACTGGAACGGCGATTACGAAGGCGCGCTGGCTGATTATACCAGAGCCATAGAGCTCGATCCGGAGAATGGCGGCTATTACTTTAACCGTGCGGGCATTTATGACGAGCTGGAGCGGTATGATCTCAGTGTAAGAGACTGGAACATGGCGCTCGTTAAAGGCTGGGATGAATTCATGTGCCTTCCCGGGAGAGCGCAGGCAAAACTGGGATTAAAAGATTACAAGGGCGCAATGGCCGATATCAACAAAGCGATTGGAATGGATAGCAGCGATCCATGGATGCTCATTATTCGCGGGAAAATTTACCTCGGAATGGGCGACACGAAAAAAGCCTGCGAAGATTTCAATACGGCAAAAATAAACGACGATATGGGACTCGCCGGTGAATACCTCGATAAGGTCATCAGCGAGAGCTGCGGAAAATAATCATTAACCCTGCGACCAGTCGGAGATCGCGTTGCCAACGAGCCATTCTTTAGCGGTCATGCGCTTTTTTCCTTCAACCTGGAACTCGTGCACAACAAGTGTTCCGCCTGTACAGGAAATACGGATGGTTTGTTTATCGGATGAAAAAGCGCCGGTTGCCGGTGCGTCGCTGCTTTCAACAGATGTTTTAAACAGCTTGATCTGTTTGGTTTCACCTTTCGCATTCGTCCATTTGGTCCACGCCGCCGGATAAGGGGAAAGCCCGCGGACAAAGTTATGTACTTCACGAACAGGTTTCGACCAGTCGATCTGCGTTGTTTCCTTGAACAGCTTGGGAGCCGGACGCTGCTGCCCCGCAAATTCGCTTTGCGGGATCGGCTGTACGGTTCCTGCTTCGATCGCACGAATGGTTTTCACTACGAGCTCGCCGCCGGTAATGATCATGCGGTCGTGCAGCTCTCCCGCTGTTTCGTTTGCTGCGATTGGCATTTTTGTCTGCCCGATCACATTCCCGGTATCGATCGCTTCGTCGATGAAAAACGTGCTCACGCCGGTTTCTGTATCGCCATTGATCACCGCCCAGTTGATCGGCGCCGCGCCGCGGTAATCGGGCAGGAGCGAAGCATGGAGGTTGAAGGTGCCTTTGGCTGGTATTTTCCACACTTCGGCCGGCAGCATGCGGAATGCCACAACAACGAATACATCGGCGTTCAGTGCTTCGAGCGCTGCAAGGAATTCCGGGTCTTTCAGCTTTTCGGGCTGCAACACGGGAATGTGCTGCTCAACGGCGAATCGCTTAACAGCGCTTTCATGCAACTGCTGACCGCGGCCCGCAGGCTTATCGGCAACAGTAACTGCCCCGACGATTGCTATGCCTTCTGCCAGCATTTTTTGCATGATCCCGACGGAAAAATCAGGTGTTCCCATAAATACAACGCGTAAAGTGCTCATAGCTTTTAGTTCTTGTTTTCAGACGAAGGAAGTAATTCCCGCTTGCGGATGCAAACATACGAAGCTGTAACGATACTGAACGAAAAAAATGCCGCCCGTTTCCGCGCAGCATTTCAATTCAATTCTATAAAAGGGTGTTAGAAAGAAGCCTGTCCGTAATTGGTTTGAACAAACTCTGCCACTTTCTTACGGATCGCATCCTGTTTCGGCTTGATGACAAACAAGAAAATAGCGCCGCCGATCACTCCTGCGGTAACAACCAGCAACAGCATGAACAGCATTTGTGCTCCCATGCTGGAGAATCCGTTGTACAGGACGACTTTATTCTTTCTTACCTGTACGGAAACGCCCGCTTTCTCTCCGTTCTGGGAAACCATGATCATTTTATTGCCGGGTGCGGAGTTGCATTTAACGTTCGGAAAAGCCGTTTCCAGCTGTGTTTTTAATTCGTCAAGCGTAAGTTCTTTTACAATGGGTACGTTCATAATTTAGGTTTTTTGAACGGCTAAAATAATGAATCCGATTTAACAGGCAAATGGAATACTTAAGAATCAGGCGTCTTGATTTCTTTTGTCCAGTTAAACAGGCGGAGATAGAGGATGGAACAGACGCCCATTGTGATAAAATAAACGTATTCAACCAGCCATACGATGTGTAGCGGCGCTTTCCAGACCTTGATCAGCAGGTATGCCGTAAGAATGTACAGGAAGGTGCAGACGCATTCGATCAGGAAGGTAACGCGCGTGTTCCCGCTGGCGCTCACCGTCTGAAAATAAACGCTGCTCAGTCCGTAGATAAGTATGGATCCGCTGATAATGCGCAAAATGGCCGCACTCTCGGCAATGGCATCCGGGTTTTTATTCACAAGCCAGATCAGTTTTTCGGGATAGAAAACCGCGCCGTGAAAGGACAGGAACAGGAAGCCTACGGTAAGCAGTTGAATTCTGCGCTGTATGATGGGCAGGGAAGCGTAATCTTTCGCCCCTATGGCCTGTGCAATATAGGTTTTCGTTGCCGAAGCAAATCCCCAGATGGGAATGAACGCCAGGAAATAAATGTAGCGGATGTTGAGGGAAACTGTCAGGTCGCGGCTGCCCATTTGTTCGATCCAGATAAAGAAAACCGTCCAGACGGAAAGTGCAACGATTCCCTGCAGCATCAGCGGAAAGCCGACACGAATGTTTTCCATGATCTGCGCACGGCTCACCAGCCATTTTTTCCAGAAAGGGTAGAGGTGGCGCAGTTTTCCGCTCAGGAGGCTTCCCAGCAGGAAAAGCATTCCAAGTATCTCGGCAAGCGTAGAAGCGAGTGCGGCACCTTCGAGTCCCATCGGTTTGATACTCCCGAATCCGAAAACGAGCAGCCAGGCAAACAAGATATTCGATCCCGCAACAATGGCCGCGCTGATGAGCACAACGGATGTTCTGCCCGTTGCCATGTACGCCGATTGAATGGTGAAGGTAACGATGGAAGCCCAGAAAGCGTAGCCACGGATCTTCAGGAAGGAAAGCTCTGCCTCCGCCAGCCCGGTATTGGTGACCATGGAATTGAGCAGGTAAGGTACAACGATGTGAATGACGAGCGTGAGCAGCAGGGCGATCACGATGAAATTGACAAATGCAGACTGGAAAACGCGGGCAACGCCCAGTGTGTCTTTTTCACCGATGTGCTTTGCCATCAGGATCTGTGCGCCGTCGGCCATGCCCACAAACGCCATGTGCAACGTAATGTACCACAAGCCGGCGCTTCCGGAGGCAGCATAAGCCATCGGGCTGTAATCGGCCAGGAAATGCGCATCTGTCATGGACAGGATGGACTGGATGAATCCGCTGAGCATGAGCGGAAGCGCTACGCGGAGAATACTGCTGTAACGATTGTCTAATAATTGCTCACTACCGGGAATGCCTTCGTTTGCCATTAATCGATCTGCAACAAAAGTCCTTTCAGGTATTCGCCTTCGGGATGGAATGCATTAATGGGATGGTCTGCCGGCTGGTGCAATTGCTCGAGAATTTTCACCGAACGTCCGCTTTCAATGGCTGCCGCGATAATGGTATTGGTGAACAATTGCTTGTCTACGACCTGCGAGCAGGAGTAGGTCATGAGCAGTCCGCCGGGACGAATATGCGAGATCGCCATGGCGTTGAGGCGTTTGTAGCCCTGTACCGCCTGGTGGCGCTTGTCGCGGTGCTTGGCAAAAGCAGGCGGATCGAGTACGATAATGTCGTATTCTTCACCGGTTTCGCGTACATAAACCATTGCATCTGCAACGATGGATGTGTGCTTGTCGTTGAACCCATTTAGATCGATATTGATATCGGTGAGCTCGATCGCTTTTTTCGAGCTGTCGAGCGAATGGACTTCCGTGGCACCTTCGTGCAGTGCAGAAAGGCTGAATCCTCCGGAATAGCAGAATGTATTCAGCACTTTTTTTCCTTTGGAATACTTCGCCAGTAAGGCACGATTCTCACGCTGATCGATGAAGAAGCCTGTTTTTTGTCCCGTGATCCAGTCGAGATTGTATTTCACGCCGTTTTCGATCGCGGTATATGGCGTTTCCACCTCGCCGAAAATATAGCTATCCTCCACCGGCATGCGGTTCGGCAGTGTCTCTTTGGATTTGGAATAGATCGCGATCAAACGATCTCCCAGTGCGCGTTTCAGGCCTTCGGCTATCAGGTCGAGCTGTTTGTACATCCCGAGGCTGTGGCATTGAATAACGGCTACTCCGCCGTAATAATCGATGATCAGTCCGGGAAGCTCGTCGCCTTCACCGTGAACGAGCCGGCAAATAGAATTGTCTTCGCGGAAAAGCTGCAGTGTTTCTCTGAGCTTTACGGCACGCTCCAGTCGCTTGTGAAAGAAGTCCGTGTCGATCGTTTCGCCGTCGAATGTCAGTACGCGAACCGCGATCGATCCGTGCTGGAAATGTCCTTTGGCCAGTTCCTGTCCGGATTTGTCGGTCACCGCAACTACAGCGCCGTCCTCGATAGACTCCGGCATTTCTTTCAGTGCACCTGAAAAGATCCAAGGGTGGCGGCGTTCGATGGATTGGAACTTATGCTGTAATAAAACGACTGAAGGGATCATGTAAAAACATTTGAGGGTGCAAAGATAGCTTTTTAGCCGCAAAGGCAGTAGCAAGTGCGATGAATTACAGCCTTCCGTTTTGGGTTGATGAGGAATCCGGTATTGATCGGAAGATTGTATTTTTTGGAACAATCCCTCCAAGCCCTCTAAACACACTGTACTTCCCGGTCCTTCGCGCCTCTTTGCGTTGAGCGGCACTTTTCTAAAACTCCTTCAGCCATTCCATTGCCTGCTCGCGCGAATGGAAAACTCTGCAGGGATAATTCTGTTTGAGGAAAAACTGGTAGATCGACACACTGACTTTGATCAATGGTGTTTTAACAACGATGGCTTCGGCCTTGATCTTCGTTCTGCGCTTCCTGTTCTCCAATGCGATCTGCTTGCGCGCTTCGATATCGGATTTGGTATACAATCCGAGAATAACGAGCTTCTTGAACCGCTTTTTCTTCGTGAACTCGTCGTAGATCTTCGAATCCTCTATCGCATTGTCAACCGTAAGCGTAGCGTGATCGTAAAAAACGATCTCGATCGTATCCTGGTTTAACCTGCGTAAAGTACGTGTTGACGAAGCGATCTGATCCATAGTTGTTTGTGCGTGAGCAAATCCCAAAAGTACACTTTTGAATGAATTGTTTTTTCATCAGATGAGCTGTTTTCGTGATTTTATCAACAGGTGGTGACATCCGCTTACTGGATGGCTTCCTGGATAATTCCTGATTGATAATTCCATTCCAATTCCCTTCTATTGACTAATTTCGCAGCATGGCATACACAATTAAAGTCTTTTTAAGAAGCGGTGATTTCTCCCAGGAATTTGCCGACCAACATCACAACGGCGAGGAAACGGCCGAAAACGTGCGTTTCGAATGGGAAGATGAATTCCGCATTACCGGCGATTTTTCCCAAGTCGAAGTGCAGCGCGGGCAGGTGTATCCGCTTGCGGGCGAAAACGGCGACGGCAGCGAGTTCTCCTTCGATATCCCGGATGTAACGGTTTTCGAATTCCACGGAATGGACGGCGTAACACCGGTAGTTGTTTCCGAAAAAGCGCTCGACGAATATTTCCTCGATACGAACAGGAAAACACTCGAAGTCTACCTGAACGACGATGAAGTGGTGGAAAACCCGGTTTCCGGGCTGTACATCGTGCTTTCCGATTTTCCGAAAGAGCTTCGTGGCTGACCTGCTGCGCGTTGAATCGCTGGAGCTCAGCTTTTCGCACAAAGTGCTCGATCAGCTTTCCATGAACGTTGCCGCCGGTGCTGTTATTGGAATCGTTGGCCCCAGCGGAGGCGGGAAATCATCCCTGCTCAAGATCATCGCAGGATTGCTCGATGCTGATTCCGGAAGTGTTTCCTGGAACGGCAAACGGGTGAAAGGCCCGCGGGACGTGCTTGTTCCGGGGCATGAAGACATTCAGCTGGTGAACCAGGATTTCGGGCTGGATATCTATCATACGGTCGAAGAGAACGTTATGCAGAAAATGCTGTACCTGCCGCAGGACGTGCGCGCCCGTTTTTCTGCCGAGCTATTGGACCTGGTAGATCTGGCCGTTTTAGCGAACGAGCAGGCAATCCATCTTTCCGGCGGCGAACAGCAGCGGCTGGCCATCATTCGCGCGTTGGCTGCAGAACCGGACCTGTTGTTGCTCGACGAGCCTTTTGCGCACCTGGATGCGCATTTAAAAGAGCGCATTGGTACCTACCTTAAAATGCTTTCCGAAACCCGCGGAATGACCTGTATTCTTGTGTCCCACGAGGGACAGGATATTCTGCAATGGTGCGAACACATTCATTTCATGAACCACGGGCAGCTCCTGCGCACAGATACGCCGCAGGGATTTTATTTCCGCCCGGAGTCCGCTTACGAAGCCCTGTTTTTCGGTGAGATCAACGAAGTCGTTACCGAAAACGGGCCCGTCCTGTTTCGTCCTGTAGAATACGCGATCGCCGCTGAAAACGAAGGCATCCCCGTTACGTTTCAGCACGCAGCATTTGCAGGCGCTTACTGGAGAAATTTTGTTTGCACAACTCGGGGTGAAGCGTTAGTTTTGTTCGCACAGCAATCCCTGGAAAATGTCAGAGCCATTAGCATCAATAAACAAAATACGTAAACTGAGCTGGCAGGAAAGCGGGCAGGTCATAAAAGAGACCTTCGTCGAGTTTTTCCAGGAACAATCCTTCTTTCACGGGGCCGCACTGGCGTACTACACCGTATTCGCAATGGTACCCATGATCTATTTGTCGCTGATTTCCTTCGGGAAGTTTGTCGGGCAGAAAACCATGCTCGAGATCATCGATAAACTGCTCAAGGAACAGGTCGGCCTCTCCGACACAGGCGAGATCATGGAAATTATGAAAGGCGTGAATTTCGAAAAAGGGAATTTCGTCATGAATACCGTCGGCATTGTGGCGCTGTTGCTTTCCAGTTCCGCCTTGCTCGCTTCACTGAGAACGAGCCTCAACGCCTTCCTCGATGTCGATGTGATCTTTACCGACCGCCGGAAACGATTTGTTCATACGCTCGGAACACGAGGAATGACCGTTCTTTTTCTGCCTGTTTTCGGATTGCTGCTGATCCTGACGTATTTCGGGCAAACCTTTATCCTGTCGTTCGGGCAGGATTTTTTCGGAGCGCTCGGCCCGGTAGAAGAAGTCGTGCTCTGGCTCACGCAGCACATTACAGCGTTACTTGCAAATATCCTGCTTTTTTCATTGGTGTTTAAGTACTTGCATGACGGTGTGGTGATGTGGAGATTGGCGTTCGCCGGTGCTACCGTCACGGCTGTTTTATTGTACCTCGGACAGCTCCTGATCAAATTCTACCTGAACAATTATTTCTTCGGAAGCAGCCTGGGCGTTGCCGGCACCGTTCTCGTGCTGCTTGCCTGGATGTATTATTCTTCGCAGATCATTTTCCTCGGCGCGAAATTCATGAAAGTCTACGCCGTTAAAGTCAACAAAGCGATCGAGTTCACGCCGTCCAAGTTCCATCCGAAGCATTTCATCAATAATTTCCGGAAAACAAAGCTGTAACTGGATGAGTAACATTAGTTCTGTTAACCGGGAAGTTTTTTAGGACGGGGCAAAAAAAAACGGATGCGTCGTATATACGTCGTACTTCAGCCGTATATAAGCCGTACTTCCCTTATACGTTCCTTATATCCGATTGGCACATCCTTTATCTGCATATCATGCCACCATTGAATGCTGAACCGACAGAGTTTTTCTCGTAAAAGTAGGTGAGATTAGAAATTAATCATATATTTGATTAAAATTCAATCAAATGGTACTTGGAAATAACCTCAAGCTACTGCGCAAGCAGAAGAAAAAATCCCAGGAAGAAGTAGCAACCGATCTTGGACTGACGCGAAGCAGCTATTCCGGCTACGAGAACGGCATCGCAGAGCCCGGTCTCGAAAATCTCCTGGCGCTGGGCGCTTATTATTTCATGCCATTGAATCAGTTGCTTACAAAAGACCTGTCGACTTGCTCCGAAGCGGAATGGCTGTCCATCGAACAGGGCATGTATGCCGACGTGAACGGACGCAATCTTCGCGTGCTTACGTCTATGGTGAACGAGCACGACGATGAGCTCATCGAGTTGGTTCCGCAGCAGGCGAGGGCAGGATATACCGTTGGTTATTCCGATCCCGATTACCTGAAAGTACTTCCCACATTCAGTCTGCCGTTCCTTTCCCGCGACCGGAAATACCGCTCGTTCCCCATTGTCGGCGATTCCATGCCACCGGTGGAGGAAGGTTCGTATGTGGTGGCGGAATATGTGCAGAACTGGGGAAGCGTAAGAAACGGGACGCCTTGCATTGTTGTCACGAAAGATGACGGAATTGTATTCAAGATCGTCAATAATTCCATCAATGACCGGCAATCGCTTGAATTGTGCTCGACCAATCCAATGTATAAGCCGTACATGGTGCATTTGAACGATGTGCTGGAAGTCTGGAAATTCGTGAACTACATTTCTCCGAAGCTTCCGGAAATGCGCATCGACGATCATTCACTTGCGCAATCCATACAGGCCTTACAGCGCGAAGTACTCGACCTCAAACGAACACTCAGCCCCGAAGCGAATACTTCCCGGACGAAAAACTGATCTTTTCCTCGATCAGCAGCACCTTTAGCTGCTCGCGGATCTTCTCATGTAGGCTTTCGTCGAACGAGCCTAGCAATTGCGGCAGGCTTTGCGGCGATTCCAGGTGCTCCAGGATTTTAACGCTCAACACCGCTGTGTGCTCCAGGATGCGTTTGCGCTTGCACACATCGCATTGCCCGCACGGCGCAAGCTCCTGCCCGAAATAACGGATCAGCTGCTGCGGACGGCAGATTTCTTCTGTGACGTATTTCCGCATGGCATCGAGCCGGAACAAGGCCCGTTCTTTTCTTCGCAAATAGGTTTCCGGCCGTAGCTCCAGGTAATCGTCCGGGAAACGCTCGTGCAGGAATGTGATCAATGGATTGGACGTGCGCCAGTTAATATCGATGATCCCGTGCTCTTCCAGGAATTTCAGCTGCCGGTTCAGCTCGGTTTGATTGATCTTCAGCCTCCGGCACAATTCATATTCGTTGATCTCGTAAAACTGGTCGAAAATATTCGCGTAATTCCTGCAGATCAGCGTAATGAGCGGGTCTACGGAAGCATTCGACAGCTGGAAGCTGTATAAATGCGCGTTATTGATCGTAATCTTCACGCGTGAGCCGTGAAAAGCATGCTCACTGAACACAAGATCGCCGTTCATTTCTAAAAGCTTGAACGCCGGGTAAACGATAGCCGGAGACAGATTGAAGCGTTTGGTGAATTCGCTGAAATCAACCGCGTAAGTTTCCGATTCTCCTGAACCGATGGCTATTTTCAGGTAATTGCAAATAGCCCTGTACACAAGTTTTACGGTTTCCACTGGCGGGAATTGTGCAATCACTTTTTCTTCGAGCTCGTCCAGGTCTTTTGGCCCTACGAACGCAAAGGTGCGGGAAAATTGTCCGTCGCGGCCCGCTCTTCCTGCCTCCTGGAAATAAGCTTCCGGGTTGTTCGGTAATTCGAAATGCGCCACGAACCGGACATTCGGCTTGTCGATCCCCATTCCAAATGCATTGGTTGCTACCATCACAGGCGTTTCTTCGGAAAGCCAGTCTTTCAGCGATTGGGAGCGCTGAGCGGCATCCATCCCGCCGTGGTACATATTGGCTTTGATCTTTTGCGAAAGCAGCAGCTTCATCACTTCCTTCACGCTGCGGCGCGTCTGGCAGTAAACAATTCCGACGTGGCCTTTCATACGTGTACACAACGCGAGAACGGCTTCCGTTTTGTTTTTTACCTGGAAGACTTCATATGTAACGTTCGACCGCTCGAAAGAAGCTTCGATGATCGTGGGATGCTGCAGCTGCAGGCTTTCGATAATGTCTTTCTTGACTTCTTCTGTAGCGGTAGCAGTTACCGCAACGATCGGAACTTCGGGGTGAACCTCCCGGATCGACGAGATCATGCGGTAAGGTGGACGAAAATCGTGTCCCCATTCGGAAATGCAATGCGCTTCATCCACAACGAGCAGACCGATTTCCATCAGCTTCATGCGTTCCTGGAACAGCCGTGTCTGTATGCGTTCGGGCGAAACATAGAGAAAATCCAGTCCGCCGAACCGGGCATTGTCGAGCGTAATGTCCATTTCCCTGTACGACATGCCGCTGGTGAGCGCTTTCGCACGAATACCGCGCTTTGTCAGCTGCTGCACCTGGTCTTCCATCAGTGCGATCAGCGGGGAAATAACGATGCAGATGCCTTCACGGGCAATCCCAGGGACCTGGAAACAAATGGACTTTCCGCCGCCGGTAGGAAGAAGGGCCAGTACGTCTTTTCCGTAAATAGCAGCGTCCACGATATCCTCCTGCAATGGCCGGAAGTTATCGAATCCCCATACTTTCTTTAAGATTTCCCTGCTTTTATCCATGAATGAAGCAAAACTAGGATTTTTTGCTTACCATCGCCAGATCAGCTGTAAATGTTGTGAAGGCACCAGGTTGTGTGATCTTAATTCCGGACTATTCAGGTCCTGTTTACTGCTGCCGGAATGAATAAGACAGCAGCAAGTGAATGCAAAGACATAATAACGTTTCATATCACAAGGATACTATTCGGTTCATTTTTCTAAACGGCTGAATTATTTGACAATCAATTCCTGTCGGGAAGACGTTCGACACCTGAAATAAGGAGGAAACCTTTTAGTCCATAGTTTGCCCGTTTCATTACAAAATAACGAAATTACCACTGCTGATAACGTGCCTTTTAAGGCTGGATAGCCCGCAAACACAGGGAGTAAATATATTTAACACCTGTTGGCAAATTATTGATCCGGTCGTTTTATTTCGGTATATTCGCACAAGCAATACAAATGTATGTTACAAACAGTATCAATTAAGGTAACTCCCACTCAAGCGTCGAAAATCAACACAGTTGACTGGGAGAATTTACCATTCGGAAAAGTTTTTTCCGACCACATGCTGGTGATGGACTACAAGGACGGCGCGTGGCAAAATGCCGAGATCGTTCCTTTTGGCCCCATTCCGATGCATCCGGCAATGTCTGCTATTCATTATGGTCAGTCCATTTTTGAAGGAATGAAAGCAAACAAAGCTGCAAACGGTGACCTGCTCATTTTCCGCCCGGATATGAATGCGAAACGCTTTATCGAATCCTGCGAGCGCATGTGCATGCCGGTAATTCCCGAAGAGCTGTTCGTTGAGCTTGTCCGCAAAGCAGTAGAGGTAGAAAGCAACTGGATTCCTTCCCGTGAAGGTTATTCATTGTATATCCGCCCGTTTATGTTCGCCACAGACGAATTCATCGGTATCAGGCCGTCCGAAACGTATAAATTCATGATCTTCATGTGCCCGGTTGGCGCTTATTACAACGAGCCGGTGAATGTAAGGATCGAAGAATTCTATACGCGTGCTTCGGAAGGTGGCGTTGGCCGCGCAAAAACTTCCGGAAACTACGGAGCAGCGCTCTTTCCTGCAAAACAAGGTCAGCTGCAAGGTTACCACCAGTTGTTGTGGACAGATGGCAAAACACACGAATACGTAGAAGAATCAGGTACCATGAACGTTATGTTCGTGATCGACGGAAAGCTCATTACACCTTCAGAAGACAGCGATACGATCCTGCGCGGCGTTACGAAACGCAGTGTGGTCGAACTGGCGCAATCCTGGGGAATGACAGTCGAGGAACGCAAAGTAACGGTTCAGGAAATCGTAGATGCAAACGCAAACGGATCGCTTACAGAAGCATTCGGTGCGGGAACAGCTGCTACGATCGCTCATATCGCGAAGATCGGTTACCGTGGCGGAGATCTTATTCTGCCTCCGATCGAGGGAAGAACATTCTCCCACAAAGTCATAGCTTATATGGATGACTTAAAATCAGGAAAGATCGAAGATACATTCGGTTGGTTGTTAAAAGCTTGATTCCCGGTAAAATACTGAAAGAGTTCGCTTCGGCGGACTCTTTTTTTGTGGAATCCGACGCTGCAGCTCATCTGAAGGTTATAAATCCGGCGCTATGAGATCACTTCTTATCCTTTTCGTTTGTATCGTCTGTTCTGCTGCAAATGCCCAGACCATCATCAAAGTTGTCGCAACCGACAGGTCTAACCGCGATCCCATCAACCAGGTGCCGGTTTCGTTTCAATCGAAGAGAGCGGGTACATCTGCAAATTTTTACACGAACAAAAAAGGCGAAGTGCTACTCACTGTTCCTTCTGGAGATACTGTTTTTATAACCTGTAATCACACGGCTTTTGCAGAGGAAACAAAGAAAGTCGTTACCAAAGGAAGCCTGAAAGACACCGTAAGAGTAGCGTTCGCGCTGGTGTTTACCACCACCTTTAACGAATTTGTGGTGTATCCTGCGGGAACGCCGCAAACGGTGTTTAAATCCGACCGTGTATCTGTCGATGATTTTGAATTCCTTCCCGACGGAAGGTTGATCCTGCTGACCTACGCCAAAAACAAGCGGAGAGGCACCGAGCTTTCACTGTACGACGGGGATCAGATTCTGACAGACATTCCGCTTGGCGAATACGGCAGCGAACTGATCCGGGATTACCGCGGCAATCCGCATGTGGTAACGGAGAAAAGTGTGTACGGCATCAATGCTATCGACCGCAATGTGAGCATCGGGACACTGGATAAAAAATACTACATGACCTACATCGCGCCGATCGTGGACACCACGGTGAGCAAGTATTTCTTTTCCAATTTCAATCCCGATTACCCGGCTTTCGAGTACTATTCGTTCGGTTCGCAGGATTCGTCCTACCGAAGGATCGCCAAGATCGAAGACGCACTGATGATGGAGCTCTACCGTTCCGAGTACAAATGGGTCGATATCCGCACCAAGCTCTGGGCCAAGCAGCTCGAGAACGAGACCGGTATCGATAAAGAGATCTGGGTAGGGGCGAACTACTTCACGCAATCGATTTATTACAAGGAATTGTACGCTCCGCTGTTTGAAAAGAACGATACGATGTACCTGTTCGATCACTACAAAAACCGGCTGTACCGGTATGACAGCGACGGCGAGCTCATGGACAGCGTTCCCATCTTTCATCATTTACGCGCCAAACAAAATGGCTGGCAAAAACAGTTGATCCAGGACCAGTCGACAGGGCAGGTGTATTCCGTTTATGAGCAAACCGGGCAGGTTAGCCTTGTGCGCATCGATCTTCAAACCGGCGAAATGAAAGAGACCATTCCTGTTTTCCATAAGTATGCCGATAAGATCCTGATCCGTTCGAACCAGGTATATTACACCTACCGGCCTTTTGAAACCGCGCAGAAAAAGTACCTGTATTACGAAAAGCTCCCGTTTGATTTCCCGCAGATCGCAACCATGCACGGAGATAAAGTCGTAGGGCATTAATTTATCCCGCCCCTGACAATTGAAATTCTGACGCATTGTTATCTCGGTTAAACGATCAGTAAGTTTGCTCTTCAAAACAATCCGGATCCCGGTTAGGATTCTTCAGGCTGAATTCCTGTGCTCAAAGAAGGATCCTTTGTGTCCTCCAACACCCTGCAAGCATCGTCGCAAAGCGGCGATACGATATCATCTGTATTTTCTGTTTTGGTAAAACCACCTTTTACATCAAACAATACCTCCGTGTTCTCGGTGCCATTCGTGGGTAAAAACCACCTCGTACATCCTTGCTGTCATCCGGGCTAAAACCACCCTGCACATCCAAACGCCTATCCACACTTTTGTACCTTTTGTGGTAAACACCTCACAAGCCACACCGCCCTAAAATGCAAATGGAGCAAAGACGGGCGTCCTCACTCCATTCACTAATCAACCTAACCTAACCACCTAAATCATAACAAATATACAAAAGCATTTACGGACTAACCGAACGGCGATAGGTTTTTTTACATTTTTTAAGAATTAGAGCAGAAGCTGTTTTCTTCCCATCGGGCCTTCGCAGAAAAGCAGGTCCAGTATCGATAAATTGGGCAGAAATTGCGATTGTTCAAACTGTACCTGGATGTAAGGAATAGCTTCAAAACCTTCAGGCTGTTCCACATCGAATACCCGGTTCCTGAAATCAGACCCAGCATATTCTGCGACGTATTCCTGCGTGGGGGAAATCTGAACAGAAACACCGAAGAAATGCAATAGCTTCTGTGTGATCGCCGAATTAAAAGCAATGAGCGAAGCATAGTCTGCATCGATCAATGTTTTGATCTCAGAACTGTAATGATCGAAATAAGGCGCGGAAGCATAAGCGCTTTGAATCGTTCGCCAGTGAATGCTGCGCCAGTTCTGCTGATTGGAAACGAGCACTTCCTGCGTAGGTGTCTTCGAGCCCAAAGGTTTTTCAACCGGAAGTGTGAGTCTTAAAGCTCCCTGCGATCCGTTAACGGTGCAGCGGTTCCTGAATGTTTGCTTCGGAAAATGATCGTGCACTTCGAGTAGCACTTCATCAAAGCGTACCAGTTCCTGGAAATATGCAATGCTTCCGAAATAAGCGGTCGGAAAAATGCCTGTCATTAATGGATCGCCTTGAAAACGCGGTCCCAGCGAATGCCGGTGTAAGCGCTTTTCGAGAACCAGACGATAGAAGCCCGGCCAACGATGTGATCTTCCGGCACAAAGCCCCAAACACGTGAATCGGCTGAATTGTAGCGGTTATCTCCCATCATCCAGTAATAGTTCATCGCAAATTTGTAGGAAGTCGCTTTCTTGCCGTCGATGAAAATGCCAGCAGCCGTTTCGCGAAGCTGGTGTCCTTCGTAAGCAGTGATGATACGTCGGTACCACGCAATGTTCTCTTTTGACAGCGGAACGCTCGTTCCTTTTTTAGGAACCTGGAAACGGGTAAAATCAGTGATCGTGTTGTTCACATACGGATCTTTCGGGAACAAATTCAGGTTGGCAAGCAGTTCGGAGCCTGTCGGTTCGCGGTCTTCGTCGGTATACTGCGGCTGCAGCTCCAGCTCGAATTTAGCCTGCGGATAATCTTTCATGAACTGTCGTTTCAGCGCAGCGGTAAAATAAACCGTAGCAACAGAGCGATCTTCCGGATTCTGTATGAAATAATCGGCAGATCCTCCCGGGAAGGAATTGTAACGATCGGCCATTTTCACTGAATCGGGGAAACGGATTCCGGTCACTTCGTAAGACATGTTCTGATTCTCCGGAATAAACGCAGGCTTATCGTTGATGAATAAACGCGATTTTTTGATCTCGACAAAATCTCCCGGCAGGGCAACACAACGCTTAATGTAATTCTCGCGCTTGTCTACAGGACGATAGATCAACCCGTAATGATTGATAATGCCTTGCTGTCCGTAAGCGATCTTTTCAACTGCCAGCTCATGGCGCGCGAGGCTTTTATAATAATCGAGTTTCGCAATAAAGCGCATGGCGTATTTGTCTGCGAGTACCGAGCGCGCGTAATTGTAGCCTTTATTGGCTGCATCCTGCTGTATGGCTTGCGGACTGTTGTTGTTAACGATGTTCGGATCGGCCATGTACATTTTGACAATACTGTCGCGGAACGGCATTGCGATGGCATTGAATTCAGGATAAGCCATCAGCTCATCGAAGAAGAAACGCTGTGCTTCGCGGATCAGTACGCCGTGGTAATCGTGGCCCATCAATCCGTCCGGAACGCGGGGATCGTAGATTGCCGTATCTCCCGAAGGGAAGTTGAACACCACTACGTCGTTCCTGCTGATGCTTCCGAATCCCGGTAAACGCGTGTACTCGCACGTTTCAAGCGTAGAGTAGGAGCGGATGTTCAGCCACGGAATCGTGTTGTGCACCAAGGGAAACGAGAGCGGCGTCACAGGAACTTTCGGTCCGTAAGCCAGCTTGTTAACAAACAGGAAATCGCCTACAAGCAATGTTTTCTCCATAGAGCCCGTCGGGATCTGGAACGGCTCGAATACGTACGTACGAATAATGCTGGCCGCTACGAGCGCAAACAGGATCGAATCGCCCCACTCTTTGAATTTTGTTTTCTTACCCGGTTTTTTCGAGCCGAAGCTCAAAACCATCGCAACGGCGTGGCCAACAACCGGAAGTGAAAGGAAAAGCACTAAATGGTCTCCGTATTCACGCTGATGAACTTCTTTCGGGTTGGCCCAGTTCGTTTCGGGAAGCAGCGGCAGATTGGGATCGTTGGCAATTTTCCAGAAGATCAGGTAAGGGAAGAAAATCCCCTGCAGCGTATCGCCGATGGTAAAAAAGCCAAAACGGCGAATGTAGCTGACGTTAGCCACCATCCACATCACGATATGGACGCCGGGAAACAGCATCAGCAAACACCACCACGGCTTTTTTGCTCCGATTTTGAATACATAATAGTAATTCATACCCGGCACAAAAGCCTTCCAGGAATCAACCCCGATGCGGTCGAATGTTTTCCACCAAAGGGAAAGTATCGGGTGAACAACCAGTAGAAAGAGGTAAAAATACAACGCGTTCATAAGCTATAATGCAAGTACGTCGCGCATAGTGAACAGGCCTTTTTTACCGTCAAGGAATTCCGCGGCGATCACCGCTCCCTGTGCAAAACCTTTTCTGCTGTGCGCTTCGTGGGTTAATGTTAATGTGTCTATATCAGAAGTGTACTTAATCACGTGTGTTCCGGGAACTTCCGGCTCACGCAGGGCAAGTATCCCCAGTTCGTTTGCGTTAACCTGCGGGGCGGTGTTTTCTCCGCAGATCCATTTATCGTAAGATCCGTGGCCTGAAATAATGCCTTCCGCCAGTGTAACAGCCGTCCCGCTCGGAGCATCGAGCTTCTGAATGTGATGGATCTCTTCGATGGAAGCGGTATAATCCGGCTGACGTGACATCAAACGCGCCAACCGTTCATTTATTTGAAACAAAATATTAACGCCGATGCTGAAATTCGAAGCATACAGCAGCGAACCGTTGTGCTCGTAAACCAGCGAAGAAACCTGGGTAAGATGCTGCTGCCACGCCGTTGTTCCTACCACCACTGGTAGATCGTGCTCCAGGCATTGCTCAATGTGATGAAGAGCAAGTGCCGGCTGGGAGAATTCTATGGCAAGATCGGCCTCTTTCAGGTTGACGGATTCAATGGGGTTTTCGGAATTGACTTTAAAAACAATGGTGTGTCCACGCTCGAGCGCAATTGCTTCGATCGCTTTCCCCATTTTCCCGTATCCGATTAATCCGATTTTCATATTGTGTCAGCAAAAATAAACAAACTCCGAAGCTACGCCCTGTTTTAGTGAAAATTAAGTACGGCGCCCACTCCGAAGCCATTGTTCGGTAAAAAAGCGGGATGAAACGAAAGCGAAAGATCTTCCCCGATGTCGAAATGAACGAAATGCGCTTCTACGCCCGCATCGACGACATTCAGAAGATAAACGACGCCGAACCCGATAATGCACAGGTCGCGCTGTGATCGCCTGGTCGTGTATAACGTGAGCAATCCGGCATCGTCGTATTCCTGGTAAAGAACAGGTGCGTTGAATTGCTGCCGGCTTTCGTATTCGGAGCGAAGATCGTTTTTGATCTTATTGTTTTTGATCATAAAATAGCCCGTAGCGCCCAATCCGGCATAGATCAGCGGAACTTTCCAGTGCGCTTTTTTTTTGCCTTTCGGCATAGCGATGTGATTGTAGATCTGTCCCGCTCCTGGAACGACAGCCGAGAAAATGACTGCCTTTTTCACCGAATGTCTGTTCGTGTCAATGACCGGCACCAGTGAGTCTTCTTGCGAGAAAGCGCTCCATGACGACAACAGGCAAACAAACAGGACGATCAGCTGCCGCATACGCGATTATTTATTCAGCAATTCGATGATGCGGTTCAGATCCACCTCGGAAGAAAAGTTGATAACGATCTTTCCCGATCCCTGCCCGGTTTTTTTGATCTCCACCTTGGAAGAGATCCGGTCGCTCAGGTGCAGGCGAAATACTTCCTGCGTCGAAGAAACGATCTCAGGAACGGCTTTAACGCTTGTCGTAGTTTCTACCGGCGTTTTCGACTCTCCCGTACGGATCAGCTCTTCGATCTCGCGAACGGAAAGCTGGAAATCGATGATCTGGCGATACAGATCGAGCTGGCGTTTTTCTTCTCCTGCCGACACAAGTGCGCGGGCATGTCCCATCGAAATGAGGTTATCGCGAACGCCCAGCTGAATTTCTGCGGGCAGTTTGAGTAAACGTAAAAGGTTGGCAATACTGGAACGGCTTTTTGCGATCTTCTGGCTCAGCTGGTCCTGCGTAAGATTACATTCGTCGATCAGACGCTGGTAGGAGAGGGCAACCTCGATGGAATTCAGGTCTTCGCGCTGAATATTCTCCACGAGCGCCATTTCGAGCATGGTCTGGTCGTTGGCAACGCGCACATAAGCAGGAACTTCTTTCAGTCCGGCCATCTGTGAAGCGCGGAAACGTCGCTCCCCGGAGATCAGCTGGTATTTATCGCGGCCGAGCTTACGAACGGTCAGCGGCTGTATAATGCCGTGTACACCTATGGATTCGCTCAGTTCTTTCAGTGCTTCTTTCTCGAAATTGGTGCGCGGATTAAATGGATTGGCTTCAATGGATGAAATGGGAAGCAAAGCCACGCCACCGGTGAGACCGGAAGTCTGGGAAGTTGTGATGTCGGTGGAGGCGTTGTCAAGCAATGCGCCTAAACCTTTACCAAGCGCTGAGCGTTTTTTAGGATTGGAAGTCATTATCTACCTGGAATTGTTTGTCGTTATTTCCGATTTTCGTGAGGTTATTGCGCTGCAATATTTCGCGGGCAAAATTAAGGTAATTTATCGAACCTTTGCTCGTTGCATCGTGCATAACGATGGTTTCGCCGAAGCTTGGAGCTTCACCCAGTTTGGTATTCCGGTGGATCACCGTATCGAATACGAGGTCCTGGAAATGTGTTTTCACTTCTTCCACCACCTGGTTGGCCAGGCGAAGGCGCGTATCGTACATCGTGAGCACGATCCCTTCGATCTCCAGGTCCGGGTTCAGCCTTCCCTGTACGATCTTGATCGTATTGAGCAGTTTTCCGAGCCCTTCGAGCGCAAAGTATTCGCATTGAACGGGAACCAGCACGGAATCGGCTGCGGTAAGCGAGTTAACGGTGATCAGTCCGAGCGAAGGCGAACAGTCGATGATGATGAAATCATACTGGTCCTTGATCTTGTCGAGCGCCTGTTTGAGACGGTGCTCACGGTTGGGCAGGTTGATCATTTCCAGCTCGGCACCGACCAGGTCGATGTGAGACGGAAGAATATCGAGATTCGGATTGCTCGTGCTGATGATGAGCTCCGAAGGATCCACATCGTTGATGAGGCAATCATAGATATTGCGCGTGTTTTTCGGATCGAGCCCGACACCTGAAGTAGCGTTGGCCTGCGGATCGGCGTCAACAATAAGTGTTTTGTATTCCAGCACACCGAAGCATCCGCCAAGATTAATAGCGGTTGTCGTTTTTCCCACACCACCTTTTTGATTCGCAATTGCGATTATTTTACCCATTATTCGGAAAAATTTGTGGTTAAAGATACGCTTTCCTGTCGAGGTAGAGACGCCACGTACTTAGGTTTAGTTATCAACGGGCGCAATGTTAATAGCTTGTTGATTACGGAAGGATTACTGTCACAATGCATCAGCGGAGCGGTCATTTTCCACATCCGGTGCTCCGCGTTCGCCACATAATTCCTTTGCTTTGTCTACAGCCTCCTGTAGTCCGCTCATGAATTTATCGAAATCTTCTTTGTAGAGAAAAATTTTGTGCTTCTGGTAGCTGTCGCGGCCGTCATCAACAGTCTTGCGGCTTTCGGTAAGCGTGAGGTAGAAATCGTTCCCGCGGGTTGTTTTAATATCGAAGAAATACGTGCGCTTTCCGGCTCTGACCGATTTTGAATAAATCTCGTCCTGCCTTTCATTCGTATTTTCGGACTCCATAACTGAATACTGATTAATTAGTTCAATAATAGGCAAATATGAAGCTTTTTTTAGAAAGTCCAAGAATTTTCAGAAAAAAGGGAAACCGTTCTGATGAACTACCTGACTCTTTCGAAGGATTAAGAATGACGAAGAACTAATAGCGGAAGCAGACATTCATTAATTTACCGAAATCTCCTTCGGATGGCACTTGATTTTTGTTTCTTTTTCATCATTGCCTGTCCCGATTTATCGGGAGCAAAAGAAATTGAACGAACGCAGGCGTTAGCCTGAAAATTGGCGGAGTTACAACAACGAACGGAATAACAAGGACTAATCAGCGCTTTTTCTTCCCTTTCTTACCACCACCCAGGTACGGAGTAGCAGGCTGCTTGTCTTTTTTGTGACGCTTGCTGTTGTAGATATCCAGCGCGTTGTTCGGATCTTTCTTTGCGTCTTTGGAAGCTTTGTCAGATGGTGCGCCGGAAGCCAGTTCGGGAGTCATCGCCGTGTGTACTTCTTTGCTCGCAGGAGAGCCTTCGGTTGTCGGGTCGATCCATTTATTTTCAACAACAACTTCTTCCACAGCGCCCGTTTTAGGGTCGATGTGATTCATATGCACCTGGTCGTTTCCTTTATTCACACCGATCACGTCTTCGATGAGCACCCATTTCGTTCCCTGGAACTCGTAAGCGTCGAGCGACATATCCGGAACATAGTATTCATAAAAACCTTCCAGCGCCGGCGTTTCGGGCGAAAGATGATCGAACATAATGCGTTTCTGCTCTTCGTCCCAGCGAAGCGACATCACGGTTTTCTCGGAATGCTCGAAGTATACACGGCGTTTGGTAACGGAACCGCTTTTAAACAGCGGATAGCCCAGTTTCAGCGAATTTCCGGAGAAATACAGCACATCGATCAGTTTGATGTTGCTCATCGTCGAATGACCGTCCCAGCCCAGGACCGTATAATACGTCTTGTTGCTTTTTTCGACCGGGATGATCTTGTAATACAGCGCGCCGTACCAGTTGTCGCCTTCCAGCATTTCATCTGTTTTCGACATCGACATATCGCCGTTATCGACGAGCTCGAATACTTTATGGCCTGGCTTATTGTCGTCTTTGCGCAGCACAAATCCGCTGTAATACTGCGATTGATCGGCTTGCTCAACATTCCATGTAAAAATACGGATCTTCCCGTCGGGACTATCGATCTTGCCGATCGTTGCGAGCTGATCAAAAGGGTAAGTAAAGGCAGCCGGATCTTCGAGTGTCTTTTTAAGCAAGGTTCTGAACTGCTCGTTCCATGTTGCTTTCGCTCCATCTGTTCTGGAAGCGCGAAGGGAATCGAGCAATACGCGAAGCTCGGGCTCCTGCTCGTAAATAGCGATCTGCGCCACCGCTTTTGCGGAGAACAGGAGAAGAGTACTTAAAAGAATGAGAGACTTCATGTTAGCTATAAACGTTAAAGAGTACAATTCGTTACAGGAAGTTCCGGTAAAAGTTCATCACAGGTGCATGAAATCTTTCTTCGCCAGGAGCTCATCTTCGGATTCGCGGTATTCCGGGTCGTCCACGCAGCAGTCTACCGGGCAAACGGCAGCGCACTGGGGCTCATCGTGGAAACCAACACATTCGGTACATTTGTCCGCAACGATGTAGTATACATCCATGTCCTTCGGCTCGAAATCCTGGTCCGCGGCAACATCATCGCCGTTGAGGGTTTGTATCATTCCTTTTAAAGACGTTCCGTCCGAATAGCGCCATTCTGCACCACCTTCGTAGATCGCATTGTTCGGGCATTCCGGTTCGCATGCACCGCAATTGATGCATTCGTCTGTAATCATGATTGACATAACTAAATCTGAATTTTTTCGACTGCAAATATACTAAGTGTTGGCGGGATTTCCTGATTTTTAAGTGAATCTTTCACAACCTTGATAAGGTAAATTGTGAATTGATAATTGTCAACTGCTAACAATCCCATTCCTCAGCCGTACTTCCTCCGCAGATACTCCGTACATAAGCCGTACCAACTCCGTACCAGCAGCGTATATACCCCGTCTTTGTTAAAAAGAAAAAACACTGTTGAATGACGATTCATCTTCTTCCCCATTTCCGTTCCTATTCCCCAAGAATATACGCCATCCACAAACGATTTCAAAGCCCCGCAAGGCCGTTTCACTTAAACACCGTAATTTTGCACCGTGGAAAGACAAACAATAATCGGACTCTTTGCAAAACTGGGCGATCTGTTCTCGGTACTGGCAAAGGAACAATCCTGGCCGGGATTTACAAGCGGGCTGACGGAAGAAGAATTTGCAGACCTTGAGCGGCTCATCTGCAAAGAACACATTTTCAATCCGTGGTTTACCAAAGATTCGGTGCTTTCGGCGCTGGGATCGTTAGCAGGAATGCTGCAGCAGGAAACGCTGGAAAACTGGGTAAAGAATTATCCTTTTGCTTCCAGCCCGAAAAGAGTAGCGATCATCATGGCCGGGAATATTCCGCTTGTAGGCTTTCACGACCTGCTTGCCGTAGTGTTGTCGGGGAACACAGCATTGTGCAAGCTCAGCTCGGGCGACACGCGTATGCTTCCTGCAATTGCGGCAGTTCTCGCAGGATGGAACCCGGGAATAAAAGAACACATCGAAATCGCAGCAGGTCCGCTTAAAAACATGGATGCCGTTATCGCAACGGGAAGCAATAATTCCGTGAGCTATTTCGATAGCTATTTCGGGAAATATCCGCACATTTTTCGCAGGAACAGAACATCTGTAGCTGTGCTCGACGGGACAGAGACCAGCGAAGAGCTGCGGGAGCTTGGAAAAGACATGTTCCGTTATTTCGGGCTCGGATGCCGGAATGTGTCCAAGATCTTCCTTCCCACGTCGTTCAATATCGACCTGCTGTTTGAGGCGATCGTCGGATTCGGCGACATCGTTAATCACCACAAATACGCCAATAACTACGATTACAATCGCACGATCTACCTCATGAACAGCCTGCCGTTCCTCGACAATAATTTCTGCATGTTCAAAGAAGACGAGGGACTGATTTCGCCGCTTTCGGTTTTCTTAATCCAGCGATACGAAGATCAGTCAGAGGTTCAGCGCTTTCTCGATGAGCACAAAGATAGTATTCAAACCGTTGCAGGTCATGAATTTACACCGTTTGGAAAAGCGCAGGAGCCGGCTATCGACGATTATGCAGATGGGATCAATACGCTGCAATGGCTCAGTAATTTAAGCTGATCGCAGAGTTTTTAACAATTTCTTCTAAAAGTTATTGACAATTACTGTAACAATTGTTAATAACCCGCGTAATGGTAGCAAAATCTAATGTTTTTGATATGCGATTCGTTACCGTAACATGCACATTGTTTCTTTCATCCATAGCTTTTTCCGCCGAGTCGGATAAAAAGATCTCACAGGATGAATATGTTTCCACATGGGGCTCCGTAGCTGTGCTGCAGATGCAGACCTATAAGATTCCGGCGAGCATCACGCTGGCGCAGGGAATTCTCGAAAGCGGAAATGGAAACTCCGACCTGGCAAAAAGCGCCAACAATCACTTCGGTATTAAGTGCCACGACTGGCAGGGCGATAAAGTCTACCTCGACGACGATGTTAAAGGCGAATGCTTCCGCAAATATCCTTCTGCCGACGAATCGTACAAGGATCACAGTCTGTTCCTGACAGGAAGAACGCGCTACGCGAAATTATTCACTTATGAATCAGATGACTACAAGTCATGGGCTAAAGGGTTGAAAGAAGCAGGCTATGCGACCAATCCGAAATACCCGGAGCAATTGATCGATATCATCGAGCGATTAAAGCTGGATCGTTTTGATGAAGGTGTAACAGGAGGGAAGTCCGGTTCGGAAATGCTTGCGGAAGAGATCAAAAAAGATGCTCAGAAAGAATCCGCTACAGCGACAGCTTATCAGAAACACACCATTAAAACGCACAAGAACAAGATCAATTACGTTGTTGCACGAAAAGGCGATACGTATTACAAGATCTCGAAGGAATTCAACATGGGTATGTGGCAGTTGTACAAATACAACGATTTCGGCCCGAAAAAAGATTTGCTGGAAGAAGGCGATATCGTTTACCTGCAGCCAAAACGCAGACATTCAAAACAAAAAGGCGACACGTATACCGCTGAGAAAAACACGACTATCACACAGATCTCCCAGAAAGAGGGAATTAAAATAGAAGCGTTGCTCGAATTAAATCAACTTTCATCTGCCGATGAAACTGTCCGGAAAGGACAAAAGATCCTTCTTCGCTAACTGTAAGTAGCATAGAAGTTAGATTGTTGTTGTTTGTTGAAAGGTTGTGTTCGTTATCGTTCACAACCTTTTTCTTTCCGTTCATCCCTAATGGAATGGTATAGGAATTCAACTATGCACTACATAGTCTATCTGTAAAGTCTACTTTTTAAACCCTATAATCGGTTTGGTTAAGAAGTTAGGAATGAAAGAAACTTTTGTTACATTTGAGTTCCAACTTTCGACTATGAAGCCTTCAAACGAGTTATTCAAACTGATCAAGTCACTCACCAAGTCAGAGAAACGGTTTTTTAAGCTTTCTTCGGCCCTGCAGGCGGGCGATAAGAATTACCTGAAGATTTTCGATTACATAGAAAAGCAGGATAATTACGATGAGAACGAGCTCAAGTCGGCATTTGAAGGTGAGATCTTTATCAAGCACCTGCCTTCGGAAAAAAACCACCTGTACCGTTTAATACTCAAAAGCCTTCGCGTTTACTACAGCGAGCAATCCGCCTCCAGCATCCTGAAGCAGGAATTGAAAAACGTTGAAGTGCTCTACAACAAAGCGCTTTATAGAGAATGCGAGAAATTCGTTCAGCGCGCCAAGGTCATTGCCCAGGAGAATGAGGAATTTTACTACTGGTACGAGCTCATTCACTGGGAAAAGAAATTGCTGGAAGCAGCTTACGAAGAAGGCGAATTTACCCGCGACCTCGACGAGCTGGTAACGGAAGAGGAAGATGTGATCGCCAAATTGCGGAACCTCGCGGAATATCAGGTGATCTATTCGAAGATCAACCTTATTTTTCGAAGCGGAGGATTTACCCGCAATGAGCAGGAACGACAAATCGTTGCCGATATCGCCGATTATCACCTGATCAAAGGAAAAAACACGGCCTTGTCGACCCGCGCTTCCTCCATGTGCTATTACATCAAAGGATTGTGCGCTGCAACAAACCGGAATTACGAAGACAGTTTCCAGTTCTTCAACCGAACCCGCGACATTCTCGATACCAATCCGAAGATCAAAGAAGACCTCGGGCAGCGGTATGTAGCGACTTTGTCACACCTGCTGCGCTGCTACATCGAGAACGGACAATTTGACGAAGCGGAGCGCATGATCCAGGAATTACGCGATCTCGAAGGAAAAAAAGGGTTCAATTCCATGGACATTTCACTGCGGATCTTCACGATCTCCTACAACCTCGAATTTTCGCTGCACCACGCAATGGGCGACTTCAAAAAAGCGCTGCTGCTCATTCCGCGGATCGAACAGCGGGAGCAGGAACTGGGCGACAAGATCTCGAAAGAACAATCCATCTTATTCCAGTACAACAAGGCCTACACGTATTTCGGCACAGGCGATTTCAAAAAAGCGCTTTCGACACTGAATGGCGTACTGAACGACAACGAACAGAAATTGCGGCAGGACATTTACAGCTTTGCGCGGATCTTCAACCTGATCATTCACTTCGAGCTGGAAAATTACGAGTTCCTGGAATACGTTATTAAATCGACCAATCGTTATTTATCCAAGCACGACCGCGATTACGAGATCGAAAACGCCGTGATCCGCCATATTCGCAAGCTGGCAAAATCGTCCGGCAACGCGCAGCGTATGGAGATCCTCGAGAAGATGAAATCGGAGATCGATGAGCTGATGAAAGACCAGCAGGAGCGTATCATCCTGGAATATTTCCACCTGCCTGCATGGATCGACAGCAAGATCACCAAAAGCGATTTTTCAGCATCGATTAAGCAGTACTTAGAAAATTAACAGGTTTTTTTCTGAAAATGGACTGATAGGTGGCAATTTCCTTTCGCCGATCCTTTGAGATCTAAAAAAACACACAGCACTTACCAGACCTCCGCGCCTTTGCGGTAAAGAAACTATTCCCGGGAAAGTCTCAGAATTTCACCAGGAAATTCAGTGCGATGTACAGCGAATTTGTTTCGATATCTGCAGAAGTTCCTTCGAAAGCAACATAATTGCGTGTCTGATTAAGGGTTCTGGCAGAAATGTCGAACGTGCATTTATTCATGCGATAACCAAGTCCGCCGGAATAGCTTTTATCGAAATCGCCGCCAAATGCCTGCAGGTTTTTATCTCCTTTCGGGAACAATCCGAATCCACCGCGCACGAAGAAATTGGTGTTGAATACCAGCTCTCCGCCAACACGCAGATTCACAACAGGTTTGAATCGCTGGTCAGCTGCTTCGTTCTCCACTTTATAATCGTAGGAAGCGTAAGCCTGGTCGGTTGTGCTTTTAAAATTCGCCCAGCGGTAATCGAGGTATTCCGCATCGATATTGATACAGCCGCGCGTACCGAATACATAAGCAAAAGACCCGATGATCCGTGCAGGCGTTCGCATTCTGTACTTGTAATTTCCGATCGGTTTCAGGTCTGCAGGTAAACTGAAAGAGCTGTTGGTGAACTGCGAAGTCATATCCGCGTCCCAGTTGTCCGTCAGGTTGAAATAAGTCGGCGTATGAAGTGCCAGTCCCAGTCTCACGGCTTCAACCGGCAGGTAAATAACCCCGACCTTCAGATTGGTTCCGTTTCCTTTCGTTTTCAGGTTGTAATGGTAATCGAAGCTTTGAAGCGAATCGGTACCGCTCACATTCACAACATCTTCATGATGCGTCATGTTCTCATTGTAGCGCAAAAACTGGAACCCGAGATTCGCACCGATGTACAGCTTATTTAAATAATTGGCGCTATAGGAAAAAAACAGCTCACCGATCCCGCCTTTCGAGGTGATTGTCCGTGTATGGATAACATCCGTATTTCCCAGTGCTGGCAGATAGCCATATTGGTCGTTCGGATCGGTATTAATCGCATAGGCCTCGTACGCTACAGATGTCGAGAATGGATAATAGCCGGAAAGATCGCTTGTTGCAACACCATACGCCTGGGTGGCGAATCCGTCGAGCAAAGATTCAAATTGCTGGCCGGTATATTTCACTTCATTCCCGAAATTCGCAACACTGTTATAACCAATCCCGATCTGCTGATAGAGAAAGGCGCCCCTGTTGCCCGAAAGGTCGGAAACCAGCACCAGCCCTAAATTGGAAAGGCGCATCTTGTAATCGTTGTTTTTAAGTTCCGTATCGCGGAAGGAAGCTGTATTGGAAATAGAAATGGAGCTCAGTCCGAACGTAAATTGGCTGGATGAATACCGTCCGAAACCGGCAGGATTAATTCTTGCGGCACCCATTTCAGCACCCAATGCACCGAACGAACCGCCCATTGCCTCAAAGCGGGCAGAGCCTTCGTTAAACGTATTGGAAAACCGGTACAGATCAACTTCTGTCTGGGAAAATCCTGCGAATGAAAGTGCGATCGAAAAGGAAACTAAAAGACGTGTTCTCATAAATTATCTGCGCCCCGGAGTTTTAGATCCACCTGATGAAGAACCGCCGGAGCCGCCTGAACGGGAAGATCCGCCTGACGAGCCCGAAGAAGTTCCGGTAGATCGTGTCGGTGTTGAGATCGTACGTTGTCCTCCGTTGTTAGAGCCGGAATTATTCACCGTTCCACCCGAAGAGCGTTGCGGAGAGCTCACGGATGACCCGGTAGAAGATCTTCCGGTGCCGCCGCTGCTGTACGTTCCATTAGAATTCGTTCGTGATACGGTAGAAGCCGGACGTGCAGGTTCTGTTGAAACACGTCCTGCAGATGTGCTTGTTCTGCCGGTAGATTGTGGAGCAACAACTGCTCTTCCGTTCGTTCGTCCAACGGGTGTTGTCGGTGAAACCGGTTTTGCTGAATAGGTTCTTCCCGTGGAAGCAGGTGTTGCTGTTCTCCCACCCGTGCTGACTGGTGTTCGTCCGCCTGCATTCACAGATGGAGAGGTGGAAGCAGAACGAAGAGAAACCGCCGAACGCGATGTTACGCCACCCATACCCGCAGATCCTCCGCGCGCGCCCTGGTAATGAACTCCCACAGTGTGATTGCCTGACGAACCGTTGCCGGATCCGTAATAACCTCCGTTTCCATAACCGTTGTAAGGATTGTAATACGGGTTATAATAAGGATTGTAGTATGGATTTCCGTAACCGTAATAAGAAGAATAATAAGGGCTGCCATAACCGTAGTAAGGATTGTAAGATCCGAAATACGGGTCGTAATTATAACCGTAAGGATTGTAAACCTGGTGATAGCCATAACCAGCCCCTGTTGAGTAATAGCCGCCGCCAAATCCTCCGTAAGGAGCATAATAAGGCGAGCCGAACATCATACCGTAAGACGGGCGAAAGAAAAAATCATCATAGTATCGTTCCTGGCGATTATTCTGGCGCTGATTGAAAACAAAAGCGTTAAAGTCAGTCTCATCGGTAACGTCCGTTTCTACGGGAACTTCTGCAGCCTTAACGACATACACATCGTCATCGATCCAGTTTTCTGAGGTCATACAACCTGTCAGTAACGAGCTGCCGAGTATTCCGAGGACTAAAAGATGCTGAGTGGACATAGATGTAAAATTAATACCTTTTAAAGATAGGGATAATTTCTAATTTTACCGGAGATATTCTATAAAAATTAACAGCTTAACAGATGGCGCAGAAATATACGACACGCGAAGAAGATTACTCAAAATGGTACAATGAATTAATAGTGAGGGCCGACCTCTCGGAAAATTCCGGCGTAAGAGGTTGTATGGTCATCAAGCCCTACGGATACGCCATCTGGGAAAAGATCCAGGCGCAGCTCGACAAAATGTTCAAGGAAACCGGCCATCAGAATGCCTATTTCCCGATCTTCATTCCTAAAAGCCTGTTCGAGGCGGAAGAGAAAAACGCCGAAGGCTTTGCAAAAGAATGCGCTGTCGTTACGCACTACAGGCTGAAAACGGACCCGAACGACAAAACGAAACTGATCGTCGATCCGGAAGCAAAGCTCGAAGAAGAGCTCATCGTTCGGCCTACGAGTGAAGCCATTATCTGGAACACCTACAAAGGTTGGATCCAGTCATACCGCGACCTGCCTATCCTGATCAATCAGTGGGCAAACGTTGTCCGATGGGAAATGCGCACCCGTGCATTCCTGAGAACAACCGAATTCCTCTGGCAGGAAGGTCACACGGCTCACGCTACGGAATCGGAAGCTGTAGGGGAAGCGCAGCAGATGCTGGACGTTTACACGGAATTCGCTGAGAAATTCATGGCCATGCCGGTGATCCGCGGGCGCAAATCCGAAAGCGAGCGCTTTGCCGGAGCAGACGATACGTATTGCATCGAAGCCATGATGCAGGACGGAAAAGCGCTGCAGGCAGGAACATCGCACTTCCTCGGGCAGAATTTCGCGAAGGCATTTGACGTGAAATTCGCCGACAAAGAAGGAAAGCTCGATCACGTTTGGGCGACTTCATGGGGCGTTTCAACACGTTTGATCGGCGCGCTGATCATGACGCATTCCGACGACGAAGGACTGGTGCTGCCACCGGCATTGGCGCCGATCCAGGTGGTGATCGTTCCGATTCACCGCACAGATGAAGAATTAACCGCTATCAATGCAGCTGTGGCGCAAATCACAGCCGAATTAAGAGGGCTTGGCGTCTCTGTGAAATACGACAACGACGATCAGCGCCGTCCGGGATGGAAATTCGCAGAATACGAAGCGAAAGGAGTTCCCGTGCGCCTGGCGATCGGTCCGCGCGACCTTGCAAATGGAGTAGTGGAAGTGGCTCGCCGCGATACGAAAGAGAAATCGTCTATGACAATCGCCGGGATCGGTATACAGATCAGCGACATGCTCGAGAACATACAAGCCAACCTGTTTGAGCGCGCGAAACGATTCCGTGAGCAGAACATGCAGAACGTTGATTCCTACGAAGAGTTCCGCGAGAAATTAAAAGCAGAAGGCGGATTTTTCCTTGCGCACTGGGACGGAACGAAAGAAACGGAAGAAAAGATCAAACAAGACACTCAGGCGACCATTCGCTGCATTCCGTTGGACATTCCTTCCGAGGCGGGAACATGCATGGTAACAGGAAAACCTTCCGCAGGAAGAGTGGTGTTCGCAAAAGCATACTAATCAGGAATGATCAATTATTATGGAGCTGATTATCAAGGTGAACATTAGTTGTTTGCCTTGATAATTCATAATTGCCCTTTTGATAATTGGTATCCTGTTAGCATTTTTTATACCGGCCGGTCGTGCCGATAATCGTACTTTTTATGTTTCCAAACGAACAGAATATGAAAGAACCGAGAGAAGTGATCCAGGAATTGCTGGAGAAAAAAGCCACACTGAAACAGGATATTTTCGAAGATACCAAGCGCCAGTTTGACTGTTTCCGCAAGCATATTCATCAGGAAGTAGCGACGCTGCGCCTGTCTGTTGTCGATGAGCGCGTGCGCATTCATGCGGTCGACAAAGGTGATTTCGAAGTACAGATCTACATTGGCAGCGACGTGCTGGTCTACCATATGCATACGAACGTATTCCGCCTGCCGGACGAAAATCCGCACTGGAAGACCGAGTACATGCAAAAAGACAAAGAGCTCGGTTATTTCGGTATCATCAACATCTATAATTTCCTCGCGGATTCGTATCTGAAGAACCGTTTGAACGATGTCGGCTATCTTATCGGGCGGATTTTCGTCAATAAAGAAGAGCATTTTATGGTAGAAGGGAAGGGTCAGCTCGGCTTTTTATTCCGCGATTTACAGGAATCGAAGCTCAGTGAATCCATCATTTGCAATATAATTCACGTTTCTTTTGTGCACGCGCTGGAGTTCGATCTGTACACGCCGCCATACGATATGATCTCGAAAGTTTCGGTAAGTCAGATGCTTGAGATGCACAACAACGATCAATTGTCGACCGGAAAAAGGCTGGGCTTTAAATTTGAAGCAGAAAACAAGGACGTTTTTTAGAAAAAAAGTCCGGGAGCCTCTTGCGTAAAGAAAATTTAGGATTATATTTGCACTCCGAAATTAAAAAACGGCCCATTCGTCTAGTGGTTAGGACGCCAGGTTTTCATCCTGGTAACAGGAGTTCGATTCTCCTATGGGCTGCCAAAACTATTTTGGCCCATTCGTCTAGTGGTTAGGACGCCAGGTTTTCATCCTGGTAACAGGAGTTCGATTCTCCTATGGGCTACAGTTTTTTTAAACTAAGTAAAAAGAAAAAAATGGCAAATCATAAGTCAGCAATTAAAAGAATCCGTGCTAACGACGTTAAACGTTTACGCAACAAATACCAGCACAAAACGACCCGTAATGCGGTTCGTAAAATGCGTGCTCTGAAAGATAAAAAAGAAGCCGAAACAATGCTTCCTTCTGTGTCTTCCATGTTGGATAAACTTGCTAAGCGTAACGTTATTCACAAAAACAAAGCTGCAAACCTTAAATCAGGTCTGGCTGCTTTCGTTAAGGGATTATAATTCGCACAACGAACTTTATCGAAAGGTCTTTTCTCGGTTTGAACTGAGTTAAGACCTTTTTCTATTTTTGTATTTTTCTCAAAGATGTCTTTGAAAAGCAAGATACTTGTGGTCGGTTGCCTGCTGATGAGCCTGAAAGGACTCACGCAAATGCCGTTCTACCATTATTTCGAAGACACGATCCGTCCGGGATACCGCATTTCCGGCTCGTTCGACAGCATAGACATCAAAGTTGCCGATTACCAGTCTACACTTCCTTCTTCCTGGCGGCCGTCGCTGGAAGTGTTTGATCTCGACCGCACATACACCAATCACTATACAGCTGCTCCCAAACGCTTCAGCGCCATTACACATGTCGGATTGTATTATTCCGTAGGCTCAGCTAACTCACAGAAGGCCGGACTCGCCTATACGCAAACGCTCACACCCAACCAGTTCGTTCAGATGAACTATCAGCGTGTTTCCAGCAATGGCGCTATGAGGGGCTCTTCGCTTGAAAGCAATCATTTCGATGTTGCGCACATGATCCGGAAACAGCGTTACGCTTCGCAGGTAAACATCCTGTTCGAAGGATCGGACCGTTCATTAAGCGGTGGTTTGCTCGGCGATACGCTGAATTCGGGTTTCGACCTGATCTTTCAGTCCGTTGAACGAAGTGATGCACTGCTCAATAAGCGCTATTTCGCAATTGATTGGACCAACTTTCTGTCCTTCACCAAAGATTCGCTCATCAAAACAGGAATTTATCTCGCTCCGCATTACAACACCGAAACGCGGCGCTTCCAGGAATCAGGAGATATCGACAGCCTGTATGGTAACTACAACATTGACTCGCTGGAAACCTATGATTTCTGGCAACGTTCGGAAGTAGGCGGAACAGCCGGGTACTTCTTCCATACCAACCTGTTTTCCATCAACGGCGGGATCAAAGGCTCCTACTGGGAATTCGACAACCTCGACACGTTCAGCGATACACTGGAAATCGCGCTGGTGAGCGATATTGTTGTTGCTTTGTCCGATAAGCTCGAGCTGAAAGGAAAAGGCTCCTACAACCTGGCCGGTGCTTTCGGTGAGAAATCGATCTCCGGCATACTGTCATTTAAAACAGCCTTCGCAGACCTGCTGTTCAATGCGTCGTACTCCGACAGCTACCCGATGAACTATCAGCGGAGAAGTTACGGAAACGGCTACAGTTACAGCTGGACCGACAGGACACTGATCTCGCGCACGAAAGCCGAAGTAACGGCCAGAAGCAAAAACCGGTTCATCCCCCTACAGGCAAGCGCAGGTTTCCGGAACTTTCGCAACTCGCCGTTCTTCGTTAACAATAGCTGGACACAGGATGCTCTGAGCAATTTGTCATTCCTTCACCTTTCCGTACGCGCCGATCTGAAGCTCGGTAAATTCTTCTTTCAGCCTGCTATTCGGGTACAAAGTGGGTTCGAGTACGTTCCTTCACTGCAGCTTTTCGGGAGGGTTGGCTTCAATGGTTACCTGTTCAAAGCGAAAAAGCTGCACGCGGCCATTGGTGTGGAAGGAGGCTACTGCAGCGCCTATACATTGCTGGATTATGTACCAATGATGGATGCTTACGTGTTACAAACTCCGGGAATTTCCGGGATCCGATCGTATTCATCCATGCCGAAGCTGCACGTTTTTGCTCAATTCGAGCTGGGCTTTTTGCGTTGGTTCCTTCGTGTAGAGAACATCGAGCAGGCGCTGATCGAAGACGTGAACCAGGAAGCAGTAGGCTATCCCGTTGTTCCGCTGCAGATCCGTTTGGGACTATCCTGGGACCTGTTCAATTGAAAATGCAAAATTGATGAATTGAAAAGATGTTGACATACTTTTAATTCAGTCTGCTTCCCTTTTCAATTTTACATTTACAATTCTCCATTATTTATATCTTTGAAGCCAAATCAAAACAGATGGGATTATTAGACAATAAAGTGGTTTTAATTACCGGCGCTTCCCGCGGGATCGGAAAAGCAATAGCTGAAGAATGTGTAAAACAGGGAGCAACCGTTGCCTTTACCTATTTATCTTCGGAAGAAAAGGCGAAAGCGCTCGAAGCTGAATTGACAAAAGAAGGCGGAACGGCTAAAGGATTCAAATCGGATGCCGGGGATTATAACCAGGCGCAACAGTTAGTGGACGATGTCGTTGCAGCTTACGGAACGATAGATGTACTGGTGAACAACGCCGGAATTACGCGCGACACCTTGCTGATGCGCATGACCGAGGAACAATGGGACGAAGTCATGAACACCAACCTGAAATCTGCTTTTAATCTGACAAAAGCCGTTCAGCGCCCAATGCTGAAAGCACGCAAAGGATCGATCATCAATATGTCGTCTGTAGTAGGTGTAAGTGGAAATGCCGGACAATCCAATTACGCTGCATCGAAAGCAGGATTGATCGGTTTCACGAAATCCATCGCACAGGAACTGGGCTCCCGCAATATTCGCTGCAATGCGATCGCCCCGGGATTCATCGAAACGGAAATGACCGGCGCACTCGATCAGACAGTCGTGGAAGAATGGCGAAAATCCATTCCGCTGAAACGCGGAGGATCTCCGAAAGATGTTGCAGATGCAACAGTGTTCCTCGCTTCGGATATGTCCGGATACATTACAGGACAAACGCTTCACGTATGCGGAGGAATGCTCATGTAAATCACGATACACTTATAAAAAATCCCCGTTCAGCCTGAGCGGGGATTTTTTGTTTATAAAGAATTGAATTTTATGGAATTGTTTAAATCGGGCTGGTAGGTTGCTTTTGTGGTAAATCAGCTCGTATTCAGAACAGACCCAATTTTTACAGAAACTAGGAGCGTGTTTGCTTTTTCTTCAGCGAAGGAAGCTTGATCTTCTCCGTCATTTCAAGCGCCTTGCGGCTCAGGTCGTAATACAATACAATCAGCAGCAGCGCCGTCATTCCCCAAAGCACGAGAATATTGGCCCAGAACGTACTGATCCGGATGCCGAACAGGTATTTCTGATGTGCATAAAATGGCGTATCCAGGAATCGCACGCCTGTCGGATCGATGTAGATAGGGTCGTCTTTCTGCAGGATCTCGTCCTCGGTAACAATTACCTTCTGTACTTCTGTCCGGTTGGTTACAAGATCCTGTAAGCTTTCATTCATTAATGAATTCTGACTTTTCAGGAACAGGGAAGCACCTTTCTTTTCGATGAGCTTATCCAGCGCGGCAGATGCGTTATTGAAATCGGTGTTGTACTGATCTTTGAGGATTTTCAGGAAAACACCGACGTTACTTTGAATAGAGCTCGTCGACTGGCCTTTTTTCAATTGTTCGATCTCCGTAATACAGTCTTTGCACGGGAGATTGTCCCATTTACCGACTTCTTCGTTGATCTCGTTCACGAGAATGCGTTTGGCCCGTTCGAATTCTTCGGTTTTCGACTTTTTGTCGCCGATGATCGTGAGCTGGTTTTTCATTTCCGGCAACCAGTAGTCGCGCTTCCAGCCGGACGAACTTTTTTGCTGATCGAGCTCGAACAGCGAGAGCTCATGTGCGTTTTCGCTTGCCTGCACCACCGCAAGCGCTTCGTATGCCCAGCGGGAAGCCATGGCATTTCCGATCCACGGAACTTCGTTCGATCGGGAGAAAATAGGGTGAAGCTTATCGAATTTAACAATCACACCACTGAACAGCAACTGCGGAATGATCAGCAGCGGCACGGTGATATAGATCACTTTTGCAGAATTGAAAGCCGATGAAATGTTCAGTCCGAGCGCATTCGCCATACAGGATGTCGAGAACAGGATGAGCCAGTATTGCCACCACATGCCTTGTATTTCCAGGATGGAATTTCCTGCGAGGACGAAGAAAAAGGTCTGGATCGCAGAAATGATGAACATGATGGAGATCTTCGACCACAAATAGCTCGCCCGCGACAAATTCAGAAAGCTTTCGCGTTTCAGGATCTTTTTGTCTTTGATGATTTCTTCGGCAGCAACTGTCAATCCAAGGAAAAGTGCCACAACTACCGCAATGAACAGGTACTGGGGAATGTTCTCATTCTCGTAAAAGACATATTCGGACGCGCCGCCCGGTTTGTAGTTGAAGAATTTCACGAAGAAGGCAAGTATCAATGCAAGAACCGGCGCCTCGAGCATGTTTATCAGCATGTACTGCCTGTTAGCCAGCTTACTTAGCACATCCCGGGTAAAGAATACCTTGAACTGCGCAAACCGCGAAGCAATCTTGGAGCTTCCCGTTACAGGATCGAGCTGAGGATCGTTTAAAAGCGGCGCCCGGTTGGCCAGGAAGCGTGCATTCCATTCTGCAGGTGCAACTTTGCGGTATTTTGTCAGGTTTCCATATTCGTCGACGACCTTGGACTCAATAATATTAAAGATCTGCTCGGGATTTACGTTGCCGCAGATCGGGCATTCACGCTCGTTGGCGTTGACGTGATGAACATGTGTTTTAAAATATACGACCGCATCGATCGGGTTACCGTCGAAAATAGGATAACCGCCCTGATCGAGGATCAGCAGCTTATCGAACATTTTGAAAATATCCGAAGAAGGCTGGTGAATAACGACGAACACGAGCTTTCCTTTCAAAGCAAGCTCTTTGAGCATGTCCATAATGTTCTCCGAATCGCGGGAAGACAATCCCGAAGTCGGCTCATCTACAAACAGAACGGCCGGCTCCCGGATCAGTTCCAGGGCGATGTTCAGTCGTTTCCGCTGTCCGCCCGAGATTGTTTTATCCAGCGGGCTTCCAACGCGTAATTGCTTCACTTCGCCCAATCCGATATCGGATAAAAGGTCGAGTACTTTCTTCTTGATCTGTGTTTCGCTGAGATCGTTGAAGCAGAGCTTGGCATTGAAGTATAAATTCTGAAAAACGGAAAGTTCTTCGATCAGCAGGTCATCCTGACTAACGAAACCGATTACACCTTCCAGCCTCGATTTTTCGCGGTGCAGATCGACGCCATTGATCAGTACAGCCCCGGAAGTAGGGGCGTAGTTGCCGTTCAATACGTTCAGGAAAGTCGATTTCCCGGCGCCCGAGCCACCCATTACACCGATCAGCTTGCCGGATTCTTCCGTAAAATTAATCTCGTGCAGCCCGACTTTTCCGCCTTTAAAATTAAACTGAAGCTTATCGACCTTGAAGCAGATTTTTTCGGAACCGCGATCGTGCAAAAAGCGCGAAATCACGTCACTGTAATAAATAGGCGCGCTCTTCGCTGTTCGGATAGCGGATCCCTGGTTGAGAATATGATTCCGCTCGTTGGAAACGTTCTGCCCGTTGAGACTCAGCTCGTCGATGCCAAAATACCGGAAGAAAACAATGTTGATACTTTCCATCCGCACAACGCGAATGATACCTTCCAGCGCATCGAGCTTGATAAATGGCGCGCGGGTCAGCTCAATATCTTTCCCGGAGACATACAGGAAATTATCTTCATCGATCAGCTTAGTGATCGGCTCCTCGATGAAGCATTTGAGTTGTCCGTATTCTTTTTCTGAAATATTGAAGGATTCGGCCACAGTATGAACAAATTCCTGTTCCTGCTCCTGTACCTGGTCGTTTGCGTGAATAAACTCAAAAATCCGGAGCAGCACGATCATTTTCTGACGCTGCGTCAGCTCTTCATTGATCTGCGAGCAGATGCGCAGCACTTTTACCGAGTTAACAGAAGTGCGTTTGCGTTGTCCATCCTTTTTAGCAGATCCGGTGTGGTGCACCAGCAGGTATTCATCAAAAAGTGTGATGTACTTCTGAATGAGCTCGTGGTTAAGCTCCGACCGTAAAAAAGCTTCAATGATCCTTCGGCCATTCGAGCTTTCGATGGCCTCCTGAGTAGCATCACTTACTTCATCGACTTTTGCAATAATTGCGAAAAGCTGCATTAGAGCGCGGAGAATGCGTTCACTCATGCCAGTGGGGTGTTAATGGGGTGTATGTTGGTGTGTTAGCGCTTGAAACCGATCATCATCACGGCACAACCAGTTACTTTCTTATCAAGGTCCAGTTCCGTTTCAATGATCACAGGAAGTGTTTTCGGAACCTTGAAATCCCAGTAAGGTGAGTTTTTGTAATTCTTGTTGGAGAATAAAACATTCCCGTTAAGGTCTCTTACGGTAAAGATCACATAGGTGTCGTCATCGCCTGCAGTTGCTGCAATACGGTAAGTGGATCCGCCGAAGAATGTTGTTTTGAATTCTGCTTTCTCACGGTCGAGGAACGCCGTGTATACCTGCCCGTCTGAAACGAAACTGTTGTTCTTGCCTTTCAGGTGAGCTTCGCATGATTTTACGAGCGATTCGCAGTCCTGTGCAAAGGAAATGGTAAAAGTGGAGACTAACAGGAGTGATAAGAGTGCTATTTTCTTCATGATTTCCGGGGTTAAGCAGTTATTTTATCGCGGATTGATGCAATTTTCTGGTTGATGAAATTCAACAGGTTCGAATCCATATTCACCGTTGTTTTGTGCTGAAGTGTGGTGATCTTGTTTTTCGCGTCTGTTTTCGGCTGAACGAAATCGTAATTGATGATGATCTTGTCGAAATACGTTTTCAGGTCTTTCATATCCGCGATCAGCTCGTCGTTGCTTCCGTCCTTGTTGTACTTTTCGAGGATCTCGATAATGGTGTACAATGTTTCCTGCTGCTCGCCGATGCGGTCGTTGATCTTCTGATTGCTCTTTTCCTTGTTGATCTCGCACGCCAGGTAAAGAGATTCTACCCATCCGCCAACGAGGATCAATGCGGAAACACTTTTGCGATCGCTCGATTTGAGGAAATTATCGGATTTTTTGAACGCATCGGAAACGATGACCATCATGGAATCCTGGTTGGTGCTGTTCTTCTCGAAACGAGTCATAAATGCTTTATCGAAAGCGCCTTCCAGGCCAAGATCGGAAGTCAGCTTCTCGATCGTAGCCAGGTATTTCAGCGAAAGGCTGTTCTGCTTGTAGATAGCCAGATAACCGAGGTCCGTTCCGTAAATGCCCAGGTTCAGGGCCTTTTTCATTTCGGTGGAATAGTTTTCCGAATTATCGAGGTTATTAAGGTACGCTTCGTTGAAGGTAGCGTTCACTTCTTTCAGCAGCAAAGCTGTTTGCATTGGGGACGGAACACTGAAGATCTTACCGTCGAAATTGGTATTCAGAGAGCTGTTCGGATCAAGGATTTCCTTGTCCACGGCTGGCTTTTTTTCTTCGGTCCCCGAACCGCATGATGTGATCAAACCCGTTAAGGCACAACCTGCTAATAAAACTGATAACGTTGTATTCATAGAGGATAGTTGTTACAAAATATTAATAACGTTACTAAAATATACAAAATAAAGAAGGTGGAAATACAATTGTTAATAATTATGAATAACTAACAAACAGTGAATCCGGATTTTGTATACACGCCGGAAAAAAACAGCTCTGAATAAATGCAGAACCTGAAGGTCCAGAGAGTGACAGCTTGATTCGTTACGACCTATTTGTCTTTCTGTTCCAAATAAGCTGCGGGATGACTACCTTTACGCCAAACATCCGAACAATGAATATCCGTCCGAGAAGAAACCGAAAAAGCGCTGCCATCAGGGCCATGGTGGAAGAGACCAGGCTGCATACCGACCACCTCATTTATCCTGTTTTCCTGCAGGATGGAACCGGGATCAAACACGAGGTAGCTTCCCTTCCCAACAATTACCGCTGGAGCCTCGATCAGCTGTTGCCGGAGTTCGAATCATGGATGGAGCTCGGTATCCGTACATATGACCTTTTTCCGGCTGTTGACGAGCATCTGAAAGATACGGTCGGCTCTTACAGCTATGCGGACGAAAATTTCTACTTGCACGTGATCCGTGAGCTAAAGGAACGATTCCCGGAAGCCACCCTGATGTCGGATGTCGCACTTGATCCGTATTCTTCGGACGGGCACGACGGCATATATGAAAACGGATTGATCCTCAACGATCCAACGCTGCCTATTCTTGGCCGAATGGCAATTGCACAGGCCCAGGCAGGCATCGATATCATCGGGCCATCGGATATGATGGATGGAAGAGTGGGCGTGATCCGCGAAGCACTCGATGGATCGGGGTTTACAGACGTCTCGATCATGTCGTATACCGCGAAATACGCCAGTGCTTTTTACGGGCCTTTCCGCGATGCATTGAATTCCGCACCGAAATCGGGTGACAAGAAAACCTACCAGATGAATCCGGCAAACAAGCGGGAAGCACTGATAGAAGCGGAGCTCGATGTAGCTGAAGGAGCAGATTTCCTCATGGTAAAACCGGCATTGTGCTACCTCGATATCATCCACATGCTCAAGGAGAATTTCGCCCAGCCGATCACGGCTTACAACGTCAGCGGCGAATGCGCAATGGTTTACGCAGCTGCCCGCAACGGCTGGCTCGATTTCGACCGTACAATGATGGAAATGCTGCTGTCGATCCGCAGGGCCGGAGCAGACGGAATCCTGACGTATTTTGCGCCGGATGCAGCGAGGCTGATGAAGGGGTGATTGGTTTTAAGTTGGTAGTCTAAAATCATTCGGTCTAGGTAGGAATAGTGCTGATTTGCTGAATTCATAGCTTGTGCTAAAGCAGCACTGTCTTTCGATCTGTTTTCGAAAAATCCAGCTAAAGCACAACACTCGCTGAAATCCCGTATTTTCGGAAGAGCGAAAGCATCACTGCTTAAGGCCGTCTTAAGCTCTTGTAGTCCTGAAATCATAAATAGCTCTATGGCAACAAAAATACTATCGGCACAGCAGATCAAATGGATAGATGCCTATACCATTGAGCACAAACCCATCACATCCGAAGCGCTCATGGAGCACGCTTCGCTGCAATGCGTGGCAGCATTTCTGCCTTACCTTTCCTCGCGCAGCATTATTCACCTGTTCTGCGGGCCGGGCAACAATGGCGGCGACGGGTTCGTTATCGGACGCATACTCCAAAAAATGGGCTATGATATCCGGATGTATTTTCTCGCTTTCGGAAAACCAACACCCGAATGTGCCGCCGCTAAGGATCGCGCATTGCCGGTAAATGATCTTTTTTCGCCTGCAGATTTTCCTGATATCCGCCCTGCAGAGATCGTCATCGATGCATTGCTCGGTGTGGGGACGTCGCGCAAGCCGGAAGGATTGCTGCAGGCGCTCATACAACACATCAATAACAGCAACGCAAAGGTGTTGTCGGTCGATTTGCCTTCAGGCATGGCGGCAGACGCTGTTCCGGAACACGATACGATTATCCGTGCAGCTGTTACAGCTACATTCCAGCAACCGAAGCTGGTATTTTTCCTGGAAGAAACACTGCCGTATATTGGTGAGTGGAAAGTGCTGAACATCGGGCTGGACGAACAGGAGATCGAACGACAGCCCGCGCGCTATTTCCACCTCGACGCTGAAAGCATCCGGCAGCTGATCGTGCCGCGTGCGCGCTTCTCCCACAAAGGAACATACGGTCACGGACTGCTGATCGCCGGAAGCAAAGGCAAAATGGGATCAGCCGTTCTTGCATCGAAAAGCGCGTTGCGCAGCGGAATTGGACTGCTCACCGCTCACGTTCCGGGAATCGGGCTGAACGTTCTGCAAACAGCCGTTCCCGAAGCCATGTGCAGCAGCGACGTGAAAGAAGGCTACATTTCTGAAGCCGGCGATCTTTCTTCGTATTCCGCTATCGGTATTGGTCCGGGACTTGGAAAGCACCACGATTCGCTCGATGTTCTGAAAGCCGTTTTGTTGGCCGGAAAGCCCATAGTTATTGACGCTGATGCATTGAACCTGCTCGCAGAACATACGGTATTGCTCGAACAGCTTCCGGAGGAAACTATCCTGACGCCGCATCCGAAAGAATTCGAACGACTCGCCGGGGCATCCGTGTCGAGCACAGACAGACTCGACCGACTGGTACATTTCGCACAGACCTATCGCTGCACGGTTATTCTCAAAGACGCCATCACCGCCATTGCAACGAAAGAAGGAAGGGTTTTCTTCAACACAACCGGGAATCCGGGCATGGCTACCGGCGGAACAGGCGATGTGCTCACCGGCATCGTTCTCGGATTGCTCGCACAAGGCTACACTGTGGAAAACGCCGCGCAGATAGCTGTCTATCACCACGGGCTTGCCGGCGATAAAGCGGCAGCAAAGCATGGTGAAGCAGGATTGATAGCGGGTGACCTCGTGGAATTCCTGGCAATTGACAAGTGACAATGCATAATTGACATCACGATCAGTCTGCTTTATTAAATAAAATCCTGACGTTAAACCGAAGCAACTTTTTATTAGATTTGACACAGTCATCACCTGATAAAACCTTCATCGATTATGCGTTGCCGCTGTATCTTTCTTTTATTTATTCTTTTTTTCGTTCGTTCTGAGGCCCAGGTTCCCGATTCCGTTGCAATTGGCAATACCTGGTATTACGTGTATCCGATTGATAAAGAAGTAACTCCACTATCATTTTATTATGCAGAAAACCGATTGGACTACAAGGAGCTGAATCTCTATCTGCTCTGGATCAAAGACGGGGAGCCGAAAGCAGGATTGCCGTTTCGACAGCTTCGCAAAGCACTGCGGCAAACGCTCAGTGCATCCGATCCTAAGCACCCGAAGGGCAAATCCGCTTCCAAAAAACCTCGCGGCTGTGTAAGGCCGCCCAGCCGGAAAACGAGACGGCGGGAATGGAAAGTCTATAAAGACACGCTGGAAATGCAGGTTAAAGCGTTTTATTCCTTCGATGAAGACATCATCCCCGTTCCGTACGATCTGCCTGACGGCCGCTACGTGCAGTACTACGAGCCTTTTTCGCCCATCGATAAAAAAGGTAAAATTTACATTGAGCCACAGCACACGGCTTTTTTCTTCGAATTAACGGACAACACGCTGAACAATGCCGCCGTATTATTCTCTTATGCCGGCGACACGATCAAAGCTGGAACCTTCGATCACGGATTCAAGACCGGGCGTTGGAGCTATTCGGGAGAATCCGGCATGATCCTGTCAAAGAAAGAACCTTTTTACACTAACCACAATTACCTGATCGATCTGAAACACGGCAAGCTGGACGGTGACTATTATTCCTTTTTCAATAGTAAACTGATTGCCAAAGGTGTTTTCAGCGAAAACTATCCTACAGGTATCTGGGAAGAGTACGGCACCAACCTGCTGCGTTTCGATATGGCAAAGCCTGTTGAAATGATTCCCGACGACCCGATTCTCATTATGCGCGATAATACGATTTCCTATAAGATTTCCGTGGATAAAAGGATTAATTACAATCTCAGCATTCACTGTGCAAAGAACGACCTGCTGAACGATACGTTGCGGAACGGTGGGACACATAAATACATCACACGGCCTATGCTTGCTGGTTATTACGACAATGATTATATTCCCGTCCTGACCTTTCGCACCTTTCGGGAATCGTATTATCCCAACGGACAGCTGATCTATCGGGCAGAGAAAAAAACCGGCGAACGCTTTATTGAACCGGTTATTTACTTTGAGAATGGGAAAGTGTACGACTCCATCGTATTTGAGCGCCAAACAGGCAGCTATAAGCGTTTTATTTTCGGGCCGCTGGGCGACACGACAATGATTACCACTACCGATTCGACCGGAAAAGGTGTCAGACAGCTGTATCCGAAAGAAAAAGGGCCTGTAACAGCCGTGATCGGAGGACTCACCGCTACACTTCGGGGCCAGCAGTTCACCTATTTTAACCGTGCAGCCGACTCCAGTTCGATCCCGGCGCTTTCTTACAGGACCTGGACCGCTGAAGATACCATTCTCAGAGAATCCGTTTATCGTTCCATCCAGGGCGTCGAGCATAGGATACAGTATAATTTTTACGGCAACCGCTGGAACGAGCAGCAAAAGATCCCGATCAATGATACCATCGTCCGGCATAGCGGTCATATTCATATGGGAAACCTGGAGTTAACTGCCCGGTCCGTTTACAATCGGCTTGATTATTACAACATAGAAGGCGGAACGACGGATAAAGTATACATCGAGACAGGCCGTAACGCTACGGATACATTGGTTATGCAGATCAACTGGAACGGCATTCCTTATTCGGGGTCTTTTGAACTGAACATGACACGGCGATCTTACAGTATGCAGGATGCCAGTGGCCTGCATATACAATTGCCTGAAAGCTATTATCGCATGCGTTTGCACAAACGTTATTTGCACTTCAGTAACAAGGAGAAAACCGATGAAGCACTCGGATTGCCCGTTTCTCCTATGGCACTGTCCGATTTTCCGGCTGCGATAAATCAGCTGTTGCTGCACTACAGCGACGAAGAGGGAATAGCTGTTTTCATAGACTATTCCAAACGGCTGAGGATCGTATCGGTCGAAGGGAAACTTGAAAACGGTCTTCCCGAAGGCTTGTGGACTTTCCGCAACACCAAAGGAAAAACACTGTTAGCCGCCACTTATTCCAAAGGAAAGCTCAACGGCACGGTCGAAACATGGGGGTTTTACGACAAATCCGACAAGAAAAAGCCTGTATACATGACTTCTTCCTATAGGAACGAAGAAAACCGCAAGCGGCACCTGTATAAAAAATCGGTGTGTCATTATGCGAATAATCGCAAGAATGGAACAGAGCTAACCTACACTCCGAAAGGTGATACGGCAACTTACGCTTATTACAGCAACGGTTGGCACGAAGGTCCGGTTATCCGCCGCGAGAACGATTCGCAAAGCTATGCGTTTATGAAAAACAGAGCATTGAACGGAACCTGCACAAGCTCGCATACCCTAGTTCATAGAAACTGGATAACGAAGGACAAACAGGATTTTATCACTACAACGCTGCCCGATTATTCCCTCTCGATGAAGGCCGGCAAGCTGAACGGTGAAGCTACGCTTTACTGGCTTAGCGAAGGCACAATTCGAACCACAGCTGTTTTCCGGGATAACGAGATCGTTGCCGGTTATGCCTATTTTGACGACGAAGGCGCCAAACTGACAGAGGGCATCTTTAAAGATTCCGCGCTGACCGGGCTCCGCTTTTTCAAAGACGGCTGGCTCAGCTACACGTACGAAAAAACAAACGAAACACCTTTTGAACTCACAGGCCTGTTTCTCCTATCCGCCGAGCTGGTGAAATTTGGCATTACCTACCACAAGCCTTTTATCAATACCGTTCGCATGACAGACGAATACCTGGACGATCCGGAAATTCCTGTTGACAGCGTTCTGTTCATGAAGTATTTCCCAAATGGGAACATCGCTCGTTCCGGTACGTTGATGAACGGCAGTAAAACCGGTTTGTGGCACTTTTCAGATTACGATGGCAACCTGCTGTACACGATCGCTTACAACGACTCGTTGGTCAAAATCGGCGATTCACTAACCTTCCAGTCGTTGGGTATCTATTCCGAATATGACCTGGCGGGAAACGTGCTGAGCCGCCGTTTTGTAACCGAAGAGCAGGAGAAATACGATTGCTCGCACGACGATCATTACGCCATTCGCCAGTACGTTGTATTCGAAGATGCACCTGATTCCACAGCAAGAACAAATGGGTTGCTCCGCAATTACTACGACAACGGTGTTCTGCAAAGCGAAGGAATGATCGTCAACGGTATTCCGGCAGGCGTCTGGAAAATCTATTCCCCCGATGGCAAGCTGCATCAGGCAGGCAATTACGTCAACGGCAAACGCAACGGCCGCTGGCTTTCAGGCGATCTGTCCGACCAGAAATACCTTGGCGAGATCTGCCTGGACCCGGATCTCGAAGAACATTACCGTCAGGAACAGATCAATTATCTGCAGAATAACCTCGATATCGAGCTCATCTTTTACGCGATGGGAACCGTTGAAACCAACAAAACCTATAACTGGAACAAGAACAGGCAGCCAGGCCCGTTCTGAGATTCGTAACACATAAACTACCGATTATGAGTTTTAACCGCCAGCTTTCGTATACATTTCTTATCTGCGCAGTCCTGTGTTTCCGTCTAAGTGCGCAGCATCCGGATTCGACACAGATCAACGGCACGTGGTATTACATTTATCCCATCGAAAAAGAGCTGACACTCACTTATGGCTATGTTGCCAATAACCGGTTCAGCACCAAACAGCTTAAGCTTTACCTGCAATGGGTCGAGCAGAAAGATCCCCGCGTCCTGGCGCCCTACAGGAGCGTGAAAAAAGACATCCGCAAAGAAGCGCGGAAACTTCCTGGGAAGGAAGAAAAAAAGAGCCGGTATACCTACAGAAAATTCAGTCGCTCCGTACGGAGAATGCTTGATTTCGAACGACGCAGGCGCAAAAAGATCGAGCAGCAGGTGTACAGGGACAGCCTGGAGCTGCAAATCGATAGTTATTATCCCTTTTCCTACGACATTATTCCCGTTTCCTACACGCTTCCCGACGGAAACTATGTTCAGTACTATGTGCCGTTTTCCCCGGTGGATCGCAGGGGCAGAGTGCAGCCAGCCGCTCAGCATCCTGCGCTCTTTTTCGAGCTGAAATCCAATGAGCTTGTCAACGAAGCCACATTTCTCGGATGGTTCGGCGATACGATCAAGCACGGCCGTTTCGAGAATGGGTTACGAACAGGGGAGTGGTCGTACCTCCGGCAATCTGATTTTGAGCTGGAACGGAACAATACCGTAACCTATATCAATAAAAATTACACCGCCGGATTCAAACAGGGAAAGCTAGACGGGGCCTACCACTTTTATCATTACGACAAGCCTTGTTTAAGCGGAACATTCCGTGAGAACGAACCGGTCGGCACCTGGGAAGAAATTCCTTATGGAAGAGATAAAGATCCCTACTATCACATGGTAGACAGCCTTATTCGGTTCGGGGTTCCCGAAAAAAACACTGTGCTCCCCTACGACAGTATCGTACTGCTGCGGGGCTATGAAGTGCGCCTGACAGAAGACAACCATGATTACGGAACATTCTACATGTCATTTCTCCGGACGGTAGACAGGGAAAAAGTCCTTGCCGATACATTGCCAACGCAGTTACCGGTGTCTTCGCTCATCGAATCGCCACTTATGCAATTAAACGCACACAGCAGCAGCGCAATGGTCCCGGTGCATAAATTCACCTTCTCGGGCACGAAAGAAGCTTTTTATGCAAACGGACAACTGATCTACCGGACAACGATCGTTCCCGGAAAGCGCTACATCGAGCCGGTTATTTACTGGAACAACGGAAGAGTCTACGACAGCATTTCCTTCAATGAAACAACTCTTGAATATACACGACTGAATTACTCGCACACAAGCGAGCTCATTCATACGAGGATCTACGACCGTAAAGGGAAAATGACCTATGAAGATTACCCGGGCAAGGAAAAAGAAGTCCCTTTGATCATAGAAGGCCACCTGGTGGAGGAAATCATGGGTAGATTCATCTACAAGATTGAGACCCCGGGCGAAAATGGCGATACGCTTTTCATTACACGGCAATTTCAAAGCAGCGACACGATACTTACGAAGGAATTTTCCCACAGCAGCGATAAGAAGAGAAGAAGTTCCACCTATTTCAATTATTACGGAACGCCTTTCGTGAACTACACCTTTGAGCAGGACGCTCACCAGCTTGTTACCAATACGTCGAAACTGAAACTGGGTACACTGGAGATCGACGGCCGGTCGCAGTATGTTCAGCAGGAAATAGACTACACGGTCTCCAGTCTTTTCCTCGCCGAAAGCGGACAGGTGGACTCATCCCTCATCCTGTTGAAATGGGACGAACAGCCTTACACCGGCGAAGTGACCATTACATTCGGCAACGACTACCGCATAACCAGGGGCGAAAAGCTGGCAATCAGTTACCCGTCATCTGTTAATGGAAAACAGATACGGAAACAATGTGCAAAACTGAAAGCAAAAGGAAACAGTTATCACCATCCCTTATTAGAGCTCGCAATCGAAAAGCCTTACAGCGAAAGAGATCCGTTTAAACTGGCTATAAGACAATTGCTGGCGATCAACAACCTCGAAAACATGTTAGCAGAGAAGGATAAACCGGCCCCCGTCATTTACAGCGGGCGGATGAAAAACGGTCGCCCCGATGGTGAATGGCAATTCTTCGACAAGAATCAAAAATGCATATACTCCATTGGCTACACGGATGGAAAAATGAACGGAAATATTGTCGCATGGAGCAGAACCACGCCTGCGGTCCGCGGACTCAGCAAGCTTCCCCTGGACGAGATCTACGATACGGATTACAGAGTTCCTTCTAAAAGAATGTACTACAAAAGTGGTACGTATGACTACGCGAACGGTAGCAGGAGTGGAATTCACATCGATTATAACTGGGAAGGCGACACCGTTAGTTACCAGCAGTTTGTAAACGATGAAATGGATGGCTACTTTCTCCTGAAGGATTTATTCTACAGGAGCGAAGGCACCATGGTCAACGGAAAGCTCAACGGACTTTACTACTACAAAACATTTACTTACAGCCGCGATACTACCGCAACGGCAGATAAGAATGACTTCCTGAGATCAGAAACTCCCTTATTTACGTTGCAGCTGAAAAATGGAAGACTGGACGGAGCCTGTGCTGTTTATAACCCGAACAATGACCGGCTACGCGCTCTGGCACATTTCACCAACGGAGAAATGACAGACACCTTCCGGTACTATTCACACATCGGCGAGCAGCAAATGTCGGGGCTGTTCACTGATTCCGTTATGACCGGTATGCAATTCTTCCGCGACGGCTGGCTCGACTATACCATGCGGGCACCCAAAGGCGAAAAGCTGGTGATTGACCAGCTGTTTGAAGAATACCAGCTTTCGGGAATCACTGCACTTTTGCGGAAAAGAGCATTTGAGCATACATTCAGATCGATGGAATTCTCGGAAGCTTACGATATGAACGATGATCCCGCTATTCTGAACAAAGAGCTGCACTTCACCAAGTATTTCCCCAACGGGAATAGTGCCCGCACCGGAACGCTCTTTTCTGAGAAAAAAACAGGATTGTGGAGCTTCTTCGATTATGACGGAAAGCTGCTCTACACCATTAATTACGCTGATTCCGCTATTCGCATCAACGATACCGTGAAATTGCTTTCCAAAGGAATTTACAATGAATACGATTCTGCAGGAAAGATCATCAGCCGCCGCTACGTGATCGAGGAAGACGAAAAATACGACTGCACACATTCCGATTATTACGCGATCCGTCAATATGCGACTTTCGAAGCTGCACCCGATTCTCCCGACAGGATGAACGGACACGTGCGCAATTATTTCGACAACGGCGCGCTGCAAAGTGAAGGAATGCTCGTGAACGGTTTGCCAACAGGCTTGTGGAAAATCTATTCGCCCGACGGGAAGCTCTACATGGCTGGGAATTACATTCTCGGCAAACGCAACGGGCGCTGGCTCACCGGCGATCTTTCCGGGCAGAAATACCTCGGGGAGATCTGCCTCGATCACGACACTCCTGAAATAGAAGAGCTGATCCGTAAACTGCAGAATGACCTGGATATCAAGCTGACGTATTACAAAATGGGCGTACAGCAAACAACCAATCTCTACAACTGGGATAAAAACGCTTCAAACGTCGAACTGCACTATGGAACAAAAGCACAGTTGAGTGGTGGAATGCCGAACTTTTAAACAATGGCGGCTTTCTTGAACGTCGGTACGGACCCAAGCCTACTTCCGCTCGATCTTCTGGTAAGAGGTAACAATTCCTTTGATCAGCGCCGAGCTGAAGCCGCTGTGCTCCATTTCGTTCAGTCCGACGATCGTACAGCCTTTCGGTGTGGTAACTTTATCGATCTCTTCTTCCGGATGCAGGCCGTTGCGGATCAGTAATTCCGCTGCGCCTTTTACCGTCTGGCTCACAATCGTATTGGCGGTTTTTGCATCGAAGCCAACCTCGATACCGCCCTGTATCATTGCACGGATAAAACGAAGCGCATAAGCAATGCCACAGGCTCCGAGTATCGTAGCCGATTCCATCAATTGTTCATCGATCCAGACTGTCTGACCGACGGCTTTAAACAGCTCGTTCACCTGTTCCCTGCGCCCCAGCGGATCGGCATGAACACTTAATGCAGTCATGCTTTCCTGAACATCGGCCGCTGTGTTGGGCATAGCGCGGTAAAGCGAAAAGTCTGCTCCGCCAAGCGAAGACGCCAGCTCATGCAGGGTAATACCCGTAGCAACGGATATAACTGTGTGTCTTCCCAGATCGAACGCCGAGGCATGTTCAGCAATAAAAGCAAGGATCGTATAGGGCTTCAGTGCGAGAATGATCGTGTCGCACTCCTGCAGCACCAGCCGGTTGTCGCTTGTGAAAATGGTTAGATCGTCCGCATGGGATTGCAGCAGCTCCGGATGTCGCCGGGTGCCGTAGATCAGTGCGTCCGGATACTGTTTCCTGAATCCCGTTACGAGCGACAAGCCCAGGTTTCCGCATCCGATGATCCCTATCTTTTTCATTGTGTTGATTTTCGTGCAAAAGTACGGAAAGACGACAAAACAAAAAGACACGGATAAAAGACCAGAAGACAATTAACGACCGAAGGCCCCGGAACACATCGCCTTGTTTTAATTACCTCATTTAACAAAACACTCTCTCCTTGTTAAATCCTGTTTTTTCAGTTGGAATGCTCCGTTCTCCTCCGTATTTTTGTAAGGTCGTTCGTCCCGTGATACGGGAGTGTAAACGATATTCCCCGCTCAGGCAGGGAAGACCCATGCAGTTTTTGTTGACGTCTAACATTTTTAACGAAAGGGGAGTCTTGTAGTATCAATGGCGGGCCGCAATTCCCGGTTTACCGGGATTGAGATAGCTTCGGTTATCGTAACAGCGGATTACAGCGAAACGCAGCGAACTAAATCGTGCTTTTCTGAGACGTTCAGAGATCCGCTGCATGGGTTTTTTCTTTTTTTCTCAATTAACATCCCTATTTAAAAAACGCTGGGATAGCGATGTCAGGCTAACACCTGAGTTCGTTCTATTCTTTTGTTTTAAACGAAAAAGCCGGAACGTTTTCACACTCCGGCTTTTTATGGTACTGTAAAGCTTAAGTTATTTTCCGTACGTTTTATAAACGTTCGATTTGGCATCGCGGCCTTTTGTTACCAGCGTTTTGTTGCCGATCTCAGTTACCTGCACGATTTCCGTAAAAGAAGTGTCGTCTGAATTATGGTGCAGACTAAGCTCTTTTCCTTTCATTTCCCACTGGCCTTTTGAGCGCTCGCTGATGAGCGGCAGCCCTTTCTTTTTCCAGGCCGGATCGATGAAGGTGTCGTAAAGAATAAAATAACCATTTTTCTGCACATTCAGAATAACGAATGTCGGTTGGTCTGCATATTCAACCCCTTTTTCGCGGGTCGCTTTCTGTTCCTCCTTTTCCAGTTTCCAGCGACCGACAATCGGATTGCCTGCAGCTTCCTGGCCTTCTGCTTCTTTGCCCGGATTACAGGCGTCGAATGTAAAGGAAATTCCTATCAGTAATGTTGCGTAGAGTACTTTCATGATCTAAATATAACAGAAAACCCCATATGTTAACAAAAGGGTAGTGTGGACTTATACGAATTTTGAAAAATTCACTATTCCCGGACCTTCGGCTTCCAAATCTCACAAAAGATGGCAAGATGATCGGAATAGGCCTTTTTCTGGATAACGAAATTCTGCGCCGAAAGGTTCTGCGTATGGAAAATGTAATCGATCCTTCCTGCAGGTACTTTTCCGGCATACGTCACGCCGATTCCGCTCGAAGATTCTCTGAACGAATCAACCAGCAGCTTGTTGAATTGATTATAGACGTAAGAAAGCGGTGTGTCGTTAAAATCGCCGCAGATGATAACGGGATACGGCGAGCTTTCCATGTGCTCAACGACCCTGCGTGCCTGGTCGGCCCGTTCCGGGTAAGCGATCTTCAGTTTTTCCATCAGCAGGCTAACGGTCGATCGCTCGTCTGTCGAATGTTTGTTGTCTTCGCCAAACACGGCGTAATCGTCTTTCTGCAGCTTGATCGACTGTAAATGAATGTTGTAAAATCGGATCGTATCTTTTCCTTTCACGATGTCGGCGAAAACGCAGTAATTATCCGTATTACGGGTTTCAAACATCACATCGCCCTTTGCGATCATCGGGTACTTCGACAGCATACAGATCCCGAAATTCTGCCGGCCTTTCAGCTTGTGCGAATAGCGCTCGTGATAATCTTTGATCTTCAGTAGACTGATGAGCGTATCCTTAGTGGAAAACTTCGTCGGGGCGTCCTGGTGATAGAATTCCTGGAAGCAAAGCACGTCCGGCTGCATTTCGTCGATGTAAGCGATAATGGCGTTGCGGTTATCGTTGCGAAGGGATTCCGATTCGTTGTAAAGGTCGAACAGGCGCACGTTGTAGCTCATGATCCTCCAGGTCGAGTCGGAACTTTCCGCCAGCTTCGGCGAAAAAGTGATCGCCAGTGTTCTGAAATGCAGGTTTCCGCCGATCAGGATCACGCAGAGCACGATGAGGAACCAGCGCGACCGGAGCATTGCCCAGTAGATGAGCAGCAGCAGCGTACAGCAGATGATGATCGGGTAAGCGAGTCCGAAAAAAGGAAGCAGCCAGAATGTTTCGGGGTGAACATAGGGACACAGGTAGGAAAGTAACAGCGACAGCAGGCACAGGATGGTCAAAACCTTCATGAACGATGAAAATCGCGCTACTTTACTGATCCATTTTGCCATACTTATTTTTTACTCTGCGAGAAGAGGAATTCTTTTTCTGCTTTTGAAAGCGATTCGTATCCTGATTTGGAGATCTTGTCCAGGATAGCGTCGATCTTCTTCTGGCGGTCTTTCGCTTCCATATTGTACTGTTCGTCGGTCTTTACACTTCCGCTGCGGCCGCCCTTTTGTACCCGTAGCTTCGATTTCGGGTTAAACAACCTGCTGAAGAACGACTGCACGCGCTGCATGAAATTTTCAGACATATTGATGATGTTGGAAGATGCATGGATGTTCTGAACGGAAAGAATGCCGACCAGTGCGCCGCCGAGGTGTGCAAAATGCGCCACGTTGTCTTTCGCGCCGAGACTCAGCAGGTTGGATAACAGATACAGTCCGGCCAGGAGCATGAGCGGAACGGGAAACAATCCGAACACATTTACCTGCAGGTTCGGCCGGTAAAACGCCAGCGCTATAAAGATCGCCATCACCGAGCCGGAAGCGCCTACCACAACTGCCTGCTGTGCCATTCCCGGGAAGGCCAGATGCGCCAGTAATTCGAAAATTCCGCCCACCAGTCCGCCGATCACGTAGACATGCAGCAGCCTGCGGGAATTAAAGAACTGCAGGAACATTCTTCCCGCAACGAACAGGAACAGCATGTTCAGCAGGAAATGAATAAAATCGAAATGCGAAAAAATACTCGTTACCAGTCCCCACGGCTTGTAAATAAAGGCCGTGATCGATGTTTCCAGCGTAAATACGTCGACCAGGAAGGAGCTGACCGGCGTTCCCTGCAGGCCCGAAAGCTTCTCGACAACCAGCGACAGCCCGATCACCAGGAAAACGATCGCGTTGATAAAGATGAGACGCATGTGCATCCCGCCATGTTTGTACTGGTACTTTAATTCATCAATAAATGTGCGCTCTGTTTGCATATCCTATCAATAAAAGTTGGTTTTATCTTTTCTTCTCCATATCAGCACGAGGATCGCTCCCACAATCGCGCCGCCAACGTGGGCGAGGTGAGCGGTATGATCGCCTTCGGTCTGGTAAATGCTGCGGTACACTTCGTACACGAAGTAGCCTCCGATCAGGAATTTTGCTTTAATAGGAACCGGTATGAACATCAGCGAAAGCTCCGTATTCGGGAACAGGATCGCAAATGCCGCCATGATCCCGAAAATAGCACCGGATGCGCCCACCATCGGTGTAAGGCATTTGATGCTGTATTCTGTGAGCTCCGGGCTCACTCCCGGATAGTATTTTCCTTCTTTCAGCATGGCATCGATCTCATTGAGGTCAATTCCCGCACTGGTCAGGTGCTTCTTCAGCTCCATGATCTCATAAACACCGATCGCATTATACAGCGCGAAAGCGCCGACCGCTGCGGAAATGTACAGGATGAAATAGCGTTTCGGACCCCATAATCTTTCGAGGAATCCGCCGAACATCACCAGCGCGAACATGTTGAATAAAATATGGAACAGGTCGCCGTGCATAAAGAAATGCGTAATCACCTGATAAGGCTCAAATAAAGGCGAATTCACATAGTGTGCTCCTAAAAGCGAGCCGAGATCTACGCCCTGCTGCTGAAAAACAAACGTCAGCACGAACATGAGAATGTTCAGCAATAAAAGGTTTTTCGTAACCTGCGGTATGTTGTTTAATCCAAACATCTTTAAAAAAGTTGTAATAAATCTTCGTTTCTAATCGTGTTTACGATCCGTTTTCCATTCGGTGTAAACTGGTTCTCAGCCTGCTGAAACAATCGCTCCAGCAAATCTTCGATCACTTGTTCCTCGTTGGCCAGCTTTCCGCTCATGCTTCCGGCAAAAGCGAGGTGCGCCATCACCGTATGTGCGATCTCTCCCTTATCGAGCGTTCCCATCTGCAATTGCTCCAGAATCTTGTCTACGCACGAAAGTACGGTCGATTCCGACAAAATATCCGGAATGCCGACCAGGTTCAGCTGATCGTTTTCCCAGTTCCAGGAGAAGCCGATGCGTTCCAGCGTAATACGATGCTCGTCCCAGGACAGTTTTTCCTGTTTCGACGTGATTTTTTCCAGCGGGAACAGCAATTGCTGAGAGGCGAGAGGCGCCACGTAAAATCCGCGCATGAGATCTTCATACAACAGGCGTTCCTGCGCTCTCCGGTAATGGATCAGCAGCAATCCGGTTTGTATGGACGCCACGATGAACGAGCCTTTCAGAATATACGGGCCTTTCGGATGCAGGTCCGTAATATCGAGCCGTTGCTGCTCAGGATGTTCTTCCACTTCCGGGATGAGTGCATCTTCGGTATTCCAGAACTGCTGCCATTGTTGCGGCTTCGGTTCTGTTTTGACACCGAAACCGGCATTGTTGACCGCCGAGCTGAACGATTTGGAGGAGCCCATCGATCCGCCGGATTTATCGATCTGGTTCGCGTTGAACGGGTTGAACGTTTTATCCACGCGGATCACCGGCTCTACAGGTGTTGTTCCCAGCATCGAGAGCGGCAGGTCGAATTCGCTTTCACGATCGAAATCGAGCGTTGGCGAAATATTGAACTTGCCGAGCCCCAGGCGGATCGCGCTTCTTAAAATCGAATAAATTGCTTTGTCTTCTTCGAACTTAATCTCCGTCTTCGTCGGATGTACGTTCACATCGATCTGTTTCGGGTCGATCTCCAGGAAGAGGAAATAGCCCGGGTACATTTTCGCGGGAAGCAATTGCTCGAAGGCAGCCGTAACGGCGTGATTGAAGTAATTATCCCTGAAAAAGCGGTTGTTGACAAAAAAGAACTGGTCGCCGCGGCTTTTTTTCGCCGCTTCCGGCTTGGCCACGAATCCTTCGATGCGCACAATATCTGTCTGTTCGTTGACCGGAACGAGCTTGTCGTTGTAATTTTTCCCGAAAACATCTACGACGCGCTTGCGCACAGGTCCGGGGAGCAAATGGTAAATTTCCTGCTCGTTGTGCACCAGCCTGAACGACAATTCTGCATGTGCCAGTGCCACGCGCTCGAATTCTTCCAGTACATGCCGGAATTCAACCGCGTCGGATTTCAGGAAATTGCGGCGCGCCGGAACATTGTAAAATAAATTCTTCACTTCGAACGAAGCGCCGACTGCACACTGAACAGGTTCCTGTTTGGTGATCTGGCTGCCTTCGATGCAGAGACAGGTTCCGAGCTCATCTTCTGCACGGCGCGTTTTCAGGCTCACATGGGCGATCGCTGCAATGGAAGCAAGTGCTTCACCGCGGAAACCTTTGGTTGTGAGCGCAAACAGATCGTCGGCGTGGCGGATCTTACTCGTTGCGTGGCGCTCGAAACACATGCGCGCATCCAGGAACGACAATCCTTTTCCGTTATCGACCACATGAATGAGCGTTCTGCCCGCATCCTTTACAAAGACCTCGATCTTCGTCGCGCCCGCATCTATACTGTTCTCAATAAGCTCTTTAACCACGGAAGCCGGACGCTGCACAACTTCACCGGCGGCTATCTGGTTGGCAATATGATCGGGAAGTAAACGGATTACATCAGACATAGCTCATCAATGAATTGAAGTGTCGGACGTTACAGCACCACCCGCAATGGCGGAAAAAACTGACATACAGGAACCAGGAGCACCTTGCGGCGGCTGACTTAAAACCAGGAAATTCAATTGTACTGCTTCCATACTGTTACGGGGTTCCACAAACATACTACTTATAATCGTTTTTTTGTTCGGGATCTGTCAATTCCCGTTCCAAATAATAAGTACTGACAATGCGTCAGCCTGTGCTTTAAACCATTATTTTTGTCGAAAACAATTGCATGAAATTCAACAAGCAGTTTCTTCTCTTTTCAAGCCTTACCATACCTGCTCTTCTTTTCTTTTCCATCGGCCTTAAAATGCCCGAGCTCATGCCTTCACCGGACCAGATCCTGGACGTGGAAGAAGAAAAATGGATTGCCAGCGAACTTAATCAGCTTACCGTTGACGAGAAAATAGCGCAATCCTTTATGGTCGCCTGCTGGTCGAACAAAAGCGAAGAGCACCTGCAGGAGATCGAGCAGCAGATCGAAGACTACAAGATCGGCGGCGTGATCTTTTTCCAGGGCGAACGGCAAAACCTGGTCAATGCCATTGACCGTTTCCAGAAAAAATCGCGCGTTCCGCTGCTGATGGGAATGGACGCCGAATGGGGCGTAGCGATGCGCATTTTCGGCGAAGAGCGCTTTCCGTATGCACAAACGATCGGCGCGGCAAACGACCCTGAGCTTACGCAACAAATGGGTATGTACATGGGCATTGAATGCGACCTTTTGGGCATTCACATGAACTTTGCGCCCGTTGCCGATGTCAACAGCAATCCTAAAAATCCGGTGATCGGCTTCCGTTCGTTCGGTTCCGAAACGGATCATGTATCGAAGCACGTGAACGCTTTTGTCCGCGGAATGGAAGAAACACACGTCATGAGCTGTGTAAAGCATTTCCCCGGCCACGGCGACACCGATCGCGATTCGCATTTCGAGCTGCCAACTGTTTCCCACACACAGGAACAATTCGAGCTGGGCGATTTCATGCCGTTTCGCAGTGGAATTGCCGCCGGAACCAGCGCTATCATGGTGGCGCACCTGAACGTTCCTTCGCTGGACGATTCCGGAACGCCGAGCAGCCTTTCCAAAAAAGTGATACAGGACTATCTGCGAAGAGATCTGAATTTCAAAGGACTTGTGGTGTCCGACGCGCTGAACATGAAAGCGGTGAGCGACCGCTACGGAAAGTCGGAAGTCGTTGCCAAAGCCTATATTGCCGGCTGCGACATCCTGCTTTATCCCGAAAGTATTTCCGAAGCGATTGCCCTGATCAAAAAGAAGATCGATGCGGGCGAGCTCACGCTGGAAGACGTCGATGCCCGTTGTACGCAGGTGCTTCGCGCAAAATACCGCGCCATCATCCACAAGCCGATGATCAAGCGAAAAGATCCGACGATCGGGAGAACGCTTGCCATTTCGCAGATCTATGAAAAAGCAATGACGGTTGTGAAAAACGACAACAACGCATTGCCGATCAATCGTCTAGACCAGAAAATAGCACGTATCAGCATCGGTATGAACTCCACGTCTTTCCGCGAAGGACTGGAGCGATACGCCGATATCGACCATTACCATTATTTTTCCATCGCCGAAGCTGTCGAGCGAATGAAAAGCAAAGACTGGAGCTATTACGATGTGATCATTACCGATTTCCATGCATCGACCCAGCGCCAGAAAGACAATTATGGATTCGGCGCGTGGGATTTAGTCATTGCACAGCTTCCGGCAGAGCCGAAAGTGATCGCCGTTTTCTTCGGAAATCCTGCCGTTCTGTCTGAAATGCCCGTTCTTCCGCAGCAGATGGACGCCTGCATTCTTGCTTATGAAAACCAAGCCGTAGCACAGGACCGCGTTTCCCAGTTCATTATGGGCGCTTTCGACGCAACAGGCACACTGCGAACAGCTATCAACGATTCGCTGCCGGTTGGATCAGGACTGAAAGTGAAAGGAAACGGCCGTTTAAAATACACCCTTCCCGAAGAGATCGGCATTTCCTCCGACAAGTTGAACGAGATCGACGCCATCGCCGAAAATGCGGTGAAGAATCACGTATTTCCGGGCTGCCAGGTCGTTGTTGCCGTAAAAGGCCGTATCATCTTCCGCAAATCGTATGGCAAAACCATGTACGAAGGCGGCGATTCCATTACCAACAACCATTTATACGACATTGCTTCCGTTACCAAGATCGCGTCTTCGACCTTTTCGCTTATGAAACTGGCTTCGGAAGATAAGTTCGACGTAGACCAGACACTCGGAGAACTCGTTCCCGAAGTCACGGAAAACACCCGCTATGCAAAGCTGAAAGCGCGCGACATGCTTACGCACCAGGCCGGACTTACACCGTGGGTTCCGTTCTTCAAGCGTACCATCGTGAACGGCGAGCTCGATCCTGCGATCTACAGCACCACAAAAAAAGACGGTTTCTCGACTCCTGTCGCTAACAATATCTGGATCAGGGATTCCTACTGGAAAACCATGTTCCAGGCGATTCTCGACGCGCCGCTTTCCGGCAAAAAAACGTACGAATACTCCGATCTCGGCTATTATTTCTTCAATAAATACATCGAGCGGATCAGCGGTATGTCACAGGACCAGTACGTATTGAACAACATTTACAAGCCGTTGGGACTGCGCAGAATTTCCTACCTGCCCATGAGTCGTTTTCCGCTGAGCGAGATCGTTCCGACAGAGAATGACAAAGAGTTCAGGAAACAGGTCGTTCACGGTTATGTGCACGATCCCGGAGCAGCGATGCTGGGTGGAGTAGGCGGCCATGCCGGAGTTTTCTCCACAGCAACCGATCTTGCCGCCCTGATGCAGGTGTTGATCAACAACGGGCAGGTCGGCGATTTTAACCTGATCGACAAATCCGTTGTGCAGGAATACACGAGCTGCCAGTTTTGTCCGTCCAATCGTCGCGGCATCGGTTTCGACCGTCCTGTAAAAGGCGGCGGCGGACCAACGAGCTCACTGGTTTCGCAAAAAAGCTTCGGTCATTCCGGCTTTACCGGCACACTCGTATGGGCCGATCCCGAGTACCAGGTCAACTACGTATTTTTATCCAACAGGGTTTATCCCGATGCAGACAACTGGAAGATCCGCGATATGGGGATCCGCACAGCCATACAACAAATTATTTACGAAGCAGTTTTACAATCAACGAACTAAGCGCTCCGGATAAAGCAACACGTTAAATCCGAAGCTCTTTACAGGAACATACAAACATCCCCGCAGCAACTCTTATGATCACCGCGGGAAATAAAGACAACCATGAAAATAGGAATCGTTTTATATCCAACATTCGGAGGAAGCGGCGTTGTAGCCACAGAGCTCGGAAAAGCACTGGCGCTTAAAGGCCACCAGATCCATTTTATCACCTATTCGCAGCCCGTTCGACTGGGAAGCTTCCGCGAAAATATTTATTACCACGAAGTGGCCATCAGCGATTATCCGCTGTTCGATTATCAGCCCTACGAAACAGAGCTGACAAGCAAAATTGTCGATGTGGTAAAGTACGAAGGCCTCGATCTGCTCCATGTTCATTACGCTATTCCCCATGCTTCGGCCGCTTTTATGTCGCAGCAGATATTGAAATCGCAGGGAATCGACATTCCGTTTATTACGACACTTCACGGAACGGATATTACACTCGTAGGAAAAGATCCTTCCTTTGAACCGGTGATCACCTTTTGCATCAACGCGTCGAATGCCGTTACGGCGGTTTCCGACAGCCTGAAAAAAGACACGTATGCACATTTCGCAACAGACAGGGAAATTCATGTTATTCCGAATTTCATCCAGGCAAAAACCGAATTACAGCCCATCGACCTTGAAAAACGGCGGCATTATGCCATGGATCACGAGCGCATTCTGTGCCACATTTCGAATTTCCGGAAAGTAAAGCGCATCGAAGACGTGGTATCCATTTTCAAGCGCGTACAGGAACAGATCCCGGCCAAGCTCATCCTTGGCGGCGACGGTCCTGAACGTCCATTGGTAGAACGCATGGCGCGCGAGCTGGGCATTTGCAACAAGATCATTTTCACCGGGAAAGTACGTGAAACCGGACCTATTCTTGAAATCGCAGACCTGTTCTTACTGCCATCCGAAACAGAAAGCTTCGGGCTCGCTGCACTGGAAGCGATGGCAGAAGGCGTTCCGGTTGTTTCGTCCAATACCGGCGGAATTCCGGAAGTGAACAGGCACGGTTTTTCCGGCTACCTGTCGAATGTCGGCGACGTGGAAGAAATGTCAGCTTATGCAGTGAAGATCCTTTCGGACGATGCGCGTTTGCAGCAGTTCCGTGAACAGGCGCTGGCACAGGCTCATTTGTTCTCACTGAAAGCCGTGTTGCCGATGTACGAAGATCTGTACGAAGCCGTGATCAAAAAACTGTCGGTGGTCTGATCTCCGCTCTCCGCATTTGTAGTAAATAACCGTATCGGCACAACGGAGATGCCGCATTCCCTGTGGAAGCGACTTTCCGCGGCGTGTAATCGTTTTTCACATTCGTGTAATGACTTGTCCGTGGCGTATCATTGCCTGTCAGATTGGTCTAACGAAGTTTCCGCGGCATATAATCGTTTGTCACACTCGTATAACGACTTGTCCGTGGAGTATAATTGCTTGTCAGATCGGACTAACGACGTTTCCGCGGCGTATAATCGCTTGTCACACTCGTATAATGACTTGTCCGCGAGGTATAATTGCCTGTCAGATTGGACTAAAAGAGTTTCCGCGGGGTAAATGCCGTTGTAAATCACGTGAACTATTTAGAAGGAAGTGTATTGTGTGGTTAGAGAAATACAGACGACCCCGATTTTGGCCCGATAACAGAACACCGTTTAAACAACAAAAGCCCGCTCTTACGAACGGGCTTTTTCAATCTATAAAAAGAGTGGACGAATTATCCGATATTCTCAATGATCATTGCAGAAGCGCCTCCACCGCCGTTGCAGATCGCTGCGCCGCCGATTTTACCGCCGTTTTGTTTCAGAACGTTGATCAGCGTAACAACGATACGTGAGCCTGAGTTCCCAAGCGGGTGGCCAAGTGCTACAGCTCCGCCGTTCACGTCCACTTTTTCGGCGTCGAGCCCGAGGATCTTCGCATTGGCAAGTCCAACTACGGAAAACGCCTGGTTGAATTCCCAGAAATCAACATTTTCTTTTGTCATTCCTGCTTTTTCAAGCGCTTTCGGAACAGCCAGTGAAGGAGCCGTGGTGAACCACTCAGGAGCCTGTGCGGCATCTGCGTAGCTTACGATTTTCGCGATCGGTTTCAAGCCGTGCTTTTCAACTGCTTCTTTCGAAGCAAGGATCAGTGCAGAAGCACCGTCGTTGAGCGTTGAAGCGTTAGCAGCGGTAATTGTTCCGTCTTTATCAAAAGCAGGGCGCAATCCCGGGATCTTGTCGAGGAATACGTTTTTAAACTCTTCGTCTTCCGTTACCATGATCGGATCGCCTTTGCGCTGCGGTACAGAAACACCAACGATCTCTTCTTTGAACTTTCCTGCTTCATTCGCTGCAGCAACGCGCTTGTAAGAAGTGATCGCGAAGTTATCCTGGTCTTCACGTGTAATGTTGTATTCTTTCGCACACAGCTCGGCACAGTTCCCCATCGGTACTTTAGAATACACATCCAGCAAGCCGTCTTTCGTAATTCCGTCGAGCATAGTGATATTCCCGAATTTCATGCCGTTGCGTCCGTCCAGGTAATGCGGCGTCATGCTCATGTTTTCCATTCCGCCTGCAATAACGATCTCGTTATCACCTGCAAGAATCGTTTGCGCCCCCAGCATGATCGCTTTCATTCCTGAAGCACATACTTTATTGACGGTCGTACAAATAATGTTTTGTCCGAGTCCCGCACCAAGAGCTGCCTGGCGAGCCGGCGCTTGTCCGACACCAGCCTGCAGTACATTTCCCATAAATACTTCATCGACCTGCGATCCGTCGATGCCTGCTTTTTCCAGCGCACCTTTGATAGCAGCAGATCCGAGCTGCGTAGCCGGAACCGTAGATAAACTCCCCATAAATGCTCCGATCGGGGTTCTAACGGCAGCAACAATATAAATTTCTTTCGACATAGCTTTTTTCATTTTCGAAGACGAAATTACTGCTTTTTTAGCAAATAATAAGGTACTGTTCTACGACTTTCCCGGTCCTCCGCGATTCGTTGCGTTTAAAAGTATCAGCGCATTTTCAGAACAGTGCGATTAATAACGCTTCTGCAAAGCTATAATTGATCATCTGGCGATGACACTTGCTTCAGCGGTTCAGAAAGCATATTTATTTACAGAAGTGACTTTAACTTTCCGGCTTTCATTAAATTTGCCGCCAAAACACGGTTTAACATGAAAATCCTTACTTTTTTGCTATTCGCAGCTAGTATAAATGCCACCTTCAGTCAGGACGACCCGACGAAAACATTAGCGATCATCGACTCGCTTGCAAAGCAAAATCCCTGGACATTCAAGGCCATTACCGGCATCAACGGAAGCCAGACCGCTTTTGTGAACTGGGCTGCCGGAGGACGTAACAACGTTTCCATGCTCGGCTTTATCGATGCAACCGCGAAATACAAAAAAGGAGATTACAAGTGGGACACCGATTTTAAATACGCGTTGGGCGGACTTTTGTACACCGATTCAACCGGGAAGAAGGAAGGATTACAGAAAACAGACGACCGGATCGACCTCGCAAGCTCATTCGGCTATGAATTCAAAAAGAAATGGTTCTACACGGCTACCGCAGGATTTAAAACGCAAACACTCAACGGTTTTTCCTACCCGAATGATTCCATCCGGATTTCCGGTTTTCTCGCCCCGGCTTACGTTAGCTTTTCACTTGGTATCGAATATGCGCCGTCGCCGGCCTTCTCGGCTTACCTGTCACCGCTTGCAGCAAAGATCACCATTGTCAACGATGAAGTATTGTCAAATGCAGGCGCTTTCGGCGTAGATCCGGCCGTATACGACGAGACCGACGGCCTGATGTTATCTCCCGGGAAGCGCGTTCGCTATGAATTCGGAGCTTATTTCCGGATGAAATTCGAGAAATCCATTGCGAAAAACATCGAAATGAAAACACGGCTCGAATTATTCTCGAATTACCTAGACAATCCGCAAAACATCGATGTCAATGCTGAAAACATCTTCAATTTTAAAATAAACGACTGGTTTTCAGCGTCCCTCCAATGGAACCTGCAGTACGACGACGACATCGATATCCGTGACCGGAACGGAAACACAGGCCCTCGCACACAGTTTAAGTCAGTTCTGGGACTTGGAATTTCCTATACGATCATCGATTAACCGGGATATAAGGTTATTTTCGTGTAAAGTATAATGTCGAACTTTTTCTCAGATATCTCATTGTGGTGGTTGCTGCCTATCGGACTGTTTTCAACAGGCGTTAGTGTTTTCTATTACCGGAAAGCAGCAAAAAATCAGGATTGGACCACGAAACAACGCCGCATTCTTTTGGCATTGCGTGCAACGGGCCTCTTTTTAGTGTGCCTTTTGCTAGTTGGCCTTCTCTGGGAATCGGTTAATTACCGGAAGGAAAAGCCATTGTTCATTACACTCATCGACAACAGCAGCTCGATGAACAACTACAGCGACAGCTCTAAAGTCAAAGGCCGTATCGACCATTTCGAAAAAAAGCTGAAAGAACAATTCGGCGATCGCTTTGACCTGCTTTCACTGAGCGTAGGCGAGGGCACAAGTGCTTTTAAAGATGTGCGTTTTGGCGATAAGCAAACAGATCTTGCCGAAGGTTTCGAGCACATTCGTGAGCTGTACTTTAACCGCAATATCGGTGGAATTGTGCTGATCTCCGATGGAAATTTCAACCGCGGCACACACCCGATGTACAGTGCGGAACGCATCGAGCTCACACCGGTCTTCACGCTTGGCGTCGGGGACACGATCACACGGAGAGATCAATCCATTCGCAGTGTCAACACCAATGAAGTTGCGTTTCTCAACAACCAGTTTCCCATTGAAACAACCATCGACTTCAACCGCATTCCCGTAGGTCCGGCAAGAGTATCACTGCTGCACCAGGGGAAAACAATTGCCAGTCAAACCGTTAATTGTACGAATGCTGTTTTCGACCAGCAGCAGGTCGTATTCACCGTCGATGCGAAATCGAAAGGTTTTCAGCGCTATACGATTGTTCTGGAGCATAAAAGCGGCGAATTTACGTATGACAACAATCAGCAGTCGTGCTACATCGAGATCGTCGACAATAAAAACCTGATCTGTTTGCTGTCGAGTGCTCCGCACCCGGATCTGGCAGCCATTCGCAGCATTTTGGAAGAAGACCAGCAATCGAAAGTAGAAACAGGGCTGATAACAGGTTACAGTTTACCGAAAGAGCGCCCGAATCTCGTGATCTGGTACGAAAACGGGACCAAGCCAAATGTTTTGCTCTTCAACAGCATTAAGGAAAAGAAAATTCCTGTTCTTCTGATCGTCGGGCCAACAACTCCTGCAAGTGTGATCCGCTCGTACGATATTGGGTTGGGACTTCCGAACGGCAATCAGCAGGATGATGTTCAGGCTACGGTTTCCTCCGGGTTTTCGGCTTTTTCATTTACAAGCACCTTCACAGATGCACTGCAGTATTATCCGCCGCTGCGCACGAAGTTCGGGAAATATTCGCTTCCCGGAAATGCCGAGATCATGCTCAATCAGCGCATCGGGAACATTGCCAAGCAGGATCCGCTGTTCTTTATTACACAACGTAAGGACTCGAAAATAGGCGTTTTGCTCGGAGAAGGAATCTGGCGCTGGAAAATGAAAGAATTCAGTCAGCGGCATACTGTTGACGGTTTCCGGGAATTTGTACAGAAAACCGTTCAATATTTGGTTGTCCGTCAGAATAACGAGCCTTTGAGAGTAACGCTTCCAAAGCGATTTACGGTCGCAGAAGATGTGGAAGTCAAAGCAGAGTTCTACAACGAAGCCATGGAGCTGATCACCACTCCGGAAATTGTGCTGACCATCACTTCTGCGGCGAACAAGAAAACAAAACTGGATTTTTCGCCGCTGACGAATTTCTACAAAGTAAATGCCGGGCAATTAGCTCCGGGAACTTATTCCTGGACGGTTACCGCAACACATAACGGCAAAAAACACCAGAAATCAGGCGATTTTGTGGTGGAAGATATTTCCATCGAGCAGGCTGATACAAAAGCAGACTTTGGCGTTCTGAACCAGTTGGCTTCCCAGTCGGGTGGATTATTCAGGCCATTGAGTAAATCGGATGAGCTATTGAAAGCACTGCAATCGAGAAGCGATATTGCGACGTTGCAGTTTGCAGATTCGGGCTATACGGCGCTGATCGACTGGAAGTGGTTGTTTGTTTTGCTCGTGCTGATCTTCGGAACAGAATGGTTCCTGCGCCGCTGGTGGGGAACTTATTGATTGATCAAAATTTCTGATCTTATCATTTCTTTTTATTTCCGGAAGTAGTCTTTTTCAAACCGTATTCCATTTCCGGCTCAGCCGCAGAAAGCCTGCTTTGATCGTTGCTCTCCAATGAAGGGTAAGTCTTGTCTGTTTTCGACTTCAACGCATACGGTTTATTAAAAGCTTCCTGGCGCACCGCGAATAATTCGGCAAGCTTTCGGACCACGCCGGTAGAAAAACCTTTTTTGTAGGAAAGGATTTCTGAAATGTAGCCTTTGGTAACACCGATTTTCTCTGCAAGTTCAATTTGTTTGATGCTGTTTTCAGCCATTAAGCTTTTGAGCAATTCAACGGGATCAAGTGCTCCGAAAGGATTTTGTTCTTCGTCCCATTTGTCAATGAGTGCGTGGAGCAGCTCTATATCGTCTTCTTTTGAGCTGTCGTCGCTCATGACAAATTCTTCGAGTAAGGAACAGTAGTCGAAATACTGTTCTTTGGTTTTAATTACTTTATAGCGTAATTCTGTCTTTTCCATTTCAATAATTATTAATGGTGTATTGATTTCCGGTTTTACATACTTTGGAATACTCCGCATGTGTTCCTATCCAGGCAATAAATAGCGTCACATCTTTCTGCCCGAAGCGGGAAGAACAGATTAAGCGGTAATTGTTTCCGGCAATATTGAAAATAATCCTGTTGCTTCCGTTTCCAAGAATATCCGCCGAACCAAACGTTTTCAGAATATCACCGGGCATAGCCCAATCCGCATATTTTACCTGTTCTGTCCAGCTTGCGAAAGCCGGCCCTGAATTCGGATGTTTCGCAACAAAATCCAGCATACTTTGCTTCTTCACAACTCGTACACGCATACAAATATAATTATTTCCTACAAGTTCGCAAATAGCGAACATTTTTTTATCTACATTAATATACTGAATATTGTTAAAATCTAAATAAATTGCTTGTGAATGAAATAAAGAAGAATGCTAATCGTTAATGAATAAATGTTCTTTACAGCCTATGGTAAAAAAATACACAACGGATTCGCAGTCGAAAGAGAGTACGCTCGTTACTCCATCATCTGCGCTGGTTCAACACTTACTGAACTACAGTAAGTCTTTGGAAACCAAAAAACTGAAACACCGGAAGGTACTGGTGAATCTTAATTAAAAACAAAAATCCCCTCACACATGTGAGGGGATTTTTTTATATCCTTACGGTGGATCAGTTTACCAGATCCTGGCTACTTTCTTCACTTCGTTTCTCATTTTATCGCCTTCCTGGATATTGAATGCGGCAAAGAACTCCGGGCAGTTCATCAACGGGCCATTCACGCGGTACATTCCCGGAGAATGCGAATCGTTTGCGATACGGTTGAGCATTTCCTCTTTCGTATAGTTGATCTTCCAGAGCTGAGCATAGGCGATGAAGAAACGCTGAGCAGGCGTGTAGCCGTCACGTTCTTTTCCGGACTTGAATTCGTCTGTGCGTGTGTAGGCATAATAGGCCATCGTTAATCCGCCGAGGTCTGCAATATTTTCGCCCATTGTGAGCTCAGGATTTACGCAGTTGCCTTCGATCGGACAGAATCCGGAGAATGTTTCGCCCAGCGTATGTGTTCGCTCTTCGAACAATTTGCGGTCGTCTTCTGTCCACCAGTTGGTGAAGCTTCCGTCTGCGGCGAATTTAGATCCCATATCGTCGAATCCGTGTGTGAACTCGTGGCCGATCACCATTCCGATACGTCCGTAGTTTACGGCATCTTCTGCGTTTACATCGAAGAAAGGAGGCTGCATGATTCCCGCCGGAAAAGCGATCTCGTTCAACAGCGGATGGTAGTAGGCATTTACCATGTGTGCCGGCATTCCCCATTCTTTCCTGTCGACAGGCTTATTGAGCTTGGCCATGTTCCGTTCGGTTTCGTAGCGTGCACAGTTGTCAAGATTCGCTACGTAATCGGTGGGAGAGATGGTGATCTTCGAAAAGTCTTTCCATTCTTCCGGGAAACCAAGCTTTCTTCCAATTGAGTTGAGTTTTGTCAGCGCTTCTTTTTTGGTGTCGTTCGACATCCATTCCAATCCTTTGATACGGTCTTTAAAGCTGGCAAGCAGGTTGTCTACCATCGTATTTACGCGCGCCTGTGCTTCGGAAGAGAAGGAACGGTCAACGAATGCTTTTCCGAGCAATTCGCCCAGTGTAGAGCCTGTAAGCTCATCGATCACCTGTTCGTTGAGCGGTTTCATTTCTTTTTTTCCGCTCAGAACGCCCTGGTAGAAGTCGAAATCTTTCTTTGCGAATTTTTCGTCGAGCGCACCTGCATAATGATTCAGTGTTTTCCAGGACAAATACGTGGTCCACATGTCCATTGGCAATTCGCCCATCAATTCATTTACCTGGCGCAGGAAAGCCGGCTGACCAACGACGATGGTATCGAAGGACTGGCTCCCGATAATCGTCAGGTAATTATCGAAATTAAAGCTCGGGAACAATTTCTTTGCTGCTCCGGTGGCCATTTTATTATAGGTCTTTTCAGGAGCGCGCATTTCTGCGGGAGCCATCATCGAATCCGCCAGGCGTGTTTCGAATTCGAGCACCATTTTCGCATTTTTGGTGGCTGCTTCATCCGTTTCACCGGCAAGTACGAATATATCGTGAACGTGAAGCACATAAGCGTCGCGCTCACGTTGCTTACCATCCTGGAAGTAATAATCGCGGTTAGGCAATCCCAATCCGCCCTGTCCGATATAAGCTATGTTTCTGTCAACTTCTTTCAGATCCTGATCGATCCCGAAACCGAAGAGGGAATTGATGCCCACTTTGTGCTGTTCGGCCACGACTTTTGCAATTTCTTCACGGGATTTGATTCCTTTAATGGCATAATACCGGTCTTTAATTGGAGAGAAACCGGCTGTATTGCGTTGTTTCATGTCTGTAAAAGCCGCGTAATAATCGCCCAGGAGCTGATTCTGCGTACCTTTTACACTGTTCGATTTTTTTGCGGTCTCCAGGATGTCCGTCAATGTTCGCTTGTTGCGCTGATCGAGCTCATTGAAGCTTCCCCAGCGGGATTCAGAAGCAGGAACCGGATTTTTCTCACACCACGTGCCGTTCGCGAACATAAAAAAATCATCCTGCGGACGAATAGCCTTGTTCATATAAGCCGCATCGATCGTCGAGAGCTTAGAGCCCGGCGTTGCCGGAACAGCCGGAGTGTTGGGTACGGAAGGTGTTTCTGTCGTTTTAGGCGTACAGGAAACCGCAGCTAAAGCAACGCTTACTGCTACACTGTGAATTGCTTTCATCGTTAGGGTTTTAGGATCATTTCAACGTGAGGAATTTCATCCTCAAAATATTCTTTCCCGGTTGAAACAAAACCGGTTTTGTTGTAAAAAGACTCGAGGTGTTTCTGTGCGGAGATCCTGATAGGATTCACCCCGAATTCCTCGAAAGCGAATTTAACGCAGCGTTCCATCAGCTCGATACCGACTCCTGTTCCCCTGAAATCGTTGTTCAGAACAACACGGCCGATCGCCACTTCGTCGTACACCAATCCCGGAGGAAGAATGCGCGCGGTTGCAATAACGTCGCCTTTACCGTCACGAAGCAGCAGGTGATAGGATTTCTTATCCTTTCCGTCGAGGTCGAGGTACGTACAGTTCTGCTCCACCACAAAAGCTTTCAGTCGCAAAGCGATGATGTCGTGGAATTCGTTCAGGCTTAATTCCTTGTAAGGTTTAAATTGCCAGTCTAAATGCATACTTTTTTAATTACGAATTATAAAATTGAAAATTGAAAAGGGATTCCGTGTTTAAAATACTTTTCAATTTTACATTTTTCATTTTCAATTATCACGTTTGGATCACTCCGACGTTGTAGGGTTTCTCCGCTTTTTTATGATTCGCCATTGCAATACCGATCGCAAGGAATTCACGTGTTTTTGCCGGATCGATGATCGCGTCCAGCCAGATCCGGGAAGCTGCATAGTACGGCGAGATCTGCTCGTCATAGCGCGCTTTGATCGTGTCGAACAATTCTTTTTCGCGCTCGGGTGTAATTTCTTCGCCTTTTGATTTGAGCGAAGCCACTTCGATCTGCAGCAATGTTTTCGCAGCGGCAGCGCCACTCATGACAGCTACTTCAGCTGTCGGCCAGCCAACGATCAAACGCGGATCGTACGCTTTCCCGCACATGGCATAGTTTCCTGCGCCGTAGGAATTCCCTACGATCACGGTGAATTTCGGCACGACGGAATTGGCCATGGCATTTACCATTTTCGCTCCGTCTTTGATGATCCCGGCGTGTTCCGATTTCGATCCGACCATAAAGCCCGAAACGTCCTGGAAGAATACGAGCGGAATGTTCTTCTGATTGCAGTTCATAATGAAACGAGCCGATTTATCAGCCGAATCGTTGTAAATCACGCCGCCGAACTGCATTTCGCCTTTGGCGTTTTTGCTCAGCTCGCGCTGATTGGCAACGATACCGACACTCCAGCCGTCGATGCGGGCGTAGCAGCAAACGATCGTTTTTCCATAATCGGCTTTGTATTCCGTGAGGCTTCCTTCATCCACGATGGAATCGAGGATATCGAATACGTTATAAGGCTTGTGGCGCTCGGACGGCAAAATGCCGTAAACGCGTTTCAATTCGTGTTTTGGCTGTACAGCCGCAATGCGGTCAAAACCTGCAGATTCAGGCTGGCCGATCTGTCCGATCATTTTACGGATCGTTTCGAGGCATTCGGTATCATTGGCAACTTTGTAGTCGCACACGCCCGAGATCTCGGTGTGCGTTGTGGCACCGCCAAGTGTTTCGTTGTCGATCGTTTCCCCGATAGCCGCCTTTACAAGGTAAGAGCCGGCGAGGAAGATCGTACCTGTTTTGTCAACGATCAGCGATTCGTCCGACATAATCGGAAGATAGGCGCCACCGGCCACACAGCTTCCCATAACGGCAGCGATCTGCGTAATGCCCATAGAGCTCATGATCGCATTGTTGCGGAAAATACGTCCGAAGTGTTCTTTATCAGGGAAGATCTCGTCCTGCAGCGGAAGGTAAACTCCGGCCGAATCGACCAGGTAGATGATCGGAAGGCGGTTTTCCATCGCGATCTCCTGCGCACGCAGGTTCTTCTTGGCAGTAATCGGGAACCACGCTCCGGCTTTTACGGTGGCGTCGTTTGCAACGACGATACACTGTTTCCCGGAAACGAATCCGATCACGACCACAACTCCGGCGGAGGGGCAGCCACCGTGTTCTTCGTACATGCCCATTCCGGCGAAAGCGGCAACTTCGAAACGCTGCGAATTGGGGTCGAGCAGCAGGTCAATGCGTTCACGCGCGGTCATTTTTCCTTTTTCGTGCAGCGCAGCAACTCTTTTCGCGCCGCCTCCCTGCATTACTTTGGATAATTCGGCTTCCATACGCGATATTTTCAGTCGCATCAGGTCGTCGTTCTGGTTGAATTCCAATTCTTTTGGATCGATAGCCATGTTTTTCTAATTAATAGCGTTCCAAATATACACAATTCACTGTAGATACTTTATCGGGGCTCTCCTTTAAACGAACTGGAAAAGCTATAATTTTGCTGCGATGCAAGACACCTACAAACATAAGGGAATGCGCAAGCAGCTGATCGACGAGCTGCGCGCGAAAGGAATTACGGACCAGCGCGTGCTGGCGGCTTTCGATGCTGTTCCGCGCCATTTTTTTCTCGACCTTGTTTTTGAGAAACAGGCGTATTCGAACACGGCTTTCCAGATCGGTGCGGGCCAAACGATCTCGCATCCGTATACGGTTGCTTTTCAGACCAGTCTGCTCGAATGGAAAAAAGGGGAGAAGGTGCTCGAGATCGGCACCGGATCGGGATTTCAAACCTGTATTCTCTGTTCCATGGGCGCCAAGGTCTTTTCGATCGAGCGTCAGAAAGAGCTGCACCTGAAAGCCAAAAAGATCATCGATCAGTTCGGCTTTACGCCCAAATTGTTCTACGGCGACGGCTACGAAGGAAAAGAAACCTACGCACCGTTCGATAAGATCCTCGTAACCTGCGGCGCTCCGGATGTTCCGCAGAAACTGGTGGATCAGTTAAAGGTCGGCGGAATGCTCATTATTCCCGTGGGAAACATGGAAGTTCAGCAAATGCTGCGCATTACCAAAATAGCCGGGAACCAGCTGAAAGAAGAAATGTTCGGCAACTTCAGCTTTGTACCGATGCTGGAAAAAACGGTGCGTTAACACTCATCTTCATGAAAAAACTTTTATTACTACTACTTCTTAGCGCTCAGCTTCCTGTTTCTGCTCAGAGCGAAAATGCCGTTTCCCTGAACATCGAAGGCCAGATCGCCGCATCGACAGACGGAAAAGGACTGTTCATTAACGCGGGCGGACCAGCATTGAAATTCAGCTTCGAAAAGTTTGCGTTTTCCGTGAATATGATGCCTTCGCTGCGTTTTCAGAATGAAGCGCACAAACCGCTCGTAACGCCCATTCTCGGATGCGGACCGCAGTTTTATTTCTTAAAGGAACGCCGGTTCATCCTCAGCTTTCCGTGTTATTACTACACATCATCGCAGGTCTGGACGTTTACCGCAGGCATTGGCTATGTGCTGACAAAGAAGTATCCAAAAAAGGACCGGAAATAAAACTCCCCGCAGCAGGTAACGCGCTGTTGTAAAAAAATGCGTACTTTACCGCGATATCGTTACTATGCGTTTACTGATCGGTTGTGTGTTTGTGAGCTTTGCATTTGCGGCTCAGGGTCAGCGCGTTGCTCTTGACTTCAGCAGCGCCCTCGACAATATGTACACCAGTGTTTTGTATTGTCATATCATTAAACCGACGTGGTATGTCAAAGCCGGTCTTTCCAAAGGCAATTACGGAAGAGGGAACTTTGTAAAGAACCGGGCAGAAGCCCAGGCCGGCAATCCGATGGTTTCAGCTTATGCTTCTGTCAACGACGGACTTCCCGGGCTGCATCTCCAGGGATATGACACGCGCGTAAAAGGTGTTGCGCTGGAATTTGGCATCGGTAAGTTTATAGAGATCGGCCCCGTTCATACAGTGCGGTTCGATCTGCAGCTCAAAGGCTACCGGATCACAGAAGAATTCTGGGCGGCTTACGTTGCGCCTGCACCGGATACGTTAACACGGGGGAAAACCTTTGAGTTCAAACGAAACTGTTTGTCGATCGGGCCGGAGATCTTTCATGCCATCCGCATTTCGGGACGCTTAACTTTTTATTACGGCCTGAAGATGCCTTTTTACCTGCCGATCCGCAGCGAAGGCTATCATCCGCGGGGAACGAAAAGCCAGTCGATCGGCGTTCACCCCAATCTCTGCCTGGGCATGAGCTGTGCGCTCACCCGGAAGAATAAAGCCGGCGGAGAACCTTAATGTTTACCAAGTCCTGAAGTCCTGATCTCCTGCTATCTTAAATTCCTGATCTCCACCAATCATTCTGCAGACAGATCTTTCAGCTCGCTTACATGTTTCTTCAACACAGGATCAGCCTCCATTCGCTGTTTGATCAATGTCAGCGTTTCGGCAGAAATTGCACGATCACGACTAATAACATCAACACCTTCCGGGGTAAACAGTGTTTTCGTGAAATAGATGACTGCCCATTGCTTGTCTTCGTCCATTAAGCGAACTTCCCATTTACTTCTGGCAATTTTCAGCAAGCCTTTTCCACGCCAGGTGAAGGCATTCGGATTTTCAGGATCCTGCCGGCCGATGCCGCTGATCGATTTTTCCTTATTATTCTTCCGGTACGTGACCTTGTCGTCCAACACCGTTTCGCCTTTGCGTTGCTCAATGGTATAATGGAACGCCGGCTCTTTTTTGGTGCCTTTTGTCCACATAGGAAAATTCGTACTCACCACGAACCATGTTCCTGCAAGTGTTGTGAGCATAACCGATAGGAGTTGTTCCATGGCGTAAGGTATTACGTGAGTCGTTAATGTATGAAGTAAATAGCAGAGGACAGGCGAGCGGTCCGAAAAAAGCGATCCGGAATGCGCCCAAAATTCAACTTTTAATCTCCGCGACAAGCTCCGGTTAAGCTTGTTTAACTTAAAAAACGGTAATGTTTGCTCCTTCCGGATTTCACGAAGTGTTTATTTGATACCTTTTCCCTAGTTGAAAACAAAACCATGGAAGAACTGCAGTTAAATCAGGTAATCAGTATCAAAGGACAAACCGCCCCGATCGTTGCAACGGCTGTTCACGACGGACATTTTATGCGTCAGGAGCTTGTGGCCCTTTCGGGGCTCACAGCAGCAGAGCGCCTGCGTGAGGAAGATCCTTTTACGGCACAGCTCATCGCTCATTTCCCGGCAACAGTAACCGGGTTGAGAAGCCGGTTCGAATTCGACCTGAACCGTGCGCCCGACAAAGCGATCTACCTGCATCCAGACGACGCCTGGGGATTGAATGTCTGGAACACTTCGCCAACTGAACAGCAATTGCTCGAAAGCAAAACAATGTACGAAATGGCGTTCAATGAAATGCGCCCGTTTTTCCAGTCTTGTATCGATCAATACGGATCAGTCGTGGTATTCGACTGCCATTCCTACAATCACCTGCGCGACGGCGAGAACGGCCCCGCCGCGGATCCCGAAGGCAATCCCGATATCAATCTCGGAACGAAAAACATGAACCGCGAGCTGTGGGGGCCGGTAGTGGAAGCGCTGCTCAGCGAATTTTCCAATCACAGCCTCAACGGACAGCCGCTCGACGTACGCGAGAACATTAAATTCAAAGGCGGCTACTTTTCAGAATGGCTGTACGCGGAATTCGGCGACAAGGTCTGCGCAGTAGCCATCGAATTCAAAAAGATCTTCATGAACGAATGGACCGGCGAGCTGCACACGCAGCAGCACACAGAACTGAGCGAACTGCTGTATGCTGCTTATCCCGTAGTGGAGCAGGTCAGAGAAGCGATCCACACAAAACACTGAGCAGATGGAGGCAGCAGAAACGATAGCTAAGAAAATACTCGCCGATCTCCGGAGCCGTGGAAGCTGCTTCATTGAGACGGGAAAAGGGCTTGTTGTACACATTGAAAAGCCGCTTCCGTATATCTGTGTTTACCGGTATCCGGAGTCAGGGCCTGACAATTTTACGCGTATTCTCGACCGCACGGAATCGTCCTATATCATGATCGCGCAGAACAAATCGGCGGAGCTCGCAGAGATCATTCGCGTTTTGTCGGGGTATCTTTCCGATAAATTCGGGGCTTTTCTCATCGTCGAGATCTGGAATTCGCCCGTATTTGATAGCCAAAAGCCCGAGATCACCGTTATCGGGCCGTACTCGAAAATGCCGGCTGCTATCGAAGCGCTGAAAGAAGAAATGGAATCCATCTCCATGCCGGGCAATCCCATCGATGTGCAGCTGATCGAGAACCTGGAAGTCGCGCCACCCGGAATGAAGCCGGTTGCATCGATCGAACAGCTCAAAAAGAACGAGTCGCTGCTGATCGGCCTTGAGATCCAGCCCTTCTACATCAACCCGGACAACGGAACACCGTATCCTTCTTTTACACGGTTTGTGCGCACGCATTTGGGACGCGGACTAAAGAAAGCGTTCTTTGAATTCGTGCGGGTGCAGACATCCTATAACGCAACAAATTTCCAGATGCTGGGCACATCGCGGATCACGGAGAATGTACGCAATGTCGACGATCAGCTCGCAGAGATCTCTTCGCAGTTCAAGTTCCTGTTTTTGGTTTCGCCCATTAACAGCGCCGAAGCCTGGGAACAGTTCAAAGAAAGCAAGTTCAGGCGAACCCCCGTTTTTCACTACCGCTTGCTGCCGCTCGATCCGGAACTGGCCAAGCGCAGGCTGTATAACATCGAGATCGAAAAGATCGAAGACCCGACGCTGGCCTATATTTTCCGCGACAAGCGCAATGAGCTCGATAAAATGATCTCCATGCTCTCGCAGCGCGACACGCCCGATTTTATACAGAGCAGCATACAACTGTTCGGTTCCGTGAGCCGTGAGCTCGAAGAAGTGGCCAATGCCATTCTCACCATCGTGAAGCCACGGCACGAACAGGAACAGAAAGTAGAGCACATCAATGCCGAGCAATTTGCGAAAAGAGCCGAAGAAGAATTTGCGTTCTTCCGGAAAAGCCACCCGGAGATCCATCTGAAAACAGAAGTCAGCAACTCCGTCGACAGCCTGATGGTGGGAACGGACACGCTCTACATTTCGAAGGATTACACCATTCCGAAAAACAGGGTGGAAGGGCTCATTCAGCACGAGGTAGGCACGCACATGCTGACGTACATCAACGGGAAGGCCCAGCCGCTGAAACAGCTCAGCCAGGGCGTTCCCGGCTACGAGGAATTGCAGGAAGGGCTCGCCGTTCTTGCCGAATACCTCACGGGAGAATTCACCAACGACCGCATGCGCGTGCTCGCTGCCAGAGTTGTGGCCGTTAAACATCTCATCGACGGTTATTCGTTCCTGGAAACCTTCAACCTGCTGTACGAGCAGCATCATTTCAACGCCAGTACGGCCTTCGGAATTACCACCCGTGTTTACCGCGGCGGCGGGCTGACGAAAGACGCAGTCTATCTCCGCGGATTGATCTCACTGCTCAACCACATCGGCAAAGGACAGAAAATAGAATCCCTGCTGATCGGGAAGATCAGGGAAGATTACATCTCCATCATCGAAGAGCTGATCTACCGCAAAGTATTGAATCCTATGCCGCTGCTGCCGCGGTACCTGGTAGAAGGCGAAGGATTGAAAAAACTCGCGGAGATCAAAGAAGGATTCGATGTATTTAACTTAATTCAAAACAGGCAATTATGAAAGTAGGATTCGTTGTAAACAATGTCATGACCGAAAAACCGGGTTATACCTCGACATTACTCGCACACCAAATGCATTTGCTCGGACACGAGATCTATCTCATCGGTGTTTCCGATCTCGGATACGATCCATTGGGAACCATGTATGCGCATGCCGTTCACCTCAAAAAGGGAAAGCCATTCAAAGATATGTCGGTATTCCTGGCAACACTGCAGGGAAAAGATGCCGTTCATTCGAAGATCACCGCCGAAGAGCTCGACGTATTGCTGCTCCGGAACGATCCTTCGGGCGAAGGCCGTGACCGTGGCTGGGCCAAGATCGCAGGTATTAACTTCGGGCAGTTCGCCATCAACTCCGGCTGTCTCGTACTGAACGATCCGTATGCATTGGCGAACGCACAGAATAAATTGTATTTCCAGCATTTCCCGGAAGAAGTGAGGCCGAAAACGCTGATCACGCGCTCTTCCGCAGATATCAAGGAATTCTTCCTGGCCAACAATCAGCAGATCATTCTCAAGCCGATACAGGGTTCCGGCGGACACGGCGTTTTCCTGCTCAACAAGAACAACACCGGCAACATGAACCAGATCATCGAGTCGTTATTGGAAGAAGGCTACATCATTGCGCAGGAATTTCTGCCGGAAGCCACCAAAGGCGACATCCGCATGATGGTCATGAACGGGAAACCGCTGATGATCGGCGATAAATACGCAGCCTTCAAGCGCGTTTCGAAGTCAGGCGATATCCGCAACAACCTGAGCGCCGGTGGCAGCTTCGAGAAAGTAAAGATCACCGACCACATGCTGCACATGGCCAGCCTTTGTGCGCCCAAGCTGATCCGCGACGGTATGTTCCTCGTAGGCCTCGACATTGCCGGCGACAAGCTGATGGAGATCAACGTCTTCAGTCCGGGTGGGATCAATGTTTCCAACGAGCTCAATAAAGTCAATTTTGCCGTGAACGTGATCGAATCCATCGAAGACAAAGTGCGGCAGATGAAAGCGTTTGGGAATGTGTATACGAATGCGTTTTATGCGACGATTTAGAGGGATTTCAGGATGTTATGATAAGACGAAGATCTGTCTCCTCCGCCAGCTGGAGGACCGAGGAGGGTGGTAAATTACTGAGAGTGCCACCTCCCTCATTCCCTCCTCAAGGAGGGAGGTAAATTACTGAGAGTGCCACCTCCCTCATTCCCTCCTCAAGGAGGGAGGTAAATTACTGAGGGTGCCACCTCCCTCATTCCCTCCTCAAGGAGGGAGGCCTTAAATTCGCGTGCTCTGACAAAAATCTGTCTCCCCCTTAATCCCCCTCCGGCGGGGGGAGACGAATCACTGTTTTGTTAATTAATAATCGTCCTTCAAACAAGACACAAAAAAAGCCCGGACATCTATTGTCCGGGCTTCCATAAATAATTAAGTATGCTTAATGCTCCAGTGAAGCTAAATAACGCTCTGCATCCAGGGCGGCCATACAACCGGTTCCGGCTGCGGTGATCGCCTGGCGATAGTTTTTGTCTGCGGCGTCGCCGGCAACGAATACGCCTGGTACATTCGTTAACGAAGTTCCCGGTTTTTCGTATTTGATGTAGCCCACTTCGTCGAGGTTGATGAAGTCTTTGAATACATCTGTGTTTGGCTTGTGCCCGATGGCAACGAAGAATCCTGTAGCAGGGATCGTGTGCTCGACTCCTGTTTCGCTGTTCTTCACGCGTGCGCCGGTTACACCGAGATCGTTTCCTTCCACTTCAACGGTCTGCGTGTTGAACAGGATCTCAATGTTCGGTGTGTTTTGAACACGCTCGGCCATGATCTTCGACGCGCGGAATTTATCCGTACGCACGAGCATGGTCACTTTCGTGCACAGTTTCGATAAATAATGTGCTTCTTCGCAGGCTGAATCTCCAGCTCCTACGATCACCACTTCCTGTCCGCGGTAAAAGAACCCGTCGCATACCGCGCAGGCAGAAACGCCTCCACCGCTCAGCAGGTACTTTTGCTCGGATGGCAATCCAAGGTATTTTGCCGAAGCCCCGGTGGAAATGATCACTGTTTCAGCATGCATTTCGTGTCCGTCTTCCGTCCAGCATTTGTGGATCGGCCCGGTAAAATCAACTTTACTGATGAACCCGGAGCGTACGTCCGTTTCGAAACGCTTTGCCTGGGCTTCCAGCTGTACCATCATTTCAGGCCCGGTAACACCGTCGGGATACCCCGGGAAATTCTCTACTTCATTCGTGGTCGTAAGCTGTCCGCCGGGCTGTAAGCCAACGTACATAACCGGTTTCATTTCAGCGCGTGCAGCATATATCGCAGCTGTATATCCCGCAGGACCGGAGCCTATAATCAGGCATTTAATTTTTTCTGCACTCATTGTGTTTGTCTGTGTTTATAAGGAAGACAAAAATAACGAATGAAGGGCAATTGACAATGGACAAATCACAATGAAGCGCCTGTTAGGGATATAAGGAATTTGAGACAGGAATCGGAGAATGGGGGAACTGGGGAATGGGGAACTGATAATAAAAAAGGCTATTCGCAACTTCGAACAGCCTTTGTAGCATTTCTCAGATCCTGAGCGCTCTTATGGATTTATACTCTTGAGAAGCGATTCCGTAGTGCGCTTTGATGTAGGCCTTGATGCGCTGCACCCTGTCGTGCAGGATCTCGTATTTATCTGCGCGTTTGGATTTCGTAACTCCCAGCACTTGTGTCTTTTGTGCCACATCGTCGCTTAGCTGCGCCAGCTCTGCCACTTTCTGCTGAAGGGCGGGGATTGTGAGCGCGGTATTGGAAGGACTAAATCCGGGCAACTGGGAGACCGCAGTTACGAGGTCGGCAAACGCTTTGGCCAGCGAGCCATAGGACTGTTCGGATTTGCTAACGGGTGGTTTTGCTCCACCTTCGGGTGCTTTCGGCTTTGTTACTTTGGTCGATCTGATTTTGTTGACAATCTCCATGATGAGTATGGTCTGCTTGGCCGATTTACCGAACTGCGCAACGACTGCGTTTGCAAGGGGAGACAGCAATTTTCGTATAGATCCGGGATCGTTTCGGAAGGCGTTCTGCCGGTTGTCGACTGCAAGGCGGTAGTCGTTCATCTGCAGGCTTTCGGTGTCATTGAGACTGCTGATGTCGTTGATGAGGAGGGTCATTTCGGCCAGCGATTCTTCGGGCCTTGGCGGGTTGTAAACAGGATAGCCATTGAGGAAAACAAGCAGGTCCTGCGCCCTGCGGATCTTGGGGCCGAAGCCGGTTTCTGATGTAGAAGCCATAACTAATTGATTTACGTGTTATTATTCAGTGAACTTATTTCTATTAATACGCTGGGCGGCGTTTTTTATTGTTTAAGGAGACAAAAGACATAAAGACACGAGACAAAAGACCGGAGGGTTAGAGGATGTCAGGATGCCAGGAAAGAATACGGTTTAATTGCTCGCGAAAATCGCGTAGAGGGTGCTTATGGAGAAGTGTAGATCGCTTGTACAGAAGTGTGGGGCGTTTGTACAGAAGTGCAGGGCGCTTGTACAGAAGTTTAGATCGCTTGTATTGAAGTGCAGGGCGCTTGTACAGAAGTGTGGGGCGTTTGTGTAGAAGTGCAGATCGCTTGTACAGAAGTGTGGGGCGTTTGTGTAGAAGTGCAGATCGCTTGTATTGAAGTGCAGGGCGTTTGTACAGAAGTGCAGGGCGCTTGTACACAAGTGCAGATCGCTTGTACAGAAGTTTAGATCGCTTGTACAGAAGTGTAGGGCGCTTGTACAAAAGTTTAGATCGCTTGTACAGAAGTTTGGGGCGCTTGTACAGAAGTGTGGGGCGCTTGTACAGAAGTATGGGGCGCTTGTGGTGAAGTGTAGATCGCTTGTACAGAAGTGTAGATCGCCTGTACAGAAATATGGGGCGCTTGTGTTGAAGTGCAGGGTGCTTGCGGGGAAGTGCAGGTTGCTTGTGGGGAAGTGCAGGGCGGTGAATTGTTGGTGTGTGGTTGAAAAGTACTGGAAGCTTATACGGATCACCGAACTGTGAGACTGATAGGAGTTGTATTTTCGCATTTAAAACGGGAATATATGCCACTTATCCAGAAAAAGATTATCAAGAAATATGCCCAGGTGCCCGATCAGCGACATGCTTTCAAGGCACAGGAAGCCTGAGGATTCTAAAGAAAAAACAACCTCAGATAAAACTATTTAATGGAATATTTTCAAGACCAATTGGAAAATCAAGACACAAGTTTTGCGAACACCTCGGAAGGTAGCGAAATACACATTTCAGAAGTTAAATATGGAGATCGGGGAAGAGGTCCCGGATATTTCTGTATAGGTTGTACCAAACAAATGCAGGCGATGAAATCGTCAATTAAACAGGAGTACTTCAGGCACGATTACTTTGCCAGCAAAGGTCAACCTAAATGCACCTATTCCGATGAAACTTACCGACATAAAATAGCAAAGGATATATTACAAATAAGCAAACGTATAAAGGTGCCCGCTGTATACAAATTTTCTCCTGACAAACGCCAGGAAGAAGTACATACCCTGACTAAAGCGCATTATATTGAAGCTCATAAAGCAGTTATCGAACATTTTATTTATGAAACCAATGATGGTAGTATTGCTTTTTCTGACAATAAACAGGGCGAAGAATTCAAAAGAATGATCATTAAACCCGATGTTCTTTTTTTAGACATTAAAAACAAGCCACTATTAATTATCGAAATTGTTGCAACGCATAAGCCGAACAATGAAAAGCTGCTAAAGCTTAAAAGACTTGGAATTGACGCGGTACAGGTTACTATACCACGAAACTCCAGGGAAGCTATTGCAAAAACATTTGAACATACTGAGAACACTAAATGGATCTACAATCATGAAGAAGAGCGTACAGACTATTTTCAATTATCCTCCACAAATATTGCAGGAATACAGCACATTGATGTCGACCAAAGAAAGCTTTTTGAGGAAAATTACAAGTGCAGAAGCGCGCAGATTGGAAGCCTTATACGCAGAATTGAAAACTTGCTGGGAGACGAATCTTACCAAGAAATTGAACGATCAATTAGATCAGAAATACAACTTGTTGAGGACAATACAAAAGGAAATAGAGAGCGACTGGCAGAGTTACGAGAACAATATGGCAATTCAGGAATTGAAAGATATCACGAACGAAGAGCAAGCTTTAAAGCAGAAGAGAGAAAAGAACAAGAAAATTACACAAAGTTGGAAGCAAGATATCTTGACAAGAGAAGGCAACTTATTGACCAGCAAAAATCAGTCGAATCTATTACAGACCGAGAGTTACAAAGAATCGAAAGAGAAAAATCCTCAGTATCTATTGCTCTCGAAGAAATTGAGCGAGCTATTAAAGACCAACAAAGAGTTAATGAGGAGTCAGAAGATAGTATCAGAAGAATACACGATGCTACAGATAGACTTAGAGAAAACAATTCAGCCGATGAGAGCCGATTTCGAAAAGAAGAACAAAGAATTATCGGCGAACTCTCAGAACTTGACAATCTTGTTGGAACTTTACCAGCAAAATTTGAAAACGAAAATGCGTCTCTCGAACGAAGCATACAATTACAACAGGAACAAATTAGAAAAGAAGAAGAAACTCTTGATGGAAGAAGAGAAAAACTTACAACTAGATCTGGAGAATTACGAACAGAAATTGATCAAAGATATAAGCAAATTAGAGCAGAGTTATCTAAACAAACAACGGTTGGGGATCTATCAATTTTTAGAAACGAATTTACCAAACAATATAAAATCAATCTTGAAGTCCGAAAAGCAGGAGACGATTATCTCGAAACTCTCTATGTTCTCGAACGAATTGAAAAAAGAAAGTGAAGCAAAATTAAAGAAGATTAATCTGACGTTGCAAGAGTTTCTGAACGAATCAACGGACAACGGTAACGGCGCTATATCTGAATGATCAATAAGTAGCAACACTTCTCCTTGCATGAAACTATGCCACCCTCCTCATTCCTCCCTCAAGGGAGGAGGTAGATTTTCAGTAAAAAAATTGGGATTCAAGTGACTACAATCAAACAAATTGTGCATTGTCAATTGCACATTGATAATTAACTCACTTCCTGCACGTATACACAAACGCAGGAGGAAAATTCACCGGTGTAAACGAAATATCCAGCGAAGGAAAGAAGCTCTTGATCGCCTTTTTGGCATTCAGCGAATACTGGAACTGGATGTAAAGGCCGTTCTCTTTCAGGATGCGGTGGCTTTCCGAAAGGATCTTGTTCTTGAGTACGGAAGGGAAATTGGCGAGCGGGAGCGAGGACAGCACAACGTCTGCTTCGGAGAAACCGCTCTTTTCGAGGTGCACGCCGATATTCTCTGCAGAATCGTGGATAATGTGGACGCGCGGGTCCTTGAATTCCTTTTTCAGGGATTCGTAAAAGGTGTCGTTCAGCTCAAAGACGAACAAATGCGCATCCTGCGGTAATTTGTCGAGCATTTTATGGGTGAAAACACCGTTCCCGGGGCCGAGCTCCACGAGTACTTTTGTTCGTTCGAAATCAATCGACTCCAGCATTTTCTTTGCAAGAAAGCGCGAACTGGGGATCATGGACCCCACCATTTTACGTTCTTTCCAAAATTGCCTTAAAAATGATTTCCTGGACATAAGCAGTTTACTGTTTCAGCGCTAATTTACCGTTATTGACGATACCGTAGACATTTCCTGTTAATTCTTTGCCTAAAAAGGGGCTATTCCGGGTCCCGATCAGGATGTCGGATTCGGTGAAGGTCCACTTCGCAGAAGGCGAGAATAACGTGAGGTCGGCAAGGACGCCTTCTTCGATCGCGTGGGACTCGATACTCAGTATTTTCCGCGGATTAACGGTTAAAGCGGGAAGTATTTTGTCGACCGAACATTCGCTCACGGACATCAGCTCGCCGAACAAGGTCTGCAGCGTGCTATTGCCATAGGCAGCGTGATCGAATTCAACTTCGGTTTCTTCTTCGTCGTTCGGACGGTGGTCGGAAACGATGCAGTCGATCGTGCCGTTCTCAACACCTTTCCACAGGGCAATGCGATCGCTTTCCATGCGAAGCGGCGGCATGAGCTTAAAGTTGGCATCGAAGTCGAGTACGGCTGTTTCGTTGAAAACGAGGTGCTGCGCATGAACGTCGGCTGTAATTTCCAGTCCTTTTGCTTTCGCCTGAGCGATCAGCTCTACGGCAGCTTCCGAAGAAACGCCCGTTACGTGCAGTCGTCCGCCGGTGTATTCCAATAATCGGATATTGCGCTCGAGCTGTATGATCTCACCGATCGTCGGATCGGCTTTGAGTCCTGTTTTGGTGGAAGCTTCGCCCTCGTTCACCATTCCGCTGCCGGAAATAGATGCATCACGGGAAAAGCCAACAACCGTTCCGCCGAAATCGCGCGAGTAGAGCAAAGCTCGGTACATCATTCCGCCCGAAACGGGGTGAAGGTCGTCGGTAAAGAGTCGAACGCCGTTCTGGAACATGTCGTACATCTCGGCCAGGTGTTCGCCGTCATTCTTACGGGTAATGCAGCCCATCGGGTGAAGCGTCGTAACGCTCGATTCCGATCTGCGCATCAGGTATTCCACGGCTGTTTTTCCGTCTACGACTGGTTGTGTTGTCGGAAGGCTCGCTACGTGGGTGAATCCGCCGTAAGCAGCAGCATCCAGACCTGATTCGATGGTCGATTTATGTTCTTCGCCGGGATCGCATAAATGTGCTTTCAGGTCGGCCCAGCCCTGCGAAACATGCAGGTCGTCGAGTGTGATCTCCTGGTCGGCTTCCGCGGTAATTTGTGCTGCGATCGCTGAGATCTTTCCGTCAACGATGAGCAGATCGCGCTTTTGCCCGTTGTGGGAAGAAGATGGGTCGACAATGGTTGCGTTACGAAGCAGAACTCTCATGAAATCTATACATTAATGTTTCCAAAAATAAACGATGGCCATTTCCGACAACAGGAAAACGAGCACCAGCAACACGCACCATTTCCAGTAGGTGAGCGGTTGATCGAGCTGCAGGAACGAAGCGCCTGACCAGCCCGCGGCATTGCTCACGGATTGTGTCTTAATGCCCGCTGCGTCGAACAGGTCGGTGATGGCGGTCTCCGAAAGCGAAGCGATCTTCGATTCTTTCCGGTTGTAATTGATGGATAAGTTGTCCAGTTGCTGATCACCGGCTGTTATGCCATAGTTGCCGGATTCCAACTGGCGCACAGCTTCCAGTCCCTGTATGGAAATGAAGTTCGACTGGCGCTTTTTGAACAGCGTAGGAATGAAATCGATCGGATCTTTTTTCAGGTGAATGGCTTGTTCGGCGTTCGTAAGCTGTGCAACGGGATAGCTGCCGTCTTCGCCGATCGTCAGGTAATAAGGTGCCTGGCGCTGGCTCAGCTCGCCGATCCGCAGCAGGAGCGTGGAGAACAGCTGATTGCTGGTGAACGCACTGAAATCCGCATTGAGCGATGTTGCCGAAAGGTAGCAGGAAACGTTGCCGGTTCCTTTCACAAAGAAGGAATTGCCGTTGCGGAACGATAACAGATCAATGCTTTCGGTGGTCGAAGAAGATTGCAGCCTGTAGGCCTGTTTTACCGCAGGAAGGTTCAGCTCGTCCGGCTTGCGCTCGAACACACCGTCGAAGAACGGATCTTTCGTGTTGATCTTTCTCACCGTTAACCCGGAAGTCTGCAGCTGCGTCATTGCCGGAAGCTTTAAGCGGGAAAGAAAACCGTTCCAGCCGCTCGTACTGGCATTGGATCCGGGAAAGAGCAGGAGCGTGCCGCCGTCTTCGGCAAATTCGACAAGCATATCGGCCATGCCGGCAGAAACCTGGTTGGCACCGTTCACGACTACAAGGTCTTTGTTTTTACAGTTCTCCGGTGTCAGCTGATTCTGCGCCACCGTGGAAGCCACGTAATAATCGTCCAGTCCGTAAACGATCGCTACGTTGGAAACGGCGCTTTCCCCGTCGACGATCAGCACGTCGCTTTTCTCTTTCACTTCGTAGGAAAAGAAATAGCTGTCGTCCATGTTCATCTGGCGGTCGTTCACATTCACCGATCCGCGAACTTTCCCGATCTGGTTGTTGAAATAGCTCAACTCGACCGTATCCGAGCCGTTGGAAGGAATGTCCGCAAAAACATCGCGGTTCACCGACCCGATCCGGATGTTCACATCGACAGTCGTTACGGCGGTTTCGCCTTCGTTCCGAAGACGCACATAAACGGTTTGTTTAGCGCCTTTTTTCTGAACGGGTGAAGCGAACCAGATGGAATCCACGTATAAATTTCCATTGTTCACCGGCTCGAGCACTACCGGATACAGCAATGTTTTCCAGTTGGTGAACTTGCCCGGATTTCCGAAGGTAGACTTCTGAAAGTCAGAGAGCCAGATCAATTGGCTTGAAGCGATGTTTAAGTCATTCGCTTCGTTGTCGTTCATCCATTGTTCCCACCAGCGCAGTACATCGCCCGATTTGCGAACAAGCGGCGTAGGCCGGATCTTTTCGAGTTTTTCCAGGAACTGCACTTTGGTGAGCGATTGCTTTTCGGAACCGCTCAGCTCGTTGGTCAGCAGAACGAATTGTGCGGTGCGCGGCGCATCTTTGGCGATGGACTTGGCCAGCTCGCGCGATTGCGAGATCAATTCGCCGGTTTCACCGATGCGTGTCATGGAAAACGAATTGTCCACATACACGCCGATCACGTTCACACCGCTTTTCGAAGCTTCGTTCTTTAACGGAACATACGGCTGCGCAAAAGCAAGCACAAGGAAAATAAAGGCGAGCGCACGGGCCGTAAAGATGAGCCAGTACTTAAGCTTTCGGGTGTTTTTTTGATTTTGTTCGACCGATTTCAGGAAGGTTAAGCTGGAAAACATGACTGTTTTGTAGCGCTTAAAATGAAAAAGGTGAATAAGAAGCGGGATTAAGACAACCGCAAGGGCAAACAAAAATTCAGGATACACCCACTTCATGCTGCCAAAGATATTTATTAATGTTGAATTGGATAATTTTTAATGTTGAATTTTGAAGTGGCGCAGCCAATACAGGCATAATTCTACCTTAAAAATTCAACATTTTTCAAAACCCCTCGAAAGCTCCCAGTCCGAACAATGCAAAATCGTATTTGCACGGATCTTCCGGATCCATTTTCACCAGGTGCTGCTGGATCTCTGCTACAGCTTTCCAGTCATTCTGCGTACGGGTCAGCAATCCAAGCTTGCGCGCCACGTTTCCGGTATGAACGTCGAGCGGCAAGTGCAGCTCGGAAGGCGAAACGCTTTTCCAGATCCCGAAATCGACGCCTTTCTTGTCGTTGCGTACCATCCAGCGCAGGTACATGTTCAATCGTTTCGAAGACGAGCCTTTCAACGGATTGGCAACGTGCTTCTGTGTTCTGTGCGGAAAATCAACAGAAGTAAATGCATTCCTGAAATTCACGATGCGTCCCATTGCCCCGGGAAGCCCGGTGTCTGTTGTAAATGCGCTTTCCAGTCCGCCGTTGCGGTAGAGCAATTGCAGGCTTTTAAAGAACGTATCCAGATCCTCGGAATTAAAGGTCCGGTGCACGAAAGGGGAGTCGAAGCTTTTGTAATCGCGGATAAAATTGTACGGATCCTGCTCCATGATCTCCAGGATGCGCTCGCCGCTTGTGATAATGGATTTACGGTTTCCCCACGCAATGGTCGACATCAGGAACCCGACGATCTCGATGTCTTCTTTCTTCTCAAAGCGGTGTGCCAGCTGAATCGGATCCGTCTCGATGAACAGCGCCGGATTGTTGTAATGATCCGCCTTGAAATCGAGAAAATCTTTCAGCTCTTCGAAAGACATTTTGTGGGAAAATTGTTTTTTCATGCTTATTGTAAAATGGATTCCGGAGCGGCCGGATAATCTTCTCCCGCCACCTATCGGGTACCGAGACGGTATAATAGTTTACCATCCTCCCCCTTAATCCCCCTCCAAAGGGGGAATTGTTCCATCGTTTCTTACTTCACCAGGTATCCATCCGACATCACAAGCGTCCGGTCGGCCATTTCCGCCAGCTGATTGTTGTGCGTAACGATGACGAACGTTTGCCCGAAGTCTTTCCGAAGGTCGAAAAACAGCTGATGCAGCTCTGTTGCATTCTTCGAATCGAGATTCCCGGAAGGCTCATCTGCAAAGATCACTTTCGGCGCATTCATGAGCGCTCTCGCAACGGCAACGCGCTGCTGCTCGCCACCCGAAAGGGCAGAAGGCTGGTGTTCGGAACGATTGGAAAGTCCTAAACGATCCAGCAGCTCCAGGCCTCTCTTCTTAGACTCGGCAGTTGTTTTACCGCCGATAAGCGCCGGCATGATCACGTTTTCAAGCGCCGTAAACTCCGGCAAAAGCTGGTGGAACTGGAACACGAAACCGATCTGCTGATTCCTGAATCTGGCCAGCTCGGCAGAAGAAAGCGTAAAGGGATTGATACCGCCCAGCGAAACTTCTCCCTGGTCCGGACGGTCGAGCGTTCCCAGCAATTGCAGCAAGGTGGTTTTTCCGGCACCGGAAGATCCGACGATGGAAACGATCTCGCCCTGTGCAATCTCCAGGTCGATGCCTTTCAGCACGTCCAGCTGCCCGTATTTCTTCTTAAGTCCTGTGGCTTTCAGCATTATTTATCCATTTTCAGGGTGTGTCCCATTTTATCGCGTTTCGTATCGAGGTATTTCGTGTTGTGGGCATTGCGGCCAACTTCGATGGGAACTGTTTCAACGATCTCAAGTCCGTAACCGATCAGTCCGGAGCGTTTTTTAGGATTGTTGGACATCAGGCGCATTTTCTTGATGCCGAGGTCGTGCAGGATCTGTGCGCCGATCCCGTATTCGCGCTGATCGCTCTCGAAACCGAGCTCGATATTCGCTTCGACGGTATCGAAACCTTCTTCCTGCAGCTTGTATGCTTTCAGCTTGTTCATCAGTCCGATTCCGCGGCCTTCCTGGTTCATATAAACGATTACGCCTTTTCCTTCCTGCTCGATCATTCGCATCGCGTGCTCGAGCTGCGGGCCGCAATCGCACCGGCACGATCCGAAGATATCGCCGGTGAGGCAGGAGGAGTGAACGCGTACAAGAACCGGCTCGTTCGGCTCCCAGGTTCCTTTGACCAGCGCTAAATGTTGTTCTTTATTAGAATTGACAGTGTAGGCGATGAGCTGAAAATCACCTGCTTTGGTCGGCATTTCTACCTTTACCTCGCGCGTGATCAATGACTCGTGCTTCATGCGGTAAGCGATCAGGTCTGCAATGGAGACTATTTTGAGCTGAAATTTTTCCGCAATCACCAGGAGCTCCGGAAGGCGGGCCATGGTTCCATCCTCGTTGAGGATCTCTACAATAACGCCAGCCGGCTCAAAACCTGCTAATCGTGACAAGTCTGTTGCTGCTTCTGTATGTCCGGCACGGCGCAAAACGCCTTCTTTTTTCGCACGAAGCGGAAAAATATGCCCTGGTTTTCCCAGTTCTTCCGGTTTGGTGTCCGGGTTGATGAGTGCCAAAACAGTTTTCGAGCGGTCGCTCGCCGAAATGCCTGTCGATGTCCCGTGCCCGATCAGGTCGATGGAAACGGTAAAGGGTGTTTCAAATGTTGCGGAGTTCTGCTGTACCATGAGCTGAAGATCGAGCTCGTCGCACCGGTCTTCCAGGAGCGGAGCGCAGATGAGCCCGCGGCCGTGCGTAGCCATGAAATTGATGACCTCCGGTGTTGCATTTCGTGCAGCGGTCAAAAAGTCTCCTTCGTTCTCGCGGTCTTCGTCGTCTACTACAATGATTACTTTTCCTGCCTGGATATCTGCTATTGCTTCTTCGATTGTATTTAATGTGCCTGACATGTCTGTGAATTTGTGCAACAAAGTTAACCTGAATTCAGGGATAATTGTTGATTTTGATCTAAAATTGAAGGGCGGCGTGCGAATAGTTAAGATTGCAATTTCGGGCGGTATTGTAAGCCTGCTCAAGGAAGACTGAACAGTGTTCGATCTTCTACTGCGGAATCTTCTCGAAAGGAAAGGTCATACGGTTCGGATCATTGGGCTCGTTGTCGATCCAGACGGTCATTTTAGTGCCTTTCGGCTTCACGTAAACAAGCCTCTTGGGAAAATCATTCTTGTTGTTAACAAAGACAAGCGTGTCTTCCAGCGGATCTTCACAGATAAAATCGATTGTTTTTTTCTCCATTTTGACACTGTAAACAAGCTGGTCTTTCTCGTTGTAGAACAATGTCAGCGTTTCTTTCCTGCTTTTGCCGTCCCACAGCCAGACCGTGCTTCCGGTAAAGCGCCCGCCTGATTTTTTCCAGGTTTCCCGGATAGCGATGCCGTCAAAGGAAGATTTCCAGCGACCGATCATCCATTGCGGAATGTGACGCTGATCCGAACAAGCTGTAAGTAAGAAGGTAAAGCCAATGATCAATCCGTATTTCGCAATAAGGTAATCAAACGGTCGTTTTGGATCTGCCATGCGTAGTTGTGTTTGACGAATTCCTGTCCGTTGTTACGTATGGTAGTAAATATAGATTTATCAACTAAAAAAAGCAGGATGTTTTCGACGAATTCGGCTGAATTCTCTGCTAACAGGATGTTTTCCCTGTTCGTTGCGCCTAAAGCATTGTTAGCCAAGCTTGTTGTGATGCAAGGAAGGCCCGAAGCCATGGCTTCCAGCAGCTTGTTCTGCAGTCCTGTTCCGATGAACATCGGTGCAATAAAAATGGAGGAACGCGCGTAGCTTTCGCGAATATCTTCGACCCATCCGGTGACATGTACCTGCGCCGATTCAAGCGCTTTTACTTTCTGATGCGGACTCGCTCCCGAGAGTAATAATGTCAGCTCAATTCCCTGCTTTTTAAGGGCTGGCAGAATTTCCCGGGCAATGTAAACGGCTGCTTCGATGTTGGGCGGATATGCGAAATTTCCGGTGAAGAGCAGATCGTATTGCTTTGTCATCGCCGGAACCGTAAAAAACGATTCGTCTACACCATTCGGAATGACGTGTATGGCGTTTCTTTTCGGGTGCAGGATAAATTGCCGGTCCTGCGCCGAAATGATCACTTTATTCTCGAAATAATCGAACAGCGCACGCTCGTAAGCCGACAGCCTACGAAATTCCATGCGGAAGAACCATTTTTTGTACCACGGCTCTGTGGTAATACGGCGCTCCATGCCTTTCGACAGCGCATCCATGTAATCCAGCGTTTTCGGACAATTGTGGTAATCTTTCACGTATTCGGCCATGCGCAGGAGCTGGCAAAAAATGTGGTCGGGCTGTTTTTCTTTCAACAGCTTCTGAATGGTCCTGTAATGCCTGTAGCGAAAGAAATAGGCCACCTGGAACGGGCGCTTGATGAAGAAGGCGAAAAAGGCCTGCAACAACAATCCCGGCTTGCTGAGCGGAAACAGGTGAATTTCGGCACAATAGCGCTTGACTTCGTCGAAATGCTTTGCTTCCACAGGCGATTCGGTCGTGCAGCACAAAATGACGGAAAACGCTTCGGAAAGCTGTCGCAGCTGGTTGAATGCACGTAGCTTGTCTCCTTTTTCCAGCGGATAAGGAAAGCGCGACAATACAACAAACAGAACCGGTTTAATTTCCAAGGGAAGTGATCATTTGAGCTTTTACGGCTGTAAAACTATGGTATTTCTGCATATAAGCCTTTCCTTTTTCGCCGTAATTCCGCCGCAGCTCTTCCGAAGCGGTAAATTCTTTCAGCGCTTCCAGCCATTCTTCGTCCGTACGGGCAATTTTCAGTTGTTCTTCTGCGTGCTGAATTCCCGCAGCGCCCAATCTGGTCGTGATACAGGGAATTCCGAGCGACAATGCTTCCAGCAGCTTGATCCTTACGCCGGAGCCGGAAACAACAGGCGCAACAAGCGTTCCGTGCTGCAGCATGAATTGTTCGGCGCTTTCCACAAATCCATGCATTTGTACATGCGCCACAAAGTCCATTTTAAAGTCTTCGGAAAAAGAACCGGCAATGTGCAGCCTGCTTTGACTTGTTGTATTGAACTGCGGCCAGATATCTGTCAACAATCGTTTCACGGCCACTTTATTCGGCTCCCAGTTGAGCGATCCGAGGTGAAAGAAATCTGGATTGCCGTAATCGGGGAGAAGCGTTCCTGTTTCCATGGCTACAGGAATGGTCGTAACGGGCGTTTTAATTCCAAAGTCGCGGATCTGTTGTGCATCTTCGTCCGAAATAGCCCAGATCAGGTCGACCTGTTTCCAACCACGGATCTCCTCGCGTTTCAGCGTTCGAGCGAGGTGATTCAGATACGTTTTCTTCAGGGAGGAAGCCTGATCTGCCTGCTGTTCCCACAATTGATGTTCGATATTGTGAGCGCGTAATACGATCTTCGCGGCCGAAACCGATCGGATCGTTTTAAGATAAGGAACGAGGAACAGGCTTTCCAACACAATGATTTCGGGCTGTTCGGCTGTTAAATAGGCTTTCAGTTCGTTTCCGAACGTTGCAGAGTAGAAACGAGACAGATTGTAATTCTTTCCCCGGATAAAAGCGGACAGCGCGCCAATCGCGGAAACGTCTGTATTAATGAACGATGAAGCATCGTCCAGCGCGAATCTTGTTCCGGCAGGATAGAGGTCGCGCTGCGCAGGATGCCGGGGCGTCTGAACGAAGCAATGCGCCACATCGTCGGAAATCAGGTGCAGTGTTTTCAGTGTAGCTGCCATGGCGACACAGCCGCCGTCGACCACCGGGAAAACGGGTTTATTGCTGATGTGCAGTAGTTTCATCGCCTTCTGCCGAATGTCAGGATCAAACGCCACAGCTTCCGGTCGAACACACCGAGATCGTTCGCCGCGCTGGTCATTAATAACATGGCTACCGGTGAAAGAATGAGCGTTGGCATCCACAAACCGGCAAACGGGCTCAGCTTGTGCGATTGCGCCAGGCTTTCGCCGAGACTACTCAGAACGAAGTAGATCATGAACAGTAATGCGGCAATCACAACCGGCGCCCCGAATCCGCCTTTTCGTACGATCGCTCCCAACGGAGCACCGATAAAGAACAAGACGATAATCGTGGCCGTGAGCGAGATCTTCTTATGAAATTCAATGGAGAATTTACCCGAATTCTCATCGAGCGAGTTCATGAAAACAGTTTGCTGATCGAGGTCCTGGTTCTTTCGGCGAAGCTTGATAACCGCATTGTTCATCGCTGCTAAGCGCTCTGCGGCTTTCAGATCCTGCAGGTGAATTGGCGCTGTAGGCACATGTTCCATGGTTTTCACGCCCTGGAACTGGTCTTTGTTCGGATTGGCCTCGAACTGCAGGCTTTGAAAATAGGGGTGATGGTTCTTCATGCTCAGCGTAAAGTTCGCCTGTGTCAGATCTGCCTGCCGCTGCATGGAATCTTTGGCCGCGCTGATCTGAAAAACGTTCAGCATTTCGAATTCGTCTTTGAACATGTTCTGATCGGAACGGTTGAGCTGAAAACCCGTAAGGTCCATTTTGTAAGTCGCATAGGCAAACTCGGTTCTCCTGCTCGGACGAAAGCTTCCGCCTGAATGATGCACTCTGCCATCTGCCTGGAAGATCGGCGGATTCGCCTGCAGCTCTTCGGAGATCTTTCCGTTGACAAGCTTGAAAAACAGGAATTTTCCATCCGTGCTTTTGAATACGGTGCCGGATTGCGCTTTCACTGTTTTGATCGTTGCCGGATCGGTGTAATCATGAATCGTAATGCCGGTGAAAGAATCCTGCGTTCCGGTTTCCACTTTAATGGCGTAGCCATCGAGCTCTTTGGAATAGGCCCCGGGCGAAAGCAAAGCCGAAACTTTGGTTTCCTGGATATCGAAAATAAGGGAATGCCATTTCAGGTTGGCGACAGGAATAACGTAATTGGCAAAATAAAAAGTCGCCATCGCGATCATTAATACCATAACGGTCAGCGGCCGCATGATCCTGTAAAGCGAAAGCCCGGAAGCTTTTAAGGCGGTTAATTCGTTGTTTTCAGCAAGATTTCCGAAGGTCATAATGGAGCTGAGCAGCATGGCCAGCGGCAGCGCAAGCGGGATCAGGCTGGCGGAAATATAGAACAGGACTTCGAGAATGACTGAAACGCCCAGTCCTTTTCCCATAAAGTCGTCGATGTACTTCCAGAAGAACTGCATAATCAGCATGAACATGGAGATCAGGAAGGTTACCACGAATGGGCCTGCAAAGGATCGAATACTAAAAACGGTCAGTCGTCTCACTAACTAGGAAATATGCCTGTAAATTTAGCGTAAAAAAATGGTCAGGCGCCAAGAACGCGGCGTAAATCGGAGATTTGAGATTCCCATAAGCGTTTAACCTGCTCCCTTTCGGAAGATTCGGCAAAGTCGGTTACGGTAAAAATAACGGCTTTGGTGATTGGGTCTATGGTGTATTTCATTTCAAAAAATGCATCGGGCTCGTCTTCTTCGTCGTGTACCCATTGCCATTTGATTCCTTCTCCTGTTTTCTTTGTGAGCAAACGTGCCTGCTCTTCGCTTCCGTCCCAGTGGAACGTATAGACCTCGTCTTTTACAATGACATCTTCGGCAAACCATTCGCTCAGACCGTCAGGTGTAGTGAGCAGTTTATCGAGCACTTTCGGAGATGTTTTCAGGACATACTCCAACTCGAATTTTTCCTTTTTTGTCATAGTAGTTTTAATAATGTTAACTTCGCAAGAATTATTCAAAACACGCAATATACACATTTCTTTTCATGGCATTAGTACATTCTTTTGAAAAAAATGGAAATACATTGTTCAAGTTTCGTGGACAAATTCCTGTAGTTTTATTTATCCTGGCAGTGCCGGCAATTTACTTCACCGACGTTTCGTGCATCATGAAAAGCGACGAGTGGTATTACATCCTGACAGGCGTTGCCATTGCCATGTCGCTGCTCGGGCAGGTGATTCGCGCCATTGCCATCGGTACGAGCAACAAGAACACTTCCGGAAGGAATACACAGGAGCAGGTTGCCGAGGCATTGAACACAAAAGGAATTTATTCGACTGTTCGCCACCCGCTTTACCTCGGAAATTACTTCATGTGGATCGGAATCGTCTGCTTTACGTTCAATATCTGGTTCATCGTGATCGTGAGCCTGCTGTTCTGGATCTACTACGAGCGCATCATGTTCGCGGAAGAGCGTTTCCTCGAGCGCAAATTCGGCGAATCGTATGTGAACTGGTCCATGGGCGTGCCTTCGTTCTGGCCAAGCATGAAAAATTACCAGAAAGGCGCTATTTCCTTCTCGATGAAAACCATCATGCGCCGTGAATACGCGGGCATTACTGCGACAACCCTCGGATTCATTTACGTGGCATTCCTGCGTGAGTGGTTCATGACAAAAAACTTCCCTACATCCATGAATTACATTTACTGGACAGCAGGAGCATTGTTAATTACTTTGATTTTCAGAACGCTAAAACACAACACGAAGATTTTATACGAAGAAGACCGTTCTTAGTCTTGCACAGAAGAAAAAGATGGTTATCTTTGCACCCGCGAAACATAATAAATATGGCGAGGTAGTCCGTCAGCGGACGGACGAGAGTTCAAATCTCATCGCAGTTTGAAATAAGATTATAATGGCGAGGTAGTCCGTCGGCGGACGGACACAGGATTCATATCCGCCGGTTGGCGGACAAGAGTTCAAATCTCATCGCAGTTTGAAATAAGATTATAATGGCGAGGTAGCTCAGTTGGTTAGAGCACAGGATTCATAACCCTGAGGCCGAGAGTTCAAATCTCTCTCTCGCTACTCAACAGAAAAGGAAGTCGAAAGGCTTCCTTTTTTCGTTTATAGAAACCTCTATTACTATGAACGAATTTGTTGTCTACGTGCTCTATTCAAAAGATCACGACAAAATCTATATCGGTTATTCTTCCGATCTCATTAACAGAATTCAATCACACAATCAGTTCGGCACAAAAGGATACACCCGCCGTTTCAGACCGTGGGTGGTGATTTACATTGAATTCCACTCCGATAAAGCAACGGCTATGAAACGGGAACAATCGCTGAAAAGTGCACGTGGACGCGTGTTTATACGCACGGAATTACTTTCTCAGGATTAAAGCACAGCATTCATATCCGCCGATTGGCGGACGAGAGTTCATCCGCCAATCGGCGGACTCGCTACTCAACAGAAAAGGAAGTCGAAAGGCTTCCTTTTTTCGTTTATAGCAACCTCTATTACTATGAACGAATTTGTTGTCTACGTGCTCTATTCGAAAGATCACGACAAAATCTATATCGGTTATTCTTCCGATCTCATTAACAGAATTCAATCACACAATCAGTTCGGCACAAAAGGATACATCCGCCGTTTCAGACCGTGGGTGGTGATTTACATTGAATTCCATTCCGATAAAGCAACGGCTATGAAACGGGAGCAATCGCTGAAAAGTGCACGTGGACGCGTGTTTATAATTACTTTCTCAGGATTAAAGCACAGCATTCATATCCGCCGATTGGCGGACGAGAGTTCATCCGCCGATCGGCGGACTCGCTACTCAATAGAAAAGGAAGTCGAAAGGCTTCCTTTTTTCGTTTATAGCAACCTCTATTACTATGAACGAATTTGTTGTCTACGTGCTCTATTCAAAAGATCACGACAAAATCTATATCGGTTATTCTTCCGATCTCATTAACAGAATTCAATCACACAATCAGTTCGGCACAAAAGGATACACCCGCCGTTTCAGACCGTGGGTAGTGATCTACGTTGAATTCCATTCCGATAAAGCAACGGCTATGAAACGGGAGCAATCGCTGAAAAGTGCACGTGGACGCGTGTTTATAATTACTTTCTCAGGATTAAAGCACAGGATTCATATCCGCCGATTGGTACACCGGAGTTCAACTCCCTTTCACGTTCCTGAAGGAGAATCGAACTCTTTTTTTTTTTAAGATTCCCCATATACACTAAACCTCGTCTTTTATTCGCATTCCTGCTCATTATAAAGCCCTTTATTCTATTGTCTAAATACTGAAAACCGCCATTCCTAAAAAACGTGTTGCAGTAATCCGTACAGCTTCCGGAAACCAAATCCGCAATTTTGATGCAACACAAAACGGATATGTTTAAAAACGGATTACGTACGGCAAGCATTCTTTTCAACTGGCGCTACTGGCCCATGGAGCTGCTGTATTTTCCATTGACCGCTTATATTCTGTTCATCGGTTCGCTGCGCACGGGAAAGCTGTTTTATTTCTCTGCAGCCAACCCGAAGATCCCGCTGGGCGGTTTTGCCGGCGATTCGAAGTATGCGATCATTACTCAGATCCCTTCAGAGTTGGTGCCTGTATCGATATTCGTGAGTAAAAACGAACGGGAAAGCGTTATTGAGCAGAAAATCATTCGTGAATTTCACTTTCCCATCATCGCCAAGCCTGACATTGGCGAAGGAGGATTTCTTGTACAAAAACTCAACGATATTAACCATTGGCGAATCTATCACCGAAGCCACGCAATGGATTATATCATCCAGGAATACATTGACGGGCCGCTGGAGCTAAGCGTTCATATCAACGACGCACAGGGTGGAATCCGCATTTCCGGCATCACGGAGAAACGGTATCTCACCTTAACCGGCGATGGCGTTTCGACCATCGACGAACTGCTTTTACAACAAAAAAGCACCTGGTACTGCCGCAGGAATATCCGGAAACAGCTCGGATCAACCGTGAATAGCGTAGTACCTGCGAGAGTCGAGTGTCAGCCGCTGAAAATCGGAAACTGGAGCTACGGAACCAGCTATTTCCGCCGCAGCGACCTGATCAGCGAACGGCTCACACACGTATTCGCCGAAGTGAACGCATCTGTGGGACTCTTTCATTATGCGCGCTATGATATTAAGTGCCGCAGCGAAGACGCCCTGTTGAACGGCGAATTCTTCATTCTCGAGATCAACGGGGTGAAAGGCGAGCCCATTCACATTTACGATCCGGAAACCACGCTGTTCGGTGCTTACCGGGAAATTTTCCGGCACTGGGAAATGATCCTGAAGATCAGCAATCGCAACAGGCGGCAAGGCGCTGCCTGCACAGGAATCCGGGAAGGTTCTGCCATTCTGCGCAATCACCGGAAAACACAAAAAGCATCACTTAATCCAAGAATAAATCCATGAAACAGTTATCTTTTGCAACAGATGAAGGCTCAGCCTTCTACAGTGAATTCAACCAGCGTGTCGAAGCGTATTTTCAGCAGAAAACCGTACCCAAAACGGGAAATTCGACCATGTACTTCAAGATCGGGCTGTATTTCGGGCTCGACATCCTGTTTTATGTCCTGATGATCAACAGTACGACAACAGCAGGATTTTATACCTTCTACCTGCTGATGGGCCTGTCAGTTCTGCTCACAGCGTTCAATATTTCGCACGATGCCGCACATGGCGTAGCCGTTAAAAGCCGGCGCTGGAATAAATTCCTTTTCCAGCTGAGCTTCAACCTGCAGGGCAACAATGCCTACGTCTGGGGCAGAAATCACAACGAATCGCATCATTTGTACACCAATGTGGAAGGAAGCGATATTGACGTGCTGCACAATCCGCTGTTCCGCATGACCGAAAGCCAGGAGCTGAAACCGTTTCATCGCTTTCAATACCTCTATGCGCCGTTCCTGTACCTGTTTTATTCCATCAACTGGTTCTTTTTCCGCGACACGCTGATGCTCATCAATTACAGCAGCCGCACGATCAACATCACCATTCCAAGGCCCGAGATCGTGAAACTGCTCCTGTTCAAGCTGCTCTACATCGGCTATATGATCGTAGTCCCCGCGATGGTACTTCCGTTTGGCTGGCCGGCTGTGCTGCTCGCTTTCGTGCTGAACCATTTCATGGTCTCGCTGCTGTTCGTCGGCGTGCTCGGCGTTTCACACCTTTCCGATTACGTGGAGCACCCCGTTGCAGATAAAGACGGCCATCTCAACATGAGCTGGGCGAAACTGCAGCTGTGCACGTCGGTGGATTACAATTCCGACAGCGTATTCTTCAACTGGACACTCGGCGGATTTAACGCGCATGCGCTGCACCATCTGCTTCCGCAGGTCTGTCATGTGCATTACCTCAAAATTCTGCCGATTTTCCGGGAACTGACCGAAAAACACGGACTGACCTACATTGAAATGCCTTACAGACGCTCGCTTGCGGCACATTTCAGGTTCCTGAAGGAAATGGGAACACAGCAAGCATTTAAAGCCGTTCGTTTTGAAAGATAAGCACCTGGAAATCCCCGAAGACAGCGCCCTGCTGAAACAGATCTACGCTACGGTAGAGCGGGAGCTGGACAGTGATCCACGTCGTTTCAGGCGGTTGATACTGACAAAATTTGCATTCTATTTTGTGGCGGTGATCCTGTTGTATGCAACACTTTATGGTGCCGGAAGCACCTGGCTTTTCCTGCTTTGTTTCGTCAGCTACGGAATGGTCTCGCTGCTCTTTGCGTTCAACTTTTCGCACGATTGCTCGCACGATACGGTCTTTAAGAACCGAAAATGGAACAACCTGGCGTTTATTAGCATTTACACGATCGTAGGCGCACATGCGGAAGCCTGGAAGCAACGACACATTCATTCGCACCATTATGCGCCCAACGTGGAAGATTACGATTCCGACCTGAAGATCTCAAAGCTCATTCGCGTGATCCCGGGAAGCAGTCATTCCTGGTATCACCGGTTCCAGCATTTCTATGCCCCGCTGGCTTACATGACGTATTCGCTGTTCTGGATCTTTGTCAAAGATGTTGTGATCCTGTTCTCGAACGATGAATATACCTCCCGGAAAGGCTGGAAGTACATACTTTCCTTCCTGGCGCAAAAGAGTTTTTACCTCGGTTATCTGCTTGTGCTGCCACTGTGCTTTTCCGGACATTCCGTGGGTATTGTTCTGCTTGCGTTCCTGCTGATGCACCTCGTGCAGTCGCTGTTCCTGCTGTTTACCTTCTTCATGACACACCATGTGGAATCGACCGCATATCCGACAACAGATGCTTCGGGAACGATATCAACTTCCTGGCTGATGAACCAGGTTACGAGCTCCAACGACATGCATCCGTTCAGTGAAACCGCTAATTTTCTGCTCGGCGGCTTCAACAATCACATTGCGCATCATTTGTTCCCGCACGTGCACCATATTCATTATCCGCGGCTCAACGTGATCCTGTACAACGTGCTCGAAAACGCAAACATTCATCCGAACCGGACCAGCTACGCGGGAGGAATCGCTTCGCATTTGCGGTTGCTGAGGAAAATGAGCAGGGAAGAGGGATAGACCGGTAGTTTGTTAATCTATAGTCAGTAGTCGTGTTCGATCAGACTCCGGTTTCAAGCGTTTTTGCTAGCTTAGCGGCATGATTGAAGTTCACCCCGCGAAAGAGCATTCCGGCCACCGTTACAGGGAACTGGACGCGCTGCGTGGTATTGCTGCGCTTGTCGTGGTGTTCTTTCATGTGTCGATCCGGCAGGAATCGCTTCCTTATTTCCGGTTTGGCGTTACGGGAGTCGACCTTTTTTTCATCATCAGCGGATTCGTGATCCTGATGAGCCTTTCGTCCATACGCAGCGGAAAAGACTTCGTGATCAACCGCGTCAGCAGGCTTTACCCGACTTACTGGACCTGCGTGACATTCACGTTCCTTGCTATGTTCCTGATCAACTCGGCAGATTCGGGCTTTCCGGCAGATGTTTACTGGAAACAGTACCTGGCCAACATGACGATGTTTCAGCATTATTTCGGCGTCGAAGATCTTGACGGCCCTTACTGGACGATGATCGTAGAGCTGTTATTCTACATCGCGATGCTGCTTTTATATGTTTTCAGAATACTGGAAAAAGCAGTCGGTATTTTCTTCATTGCCGCGCTTGGCGTGACCATTATGGCACTGACAGTTTCCCGGGGAGAAGCATTTGCGGTGATAAAGGTTCTTCCGCTTCTGAGTTACCTGCCGCTTTTCCTGGCGGGAATTATTTTCTACCAGCTATTCCGCTCAGGAAAAAGCACACCGCTCCAATACCTGCTGCTCGCCGGCTGTTACGCTATGCAAACAGGCTTGTTTTATGTGTCAGGACGCGCTTATTTCTTCCTCGAACAATGGGAATACGCGCTGATCCTTTTGCTTTATTTTCTCGTTTTTCTGCTGTTCGTAAAGGGAAAACTGAACTTCCTGGTAAATCCCGTAACGCTGTTCCTCGGGAAAATATCCTTTGCGCTGTACCTCGTGCACCAGTTCATTACGACCTTGTTCATTATTCCGCGGTTGATGGAAAACGGCTGGAATTACTGGGCCGCGACGTTTTGCGTGGCCATACCCGTCGCAATTGTGCTTGCAACGCTGATCACGTTCTGTATCGAAATTCCTGCGGGGAGAAGGATGAAATCATTTTTGCGAAAGAATTGACAAGGCACAGTTGACAGTTGACAGTTGACAATTGACAATTATCAGGAGATCTACTGTTAATTAATCAAGTTTGAATACTAGTTGCGAACTAACAGATTGATAAACAACTTGTTAATAACTGAAACACACCTGTTTAAGCAGTGTCTAAGCAATAGCTAAGCAGTGGCGCAGCAATAAACCACCTGAAAACAAGCAATGGAACACGCATGAACAAGGGGATGATGAGCAATCAGCAAAGGCTTTCTTACGTCGGCCTTTACTGATTTAAATCTTTAATCACGCCGGTTGGCGGACAAGTGCTGAATTTTTAATCGGATCAACTCAACAGGAGCAGTTCGTTTTCGATCATACCGGCGAGCTCTTTTACGTTCTCTTTTGAGAAGTCGAACCGGAGTCCGGCTGTTTTGTAAATTTCCGGGATCGATTTCGTATAGCCCAGTGCCAGTGCTTTTTTGTAATCGGACAGGGCAGAGGCGGCATCTTTTTTATAGTTCCTCCAAACGCCGAGCGCCCCCAGCTGTGCAATACCATATTCAATGTAGTAAAAAGGTACCTCGAACAGGTGCAATTGTCGGTGCCAGCTGGATTCTTTTACAAACTCATAGCCTTCGTAATCGATCATACCGGTTCCGAAGCGTTTTCCCAGCGCAAGCCAGGCAGATGTCCGTTCAGCGACCGTATGTTCCGGATTGGTATAGATCCAGTGCTGAAATGCGTCGATCGTTGCGATCCACGGAAGTACTTTGAGAATGGATTCGAGCTGTTCTTTTTTAGCGCGGTTGAGATCATCGGCATTGTCGTAAAAACGCGACCATTCTTCCATGGTGATCAGCTCCATCGACATCGAGGCCAGCTCAGCCACCTCCGAAGGAAGCGATTTAAAGCCCGTTAGCTCGAGGTCGCGGCTCAGGAACGAATGCACTGCGTGTCCGCCTTCGTGCACCATTGTTACGAGATCGCGCTGCGCACCTGCGGCATTCATAAAGATGAAGGGGATACCACTTTCGTACAGCGGGTAATTGTAGCCGCCCGGCGATTTTCCTTGTTTTGAATCCAGGTCGAGATAGCCTTGCTTATCCATCGTAGTGAGGCATTCGCCAAAGAACGGATCGAGTTTCCGGAACATATCGATGCTTCCGGCAAGCAGGTCTTTCCCTGATTCAAACGGTTTCAGCGGTGCTTTCCCGGTAGGATCGACTTCCGTGTCCCACGGCTTGAGCTTATGCTTTCCAAGCAAGCGCGCCTGCTCTTCGTTCATTTTTTTGATCAGCGGAACGATCAGTGTTTCGATGGATTCATGGAAATCCAGGCAATCCTGTACGCTGTAATCGAAACGGCCAAGCGCTTTGAACTTGTATTCGCGGAAATCGGCACAGCCGGCGTTTACAGCAAGCCTGTGACGTAGCTGAACAAGCTTCGTGAACAATTCGTCCAGTTGCTCCCTGTCTTGTTCGCGGCGGTTTACGATGAGCCCGAATACGGTTTTTCGTACTGCTTCATCCGGATTTTTGAGGTAGATCGAAGCTTGTGGCATCGTAAGCGTTTTGCCGTCGTACTCAATTGTCTGCCGCCCTGAAATAGCGCCGTATTCCTGGCTGAATGTATTGATCTCTGTTTCGATGGCGATGTTCTCTTCCCGGAACAGGTCGAGCGCCGTTTTCACCGCGCGGAAGTAAATAGCATACGCTTCGTCTTCGGCTAATTCTGCGATCCATGGTGCGGCGAGCATTTTCTTATTGAGCTGGTCTTCAAAAGGGGCGATGTTCGGCTGGATCTCGGTGACGAAAAAGCGGTATGCTTCGCTTTTCTCTGCGTCTGTGGTGTCGATTGTCATGCGGATGTACCGCCACGCCATGTCTTCTTCGAGCACGGCTTCGAATTCGCTTTTATCGCGCAGCCACTGAATAAATTCTTCTTTGGTTGTGTATTCCCTGGAGGCAAGCTCTTTCAGATAGCCTTCTACTTTTTCCCAGGCGTCGCATTTAAATACCTGATCTACATAACTTCTCATGTCGTTGCGTTTTTACTGCTAAAAAAAATCGTCTTGCCGGCAGTAAAGCAGACAAGACGACCTGTATCATTCGTTTGTATTTCTCTTATTTTCCGCGGCTTGTGCCTCCGACTTTCGCCGGTGCTTTCTTCGCGCCGGTTGCTTTTCCTGCATTTTTCGGAGCACTGGACTTCTCGGCTGTTTTCTTTGCAGCAGGTGCTTTCTTAGCAGCAGGCGCTTTTTCTTTTTTCGGCTTTTCTGCCGTTTCAGCTTCATTCTCAGCAACAGGTGCTTCTTCCGGTTTTTCGTCCATTTTCAGCTCGCCCGCTTTGTGCAGCAGGTTGTACCACTGGAACAGTTTCTTGATGTCGGACGGATAAACGCGCTCCTGATCGTAATTCGGAAGCACCTCAAGCAGGTAGCCCTGGAGCTTTGCCAGATCTTCTTTATGAGAGATCGTTGCAGCGCCATTTTCCTTTTCGAAAATAGTCGTGTAAATATCTTTCAGCGGCTTGTCATCGTCGTAGGTATAAATACTGATGTCATCCAAAGCCGAAATACGGTCCGCTGCATACGCAGGAAAACGTTTTCTTTCTTCAAGCGATTCAACAATGATGTTGTTTTTTCCCTGAGCAACAACTTTAAAAAGACCCGGTTTACCGGAAATAGCAATGATACCTGTTAGATTCATCCGAAATAATTAATTTATGTCAAAAATAGAAGTTCTTTTCTGTTTTGCATTAATTCTTTATGATTTTCATCCATCCATGCGCTTCACCCGATGTGATCAACAAGAAATAAGTACCTGTAGATAAATCACTTACATCCATATACGGATCATTATTTGTTACGGTTTTTAATCGTTTTCCATGGATGTCATAGAGTGATTTACTGTCAATTTCCACATCCGTTCCGATGGAAAGCATTCCTGATACGGGATTGGGATACACGCTGAAAGCGATCGATCCATAGTCGGAAAGCCCTGCGGAAGCGTTGTAGACCTCTGAACTGATGACACATCCTGTGGTTCCTGTAGCCGCAACGGTGTAATCATTTGAATTCGGAAGCGGTATGGTGATCGTGTTCCCGGTTGCGCCCGGAATGGCGACACCGTTGCTGTACCATTGAAGGTTCGGAAAGGACGGTGTGGAAAGTGTCGTACCGGAAACCGTAATGACCGGAGTTGCCGGAATATCACCCTCGACCATCGTCAGCGTATCGGAATAAGCGACACAGCCATACAGTCCGTAGGTAGTAAAATAGTAAGGCGCAAGCGAATCGATGGTTGTAAGATGTTCCGTACTCTGCGTATTCCAGATAATACTGTCAATGAACACACCCGTTACTGCTACGGCAGTATCGACAGAACCACAGTATTGCGACGGACCGTCGACCGAAACTGTGTAGTTGCTCAGCAGTAGGAGATTGAGTGCGTGCACTTTTCCGTAGCCGTAAGCATTGTTCGGAACCGTTCCGGTGTAGGCGTCCGTAAAGGCACTGGAGGACAGCGCGCTTTTAAACGACTGGTACGTTCCCTTGTGACATTTCTCGAGGTACAATGCTGCGATGCCGGCTACGACCGGAGACGCCATGGAAGTTCCGCCGTTCCGTACATGGAAACCACCGGAATCGATCAGGCTGTTGTAGATCGGATTGTTAATGAGCCATAAAGGGCCTGGACTTAACGCCACATCTCCCGAAGCAGTGATATCCGGCTTGATAACGTTATGCCGCGTAGGGCCTTTGGATGAATTGAGACTCAACTGGTGAACGGCTGCGCTTCCGGGCGGCTGTGTGTAATAGCCTCCGTTAGCATCCACGTGGCCCAGCCTGTTGCGCACATTCCCGACGGTAACGACCTTTTCGGAACAATTCCAGGAAGAAACGATCGTTTGCAGCGTATCCGGAAAATGGTAATGCGCAATCGCCGGAAGCACGCCAACCGGCGGTACAACGGAAACGATGCTGTTCAGTCCCAGCGGCAGTCCGCTCCATGCGTCATACACACCGGATCCCGTAGTCTGAAATCCGATATTATAACTGGTCGAGTCGACATGTGAAAAATAGACCTCTATATGAAAGTTTCCGTTCACGATCTCGGGATACAGCTCAATGGTTGCGATCCTGCTGGTGCCGTTGTAGAGCGTATCGTAAATTACCGTTCCTGCGCCGGTTACAGCCGGACGGAAAACCGTTTGCGCACGTTTCTGATAGGAACCACTGTTGAGGTTGGCCGAAAGGGCGTATTTCCAGGTCGCGTCCGCACCATCGGCCCAGACATCGAGGTACACCGTATTGTTGCCCAGCTGCCCTGAAGGATTGTTTCTCAGCCAGACGAACGACGTATCGGCATCGACCTGGCCGTGTACATGGTATTTGCCCCAGGTGCCTGAATTTCCTGCGGCGCTGACGATAATGCGGCCGGGCTGTTCATCCAGCAGCTGCTCCATCAGGATGGAAGCCGGATCGTTTCCGTCGTGGCTTCCGAGGTAAGATCCCAATGATAAGTTGACAACAGCCGGCATTCCGAGCGAATCGGCTTTCTTAAAGATGAGATCGCAGGCATCTGCAATTGTAAGCGTCCAGTTCGGCAGGTTAAAATCGGTTTCCACGATGATGATCTTCGAGTCCGGGGCCATTCCTTTGTTCGTTCCGTTGGCAGAGCCGTCTCCGGAACCTGCACCGGCAACGGTTGTTCCATGAGCGGTCGATTCTTCCGTACTGGTACAACTACCGGCCTGTATATCGCTTGCACGCCATAATTGACCGTATCCGTAAGGCTGGGGCGTTCTTAAAGGATCATTCGGCGCGGAATGGTCCCAGTAGTAGAGCACGCGCGTTTGCCCGTTCTCATCGATGAAATCGGGATGCGTATAATCCAGTCCCTGATCCACGTAGCCGATGATGACATTTTTACCGGTAAACGGCGTTTGCAGCCCGCCTTCGCCATTGTGCACCTGATCAACGAAATGATTTGCTCTCGTGGTGTCGTTGAGCGCTACGGGCACTGAAAATTCAAAATAGAACTGTTGAATCAGTCCGGAAGTCTGTGAGCGGTTGATCCAGTCGGGACTTGCCTGGATGTAGATCCATTCCGGCGTAACCGTTTTTACACTGATCGTTGGTTCTTTCAGTAGTTTTTCAAGCAGTCCCGGCGTATTTTTGACAGCAAACGCAATGGAAGTGAAGGGGGCTTTTTCGAGCTGCGCTTTGAATCGAAAATTGTCCTGTTGCGCAAAAGTTCCCAAATGCACTACCAGGAAAAGCAGCAGTGCTGAAAATTTGAATTTGATTGTAGCCATTGATGTAGTATGTTTTCCGTAAGACGTCAAAATCGACCATTAAGTTAATAAAGACAACTAATAATTGAATGGATTTGCGATATTTGTTTCATTACAGGAAAATTTAAACACTATATAGCATACACGTCTATGAAAAAACGATTTATAGCATTCTCACTGGCACTCTTCTCTTTTGGAGTCATGAACTTCTTTTACGGCCAGGAAGCCAGCGGCGCTGTTAACTGGTACAACGGAAAAGCACCGGGAATGAATACCGAAAAGGCTTACAGCACTTTGAAAAAACGCACATCTTCGACCGTGATCGTTGCTGTGATCGATTCAGGGATCGACATTGAGCACGAAGACCTTAAAGGAAAGATCTGGACGAATAAAAACGAAATTCCGGGCAATGGCATCGACGACGATAAAAACGGTTACATCGACGACATTCACGGATGGAACTTCCTGGGAAGCCCGGAAGGTAACCAGGCTCACGCCCGGCTGGAGAAAACACGTATTTACGCACAGCTCCGCGAGCGCTTCCAGAACATCGAATCAGCAAACGTTGCAGCAGCAGACCGCGCCGATTACGACCTGTACAAGAAACTGGAAACAGATATTAACACCGAGCGTCAGCAGTACGAAGCTGTTATTCCGCAATACCAGATGATGCAGCAGTCGTACCCGATGATCATCGGTATGATCGCAACGCAGGTCGGAAAAGAGAACTTTACGAAAGCAGACCTCGATAAGTGGAAGCCGGAAGGCGAGATGCAGCAACTGAAAGACTTCGGTTACGAAGTAGTAGCAGGCCGCCTGAACGAAGAAGCGATCCAGGAAGGAATCGATCAGCTGAGCTCTATGGTGAATTATCACCTGAACCCGGATTACAACGATCGTATGATGATCGGCGATAACCCGCATGATTTCAACGACGTTCGCTACGGCAACAACGACGTTGAAGGCCCCGATGCACTGCACGGCACACACGTTGGCGGAATCATCGGCGCGGTGAGAGGAAACGGACTGGGCGGTGACGGCGTTGCAACAGACATTCTATTGATGTCCGTTCGTGCAGTTCCGGACGGCGACGAGCAGGATAAAGACGTTGCACTGGCGATCCGCTATGCGGTTGATAACGGAGCAATGGTTATCAATATGTCTTTCGGAAAATCGTACTCCATGCACCAGAAAGAAGTGCAGGAAGCCATTGCTTATGCCGATTCAAAAGGCGTATTGCTTGTGCACGCAGCAGGAAACGACAACGCGAATGTAGACGTGGACGACAATTTCCCGACAGCTACTTATTCGTTCCAACCGGCAAAACCGGCGAACTACCTGACGATCGGTGCTTCGACCTTTACTGCAAAAGGCAGCTTACCGGCGAGCTTCTCCAACTACGGACAGACGAAAGTTGACGTTTTCGCCCCGGGACTCGATATCTACAGCACCGTTCCGCAAAGCGAATACAAAAAGCTTCCGGGAACTTCCATGGCAGCGCCAATGGTAGCAGGAACAGCAGCTTTGCTGAAATCCTACTTTCCTTCGCTGACGATGCTCGAGATCAAAGATGCGATCCTCAGCTCTGCAAAAAGCTACGCAGGAACGCAGCAGACCCTTCCGGGAGCAGAAACAACAACCGATTTCGCCAAGCTTTCCGTAACAGGAGGCGTTGTGGACGTGAATGCAGCCGTGAAAGCCTGCATGAAAATCGAAGCGAAGAAAAAAGGATAAGCTCCTCTTAATCATTATAAAATACCGCTCTGACCTTCGTCGAAGCGGTATTTTTTTTTACCTTTTCCGACCGGGATGGCGAACTGTTTCCGGCATCATTCAACTTTAACTTCTATGAAAAACCTTCTTTTACTCATCGGCGGAGTGTTCATTTTCAGCTCCTTTCAAACCAAAGAAACTCCTGTTTCAGAACTCAACACTGTGCTTGACGGCTGGCATACAGCTGCTGCAAAAGCAGATCTCGATGCGTATTTCAGCTGTGTTACAGACGATTTCGTGTTCCTGGGAACAGATCCGAAAGAGCGCTGGGACAAAGCGGCATTCAAGAGTTTCTGCAAACCTTATTTCGACCAGGGCAAGGGCTGGGAATTCAAATCTTCGGAACGCAACTGGATCTTCTCCGAGAACGGAAAAACCGCCTGGTTCGACGAAAAGCTCGATACCTGGATGAAGGGTTGTCGGGGAAGTGGCGTTATGGTTAAAAAAGGAAAACAATGGAAATTAGCTTATTATAACCTGACTGTGCTGATCGAGAACGAAAAAATTCAACTATTTATTCAATTGCGTGAGCAATAAGCGGCCTTTTTACTACATTTAGCTAAATCATTTATCCATGAACTACTACGCTTCAGCGCTTACCGCCTTGCTTTTTTCAGGATCCTGTTTTGCACAAACGACTTCTCCGCAGGTATATGCCGCAGCGGGAAATTCCGTACAGAACGGCACCCTTATCTTACAGCAAACGATCGGCGAACCATTAACGAGCAGTTATACTGCAGGAGCTCCCAATCTTACGCAGGGATTCCATCAACCCATCCTTTCAACCGTCGGAACAGAAGAGTGGACCCAGCACCTGGTCTCCCTTTATCCGAATCCCGCAACCGAAACAGCGACCATTACGGTGCCTGCCGATTTTTACACTTCTTATGTCATTTATGATGCCGCAGGAAGAAAAGTTGCCGAAGGCCAACCCGAAGGATCCGCATTTCAAATCACTGTTGCCGATTGGCAAACAGGAGTTTACAAGCTCACCCTTCAAGGGAAAAATGAATCCGTACTGACATTTATCAAACACTAATACTTCATGAAAAAAATCGTACTCAGCGTTGCAGGCTTTTTGCTTGCATTGCAACTCAACGCGCAGGCGCCACAGGGAATCAATTACCAGGCAGTTGTGCGTAATACAAGCGGCGCAACCATCAACAATTCGCCGGTTGGCATGAAAATATCCATCCGTCAGAACAGCGGCACGGGAACCGTTGTGTATTCCGAAACCTTTGCACCGACAACCAGCAGCCTTGGCCTTGTGAACTTTGTGATCGGGCAGGGAAGTGTCGTTTCCGGCACCTTTAACACGATCGACTGGTCGACAGGCCCTTATTTCTGTGAAGTTGCAGTTGATGCAGCAGGTGGGAGCAACTACATTTCCATGGGCGCGCAGCAATTCATGAGCGTTCCTTTTGCGCTTTACGCAGCCACGAGCGGTTCAGGCGGTTCATCGTCCTACACGGCAGGTTCAGGGATCGGCATTACAGGAAACGTCATTTCAGCAACCGATAACAGCGCCACCAACGAAATCCAGAACCTTTCGGTTAGCGGCGCTTCGCTTTCCATCAGCAACGGTAATACCGTTACGCTTCCTTCGGGAACGACTTACACAGCCGGAACAGGAATTGCCATTGCAGGCACGACCATTTCCGCAACAGATCCAAGCATTACCAACGAGATCCAATCGTTGACACTAACAGGAAACACGCTCGGCATTTCCGGCGGCAACAGTATTACTTTGCCTGCAGGCGGCGGAACACTCGACCAGTCGTATGATTTTGGCGGAGCAGGCGCAGGAAGAACGATCACAGCCGATGCGGGACCTGTACAGATCAACGGATCAGGAGCCAATACAGCGGCTTTAGGCGTTGCGTTCTCCGGAACCGGAAATGCGATCAACGCTGCCAATACCAATGCTGCGAGCACTTATGCAACCATCCAGGGAACGAGCAACAGTGCAACGGCGACTAACTCAGCGATCCTCGGACAATCAACAGGCGCAGCACGCGGCGTTACCGGAGAAGTAACAGCAGCGAGTACTGCAGATGCAGCCGTTCGCGGAAACAATCTTCGCACAGCGGGTGGAATGGGTGTTGAAGGCGTCGGATTCAACGGTGTTTCCGGTCAGACGAACTACCGCGCAGGTTACGGTGTTTTCGGACAGAACTTCGACCTTACAGGCCCGACAACAGAAAACTCGGTAGGCGTAGGCGGAGTTGGCTACATTGGTGTTCTCGGCCAGTCAAATGACGTTGTGAACGGAGCCGGCCTTGCTTCTATGGACAATCTCATCGTTCTCGGCGATATGATCGTTTCGGGAACCAAACAATTCCACATCGATCATCCGCTCGACCCGGAGAACCAGTATCTGAATCACTTTTCTATCGAATCAGATGAAGTACTGAACATTTACCGCGGAACCGTTGCTTTTGATGCAGCAGGAAATGCAGTCGTTCAATTACCAACATGGTTCGACGCTGTAAACAGAAATCCTTCTTACCAGCTGACGCCGATCGGTGGTTATGCTCCGATCTATGTTGCACAGAAAATTTCCGGCGGACGCTTCATCATCAGTGGCGGTCAGCCAGGAATGGAAGTTTCATGGGCTGTTTATGCAGAACGCAACGATCCGTACTTACAGCAGCATCCGGAAGCGCGCCAGGTTGAAGAACAAAAAGCGACACGTGAAAAAGGAGCTTACCTGCGTCCGGATCTTTACGGACAACCGGCAGAAAAAGGAATTCTTACGCCAATGACGAAAGTTAATTAATAGCCTGTCTATAGATTAACATAGGGAGGCCTATGAAATAATTGAACGCTGTATCTTAAGGGGTACAGCGTTTTTTTTTGTGCTCTGTCTAAAAACGAACTGATTTCTCCTGATCCTTCCTGGAAGGGAATTGCCTAGTTAAAGCACACCCGTCGTATTTAAAAGGGGTTTCTTTCTTCTTCTTTTTCCATCGCCGAAAAAGAAGCAAAAAGTCTAGGCCGTAGAACGCTCTCTTGAAAACTACGGGTCGTTTCGCTGCCTGAATCCCAAACTCGCTGCGCTCAAACAGGGATTCGGCTACGCTCCACTTCCCTTGTTTTCTTACGAGATCGTCCTAAAAGCCGGAAATAGTTCGAAACTCAGTTCTTAGAGTCTGACGATCCCGCAACTCATAGAGAAAAATTAATCATTGTCAACCGAAATTAATCTTTATTGAACCTTCATTAAGATTTATAAAGGTGGCGAATCCTATATAATTTAAGGCTTGTTCTGTTCAATAAGAAATCGATTCCCCGAAGGACCATCGTATAGCTCATTCTCATAAAAAGTGCTAAAAGGTTACCTGTCAATCCGGTTGCAACATTTATTGGCATGAAACCTGCGCAGGCTTTGCTTATCTTTCATTAAAACCATGTGTTATGAAAAAGATCCGCATTTTAGTAGCTGCAACACTGGGGATGCTCCCGGTTTCAGCTTTCGCACAGGAGGTTATCGACAGCACAGGATTACCAGGCGATAATTTTGACCTTCGGGGAGCCATGGAGCTTTTTAAGCAATCGGCAACACCAGCTGATTTTGAAAAAGCGCTGAATACCGAATCGAATAGCGTCAACAACCTCGATCTCAATGGAGACAAGAAGATCGATTACGTAAAAGTGATCGATAAGTCAGAAGGGAAAAGTCATGCCCTGATCATGCAGGTTCCCGTGAGCGCTTCCGAAACACAGGATGTAGCGGTGATCATGATCGAGCGCAAAGCAGATTCCACCGCCCGTTTACAGATCATCGGGAACGAAGTCCTTTATGGAAAAGACGTTCTGATGGAACCTTACGATGAAGTGGCCGACAAAACACCTGCTGGTCCTTCGGAATTCAACGCTCCCGCACATATCGTGATGGTGAATGTGTGGTACTGGCCCTCTGTTCAATACCTGTATTACCCGGACTACGTTGTTTACGCTTCCCCGTGGGGATGGGAATATTACCCGGTCTGGTGGGATCCATGGACGCCATGGTACTGGCCGCATTATTACCGTCGCACCCGTATGTACCACACCATGTACTATCAATACACAACTGTTTGTTATGTGAATCATGCGCAGAACGTTTACAATCAGCACAGGTCCGTTTCCAGAGCCGTACAGGAAAAATATGCCGCTCCGCGCGCCAGCTATGAATCCCGTCAGCAAAACGGCGGAACGGGAAGAGCCGGAACTGCCGGACGGAGCGACAGCAGAAATGACAACAACCAGGCGCAGCCCGGAAGAACGGGTACTCCGGCCCGTACCAATGAGCGTGAAGTACAGCCTCAAACGCGTCCGTCGACACCGGCAGGAACAACACGTCAGCCGGCACAACGACAAGTTTCTCCGCCGCCTCAGCGACAGGTGAATCCGGCGCCGGCCCCACGTCCGCAGCGGGCAACGCCTATGCCTTCACGGCCAAGTAGTCCGGCGCCCTCCAGAGGGAATTCTGCTCCGGCCCGACGGGGAAGATAGATGGATCTCAGGATGATGGAATGTCAGGATATTAAGACTTCAAGATCCCAGGAAGAACAAAAATCGTACTCCAGCAAACCTGCAATCCTGCGGAAGCGGGACATTGGGATTGCTCGTCTTTGTGCTCTTGGTGTCATTGTGATGAATTAACCACAGGGACACGGAAGTACACAAGTTTTTTTAACCCGTCCGCCAACTAGTCGGACGAACACAGCGCAAAGAGCCGCAGAGCAAGGTTGGAAGTGCTGTGTGTTTTTGAGTACGCAAAGGGATTGTGGTTCACAAGCTAATGCTACCGATCAGTATTATCCCGATTTCATCGGGATGATCAGTCAGCCCAATAGTAGAACAACACCTACTATTACTGGATTACGGGATTTCGCTCCCAGCAAGGAATACAGATCATTTCAACTAAAAAAATCCCCGAACGACAAAGCCGATCGGGGATTTTTTTTATGAGCTTATCGCTCTTATTTTTTCTTTTTCGCTTCGAGCTGTTGCTTCTGCATAGCTTCGACGCGTTCCATGAATTTAGACTTTTTCTTTTCGCCGCCGGCTTTCGCGCCTGCTTTTGTCTGACGAACGGCTGCCATTTTCGCTTTCAGCTTCTCTTCGTCAACGAAGAAACGCTTGATCACCAGCATGAGCACGATCGTCATCAATGTAGAGATGAAATAGTAATAGCTCAATCCGGAAGCAAAGTTATTGAAGAAGAAGATCATCATGAACGGGAAAATGTACATGATCACTTTCATATTCGGCATTCCCGGCTGCTGCTGCTGAGCAACATTGCTGCTGTTCAGGTAGGTGTAGGCAAGTGTTGTACCGGCCATCAGCAATGTGAAAAGGGAAATGTGGTCACCGTATAATGGAATGTACGTTCCTAAATCAGCGATGGAATCATAAGATGACATATCTTCCGCCCACAGGAATCCGCGCTGACGCAGCTCAAAAGCCGCAGGGAAGAAACGGAATACCGCCAGCAGGATCGGCATCTGGAAGAGCATCGGAACACAGCCGGCAAGGGGAGAGGCGCCCGATTCCCTGTAAAGGGCCATCATGTCCATCTGCTTTTTCATAGCGTCTTCCTTATTCGGATATTTCGCATTGATTGCATCGATGTCCGGTTTGAGGATGCGCATCTTCGCAGAAGAAACGAACATTTTCCACTGTACGGGCATGAGCAGCAATTTCAATACAAGCGTCAGGAGCAGGATGGCGATCCCGATTCCCATTCCGGTGGAATTCAACAGGTCGAATACCGGTTGTACGGCATACAGGTTGATCCAGCGGAACAAGCCCCATCCGAAGTTCAGAATGTCTTCGTAATTGTTGTCATAATCCTTGAGCACGTTGTAATCGTTCGGACCGAAGAACCAGTTCATTTTCACCGTTCCGTCTTCCGTAGAAGGCAATGACAGGTTCACGGTCGATTTGTAACCGCGAATGTGCGTGTGGAAATTATCGTCTCCTTCTTTGTAGGTATGCGCTTTTACTTTCGCTCCAGCAGAACCGAATGCTTTGTCAGGACGAATGATCGACGAAAAATAACTTTGCTTGTAAGCCAGCCAGTCGACCGGTTGCGTCAGCGATTCATTGTCATCGGTCATTTCATTCAGGTAGCTGAACGTTTTGTCACTGAACTGGTAGCAAACGGTTGAAACTTTACGCTGCTCGGTTAGGAGACGCTCGGTTTTACGCATAGCCATGTTCCAGTTAAGCTGAACATTTTTCGCCTGCACTTCTTTTCCAAGGCCGTTGAATTTCACTGTAAAATCGAGGTCGTAGCCTTTTTTCAACGTGTACGTGTACTCAATGCTTCCTGCTCCGATCCTGTGCTCCAGCACGATCTTGTCTTTCGACTGGCTTTTTACGGTAAACTGCTTGTTACCGGTTTTGTAGTCCTGTCCTTTGTAAGGGAACACGAGCTCATTGACCTGGTCACCTTCTCTGAAAAGGTAGAGCGGTGTGATCTTACCGTCGTTTTTAGCAAAGTTGCGGTAGGTTTCGAACTCTTTCAGCTGAATAGCCGAAACAACACCGCCTTTCGTAGAGAAATCAACAATGAACTTGTTGGATTCGAGTCGGATCGTCTCTCCCTTGAACCCGGGAACGGCCGCAGGTGCAGCTGTTTCAGGAGCCGAAGCAACAATGACCGTATCTTTACGCGTAACAGTGTTCGTATATACCTGATTTCCCAGGGAATCAACCACTACTTTTCCTTTTGCATCTTTTTTAGGGACGAGCTTATCGGAAACAACAGGCTGCACCTGTTTTGTTTTTTCCGCTTTTGCGTCAGCCGCAGCTAACTTTTTTTCTTCGGCTTTCTTTGCCGCGGCTTCGGTTTTCGCTTTCTCTTTTTTCAGGTCTTCCGCAGAAGGCTGGTTGAAAATCGTGAATGCTACTAAAATGACACCGATCAGCGAGAGGCCGATAACTGTATTCTTATCCATTCGGGTTATTTGTTTTTATTTTCAATGGCTGCTTTAACGAAAGCAACAAACAGGGGATGTGGATTGTCGACCGTACTTTTGTATTCCGGGTGGAACTGCGCTCCGACGAACCACGGGTGTGAAGGAATCTCCACCACTTCAACGAGTCCTGTTTCCGGATTTTTACCGGTTGCGATCATTCCTGCCTTTTCAAACTGCTCCGTGTAGTCGTTGTTGAACTCGTAACGGTGACGGTGGCGCTCATTGATCGTTTCCGTATTGTAAGCAACAGAAACCTTCGAATCCGGTTTCAGCTGACATTTGTAAGATCCCAGACGCATTGTTCCGCCCATGTTGGAGATCTTTTTCTGATCTTCCATCATTGAAATCACGGGATGCTTCGAATCTTCGGCGATCTCGGTCGTGTGCGCATCTTCGAAACCAAGTACGTGGCGCGCGAACTCAATCACAGCGCACTGCATTCCAAGGCAGATCCCGAAGAACGGAATGTTATTTTCCCTCGCATAGCGAACGGCTTCGATCTTCCCGGAAATACCGCGGGAACCAAATCCCGGGGCAACGAGAATACCGTTCAACCCTTCGAGCTCGGTACGGATATTTTCTTTTGTCAATGATTCGGAGTGGATCCATTTCACGAGCACGCGGCTTTCGTTGGCCACACCTGCGTGAATAAATGCTTCGGAAATTGATTTGTAAGCATCTTTCAACTCTACGTATTTTCCAACGAGACCGATTGTGAGCTCCTGCTTCGGTTCTTTCAAACGCGTGAGGAACGATTTCCAGTTCGTCAGGTCAGGCGTATTTCCACGGTCCATGCCGAGCTTTTCGAGCACAACTTTGTCCAGCTCTTCCGCCTGCATGAGCAACGGAACATCGTAAATGGATTCCGCATCCCGCGATTCGATCACAGCGCTGATGCTGACATTACAGAACTTGGCGATCTTCTTGCGAAGCGTCAGGTCCAGCTCATGCTCGGTACGGCAGCACAGAATATCCGGCTGAACGCCCAGCTCGAGCAATTGCTTTACAGAGTGCTGTGTCGGTTTCGTTTTCAATTCTCCGGCTGCAGCCAGGTAAGGAACAAGCGTCAGGTGCACCACGATGCAATCGTTCTCGTATTCCCACATCATCTGGCGAACCGCTTCCACATACGGCAGCGATTCGATGTCTCCGACCGTTCCACCGATTTCAGTGATAACGATATCGAAGGTTCCTTTTTTGCCAAGGATCTGGATGCGTTCTTTGATCTCGTCTGTGATATGCGGAATAACCTGTACGGTTTTCCCCAGGAATTCACCTCTGCGTTCTTTTTCAATAACAGACTGGTAAATCCTTCCGGTAGTTACGTTGTTTGCCTGTGAAGTCGGAACGTTCAGGAAACGCTCGTAATGTCCAAGGTCGAGATCCGTTTCGGCACCGTCATCGGTTACGAAGCACTCTCCGTGCTCATAAGGATTCAATGTTCCGGGATCGATATTGATATACGGATCGAGTTTCTGAATGGTTGTGGAATATCCCCGGGCCTGTAATAATTTCGCCAGTGAGGCTGAAATAATTCCTTTCCCTAAGGACGAAGTAACACCCCCGGTTACAAAAACATATTTGGTACTATTGGACATGATAAAATAAATGTAACTACGGGGCGCAAAATTACAATAAAGAAATTGAAATGCAGTGAGGTCGGACGGTTTTAATTTAACAGTCCGGAAGTCGGTAGTCCATTCGTCTGTGGTCTGCGGCCTTGCGGTTGACCGGTCGTTAGGAATTCGTACTGACCACTGTTTTTTTATCACCTTAATTCCCCATTGATGGAGTATTCTTTCGCATAATGACATAACACAGACCAGGAAGGGGTCGCCACGAATGGACGAATGAAGTACTATGTACAATTCAGAGCGAATTGTAAACGTTGTTTACAACACAAATCCCCATCTGTGAATCGCATAAAAAAACGTCCGTCAAATGCATGACGGACGTTTCACCAATAGTTTAGTTATGAATTACTGAACCTATTCTCTGATAAATGATTTTATATCGTTACCGATCTTCACTTTGTACCAGCCCGAAGCCATTTGTTTCAATGGAATCTCAATGAGCTTCTGTCCCTGATCGGCAGTGAGCGTAAGTACCACGCGGCCTGTTGCGTCGAGTACTTTAATTTCTGTTTTGGCAGTGAGTGCCTGTTTCAGATCTACCGACAGCTGCTCTTTTGCAGGGTTAGGGTAAAGGGTGAACGAACCTTCTTTGTTCTCTACCACCCCAACAATGCTCAGGCACTGATCATCGAGTACCGCAACAGTCGGCTCGTACAAGGTATTGAGTGTATGAACGATCGAAGACACACAAATGTTATTCGGATCTGTGATCGCGCTGTAATAGATGCGCACAAGCGGCGTCGGCGTAGCATTTTTAGGGATTGTGCTGTCAACGAGCGACAAGCCAATTACTTTTGTACCACCTACATTGAAGCGCGGCGTCATTGGGTACGTCACATTGCTGATCATGCTTTCCACGTCGCCGATCTGTATTCCGGAAACATTGAACTCATAACCAACCACACGTGCATCCGGGTTTTTGATGTACACATCCACATAACCATCCGCAGAGTTGATGGTCGTGTAACCGATCGTCGTTGTCTGATTCGGATTTACAACAGAATTTGGAAATTCACAGTTGTTGTTGTTCGGACCGTTCACCGCGCAGTTATTGGCAAGGCCGGCATCCCAGACGCTGATCATTCCATCGGCGGAAATATCCTTACACTCGGAAACCGTGACGCCGTTGTTGAGAATACCGTCAATATAAAGACTCGCATCTGTTGTCGTAACAAGTGAATCGGTGTTTAAATCGCCTTTAACAGCTCCACCGTTGCAGTTGCCTTCGCAGTCTGTTTCAGCATTTCCATAAGGCACGCCGAGGCAGTCTTCGAGCGGATTACAATTTTGCAGGATCTGGAAACCAAGTACGCCCTGCGCATTTTTAGTCAGCTTGATACATACCTGCGCCGTGTTGTTCTCATAGCCCATTTCGTAACGGCCCAAAGCGTCCGGAGAATGGTCCCAGTTCACTTTCACTGCCAGAACGTATTGTCCGGTATCCACATCTGTAATGTCGATCCACTGGCAATCGAGCCCGCTGTGGTAGATATCTCCGCAGCCTGCAGTAATTCCCATGTTGGAACAGCCGTACTGGTAAGAACCGCCACCGCTGCACTCAAGGTCCATGACACAGAAACCGTTTTTCTGACCGATCGGCAATTGCGTGCCGTCTGTTTTATAGAGCACATATTTCGCATATCCTTCGTAATGCGCGTGTCCGTGGCAATTTCCAAATGTAAACTGTCCCGGATTTGTAGAAGGATTCCCAACATAGTAGTCGGATGTACCAATATTTTTAATGTGCGTATCGAAACGCAGCACTTTTCGTGTTCCGTAACCGTTCAGACAGCCTTCGACCACCATACAGTTCGTTGCAGCTTCGTCGCCCAAAGCAAGCGAGTTCACGATAGCAGGCTGATCGATGAGCAGATCCGGCCCAAGCGGACAATTCGGATCGGGATAGTAATAGCATTGTCCCGGAAGTGAAGCAAGCGGATTGTAGTTACAGGCCGTCTCATCCATACAACCGGTTACGGCACCGAGGTAATTCAATTCGAAATCGATCGGCTCGGTAGCACACGGAGTTCCTGCAGCTAATCCTACACGAATGATGTAAGTATCGCCTGCGGCAAAATACCCTTCAACGCGCGCTTGTGTACCGCATCCGCCTTCATTATCATCATAGAACAGCGTTCCGACATTGGTTTGTGCCGTAGACTGGGAATTACACTGGCCGTATACCCAGATCTTTGTATTACAAGCAGACAGGTCGCAGGTTGTGATCTCGTACATCCCTGTAGTCGGACATGTAAATTCATAATAGGTATTATTCTGCGGAGCTGTTTCCGGCCCGGTTGTCAGCGGCAGCGGATTTTCACAGTATGTTCCCGGGCCGCAGCCTACGATCACACTTTCGGAAGTAGTGTATTGCCCGCCGTATCCGACAACAACACCGTCGAGCTTCACCTCGTAGCTTCCCTGGATGGAATAATTACAGCAGATACCATCACCGTAACTGTCATGAATGGTAAAGACAATGCACGAACCGGCAGGAACACAAACCGAAGCATCGTTGTAGGTTCCGGTAGCGACGGTATTTCCGTCCGCGACGAGGTCCCAGCTGATCTCACCGGGATAGTTATCCTGCGTGATGTTGATTTCAACCAGGCTTTGTCCGGCACCACACTGGGCAAGAGAAGACGATTGAAAAAAGATGCACGAACACAGAATCAGTGCCGCACCCCAAAGAGTAGAGAGTTGTTTCATAAGCGAGTTTTATTTCAACGTAAGTATAACGTAATTTTCAGTACGCTGGTTGCCAGACGTTCATCTTTTAACAGATCTCTTAGTAAGTTGAAATTTCATTCACGCTTTCCTGGAAATAGAGTACATCCCGGCGCCTGGATTTCCGCTCAAAAACGCCATTTCCATAAGGATCCAGGCGTGGATAATGCGGTGTTGTGCGCGGGAACTTTTTCGGAAGCAGAATAAGGTCGTGGCTGATCTTGTTCTGGAAGATATGGCGGATCTGCTCGCTGTCGACCCCGGCCTGGAGTCCGACAACCTGTCCGTCCATGAAAACACGCTGTACGCTCACGAAGAAAAGCCCGTGGCTTGTTTTTCCATACGGAAGCGGGGAGAGGTCGCGATAACCACCCGGCGCTCCTTTCAGCGGCTCCCGGTTCCAGACAGAATGGCGCGTTTCGCCTGTCCAGAGCTGAATGCCCAGGCCGATCTTTTCAGTTGCCGTGCGATAACTCACAGCTAAATGCCCGGTACGGAAACGGTCCTTTCCCTGGCCGCCGAACATATCGTTCTCAAACACAATGTCTACACGGCGAATACCGGCCGTCATAGAACCGGATCGCTGGGTTGTGCCAACCTTATCGACGTACCACAAATAGGTATAGGCCAAAGAATAAGGCCTTTTCGACTGATGGAAACCGCCGTCCCACTGGAAATTCACAGGATTGGTCTCTTTTCCGATCATTCCGGCAATTCCTGCATGGTGGCGCCATTCGCCGAACTGTTTTCTTCCGCCGAGGTTGAAGGCATGAAAACGATAGGTCGTTCCGATATTGAGCTGGGCGTAAGAAACCGAAACAAACGTATTGAGCTTTAGACCTACAGATGTTTTGTGTGTCCCGATCGCAGCAATGAGCTGCAGCTGAACACCGGCGTACCGCGATTCCCATTGCTGGGCTTTCCCCGGAAGAGCAAAGGCTAAGCAAAGAATCAGGATCCCGTAACATTTCATGCGACCGCAAATGTCAATAATTGTACCGAACAAACAAAGTGAACACCGGAATAAACCTTTTATGTCCAATTACAGCCTTTCATGCAGGATGTACCGATTAATAAGCCGAAAGAATTACATTTGAATATGTTAAAGGCACAGAAAGTATATTGGTTGGCTCAGGCAGGTGGCTGGGCATTGCTTTCGACGCTCATTCTGACAGCGGGGATCAACAATCCGAATTCCGATCCGAAAGCGGTTATACCGGTTAGTTACCTGGTGATTTACAGTGTCTTTTTCTTCTTTTCCGGTGTGATCCTTTCTCACGGTATGCGCTACCTGTTCATCAGCTGGGGATGGCTGGAAATGCGGCTTGGCCCGCTGATCCCGAGAGTTTTGCTGATGAGCTTAGGCATTGCCACGCTGATGGCTGCCGTCGATGTGGTTGCCAGCGAGCTCATTTCGCCGAGCAAAACGCCTTTCAACTGGTTTCATTTCGTGCTCGATTCTTCCACGACCTCCATTTTCTTTTTGCTCTGGAACGGGATGTACTTTGCCTTTCATTTCTTTCAGAAATCACGCGTGCAGGAAGTGAAAAACCTGCAGCTCAGCGCCAGTCAGAACGAGATCGAGCTGAAAAACCTCCGCTCACAGCTCAATCCGCATTTTCTCTTCAATTCCCTCAACAGCATTCGTGCGCTGGTCGACATCGATCCGTCACAGGCAAAAGAAAACATTACGACCCTTGCGAATCTTCTTCGTAAATCACTGATTTTAGGAAAAGAGCAGCTCGTTCCGCTGAAAGACGAGCTCGATCTTGTAAACGATTACCTCGACCTCGAAAAAGTGCGCTTCGAGGAACGGCTGGCCATCGTTATTAAACACGACAAGCGACTAAACGATCTGCCCGTTCCGCCGTTCATTGTTCAGACACTGGTCGAAAACGCCTTTAAGCACGGTATTTCCAGGCTCATCGAGGGCGGCACGATCATGATCACATCCGCCGTTAAAGCAGACGTCGTTTCCATTACCGTTACCAACGACGGAAAGCTTGGCGACACCGTCGACACCGGTATTGGATTGCAGAATACCCTGAGAAGGCTCGAGCTGCAATACGGACCGAACGCTATCTTTACACTGAAGCAGTCGGGAGGAAAAGTAAAAGCACGCATTGAATTAAAACAGCAGGTACTATGAGAACGATTATCATTGACGACGAGCGCCTGGCGCGGGAAGAACTGAAAAAATTGCTGAAAGATTACCACGAGATCGAGATCATCGACGAAGCGAAAAATCCGGAAGAAGGAATCGAAAAAATCCTGCTGCACAAGCCGGACCTGATCTTTCTCGATATTCAAATGCCCGGAATGAGCGGTTTTGACATGCTCAAAAAGCTCGACGAGATCCCGAAGGTTGTATTTGTGACCGCCCACGACGAATTTGCACTGAAAGCATTCGACGTCAAAGCGCTCGATTACGTGCTGAAACCCGTAGATCCGGCAAGGCTCGAGGAAACCATGCGCAAGCTGATGGTGAACGACGATGAATTCCAGTCGAATGCCGGAATCCCGAAATCGGACCGGACAACACGACCTTTAACGATCACCGATAAGATCTTCGTGAAAGACGGGGAGAAGTGCTTCTACGTCTCGCTCGATAAAGTGCGCATGTTCGAAAGCGACGGCAACTACGTCAAGGTGTATTTCGACAAGCATCGTCCGCTGATTCTGCGTTCGCTGAACAGCCTGGAAGAGCGCCTGGACCCGGAACATTTTTTCCGTGCGAACCGCAAGTTCATCATCAACCTGAACTGGATCTCTATGATCGAGAACTGGTTCAACGGCGGATTACAGGTCGAGCTGAAAGAAGGCGAGAAGATCGAGATCTCGAGACGCCAAGCCATTAAATTTAAGGAAATGATGTCCATCTGATAATTATGAATGAGCAATTTTAAAATTATCAAGTGCTTGATAATTGCTCATTTATAATTGCTAATTATCCGTTAGGGTAATGCCATTCTCTCCGATAACCACCAATCGCTGCTTGTACAGATTGCCAACGACCTGCTTGAACGTTTTCTTGCTCCAGCCTGTCATCTTTTGAATATCAGCAGGATCGGACTTGTCTGTTAAACTGATGAATCCGCCTTTTTGCTGAATGAGGTCCAATAATTCCTGTGAAAGCGGCTCTACTTTTCCATAACCTTCGGGCTGCAGGATAATATCCAGCTTGCCGTCTTCGCGCACGTTTTTCACAAAGCCATCGATGATGGAACCGTATTTCAGCTTTCGTGTAACATCGCTTTGGAAGATCAGTCCGCGGAAACGGTTATTAACGATCACTTTAACGCCGAGCTCAGTTGTTTCGCATACAAGCATAACCACTTCTTCGTTTCGCTGAACAAGCTCTTCAGTCGCGGCTTCATAGAACGGATTTACACGGGCTGTTGCTGCAAGTCGCTGTGTAGCTTCGTCGAGATAGAGATAAACGAGGTAATAACGGCCTTCTTCCATTTCCTTCGGCTGTTCGCGGAAAGGCACAAGGAGATCTTTTTCCAGTCCCCAGTCCATGAACGCTCCGTGGATCGTTACTTCGACCACCTGCAGGTATGCAAATTCACCAAGCTGAATAAATGGCTCGCGCGTTGTTGCAACCAAACGGTCTTCCGAATCTTTGTACAGGAATACTTCGATCTCGTCTTCTTCCTTGTACTCGTCTTTCACGTATTTATTCGGCAGCAAGACGTCATTGCCTTTCTTATCAACGAGGTAAGCACCAACCGATGTAAAACGGTCGAGCCGTAATCTATTCCAAACTCCTATATCCACGGCGTGAAGGTAAGCAATAATGTACGTCCGGGATACATCCCGGAATAACTTTAAAAATAGAGATTTCCGGCAGGTTTCGCCGCTACGATCATACACGGCAGTTTCAGATCATTGGTAATGAGGGATTGTGCGAACGAATCGAATTGCGGCAGCAGGCTTTCGGAATGGTAAGCAATAGCGATCACGTTTATGCCGACATCGCTCACATACTGCATCACTTTCTTGGAATAGGATCCGCCGTTCTTAAGCAGGTGAACTTCGCATTTCGTGTTTTTCTCATCGTACTTGTTGCGAATGAGCAGTACCCGGTTCTTCGTTTGCTGTGAGAGTCCTTCGTCGGAATGGCGCTCGCCCAGTACGTGAACCGTGGCATCGAATATATTTGCAAGGTCACCCGCCGATCCAACGATCTGCAGACTTTCTTTCGTTAAGTCGATCGGAACGACAATGTTCTTTATTTCTATATGCTTCGTACCCGCCTGAACGATCAGGAACGGAACATCACAGCTGGTTATCACCTTCATGGCATAGCTTCCGGTGAGCTTCTGAAACCCTCGCGCGCCATGCGTTCCCATGATGATGAGCTGGGCATGCTCCTGGTTGGCTATCTTTGAAATATCGGTAAAAATATCCCCCATACGCACCATGGTCGTAACTTCCACATTGGGCGGAACAGTACGGGCAGCAATAATATCACGCAGCTTTTGCTCGACCAGCGGAATTTTAGCTTTATTATCGACCAGGTGCAGCAACATAACTTCTGTACGTACATGATTTCCCATGAAAAGAGCATAATCCAGAGCAGCGTTTCCTACTTCGGATAGATCATGCGGTACGATGTATAAGTTGTGACTCATAGGTATAAAGTTTTCAACCAAATTAAGAAAAATGTTCAAAAGCAGAATTTTAAGTTTTACACAGCTTACTGTTTATTGATTGAAATCCGTTTTTTAACGAACATTGGCAATTCAAACCGTCACTGCGGAGTACCGAATGATACTTTTATACTCTTAAATTAACAAGACGATGTTCTTTCTGTTCATATTGACCTTACTCATTGGCGCACAGTCGCTTTTCTCCTTTCATCTGTTCCAGGTACACACTCCTTTAAGCATCGCCGCAGCTATCGTCCAGCTCGTTCTGTTTCTGAGCAGTCTCACACTCATGATCCGCATGTTCCGGAACCGTTCGCAAACCACCGATTACCGCAAAGGATTCTATGCGTTCGGCGGCGTAATTGCTACCGGTGTTCCCACGCTCGGTTATTTTGTTTTCGGACTGGCCTACCTGATTTCCGGCATTGCTTTGCTGCAGATCATTGGCTGGAGCATCGCCGGAGCTATGTTCATTGCCATTCTCGTCGGTATTTTCTGGGGCCGATGGAACTGGATCACACATACCGTAAAGCTCACATTTCCGCATTTGCCGGAAGAGCTCAATGGAACGCGTATCGTGCAGATCAGCGATATTCACGTGGGCAGTTTTTTCAACAACTACGGGAAAGTGCAGAAAGCCATCGACGCGATCAATCGGCTGGATGCCGATTACGTGCTGTTCACCGGCGACCTCGTTAATAATGTAACCAGCGAAATGCACGGCTGGGAGCCGCTTTTCAACCAGATCAAAGCGAAAAAAGGCAAGTATAGTATTCTCGGTAATCACGACTACGGCGACTACGTGCCGTGGAAAGAAGAAGCCAAAAAGCAGCAAAACCTGGTGGACCTGATCGAAATGCACCGTTCCATCGGATTCACTCCTTTACTGAATGAGCACATACAGATCAGCGAACAGGAGAACGGTGCGTGGTTCATCGGTGTCGAAAACTGGGGGAAAGCGCCTTTTCGCCAAAGTGGAAACCTGGTGCAAGCCATGGAGAACATTCCGGAAAATGCTTTTAAGCTGCTGCTTTCACACGATCCGTCTCATTTCGACGAGCAGGTCATCGGAACCGGGATCGACCTTACACTTTCCGGACACACGCACGGCATGCAGTTCGGGATCGAGCGTTTCGGGATCAAATTCAGCCCCGTACAGTTCCGCTATAAAAAGTGGGCAGGATTGTACCAGGTCGGCAAACAATATTTGTATGTCAACCGCGGATTCGGCTACCTCGGTTTCCCGGGAAGGGTGGGGATTTACCCGGAAATTACGTTCATTGAGCTGAGTAAAGCTCACTAATGTTGAATAGCCAATTGTGAATGTTGAATGAATGACCTGACAAACCCGCGCCAATTCAACATTCAGCATTAATTATTAATTAATTCCCACCCTCCATTCGTTTCTGCCGCTGCATCGGATTTTCCTCCGGGTTGGCTTTCTGCTGGAAAAGCTGGTAACGCGTTGGCTGTGAAGACGGCGGAAAGCTGTTGTTGTCGGTGTCGCAGTCTGCGGTTTCGAGGAACGGGTCCAGCTGGAAAGACACCGCTTCTTTATCGAATATAAACACTTTTGTAACGGTTGTGTGCTCCATGCGCCAGATCTCAGCCGGAATGCGCACCACTTCGGTCGTACCGTCGGCAAAGGTTGCCTGAACGATGATGGGCGTCACGAGTCCGCCTTTGTTGGTGAACGAAAGTTCGTAAAAGTGCTTGTTGGCTGCAAGCAGCTTCTTTTGCTCGGGCGTAAGCTTCGCCTGTAAATCGCTGTATTCTTTCTGATCGAGCTTGTCGACTTCGTATACATTGCGCTTCGCATAGAAATCGTCGATGTTCGGATCGCGCTCGTTCACGGTTTCTTTGATGGATTCCTTGTTGCGCGTATCGCCGATAAATTCGGGCTTTTTGCTGTTTTCCTGCTGCAGCAGCGCTTTCTCTGTTTCCGGGTTGGTTGAATTGAGCTGGAAATGCTTCACATAATCAACGGAAACATCGACAAAATCGGTGGAGTAGAACCACCCTCTCCAGAACCAGTCGAGGTCGACGCCTGAAGCATCTTCCATCGTACGGAACAGGTCGGCCGGCGTCGGATGCTTGAATTTCCAGCGCTCGCAGTACATTTTAAAGGAATAATCGAACAATTCGCGCCCCATAACGGTTTCGCGGAGAATGTTCAACGCCGTTGCCGGTTTCCCGTAAGCATTGTTGCCGAATTGCCAGATGGACTCGGAATTGGTCATGATCGGGGAGATGTACCGCTGATCGCCGCGCATATAGTTGGTAATTCCTGCTGCCGGCCCGCGACGCGACGGATAACCGCGTTCCCATTCCTGCTCGGTGAGGTACTGAACGAAGGTGTTCAGGCCTTCATCCATCCACGACCACTGGCGCTCGTCGGAGTTGATGATCATCGGGAAGAAGTTGTGCCCGACTTCGTGAATGATAACGCCCCACATGCCGTATTTCGTTTCTTCGGAATACGTGCCATCTGCCTGTGGGCGACCGCCGTTGAAGCAGATCATCGGGTATTCCATACCGATCTTGTCGGAATGAACAGAGATCGCTACCGGGTACGGATAATCGATCGTGTATTTGGAATACGTTTTAATGGTATGCGCCACGAGCTTGGTCGAATAGCGCTCCCACAACGGATTTCCTTCTTTCGGATAGTACGACATGCAAAGCACATTCTTGCCGGCCACCTGCTGATTTTGTGCGTCCCACATAAATTTACGCGAAGAAGCAAAGGCAAAATCGCGCACGTTTTTCGCTTTGAAGGTCCAGGTTTTGGTCGTAGAACGATCCATGTCCTTTTCGTTCGCTTCAGCTTCGGCCTGTGTAACGATCAAAACCGGGGAATCGGATGCAACGGCTTTTTTCATGCGCTCTTTCTGTTCGGCTGAAAGTACGGAAGCCCCATTCTGCAATTCGCCCGTTGCACCTACGATGTGATCGCCCGGAACGGTAATGGACACTTCGTAATCGCCAAAAGGAAGTGCAAATTCTCCGCGTCCGAGGAATTGCTTGTTCTGCCAGCCTTCCACGTCGCTGTAAACACACATGCGCGGAAAGAACTGCGCGATCGTGTACAGGTAATTCTTATCCGTTGCAAAGTATTCGTAGCCCGATCTTCCGCCGACTTTCATGCGGTCGTTGATGTTGTACCACCATTTGATCTTAAAGGAAATGCTTTGTCCGGCGGCCAGCGGTTTGGACGGATCGATGCGCATCATCGTGTGATTGATGGCGTATTTCATTTTTTCACCGCTGGTACCCGCCACCGACTCGATGTTGTAGCCGCCTTCGAAAGTCATGAGCTTGCGCTCTACATCTTTGATGGATTTAAAATCTTCCATCTTTTCGACTTCGATGAAACGCGATTCGGCGTCCGGCTTGTAGATGTTCTGGTCGAGCTGCAGCCAGAGGTATTCCAGCACATCGGGCGAATTGTTGGTATACGTAATGACTTCTTCGCCGCGGATGATCTGTTTTTCATCGTCGAGCACGATCGTCATTTTATAATCGGCTTTCTGCTGATAATAGCTGTGTCCCGGGCCGCCCGCAGCGTTCCGGTACTCATTCGGCGTCGGCAATTCGATGTCGAGCTGTGCAAATTTGTGCTGAGCGGACAGGGTAGAGCCGAGGCTCAGGGCGAGTGTCGTAAGAAGAAGCGTTCGCATATCTTAAAATTCCAGTGTTTCAGTGCGTTTCCCGGGAAGGAAAACGGCGGTGTATTTTTGTTCTCCGAGGCGAACGGTGATCTTATTCTGCTGTTGCGGCAAAGTATCCATGAGCCAGTCGAAGCGAATGTCCAGTTTTTCCGTTAGTTCGATCGTTTCCGATCTCAGGTAGAAGTAAACCATTCCGTTGGTTTTCACTTCCATGCCCATGAGCTTCAGAGAAGCTGTCTTTCCGCCGGAAGCGAGCGTGAATCCGTTGTTGATGAATGTTTCGATTTTCGCCAGCATGACCGCATCGGTGTAGTGATCTTCCAGCTCTTTGATAGCAATTCCCGTTTCGTTCATCACATCCTCCACATCGTGCGCCGAGCCTTCGAGTGTGATCTCAAAGCAGCGATCCGCTTTATTGTAGTCCATTTCTGCAAAGGCAAAGAAGTATTCGTGTGACCAGGAGGTAGCCGAAAATGCAGGAAGCAATAAAAGAAGGAGTATTGTTCTCATAGAAGTATTCAATGCTGTGAAAGCAAAAATAACTTTTCCACCGAAAGGGCGGTTGTCAAATTCGACAAAGTCCCGGAATTGTCCCATGGAAAGGGAATTACGAATTGAAAATGTAAAATTGAAAAGACTGGAATAACAGAAGCCTTCGAGCTTTGCAGATAGCGGGAAAGAGGAGAATGGAGAAATGGGGATTGGTTTGGGAACAGGGATGTACATCTTGTCATCTACGTATCTATTACGTATCCCTTTATCATCTACGGCGGAAGCAGCGGGGATTCCTATAGTATTTACAGGATATGTATTAAGCATCCCTGTGTCAACCCCGGGTCAACTCTATATCAACCCCGGATCAACCCTATATCAACCTGTGTTTGTTTTGTCCGTCGATCGGTGAACCGGGAAACAGCGATGGAAGAACTCCTGTGCAGCTGTTTTACAATACTACGAAAAAATGTGTATTTATCGGGTGATTTTCCGGCAGAATCTGACCTTCTTTGACAATGAATCCAGTGTAAAACCGGTTAACCTATTTTAGGCGTGTACATGGGGAATTAAAAATGGAAAATCAAAAAGCGTGTTTCTTTTCAATTTTCCATTTAGACATTTTCAATTAGTTATTTGTTTCCTTTCGCGTAATCTGCCAGGAATGTAGCCAGGCCGCTGTCCGTAAGCGGATGTTTGGCGAGTGCCATAATTGCGCTGAGCGGGCCCGTCATTACATCTGAACCAATCTCGGCGCACTGAATGATGTGCATCGGGTGGCGTACGGAAGCCGCAAGAATTTCCGTTTCGAAACCGTAGTTATCGAAGATCAGGCGGATCTGTGCGATCAGGTCCATTCCATTGGTGGAAATATCGTCCAGGCGACCAACAAACGGAGAAACATACGTAGCACCGGCTTTGGCAGCCAGCAGGGCTTGTCCCGCGCTAAAAATGAGCGTACAGTTTGTTTTGATCTCCTTTCCGGAGAAGTATTTAATGGCTTTAATTCCCTCTGGCGTCATCGGGATCTTCACAACAATGTTCTTGTGCAATTCAGCCAGCGCTTCGCCTTCACGAACCATTTCGCTGAATTCCGTTGCGATCACTTCTGCACTCACGGGACCATCGACAATGTTGCAGATCTCCACGTAATGCTTAAGAATGTTGTTGGCACCGGTAATTCCCTCTTTTGCCATCAAAGAAGGGTTGGTTGTTACGCCGTCGAGAATACCAAGATCGTTGGCTTCGCGGATATCGTTCAGGTTTGCTGTATCGATGAAGAATTTCATGCTGAAAAAAGTTTGTGCAAATATACTACGATGAACGCATAGTTGAGCATCCACCGGCAGATCAATACGAAACGTTCACACTAGTCAGTGTCGGCTACCAGACCTACTTTTTCAGCTGCGAAGCTTTTGTTACGAGCTCCACAAACTCTTTTCTTGCAGCATCCTGTCCAATCGTTCCTTCCGACAGACTCAGCACCTGCTCAAAAGAAGCTGCTGCTTTGTATTCGGATGCGCGCAACAGCAATCCGAATTCGATAACGGCAGCCACAAAACGGTATCGGGAATTTGCAGAGGCTAACGATTGCAGCTCATTCCGGGTAACGTGACTCATCAGCTTCGACGTGGAATCCGAAGGCTCTTTGTAGCGTAGCTTTACGGTGGCAATATCGCTTTGCGCACCAGTATTACCGGCCGGCACTAAAGCCTGCTGGTATTTCAGCGTGTCGATCGCAGGAATGGATTCGTCCGATCCTGCCGGAATGATCTCGTAAACCGCTGTAACAGAATGTCCGGATCCCAGCTCGCCGGCATCTTTCTGATCGTTGTTGAAATCTTCATTCTGAAGCATCCTGTTCTCGTAGCCTACCAGTCGGTACGCTTTCACATTGGCCGGATTGAACTCGACCTGCAATTTTACGTCTTTTGCGGTCGTGATGAGGGTTCCGCCCATTTCCGAAACGAGCACTTTTTTAGCCTCGGACAAGTTGTCGATGTAGGCATAATTCCCGTTGCCATGATCGGCGAGCTTTTCCATCTTGCTGTCTTTCAGGTTTCCGGTGCCAAATCCGAGAACGGAAAGGTAAATGCCGGTTGAGCGCTTTTCTTCGATGAGTCTTACGAGCGCGCCTTCGTCGTTTATACCTACGTTGAAATCGCCGTCGGTGGCAAGGATCACACGGTTATTTCCCCCGGCAATAAAGTGCTCTTTCGCCAGCTTGTAGGCCAGCTCTATACCTGCGCCGCCGGCTGTCGATCCACCGGCCTGCAGCTCTTCGATCACGCATTTGATCTTTTCTTTGTCGTGCCCCGAAGTGGGAGAAAGTACCACCCCGGCCGATCCCGCATACACAACGATGGAAACCTTGTCCTGTTCGCGCAGTTGCTCAACAAGCAGGTAGAGACCGGATTTCAGCAGCTCGAGCTTATCGGAGCTTTGCATGGATCCGGAAACGTCTATCAGAAAAACAAGATTATTGGCGGGAGCCCGTTGAAGGTCGATGGTTTTTCCCTGCACGCCAATGTACAGCAGGTTGCGTTTTGTATTCCAGGGGCAATTGGTGTAGGCTGTCGTAATGGAAACCGGATTATTTCCTTCAGGAGCAGGATAATCGTAGGTGAAGTAGTTGATCATTTCCTCGATCCTGACAGCATCGGGAGGCGGAAGCGAACCCTTGTTGATGAACCGGCGAATATTGCTGTAAGCAGCTTTGTCGACATCGATGCTGAAGGTCGAAAGCGGTGCTGACTGAACTACTTTCAGTCCGTTCTCTGAAAAATCATCGTAAGATTCGCTGTTGTCTGCACCAAGCCCGTTACCCCTTCCACCGATATTATATCTTGCTTCTCCTGAAAAGGCGAATCTGGTAGAAGAGCTGCCCATATTCCCGATGATCCCACTTCGCGATTCCACAGGCGGTGGTGCCATGAGGACGATCTCTTCCAGCGGCTGCGGCTCAGGATTCAGGTAAACGGTATGTTCCGCGATCGGTTTGCTTCCCAGCACAACGGTTCCTATATAGCCTTTGGGGAAATCTCCGCTTGTTACGGTTAACTGGTAGATCCCTGTCGTCAGTCCGGTGAAGCTGTAAAAGCCGTTGATGTCAGACGATGCTTTCCTGACCAGCGTGTCTTTTCGCAGAATAACGGTTGCAAATACAACTGCTTCGCCGGTATTTTTTTCCAGGATAAAGCCGCGGATCGTTCCGTTAGTAACAGTTTGAGCAAACAACAGAACGGGAAGAAAAAGCAGCGGAATAAGAACGAATAATTTCATTGATCTACAATTTAAGTGCGGTTGGGATGTGTTGTTAACACCTATTCCACAGATGGAAACGCAGAAATTGCGAATAAATTGGATGAGAGGAGGAAAAGGGGAAGCGGGGAAAATGGAAATCGGGGAAAATGGAAATCGGGGAATTGGGAAGTTAGTCGGAAGAAAAAAAAGAGGGGTAAGCTACTCCTGTCGCACCGCTACAACCTCTTACCTTTGCTACATTCCTGTCCTGGAGGAGTCAGAGGGAGCTGGTCGCAGAAGACTTACCCCAGCCGCAAAAGTAATACATTATTCGAAAACGCGACATGAAAGGAACTGAATTTACAGAAGAAATGTAAGTGAGTGCTTATGATTGCTGATTTACAGGAATTTCGGGCCAGCTGAAAGTGCCACCGGGCTTCAGCCAAAGCGTGCGGATTGATCGTTTCATTCTGAAAACACTATTTACATTTCGCGTTTTACTCTTTCAAACGTACCATCCACTCAAAAAGATTCAGCCGTTTTTTACACCCGCTGTATATTTATCCGCGCCTGTTACTCTATGAAGACACTAATAATCATTTGTTTCGCCTTTCCGGTTCTCGTTTTTTCCCAGGGAGATATGCTTGCCGATACCCTCGCCTTTCCTTCCGATTCTGTTGCTATTGTTGTTGTTCCAAAAGTGAAAGACACCATCAATGTAACCGATTCACTCGGAATGAAACAGGGATACTGGGTGTATTTCGGCAAGGATTTCCCCAATTCGGGCGTTGCTTTCTCCGAAGTGCTGGAAGACGGTTATTTTAAAAACGATCAGCGAACCGGGCTCTGGTACCGCTACGGAACCGGTGGACAGGTAAAAGCAGTTATGAATTACAAACTGGACAAAAAGACGAAACAGGCTGCGCGCGACCAGTTCTACTATTACGTCCATTATCCGAACGGAACCATTAAGCGCAAACCCGTCATAGGATCCTGCAGAACGATGAGCGATTATTACCAGTACGATGAAAACGGTGAATTGCTCGAGGTCGAATTATTCGATTCGCTCTGCAACACCACCTGTAAGCTGCAGCGTATTCAAAAAGGAGAAATGGATTCTGTCTCGGTTTTCCTGATCGGCCCGCAGTTCCATGAACCTGAAGGCCCACTGGCAGATACCAGTGAAGTGAACCTAACTTTTGGTCAGTCCGGCGAGTACTGCGTCGATTACAACCATCGGATCTTCCGCGTAGGCTCGTTCCAAAACGGCTCATTTATCCGGGGAAAGGAATTCCTCGTAGACGAAATGATGCGGACACAGCGCGTGCGGTATTACGAAGACGGGAAACTGGTGAACGTGCTGGTGAAGTAGCAGGTTAGTCGGTAGTGCTTTTAGTCTGACAAACGCGTTATTAAATTATCAAAGTGTATATCTGCGTAATCCTAAATTCAGTATATTCCCACCTTCAACTTACTGCCTATGAAGTCTATGAATTTCTTACTGTTACTCCTGTTTGTCTGTTGTTACGGTTATTCGCCGGCGCAAACGCTCAATTATACAGACGCAAACGGGATCAAACAGGGTTACTGGATCCTTTACGGTGAACCCGAATTCAACATTCCGGATACCGTGAAAACGGAAGAAGGAACTTTCATCAACGGGCGCAAAGAAGGTGAGTGGATCCGCTACAATCCAGATGGCAGCAAGCACATGATCCTGACCTATAAAAACGGCAGGCAGGAGCGCATTCAGCTGATCTACCCGGAACGTAACTACACCGTCGACAAGATAGAAGCCCGGAGGATACTCGAGGAAGAATTCGGATTCAAAAAGAAGATCAATCAGAAAGACGACGAAGGAAAAAAACAGGGACACTGGATCTATTATGGAAAAGACAGGCCGGAGTCGGGCATTGCGGATTCCGGAAAAGTAGAAGAAGGAAATTACACCGACGACCGGAAAGAGGGGCGCTGGGTCAGATACAACGCAGACGGCAGCTTCAGAATGGCCGGTGTTTACGAAAACAACCGTCCGCGATCGGGTACGTACACGAAAGGAAGAGGCTTTGTAACTGCTTTAGGAAAGCACCATTCATCCAATGAGTGCAGTGCGCATCCCGATTCACTTGTGTTTGGTCCTGACGGACAGCTCCGGAAAGCAACGATCTACGACACGGATTGTAACATGCGCCTGTTCCTACAGCGCTCCGATTACGCGGAGATCAGTTCCCGGACGGCAGCGCAGAATACACTCCATCAGCACATGCAGCTTGTTCGGCTGGCCGATTCACTGATTCAGCCTTTCGTCGGCTGCATCGATTCCGGTTACTATTGTGCGACGGTCAATACGCAGCAATATTACATCGGGCTGTTTAAAAAAGGAACGCTGGTGGACGGCATTATTATTCACACAGACAGCCTGGGAAAAACGATCCGGAAAGACTGCTTTTTCAATGGCCATTATTCCTGGTCGTATGTCGAGCCGAAAACACGTATGCTTTTCCACAAAGACGAGGACAACAAGAAACGCGGCTACGCCGTTTTCACCGGGGAAGACAAGCCCGAAAGCGGCATCGCGCCACATGGCAAAGTGGAAGAGGGCAATTATGTCAACGACCGGAAAGAAGGCTGGTGGATTAAATACCACAACAACGGTGAAACGCCGAAATTGATCGGACAGTATGTCAACAACCGTCCGTTCGGGCGCTACTATAAGTTCTATCCGAATGGAACGCTGCGCGAAACAAGCTTCTTCGGGAAAAACAACTACTACGATACGCTCTGGCGCTACGACGAGCATGGAAGAACCGAAACGATCCTGGTCTACGACACGGCCGGCGTTCTGAAAAAGGAAGTGTTTCCGATCGAGCAGGTGATCATTCCGTACGGTGGCTGCGGCGGTCCGCCGGTGAATCCTTCTCCCGCACACATCGACCAGGGCAGCATAGGCAAGCCTGCACCTGCAGTACCACCAGGGAATTGTTTCACTCCCACAAAGTTTATGGTCAACGGTGTGAACAAAATCTACAATGACGACAAAGAGATCTGGATGGACGGCGTTTTCAAGGATGGAAAATTATGGGACGGGAAAGTGTACGTTTACGACCGCGATGGCATCCTGCTGAAAGTGCAGATGTTCAAAAGCGGCGTTTACCACAGCGATGGCCAGTTATAACAGCAATCGGACAACCTTCACCGATAAAAAAGATGAAATCATTTACAGCCCTGACTTTTTTAGCACTTTAGTCGAAAGTCGGATAGTTTTGCGGTGCAGGTCGGTTCGACCAAAAGCTTTGAAAAGCTATGTATTTGATATCCAGATTGGTCACAATTTTGCTAAATTACTAATAGCTCAAAACACCAGCTCTCTAATCGTTAGTTGGTAGCACTATTGCTAAATTACTTCACATTTGGTCCAACAACAGGTTATTCCTTTCTCTACCGCCTTGCCAACGCATTCCTATCGTCCTGACGTATTCTCCACGGCAATAGATGAGTATTATTCCCGCGGGCATCCGTGAGATCTGCGGGAGTCATTTAGTTTTTGTCGACAGTCTCTCCATCCTGAAGTACTTAACTCCAACTCCGCGGGCATCTGCGTGAGCCCAGTCCTGACATCCTGATATTCTAAGATCTCCTGTTCAATTCCGTCCCCACCGAAAGGATCAGATCGGGAACAGAGCGCGGTGCGGGCGTGTCTACGTACTCCATTGCAACGGAAAACGGATCGATGCAGATCGCGGCATTCATATCTTCGAATTTCCCGACCACATACTGCGCAAAAAAGCGGCTTTTCGGATCTTCATTCACGTACCAGCTACCGGAAAACTCCTGCGCGAAGTATTCCCCGAGCAGGTAGCCGGCCACCGTTAGAATCCATGTGCGCGATTCGGGGCTAACATCCTGGTCTTTCATGAAAACATCGAAAATACCGACATAATTCCGGGCTTCGGCCAGTACCGTTTCCGGGTTTTCCACCTGGATCAGCTCGAAAAATTCAATTAATACGGGTTTCCGTTCTTCCAGGAAGGCGGTAAATGCTGTTTTCTTCTGTTCCAGCGTTTGCTGCTGTTCGGCCGTCATTGCGCTATTGATTAAAGTGCTTTCAGCGATGCGATCACTGCTTTCGGATCGGGATTGCCGAATACGAAGCTTCCGGCAACCAGCGCGTCGGCGCCCGCAGCAACGAGCTCAGCGCCGGTAGTTGTGTTCACGCCGCCATCTACTTCGATGAGCGTACTGGAACCGGCTTTTGTAATCATCGCTTTTGCCTGGCGCACTTTTTCAACGGCATTGGCTATGAATTTCTGTCCGCCGAATCCGGGATTCACCGACATGATCAGTACCAGGTCAAGATCTGCAATGACATTTTCGAGCACGCTCACAGGCGTATGCGGATTCAAAGCGACTCCGGCTTTCATGCCCGCTTCTTTAATGGCGGAGATCGTACGGTGTAAATGCGTACAAGCTTCGTAGTGAACCGTCAGTATATCGGTGCCTGCTTTGGCGAATTGTTCAATGAACTGATCCGGGTTAACGATCATCACGTGAACGTCGAGCGGTTTTTTCGCCACTTTCTTCAACGCTTCGATCACCGGGAAACCGAAGGAAATATTCGGAACAAAAACGCCGTCCATTACGTCCACATGGAACCAATCTGCTTCGCTGGAATTGATGAGCTCAAAATCGCGTTCAAGATTTCCGAAATCGCAGGATAGGATGGAAGGGGCAATGATTACTGACATATCTTTCTGATGTTTGATGTTGGATTTTTGATGTTGGATGCTTGAATTCGGATTAGCCTTTTTTCTTCATCCACGCCAGGTATTCCGCGTCGCGGTTGTAAATATCCGGGTGAATGACGAGACGATTATCAAAATTGGCCGTTACGGTAATGTAATCCACCTGGATCGCGACGGGTTTTCTGAGCGAAATGATCCGGTGTTCTTTCCGGGCCAGCATCGAATCGAGCGAATCGGGTGTCATGAGCTTTTGCTCGTCACGGCGAAGAATGAACCGCGCAAGCGAATCGGGCATCTGGCAGCGTATACAGCCGTGTGAATACGAACGGATATCTGTTCCGAACAGGCTTTTCGACGGTGTGTCGTGCACATATACGCCAAACGGATTGGAGAACTCGAATTTAATGACCCCGAGCGAGTTGTGCGTTCCCGGTTCCTGCCGCACTTTGTACGGGAAGGTGTTTTCACGGATCTTTTTCCAGTTTACGGAATACGGATCGACTTCCTCGTCGCCTTTTTTAAACAGCTTGTAGTGATTTTTGGCCAGGTAACCAGGATTGTTCTTCAGCGCCGGCAGAATTTCTTTACTCGTAATGGAAAAAGGAACGGTCCAGTAAGGATAAGCAACAATGCTTCGGATCCGCGACTGCAGCTGCGGGGTTTTCGTATCGAATTTCCCGACAACCACATGGTGCTCGGACATCAATGTATCGTTGTAATACAGGCGCAGCATGTATTCCGGGATATTGATCCAGACATAGCGGTCCGGAAAAGGCTCCCGCCAGCGCCAGCGCTCAAGCGATAAGACAGCGCGGTCGACTTTCGTTACAGCCGATTCTTCCAGCGCTTTGCGCGTATAAGTACCGATCACGCCGTCGGGCTTCAGGCCGTTATCCTGCTGGAAAGCACCGAGTGCAGCCATGAATACGGTATCGGCCGTGTTCGCTTTATCGAGGTAGCCTTTATCGATGAGCGAAAGCTTCGCCTGATCGTAACATTTTGCGGAATCTTCGCGGATGCCCGGAAGCTTGAATTCGTTGGCGGAAAAAGTCTTGTCGAAGCTGTAGGTGAACAATCCCTGCGCGAGGCGCTGATAATCGGGATGTGCTGCTCCCATTTTTGCAAAGAAAAGCCCCCAGTTGCTAACTGTATCAAGCTGCTTTACGGCCGTTTCGACCGTTGCCAGCTCCGGCCATTCCAGCGGACGCATAGCTTCTGCAGCCGTGTCCAGGAATCCGATCGAGAGATCTTTTACGGTGTAGCCCAATTGGGCGGTCAGCAGTAATTCTTTCGCGATGAGCTGCTTCTGCATTGCAGCTTTCTTTTCCCAGCGCACAGCCGGAATTCCGATACAGTACGGATAACGCATGATGGCCTGCATCGCTTCGCCGGTAGCGGTGAGCGTGGAATCATTTGCCCATAAAGGCTTGTAATTGCGGGCGCGGTAGAAGTCCGCCACCTCATCGGCTGTTTTTCCCTTAATACCGAGGTCGGCAAGATAGCCTTTGTCGAGTGCAAGCTTAATACGCTGGTGCAAAGCGATCTGGTCGTCGAAGATCTGGTCGGTTGCCGGAATTTCTTCCCCGCAGCCGGCAACTAAAAGAACAATCAGAAGTGGCAGGAGTAAAAAGCGAGCCTTCATTCGTTGAAAATAACCAATTTTACGGCAAATATACAGTATAAATACAAGCCGCAGATGGACCAGTTATTAACAACATACATCATTATCGCCGTTACGGTGCTCGTTTCAATGAAAGGTTTTAACGACAGGGAGTTTACGGAGAAATTCCTGTACAAGCCTTACGAGGTCAAGCACGACAAGGAATGGTACCGGATCTTTACGCACACGCTGCTGCACGCAGACTGGATGCATTTGCTCTTCAACATGTTTGCTTTATACGGCTTCGGGCTGATGGTCGAGCAGACCTACATCGTTGATTACGACAGCAAGCTCCTGGGCACACTGTACTTTCTGGCACTTTATATCCTGGGGGCGCTGTTCGCAACGATCATCCCGTATTTTCGTAACCAGGACAATCCCGGCTACCGCAGCCTCGGAGCTTCCGGAGCCGTTTCAGCGGTTATTTTTGCAGGCGTGCTGATGTTCCCGCAGGCTAAGCTGTATGTGTATTTTATCGAAATGCCCGCGTGGCTGTTCGGGCCGCTTTACCTGGCATATGAATTCTGGGCCGACCGCAATTCAAAAACGGGAATTGCCCACGACGCACACATTGGCGGTGCCATTTTCGGTATTTTATTCGTTTTAATTACTAATATTGAAAGAGTAAAAGAAAGCTTCAATTTATTATTCTAATGGACCAGCAGGAACTATTTGTCAACAACAACGGAACGATCATCAGTAACAGCGGACCTTCCATCATGGCGGGAAATCGCGGATACACCTATGGAGACGGGCTTTTCGAAAGCCTGCGCGTCATGAACGGCCGCGTTCTCAACCTGGAAAATCATTTCAACCGCATGCTCGAAGGAGCGAAAGTGCTTAAGATGCGCTTTCCGAGCTTTTATACGCCGGCTTTCTTTGAAAAACACATCGTTGAACTGCTCGCGATGTCAAAAATCACCGAAGGCGGCAGAGTACGCCTTTCAATCGACCGTTTAGGCGGAGGAACCTATCTTCCTGACATCAATGAGGTTAGTTTCTTCATTGAAGTTTATCCACTGGAGAATAATCTTTTCGGGCTGAACGCCAAAGGACTCGAAGTCGATCTCTACCAGGATATGAAGAAAGTGAAAACGCCGCTTTCGAATTACAAGACCAAAAACGGGATCATTTACGTATTAGCGGCTATTTCCGCAAGCGAGAAAGGCCTCGACGATATGCTGCTGACCAACGAAAAAGGACAAATACTCGAAAGCTCGCACAGCAACCTGTTTGTAGTGAGCAACGGCGTTTTATACACACCGGGACTTACAGACGGCTGTCTCGCCGGAACCATGCGCATGCAGGTCATCAATCTCGCCATCAAGCACGGACTGAAAGTCTACGAATGCCCGATACTGCCTTCCAATTTACTGGTTGCAGACGAAGTTTTCCTTACGAATGCCGTTCGCGGAATTACGTGGATCGGCGGTTACCGTACGAAGCGTTATTTCAATACGACCGCACGAAAGATCGTTGCTTACCTGAATGAAGAGTGGGAACAGTGACAATTATTCAGTGGACAATTATCAATTGACAATGAACCTTATAATTGTCAATTGTAAACTGTGAATTGTCCATTGAAAACGGCATATTTCAACTGGAGCGGAGGGAAGGACAGTGCGCTGGCGCTTTACTATTTGCTGCAATCGAATGCATTTGAGATCAAAGCGCTTGTAACGACCGTAAACGCGGCCCACGGTCGTGTTTCCATGCATGGCGTGCGTCGCGAATTGCTATACCAACAAGCCGAAGGCATTGGCATTCCCGTACACGAGATCCTACTGCCCGACAGTCCTTCGATGAGCGATTACGAAACGGCTATGCAGCGCGGATTACAGCCGCTGATCGACCAGGGCATCACTCACAGTATTTTTGGCGATATTTTCCTGGAAGACCTGAGAGCTTACCGCGAAAACAAGCTGGAAACAATCGGGCTGAAAGCGGTTTTCCCTTTGTGGAAACGCGACACGCGCGAGCTCGCGGAAACCTTTATCGACCTGGGATTTAAAACAATCGTGGTATGTACGCAAGCAGAAAAGCTCGACGCATCGTTCGCCGGCCGCATCCTGGATCGCGATTTCCTCAACGATCTTCCCGAAGGCGTTGATCCGTGCGGAGAGAACGGCGAATTTCACACCTTTGTATACGACGGGCCGATCTTCAGTAAACCGGTCGCGTTTGAATTGGGAGAAAAGGTCTTCCGCAGCTACGGATCGCCCAAAGCAGGAGAAGCAGAAGATCAATGCGGCACACAAAACACACCGGCTGCAATGGGCTTTCACTACATAGACCTGTTGACGAGTGTTTAATGTTGAGTTTTGAATTAGCTTAGCTGAAAACCAAATCTACCGACCTTACCAGTTCGCGATTTCCTCTTTGAGGCGCAGTAATTCGTTCTTAACCTGGCTTACGCCGATCAGTCCGCCCGACATTCCGGAAGACTGCCTGTTGATCGTCAGCGTACAGTCGTCATTTTCCGTACCAATCCGGATATCCCACTTAAAGTACTTGTAAAAAGCCCCCAGCAGCACCCGCGCCGTATAGCTTCCTTTTTCAAAGGTGATCGCGACATCCGAATGCGCTTTTTTCTTATAGCCGTCCTTTTCAAACTGGCTGATCGCTTTGGATTCGAGCTCGCCCTTGCTGGTGGCATCAAATTTAAAGACAATCGTATCTTTCGATTCGTGGATAATTCCCTGGTACATCGTTCACTTATTTTATCAGACTTAAAACTAGAAATTATTATCGGAATGAAGTGTAGTGTCTTTAACCACAAAAAAGGCGCAAAAGGACACGCAGGTGGTGCACGAGGTATTTTTACCACGGATGCGATACACGTTAGTCTTGACAGTATGCCGGTCAAAAGCAACTTTCCGGCAGATTCGTGCGTTTTCAGAACAGATCCCGTAATTCAGCTCATGGTTCACCTTTTTCGCACCTTTCTTTTTTGTTCAGTGGCTACTCCCGCTATCGCACAGGAAGTCCAGATCAGTCAGCAGGGTCAAAGCTTTTATGTCACCTCTTACCGTTTCAACGATGCATTCGAAGTAGCGGACCAGGATTCACCGTTCTATTTCGGCACGAGCTCCGCTTTTTACAAAGAAAAAAAGGTGAAGACGGTTCGCGTGTTTCCCGACAGGCAGCAACAGGCATCCTGGGTAGCAGAATTCGATCGCGAAGGAAACGTTGTGAAGCGCGGACAGCGGATCAGCAGCTACTTCCGGACTGAGGAACAATTCGACACGGACACTTCAGCGATTGCCGTCTTTCGTTATTATGATTATGACCAACAGCACTGCCTCCGGACAGATTCTGTTATAACCGCTTACAAAACCTACCGGCAGGGCGACAGCACTATCTGTTTTGCGCGCGAAACCAGGAAGATCTGGAAATCCGGATCGCTCATCAACCAGCAGAATGCCTATTACAACGAACACTATCTCGGTGTTCCAAAGAAGACATTCTATACTTTTTCGTTTGCGGATAAAGACGGTAAGAGCCTGATCGATGGTTACCCGCCGGAATCGTATTTAGAAGACCCGCTGAAAACAACGTACGACGACACAACGTTTTATCTGAGCCTTACCGAACAGTCTGACGGCGATTGTTACCTTGTAACCGCTTCCGGAAGAACAGCATTTCCATTCGAATCGATCACGAACCCTGCATTTCTCAATGATTATGGAAGCCGCGATGAAACCCATTGGTTAACGGATGACGAAAATTTCAACGAGCCCGTCGAATTCAACGAAAGAATGTTATGCGGATACGCACGTTACCAGCACAACGAATACGAAAGCAACACCTATTACGACTACACCCTGAATGAAAGAGGCTTGCACGCCACGTATTTTTCCAGTTATTATCCTCCGGAAGAAGCAACTGCAGCCGACCAGGAAAATCAGTCCAACCTGCAGATCCGTACACGGAGAACGACCACACCGGTAACAGTGCTTCAGTACAGATTTGAGTACGAGTATTTCGACTGACGTAAAATGAACAAGAGAAATCTAAATCTTATTCCAGAAACCATTTAAATACCAGCTCCAGGTAACCGTTCAGGTAATCTCCCGCGTTCCCGGTCTTAAATCCAAACGTTTTCAGGCTTCGGAACGGGCTTCCGGGCGAAGGAAGCGCTGCACATTCGATCTGGCCGCCGTTTTTTACATCGATGATCCGAAATACGGGCTTGTGCAGCAATTCGCCTTTCAGCGCTGCGAGGATCTCCGCTTCCCGTTTGTTCGATGCTGCCAAATTGATCCGGAGATCGGGGTGCAAACGAAAAAAGCGGTCGGTGAGCAGCATGTCGTTCATCACGCCTTTCGACGTGCAGAGTACTTTCACCGTTTCGCCCGCGGCCGGCTTGCGAAAAAAGGTATGATTGTAGATCCGCTGCGTCAGGTGATTGTCCGAAGCGGAATGTCCTTTGCGGATACAGGAATAGATCGCGTCCGTAATGCCGATGTTGTGCTGCAGCAGGCTCCGGCGCAGGCTTTCAACAGATGATTTCTCGCTTTCCGCATCGACAAAATCGCGGTACCAGTGCCAGAACCGGTTGCGCGCGCTTCCGTAAAAAAAAGACAGATCCTGCTGCTCTTTCGCAGCCGTATCGTCTTCTGACTTTAAGGTATACGGGTAAGTAGGAAAGCTGCCGAGAATGATGCGGGGCGCTGCCAGCTGCGGATTGCGAATATCGATCCTGGGATGAAATTCCATCGGTTGTTTTCTGTTTTAAGGTGTACTCAAGTTACTAAAAACTGAAAGATGGATGTTGTTGTTAAGAAGATTTGGCAGACCGGATTTCAGGACTGCAGGATTTTAAGAGCTCAGGACCAGCTGCTGCGCAGATAGCTCAGATTAGCGGAGAAACACGATTACTCTTTCGCGCTTTTCAGGATCTTCATCAATATTTTTTCTTCCTGCGTGAGCCCGGTGGGACTGGTTTTCGTTTCGCGTCCGAGCGATTTGAGGTAGGAGGAAAGCCCGCCGTTCTCGTAGAGCTCCAGCACCAGCGGGTGAACGTAATATTTCTTACAGACCGTGCGCGTATTGCCCAGCTTTTCGCTCACGCGGTCGAGCGCATCGATGATCTTTTTTTTCTTTTCGGCAGCCGTTTCCGCTTCGCCGATCTCGTGAAAAGCACGCAGCGAATTCAGCGTTCCGGCCCACGTTCGCAGGTCTTTCGCCGTAAACTCTCCGTTGGTGTAAGTGCGTATGTAGCTGTTCACTTTCCCGGAATCGATCGCTTTGTGATTACCGGACGCATCCATGTACTGGAAAAGCTCTTTTCCCGGAATATCGCGGCACTGCTTCACGATCCGGGCCAGCTGAGTGTTCCTGAGCGAGATGCGATGCGCAATGCCTTTTTTTCCGACAAAGGAGAACTGCAGCTTACTTCCCGTGATCTTCACGTGCTTGTCCTTAAGTGTTGTGAGGCCGTACGACTGATTGCTCTTTTCGTACTGCCCGTTCCCGATGCGGATGTACGTGCATTCCATCAGGTAGAGCACCGTTGCAATGACTTTTTCTTCCGTGAGGCTTCTTTTGGAAATATCTTTCTTCATCTGAGCACGCAGCTTCGGCAGCACTTTTCCGAATTCGAACAACTTCATGAACTTCGACTGATTGCGCGATTCCTGCCAGCGCATGTGATACCTGTACTGCTTGCGGTTCCTGGCGTCGAACCCGGTTGCCTGTATATGTCCGTTAGGCTCCCGGCAGATCCAGACCTGTTCCCACGCGGGCGGAATCACCAGCCCTTTGATGCGTTTCAGCTCGGCTTCGCTTTTTACTTCCCGGTTTCCCGACATGTACACAAAACCATCCCCTTTCTTTACACGCACAATGCCGTCGTCCTTGTCGCTGACGTAGACGAGCTCGGCAAGCTCGGGCCGCGATTGCAGGTCGACCATTACTTGTTTCGAAGGAAGAGTATGAGAGAATTCCATAAAAACAAAGATGGACGGAAAACAGCAAACGCCTTTACAGGATTCAGCAGAAATGTTACACGATTCGAAAAGCCGTGCCGGCAAAGGCAAACCGCATCCGAATGGCAGAATACCGACAGACGACTGTGAATTTCAGCTGTTTATGTACTTAAAACCGTGAAATAATATGTGCAAAAAACTTATCCAACGGTAGCAGCAGGCCCGCACGGCTGGTCGACATTTAACATTCTGTAACACATAATAATATCCACTATGAGAGAGCTGATGAATTCGTCCTGACGGACCATGCACCATCCAGACCATTGCCACCGATTCCAATTACCTCTATAAATACACAACTTATGAAAAATTTAATCAAGTCGATTTTCTTCCTGGCTGCCTTCCTGGCCGGGAACAACCTTCTTGCCCAGAACGTAAGTACCGGAATAGACAATTCCGGTAATTCCGTAGGAATCGGGAATCCCGATCCGAACTGGGTCATTACTGCCGGCCCCATCACCGGTACGAGCTACATGGTTGGCTCTTTTCCCGGTTACTGGGAATTAACACCGGTAGCCGGTACCAACGCCGGATGGATCAACAGCAACGGGACATTCAGCACTGCTGCCGGGGTTTATACCCTGGAACGCGAGTTCGAAGTAGCGGACGACGAATGCAGCTTTGTCACCAACTTCTCTGTTGCTTACGACGATCAGCTGTTCCTGCTGGAGCTCGTTCCACCGTCCGGCCCGACGATCTCACTGGGCATTCCTCCGGCACCGGGCTATCAGCTCAGTGCACCGGTGGTCGTTTCGATCCCTTCGCCAATGCCGGGCACCTGGAAGATCCGGGCAGTGAACAACCTGATCGACGGCCTCGGCGCCTTTATTCTTTCCGGACATATTGCGCATTTTACCGCACCTGCCTGTACACAGGACTGTCCATGCACCAATCTTGTCAACGGCTTCGATGGCAACACGGACGGCTGTCGCGGCTCATTCTCCGCCGTTGCCGATGTCCCTTCGTGCATGCAGCTGCTCGACAACACGTGGACCGTTAATAACGTAGTTGCAGGAACAGGAACAACATTCAATTACACCTTCCCCGGAAACGGCGTTTACACGATCTGCTTCACCACAAGGGCTATGACTCCGAGTGGCGTGATCTGCGAAACAACAACCTGTCACGACTATACGGTCGAAGGATGTTGTACCTGTGAAAGCCTGAATCCCAACTTCCTGTTCAACAGCGACCGCTGTACCGGGCTGTTCGAAGCCTTCCAGCCCGATCCGAAGTGTTTTGACAAGGTTAATTACGACTGGTACATCAACAATCTCTTTGTGGGAACAGGGCAGGGCTTTGCTTACACCTTCCCGGGCAACGGAACCTATACTGCGTGCCTGAGAATAACCGCAACACTTCCCGACGGAACGATCTGTCAAAAAGAATTCTGCCGCCAGGTCGTGATCGACAAATGCGATCAGCCGTGCGGATGTGATAACATCGTTGTGGATTTCGACGTGAAAACAGAGAAGTGCTTCGGTACATTTACCGGCGGAGCCATTATTCCGGCGTGCATGAGCAACAACGTTCAGTTCGAATGGAAAGTCTACGGAAATCCAGCGGGATGGGGCCCAACCCTGAACTACAACTTCCCGGGTAACGGCGGTTACGTTGTTTGCCTGACTGTTCACACGACATTACCGGACGGTACAAAATGTGAGAGAACTATCTGCAAAGACGTCGTGATCGAAAACTGCATCGGATGCGACTGCTCCAAACTCACACCTGACTTCAGCATGCTGCAGGAAGGATGCACGGGTTACTTCACCGGATTCGTTAATGAAGAATGTGGCCAGAATGCAGTTTACAACTGGAGCGTAGACGGAAATCCTGTCGGCTCGGGCCAGACATTCAGCTATTCTTTCCCGGGCAACGGAACCTACACCGTATGCCTGCAGGTAATCGTTATGATCAACGGACAGATCTGCGAAAACACTGTTTGCCGCGAGATCACCATCGAAAACTGCGACAACGACTGCAGATGTGAAGAACTGGTTCCGCGCTTCGACTACAATACCGACGCATGTTTCGGACATTTCGTAGCAGACGTAAAAGTACCGGAGTGCATGAATCTCATGACACAGGATTGGTATGTGGACGGTGTACTGACAGGCTCAGGCCCGATCTTCAACCACAACTTCCCCGGCAACGGTTCCTATACCATTTGCCTGAAAGTAACTGCGGTTATGTCGAACGGAGCGATCTGCACGCAGCAATACTGCAAAAAGATCATTATTGAGAACTGCGCCGGTTGCAACTGCGAGCAGCTCCAGCTTGATTTCGAATATTCGATCGACCGATGCGCAGGAAATTTCCACGCGTTCGTATTCGCACCGGCCTGCCTCGGCACGCTGAACTACGACTGGTCCGTAGACGGAAACCCTGTTGGTTCCGGACCGAACTACACCCATATTTTCCCGTCTAACGGAACGTATGTCGTATGCCTGCGGGTATGGGTCGTGCTGGCCAACGGAACAATCTGTGAAAGACGCATCTGTAAAGAGGTTACCGTTACCGATTGCTCGGATTGCAAGTGTGAGGACCTGATTCCTTCCTTCTCCGTACAGACCGATAAATGCTTCGGCCATTTCGTGGCGAGCGTTCACATTCCGGAATGCATGACCAACCCGGTATACAACTGGTATATCAATGGTTTACTGTCCTATACAGGTGCAGTCTTAAATTATAACTTCCCGGGCAATGCAACTTATAGCGTATGCCTGAAAGTTTCGGCAACGATGCCGGACGGAACGATCTGCGAGCAGGAGATCTGCAAACAGGTAACGATCGTGAACTGTACACCGCCATGCAACTGCAACAGCCTGCAGGTCGGCTATACCTACGACGCAGGCGGCTGTACGATCGACCTGTTCGGCACAGCTACTTATCCATCCTGCATGCAGAACATCGTTTACAGCTGGTACGTCGACAACAACTACGTAGGAACGGGACAGAACTATTCGTATACCTTCCCGGGCAACGGTACTTACGTTGTGTGCCTGCGGGTAACGACCACGCTGCCAAACGGCGCGAAATGCGAGAAGGAGAAATGCTACACCATCGTGGTGGAAGATTGTGAGCCGGAACCATGCAATTGCCAGGAATTGAAATCACACTTCAAAGTCCTTGCGCTCGGACAGTGCTCCATTCGTCTTTTAGCCGATCCGGAAATTCCGTCGTGCATGCACCACATCACCTATCAGTGGCGGGTGAACGGCATGCTCGTTGGAACAGGAACGTCGCTCAACTATTCATTCCCTGGCAACGGTACATATACCATCTGCCTGATGGTGACCGGCACTCTGCCAACCGGGCAACTGTGCGAACGGAATTACTGCTACACGGTTGTCGTGAAGAACTGTACAACCGTTCCACCTACAGGAATGCAAACAGGCGACAATTCGCTGCAGGATGAAAACGTGATCCTGTATCCCAACCCTGCGACTTCGGAGATCAATCTCGAATTCGACCTGGAAAAGGCACAAAATGTAACCATCACCCTCAAAACGATGGATGGTAAACGCATTCTGAGCGAAACCAAGGCGACCGAAGCAGGCAGGCAGCATTTCAACATACAGATCCCTTCTTCCACAGCGGACGGAATGATCCTCGTTGAAATTGCAGCAGGAGACCGGATCATTACACGAAAAGTGAACGTTTCCAAACAATAAGCTGTTTTTCAATTGACAGCAGCCGCTCTTTCGATTCGTCGGGGGAGCGGCTTTTTTTTCAAGATAAAAGATGGAAAGATGAAAGACAAAAGACTGAAGGATATTAAGGTGTCAGGATTTTAAGATTCCAGGAATGTATTTGTTCGGATTTCTTCTAAAAGAACGTTATAACACAGATCGCCCTGTTGCTTCTGCGGATACCTTCTCTTAACTTAGAGCTTATGAAACGTTACGGGAACAACAGCGGGAAGTCGGGGGTAATTGCCTACGAAACGGGAGAAGAATCGATTGCCGTGCAGTTCGTTACGGGCGAGATCTACCTGTATACGTATGCATCAGCCGGGAAGCGCAACGTCGAGCTGCTTAAAAAGCTGGCAGCGAAAGGCGAGGGGTTGAGCACGTTTATTTCGCAGGTGGTGAAGGGAGGATATGAGGGGAAGGTGGAGTGATTTTGAATGTTTGATCACGTCCGCCAATTGGTCGGGCGGACAAGTGTTGAATTTTTTATTGGATCAGACTGGCGCCAAATGCGAATTCGAATGCTGTATTCTTAAAAAGAAAAAGGACGAAATTAATCGTCCTTATATATAATGCTGTTGGGTTGTTTTATCGATGTTATCCTTGTTTAGTGTCAATTCAATTTCTGTTTTCATATCTAATCTTTCGTTTTCTTTTACCATAATTACTTCATTTTTTAATTTGAAAACTACGTTGTTTCCCTGTACTGTTTGTAAATGAGAATTAAAGTTGAAGAACGCCAATATTACCATCAAAACATATCTCCAAAAATTGGATTTGAATCTGTTTTCATCACAACCCTCGCACACACGCTGTGTATCAGGTTTACATTGTATAAACGAAGATATAACGTCAAAGTTGCCTCGAGTAAAGACCAATTTCAATCCCCGAAAGTGGAAAAAAAGTCCAATTACTCAAGTCGCCTTTTACCTGCCATTTCATTTACGCCGGGCAAACGGTTCCCACACAGGTTCCCTGCATGTAGCGGTAACCGCAGCTTGCGTGATGCGCATCTGCGATAGCTGCTATATTTCCTTCCAGGAGCTGCAGGCCGATTTCGGCCATGCGTTTGGGCAGCAGGATATCGGCATCGAATTTAGAATACGATTCGGCCACACCATTTGAATGAATGTACTCCAGGTTGCCGACCGGTTCATAATTCAGGGACGCCATGTCTTTCACCGCATTGAGAAAAGATACCGGGATATCCGGAATGCTTTCCAGGATAGCGATGAAAATGTAGCTAAACTCAGCGTCGGGCGGAAGAATAGGCACGATGTCGAGGTAATTTTCGTAACGAATATGATTCGGAAATACGTCATCGTAGGCAATAGCAAAATCGCCGTTACCACAATTGGGCCCGGCAAAGGTGATCGTTTGCGTGATCGTGAGCCGGTTCGCATTTCTGAAGTACATCGCCGCGATCGGGGCGATGCCGCCGCCTTTGCTGTGTCCGGTAATGTACAACGGAAGCGATCCGCTGGGATCAAGCGTCTGAATGGCCTGCAGGATTCCCTCGCGGAGCCTGTTGAACGCAAACAGAAAGCCTTCATGTACTTTCCCCGGAAGATGTTCAGCACACTGCGTATCAGCCATAAAATCCTGCGCCCAGTCGAAAAACGAATCCCAGTTCAAAGCAGGAGGGAGGGTTCCGCGGAAAGCCACGATGATTCCCGCATTTGTTTTCCCGATCAAAGCGGCTTCGATCTGGAGATCCGTCACGACATACGGCGTTCCCGTAAATCCGACAGCATCGTACTGGTTCTGGTAAAGTGCCCGGACCGGCGCAGGGAGCCTGTCCAAAGGATTGTAATTGCCGCCTCTGTCCGTGGGGATAATGGCGTAAGCCGAAGCCGATGCGCACAGCAGCTGGCAGGGTAATGTAATAGTATTCATACTGAATAGTGTTGGTTATTAACTAACTATGGGGTAAATGTAGGGAAAATCGTTAAAGTTGACAGTACTATTTTCAAATTAGATTACAAGCGTGAAAACTTCTTTGGAAAGTATGACTGAATCGAATAGGAGTTGAAAAAATCACGGTATTCAGTGACTTTTGATAGCAGCAAAAACGATAGTATTGTCTAAGTATTTTACAAAACACCTTCGCCATGTTCGCTAAAATTATAGAGTTGCTCGATGGTCTCCAATCTGCCGTCGGAACTGAAAAAGTACTTACTTATATTATAAAAGAATTTTCTCTTTGGGTGGGTCTTCCCATCCTAATTGGTGTAGTCGTCATCGCCTTTCAAAAGTTGTGGTTATCACCATCAGAACCAACATACAGACCGGCTGAAAAACAAGACAGACGAGTTAAAGACCGGTCCCGGAATGAAAAGGGACACATCGTAACACCACCGCCTCGGGCTAAATTTGCAGAACCGCAGAAAGAACAATCTAAGGTCGTCATTTATGAGGGAGGAAAGCCTGTATGGCGGTCTGCAGAAATTACAGACACAGCAGAACAATCATCACAGGATAGTCCAGATAAGATTTCTTGATCTTTTAATTACTCCTCCTTTCTTAAACGAAACGTTCCGGCCCCAACATTAACTGGCCTTGTAAAAAAGAAGAGAAAGCGTCTCACTACATTATACTTCCATGAGCCTTCATAATAACCGGTTTCATCTTTGAATACTCCCTTGTAGAAAATAGGAAAGCCTTCTTTGTCTTCAAAAAATGTATTTCCTTTTCCATCTCCATAATGACGACGCTTATAGACTTTATTGAATTCAATATAGATCCCGTTGATTATCCCCTTAATTCCAGCCTCATCCGGACTAGCACCTATGCCACCTATGTCAATTGAAATGCCGGTAAATAAATTATTCGTTTCCTCAATTTCCATCTGAAAGGATAGCCTCCATTTTGATGAGACGAATACTCTTTACCGTACCATAATGTACCGATATATTTACCAGAAAATTTCATGTTCTAAAAGTAGGACTTTAAAAGACTACCAAAATAATCAAAAAATCAGTTTAGATTAAAACTGAAAGAGGGGAGTTCTGCCAGCTAAAAAGTCGAACACACCTTATTGTCTTATGGAGATTTCAACACGCCGGTTCTTTTTTCGACCTTCTTCCGTTTCATTGGAAACTAACGGGATTTCATCCCCTTTTCCTTCAATAACAATATGGTCTTTATTGAGTCCTTTTGTAACCAGGTATTGTTTTACAGCATTGGCTCTGTCTAATGAAAGCGCCTTGTTGTCTGCCTTATTTCCAACATTGTCTGTATGGCCTGTTACTAGGAGTGTTTGGTTGGGATACTTTTCCAGGTGGCGAATAAAATTGTCCAGTTCCGGGTAATTATTTGGTAACAGGATGGATTTTCCTGATTCAAACTGAAGGCTATGTAAAACATAAATATCTCCCGGTGTTAAATTTACGGACGTATCGACAGTGCCTGCTTTCTCAATAATACTGTCTTGAACATATGGATTTTCGTTCTCTTCCAATACAATAGAAATGTCATCAACATAATAATGAGCGTACTTAAAAGCACCGCTAATTTTTCCATGTATCCCGTTATCTTCGTACATAAAAGAACCAAAAGTCATGAACTTCTCTGTACCATTTGCCGTGTAAGTGGTAGAAAGCTCCAGCCAATCTTTTTTGTTGTCGTAGGTACCGGTAAATTTTATTTCAGGCGCAACCAGTAAAATTTCATTTTCAGGAATCGAAAACGAGCTTTTAGAAAATAAGATATTAAATTCACTTACAGTGCCTAACCATCCTTTATCAGCGCAGCTGATATATAATTTAACCGTATACTTTTCGCCCTGTATTAAGGAAGACTTTAATTCAGCCTGGAGGTATTCACGACAATTTTGGGCAATGCATAATCCTGCAAATGCTTCTCCGGAATGTGGCTCTTGTTTGCCAAAGTGGTTCTTGCGCGTTCCTGCTTTTTTCGTAGAACATTGTTGATGATAGTATTCTCCTTTTCCTACCTTATTTGGAATTCCCCAGGAAATCATGCACTCTCGCGCTTGTCCAACATCATTGGGAAGTTTTTTGAATAATTCAAAGCCTGGGTTTGGAACTAAATTAGTTGTTTGAGATAATGCATATTCGAAGGAAGTACAAAAATAAACCAGAGTTAAAATTAATAGAGGGGATGTCGTTCTATTCATGCCGATGGCTTTAGGTGTAATTTTATCAAAGTTAGCTTTTTTGTAAATAGGAAACTTTCAGCAACGGAAAATGAGCAAACCACCAATGTCCCATGATGTTATTGCCTTATGTTAATATAGCTTTGACATCAAACCGAGATTGACGGCAGGAGGGAAGGCCTTCGTTTTTTACCTTCATTTAACGATCAATTAAAAGACTGTCGGAATTGTAACGGCGACAACGTGGTTTTCGACTTAAACAATTTACTGAATGACTGTAAATGCTCAAATCCCAGTTCATAAGCAATTTCACTTACCGTCAAATCGGTTGTCGACAATTTTTCCTTCGCTTTTTCTATCAGCTTTTCGTGAATGTGCTGCTGGGTATTCTGGCCTGTCAGCATTCGCAGCAAACTGCTTAAATAGCCGGGGGAAACGTTTAATGAGCTGGCAATCTGCTGTACAGACGGCAATCCTTTCGAAACCAGGTCATCACTTTCAAAATAATCCGAAAGCAGCTGTTCCAGCCGATCCAATACCTGGTGATTGGCCTGTTCCCTGGTAATGAACTGCCGGTTATAGAACCGCTCGGAATAATTCAGCAAGCTTTCCAGCTGTGAAACGATAATCTGCTTACTGAATTTGTCGATCGTGGAATGATATTCCTGCCGGATATTCCGAATAATTCCGTTCAGTATTTCCTCTTCCTTACCGGATAGAAATAATGCTTCATTGACCGAGTAGCCGAAAAAATCGTACTGTTTAATTGTTTTTGCAAGCGACGTATTCCACAAAAAATCGGGGTGGATCAGTAACATCCATCCCGATCTTTCAATTGGTGCAGTTCGTTCGGCTGCCACGCCAAAAACCTGGTTCGGAGCAATAAAGAACAGCACGCCTTCATCAAAGTCATATTCCTGTTGCCCGTAGTTGAACTTTGCGCTCATTCCCCGTTTCATGGAAATCTGGTAGAATTCAAACATCCAGTTAACCTCCCCGATATCTTCCGGGCGATTAATTGCATTGAAATCAATCACACTGATGAGCGGATGTTCCGGTTTCGGCAAGCCCCGTAAGCGGTGAAACTCGGTAATGGTGCTGATCTTCGTTACTTTCTTCTGTTCCATGGGATGATTAATTGAAAATGGAGAATTGAAAAATTGAAAAGGGATTGAACTCATTTCAATGATACCAATCCTTTTCTATCCTTGATGCATTTAAAAGTAATTCTTTGTCATATCTTCCAGCAAACCGATCTCTGTTGGTTTCCAGCCCAGTAGCTCCTGTGTTTTCAGATTGTCAGCCGGACTGTCGAACGCTATGAAATGGCTCATCCACTCAAAATGTCCCGGAATTTCCTCTTCTGACAATGATTTCAAAGGCAGATCCAGTTTTTCACTGATCAGTTCCGCAATTTTTTTCAGCTCGATCCCATGGTCGCCGATTGCATTGTACAACGCTCCCGGGATCCCTTTTTCAAGCGCCAGGCGGAATAATTTTGCCGCATCCTGCCGATGAACAGCCGGCCAGCGATTGCTCCCATCTCCCGGGTAGGCAGCCACACCATGTGTTCGCGCCTGATGAATGATAAACGGCATGAATCCTTTGTCGCCTTTGTCATGCGTGGAAGGAGCCAGGCGTACAACCGAAACATTCACGCCTTTCCGGGCCAATGCCAAAGCAGCCGGCTCGGAAGTTCGCAACGGAATCTGCAGGACGCTTTCTTCCGTTACCATTCCGTTGATATGCGGCAATCCCAGGATTCCCGCAGTTACAACCATCGGCTTACCGGTCCCCATTAATACGTCACCCATGGTGTTGATTGCAGTTTTTTCCACTTCATTGGAGTTGGCAAAATTCGCGAAATCATGGATAAATCCCGTATGAATGATTCCATCGCTTTCCGAAGCACCTTTCTTCAACGAGCTCAGATCTTCCAGATCGCCCATTACTACTTCTGCGCCCGCATTCCGGATTGCCTGTGCAGATTCCTCAGAACGCGCCAGGCCGAGCACCTGGTGTCCTGCCCGGATCAATTCCTTTACCACAGCCGAGCCCACAAAGCCCGACGCTCCTGTTACAAATACTTTCATCTGATCTTTTTTTGTTTGCAGCAAAGTTCAGCAACAAGCTCAACCCAAATTTAGTCAAACCCGCTGATGATTTAGCCAAAACGATTGGAGCAAGGATTTTCCGCAAAAGCGGACAGATATCGTGGAATTGTGTTCTGTTCGTATAGTATGGAAATCGCGCTGTTTACCGTGTGGATTGGGGTGATCAGCAAGAACATACATCAAATCCCGTTATAAATGACAATTACAGACTTGTCTTATAATTAATGTTATGTTAAATAGAATAACGAAGCAACAATTACACTTATTGTACTACCGGCAAAAAAAAGTTCCGACCCATTCCTCCCGATGTCCGGACTTTGCTATCTTAGCTCTATGCGTATCCATCTGCTCATCATCTTCTTCCTCACGATCGCGTATTCGCTAACGAATGCCCGGCTACAGGATTCTGAGCGATCTCGTATGTTCGGTTAAAGTCTGCCGGCCCTGTACGAATTATTTCTCCCGTGAATGGCCTGTATGCTGTTCCTGAATTTGTACACTACCGATTTCCGGCGCTCAGCAACGCCGTACTGATCTATCCGCACCGGTTAACCGGAACCAACGTCCAGCTGAACACTTCCACATTTCAAACCGAATTAGCATCCGGACCGGTTTATGAGGTTCCTGACACCGATCAAACAAAAAGCCGGACAAATTCCCGTAACAACCTGTACGAACTGATGTTGCACGACAGTCTCGTAAACGCAGCTAAACAATTACCAGATCCCCACAGCCTTTCCGGGAATCTGTATCTGCAGGTAGCCTGTACCCCGTGATAGAAATATTATGTTAAATACAATTCTCCCTGAAACAGCCGGCTTGTGCCGACGGTAATTATTCCTGATTGGAAGGACAAACGTTATGTTCTTTACCTGAAGCAACACCATTAAGGACCGCCGAACCGGTTTTTCGTGCACGGGAACTGATGTACGAAAACTCATCGTCATCCGGCTGCTCCCTCCCCCACTCCCATTTATCCCGATGAGCGCTGCCAGCTGCGGAATGTGCTCCATTTCGTTTACTTTGTCGTCGATCAATTCTATAAAGATAAAGGCAGTTGTCAGCGTCACTTTTCAATGATGAATTCAGAAAAATGGCAGCTGACGCGAACATTCTTACTGAATCGCCTGTTTTAACGATTAATTTAACAAGCGATCACTACGCTTTTATTTATCCTATATTTGAGGCATGTTATCGTTCATCGGGGTTCGTTCATCGATTATTACTGCTGTTTGTCTGCTACTGTTTTCCTGTGAAGGAGATGTGGCGATCGATCGTGTTTACCCCCGGCTGGATCTCGATAAAACTCCGCTGATGCGTTATGCATTCGTATCCGCTATCGATGAAGCGCCCGTGGCTTTTGTCACTTCCTGGAACAACGAAGCACTCAAGAAAGCAGGCGTCCGTTCCATTAGTATGTTCTCCAAAGGCGGTAAAAATCCGGATGACACACTCGAAAAGCTCGTACTGCATTATTCCGGCGACTGGACATCGCTCAACTACAAAGGATTTAAATTCGACGAAATGCCCGCCATCTGGACCAGCGGCAGCATTGTGATCCCCACAGCCAGCTCGCCGGGCGAGATCCTGTTCCAGCGTCATTACGGCATCGACAAAACCCTGAAGACCACCATACAGGGCATCGATGGCGGTTACCGGCTGCTCCGCTACAAATCCGACAACCGCTTCGACACGACGTGGATCTTCGGCACGCTGACAGCCCCCGCAGCTGTTGTTTCCAAGATCGGCAAAACGCTGTTCTCCATCGACCTTTATATGAGGAAAGGCAGCAGCACCCGGGACATCGTAGCCGCATTCCGGAAGCTCCCATTCGATACACGTTCCGTAGCAGCCGCCCAGTGCAGCGTCATCTTCACCGAATCCGGCCGGCCCAGAGAAGCATTCCTGCTCAGCGAAACCTTCAGCCAGGTCGGGAAAACCAAATCCTGGACCTATCGCCCGGACCATTCCATCACTGCTTACCAGGAATGGATCGGCACCTCGGTCGTTAAAGACATGACCTGGGAATATGGAACATCGCAGCTCCCTGAGCGGCTTACTGTCAACCGAAAAACGTATTTTTACCACTACGAATAGCGGTTATGTACAACAAAGAAGAAGTCAAAGCCTATAAAACCACTTTCTGGTCCGGATTCAAGGTCTACATGTCACGCACCCGCTCTGCTGCAGGTTACCGGATGAACTGGCTCAACTATCCTTCCGGGATCAAATTCATCCACATCCGCACAGACGCTGACGAAACAGGCGCACGTTTCTGCTTCGACATACAGGCGAAAGACGAAGGCGTCCGCGCCGTATTCTGGGAACAGATGCAGGAGCTGAGAACCGTGATGGAAAGCGAAATGGGTACCGACGGCATCTGGACGGAAGACTGTCATTCCGACGCTGTTCCTCATTTCAGCCGCATCTCCTGGGAATTAAAAGGCGTAAGTATTTTCAATCCCGAAGACTATTCCGAGATTTTTGCGTTCTTAGAAGACAGGCTTGTTCATTTTGACGCATTTTACCAGGATTTCAAGGATATCCTCGTGAACTTAGCTTCCTAGCCGAATAGTTTATATTTTTGCCCTATGAAAAGAATTTTAGCTACCTGCTTTCTGTGCAGCTCCTTCCTGACAAACCTTCAAGCACAAACAGTTGTTCTTTCCGAAGATTTTCAAAACGGAATTCCTGGTGCGACCTGGACCGTTATTGTGAACGACACCAACACTGTAGATACTTCCGTCAGCGAATATGCTCTGGGCTGGATCTCCGTTACCGATCCCGAGAATCCTGCAGATACCGTTGCGGCCGCCACTTCTTTTTTCAGAACACCGGGACGCGCCAACCGCTGGCTCATCACGCCCTCCATTCTGCTTGGCGCTTACGGGAATATCCTGAAATGGGAAGCCCGTTCCCAGGACCCGAGCTTTCCCGACGGCTACATGGTCATGATCTCCACAACCGACACGCAGATCTCCAGCTTTACAGATACGCTCACACTGATCTATCCCGAAAGCGATTACTGGACAACGCGCGAGATCAATCTCAGCGATTCCGGCTATGTAAATCAGAACGTATTCATCGCCTTCGTGCTGAGAACCTATGATGCTTACAAACTGTACATCGACGATATTTCACTTCGCATAGACGATCCTGTAGGAATTACCGAGCTGGCACAGCCGAACAGCGTTCTTTACCCAAATCCCGTAACGACGAACATTTCCATCAAAGGCGATCAGCCGGAACGCATTAAGATCTATTCCGCTACCGGGCGATTGATGCTCGAGCAGGCTGCTACACAAGGACAATCCATCGATGTTTCTGCCTTCCCGAACGGAACGTATATCGTTGAAATGTCCGGTAAAACTGGAGTTTCACGTGAGCGCATCGTGAAAATCTGAATGGACTAAACCGCTGTTATGAAATTACTCTTACCCGCTTTAGTGCTTCTCCTGATCTGTTCCTGCTCGGGAAAAGCCGACCTTTCAACGCCGGAGAAATTCGTCGACGCCGTGATCCTGAGCATTAATAACAAGGACACGACGATGTTCCGTTCGCTGCACATCGACGGCGACGATTTCGATCAGCTGGTGAAACAACCGGCCAATCAATACCATCTTCCTGCACAGAAGGCAGACTATCTCGCGGAAGTTGACCGTTTGTCAGCCAGTGAGTATGCAGCGATTACCGAAGCAATCAGTGGAATTTCCACTTTCCAGCTCAATCCGTTCGAAAAAGCGGAAGGCGGCAGTCACGAATTTATCCACCGGATCGAGTTCGAGATCCAGACGCCGGACCATCATCAGAAGAAAATCGTGCTTCACGAGCTAATCTTTGTGAAAGATCACTGGAAAGCCGGCGGAGGGATTGTGATCGAAGAGATTTATTGAGGAGCGGACGGATTGAATCCAATGATATAAATTTGAGTGCCACCCTCCTCGTTCCTCCCTCAAGGGAGGATGATAGATCTTTCTCAAAAAAAGACTTTTACATTATCTTCAAGCTATCATTCAACAAAAAAGCGCTTCCAACTGAATGAAAGCGCTTTAGCAAGATTGTTAGCGGATTAAACCTGTCCCAATGTGTCGGCTACGGTTTGAGCGATCGCCGATTTCTCGAAACGGATCTTCGAACCTTCAGAGCTGATGAGAACCGTTGTATCCGTTACTTCCAGGATCTTTCCGTGAACGCCACCGATCGTCAGCACTTTATCACCTTGTTTCAGGTTGCTGCGGAACGCTTTCTGGTCTTTTGCTTTTTTCTGTTGCGGCCTGATCATGAAGAAGTAGAAAACTACCAGCATCATGACGAGCATAATAATCTGCGGCATAACTTTATTTGTTTACTTATTTATTACTTGATAATGTTCGCTTTCACGGTGATCTTCGTGTCGGCCGGCGTCGTATTGGACAATACCGTAATAGAGCGCGTTACCGGCCCGTACTGGAAATCCTGCGTATTGACCTGCGCTTTGATAAATCCTGTTTTTCCCGGAGCGATCGGATCTTTCGGCCAATCTGCAACCGTACAGGAGCACGAACCTTTTACATCCGAAAGGATCAGCGGGCTGTTCCCTGTATTTTCCACATTGAACTTCGCGTTGATCACTTCACCTTTGGCGACTTTTCCTCCGTCGTAAACCGATTCGATCGTCATGGTGGTTTTAAACCCAACTTCCACTTCGTTTTTGGGGCTACAACTGAAGAGCCCAACTGCGAGACACGCTAAAATTGCTATTTTTTTCATTATTTATCGTTCATTAGTCCACGACCGATCTTTCCGATCTTATTTTCTTTCTCCAGGCGGTCGATCGCTTTATCAAGAATACCGTTGATAAAACCGTGACTTTTCGGAGTCGAATAAAACTTCGAAATCTCGATGTATTCGTTTAAAGTTACTTTTTTAGGAATGTTGCTGCACACCTGCAATTCGGTGATGGCCATTTTCAACAGCAGGATATCCATTTTCGCAATGCGGTCGATCTCCCAGTTTTTCGTCAGGTCGTCGATGAGCGCTAAGTTCTCCGAATCCATGGAGATCGTTTTGCGCAGCAACGTCCGGATAAATCCCTGCTCGTCTTCCTTATCCTTGTACAGCGGCATGATCTCGATCTTTCCTTCCGGCGTAACCGTTTTGAGCGTCTTGATCACCATTGTGCAGGCCAGGTCGATATCGTCGAGCCAGTGAATGCTTTTCTCTTCGAAGAAATGGTACAGGAAATCCGAATTTGCAATATCGGCCTTGAAGAGCGCGATCGCAAACTGAATATCTTCATCCAAACCTTCCACCCCATTGTTCATGAAGGTAAAGTACGTTTCATCTTCCTTCATCTGAAGGTAGATCTTGCGGAACATTTCGTGATTTTCATCACCAATCCAGTTCACCGAGCGATCTTCCGATGCGCCGCGCAGCTCGTAAGAATTACGCAGACTTTCGATCACCTTGCTGTTGATGAACTTGAGATTCGGATTCAGCTCTTCTTCCGTCGGGCGGATCTTCTTCTTGTTCTCTTCATTCCGGTACTCGGCAATATCTTTCAGTTCGCCGAAGCTGAGCAGTAAGTATAGGTAGAGGTCGTAGATACGCTCCACAGACGTCATAAGCTCGTTTTCCGTTTTTTTCAGACTCTCTTCGTCCGACTGGAAATATGCATATAACGCCTGAAGAACCTTAATACGTAAATGTCTTCTGTTCAGCATTTTTAGTTATTTCAATTATAATGGAAGTTTAACCGTTCCGATTGACTGAATACGTTCTTCAGCCATTTTGTTTGCAATCTGATACGTAGGAATATTTTCCGTTTTCGAACGGTCAACGATATTCCCGATCGTTGTGTAAATTTCTTCGGCTTTGCCCATTGCCCATGCAGGCAGCAAGCCTTTCACTTCCGAATAGCAATTGATCACACCACCCGCATTCAATGCGAAATCGGGAGCGTAAATAATTCCTTTGTCGACAACAGCCTGTCCGTGGATCTTTTCATTCGCGAGCTGATTGTTGGCAGCACCGGCAATGATGGAGCACTTCAAACGGCTCAGCGTATCGTCGTTTACCGTTGCACCCAATGCACACGGAGCATAAATATCCATATCGATGTCGTAGATCTCATTCAGTCCAACGACTTTCGCGCCGTATGCGTTGGCAACGCGCTTCAGCGTATCCTCGTGAATATCCGTGATAAACACTTCAGCACCTTCCTTTACGAGACTTTTCACCAGGTATTCGCCGACGTGGCCAACCCCCTGAACGGCCACCTTCTTACCCGCAAGCGAATCAGAACCGAACTGCGCTTTCGCACACGCCTTCATTCCAACATATACACCGTGAGCCGTTACAGGAGAAGGATCACCGCTTTTGCCCGGCAAACCGACAACGTGGTCCGTTTCCATATTCACCCACGTCATATCGAGCGGCGAAACACCCACATCCTCCGCAGTAATGTATTTTCCGGCAAGCGAGTTAACGAATTTCCCGAAGCGGCGGAACAACGCCTCCGACTTCATCGAGCGGGAATCACCGATGATCACCGCCTTTCCGCCACCGAGGTTCAATCCCGAAATAGCGTTCTTGTAAGTCATTCCTCTTGAAAGGCGCAGCACATCCGTGAGCGCCTCCATCTCATTGTTATACATCCACATACGCGTTCCACCCAATGCAGGGCCCAGAACCGTATTATGAACAGCAATGATCGCCTTCAAACCCGTTGCGTTATCGTTGCAAAACAACAGCTGCTCGTGGTTGTAAATCCCCATCTGAGCAATAACCGGATTCTCAGTAAAATTCAAATCCTTACTATCCTTAACTTCAAACATGCTTTTGTTTTTTGGATACAAATTCAATGTGAATGGCTAATTTTGCAGGGCAACTAATGGCCGCATTCACGGCGCAAAAATAGGAAATTTATCGCATGAAGTCTCTAAGCTATCTGAACAAATATTTTTACAAGTACCGATGGCGCCTGTTACTCGGATTCATCTTCCTGGTAATAACCAACCTCTTTGCCGTTCAAATGCCCGTAGTCTTTGGCGATGCAAGCAATGAATTCAAGGAATCCATCTCAAAAGGCAAAACATTCGACGCTATTTTCTACACCTCTCTGCAGTTTGCCGGCATGTACGTGCTGATCTCCGTCTTCAAGGGAATCTTCCTGTTCTGCCAGCGCCAGACCATCATCGTTTCCTCCCGCCTCATCGAATTCGACCTGAAAAACGAGATCTACGAGAAATACCAGCAGCTCGACTACACCTTCTACAAATCGCAATCGACCGGCGACCTCATGAACCGCATATCCGAAGACGTTTCACAGGTGCGGCAGTACTTAGGACCCGGCATTATGTACACCATTAACCTTGTCGTGCTCTTTCCGCTGATTATCTACCAGATGCTCGCTATCAACACCGAGCTCACCATTTACGCACTCGCCCCGTTACCAGTGATGGCCGTGCTGATCTATTTCGTTTCCAGCAAAATGAACGCGCTGAGCAAAGCCGTACAGAAAGAACAATCGCAGCTCAGCACCATCGGGCAGGAAACCTTTGCCGGCATCCGCGTGATCAAAGCCTACATCCAGGAAAAGCAAACCAGTGAGCGCTTTAACAAAAGCTCCGAATCGTACCGCAAGAAAAACATGCAGCTCGTGCTTGTCAACGCCTTATTCATGCCGACGATCTCGCTCCTTATCGGGATCAGTACACTGCTCAGCATTTACATCGGCGGACTCCTCACCTTTCCCTACGATGCCGCCGGACATTCAGCCATCACCACAGGCGACATCCTGAAAGTGATCCTGTTCGTGAATATGCTCACATGGCCGTTTGCAAGCGTCGGCTGGGTCACTTCCATCATTCAGCGCGCATCTGCCTCCCAGCAGCGCATCAATGAATTCCTGATGATCACCTCCTCGATCAAAAATCCGACAATCGCCGCGAATCCACCGCTGGAAACCATTCGTTTCGAAAACGTATCCTTCCATTACCCGAACACACAAACCGACGTACTGAAAAACATTTCCCTCACCATCAACAAAGGCGAAACCATCGGCATCATCGGCCGCACAGGTTCCGGGAAAACAACCCTCTCCCATTTGCTGCTGCGTCAGCTCGATCCAACTTCCGGACACGTCAGCCTCAACGGCGAAGACCTGCGCGCCATTAACCTGCAGCAGTACCGCAAAGAAAGCAGCGTTGTGCCACAGGACGTTTTCCTGTTTTCCGACAGCATCGAAAACAACATCGCTTTCGGAAGCAACGAAGAAGTGTACACACACGAGCGCATTGAAAAAGCCGCAAAAGACGCGCACGTCCTGCACAACATCCTTTCCTTCGAGCATGGATTCGAAACCCTTTTAGGCGAGCGCGGCGTTAATCTCAGCGGCGGACAGAAACAACGCATCAGCATTGCACGTGCACTGGTCCGCAACCCGCGCCTGCTCATTCTCGACGATTGCCTTTCAGCCGTTGACACCGAAACGGAAGAAATTATCTTACGCAACCTGCAAACCCTGACACAGGAAGCAGGAACAACAACCGTTATCGTTAGTCACAGGATCTCATCGCTGCGCAACGCTTCGAAGATCATCGTGATCGACCAGGGCGAGATCGTTCAATCCGGCAATCACCAGGAGCTGCTTGCCCAGCCGGGATTGTATGCGGAAATGTATGAAAAGCAATTGATGGAGGATAATCTCAATTAGCAATTATGAATTATCAAGGAGACTTCGCAAAATTATTTGAACTGAAAATTAATTAGTAGATAGTAAAAGACTGTCGGTCCAGGATGCATCCCGGACGTTCGACATTTTATTTGGAATCTTGAAATCTAATTAACTCCTTTGATGCGCTTGTAATGGTCCAGCTTGTCCTTGATAAATGTGATCAGCTCCATATCTGAAGCGGTTTTAAGAAAATCCTCGTTGATGGACAGGAATCCTATAAACTCTGCAAATTCTTCATCCGAAAGCTCGATCACATCATACGCCACATACAACTGCAGCAATTCCTGCAGCACTTTCTGCTGTGAATCCGCATATTCCATGCGCGCAACAGCAGCCTTCGACTGTTCTTTCTGGGAAAAACGCTGATACAGCGCCGTGATCGGGCTCTGGAAAGCCTCCAGCCCGGTAATCGTCCTGGTTTCTCTCAACGCAAGCGTAGCACGCTCTTCCCGGATCTGCTGCAGCGTCTTCAACGGCTTCACCACATACTCTTCCAGCTCCGTAGCCTTCATAACTACCGCATATTCGCACAAAAACTGGCAATTCGAATCGGGAACCACGCGGAAACCGACCATGTAATAGCCTTTAACAGACAGCGTTATTGAATCATTCGCATTGGCATAGACACCAAACGAACCGTCAGGCTGACCAAAAACCCCCTTCCCAGTCGTACGGTTAACGACCATCAGGTTATAAAAAGCCTGCGTCTTTGTTGTATCGATCACACGGCCTTTCATCCATACACGCGAACAAGTCTGTCCGAACGACACAGATGAACAAAGCAAAGCCAGAAATAATAACAGTTTCATCGAACGAATATAATTTGAAAAACAGTTTCCTGTTGCGTTCAGTTACTAATTAACACAAAAACAACAGCTTTATTGCTGGTTACATTTCTATATTTAAACAGTTACTTTTTTATCCACATTTGTAAACAGGGTTTTTACCTCTAAAAAATAATTTTCATCCGGTTGAAATAAGCAGTAATTTTGCAGCATGAAAAGAGTGGTTGTCGGACTTTCCGGCGGTGTAGATTCCAGCGTTAGCGCATATTTGCTTCAACAACAAGGCTATGAAGTCATTGGACTATTCATGCGCAACTGGCACGACGAAACAGTTACACTTTCCAACGACTGCCCGTGGATCGACGACTCCAACGACGCACTGCTCGTTGCCGAAAGCCTCGGAATTCCGTTCCAGGTACTGGATCTTAGCAAAGAATACAAGGAACGTATCGTCGACTACATGTTCAGCGAATACGAAGCCGGGCGCACACCCAATCCGGATGTGCTCTGCAATCGCGAGATCAAATTCGACGTATTCCTGAAAGCTGCGCTTGAATTAGGCGCAGATTACGTGGCGACCGGCCATTACTGCAGGAAAACAACCTCCGAAGACGGTATTCATCATTTACTGGCCGGACTCGACCCGGGGAAAGACCAATCCTATTTCCTCTGCCAGCTTTCTCAGGAACAGCTTTCCAAAGCGCTCTTCCCGATCGGAGAGCTTCAGAAACACGAAGTACGTACTATTGCCAAAGAGATCGGGCTCGTAACAGCCGACAAGAAAGACTCCCAGGGACTTTGCTTCGTAGGAAAGATCAGCTTGCCGGAATTTCTTCAACAACAACTTAAAGTAAAGAACGGCAAAGTCATTGAAATAGAAGAAACTAAAGATCAATTCAAAACATATCATTCACTCGACCGGAGCCTTGATAACATCGAATTACTGAGTGAGCCGTTCGTTTTCGAGGAAACAATGGGAATTCCTGTTGCAGACCATATCGGCGCACATTATTACACGATCGGGCAGCGAAAAGGACTCCACATCGGCGGACGCCCCAATCCTTCGTTTGTAATCGGCATCGACACAACAGCGAATATCGTTTACAGCGGACAAAAAGAAGATCACCCCGGACTGAACCGCTGGGCATTGAAGATCGAACCGAATGAAATCCATTACATCAATCCGCTGCATACCTTAGCAATCGGCGAAAGCAAAAGCTACAACGTACGCATCCGCTACCGCCAGGCATTTCAACAGGCAACACTTATCCGCAAGGAAACAGGACTTTACATGCTATTTGAAGAAATTCAGCGGGGAATCACACCCGGACAGTTTGCCGCGTGGTACGAGAACGATGAGCTGATCGGCTCGGGAATTATTCAGCAGTAGGAAAATAGCTGTCGAAGGTAAAATCATCGTAGAACGTCACGATCTTGACAACTTTCTTCGTTCCGGAGCTTTCGGACACACGATTTACCTGTAATTTATTGCCATAAGGCGCTTGCTCCTCGTCTTTCATTACCGGCTTCAGGATAACTTCCGGTTCATTTGTTATTTGTCTGCCTGTGAGCAACCAATGCGCCTGTACTTTCGGGAAAGCAAGCAGGATCTTCTCCAGGAACTCGAAGCCAGGCTTATTGCGACCGCTCAGAACATGACTTACATTGGAACGCTGCACGCCGATCTTATCAGCAAAGGCACCAGCCGAAAGCTTATGCGATTCAATTACCATCCGGACCCTGTCTTTGATTTCCATTTTACAAATGTAACAACTAATTAGTTACATTTATCATTTGAATTAATGTTACAAATGTAATCAACGCAAAAAAGCCATTCATTTCTGAATGGCTTTTGCTATAAGAGTACCTAAATCGATCAGTTAGCCTGATAGTTAAAGAATACAGATGTCGATTTTATTTGCGGCAATGCCGGGCCAAATGTTACCAGGTCCATTAATTGAGCGACCTCGCTAATAGACAAGCTGCTTTGTTGCCCGAGCTCTTTGTGACGCGCTAATTTATGTTTAGCGAGTGTTATTGCATTGTTGATCATTGTTAATTCCATCTTTAAAAGTTTTATACCAGAGTCAAATACAACCCCATTTACGGAACTTTTGTAATTCGGTTACAAATCACATTATTTTTTTTCAATTTCTATTCTAAAACATGAAAGCTTTGCTTTAAACAAGTGAATAGATTACCAATTAATTAAACTGATTAAGATCAATCCGATTCTTCCAGACTTTTGTAAACTACATTCTGTACCAGCCAGAAACAGATCAGAAATGGAAACACCACGATCTTCAAAAAGCGATTAAAAAAAGAAGTGTTCCTGAGCGTGTGCGTTGTTTCTGCTGCCGGTGAATCGTCCGGATAGAGCGCTTTTCCTTTGTAATACTGCATTGGTTTCGTTTTGTTGCAAAATTCAGGAAATAGATCTGCGGAGAGCGGTTGATTCTGCCGAAAGAACCCCATTAAGCAGCTGTAACTTTTTTGCTTAATCATTAAGCTTATCTCAACTTAATTCGCTTAATTAGCAGTATGCTTTCCAACAGTTTTCAGATGGCGCTAAAACGCTTGTTCACATTATTTTGCGGACAAGAAGCCTGGCTGTGCTGGACAATCAGCAAAGAAAGCTCGCTCAAAACAACAGCTCACGATAGTTCAGAAGCCACACTGGAAGAACGCGTCCTGCTTCGTCAGCTTGCATTCGATGAATTGGGGAAAGCTATTCCCGGTCCGCACCACGCGATCTTTCAATTATCGTCCGTCAATTGCATTTTAGACAGCCGAACAACCGTATTTCACCGTTTCAGCATACAGGATCAGGTTATTATCATCGCCTGCGCAGACGAACTACTTCCCTCCGGCACCATTTTAACAGCGCTGCTGCAGGATCAATGGAAAGAATCCATCACGAGGCAGCACCTGGCCAAACACCTCGCGCAGCAGGAAGAGCGTATTGAACATGCCGAAACTCGCCTTGCTGACTATCAGAACAACTGGAAGAAGCAGGTCAACCAATTGCTGGAGAGCTGGCGTCAGCTCCAGGCGCCCTTTTCCATTGAATTCGATGCCGATCTCGCCGATTGTTTCCTCGATGAATTCGACACGCATACAATCAGCGCGCAGCTGGACGCATCTCTTGCCCTGCAACAATTCATTCAACCCGCTGCCACACATTTTTACCTTTCCAAAACAAGCCTCACAACCATCGATCAGCCGGCAGCTACCCCATCGGCTTCACTTACCAGCAATCAGCGAGCAGCCATACTGCTGGATAAATACGAAGAATCGGCCCGTGCGGCACAACGAAAAGGCATAACCGTCAGCGGTAAAACGATCGCAGAGCACCTGCAACCTTCCATTTCTCCGCCAGCCATCACAGATGCTCTGAAAAAGAACCGCAAAGCGATCAGCGCGCTTATTCACCAGCATCCGGAGAAATGGCTACTCCTGCGGAAGTACCTGAAACCAGTTAAAGAATTGCATGAACGAGGCGGTGTACAATTGACAATGGTCAATTGACAATGCACAATTGGCAATGCACAATTGGCAAGAGACAATTGAATAATTGAAAATGTAAAATTGAAAAGGAAAAAGGGAAAAGAATGGTCTTCAGAGGCTATTCATTTCGACAGCTCTTCGTACGCCTCCCGGATACCAAGGAATTTCTCGTGTGCTATTTTGCGGATCTCTTCAGAATCCTTCATAAACTTATCCGGATGATAGAGCATAACAAGCTTTCTGTACGAGCGCTTCACCTCTTCCTGCGTAAACGGATCACTCAATCCCAGCACCTCCGCATACCGCGTTCTGCTGGAAGATGTCGACGTACGTGACGAAGCATTGCTTTGATGAGATTCACGCGCTCTTTTCTGCCGATCAACATATTCATCCACCAATTTATCCAGCTGTGACTGCTCAATACCGAGCCGGACACCAAAAGCTTTGATCACCGCATATTCCCCTTCATTCAGCGAACCATCGTAAAACGCCAGTCCGGCGAGGAACTTCAGAAAAATCAAACGATCACTTTCACTCAAGTGCTTTACAAGCCAATCAACCAGTGATTTAACCGTAACCGGATTTAAGAGTGCTTCCTGGAACGATTCCCGGAAATCGAAATAGCTTTCCCGGAAATAATGCTGAAAATGCGCATTGATGTAGCCTAACTTTCCGATCATAGCCATTTTATCCCGCCTGACGATCAACGAAGCAGCAGACAAATAAGCCATCATCAAATGCTTCTCCGAAAACTCCAGCCTGATAGGGAACACACCATCCATCCAGTAACGGTTCTGCCTGCGGTACTTTCTCATTGTATAGAACAAAGCCAGACCGGCAACGATAAAAGGCAGGCAATAACAGAACACCAGCAACCAGCCGTGCGGCATATCGCTTATGTGCCCTACATGAATCCTCAAACAATACTGAACAGCAAGCCTCATCATCCTACACTTAAGGTATCTTCAAAATATTCGTACGCCTGCTGAATTTCAAGGAATCTTTCCTTCGCCCGCGCCTGCTCGGCCCGTGATCCATTCTGGAACTTATCCGGGTGATTGATCATTGCCAGCTTTCTGTAAGCCTTTTTCACCTCCCCGATCGTACATCCAGGATTCAATCCAAGTACTTTCGCCGCTTTTTCCCTCCTGTAATCAGACGGGCGCACGGCAGAAACCGTTTTCCGCTCCTGCTGCATACGTTCCGCCTTTAATCTTCGCTGACGATCGACCAAACCATTTAAAATCATGGCATCGACCTTCAAACCAGCAGCGACCACCGTCAGAATGTTCAGCTCACGCTTTCCAATCACCTGATCGAGACTTGCGAGTGAAACAAAAAACGCCAGCACATCCTTCTTGTCCTGCGGATCCGTCATTTTCTTTCCCAGCCATGCAGCCACCGATTCCGGTTTCAGCGGCGTAGTGACAGCCGATCTCACCGAATGATTGATACCACCGGTTATTTCCGGGTACCGTCGCTGGAGAAAATTAGCCAGGTATTGCTGCTTATCGACATAATTGCGCTGATCGCAGAGCAGAATACTCACCGAAATATTCAGGATCGCTTCATAATGATTAATCCTTCGGTTCCGCATGATCGGAGGGAAAATTCCCCTGTCCCAGTAACGACTATTGTACAGATTGAACAAAATAAAGCTTCCCAGGACCACCACCGCGACCACACTACCAAGTATGACACTGATCGTTTCTTCCCGCTCGGCTTCGTATTCACGCATCTGCCGCATGATCTCCTGCTCCGAATTCATGCTGTTAATAACAGAATCAGCCAGAACGTGCTGCAGCGAATCAGCTACGAATGCAAGCGAATCCACACTATTCATCAGTCTTTCGGTACAAGTGGATAAATCAGGTGCTCCAGTCCGTTGAGCTTAATTTCATACATCAATCCAAGCTGCTGCCCGAGCTTTCCCGCAGGAAAACCTTTCTGATGGTACCAGACCAGGTAATTTTCGGGAAGGTGCACGAGGTAACGCCCCTGGTATTTTCCATAAGGCATTTTAGTAGAAGCTAATTTTATGAGCTCGTGCTGATCCATTACTGATGGTTGCGTGTTAAACTGAATTCAGACCGCCGTTTACGGCCTTCAAGATTACGAAAAAAAAGCCGTTTATGCACTTTTGATAGCGTGTTTAGCCACAAAAGACACACAAGAGCCCATAGTAGTTTGGCGTACAGAAAGAACGTCTGAACACGCAGGTGACGTACGAGCATTCAAAATCTTAGTTATTCGGGAAGTTTTATACCGTTACAATTTTACTTTTGTACAAATGAACGACAAAAAACCAACCATGACCTACATCAAAGGATTTGACGGGCTTCGCGCCATTTCCATATTACTGGTGCTGGCAGCGCACCTCGGACTGGAATCCATCCTGAAACCACTTCCCATGCTGGGCCAGTATTATAACCTGATCTCAGGAAACACAGGCGTCATGATCTTCTTCACCATCAGCGGATTCCTGATCACTTCCCTGTTGCTCACCGAAAAAAAGAACACCGGGCGTATCCACCTGAAAAATTTCTTCATCCGCCGGTTCCTCAGACTCCTTCCCCCGCTCATTCTGTTCTATGCCGCAGTACTCTTCCTGATGGCCTTTCATCTCCTGGAAGCCGATTATACAGCAGTAGCCCTCTCCTTCTTCTACCTGTATAACTTCGCGCCGTTTACCCATTACACCAACGAGCTTTCGCACACCTGGTCATTAGGCGTAGAAGAGCAGTTTTACCTTATCTGGCCTTTCCTCATCAACCGGATACGCACGCACAGCACACTACTTTTCGCTTGCGTGATCATCATCATTCTTTGCCTTATCGGCCGGGAAATTTTTCTGCAATCGATGATCCGTGGCGAAAACACCTATAACCTCGGACAGTTTTTTTACATCAGCCGATGGTTCATCCCCGCTTGTCTGCCCATTATGACGGGCGCGCTGACAAGCGTTCTGATCTTCAACAGACAGGAACTTATCAGCAAAGTCTTTCATCGAAATTACGTCATTCCCGTGCTGGCTTTTTTACTGTTCATCGGCCAGGTCTTCATTCCCTCCACACAACCGGGCGTCAACAACGTTCTGCAGCCCGGCCCCGGCATCATTGCACTTACACAACCACTTTCCGTTGCCGCCTTTTTACTCTGGATCTACTTTAACCAGGACAGCCTGCCCGTTCGCATACTCGAATTCAAACCCTTTGCCCTTTTGGGGAAAATCTCTTACGGAGTGTATGTTTACCAGGGATTGTTCCTCACCAACGGACCGACAGGCCACTTACCGATCCAGCATTATCCGCTCAATATTCTGCTCGTTTTTGCGACCGCACTGCTCTCCTACTTCTTCTACGAAAAGAAGATATTGCGGTATAAAAGCGCTTTTACGAGTCGATGAGAGCCGGTAGTCTATTAGTCTGTAGTTTTAGCCGGTAGACCTCCGGGACGATCTTTAGCTTCTTCAGCGGCTGATCATGAAGTAAATTAGCTAAATTACTACACGAGTAAGCTCTATCATTAAATGAGTTTGCTCTATCACAAAACGAGTAAGCCCTATCATAAAACAAGTAAGCTCTATCATTAAATGAGTTTGCTCTATCATAAAACGCACAAGCTCTACCATAAAACAAGTAAGCTCTATCATTAAAGGAGTTTGCTCTATCATAAAACGCACAAGCTCTACCATAAAACAAGTAAGCTCTATCATTAAAGGAGTTTGCTCTATCATAAAACAAGTAAGCTCTATCATTAAATGAGTTTGCTCTATCATAAAACGCACAAGCGCATTCACCGGATTGAAAGCGGGAAATGGAGAGCCAGGGAGTTGGGAGTGGGAGAGCTCCTGGTTAAGTTTCATTTATTCCCTCCCACTTTAATTCACACGCAAGAGGAAAGGCAGACCGTAAAAACCGTTTAGGAACCCACTAGTCCATCGAAAAAAGTTACTGCGGGAATGACATCTACCGTGGTATAATTCCAAAATTGATTTACATTCGCCCGTATAACTGCGGAAAGTTACCGATTACTCATTGCCGAATCCGATCAGGCAACGGGTTACGTTATTTAACCGTTACTTTGAAAAAACTCTAAAAACAAGAACTATGCTGAAAACATACCTGGCAGCAGGCTTACTTTTCACAGCGTTTCCACTATTCGCACAGGAACCGGAAACAGCCGACACAATCGTTACCGAAGAAACAACCGTCGAAGACCCAATGGAGGAAGACAATTACCCGCTTCTTTCCGGAACATTCAAGGCAACCCGTATCATCAACGGACATTCGACCGAAACCCTCAACAAAGGCGAGCTTGAATTTCGCGTAGAGCACCGTTTCGGCGATTTCGCAGGTTCGAACGGCGGCGTACAGCAGTGGTTCGGACTCGATAACTCCTCCGATATCCGCATCGCGCTCGAATACGGCTTAACCGATAAGCTGATGATCGGCGTTGGACGAAGCAAAGGCACAGGTCGCCCCTACCGCTCACTGCTCGACGGACTCGTTAAAATGAAGATCGCCGAACAGGGCAAATCGCCCGTTGCCATTACCGCACTGGGCATGATGACCTATACCTACATGAAAGCGTCCACCAACGAGTACGACGTCGCCTATTTCCCGGAGCAGGCCTACCGGTTTGCCTATGCCACACAGATCAACATTTCCCGGCAGGTTACACGCCGGTTCAGCGCAGCAGTGATGCCGACATTCGTTTACCGCAATTACGTAGCAGCCGACGACGTTAATGCTTTGTTTGCCCTCGGAGGTGCCGTTAAATATGGCATTACCAAGCAAATGGGCATTATTCTCGAATACTACCACAGCTTCCATGACGCGGACATCCGGAAAGATAACATGCAGAGCTTCGGAGTCGCCGTTGAATGGATCACCTTCGGGCACACCTTCACCGTCAACCTGACCAACAGCAAAGGTTTCGGCGAAACACAGTTCATTCCCTATACCTACGAAAACTGGCTCAAAGGCCAGTTCAGGCTCGGATTTACAATAGGTCGAATCTTTACACGCGGTTAAGTATGAAAACACTCCTTTTTACCTTCGCGCTTGCCGCACTTACAGGACTTTCAATGAAATCCTGTGCCAAAGAAAAAGTTCCGGTACAGATCACAACAGACATTACAGACACCATTTCATATAGTGAAAAAATTCAGCCGCTGATCGACATCAACTGTGCTACCAGTGGCTGTCACGATGCAGGAACCGCACAGAGCGGCTACGATCTTTCCACTTATGCCGGAATCAGCACCAATGCCAGCGATATGCTCAACGCCATGCGCGGACAGAACGGCTTTACCCAGATGCCATTCGGCAGCCCGATGCTTGCCGACAGCTCCATCCTGCAGTTCGAAGCGTGGATCGCCCAGGGGAAACTTGACAATTGACAATTACCAACCAGTATGGCACGATCCTTCGTTATGACTGAGCCGGCCACCGTAAACTTTAAAAAAACAACTATGAAAAAAGTATTTTACCCGATGCTCGCAGGATTACTTCTCGTATCCTCTGCATTTATGTCCGTCACTTCACAGGAATGGAAAATCGGTGACGACCACCTGATCAAATTTTCCAGCAAAGATCCTACAGGAACGTTCTCCTCTTTCAAAGGCAACATTAACTTCGACGAAGCAGACCTTGCCAAAGCGAAATTCGACCTGACGATCGACGTTAATTCCATCGCCATGGGCAACGGGATGAAAAACAAAAAAGCCCTCACCGAAGAATGGTTTGACGAAGCCAAATACAAAACCATCACCTACGTATCTTCCGCCGTTGAAAAATCGGGCGACAGCTATAAAGTGACCGGAACGCTGAAAATGAAAGGCAAATCAAAAGTGTATCCCATCACCCTGAAATTTGTCAAAACGAGCACAGGCGGGAAATTCACCGGCACCTTCAACGTGAGCCGTAAAGATTTCGGCGTCGGGAAACCTTCCGAAGTCGTTCCGGATATCATGAAGATCGATTTCTCCGTTCCTGTTACGAAGAAGTGATTTCAGGATTTCAGGATTACAGGATTTTAAGACAGCCGGATAACAGATTAAAACCAGGAAGCCATGCTTTTTAAGAAATCGCTTTTCCTTGGAATCGCAACGGCTGTACTTTCGTCGTTCGGAGCATTGCTCTTTGCCCGGTTCTACAACACTACCATTTTCGATTACTCGGGTATACTGGGCTATTTGTCTATTGCGGCAGGCTGTACATTCGTAGCTGTGTTCGCCAGCGTAGCTTTCTGGACAGCAAGCATGGTACTAAAATCATGGGGAGAATTCATTTTCAACTTTTTCTTTGCACTTGGCTCCATGGCAACCATTCTGTATCCCATGGACGCAACTATACCCGGAGACGAGTTCGGCTACTTCATGGTATATGCCATGCCGCTGCACTTCTTTCCCGTTCTTTCGTGGATGACGCTGAAACCGCTGTTTTTCCGGGGAAAGTGGAACACTGAACTTTAAAGCCACCCTCCTCTTCCGATAGAAATCGGAATCCCTCGAGGGCGAATTGCCTAGTAAAGCGCACACCCGCAGCATTTTAAGGCTTTTTTCTTTCCCTTCTTTTTCCATTGCCGAAAAAGAAGCAAAAAGTCTAGGCCGTAGAACGCTCTCTTGAAAACTACGGGTCGTTCCACTGCATGAATCCCAAACTCGCCACGCCATTCACGGATTGTTTTGACAAACAATCCGATGGCTGAGCTCAAACAGGGATTCGGCGACGTTTCACTCCCTTGTTTTCTTACGAGATTGTCCTAAAGGCCGGATATCGTTCAAGATTTAGATCCTAGGAGCGATTGTGATCATGTAACCAACTCATTGGTAAACCAATTACCGAAAACTAAATTCAGCCATTGTAGAATCTTTAGAAGATCATCGAAGATGACGGATCCTCTATAAATAAAGGCTTGTGCTATCCAATAGGAAATCGCCCCTCAAGGGCGGATGGACAATTTTATAAAACAAAAAGTCCGGAATTGCTTCCGGACTTTTTTATGATTGGTCGTATTCTTATTCAGGGATCCGCTTCAGTGTGAGCAGCAGGTATTTCCAGAATTTCTGTACCGAAGAGATCTGCACACATTCATCGGGAGAATGCGCTCCGCGGATATTCGGCCCGAAGGAGATCATGTCCATTCCCGGGAACTGCTTTCCGAGAATACCGCATTCGAGGCCGGCATGACACGCTTTGATCTGCGGCTCTGCGTTAAACGTTTTCCTGTACAGATCTGCCATCAGATGCACGATCGCCGAATCCGGATTGGGTTCCCATCCCGGATATTCGCCATTCTGAACAACGGCCGAACCGACGCTCTCGAAAGCCGTGCGTACTGCATTGGCGACATCCGCTTTTGTCGACTCAACAGAGCTTCGCTGCAGCGACTGTGTCATGAACTTCCCGTTGGAAACAGTGATCTTTGCCAGGCTCGTTGATGCTTCCACCAATCCGGCAATAGCTGGGCTCATGCGGAAAACACCATTCGGAACCGAATAGACCGCACGCATAATTCGCTCAAAATCATCGTGTACAATAACTTTATCGGAAGCAGCTATTTCGGTAATCGTCAGCTTAAATTCTTTCTCTATTGCGGCGTATTCTGCTTTCAGAGTTGCTTTAAAATCTTCAAAAGCCTGCAGGAATACTTGTTTTTCATCCTTTAAAACAGCTACCACAGCAGTCGACTCACGCGGGATCGCATTGCGCAGGCTTCCGCCTTCAAGCGAAACGAGGCGAAGATCAACCAGTGAAACAGCGTGGTACAACAAACGATTCATCCACTTATTGGCATTTCCGCGGCCAAGGTGAATATCCATTCCCGAATGTCCGCCGAGCAAGCCCCGGAGACTGATCTCAAACGACACAAAACCGGCAGGCATTGGCTCATACGCGACATTCATCGTCGTATTCGTATCAATTCCGCCGGCGCAGCCGATCGACAATTCATCATCGTCCTCCGTATCGAGGTTCAGCAGGATCGTTCCGGATATGTTTTTCGGATCGACCTGCATAGCGCCAGTCATTCCTGTTTCCTCGTCGATGGTGAAAAGCGCTTCAATAGCAGGATGCGGGATGTTATCCGAAGCCAGCACAGCCATGATCGCCGCCACACCGATACCGTTATCGGCACCGAGCGTCGTTCCGTTGGCACGCACCCAGTCACCGTCAACCAGCATTTCAATGCCCTGCGCGTCGAAATCGAACACCGTATCGGCATTCTTCTGATGCACCATGTCAAGATGCGACTGCATCACGATCTTCTGACGATTCTCCATTCCCGGAGTCGCCGGTTTCTTAATGATCACATTGTGGATCGCATCTTCGATCGTTTCCAGGCCTAATTTCTTTCCGAAATCGAGCATGAACTGAATCACGCGCTCCTCCTTTTTAGAAGGACGCGGAACAGCATTCAGATCAGCGAAGTGATTCCAGAGTGCTTTAGGTTCTAAGTTTCTTATTTCCATGTTAATTCTATTAATAATCGTGGATTTCCTCCCCCTTAATCTCCTTCCGCCAGTTGGCAGAGAGGAAACGGATCATAGTTTCAAAATGCGCTCAATGTAGAGTTTCTCCACTTTTTCGCGGGCCCACGGAGTTTTGCGCAGAAATTTGAGACTCGATTTCACACTCGGATCTTTAAGAAAGCAGTTGATCGGAACAAGATAGCCCATGTTCTCCCATCCCAGCTCATTTTCCAGCTGCTTGACAATTCTTTCGAGCGTAATTCCGTGCAAAGGATCGTTCGACATCACTTCACCAGTTTGCGGTACTTGATTCGTTTCGGCCCGGCGTCGCCAAGGCGCTTTTTCTTATTTTCTTCGTATTCGGAGTAAGATCCTTCAAACCAGACCACCTGCGAATCGCCTTCAAAAGCAAGAATGTGCGTGCAGATCCTGTCGAGGAACCAACGGTCGTGACTGATTACCACAGCACAGCCGGCAAAGCTTTCAATTCCTTCCTCCAATGCGCGTAAGGTATTGATATCAATATCATTGGTAGGCTCATCCAAAAGCAATACATTAGCTTCCGTCATCAATGTCATTGCCAGGTGTAAACGATTCCGCTCGCCACCGGAAAGCACGCCGACCTTCTTGCTCTGATCCGAGCCTGCAAAGTTAAATTTCGACAGGTAAGCACGCGTATTGAACTTCTGATTGCCGATCTCGATGAAATCATTTCCTCCGCCGATTACTTCAAAAACCGATTTCTCCGGGCTAATATCCTTGTGCGTCTGATCCACGTAGCCGATCTTCACCGTCTCGCCCACTTCAAACGAGCCTTTATCGGCCTGTAATTCTTCCATGATCATTTTAAAGATAGTTGTCTTACCCGCACCATTCGGCCCGATAATACCAACGATTCCCGCAGGAGGAAGCGAGAAATTCAGATCATCGTAGAGCAGCTTGTCACCAAACGCTTTCATCACATGATTTGCATCGATCACATTATTCCCCAGCCTCGGGCCGTTCGGGATCGGGATCTCCAGTTTCACTTCTTTGTCCTTGAGGTCTTCCGACATCATTTTATCGTAGTTCGCAATACGCGCTTTATTCTTGGCGTGACGCCCTTTCGGGTTCATACGCACCCATTCGAGCTCGCGCGCCAGCATTTTCTGACGTTTCGACTCCGATTTCTCTTCGTCTTTCAGGCGGTTTCCTTTCTGCTCGAGCCAGGACGTGTAATTTCCTTTCCATGGAATACCTTCTCCACGGTCGAGCTCCAGGATCCATCCTGCCACATTGTCAAGGAAATAACGGTCGTGCGTTACCGCGATCACGGTTCCCTGGTATTGCTGCAGGTGTTGTTCGAGCCAGTCGATAGACTCCGCATCCAGGTGGTTGGTCGGCTCATCGAGCAGCAGAATATCCGGGCTTTTCAGCAGCAGGCGGCACAGCGCAACACGGCGCTTTTCACCACCGGACAGCGTTTCGATCAGCTGATCATCCGGCGGACAGCGCAACGCATCCATTGCACGGTCGAGCTTCTGATCCAGTTCCCATGCATCCAGCGCATCGATCTTATCCTGCACCAATCCCTGGCGTGTGATCAGCTTGTCCATTTTATCCGGATCGTTGAGCACGTCCTCGTCCATGAACATGTTGTTGATGTCTTCGTATTCCTTCAGGACGTCTACCGTTTCCTGCGCGCCTTCCATTACCACTTCCTTCACCGTTTTCTTCGGATCGAGATCCGGCTCCTGCGCCAGGTAACCAACCGTATAGCCGTCTGCAAAAACGACATCGCCCTGGTAAGCCTGATCAAGTCCGGCAATGATGCGCATAACCGTGGATTTACCGGAACCATTCAGACCGATGATCCCGATTTTGGCGCCGTAATAAAACGAGAGGTAAATATCTTTAATAATCTGTTTTCCCTGCGGTGTTACTTTAGATACACCGACCATGGAAAAAATGATCTTTTTATCGTCTGACATGGTATTTTAATTTGAAAACGTAAAGATAATCGACAATTCACAATTCACAATGATCAATTGACAGTTGACAATGTACAATTCACAATTCGGAGGCGCTAAAGCGCTAAGATTTATGGAATGATCAATTGATAATTATCAAGTATGAATTATCAAGTCTTTCACAACATTGAATTTGCACTCTGAACTTCATTCAGGATTCCCGGATACGGATCAGAAACCGCCCAGCGACAATCCCAGCATGGCCACGATAAACAGGAGCACATAAATAGAAACGATCACAATGGTGAAGATACCCAGGAATTTAAACATGGATTTAAGGTTCTCAAAACCTTCGTCTACCGAAAACTGGCGCGTTTTGTCAAGGCCTTCACGCATGTTCTTCGCAAAGCGGTGCATGTAAAGCGTTGGAAAAATGTACACGATGACCGATCCGATCGAGATCAGCGATTCCAGTCCTATATGTCCGAATTTAGTAAGGAGCACCAGTGATGAAATGCCCATAAGGCCAATGGCGATAAAGCCCATAATAGACAGAAAATTCGCCCATTTGGCCGCTACAAGGAGAAATGCTTTTGCTTCTGCCGAGATTTTTAATTCAGATGACGTAGTGGTAAACTCACTGTCGAGGTTTTCTAACATAGTAATTGTAGTTTGAGTTGTTAAATATACAAATCAATTGACAGTGAACAATTGACAGTTGACAATGAGCGATTCGTCAGATCAGCTTCCAGATCCAGCCGGCCAGCATTAGTCCGGCAGAAAAAACGAATAGCCGGACGATCCATTTAGGCCCGTTCTTTACAGGTCGAATGAGGTGAATGATCGTCAGCACAGCAACTACCATAAGCGGAAGAAGCGCCGGAAAAAGCAGAATGCTTTCGGTAATATTTCCCTGCATGAGCGCCATAAACGAACGCTGAGCACCGCAGGAAGGGCATTCCATACCAAACGATTCTTTCCAGGAGCAATCAATCATTCAAGAAGCGATTTACCAACCCGGGGACCGGCCAGATAAGCTTTTATCAGAAACGAGCTCCGCTGAGTCCAATTGCAATCGCAACGAGGAAGAACGCAAAGAACAATGCAGATAAAGACGTTCCTACAACACCGCATACATAGCCTGCACGGGAAGTTTTGTAAGAATCTTCGTATTTCTCAGGATTGGACAAATAAAGCGCTTTGTCCTTTTTATGCAGCACAAGCGTAATAATACCACAGATCAATCCCGGAACACCGTAAAGAATACAACCCACGATAGAGATGATCCCAAGCACCAATACTGCGGTTGCATTCGGGAGCGTCCCCGGTGTTGAATTGTTTGCATTTCTTCCCGTGTCTAGTAAATCTTCCATATATTCTTTATTTGAGGGGCAAATCTAATCAAAAAAAACTTCCTGCGGGAAACTTTGCTGAATGTTGAGTTTTAAATGTTTAATTGGCCGGATCAGATGGACTGCGCCACTTTTTCATTCCGGAAAGATTGAGCGCGTACAGGACAATGAATCCAACGGGAACAACACTCCCGATAACCGTAAACACCAGTGAAGGTCCGTGGACTTTCTCAAGAAGAATAGCAACGTAAAACGACAGCATTACCAGCGCAAGCTGCCCGGCAAGGTAGATCAGGAATCCGATTTTGTTCAGGTGCCACATCAGGATCGATCCGATTGAACAGACAACCGGTGAAGCCAGCCCGACGAGAAACCAGGCATTAGCTGCATTCTTCATCATTACGGCAGTCGTTTGTTTTCCGCTGATAAAGCTATAGACCAGCAGGATCAGCGAAACGCCCGACCAGATCCATGTCAGTATGCACAGAATACTCAGGAAGCGCGTTCGTTTTGGCAGCAGCGTGGTTTCGAGCTCATCAACGACATCGATTTCCCGGAAATCGTCCTCTTCGTTCATTACCACCGCATTTTTTTCCAGCTCACCATGTACAGCCCGACAAACAGCACCTGCATGACCGCATAACCGGCTACGTAGTACGTTTTCGGCGGGTCGAAGGGAGCGATCATTCCATAGATATACGCCATCATTGCCACAGGGATGAGCTGGCCGACAGCGTAGATCAGCAGTCCTATCCGTCGCATTCGCCACATAAAAACAGCACCGGCGAAACTCACAAAAGACGCAGCAATACTGATCTTCATCAGTGAATATTCGAGAATTCCCGTTTCGTCGAGGTGATAAACAGAGCGCTCTATATCACTGACCTTATTGATATACAAGGTATAGTACAGAATGGTTACCCAGCTTCCGATAAAGCTGGCAACGCAGATCACCGTCAGGAAAACAGTGCGGTCGTATTCTCTTTTTTCAGTATGAAACTGGTCAACAATATCCAATTCGTCCATTCGGGCAATTATCTGACAATTAGTTACGCATGTGTTTCAGGTTCACGGCATACATAATAACGAAGCCGACGGCAAAAATGGCCGCTGCAATACTGCTCAGAATCATCGCAAATCCCATGTACGGAATATCTTTCAGGATGCTGTACATTCCGAAGAGCGAAATAAACGGCAGTACCTGTCCCAGGCAGTAAACGAAAAATCCGACTTTTTTGAGGTTCCACATAAGCAAAGCTCCCCCACCACAGATCAGGCAATTCCCGATCGAGAGGTAATTCGCAATGACGCTCCATTTCTGAAACTCCGCCATGTGATCGACGAAACCTTCCAGCACCGGATTCCCCGCGCGTTGCATCGTCCCGATCGTACGGAACGCCTCTTCGGTATTTCCGGCAGTGAACAAGCCGTAGGCTGCGCTCAAAAGGCCCAGGCCGCAGCTCACAAACGTAAGGATGCAGATTACGGTGAGGAAAACAGGCCTTTTTGCTACAGGCTTCTCAAACGATTGGTCTAAATATTCTGACATATACTTTCTTTTTATACATTCCTGTTTAAACAAAAAAACCTCCCCACCGGAGCGGAAAGGTTTTTTATATTAAAGACAGTTGATTATCTCATTGCTTTAAGGTTCACAGCGTACATTACGATAAACGCAATTGAGAAGATAACGCTGAAAGAGAATCCTGCATACATGAAACCAAGAACGATTGCGATAACCGTTGCTGCAGTGTACAGGTAGAAACCTGATTTTTTCAGTTTCCACATTTGGATAACACCTACCAAAGAAAGCAACGCCGTAACGAAACCACCAATGATGTAAGCCCAGATAATACCTGTGCCTGGTGCTGTTACTGTACCACCTGCTGCTTCAACGTTCGCCATAGCGCTTTCAGCAACACCCATAAGGCTAAGTGCTGTTACGTATCCGATGATCGCAAGACCAATTCCTACGAAGGAAAGGATACAAATTACTGTTAAAAATACTGGTCTCTTTCCAGCCTCTGTGTTTACATTGTCTAATGTTTCTGACATACTATTAAGTTTTGAGTTACAGGACGAATATAGTATCTATTTCGGTTGCTTATTAATTTTTGTTAAAAACATCTGCTTTTTTTTAATAACATTTTTTTGTGGGAAAGGATATTTAAGTGGTTGACAACCCCTCTGCACGTGTTGGAAACAGGGCGTTTCGAGTAGGAAAACAACTTTTCGTGCTTCCCAAAACGCAAAATAATGTATCTTTCGTTCATTAAAGCTTATTTATGAAAATTGTCTTTACACTCGTACTTCCCGCAGTCATCACACTGTTTGCAGGCTGCTCAAAAAAAGCGATCGAATACACCATCGAGGGAATCGTCCGGGACGAATCATTCGGGTCGAAAGCTGCCGGAACCACTGTGGGACTCTACCAGTTCACGCCGGGAACGTCAGGCGATCCGACGTTTGTGACATCTGCCGTGACCGGGGCCGACGGCAAATACTCTTTCACCTTCAAACGAGATAAAGTAGAAAAATACCAGCTGGTGTTCAGTAAAGACAATTATTTCTCTTCCACACAGGAATTTACGGTAGAAGACCTCGATGTCAAGATTCCGAAGCTGTTCCTGACAGGCATACATGCCAAAGCATGGGTAAGGCTGCGATTCGTTAATCCCGATAGCAACGGAAGCGTTAAGATCGTAAAGACAAACGGGAAATCCGGCTGCGACGAATGCTGCTCATTCAGTGAATTCACGCTTTATCCAAACGTTACCGACACTTCGCTCTATTGCATCAACAACGGTAACTCGACTTACAGCTACCACTGGTTCCGCCTTCAGACATCACAAAACGGAGAAGCGTCTGTCGTGACCGTTCCGTTCGATACGACAGAACTGGTGCTGAATTTTTAGTCTTTTAGTCGATAGTCTTCAGACTAATCTTCTTCCTCTTCTACATCGTCGAGGGCGCTGCGCAACTCCTGTCTCAGCTGACGGTTATAGGTTTCCATCAGGTACTTGAAGTAATTCGGCGTGCTTTTCGCGATGCATTTCGTATACAGTTTCAAACGGTGCTCGATGTGCTCCTGCAGAGCTTCCTGTACCTTGAGCGCTTTTTCGAAGTTTTTGGTCAGGCGCAGAATTCCTTCGCTGTGATTCTGAAGCGACAGATCTACCGCCTGCTTTCCTTTATCTCCTTTATCGATGCACTCGTAATAGATATCGCGCATATTGAACGACTCCAGGTGCGACGTATCGACAAGCGTTTCCAGGTGTTTCGGGAATTCGAACTCTACTTCGAACTCGAGATCGTCGTCTTCCGACAGGCGGGATTCGAGGAAACGGTCCGGGAAACGGAAAGCATCCTGCCAGTTAATGTAATCCTGCCAGATCCCGAAACGGCGAACGTTATTTCCGAGGTCGATCAGCTTAAACTTATCTTTATTCGGCAAACGGCGCGATCCACGGCCGATCATCTGGTGATACAAGGTAAGGGAGCGCGTTGCGCGGTTGAGGATGATCGTATCGACCGTCGGTTCATCGAATCCTGTTGTAAGAATTCCTACAGAAGTCAGGATCGCGTCCGGTGTATGCTTGAACCAGTGAAGCACATCTTTTCGGTCCTTATCGCTGAAGGTCGAATCGAGGTGACGGATCTTGTAGCCGCGTTTTTTAAACGTTTCTTCCACTCTCAGAGATGTTTCGATCCCGGAGTTAAAGATCAGGGTTTTATTGCCTACCGCTACTTCTTCGTAAGCGAACAGCAGTTTTTCCTGCATGAAATAGTTGCCGTAAACCAGCTCGCTGCTGCTCACGGTGAAATCACCGTTGGAGCCGATCTTCAGGCCGTGCAGGTTAACATCGTAGGTAAACGTTTCGGCATCCGAAAGATAACCGCCCTGGATGAGCGATGAAATGCTTTCACCGACGATCAGCTTGTTGTAATGGTCGTTGAGCGGAAGTGTCTTATTGGAGCTCAGCGGTGTCGCTGTTACACCAAGGATATTCGCCCCGGCATAGAACTGGAAGATCTTTCTGAAACTGTTGTAGTGCGCCTCATCGACGATCACCAGGCCAACACCGTCAACGAAATTCTCATTCTCCTGCAAACGGTTGTTAAGCGTTTCCACCATCGCAATGTAGCACGGGTAATGGTCTTCGTCAATGAGGTTTTTCACCTCACTGCTGATCACTTTATTACCGATGCCAATGGCATTGAGCTGCTTGGACGTTTGTACGGAAAGCTCGATCCTGTGTGTGAGGATCAATACTTTTTTCTTGGTCTTTTCAATGTACTGGCGCGCTACTTCCGAAAAAATAACGGTTTTTCCACCACCCGTAGGCAGCTGGAAGAGCAGATTAAAATCAGCGCCATTTTTTTCCAGCTCATCAATAATGATGGAGACCGTTTTTTCCTGAAAAGGGTATAATTTTTTTGCTTCGAACAACTCAGCGTCTATCATATTCATGCGTCAAAAAGGGGTACAAAAGTACTGTTCTTTTAAGGAAATGGCAACTTCCCGTCCATCTTATTCTGAAATGGGCTTATTATTAACGTTTAGCGGTCTTTTTTATTGGATTTTCTGCAAGCCCGTTACGAAACGGCAATTAGCATTTCATAACCAAAAAAAAGACAACATGCTCTTTAGTTTGCTGCCTCTTTTTTTAACTTCCTTCTATAACGAGTTAGCTGAACAGTAAGATACCATAGGGGAAATAAGAACAACAAACCGGTTTGCTGCGCGCAGGATCAATGAAAACAGCGCACAAATCAATCAGTTCCCTAACAGGCATTATTCTTGTTTAACTTCCTGAAAAACGCAGATTATGAAAACACGTAATAATAAAACAGCTCAGAAAAAAACGACCATCAGTCACTTCGACTCTGCTTTGCTCCGTTTAGGACACCATGTGCTCCCACAGCAGCAGCCGGTACTCCAGGATCTGAAAAAGTGCTAGAAATCGAATCCGCCGCCGTTATTCGATGGATCGGCGGCCGGTTTCTTCGGCTGGATCAATTCAGTCCTACCAAACTTATAGCGGACGCTCAGGTACAGCCTGCGCGTCTGCCATTTCATCTCCGAATGCTGCGAGATCGTAGCCTGGCTTACATCAAATGAAAAGCCCTGTGTATTGAAAATATCCGATACGCGCATGCCTACCCCCCATTTTCCTTCTTTAAACGATTTATCTGCCGAAAACTCCACTGATCCGCGTGGATTCATGCGTCCCTGTGCGGTAACGGAAGGAGCGCTGTAGCGGCCATTCACCTGCAGAACGAGCGTTTTCTTCATCAATTCCACTGTGCTGGAATACTTCATGCTGAACACGAATCCTTCGCGGTTGAAATTCGTCGTTGCATTGTCATCTGTGTAAACGATGTAATTTCCATTCGCAGAAACGGTGTTCTTCCAGATCGGGAAAGGACGCACCTGCAAAACAAGCTCTCCACCGGTGCTACGGCTGTTGTCGACGTTTGCAAAGGTACCAGCCGACGTTCCGTCTGCATAGAATACTTTCACACGCTGGATCACCTGGTTGGAGAAACGCTGGTAAGCGGCAGCCGTTAATGACCATTTTTTATTCACGAGCTCGTAGCCAATATCGAAGGAATGAATAAATTCCGGGCTGAGCGCCGGATTTCCGCGCCGCAGGTTGTAAGGATCGGCGTAGCTCGTAAAAGGATTCAGGTTGTCGGCAGAAGCGCGGTTGATGCGTTTGCTGTAGCCCACGGAAAATTCGCCTTTTTTAAACGGTGCATAGCGCACGTGCACCGATGGAAAGACATTGAAATACTGATTTTTGTACTTTTCGCCCGTCGACACGAGGTTAGGCTCCTGGTAGCTTTGCTCGAAGCGAAGTCCGCCCTGGAAGCTCATTTTTTTATACGTACCGGCCAGGATTCCGTAAGCGGAATAGATGCGCTCGGTGTATTTGTAATTGAAAAAAGCGAGCGTGTCGGGATTGTAGCTGCCGAACGCATCGCGCGCATCTGAATGCGTGTCTACGCCCATGTTCCGGTGAATGAGCTTGAGCCCGCTTTCTGTGCGCCATTTTCCTTTGATCATGCGCACAACGTCCATCGAAAGCGTAGTGATGTTGTTCTGTTCTTCGTTGAAAAGCCGCTGACTGGTCGATGTCGTATCGGAAGGAACGGTATACGATTGATTGTAATAGCCCTGGTTAGCGCCGTTTCCGAGCGACTGGAAAGCATTCCAGTCGATGGATCCTTTGTCATCGCGGAACTCCCAGTTATAATTCAATCCGAAATCGAGGTTCTGATTCTGTCCCGGGTCGTACGAAGAACGGTTCCAGAATCCGAGCGTATCGGTTTCACTGAGGTAGCGGAAATTCGTCTGCTCGCCTCCCCTGTTGCGCTGGCCGGTATTTCCCGAGACATTCCACGATAAGGTATTGCGGTCTTTCAGGTAAATATCCATTCCGAGCTTGAGCGTGTGCGATTCGCTGAGATCCGTACCGAGACGACGCTGACGGAAATACACCACGGAATCGCCGTAGGTCTGCGTCTGATCGCTGTTATTGTTGCGGTAGCCCTCTCTGTAATCGTAGGCATAATTCCCGAAAATATTGAAACGCGTATTCCGCGCGCTCAGGGAAACAGCGCCGTTGTAGGCATTCCCCGTTGCTGCCGAAAGATTGACCTGTCCGTTCAGTCCGCGCTTAATGTTCTTCTTGAGCACAACATTAATAATCCCGGATGTTCCGTCGGGATCGTACTTGGCAGAAGGATTCGTTACGATCTCGATGCGCTCGATGCTTCCCGCAGGAATCCCGTCGAGCAGGCTTTTGCCGTTTCCTCCGGATAACGAGCTCGGACGTCCGTCTATGAGGATCGTTACATTTCCGTCGCCGCGTAGGCTGATCTTTCCGTCCTGGTCTATTTCAACGGAAGGAACGTTGTTGAGCACGTCATTGGCCGATCCGCCCGTTACCGAAATATCTTCGCCGACATTGTAAACTTTCTTATCGATGCCGACCTGTAGCAGGTTCTTTTCGCCTGTAACTACAAATTCATCCAGGTCTTCATTTTGCGTCACACCTTCCAGGGCCAGGGAAATCGTTCCCAGCTTGCGCAAAGGCTTATCGGCAGAAAGCTGGATATTCGGAATGAATTTTTCCTTGTAGCCCACAAAGGTAACCCGTAGGAAAAACGTTCCGGAGGGCAGGTCGTACAGCGCAAACTCGCCCGCCTCACCGGTAAAAATTCCGGAAACGATGGATGAGTCTGAAGCTTTGCACAAGGCGATCGCAACGTACTCCATTGGCTCTTTCGTGAGCGAATCGAATACATGGCCGTCGATCGACCCAATGGGCTGAGCGGGCTGTTTTGACTGAGAAAAGGATACGAATGTAAGTTGGAAGAAAATGAAAATAAGGAAAAAACGCATGTCAGCTAACCGGGTTTGAAATGTTGAAATAAAACGGCGACACTACAAAAGTAGTACCAAAAACAGCCTGCGAGGGGCATTTTTACTGTCCCTGCGCGTTTTCACACGAGTATGCGTTTCGGCGTTAATGATCCGTTATAACGACTTCACCGGTCACCATCCTGGCAACCGGACACTTATGAGAAATTTCGCGCAATTTCACCTGCTGTTCCTCACTGAGATGCGCGGGGAAAGAAATGGTTTGTTCGATGACTGTTCTTTTTTCTTCGGGATTCAGCGTAAGCGTGATGCTCATGCCTTCGGTGTCCCACTGCCTGCGGCGTGCAACCATGCGCATAGTAATGAGCTTACAGCTTGCAAGTGAGCCTAAAAAGAGCTCTTTGGGATTGGGCGCCAGATCGTCGCCACCATGTTCTTCGGGTTCATCGGACAAAATAGTATGCTGACGCGCAGATGTCGTAATGTCATAGTTACTGCCGATCACCGCGGTGACCTGCAATTTTACTTCAGCTGACACTGGCCGCGCATTTTGTCGAGGAGCTGGCTGAGCTGTTCAGCTTCGTCGTCCGTGAGGTTCTGCGCAAAAATGGAAGCGTCTTCCATGTCGATGTCGATCTTTGCAAGCAGCTTCAATCCTTCTTCGGTGATGGAAACATACACCACCCGCCTGTCGGAATCACAGCGCACACGCTCCATGAGTCCCTTTTCGATGAGCTTGTCCATTAAACGCGTCGTATTCGGCGAGCGCTCCACCATGCGGTCCTTCACATTGTTGACGCTGATCGGCTGCTTTGCACCGCGAAGAATGCGCAGAATGTTGAACTGGGCCATCGATAAATCGAATTGTCCCATATAATTGTTGTGGTACTGACCAATAAAATTGGACGTATAGCGCACGTTGACCACTGCTTTCTGTTGCACGGATTTGAATTTAGCCTGAATAATTTCTGCGATTTCCATAGTACAAACTTACTTACCACGGTAGTAGTTTCAAAGTGTTTCAGGTTATTTAACATAAGCAGCAGATCAGGGATGGATTTGAAAACCCATTTCGCAACTCCGGAATGCATTCCGGAGCAACCTAACAAGGTTTTGAATCAAATCCAGATCTACGAATTAAAGCCACATCATCTGGAAATCCGTCAGCGACGGAAGTTCTTCGAAATGAATGATAATCTCATGCTTTCCGGGCAGCAGGTCGATGAAGTTCCGATCGAATGTTATTCCCGTTTTAGCGGAATACACCCATAAATTGCGCACAAACGACGTATTCTTCACTACGATAACAGCTGTTTTCGCCGCCGGATCGATGGATGTAATGCCGATGCGCACACTTTCTGCCGGAGCGGGAACACGCGGCTGTGCGGTGTGCGTAAAATTACGCGTCAGCATAGTTCCCAGCTGATCGTTCCAGGAAAAGCGAATGTGGTAATCCGACGACTGAAAAGGCGCCAGCTCCAGCGCGAATAATTCCTGTACGCGCGGCTCCATGACGGCAAGGTTACACACGAACGTATCTTTCACCGTTCCTGCCAGGTCCAGTACTTCCGCTGTAATTTTACAGGGAAAGCCGGCATAAACATCCGACACCAGGTGAAAGCGCTCCCTGCCGATCGTATCGACTTTGGCGAGCACAGCCACATCACGGAAATCGTCGCGGACCACATACTGCAGCGCTTTCCAGTTCCCGAAATAGTCGATGCCCGACCACGTAGGCGCCGGCCAGCAATCGTTGAGTTGCCAGAAGATCGTTCCACTGCAGCGCGGCATGCCTGTACGGTGTCCGCTGATCGCCATGCTGACAGCCGTAGCCTGCGTGAGCTGCGAATAGTAGACAAAGCGCCTGAAATCCGTTGTTCTGCCATATAGAATATTCGCATGTTTTTCGATCATTCCGTTTCCAACGTAGCTTTTCTGATGATGCTTCATCACCTTGCTCGTCAGGCTCCACTGGCTCGTATCGCTGAATGTGAGCAAGGTCGAAAACTCCGGAAAGGACTGAAAACCATATTCGGAATTGAACCGCCCGGTTTTCCGGCCGAAATCCTCTATCGGGTCTTTTCCGTGCCAGACGCCCCAGTAATGCATCGTTCCATGATTGAAATATTCGTCTTTGCCCCAGTTGCTGAGCGGCGAAGTGTGTACATACGGCACATCTGTCCATTTTGCGACCGTAGCCGGAATCGTTCCTTTAAACAGCGCGGCATAGTACTGATCGATCAGCTTAATATCCGCTGTTTTGAGCTTGTACTGCTCCACGAATCCCCAGTTTTTCCAGGCTACATCGACCTCGTTATTACCATTGAACAGCACCACGGAAGGATGCGAAGCGATACGCGGCACCTGCTGATCGAATTCCTTCTGAACATTCGCCAGGAACGCCGGATTTCCCGGATACATAGCACAGGCGAACATAAAATCCTGCCAGACCATGATGCCTGATTCGTCGCAGGCCTCATAAAACGCATCGCCGGGATAATAGCCACCGCCCCAGACACGCACGATGTTCAGGTTCGATTCTTTCATCATGGACACATAGTTTCTCACCTGTGCGTCCGTAACGCGCGCCGGGAAAATATCCTGCGGAATATAATTAGCGCCTTTGCAAAAGATATCGCGGCCGTTAATACGGATCGTATAAGACGTTCCCCACTGATCTTCTGCCTGGATGAGCTCCGATTTACGAATTCCGAAACGCAGCGTGCCCGAGCTGATCTCTTCCCCGGAAAGCAGGCTTAACGTCCATTGATCGGTATACAGATCTTGCGCACCGTGTCCGCGCGGCCACCACAATTGCGGCGAAGCGATGTTTTCGGAACGTCTGAGCACGCCGTTTTCGGCTTTCACTTTCTTCTGCCCGAAAAGCTTACTGCTCCAGATCAGCGAATCGCCGCTATGCTCGCGGAGCACCAGCGAAAAATCCATCACGGCATTCGTTTCCGTGATCTCCCGGGTCGAAACATTCGTACCGGTCACACGATTTTCCCCGTAGGCAATGATCTTTACAGGCTTCCACATACCGATGGTCGTGATGCGGAGCGCCCAGTCCCAGCCAAACTGGTACTGGGGCTTTCGGCAATAAGGGGCTGCAGAAACCTCGCCAAGGTCGTTTGGCGAAGGCAGGATCACTCCTACTTCCGCCATGTGTTTTTTCTGGTAAGCCACCGGCGATTCAAACACCAGTTTCACCTTATTGACACCAGCTTTTGCCTGTTTTTTAATATCGAAGCGGTAAATCACATAGGTATTTTCCGTAGAACCGATGTATTTGTTGTTGATATAGATCTTTGCGTAAGTATCCACATTCGGCAATTCGATGTCGAGGTGCGGACTTCCTAGATCTTCCTTCGTCAAGGTGAATTCAGCAGCGAACTCCCAGTTATAGCGCTCGATCCAGGTGAATTTATTTTCATTTTCACCAACAAAAGGATCCGGCAGTTCGCCTGCCTTCATGAGCGATTCCTGCACAGATCCATGCGTCCCGAACGGGATCCATTTACCTGAAACAGGGTGTTTGAAGGTCCAGCTCAGCGGCAATTCCTGTGCGGTCGCGCAGCAGGAGATCATCAGCATGAAAAGCAGCAGCCGGCACATATTTACGATTCGCGGTTAAATGGCGCGTCCACCATCAGCTTTTCCTGGGGAGTGTGCAGCGCGTAATTAAATCCGTTGAAAACCGAATACGCGCCTACTCTTCCCTTCTTATCTATGGCCAGGAATCCGCATTGCAGCCCTTTCATGTCCTTGTGCTTGCTGATGAGCCGTTCCACCGTTTCCTTACAGGCTTCTTCCGGCGTTCTTCCCTGGCGCATGAGCTCCACAACGGTATGGCTTCCTGCGATCCGGATGATCGATTCACCCAACCCCGTAGCAACAGCGCCACCTACCTCCTGATCGATGAACAATCCGGCGCCAATGATAGGCGAATCGCCCAGTCGACCATGCAGCTTATAAGCCCAGCCCGAAGTCGTGCATGCCCCGCTGATAGTGCCGTTGATATCTATTGCCAGCAAACCGATGGTGTCGTGGTTCTCATGATTGATCTCCGGATGTTTTGCCAGTGCGGTTTGTTCTTTTTTCCACTCTTTCCACTCTTTTTTCACTTCGGGAATCGGTGTTTTAATGGTATCGAATTTATTTTTCAGCGCATATTCTTTCGCGCCTTCGCCAACGAGCATTACGTGCGGCGTATGTTCCATAATGTGCCGCGCGACGCTTACCGGGTGCGCAATTCCTTCCAGGAAGCCAACCGCTCCGCAGCGCGAATCTCCATCCATAATGCAGGCATCGAGGGTTACATGTCCGTCGCGATCCGGCATTCCGCCGATACCAACGCTTCTGTTGGTTCTGTCTGCTTCGGTATGGCGTGCACCGGCTTCCACGGCATCGAGTGAGCTTCCGCCACTCTCCAGCACTTTCCAACCCTCGTTATTGGCATCGAAACCATGATTCCAGGTGGAAATAATGACCGGGCTGTACGCCATCAGGAACCTTTCGGGCTCCGCTTCCGGTTGCTGCGCCGGAGCGCTCCATAATGATTTGGTAATTCCGGCTGCAACTCCTACAACTCCTGCTTTAACGAAAAAACGGCGCTTCATTTCTTATTGATTTTTCAATTCATTGGCCAGCCAGCGCTGAAATTCCCCTGCATTTTTTGCGTGCACGGCATATTCCTTTGCAAAGTTGTGCAAACCGTCGTAATTCGGCTGCGCGCACATGTACAGGTAATCGTTGTCATCGCGGTTCAGCACCGCATCGATCACACCTGTGGGCGGCATAGAGATCGGCCCCGGAGGCAGGCCGGCATAGAGATACGTATTGTACGGACAATCTTTCGAACGGTGTTCATACGTTAATCGCTGCACACCTTCGAGCTGGTCATCCCAGCAAAATTTAAACGTAGGATCGGATTGCAGCTTCATGCCGGTATTTACGCGGTTCAGGTACAATCCCGCGATAACCGGCCATTCCGATTCAACTCTCGACTGCTCGCCGTAGACAATCGAAGCCAGTGTTACCGCTTCGGAAGGCGATTTAAGACCGACTTTTTTCAATTTTTCCATGCGCTCAGGCGTCCAGAATTTTTTGAATTCATCAGCCATGCGCTGCACAAACGCCTCCTTGCCGGTGTCGTAGAACATTCTGTACGAATTCGGCATGAAAAGCGCGGGAACGGTTTCGGCGGTAAAGTCATATTTACCGAGCACTTCGTTCGACAGAATGTAATTTTCCAGCTCCGTGCTATCGATCATGAGGTTTTTGCTCACTTTCGCTGCCATCTCGTGGATGGTTTTGCAGTTATTGAAGGTCACAACGACCTCTACTTCAAAAGCGCCGCTCTTCAATGAATTGCACAGATCCTTGTAGCGCGTCTTTGCAGGAAACGCGTACATTCCAGGCTCTATATTCTTATTTGTAAGCTCTTTAGACTTCGCCACCGAAAGAAAGAAATCAATATCATCGATCACACCTGCTTTCTGCAGATCTGCGCCAATCTCTTCCAGCGTCCTCGTATTATCGATCGCTACACGCACTTCTTTGTTATTCGACGTTTTACGCACGTACGACATGGCTTTCGTCCAGTTAAACACCAATCCGACGCCGATGATCATAACGGCGACCGCTGTGATCACTACTCCTTTGTTTCTTTTTTTTCCAGCCATTTCTGATATAATAATTCGTCAATCCATTCATTTTTTTCCAGGAACCAGTCCTTGCGTCTTCCGACCTGTACGTATCCGGCTTTTTCGAATAGCGAACAGCTCGCAGCATTGTCTCCGTGCACCGAGCAGTAGAGGTTGTGAAACCCGAGAATCTGCCGCACATAGTCTTCGAGCAATTCCAGTGCTTCGAGCGCATAGCCGCGATTCCTGTATTCCAGCTCGGCAATGAGCACGCCCACCGCAGCGCGCGAATGTTTAAAATCGGCGTTATAGAGGTCGATCGTCCCGACAGGCTCATCCGTAAGCACATCACAGATCATCAGGCGCAATTGTCCGTGCGAACGAATGTGCTGAGACTGATCGATGTATTCTAAAATGGAATGGAGTGAAAAAGGAACTTCCGTACCGCTGACTTTCCAATGCCTGGGATCATTTTCCCATAGCATCAGGCGGGTGGCGTCGTCCTTTTCAACGGGACGCAATCGTACTTTCTGACCTTTTAGCCTCATGTAACTGCTCTATGCGCTGCATTATTTCGGAAACCGTGTATTCGGGAATTCCCGCATAGTCTCCCGTCAAATGTACAGCAAAAACCTGTTTCATACTGCCGGCCTTTTCTATTTCCATTAACAATTCCGAAAGCTGCTTTACGCTATCCGGAACACCAATAACCTGTTTCACAGGGGTCAGACACGTTGCACTATTCATTCCCGCGCGTTCAAATTGTTGAAAAATGGTCGTAAAATCGACGGTAAAAGGCCTGTCGGAAAGATCCACGAGCACCAGCGGGATCTGAGCTCTTCTGGCTTTACGGACCATCGCCAGCACACTTTTCTGGATTTCCGCCTGCCTGTATGTCAGGCTGAAATAATTCTGCCCGCGCGAAATACCGATGTGCGGAGGTATCTTATCGGCGTTCCAGATCCAGAGATACGTTCCGGAAACGATTTTTTCCGGCCATGAATAGATGAGCTGTCGAAAAGAATAGGCACTCATGCGGTGTAGACGCCTTCAAATACGCGCTCAGCCGGGCCAATGAGGTAAATGCGCTCAAATTCCGAATCGCCCGTGCGGCTGAAATGCACTTTCAGATCTCCGCCTTTGGTAACGACCTCTATGATCTGCTGTCCGCGAAGGTCGTTCTGAACGGCAAATGCCAGAGCAGCGGCTGTCACACCGGTTCCGCAGGAATGAGTTTCGTCTTCGACGCCGCGCTCGTACGTGCGCACATCGATCTTATTGTGGGACAGCGCCGTCACGAAGTTCACATTGATCCCTTCCTGTTTATACGGATCGGAATAACGGATCGCCCGGCCTTCTTCGAACACGTTGACGACCGACGTTCCCGGAACAAAGCGAATGTAATGCGGCGAACCGGTGTTGATCAGAAAATCTTCGCCAACGGTTGCCACCAGCGATACATCTTTCATGAGCAGGGAAATACTTCCGGGATTCTGACTCGCTTCGTGCTCACCGTCGATCGCCATGAAATGCGTGAGCTGTGTATTGATGCCCAGCGTGTGTGCAAACGCAACCGAACAGCGCGCGCCATTGCCACAGAAGCTTTTCGAGCCATCTGCATTGTAATAATCGATCTCGAAATCAAGAGCGGGATGCGCATTGATCTTAATGAGCCCGTCTGCACCAACTCCGAAGCGCCGGTCACAGATCTTCTGAATTTCGCTGATCGTCAGATCGTCCCATTTTCCTGAACGGTTATCGATCATCACGAAATCATTTCCGGTACCCTGGTATTTTACAAATGAAAGGTTCATTTCAACGCTTGTTTAAACCGCATTTTCAGCGGCTTATGCTTAACATTCTTTAACACTGCAAATGTACTAAACGAGGGCCGTTTTCCGTTATAATTGTACTTAAAAATTCACAAAACACAGTAACATGAATAATACCTGGAAATACCTGGGAGTTGGTGTATTGGGAGGAATGATCCCATTTGCTTTTGGTTATATCCTCCATTCATCTCCCTATTCATCTTTATCAGATGAGGTGATCGATGGTAATCGCCTTGTCAAAACCGTTAACTATAGCGGCTTACCGGCCGGAACGGAAGGCTTTATGGAAGCTTCCGAGGGCAGTATTAATTCCGTTGTGCACGTAACGACCAAAGTTGTCCGAACAACTGTTCAGCGCGACGCTATCTATGAATTCTTCTACGGTCCGGGAACAGGCGGACGCGAATACAAGCAATACGGATCCGGATCCGGATCGGGCGTTATTGTCTCGAGCGAAGGCTACATCGTTACCAATAATCACGTGATCGACGGAGCCAGCGAGATCGAAGTCATCCTGAACGACAATTCCAAGTATACGGCAACCCTGATCGGAACCGATCCTTCAACAGATATCGCCGTTCTGAAAATCGAAGCGAAAGGACTGCGCCCCATGCCTTTGGGTAACAGCGACGAATTACGTGTCGGGGAATGGGTACTTGCCGTGGGCAATCCTTTTAACCTGACATCGACCGTAACAGCGGGAATTGTGAGCGCAAAAGCGCGGAATCTGAACCTGCTGTCGGACAAAACGCGCAACAATACTGTTCCGATCGAATCGTTCATCCAGACAGATGCGGCGGTAAATCCGGGTAACAGTGGCGGCGCACTCGTCAATACACGCGGCGAGCTTGTGGGAATCAATACGGCTATCGCTTCGCAGACGGGCTCTTATTCGGGCTACAGCTTTGCGGTTCCGGTGAACCTCGTGCAGAAAGTCATGCGCGATATCATCGACTTCGGGATCGTGCAGCGCGCCTACCTGGGCGTGGAGCTGGCCGACATCAACCAGGAGATCAAAGAAAAGAACAAGCTGGAATCGACACGCGGCGTTTTTGTTGCGAATGTCAGCGAAGAAGGCGGTGCAGCGAGAGCAGGAGTCAAAAAGAACTCCGTTATCCTGAAAATCGGATCGCGTGAAGTCAATTCCGTCGCGGTACTGCAGGAAGAAGTTGGCAGAAGACGTCCGGGCGACAAAGTAATGCTGACCATTCTCAACGAGAAAGGCGAGCAGGAGATCAAAGAAGTCGTGCTGCGCTCAGCCGACGGGCAAACGAGCCTGAAAAGCAAGGAAGAGATCAGCAAGAATTCAGCACTGGGCGCGACATTCGAGCCGCTGACCGCCAAAGAGAAAAAAGAGCTGAACATCGAGAGCGGCGTACGCATTAAAACACTGGATGCGGGCCGGCTCAAAAACGAAGGACTTGAAGAAGGCATGGTGATCTACAAGATCAACTACGAAGCCGTCGATTCACCCGAATCCGTAGCGGCCAAACTTAACACGTTAAGAGGCGACGTTTTCCTGGTAATCGTGCTGGAAAACGGACAGAAAGTCTACCACGGATTCGGTTTGTAAGCAAAAGATTGAATTACAGTTAAGGGCATGGTTTTTGAGAGTCGGAAAACTCTTAAAAATCTGCCTTTTTTATTTGGAAATCACTTTACTTTCGTCGTAACTTTGCAGCCTGATTTTAAGAAATCATTATTAAATCGTAAGTCATTACATGAGACAACTAAAGATTACAAAATCCATTACCAACAGAGAAAGTCAATCCTTAGACAAGTACCTGCAAGATATTGGTAAAGAGGAGTTAATCACAGCGGAGGAAGAAGTTGAATTAGCGCGCAAGATCAAACAAGGCGATCAAAGAGCACTGGAGAAACTCACCCGGGCGAATTTAAGGTTCGTGGTTTCCGTAGCCAAACAATACCAGAATCAAGGACTTACTTTACCCGATCTGATCAACGAAGGCAATTTAGGCCTGATCAAAGCGGCTCAGAAGTTTGATGAAACCCGTGGTTTCAAATTTATCTCTTACGCAGTTTGGTGGATCCGTCAGTCGATCCTGCAGGCTTTAGCCGAACAGGCGCGTATCGTACGTTTACCTTTGAACCAGGTAGGTTCACTGAACAAGATCAACAAAGCATTCTCCCGACTCGAGCAGGAATTCGAACGTCCGCCATCGGCTGAGGAGCTAGCGGAAGCATTGGAAGTTCCGGAAGACAAGATCAAAGAAAGCCTTAACGTTTCCGGCCGTCACGTATCTATGGACGCCCCTCTCTCCTCTTCGGAAGACGGCGGTACCCTTATGGACGTCATGGCAAACATGGATTCACCGAAAGCCGATCATGCACTGATGGCAGAGTCACTGCAACGCGAGATCGAACGTTCACTGAGCACATTAACAGATAAGGAGCGCGAGATCATCCGCCTGTTCTTCGGAATCGGCATGAATCACGGATTAACGCTGGAAGAGATCGGGGCGAAATTCAATCTCACCCGCGAGCGCGTCCGCCAGATCAAAGAAAAGGCGATCAGACGACTCCGACATACGTCACGCAATAAGCTGTTAAAAGCATATTTAGGATAACAGGAAAGGCTGTCTGCAAACGCGGGCGGCCTTTTTTAATTTCAGGAAAAGCAAATAATCGTTTAATAATCAATAGTTAAATAAATGGAAGCTGCAGTAGGCTACGAAAAAGAGCTCAACTCGCACGTTCAACGTGAACGCGCTGCTGTCAAATTGTCAAGCCACATTGGTGAATTGCTGTACGACAAAGGAATCGAACTGGTATTGTTCCGGAACCACTTAACGGACATTACGATCTCGGAGATCCTGAACCTGCACGAATACGCCCGTAAGGTTGTGAACAAACCGATCGACATTGAAACAAGCGCAGCCCTGGCTGAGGAATTGTTGAAAATGGACCTTGCTCCGGCAAAGATCGATATCGGCAAGCTGGCAAGCGAATGGCTCGCTGATTCGGCTAAATACGATTCGAAAGCCGCATTCCTTTCAGGGAAGCTTTCCGGTTTTGCCAAAGACAACTCCGATAAATTCCAGCCGCGCGATGTTATCCTCTACGGTTTTGGTCGTATCGGACGTCTGGCTGCCCGTGAGCTCATCAAACAAGCCGGTAAAGGCCAGCAGCTGCGATTGCGTGCGATCGTTACACGTGGCTCTTCCGACAAGGACATTATCAAGCGTGCCGCTTTGCTCAGAAGTGATTCTGTTCACGGCGCTTTCAAAGGAACGGTTGTCGAAGACCTCGAAAACAAATCCATTATCATTAACGGGCAGATCGTTCGCATGATCGATGCTTCCAACCCGGAAGATATCGATTACACGGCTTATGGCATCAACAACGCTCTTGTGATCGATAACACCGGTGTTTTCACAGACCGCACAGCACTTTCCCGCCACCTGCAGGCTAAAGGTGTTTCCCGCGTATTGCTGACAGCTCCCGGAAAAGAAATTCCGAACGTTGTTTACGGTATCAACCAGGGAACGCTCGAGATTGAAAATGAAAAGATCTATTCCGCAGCATCGTGCACAACCAACGCGATCTCCCCTATCCTGAAAGTCATCAACGATGAGTTCGGCGTAGTAAAAGGACACATCGAGACGGTTCACGCTTATACGAATGACCAGAACCTTCTGGACAACATGCACAAAAGTTCCCGCCGCGGACGTTCCGCAGCGATCAATATGGTGATCACCTCAACAGGCGCCGGAGCAGCGGTAACGAAAGTTATCCCTGACCTGAAAGACAAGCTGACAGCCAATGCTGTTCGTGTACCGACTCCAAACGGGTCTCTTGCGATCCTGGCACTGGAGCTGAACAAGCCGACAGACCTGGAAGCGATCAACAATGCTGTTCGCCGCGCATCGCTGGAAGGCGAACTGGTTAACCAGATCTTCTATTCGTACGATCCGGAGCTGGTTTCAAGCGACATTATCGGCAACACATGCTGTTCCGTTTACGATTCGCATGCAACGATCGTTTCTCCTGACGGGAAAAACGTGGTGTTGTACACCTGGTACGATAACGAGTTCGGTTACACGAAACAAGTGATCCGCCTTGCGAAACACATTACAAAAGTTCGCCGTTTGATTTACTATTAACCGGCACTTCATACAGCTGAAAAAGCGGTTCCTGACGGAGCCGCTTTTTTTGTTACAGATATCCTGGAAAAACAAAAAACCGGGTTTACCGTCCCGGTTTTTAATGACTCATGTACTTAAGGAAAGTTTATTGGATCTCCATTTCGAAGCTCAGCTCGATATCCGTTTCACCAGGCTCACAGGAACCGTTCTTCACGCCCGGCTGGTGTTTCAGCTTAATGGTGATTTGTCCTTCGGACGCTGTCCCGGCCGACCACTGGCTGGTGAGCCCGATGCCATACGTTCCGTCCGAATCGGTCCGGATAACAGCAACATTCAGCGCTCCTACCGGATCGAAGCAGAATAAATGATCCTGGCCTTCTTCCTGCACTTCTGCCGAAATGTCTTCAGCCGGGCTCACACTTTCGTTCAGCATCGTGATGACTGCATTGTACGTCGTGTTTTCCTGGAGACGGATCGTATCGAAAGCCGACGGCGTATTCCCGCCCGGCCCGTCGATATCCACAAATTGCGCAGTCACGGTTGGCTGCAGGCCATTTACGTCTGTGAACTGGATGCGGAATGTGGTGATCAGCTCTTCTTCGTTCACGGGCGGCGGCGTTGTTACGTTTTGTTTCTTGTCTTTTTTACAAGCTGCCAGACCAACGGCCAGCAAAGCTGTAATGATTAAAAATGATCTCATATTTTCTGATGTTTATCTGTTGTTTTAATGCTAAATGGCAGGAGCACCTTTAAGCTCCAGTTGCGTCCCAGGTCATCGGTAAAATACCTGAAACGATTCATATAATCCCTGTAAGTACAATTTGTCAGATTCGAAACAGCCAGCACAACCTGTAATGACTGGCCGTTCGCTGTTTTTTTTGTTAGTCCGAGCGCGCCGTTCACGATAAAATAGCCCGCAGGAGCAGGAACGTAATCGGAATTTTCGGGCACCCTGTTCTGTATGAATACCTGCGTTCCCTCCGCTTCTGCAAACCACGACCAGTTGGTCTGTTTCCAGGCAGCTTCCGCGCGCAGGCGATTGGTGATCCTGTTGGAAGGAATTCCGTAAACGGGTGTTCGTTTGGCCGTTTCTACAGCATAGAGCAGGCTTCCCTGGATGGAATACGTCAGCCATTTTTGGATGGGAATTTCCAGCTGGCCGTTAATTCCCGAAAGCTGAATGGCGGACTGCCGGTAGTGAAATACCGGGAACGCACCGACAATCGTAAGCTGTGGCGGCAAAACGGGCTGCAGGTTAATAAAGCCGTCAAACTGGTTGAAGAACAGGCTGATGTCCAGCTTTGCAACGCGTGATTTATACTGCGTGCCGAGCTGAACATGGTACACGCGTTCTTCCATGAGCTGATTGTCGCCTACTTCAATTGCCGCAGCGCCATGGTGCAATCCGTTGCTGAACAACTCATTGATGGATGGCGGACGCCAGGCTGTACCGGCATTGAGCTTCGCAATCCAATGATGGCCAATGATCCGCGAAACGCCGAATGAACTGCTTGCTCCGTCAAAATTGCGCACAGGCGTTACGAAAACAGTGCCTTCATACATGTAGACTTGCAACTGCGACACATCGTAACGAATGCCTGCTTCGAACTGCCAGTAAGTCGTTTCGTAAATCCCTGTATAATAGGCTCCGCCCTGCCATTTCTGGAAATTCGGAATGAAGAAGCGCCCGCTGTAGGCATTTGCCTGTTTGAATCCGGCAGCGCCGATCGTGCTTGTGAAATGGTTGCTGTGCAGGATCGTTGTTTTCAGGTCCGCACAAGTCGTCCACAGGTTCAGCTCGAAATCGGGCAAGCCAAGCGCTTCTATGCTGTCATTGTACGATTTATGATTGTCGTATTCCTGGCGCAGATTGTACTGATAGCCCAGCACTGCAAGTGTTTTCACTTTTTCCGTCCAGTTATAAGCCAGCGATAAGCGGCTGAGCTGATGTTGCACGAATTGCTTCGGATTGCCGATAGCATAAGTAAAAACAGCCGTATCTTTCGGCTGTTTGTTTTGAAAAGCATCGTTGAGGTCTGTCAGGTTCCCGATATGAGAACCGGTAAAAATACCGAGATGCGTTGCATACAAGCTGTAAAACACATCTGCTTCGAGGCGCGTTCCTTTGTAGCCCGCCGCTCCGCTGAAGCTGTATTCTTTTACTGCGGTATTTTTCAGCAGGTAATCGGGCGTATGCTGCGTTCCGTTCAGCCGACCCGTTCCGTGAATTCTGTAAGCGATTTTACCGCTTTTCAGTAAAGAACCCGAGATCACTCCGGAAAACATGGCTCCTCTTCCGTTCGAATTGACAGCCGATTTTACCCAGCCCGACAGCGTTTTTCCGTAGCGCAGCCTTTCCGGGCTCACGAGGATCACTCCGCCGATGGCATCCGGGCCGTATTGTAAGCCTGCTGCTCCCTGGATCACTTCGAGCTGCGATGCAAGATTCGGATCGATCTCCGGTGCATGTTCGCTGCCCCATTGCTGACCTTCCTGGCGAATACCGTTGTTGACTACGACAATGCGGTTGCTGTGCATACCATTGATGACCGGTTTCACGATGCTCGCGCCGGTATTCAGTGTCGTCACTCCGGGAACACGCTCGAGCTGTTCGCCCAGCGTAGCACCTTTGATCCGCGTGAGGTCAAGTGTTTCGACTTTCAGCCTGGCCTGCGATTCTTTTCGGAAAAGATACGCTTCTACGGTTACTTCGTCGATGTCTGTAATGTGCGTTTCTACCTCCAGCAAAAACGGTTGCACTAAAGGAAGTGTTACCTGCACTTCGACCGGCTCGCAGCCAAAATGAGGAATGCAGCGCAGGGTAAAAACGCCTGCACACAGCCCTGAAAACCGGAAATTACCGGAACTGTCCGTTGTGGCCTGCATGTTTCGCTCATTGATTGAAACACGGGCAAACGGCACCGCTTCACCGGTGTGATGATCGCGTATCTGCCCGGCTAAGACTTCCCGGCACTCCTGTGCGTAGGAAAACGAAGTCACAAGCAACACTACGCAATGAACTAAAAATTTCATGTGTATTATTTAATGAAAGCCTGATGGAGAAAGGCATTTCTCCTGAAATAAACTAAGCTGTCATTGAAACGGGCGGGCCGCGGAGAAGCTGGCAATGGATCGCAGCCAGCAAAGGCGAATGGATTGCTGCAGTCACCTGCAGGCGGACAAATTGTCCGAAAGCTATGCGTGATTCGCTTAAAGGTGCAGATAACAATGGAATGTGGAGGTCACAAACGTAACACTTCTCATATCCCTGGTGAATAGAATGTTTGCCGGTTTTCTGCGAAGCATGTTCCTGCTCCGGATGTGTTCCGTGCGAACAGTCGTGCCAAATAGATTTCGGTGTCAGCAATGCAAGAAAGCTGACCAGAACAATAAACGCTAATGATTTATTATATCTTTTGGACATGACAACAAATGTAGGCGAAAAAAAGCTGCACCGGTTGGAAGAAGCGATATTTTAAGCAACAACTTTTTCCTTCGGCATGTTAAAACAACATTTCAGAAGCAGTATTAAGCCAGGTTTTAAGCTGTGATCATTTTTTCAACCCGTTTTGTTTCAGGCATTTATTAACGCGTTTCTCGTGCTTATCGCGCTCTTCCGGAGTGGTGTTATCAAAGGTCGTAAGCTCTTTGCATTTGGTATCCACATATTCCCAGCGGGCCATCAGTGCATCGTACTGCTTATCGGTGAGCTTTCCTTTTTCGGCAACATCCGTAATGGAATCGTTGGCGACTACACATTTACAGAAATCCCACTGCTCACCGTATTTTTTGACGATCTTATCGTGATTGTCTCTGAGCTCTTTGGAAGGAGCTGTTACGGTATCCTGCGCCAAAGCAGCATCCAGATCGTCGGCGACTACTGGAATAGTGTCTTTTTCTGCCGTATCACAGTCTTTGCATTGTTCTCCTCCGCCGCAGGAAGCGAGGACACAAAGAACGAATAGGGACATTATTAATCGTTGCATGCTCATTAGTAGTTTATTGGAAACAAATGTAAGTTTGTTTTCCCTGATTTCGACAAATGGTTGAAAAATAAAGTCTAACCAATATTCATTTACCTATTAAAATCCTTCATTCGTTAATATTCGGGGAAAGGAATGAGCACCATCGTGTAGTTGAACGACTCGTATTTAGGACGCAGAACGATCTTTGTGCGCGAAAGGTAAACGATGTGAAAGATCCACTCTTTTTTATTGAACTGAAACCGGAATTCCCGTTTCGCGCGATCCATCGTGTAGAGCGACTTGAGTCCATGGTGCTCGCCAAAATCCTTGACCGTATGAATATACGCGTTCCTGCTTTCGTGAAAAGCGATCATCTGCTTGTATTTGAAGCGCATCGGGCTGTAATCGTTCTTGTTGATCAATAACTGATCTACGAGCCAGATCTTGGACGAATTGTCGTGGAGAAAAATATAGGGATCGAGCTCTTTCATGGATTCGTCCGTATTGCAGGCAGACAGCACTGAAGAACAGATCACGATGATGAATCCCCACGTTCGCATCAGAACAGAAAGTTGTTTTGATCGAGCGATTTTTTGATCTCCACCGCCATGGAATCCACAAGCCCGGCTTTGATACGCGAATCGTTGATCGCTTCGCAGAGCTTGTAATCATATTTGCCGTCCTTCCAGGTGAACAGGCAGTTGTAATAATACAGATAGCCGTCGATACGCTCGCCGAAACGCACAACCAGATCGTCGTAGCCCGAAACACCGGGACGCCGCTCGATCAGGTAACCGTTAAAGCCGTTCAGCTTCACGAGCTTTCCCTGTTCGCGCTCAAAAATCAGCAATCTCCTGGTCGGCCAGCCGTTTACACCGGCTTTCACCATCACCATAAAACCATCTTTCAGCGGTGTTTTTGCCGCTAACGGGAAGAAGCGGAAAAATTTAGGGCTGCAGGCCGGGCGTTTCTCGTCGGTATCGTTTGGCGCCGCAGGATCGCACAATCGCAGCTCTTTGAGCAACTCCACTTCTACGTTTGATTGAAATACATTGTCGTTGAAATCCGTGCTGATCGTATGCTGATTGACAGGCGCAGGATCGCGGTGTTTTTTCACAGGTGCCGGATCTTCCTCCGGATCACAGGATACCACGCAAAAACCTGTCAGCAGCAACAGGACAACAACTACATTCCACTTTCTCATACTTCTGTTAATTGTCAATTTTTCAATGGTTACATTAATGAAAAACAGCCGAGCTTGCCAGCATGGATTGCGTAAAAGCCGCTCCATCGATCCCGGTTTCAATTCCGTGGTCGTTGAAATAATCCATCATCAGTTCGGTCGGCATGTTGCCCGTGAGCTCGTCCTTCGCCATCGGACAACCGCCATAGCCTTTGATCGCTCCGTCAAAATGACGGCAACCGGCTTCATAAGCAGCCTGCGTAAGCGCATAAGCTCCTTCACGTACGGTATGTAAATGTGCGCCGAATGTTACGTCAGGCAACTGTGGAATAATAGTAGAAAAAAGTGAGCGCACCACTTCCGGATTCGCTGCTCCGATCGTGTCGGACAAAGCAAGGTGCCGGATGCGGAACTGATCCCACAGCTTTACGCTCCATTCCGTCACCAGCTCAGGACTCCAGGCATCGCCGTAAGGATTTCCGAATCCCATGGAAATATACAGCACAAGGCTTTTATCGGCCTTGATGCACGTATTCTGAATGTGCTCCACGCGTTTCAGCGAATCTTCAATGGAAGCGTTCGTGTTGCGCTGCTGGAATGTTTCCGAAATGGAGAACGGATAACCGAGACATGTAATTTCATCGTACTGAACAGCTTCTTCGGCTCCGCGCTCATTGGCAACGATCGCCAGCAGCTTGGTCGAAGCCGAAGACAGCTCAAGCCTGGAAAGTACTTCTTTGGTATCCTGCATCTGCGGAATGGCTTTCGGGGAAACGAAGCTGCCGAAATCGAGCGTGTCGAACCCGCACTTTAGTAATGTATTGATATAAGCAGCTTTCGTTTCGGTCGGGATCCATTCTTTAATCCCCTGCATGGCGTCTCTCGGACATTCTGTCAAAAAAACCCGTTTCTGTGCATCTTCCATACTATATTGTCTCCAATCGTTTAGCTAAGATAGCTTTATTGATGCGTTTGACAATGGCCGGGCCTTCATAAATAAAGCCGGTATAGATCTGTACCAGGCTTGCGCCTGCAGCCAGCTTTTCGAGCGCGTCTTCAGCGCTGTGAATGCCCCCCACACCAATGATGGGAAAGCTTCCGCTCGAATGATCGTGCAGGTATTGTATAACTTCCGTCGAGCGCTGTGCAACCGGTTTCCCGGAAACGCCGCCGGCGCCTATGGCTTCTATGCGCGCTTTATCGGTTTTAAGCCCGCTGCGGTCAATGGTTGTATTAGTAGCGATCACACCGGCAATAGTTGTGGCAGTCACGATCTCGATAATATCGTCGAGTTGCGAATTCGTGAGATCCGGGGCGATTTTCAGAAAGATGGGCTTTGCCGAATTCAGCACGCTGCGTTTGTTCATCAGCGTATTGAGTAGCTCGAGCAGCGGGCCTTTGTCCTGCAGCTCGCGAAGATTGGGCGTATTCGGCGATGAAACATTGACCACAAAATAATCCACATAAGGCTCAAGCGCCACATACGAAAGCAGGTAATCATTGGTCGCCTGTTCATTCGGCGTTACTTTGTTCTTCCCTATATTTCCCCCGACGATGCAGTTTGGCCGGAGTTCTTTTAAACGCTCCACGATCACATCGGCGCCGTCGTTGTTGAACCCCATGCGGTTAATAACTGCTTCGTCCTCTACAAGCCTGAACAATCGCGGCTTGGGATTTCCTTCCTGCCCTACCGGTGTTACGGTTCCGATCTCGATGAATCCGAACCCGCAATCGGCTAGCTGGTTGATCATGAGCGCATTCTTATCGAATCCTGCTGCAAGACCTACCGGATTGGGGAATGTAATTCCAGCAACGGTAGTTTCCAGCGCCGGGTGGTTCAGCACATACAGTTTTCGCCAGAGCGGCCTTACAAGTGGGACCGCCAGCCAGAAACGCAGCAGCTTAAAGGTGAAATAATGTATTTTCTCCGGATCGAAGCGAAAGAAAAACCATTTAATAAGAGGATACATGAAAGATATTTGGGTAAAGGTATAAACACAAAACGAGGTGACCAATAGATCACCCCGTTCTGTTAAAATTTTATCCCGGAATCAGAATTTCGCCCTGTATCCGCGTCCGAAACGGATGCGCTGAGTGTGCGACGAAGATTTGTAAGTGATGTTTCTGTAGACGGTGATGTTTGCATAGAACAATGCGTCGTTCTGCTTGTCACCACGCTGATCTCCTTTGGAGAACCAGCTTGCATTCTGCTTGGCCGGATTAGCAAGTGCTACTGCATCCGGTCCCACCTCCGCCATCAATACTGCCGGATCATAATACGATCCGTGCACATCGTCGATGTAGTCGGAGAATGTTTTAACGTAGGTTGCTTCAATACCGATCCTCCACAACTGGTTGATCCCCATACGGAAACCTACTCCAAACGGAATGGTTGCCGTAATGCTCTTGTATTCTGCCGGGCCGCCGGCGAGGCCTTGACCCTCCGTTCTCATAGGCTTCAAAGCAACCCACGATCCCTGGTACAATGCATGCGGACTGTAGTAAGCGATCCCTACACCTCCGAAGAAGTACAGTTGTTCGTTGTGATCTTTAAATCCTTTCAGGCCTGGAATATTGAAACGACGCCCTACTTTTTCGTTGGCCAGCACAATGAATTCAAAACGCTGGCTCAGATTGATAATAGGTGAACGGAAATGCAGGTTGCGGCTTTCGCGGATCAGGTTGTCTGTTTTAGCATCGCTACCGCGAACCAGGGCGATATTCAGAATGGTCGATGTTGCATAATAAGGATGGAACCGGTAACGGAAGCCAAGCATACCGCCAAGTCCGGTGGAAGGAAAATCGAAGTCGCGTAAGCTGTAATCTTTCCCGACACCGCTTGCACCGCCCAGATCGCCGAGAAAATTGGTCGCGCCGAAACCGATCATCAGCTCTTTTTTATTCCTGGACCAGTTTCTCTGGGAGTTGAAGTTAGTAGGTTGGGCTAGTGCCACATTCGCGGCAAAGGCAATAATTGCCAGAATTGCGTATCTCATTGTAATCATCCTTTGACGCGTGCGGTACTTATATTCACTCTGCTAAATTAGTAGTTTGATGTTAATATACAAACGTGCTTCCCCGCTTTTTTTTAAAAAGCATTTGTTAATGAATATTTTACCCTTTCCCGCGAATAAAAAATGCCCGCTTTCACGGGCATTTATCTTTTTACGCTGCAAGGTTCTTTTTATAGAAATGGATCCGGAGCTTTTCAACGGCTCTGAAGGTCTTTACCTTCGCATTATTCTCAGTAAGACCGAGTTGCTCACCTATTTCTTTAAAACTTAATTGTTCGAAGAAACGCATTTCAATCAGCTTCAGCTGGTCGCTTTTCAATTCCTGCAAAGCTTTCAGCAACCGTGAGCGGTTCATTTCACCTTCGTTCTGATCGATGAACAGCTCGTCAAACGTGGCCACCTGGATGTTGTCCATACGAACAGTTTTTGCCGATTGTTTTTCACGGAACTGCTGGTACAATTCACTCTTGGCAATGCGGTAGAGCCACGATCCGAAAGGAACGCCCCTGTACTCATATTGTCCCAGGTTTTTGAGCGCTTTGATGAACACCTGTGACGCAATATCGTGCGCCATTTCGGAATCATCGCTGCGTTGAAGAAGGTACCTCAGTATCGGAGAGTAATACTTTCGGTAAAGTGGAGCAAACATTGTCGGGTCGGACTTTGCCTGCATTACCCACAGCTGCTCCTCCCGGAGGAGATCCGGGGTTTGATGGAAATAAGGATTAACTGACATGGTTTATTTGGATTTTGGGTTTGCATTGTGTTGGAAAATAATTTTAATACTGTTGGAGAGTATTAACCTAAATTAACGGAAAGTTTCGCAGTATATTGCATTGCTAACCTCCTGTTACCCAAAATTTAACATTTATCCGTTCTGTCGACCGTTCATAAAGTCTATCAAATCGCTAGATTTTACTGGAAATACCGGAGATAACTGGTGTCGCTGAGCGCCTGAAAAAAATTCAGCAGGTCGGAACGTTTTTGTTCGTTCAAATCGAATGCGACGATGATCTCTGACTGATTCGGATGTTTTTTCCCGCCGGAACGATAGTGGTCCAGCACGTCATCGAGCGATCTGAAGCTGCCGTTGTGCATATAAGGGCCGGTGAGCGCAATATTGCGCAATGTTGGAACCTTAAACAGGCCTTTGCTGCTCTCGAGCCCGTCGATGCGGTAGCGGCCCTGATCGGTGCCATAATCGCTGTAAAGTCCGTTATTACGTACTTCATAGTTGGTGAAATGCGGCGGCTGATGACATTTTGTGCAGTACAACTCTTCACTGAACAGCTTCCACCCTCTTTTCTGTGACGCGGTCAGCGCGCGCTGATCTCCCGCATAAAACCGGTCAAAAGCGCTGTTTTGTGAAATAAGTGTGCGCTCAAACGCCGCAATGGAGCGTGTGAGCACCCACGGATCAAAGGTCCTGCCAAAGATCTTTTGCGCAGCTGCTTCGTATTCCGGGACTGCACGCAGCTCCAGTATGAGCTTTTTCATATCGGAATGCATTTCGGAGTGTTCCTGGATCGGAACGATGACCTGCATTTCGAGTGTTTTCAGCTCGCCGTCGAACATAACGGTTTTCAGGTAAGCGCTGTTAAGCAAGGTCGGGGAATTCCGCTGGGAAAGACTGTCGTGGAACCCCGGGCTTCTGGCCCTGCCGTCGGTAAAGGCAAGCTCAGGGCGGTGACAATCGGCGCAGGAAATGGAATTATCGTCGGATAAGCGCTTGTCGAAGAACAGCTTCCTGCCCAATGCGATCTTTTCTTCCGTGAGCGGATTGTCTTCCGGAAAAGGAATTGCTCCGAGCGGCAGCTTCCCGGTGGCCGTACTGCAGCGCGAAGCAAGCAGCAGGCATGCGCTGAACGCAAGCAGTGTCAGAAAAAGAAGGGAATTACGCCGGGTTAAGGAACGATCCATTTCGCAGATCCCAGCAGCTCATGCCGGGCTGAATACAGCTGAATAAAATGAAGTCCGGATGTAAGACCGGAGAAAGCAAGTGTACCGGAAGCGCAGCTGCCTGTTGAAACGGTTCTTCCTTCGGCATCGACAAGATTGTAATTGTCGGCTTTCACGGATGCGTCCCAGGTTACGGAAACGTCTTTGTTCTGCTGAGCGATCAGCAGCTGCAGCTGTGTTTTCGGTTCGTTCACGCCAGCTGTTAGCGGGGAAAAGAACACCGGGTAGTACAACGGATTGTGCGCAACCTGGCCGTTGATGCCGTTGCTTCCGTGCATAGCTCCCGTGGTTGCAGGATTGGTTCCACGCAGCCATTCGTCGATATTGACGTTCAGGATCACTTCCTGCGAATGATCGGCATAAACAGTTGCAACAGTGTTCACCTGCTGTGAGATCACGTTGTCGTCTCCCAGGCAGTGCAGCTGATACGGAGCCGTAGGGATGCCGTCGTTGTTATCGTCGCCGTGGCCATTTACAACCACATGCGTGTAACCTGCGCTCCATCCCCAGTGCATCGACGGATCGTGGTAGCTGAGCGGATGGTTTTCCGGGTACTGGCTGATGTCGAGATGGCTCAGGTGCTGCGGAACGCCTACGTCGAAGCGGATTCCTTCGATGTGTGTCAGGTCGAATGTACCGAGGCTTACCCACGGATCGTTGAAATTGATGTAGAAAACCTGGTTGGTATCCAGCGAAAGTGTTTGTCCGCCGTCGTGGATCAGCTCTACGCGTGAAACGAAAAAGGCAATGGCTTCGACCTTGTAATTCACCCCGTTCAGGGCAGGCATAGTTTCGTTGAGCTGAAAAGACTGGCCGGCATTCAGGAAGTCGAATTTCAGTGCCACGGGCGCCTGGGCAGAAGCCGCAGACACGGTGAGCAACCCAAGTGCAAGGATAACAACGGATCTCATGTGATTAATTTTTACGTGCAATATACAAAATTTCGCTCTTCTGCAGGCGGTAGCGCTCTATGAGCTCGGGAGCGATCGGGTTGTCGCTGAAAGCAATATCGACTGTAAATCCTGCTTTTTCGAGCCATTGCGGGTAATCTTTTCCGAAAAGACGTACATGGTCTTTCTGCCAGTAGTGTTGTTCGCGCTCTTCCGGGCTGATGATCGTGCGGTCTTCGTATGTTTCTTCGCGGGTCATATCCTGCGGAACCTGCATGATCGCCCATCCTCCGGGCTTCATAACGCGGTAGAGCTCACTCATGCAACGATGCGCATCGTCGACGTGCTCCATTACGTGGTTGCAGAAAATAACATCGAAGCGATTGTCTTCCAGCGGAATGTCGTGCAGGTCGAAATGCATATCTGCGATCGGCGAAACGAGATCGGCTGTGAGATAGTCGAGGTTCTGTTGATCTTTGAAGCGCTGGTGAAAGCACTGCTCGGGCGCAATATGCAGCAGGCTCAATTTATCGGCCGTGAAAAAATCGCTTTCGTTTTTTAGGTAGAGCCACATCAGGCGGTGACGCTCGAGCGTGAGGTCGTACGGACACAATACATTGTCCCGGTGAACGACATTCGAGCCGTAAGACAGGAATTTGCGGAACTGCTTTTCACAGACAGGGCACTCGACCTTGTTTCCTTTGTATAATAAGGGTGCAAATACCCTGAAAACATAGCTCAAACGGATCAGTAAAGGCCTTGGAAGTTTGTTCAGCAGGAACTTGTATAGTTTTTTCATGGATCGGAATTGCTACAAAGTTAATCAAAAGAGATAAAAGACAGAAGACGGAAAGACAGAAGACAAAAGACGGCAGGATTTCGGGACAATAGGATTTTAATATTGAACTTCAAGAAGACTATTCGACCGCAGACCGGCAGACCCGAGACTGAGAGACCGAATTGTCAACCGTTGCCTTTTGATAACCTCCCGCCGGCGTATGTGCTTCATGCCCGGCTTCTTGTTATTTTTGTGATCTATGAAAACGCTCGGTTCATTCACATTTATGGCACTTCTGCTACCGGCAGCGGTCCATTCACAACAATCATTTTCGACTATGCAGGCACCAGATGCAAAACAACTTCCCACAACTCTTGAAAATCTCGGACACCAGCGCGTAGATCCTTATTTCTGGATGAATCAGCGCGATTCCAAAGATGTGCTCGATTACATCGCAGCGGAAAATGCTTACAGCGCCGCTTATTTCGGGCAGATCAACCCGATGATCGAAACGCTGATGAAGGAATTCGAGCAGCGCATAGACCCGAATGAAGTGAGCGCTGCTTTTAAAGTAAATGGGCTCACCTTCCAATGGAAAAACCTCGCAGGAAAAGACTACCGCGAGCTCGTTATGCTCGAAAAAGGCAGGCAGGTGTTGTTCCTGGATGAGAACGAACGCGCGAAAGGCCACGAATATTACGGGCTCGGCGACTGGGTGAACTCGCAGGACAATAAGATACTCGCCATGAGCGAAGACATTGTTGGCCGCCGGAAATACACCATCCAGTTCCGCGACAATGCCACGCGTAAATTCCTCAAAGACAAGCTCACGAATACAGACGGATCCGTTGTCTGGGCCAATGACAATAAAACCGTTTTCTACGTTAAGAAAGACGAAACAACCCTGCGTGAATTCCAGGTTTACCGCCATGTACTGGGTACTTCGCAGGAAAAAGACCAGCTCATCTACCAGGAAGACGACGAGCGATTTTCCGTATTCGTAGGAAAAACCTTCGATGATGCGCAGATCTGCATTTACAGTCAAAGCTCAACAACCACCGAGATCTCGGTCATAGATGCCAGTAAGCCGCTCGACAAACCGGAAGTGTTCCTTGCCCGTGTCCAGGGACACCTGTACCAGGTCGACCATCACGAAAATGGCTGGTACATCCTCAGCAACTGGAAAAGCCCGAATAAGACGCTGCTGCACTCGGTAGCAAAACCAACATCGATCGAAACCTGCCAGACACTCATCGCCCACGATCCGCAGGTATACATCGACGGCTTCATTGCCTTTAAAAATAAGGTAGTTGTACAACGACGCACAGCCGGCGTAACGACATTTGTTTACGGCGACGTCATGGCCGCATCATTAAAGCCGGTCGTGATCAATGAATCCGTTTACGAAGCAAATTTCAGCTGGAACGACGATTACAATGCGACGACGTTCAATTACAGCTACAACTCACTCACCACACCGGCGTCGATCTTTACCTTCGACCTGAACACGGAGCTGAGCACGCTTTACTTTCAGAAATCATTGCTGGATAAATCCTTTTCACCTGCTAATTACACGAGCGAGCGCGTCTGGGCAACAGCCAACGACGGAACGAAGATTCCGGTTTCGCTCGTCTATAAAAAAGGCGCCGATCTCAAAAAGGCGCCCATGCTGCTCTACGGTTACGGCTCTTATGGCGTAACCATTCCGGCAAATTTCGGCGCTTACCGCTTAAGCCTGCTCGACCGCGGATTCGTTTTCGCCATTGCACACATCCGTGGAGGAAAATTCATGGGCGAAGCATGGTACGAAGCCGGAAAGCTGCAGCACAAGCGCAATACGTTTACGGATTTCATCAATTGCGCCGAATGGCTTTCTATGAAAGGCTACTGCGATCCGCAGGCCATTTACGCCCAGGGCGGAAGCGCCGGCGGACTGCTGATGGGAGCGGTAACGAATATGGCGCCCTACCTTTTCAAAGGAGTGATCGCACAGGTACCGTTCGTGGATGTCGTTACGACCATGCTCGACGAAACCATTCCACTCACAGTGGGTGAGTACGAAGAATGGGGGAATCCCAATGAAGCGGAAAGCTACTGGTACATGCTGAGCTATTCGCCATACGACCAGGTAAAACCGACGCATTACCCGGCGATGCTCATCACCACCGGTTACCATGATTCGCAGGTTCAGTACTGGGAGCCATTGAAATGGGTAGCGCGACTGCGCGACCTGAACAAAGGAACGGAACCGATCCTGTTCGATTGTGCCATGAGCGCAGGACACGGCGGCGGATCCGGAAGGACAACAGAACGACTCGAACTGGCGAAAGAATTTGCTTTTATACTTCATGTGCAGGGAATTACGCATTAAAATACTGCTCCTTCTTTTCCCGTTGCTGGGGACTTTTTCTGTTGCTGGCCAGCGGGACAGCCTCCCTTATTCCCTGTACAGCAAAAAGCTCGTCTTCTATACCGACCTGGGATTTAATACGGCGCCTGTCCGGTTAAAATATCCGTATACAGATGACATCAATAAGCTTAAGCTGCGCAATAATTCCAGCGTTGTGCTCGGACTCGGTTTCTCATATAAATGGTTCACCCTTCGCCTCGGGCTCACGCTTCCCGGAACATTGCGCCCGGTACATAAATACGGAAAAACGAACTATTTCGACCTCGGATTTGACTTTACATTAAAACGCGTGTTCTTCGATGTCGACTTTCACTTATATGAAGGCTACGCCATCAAAAAAGCCTACCGCTGGAACGACACGCTGAGTGGCCCGAATGAAATACGGTCGGATATCAACACCGCAAGTCTTTCGCTGAATGCCTGGGTGTTCCGATCGAAGGATTTTAAAATGCAGGCGATGCGCGGAAAGACGGGCTCGTATGTAAAAGATATTCAGACGTGGTATTTCAAATACACTGTGAACCTGCATGGGATCGGTACCAGTTTTGAGAATATCGCCCCCATTCCGCTGCTCGACAGCAGTCAGAGCAAAACGCTTTCAAAGTCGTACATCGCCTTCGATTTCGGGCTCGTGCCGGGCTATGCGTATGTTAAGCGCTGGAAAAACTACCAGATCGGGGCAATGGCCGGATTGGGATTGGTCATTCAATCGAAATTCTACAATTTCGGGAGCGAAAGCCGTGGATTCCTCGGACTCGCACCGCGATTCGATGTAAAATTCATTGCCGGTTACAATCAGCCGAGGTATTTCGTGATGTTCGTAACGGATTTCGACAACAAATCGATCCGGTTCAATGATCTGCGCTACCGGCAAACGTATTATTCGCTGAAAGTCGTTGGCGGGATCAGGCTGGATAAAAAGGAACGGAAGAAGCCCACTACTGATTAACGTTTTTCGAATCAAAGGAGTAAGTCCGGATTTCCCCGATTAACGTTTTTTCGAATCAAAGGAGTAAGTCCGGATTGCAATCCGGACGGGCCAACACTAACGATTAGAAACGATATGACCGTACCGGCTCTTCCCCATCGCCACCGGCCATTCTCCGCGCACATCGCCTAATCGCTGCACCAGCGAATCGAACAACAACGCATCGGGATGATCGGCTAATTCGAAGAACGATACGCGTTTCACTTCGCCATTCTCTTCGATGATCATCGATAAGCGGTCGAACCAGTCAATGGAATACTCCTCGCCGATCGACCGCATAAAACGGGTCTGTGCATCAATGGAGCACCCACTTGCACCGGCAACGGATTCGTCGAGCGCAATCACCAGCTGATAAGCATTCAGCCAGGCGCCGGCAGCAGCAAGCTGTGTTCCGTGCGCAGCCCATTTTTCAAGAAAATCGGCGATCGGTCCGGCCATTTCCTGCTGGTCGGAGTCGGAAACCGCACGATTGGATGTGTAGATCCAGATGCGGGAATTATCGGGAAAATTGTCGAGTTTCATGGTCCTAGTCTCTTTCTCTAAAACGACCACCCTCCTCGGTCCTTCCGCCGGTTGGCGGAGAGGAAGCGGTTTCCCCCTTTGAAGGGGGATAAAGGGGGATGGCATTCTTAATTATTCTCTGAAATTGCTTTACAATTCCGCTGCGTTCGCTATCAGCTCTGCAACGTCAAGTACAGCGATCTCGTGCTCTTTGTTGAAATTCTTCACGCCGTCCGTCATCATCGTATTGCGGAACGGGCAACCCGTTGCAATGATCGTAGCCGTTGTTTCCAGCGCATCTTCGGTCCGTTCGACGTTGATCTCTTTGTTACCGGGCTCCGCTTCCTTGAACATCTGGGCGCCACCGGCACCGCAGCACAATCCTTTGGACTTGCAGCGTTTCATCTCAACAAGCTCGGCGTCCAGTTTTTCGATTAGCGCGCGCGGCGCTTCATAAACATCATTGGCTCTTCCGAGGTAGCACGGATCGTGGAACGTGATTTTTTTTCCTTTGTACGTTCCGCCGCCTTCGATGGTCAGCTTGCCGGTATTGATCAGGTCCTGGATGAGCTGCGTGTGGTGAACCACCTCGTAGTTCCCGCCCAGTTCCGGGTATTCGTTTTTGAGGGTATTGAAACAATGCGGACAAGCTGTTACGATCTTTTTCACTTCGTAACCGTCAAGCACCTGGATGTTCATCATGGCCTGCATCTGGAAGGTAAATTCATTTCCCGCACGCTTCGCCGGATCACCGGTGCACGATTCTTCGGCTCCCAGTACAGCGAATTTCACGTTGCAATGATTCAGGATCTTTACCAGTGCCTTGGTTATTTTTTTAGCGCGGTCATCAAAACTACCGGAACATCCCACCCAGAATAACAGGTCGGGAGAATCTCCTGCAGCCATCATTTCGGCCATTGTTGGTACGCTTAACGTGCTCATAATCTGTTCAAAATTTCGTCTTAGTGAACGTATGCTTTATGCTTCATTGATCCAGTTGCCTCTGTCGGCTTGTGAAAACTGCCACGGCGCACCGTTGTTTTCAATATTCGTGAGCATTCCGGCAAGCTCGGAAGGCATTTTTGATTCTTCCATTACCAGGTTGCGGCGCAGGTCGATGATAATGGATAAAGGATCGATATTTACAGGACATTCCTGTACGCAGGCGTTGCAGGAAGTACAGGCCCACAATTCTTCTGCGGTGATGTAATCTCCGAGCAGCGATTTGCCGTCGTTGTAGTCTTTTCCATGCTTACGCACATTCTTACCCACTTCCTCCATGCGGTCACGCGTGTCCATCATGATCTTGCGCGGAGAGAGTTTCTTGCCGGTAATATTCGCCGGGCAGGAAGCCGTACAACGACCGCATTCGGTGCAGGTATAGGCATCCAGCAGGTTTTTCCAGGAAAGGTCCTGTATGTCTTTCGCTCCGAACGTGACGGGTGCAGCGTCAGCAGGCGGCGCAGCATACGGATCGGCATTCGGGTCCATCATCAGCTTCACCTCATTGGTAACCGATTCCAGGTTGGTGAGCTTTCCTTTTTTCTCGAGGTTGGAGTACCACGTATTCGGGAAAGCGAGGAAAATATGCAAATGTTTGGAGTACACCAGGTAATTCATAAATCCGAGCACCATCGTTAAATGTCCCCACCAGCCGATGCGCTCGATGATGTGCAGGCTTTCGGTCGACATGCTTCCGAATACCGGCTCAGCGAACAGCGATGAAATGGTAAAGCCCAGCGTTCCGTCCCCGAGATCCTGCGCATGAGAAGCTCCGCGGGCATACAATGCTTCATCGGCGCCGTTCATCATGAAAATGCAGGTTACCAGGATGATCTCCATGGTGAGGATCAGATTGGCATCGAAGGTTGGAAAGCCTTTCATTTCCGGCTTGTGGAAACGCTTGATGCGCAGAATATTCCGTCGTGTAAGAAAAGCGATCGTTGCAATGAGCGCCAGGAAGGAAAGGATCTCGATAAAGCTGATCATGAAGGTGTAAAAGCCTCCGAGCGCCGGACGGAAAAGCCGGTGACTTCCGGAAACGCCATCGGCAATGATTTCTAACAGCTCGATCTGTGTGATCACGAAGGCTGTATAGATCGCCAGGTGCAACAAGGCAGGAATGGGCTTACGGAACATTTTCTGCTGCCCGAAAGCTACGAGGAACATCGTTTTCCAGCGCTCTGCTTTATTGTCGGAACGATCGATCTCCCGGCCAAGTAAAATATTGGAACGGATCTTTATCAGATTCCAGGCAAAAAAGCCGAAACCTGCCAGGAAAAAGACACTAAAAACAATAGAAGTAATCATAGTTTTTGTTTAGTCGGGAATTGTATCCAACAATTTACGCAATTTTTTCTCATCGCGTCCGCTTAACGGAACACCTTTGGTTTTTGCTCCCAGTACGGAGAAATGGATGTAACGCTCCGGATGCAGCTGAATGTCTTCTACGAGCTCCTGCATTTCCTTGTTCGTATTGACGAGCTCGGTGTACAGCTTATCGTCTTTCAGCAGCTTGCCCAGCGTTCCTTCGCCGCTGTTAACGGCCTCCAGCGTGGTATTGAGTTTCTGTATGGTTTTCTGCGCGTCTTCGACAACGCCTTTGTAGTTCACCGTCACGAGGTCGTCGGTGATCTTTTTCGTATTTCCTACAATGGCTGCGATCTTCTCGTTGCTCAGCTTGAGGTTGTTGGTAATGCTTTCGACATTCGCGAAGATCCGTCCGAGCTTGGCTTTTTCGGATGCCACGAGGTCTTCCACTTCCACGGCTACGTTTCCGAAGCGGCGAATAGCGATCTTAATTTCCTGCATCGACTCTTCGATCTCCGAAGTAGCCGTCGTGTCCCAGAATGAGTTGAGGGAATTCACCGTTTCGTCGATGCTCACCATGAGTTTCTGGATCTTCTGACTGATCGGATCGGCGTATTCTTTCAGCTGGGAAACCATATCCACCGCAACAGTTCCCTGTATGGCTTCGCTGGTACTGTAATAGCCTTTGGAAAGGTCGCTGTTCATAACGATCAGCAATCCTTTGTTGAGCAGGTCGATACCACCGATCTCGACTTTGGAGCCGCGGGGAATTTTAATTTCGTTGTCGTTGATGGTGAAGGTAACTTTCACTTTGCGGTCAATGCTTCCCTTGTTCATATATTCAACCGAAAGCACCTTTCCGATGGCTACACCATTGACGTATACGGAAGTTGCCGGGGCTAAATTCCCCGAGTTCGGGAAGTACGCTACGTATTTATCGTCGCCTCCGAAAAAGCTGTGACCTTTGAGAAAATTGACTCCTGTAACCAGTAAGCCAATGGCCACTAATGTGATAATACCTACTTTTAACTCTTTCGAAATTTTCAAGACGCGCTTATTTTTCTGCTAATTTAATAGCTTTTTCCAAACTAATGCGCTCTCCGTTTTGAAACGCCACCACAAATGCATTTGAAAAGCCTTTTTCGCGCAATTCTGTTTTATACTTGTTGGCAGCAGCAAAATCGTTCTCAAACTGCCCGGCGGTATACTTGAAGAGGTTGTCCTGTTTGTATTCGAAGATCTTAATGCCTTTGAATTTAGATGCCGACGTGGAGATCTTCGTTTCGGACGTCTCTACCTGCACCCGGAATATAATGGCGGAGCTCACGGTTTCTTTCGGCTCTTTTACCTTCGGATCGCTGGTATTGTTCACTGCAGGCGTTTTACTTCCGGCTGTTTTTTCATCCACGCCTTCCAGCTCGTTTTTGTACTTCTGAAAAGCGGTGAACATCGCTCCGGACATACTCACCTGGCCGGTAGAATCGGCCAGGAATTTCTCTTCCGTCGGATTGGTCAGGAAGCCGGTCTCGATGAGCACGCTCGGCATGGTTGTCTTATAGAGCACCAGGAATCCCGCCTGTTTCACACCGCGGTCATATCGGCCGATGGCCTTGAATTCTTTCTGCAGCTTTCCGGCAAATAAAATGGATTGGTCGAGGAAAACCGACAACTGCAGCGAACGGGCGATCAGCGCATCGGGCGAAAGGTCGAAGTCTTTGTATTTTTCTCCTTTGTCGGCTTCGAGGTAAATGGTACTGTTCTCACGGTCGGCGATCTTTGCCTGCGCGTCTGTTTTGTGCAGTCCAAGCACATACGTTTCGGTGCCATACGCCGATGCGGAAGCTGCGTTTGCGTGAATGCAGATAAACAGGTCTGCATTTGCCTTATTGGCAATGCGTGCGCGTTCGTCGAGCTCGATGAATACGTCTTTATCGCGCGTATAAACGACTTTAATTCCGGGATAACTGGCTTTGATCTGCTTTCCGAGCCGCAAAGCCATAGCCAGGCAGACGTGCTTTTCATGCGCGGAAGCGCCGTGGCAGCCCGGATCTTTTCCTCCGTGGCCGGCATCGATCACGACGGTTTTAATCGTCTGAATGCCTTCATCATCCTTCTGCTCAGCGTCCCTGAACGAAAACACCAGCACTAAAGGCAGCATCGCCAGTGTCCATTTGAGTATCCGAAGTATCTTTTCCATTGTAATGATAGTTGAATGCCGGGAGCATACGATTCCAGGTCTTAAAAATAAGGAGGTTAGACGATCAAAAAGTGCGCCTGAACGAAACTTATCTTCTGTTAAATGTTAATAACGCGGAATGGAGTGTTGGTAACAACATTTTAATGGAGAATCCACAAAATGGGGAGCGGGGAATGGGGAAGTTCGGTGAGCAATTCAACATTCAAACCACTAAACATTCAAAACTCATAAAAAAAAGCGCTCCGCCGAAACGAAACGCTTTCTATAAACCAATTACCAGTCTTAAATCCTGACATCCAAAAGTCTTTTGTCTTTCAGTCCTTCATCTTTTGTCTTAATAAACAACAAACTTCACCAGCTTCTCGGAAGTTCCGGAAACAAGGTGCGTGAAATACATGCCGGTAGCAAGCTGGCCCGTTTTAACGACCATTACAGCCTGATTCATCTGGAAATGACGTGAAGAAACGATCTGTCCCAGCTCGTTAAGAATGCGGAGTTCGATGAGCTCGTTGCTCGCCTCCGCACTGCTGATCACCAATTCCGAAGCGGAAGCATTGTAGAGCACGGAATAATTGTTCGTTCCTTCTTCGTCCAGCCCGATATTCGAACAGGCAGTTACAACGTCAACGGTCATCACCGTGGTATCGGCGCCGCAATCGTTGATCGCAATGAGCGTGATCTCCATCGATCCGTCTGCAGCATAGCTGGTCGCCGGCGATGAAGCATTGGAAGTGGCTGGAAGTCCGCCCGGGAACGTCCACGCAAAGGTTGTTACGTCTGTCGAGTTGCTGCCGTCGAGCGTGACTGTCGTAGGACAGCCTACTGTGCTGTCGGCAAAAGCAATGGAAGCTACCGGGATATTGTCCACTTCAATGGTGATATTGGAAGAGCCGCTACAGCTTCCGACGGTGGTCGTAACTGCATACGTTGTTGTAGTTGTCGGGTTGGCGGTTACCGAGCTGCCTGTTGCGGCGGAAAGCCCCGTTGAAGGCGACCAGGTATAACTTGCCCCTCCCGAAGCTGTGAGAACGGTTGAAGCGCCGCTGCAGATCTCGTCGTTGCCGGAAATACCGACAACCGGCGACGGATGAACCGTAATGCTCACAAATGCGGAGTCGAACAGCGAACAGCCGCCGCCAATGGTGTAAAGAATGGCGTTGTACGTCCCCGGTGTTCCGTAGGTAATGGTGGCCGTTGGAGCGGATGGCACCTGCATCGGTGTTCCGCCCGGGAACGACCAGAGCAACGTGTCTTCATAGGTGCTTCCCGCTGCGCTGAAATCGATTGTATTGCCTGAACATACGGTAAGCGCGCTCGGTGTGATAGTCGCCACGGAATTGGCCGATGTGATGAACGGATGAACGAATAACGAAGCGCTCAGGTTCCAGGATCCTGCGGTCGTATACTGGTACCAGGTATTGTTCGCCTGCTGTTCCCAGATCGTCGAAGGAACGCTCTGTCCTACTGAATTACTGACGATAGACAGCGTGTCTTTTACGCCGGCTGTCCATTGCAGATTGGTGAGGTCTACGCTGACGAAAAATTTCTTCGATGCCGGAAGTGTTACCGGGGCGTTCACAAAGTTCGCTTCGGTGTAGAAACCGCCGTCAACATCTGCCATGATCTGCCCCATCGTGAGGTTCACGGTGCCGATCTGGGCGCCCGGCGTGCCGGATGTTCCGTCGTAAATACGCACGGGAACGATCTTGGCCGGGTTGGCGCTGTAAGCAAGTCCGAAAGCAAGATACACATTGTTCAGAATGGTGTTCGGAGAGGCGGATGCATCGAAATACATGGCTTTCTGCTTGTCGAGGTAAACGTTCATTCCGTTGATCCAGCCGTCTTGTCCGACGGAGGCTCCGGTGAAGTAATTCGCGCCTGTCCAGCCGGCAGGAACGGGAAGATTGATCCGCTGGCAGGTAGCAGCCGCACTTACCACGATGTAATTTGTCTTTGTTTCGGTATCGGATCCGTTGGCGTTGGTAACCGTGAGTACGGCATTGTAGGTCCCTGGTGTGGAATAAACAATCGCCGGAGGATTTTGTCCGTTGAAAGTAGCCGGCGTTCCGCCCGGGAACGACCACGACCACGATGTAGGATTATAGGTCGAAAGGTTGGTGTAAATCACCGATCCGCCTGCATTGATAGCCGTAAAGTTGGCAACGAAATCAGCGATCGGCGGATTGTTCAGGGTAGATGCTACACAGGCCATTGCTGCCGCTGCATCGATCCTGCCCGAGCCCAGCTGCCCGATATAGCTTCCGTTCTGCGCGTTGATGTTATCTGCGGTTGTAAGCAGGCAGTTGATCAGATCTGCGTTGGTCATGTTCGGATTCAGGGATTTCATCAGTCCTGCAAGTCCGGCAACCATCGGCGAAGCCATGGAGGTGCCTGATTTATTGCCGTAGGTATTGTTGACAGTTGTGCTGTAAATGTTGTTGCCCGGTGCGGAAATATCGATCCAGCTTCCGTAGTTGGAAAAGCTGGCTTTCGCATCGGTACTCGTCGTGGCAGCCACGGAAATAACGTTGCTGAAAGCCGCCGGATAGAACTGGGAGGAAACGCCGTCGTTGCCGGAAGCAGCGATCAGGATACAGCCCTGCGAAGCGGCATAATTTACCACGTTCTGGCCGGTTGTGGAAGAGCTTGGTCCGCCCCAGCTCATGTTGATGATATCTGCCCCGCTGGCGGCCGCATAAACGATCCCGTCATAGCCGTTCGTAACGGCTGAGGCCGTGTTGGTGGATTTAACGCACATCAGCTTGCAGCTGTAGCCGATGGAAGCTACGCCTGTTCCGTTGTTGGAGCGGGCGGAAGAAATTCCCGCTACGTGTGTTCCGTGGTCGTAAGCAGCTGAAGGAGGATTCGGGTTGTTGTCGTTGCTGCCCACATCGTAACCGTTGATGTCGTCGATGTAGCCGTTGCCGTCGTCGTCAATGTTGTTGTTGGGGATTTCTCCGGGATTCACCCATAAATTGGGCGCCAGGTCGGCATGCGTACGCTCAACGGCGTCATCTACGATCGCGATCACCACAGTGCTTCCGGTGGAAAAGTAATTCCATGCGGCAGGTGCGCTGATCACGCTCAGCCCCCATTGTGAGCCGAAAGAAGGATCGTTTGGCGTGAGAAAGTGACGGTCGAGCGGAACTTTTTCCGCATACTCGACACCTTTCAGCGATTGCAGGTCACGGATGAGCTTTTCAACATCCTGAACGGCCGTGAATTCGAGTAAATACGTACGTTGCAACACGATGGAAGTCTTTGCCGCAGCAAAAGGCTTCGAGAGGTTCGTTACACCGTATTTTTCAACGATGGACGCAAGTCCGGGAACAGCGTAAATGGAAATGGCAGCCGGATTTTCCTCCAGGGAGCTCGATATCCGGGTTTCATTGGAAAGCTTGAACCAGATTTTACCGTCCTGGAATTCGGCTTTCGCCTGTTGACCGAAAGCGATAACAGGCAGTAATAGCAAGGCGAGTAGTAATTTCCTCATATGTAAGATTATAGTGTCCTGCAATAATAAGAAAAGCATCCGGAAAAACAAGCCGGTGAGTGTCCTGCCTTCCCACCAAGTAAGTAAGGGCGGATTATCATCCGCCCGTCATCACGAATGGCACCAGGCTCCATGCCCCGCCAAAGGAAACCGCATAGATAATACGTGGATAACAGGTAGATAACAGGTGGATACTAGCTGGTAACTCTATACAACACCCGTGGCAGATCCGGGTATTACCCGGAGATCACCCGGGGATAGTCCGGCTGCGGAGCATTCTTGGAATCCTGTCAGCGTACTGGAACGCGGGCTCGCCTGATGAAAGATAAGCTAAATTACGGACTTAAAAAAGGAAGGGCGGATGATCGTCCGCCCCTCATGTCTTATTATACCGGTGTCGCCAGCCTTCTCAATTGCGGCGGCAGGTCCTTAAAAGGGATCTTCACTTCAACCAGCGATGGAATACCATCCTTGGTTTCCAGCACGTTCAGGAGCTTGCGCAGCTCGCCGGCCGTTCCGACCACATGGCCTTTGGCACCGAATGCTTTCGCAAGGGCAATATAATCCCATTCGGGAAGCAGGTCGAATGGCGCAAAGCTTCCTTCGGGATCAAAGGCTTTGATGTCTACAAATGCCTGCTCGATCGTGTAGCCGTGATTCGACATAACGAAAATAATGGCGTTTGACTGCTGTCTCACAAGGCTGGAAATCTCCTGGCAGATCATCATGAATCCGCCGTCACCGGCAACAACGATCGGGCGTTTTCCCGTTGCGAGCTCTACGCCCAGCGCACAGCCGGTCTCATGGCCAAGCGATCCCCATGCTGCCTGTGCAACGAACGAATCCTGCGGCATGCCCATCAGGTTGCCGAAAACGTACAGGCTGGTGCTTTCGCCCAGTATGAGCTTGCTCCCGGCGATCTGCTTTTCAGCGATGAGCCAGTTGCCGACAATGTCGTAGAAACGCTCGTAGGTCATGATTTCCTTGTCAGCGATGACCGGTTTTTCTTCTTTCGGAACGGATGGCAAACGATAATTCTTCGGGAAGGCGGCATCCTTGCGGAATTTACTGATCAGCGCTTCCAGGAAATCGCGCAGCACGACAAAATCGTAGTGCGCATAGCCCACGCGCGTCTCCTCGTCGGTTACCTCGATCATTTTACTGTAAGGCTTATCGTCCATAATATCGAGGTAATCGTCTGTTATGATCGTTCCCAAAGCGATGGTGCAATCGGTGAGCTCCATCACGGCACGCGTCAGCGCGGGCGAAGCCGGGCCGGCGTACGTTCCGATAAAGTGCGGCTGCGCTTCGTCGAGAATGGTTTTGCCGAGACTGGTCGTTGTAAAGTACAGTCCGCTTACGCTGATCAGTTCCTGCAGCAGGTCCTGCAGGCCGAAGCGTTGAATCTCAACACCGGCCCAGATAACGGGAAGCTTTGCTTTCCTGATCTCTGTCCAGGCAGCATCGACGGCTTCGTCCAGGTTTTTCTTAATGCTTTGCTGCGGTTCGGCTTTCAGCGTTCCTTTCGGACGACGGCATGCATCGCCGAACACGTCCTGCAGCACTTCGATGTACACCGGCTTTCGCTGCGTGAGCATGGCGGTCAGTGTTTCGTCGATCTGTTCGGGCGCACTGGCTCCGTTTGTAAGGGTAACGGCAGCAACGGTAACGGTTTCCATTGCACGGCGGTCTGCACTCAGTTCTCCCGTACTGTGGTGAAAGAGGATATTTTTCGTGCGTGTTTTGACCACTGCTTTCGTGCTGAGCGTTGGCCCGATGAGTACCATCGGAACGCGTTCTACCAGTCCGCCGGCAAAACAGTTGATGATGCTGAATGTTCCCACGCCGTATTGCACGCTGCAGGCGGCAACGCCTTTGAAACGGCCGTAACCGTCGGTGGCGTAGCCCACACCGAGCTCGTTGATGTTCGGTATGCGGGCAATGTCCGGATCGCCGTCGAGCGTATCGAGAAAGATCGAAGCATAATCGCCGGGAACGGCAAACAAATGCTCCAGCCCCAGCTGTTTTAAACGATCGAGGATGTAATTGGAAACGGTGTACTTCGTTTCCGGTGCTGTGGTTGGAATTCCTTTCAGTGCTCTCATGACTATCCTTCCTGAATTTGCGTGAGACAATCCGGTGTCATGGAAGCCAGCGAAGCGCCCATTTCGTTCGATGAAATACAGCCTGTCAGATCGCCGCAGCCTCCTCTCGGAACAGGCATCAAGGCATAAGTCGGATCCAGCCATTTCGGACGTTTCAGCCCGAAGTATTCTTCCAGCATGGTCTCGGCGGTGTCGAGCGCGCCTTCCACCCAGCCCTGCCCGATGGAATAGGCTTCTCCCACAATGAAAATATCGTCGGCCTCTACCGGCTTGAGCATTTTCCACATGATCTCGTCGATGCGGTAGTTGGCTTTCCATTCGTGCCAGCCGCCGCCGTAAGGATCGGAGCTCCAGTTGTGGTAAACGGCTGAATACGGCTGCGGAATTTCCTGCTGCGCATGCATTTCGCCCAGTTGCTTGTTGGCAACGAACACCATTTCGTCGGTAGCCTTGTGCTCCATCGGAACGATCACGTCGTCGATGTCGGATTCCATGCACGCCGGACGATAACCTTTGAAAACTTCGCCGTCTTCGAGCCCTTTCCAGAAAGGCACGGTGCTGATATCATTATAGGAAGCCATGAGCAGTGAATTCAGCCACGGCTGACCATTTTTCTGCTCGCTTTCCGTTCCGAAATAGTAGGCCTGGCGGATCGGGAGATCGGTTACGGAACGCCCGGAAACCAATCCGAGGGAACGCCACCACGGGCGCTCGTAAGCAAGGAATAGCTTGAATGCGCTCTGGATGAGCACGGACTGCATATTTTCTTTCAGCCAGGCATCTTCGAAGAACGCGCCTTTGATGAGCTCGAGCGAGCGGCGCGGCATGGCCAGCACGATCTTGTTGGCATACACAATGACTTCGTTCGTTTTGCTTTTTTTCAGCAGGAGAGTTGTTCCGTCGGGCTCTGTGAGTGTCCGCTCGAAAATAAGCTTGTATTTAAATGCTTTATCGTCGCTTTTCGCGATCTCGGCAAGGCGGTGGTTCATGTGCACGCGGCTGCCGTTCGGCACGATTCCCGGCAACAGGTTATTGAACTGGTCCACGAGCTCGATCGGCAGGCGGTCGAAACCGTCTTTAAGTGTCAGGAATTTAGTCTGATCGCTGTATTCCGTTGCGGGAAGCTGTGTTACGGCGCTGGCATTGGCCACATTGGCATCGTAACCGCCGGCGTCGCGCATGAACTGGTAGCCTTCGTTGCTCAGCACGCGGTACATGAGGTCCCAGAAACCGTATTTGTAGATCTCTTTTCCAAACACTTTGATCTTCATCTGATCGCACAGGCTCAGGTTCTGCATGTTCGGGTAGATGTAGTTCATGACCTGCACCTGGAGATTGGTCGGTCCTAACCCGCGTTCCGACCACGCAAGATTGTACGGTACTTTTTCGGGATCGGAGAGCTCGTGCAGGCGGAAATGTTTCCCGCGCAGGTAAAACAGGTTGCAGCTTGAGCCAACCGGTTCCGGCGCGCCCATGGGGAAATCAGCCGTTTCCAGCCCCAGGTGGGTGATCAGGTTGGCCACCATTTTGTGAGAAGTCGGGATGTAGCGCATGCCTCCAACTTCCGCTTTTACATTCGGCAATCCGGGCATGGTCACACTGAACAGCCGGCCGCCGATGCGGTTGCTGTATTCGAATAATCCGATTTTCTGATTCTTGCCAGAGGCTTGCTGAAGGCGCCAGGCGCTGTAGGCCCCGGAGCAACCACCGCCGATTACGGCCGTGTCTAGTTTTAATTTTTCCATTTGAATAGCAGTTAAATGCGTGGATGAATGTAAATAAAAATCCTGCAACCAAAAGCAACGCACGACTTTTTTCGCTCAAAATCTTAGATCAGTGGTAATTTCTTAGCTTTGCAGACGTTATTAAGGCAAGTTGTTCCTGACAAAAAAGAAATATCCGTTCACGCTGCGATTCAGTCACTGCTTTCGCGTGCTGTGTACGCTTGCTTTTTTAGCGGTTTCCAATGCTGTTAACGGGCAGTCCGACACGCTGAAAGTGCCGCTTCCGGACACGGTTATGGCCATTGGCGACACAGTCGTAAACACTTTCAATGACACGCTTTACATCAACGAATCGGATTTCCAGTCGGTGATCACGTATTCCGCGCGCGATTCGATTTACAGCGATTTCAAAAAACGGCAGGTGCACCTGTACGGAAATGCCAGCCTGAACTACGAAGGCGTGGATATGAAAGCCGATTACCTGCTCATCGACCTCGACAAAAACGAAGTGCTCGCCATTTACACACTCGATTCGCTTGGCAAACGGGTCGGCTCCCCCATTTTTTCGGACGGCGGCGATACGATCCGGGCGGCCAGCATCCGCTATAATTTCGATACGAAAAAAGGCTACATCCAGGAAGTAGCGATCCAACAGGACGAAATGTACCTGACCATGGAAGTCGCCAAACGGCAGGCCAATGAAGAAGTGCACTTCGTACGCGGCAAATTCACCACCTGCAACCTCGAAGAGCCGCATTACCATTTCTTCCTCTCCAAAGCCGTTATGATCCCCGACAAGCGCATCGTAACCGGCCCGATGAACCTCTGGATCATGGGCGTTCCTACTCCGCTGGGACTGCCTTTCAGCATTATTCCGCAGCGAAAGGACCGCGAAGCCAAGAGCGGCTTTATCATGCCGCAGTTTTCCGCGATCTCCGATTACGGATTCGGGATCCTGAACCTTGGCTACTACATTCCCGTTTCGGACCGTTTCCAGACAACGCTTTACGGCACGATCTATTCCAGGGGAAGCTTCGGTTTGCGCACAGATACCGAATACGCCAAACGCTACAAGTACAGCGGCTCTTTCGAAGGCGGTTACGAATTTTTCCGGGAAGGCTTTCCGAGTGCTGCCGATGCCTTCAGCACCACGACCATTCGCTGGGTACATGTACAGGACCCGAAAGCGAATCCGAAATGGCGATTTACAAGCAATGTCGACTTCAACTCGCAAAGTACGAACAAGGCAACGCTGAACACACAGACGTCCGATTACCTGCGCAACACCATGAACTCGGATATCCGCCTCGACCGGTCATTTATCGGTTTGCCGCTGCAAATGGGACTAAAAGTGTCCATGCGACAGAATGCTTCCAGCCCGACAGCGGTGCTTACGAGCCCGAATTTTACCGTGAACGCAACGCGGTTCTATCCTTTCAAACGCAAACGGTCGACGGACGGAAAGATCAAATTCTACGAAACGATCGGTGTGAGCTACAACCTCGAAGCGAAGAACCAGTCCGACTTTAAGGCAAGCTACCTGCGAACGGGAAATTTTGCGGCTATTTCGGAGCAATTCCGGAACGGAGCCACGCATACGGCGATTATGACGACCACCGTCAACATGCTGAAAAACACGGTGCGCTTCACGCCTTCCATTACGTATAACCAGAAATACAACTTCCAGTCCATCCGGAAATCCATCGATACGGCCACCAACCTCGTGCGCGTCGATTCCGTGAACCAGGGAATTTTCAGCCAGAACCTGACGTTCAGCGCGGGCTTTACGACCAACCTGTATTCGTATTACCGGTTCATCGGCAAGCGCAAAACCCTGCTGCGCCATGTGATGACACCGGCCGTGACATTCAGTGCCAGTCCCGCGATACAAGGCGGGCTCGACAGCTACGTCGACACCAATAACCGCTCCTATAACTACTCGCGGCTCGAAAACTCTTCCTTTGCGGAAACGTATCGCGAAAGTGCGGGACGGATCGACTTTTCCCTCGGAAACAGCTTCGAGCTGAAACAGAAAAGCGATAAAGACACCGTTACAGGCTTCAGGAAAACACGCATTATCGAAAACCTGAATTTCAGGACAGGCTACGATGTTTTCAGGGATTCACTGAACTGGAGCGACCTGAACATCCAGATGGTGATGAATCCGCTGGAAGGGCTCAACATTGTCTTCTCAGCCAATCACAGCTGGTATGCGTGGGACGAACAGACCGGACTTTCCAATGCGAAATACGCCATCAACGAAGGCCAGGGACTCGGGCGGCTCACCAATTTTTCCGTAGCGACCAGCTACACCGTTATGCCGAAGGAAAACCGGGAAAATGCGTCCGCTATGACCACCATGTCATCGATCTGGAATCCACAGTACGACCAGTGGATGCTCACGCCTACACAGATCGTCGACTTTGACATTCCGTGGAGGTTAAGCCTGAGTCACGTTATTTCCTATAACCTGAACAGGGATTCGCTTTCCTACAACACCCGCAAATACGCACCGAACAATACGCTGACGATCATGGCTGACATTTCCATCACTCCGAACTGGAAAATCGGGGCAACGACCTTTGTAGACGCCACCGCCGGGAAAGTAGCCAACACCCGCATTGACCTGTTCCGGAATATCCACTGCTGGAACGTGAGCTTCAACTGGACACCGATTGGCACCAACAAAAGCTTCCTGATCTCCCTTCGCGGCAACGGAAGTATGCTCAGCAATGCCAAACTGAACCTGCGTAAACCGCAATCCCTTTTCCAGTAGGTACGGTTTATTCACTGAAAAGAGCGGCATGCAAAGTCTGTTGGATTTAATGCTCCTTCCGCCGTTAAATTCATTATATTTCAAAAAACTGCAAACGTGATACCTTTAACCATTGACAAGCAACGTACACCGAGAAAGGGCGATCTACTGCTCTCGGAACCTTTTATGCTCGACGATCACTTTACCCGGTCGGTCATTTACCTGTGCGAGCACAATGAAGAAGGAAGCTTCGGATTTATCCTCAACCATACGCTGGATATGAAGCTGCATGAATTTACCGACACCTTCCCGAAAACAAATGCCTTCGTGGGTTTCGGCGGGCCTGTCGACCGCGATCAATTATTTTTCATTCACAACATTCCCCTGCTCCGGTCGAAAATTGCCGTTGCAGATGGCGTTTACATGGGCGGCAATTACAATGAAATGCTCGAATTGCTGGCAAAGGACGAGATCAGTATCGCCGACATCCGGTTTTTCATCGGGTATACGGGCTGGGGCGCCAATCAGCTGCAGGAAGAGCTGAACGACCATACCTGGATCGTTGCAACGCCGCCTCCCTCCTTTTCGGTGATGCATACGTCCGACGGCACGCTCTGGAAGTCGATCCTGAACCAGCTGGGCGGGAAATACAAGCTGATGGCGGAATACCCGCTGAATCCGGCGGATAATTAACGGTTGGAATTTACCGCTGTTTTTTCTATCTTTCTTTCACTGGATAAAGTACCGATGGGTTGACAATTAGGATTCCAAGAATTGCGCTCCACCGCTTTATCACCGCTGTTCCACCACTGTAACCATACCGTAATTTCGTGTTTTGTTCGTCTCATGTTCGCGTTAGGTTCGTGGCATGTCCGTCGTATCCACTACCCATCTACGTCATTGGCAGGGAGCAGGTACGGAGCATTCTACGGTTTACTAGCCGCCGCCTGGCAGAGAATACGAGCGAACCACTGTCATAAATGCAATTACTATTCTCTGCCCTTGTACTTCCCCCGAAGTTGCCGTATTTTTGAGCAAACAAAAAACATGTCCGCTCCATTAGCCGAACGTATGCGCCCGAAACTGCTCAAAGATTACATCGGGCAGGAACACCTGTTGAAGGAAACGGGCTCGCTGCGCAAGGCAATCGACGCAGGAATTCTGCCTTCCATTATTTTCTGGGGACCTCCGGGCGTTGGCAAAACGACTCTTGCGCATTTGCTGGCCAATCACCTGAACCGCCCGTTCTATACGCTTTCTGCCATTTCATCGGGTGTAAAAGACATTCGCGATATTATCCAGAAAGTGGAATCCGGCGGCATGTTCCAGCAAAGCGGTACCGTATTGTTCATTGACGAGATCCACCGGTTCTCCAAATCACAGCAGGATTCGCTGCTCGGCGCAGTTGAAAAAGGCACCATTACGCTCATCGGCGCGACCACTGAAAATCCTTCCTTCGAGGTGATCTCGGCCTTACTTTCCCGTTGCCAGGTCTATACACTGGAAAGCCATTCGGTGCAGGACCTGCAAACGCTGCTCGAACGGGCCGTAAAACAGGATACTTTGCTTTCCCGGCGCAGCATCGAGCTGAAAGAGACCAAAGCGCTGATGGCCATTGCCGGCGGCGATGCACGCAAAATGCTCAACCTGTTCGAAATGGTGGTCGGCACTTTTCCGGCAGACCAGAAAGCCGTGATTACCGACGAGCTCGTGCACAACCTTTCCCAGCAACGCGTTCGCTACGACAAAGACGGCGAGCAGCACTACGATATTATCTCCGCGTTCATCAAATCCATACGCGGGAGCGATCCCGATGCAGCCGTTTACTGGCTTGCACGCATGATCGAAGGCGGAGAAGACCCGAAATTCATTGCACGCAGGCTGCTGATCTCCGCCGCGGAAGATATCGGGCTGGCGAATCCTACAGCGCTTATTCTTGCCAACACGACCTTCCAGGCGATACAGGTCATCGGCTGGCCGGAAGCGCGGATCATTCTTTCTGAATGCACCATTTACCTGGCCACTTCTCCGAAAGGGAACGCTGCGTATATGGCCATCGACGAAGCACTGGCGGAAGTCAGAAGATCGACCGACCTTCCTGTTCCTATTCATTTGCGCAACGCGCCGACCAAACTCATGAAGGAGCTCGGCTACGGCGAAGACTACCGTTACGCGCATGCTTACCCCGGAAATTTCGTGAACCAGCAATATTTACCGGACACGCTCAAAGACCGCACCTTTTTCCACGAAGGAAGCAGCAAGCGGGAACAGGAGATCGCCGCGCAGATCAAAACGCTATGGCCTTCCAAAAAAAGCGCTGAATGAACGCTCTGCTCTATTATTTAGTCGTTTACCCGCTCTCCAGGCTTCCGCTGGCGATTACTTACCGGCTTTCGGACTTCTTCTATTTGCTGCTGATCACCGTTCTGCCCTACCGCAGGAAAGTGATCGAAAGCAATCTTTCGCGCTCTTTTCCAGGCAAATCGTCCAAAGAGATCCGGCAATTGCGGAACCGTTTTTACCGCCATTTTGCCGACCTGCTCATCGAAGGCGTAAAAAACCTTGGCATCAGCGAACGGGAGCTCCGCAAACGCTTTAAGATCACGAATCCCGAGCTGATGGAGGAGCTGTACCGTCAGCAGAAAAGCGTGCTGCTTGTTTCAGCACACTACATGAACTGGGAATGGATGATCACCGGTCAATCGCTCTTTTTTCCGCACCAGGCCGTTGGGATAGGCATGCCGCTCAGCAGCGGATTCTGGGACAAAAAGATCAATGCGCGCCGGAGCCGTTTTGGGATGCGCGTGATCCATTCGAAGATCGTGAAGCCTTCTTTTGAAGCTTTCAGGGAACAGGGGTTGCTTACTGCCACACTCGTGCTGGCTGATCAGTCGCCCGGTGACACGAACAAAAGCTACTGGACACCTTTCCTGGACCAGCCTACAGCCGTTGCTTTCGGGGCAGAACAACTGGCCAATACGTACGACCAGGCCGTTGTTTTTTACCTTCCGCGGAAAGTAAAACGCGGGCATTACGAAAGCGAGCTGATCCTGCTGACGGCCGATCCTTCGGCGCATTCCTGGGGCGAGATAACCGAAATGCACGTGCAGCTGCTCGAAGAGCGCATCCGGGAAGAGCCGCAGTACTGGCTGTGGTCACACAAACGCTGGAAACGGGATCTACCCGAAGATCCGGAAGCACTTAAAAGAGACCAACGTGAGAAATTTAATCGTCATTTTAACCGCTCTTAATTGCACAGGCCTGTTTGCGCAGAAGCCGTTATTTACTCAAAAAGACACGCTGGCATTCGCCCCCGACAGCTCCTATTCGCGCGACCTGTTCAAAAAAGGGAACACGATCTGGTTTGCTACTTCGCGCAACGGCGTCGTACAATACAACGAGCGTACAAAACGATCGAACATGATCATTCCTCCTTCCCGAGCGGGTGAATTCAGAGCAGTCGAAGTTGTCGGAAAAACTTGTTACGGCATGGTTTCGGGCAGCAGCGGAGACCTTTGGAACTACGAGAACTATTCAAACACACTTCTTACCAGCTTTACCGGCAGGTTCTTTGACGACATCGACGTATCCCATAACTCAATGATTATTCTCGGCGATCCTGAGAACAGCGAATTTACCTTACTGCAACTGGATTTGCGCACAGGCAATGTCAGCAGCATTCCTACTCCGTATGCATTAATTTATGAAGGCTGCTTCGCAGCAAGCGGAACGACCGTTCTTCATCCTTCAGATTCCACGATCATGTTCGTTTCCGGCTCAGCCATGGGAGCGCGCTATCACCGAACGGATAACCTTGGGAAAACCTGGGAAGTCCGGAACGATCTTCCGATGAAACCCGGAAAAGACTGCGGTCCGTTTTCCATTCATTTCACGGATAAAGAACACGGCATGATCACCGGCGGATGCTACACGGATCCGAACGATGCCGACAGCACATCGCTTTACACCACCGACGGCGGAACAACCTGGACCGTTTCAGAAACCTGCACACGCGGTTATCGTTCCTGCGTAACGGGGAACAAAAAAGTACAGTTCGCCTGCGGAACCAACGGCATCGACATCAGCACAGACGGCGGCAGGAACTGGAAAGCATTCGACAGCGGTAACTACTGTGCGTTGCTGCTCGAAAAGAAGCGGTTGTATGCCACGACGAATAAGGGGAAGTGTATTCGGTACAGAGTGGATATCAGGAGTGCAGGAAATTAGGATTGTAAGAGTTTAGGACTAGAGGACCGAAGATCGGTTGACTTTTTTTGTAACCAATCCATTGACTTTCAATTAAGGAACAAACTCCTTATTTCCAGAGTTGGTCCGAAAGGGCAACAATACAGCGCAGGAATTGTCTTCGGTCATTCCTGCGTTTGCTGATACTTTTCACCGCTTAAAAGCACCATTCCATTGTTTCAGAAATGCCGGCCTCGTCCGAATGATTTCTCGACCAGGTATTTCCAGTACCGGCGCGGAACGTGCTGTATGTGCAGCTTCGTGTTTTTGCGCCCTGCAATGTTCGTACTGCTGAAATAGTCGCTCCACAGGTGCTGGTAAAGTGCTTCATTGTCATCGAGCGCGCCGGAAGCAACGAGGTGCTGAGAAAGCAGCGAATTTGGCAGGAAATCGACAAACTCAGCCTGCTGCAGGTCGTAATAAATACCATAACGCCTGCGTGAATCGAAGATAAACCAGCGCTGATCGGCATACCGGTCCCTGAAATGCGGAAGTATCAGCGGAAGCACATTGAAATCGGGCTCGATGACGGAAAAATAAATCTCGTCTTTCGTAAGCTGAAACCGAACGAACGCTTCCATACGGTGCTTTTCGCGCCCAACGGATTTTGCGGCCTGCTGCAATTGCAGTACATGCAGGTTGCCAAAGTCGGATAGTACATTCCTTCCAAGCTCCAGCGCATAACGTACAACGCCCAGCAGCGTATCTTCGATGGTTTCGAGCTCGCTGAGCCAGGAAGCCCACAATGTACGTACGCCGGAAGCACTCAGCAGATCCACGAGCTTTTTCCATACCCGCGCCGCTTTACGCTCGTCGGTCACAACGGTACGTATATCTGCAAACAGCTGCGGCACCGGCAATCCTTCTTTGCGAATGCGGACTTCTGTCCATTTGTATTCATAGACCTCGAAAATGGCCGTAAGTAAGCCCTCAAAGCTACGATCATAGATCAGCCAGGTCATTCGAACAGCGAAGTTTGAATACCGTACAGCTCACTGAATTTCGAACGCCCGCCCGACAGCACCAAATGGCGAAGCGTTTCCGCTGAGCGGTCCTTTGTTTCCAGGGCAGGATTCTTACACACGATGAAATACCGGGCGCGGTTCAGTGAAATGCCCAGTTTTCGCAGGTTTTCCCAGCCGAGGGCCGAGAATTTCCGTGCAGCAACGATCTTATGGGCCGATCGCACCCCGATTCCCGGTACGCGCAGGATCATTTCGAGGTCTGCATTGTTCACATCGACTGGAAAAAAATGCAGGTTGCGCAACGCCCAGGCGAATTTGGGATCAATCTCCAGGTCGAGATTAGGACTGTGGTCGTCGACGATCTCATTCGCGCCGAAGCCATAGAAGCGCATCAGCCAATCGGCCTGGTACAGCCGGTTTTCCCGCAGCATCGGTACCTGCGACGACAAGGAAGGAAGCCGACTATCGGACAAAACCGGCACATAACCGGAATAATACACGCGCTTGAGGGAAAAATCGCGGTAGAAACGATCCGCCGTACGAATGATCTCCAGGTCGGATTCCTGCGTAGCGCCTATGATCATCTGCGTGCTTTGTCCCGCAGGAGCGAATTTCGGCGTGCTCAGCAGTTGTTTCCGGGTATCTTTCAGCGCGATGATCGTATCGGAAATAAATCCCATCGGCCGCTCCATGGTGGCGAATGATTTGTCGGGAGCAAGCAGTTTCAGTCCACGCTCCGTAGGCAATTCGATGTTGACGCTGAGCCGGTCCGCATAGAGTCCGGCTTCGTTCATCAGCTCGTTACTGGCGCCCGGGATCGTCTTCAGGTGAATATAGCCGTTGAAGCGGTGTTCAGTTCGCAGCTTCTTCGCAACACGTACCAGGCGCTCCATCGTTGTATCGGCATCTTTGAAGATCCCGGAGCTGAGAAACAGTCCTTCGATGTAATTGCGGCGGTAGAACCCAATGGTGAGGTCGACAACCTCCTGCACGGTAAAAGCGGCACGTTGTATATCATTGCTTTTGCGCGATACACAGTAAGCACAGTCGAAGATACAATGATTCGTCAGCAGGATCTTCAACAGGGAAACACAGCGCCCGTCTTCGGTATAGGTATGACAAATACCGGACGCCGAAGCATTTCCCAGCCCCTTATTGGCATTGGTGCGGTTGCTGCCACTCGATGAACACGATACATCGTATTTGGCGGCATCGGCGAGGATGTTCAGTTTTTCCCGGATACGTTCCTGCATATGGTAAAGGTACGAAAACCCTTAAATTGATTAGTATTTAATCATTAAATGATTAAATAAAATTCATTAAGCAAGTTCCTGTGGTTAATTCTGTAACCAAACAACTGATCTTCAATTAAGCTATCAACTCCTTATCTCCAGCTTATGAAAACACTTCTCCTCACCTGTTTTGCATGCTTTGCAGCACACGCCTTTTCACAGAATAACTTCCAGTACCACCTCGAGGTACGCGATAATCAGAATGCCGTAGTTCGCGATATTGCCGTTGTCTTCATCGAAAAGTCCACTTTCGAGCGGATGGAAAAGAAAACAGACGGCGGCGGCAAGCTCGATGTGGTATTCGATCATGGTGAAGAATGGTCGGTCACCGTGGGGGAAATGTACGATTGCGCTACTGTTCATTCTGCGGGCCGCGGGCGTGGCATGGACCTCGTTACCTACGACCTGGTGCAATACGAGCGGGAGAACCGCATACTTCCCGATCGCCGGGGAATGGTGTTCGAACAGGTACCACAGACACTTACGAAAATGACGCCTTCATCGGCAGCCGGATCCGTTATCCGCGTCATCCTGGAAAACGATGCACAGGTACTTTTTCCAAATGTTCCGGTAACGCTGACCTGTTTTGCGACAATGAAACAATACACCGCTAAAACCAACAGCCGAGGCGAAGCTTATTTCCAGGTTCCGGGCTATAACGATTACGAGGTTGATGTAGACGATATTACTTCACTAGACTGGATAGACATCAACGACCGGCCTGTGTCGAACACACTTTACATTCTCTACGAGAAAAAGCGGTTTATCGAAAAAACGGTAGACGGATATGTCGTTCAGCAGCTTCCGGCGGAAATCGCTCCCAGCTCTTCCCATGCAAAAATAGAGCTGACCGTTCTGACCAGTGCCGGTCCCGCGGCGAACGAGCAGGTTTTTATCCGCACGTCGAAATCGTCCGTTATGTACCGTGGAAAGACCGATGCCAATGGTGTTGTCGTTTTTATGCTTCCCACCCGGAACAAGTACCTGATCGATTTTACCTTTCAGCACGATGCAGGCGTGATCAACTTGTCGAAGATCAAAGGACTTGCAGAACAAGCCATGACTGTTCGCTACATTCCCGATGCACGTTTGGAGAACATCGAATCGTTTATTCCGAAAGTAAAAGACCTGATCGATTACGACATCGAAAGCTTTGTGCAGTCGCAGTACCCCGATCCGAAAGACGAAGTGGAGCTTTTCCTGAAATGGGGAAATAAGTTCAATGCTTCGTCGAAAGAAGCGGTGCTGGAAGTCGGTTTCAAGGTCAATCCGAAACGCAACGGTGTGGAATTTCCCAAAAACATCATGCTCGTGGTCGACATCAGCGGTTCCATGGCAGCTGACGACCGGCTGGAACTGTTGAAAAACACGCTGCTGGAATTCATCAATCGCTGTTCGGCAAAAGACAGGATTGGACTGGTGGTGTTCGACGATGAAGCATCAGTAGCTTTTCCATCCCAGCTGCTCACCAGCAAACTGGCATTGACACAGATCATCAAAACGCTGCAGCCCCGTGGCGGTACGAATATTTACAAAGGATTGGTGCTCGGCATGGAGGAGCTTATGAAAACGAAATCTCCGAATAGCGTTAACCGCCTTGTGCTCATGACGGATGGCTATTGTTCTGTCGAACCTGCCCTGACGATCGCAGAGGCTAAAAAGTTCGTGGCAAAAGGCCTGCAGATCTCAGCGATCGGCGTTGGCGTGGATTACAACCAGGCGCTGCTTTCACAGCTGGCAAGCGTTGGCGGCGGACTGATGCACATGGCCGGAGATTCCAAACAGATCCAAAGCGCATTTCTGAAAGAATTCCTCAGCATGATCGAGCCCGTTGGTAAAAAAGTCACGCTGGAGGTCATCTACAACGACCAGATCGTCTACAAAAAGCTCATTGGCTACAACGATGAAGTCGTTACCAAAGGAATGATGAAGGTCAGCTTCGATCACCTGTTTCCCGGACTGGAAAAGATGGCGCTGATCAAGTTCGACATCATTAATTCGAATCCCGACATCGAAAAAATGCCGGTGAAAGTCCGGATGAGTTATACAGATGTGGCGTCCAACAAGCAGAAAACGGTAGAAAAAGAACTGTTTCCCGAATGGACTTCAGCCACCGGACTGCTCGATATGACCATCGACCAGAAGCATAAAAAGATCCTGGCAGTGGCCATTGCCAATCAAAGCCTCAAAAACATGTCGAACCTATTCGAATCGGGCAATCGTGACGGAGCTGAAAAAGCTGCTGCCGAAGGTATACGCCAGATCCACGAATTATTCCCTCAGGCCGAACCTGCTGAACTGGCAACCCTGATCGATAAACTCCAGGAATATGTCTCGGCTTTTCAGCTCGCGCGACTAACTAAAAAGTGATGGCTTTCACTGAAGCGTCTTGTACCCGATCGCTTCGCGCTCATCCGTGTTTTCGCTGCTGAGCAATTGTCTCAACGCTTTAAATATGACCTCCGTATCTTCCGTATTCCGGATCACCTGCTGCTCCATTTGTTCCAGCTTGAGCAGGATGTCTTTGTTTGTCGAAAGCAGTTCGCGAAGCTTCGTAAAGATCCGGATAATGCGGATATTTACTTCAACGGCCGTATTGCTGGTGAGCACGCTCGAAAGCATGGCAATTCCCTGTTCGGTAAACACATAAGGCAATTTTCTGCGGCCTCCCCAACTTGAAGTCACAAATTGTGACTTCAAGTTGTCAAACTCTTCTTCTTCAAGCTGAAACATGAAATCGGCGGGAAAGCGATTTAAATTCCGTTTGACAGCCTGGTTGAGAACTTTGGTCTCTACGCCATAAAGCAAAGCGAGATCACTGTCGAGCATTACTTTCTGCTCTCTGAAACGGTAGATTTTCCGGATGATTAATTCGTCCGGTAATAGTGTTGTCTGGTCGGTAACGTACATATTAAACGAGTTTTCTATTTAATATACATATTATTTTCAGGATCAAAAAAAAAGTGAGCGTTTTGATAATCAGCTCACTGAAACATCCGAACAGGAAAGTGCTTAAAGATCGCCGGCAACTGAAAGCAACTTTTCTTCGGATTGCTTGCCCACCAGTTTTTTAACCAGCTTGCCTTCGGAATTGAGGAACAGCAGCGTCGGATAAGCAGAAACGCCGAAGGTTTTTACGATGTCGTTTCCGTCGGGATCATTCTCCGCATCGATCTTCAGGTTGACAAATTTCTTGTTGAACAGCTTCCCTACTTCGTCCGACTGAAAGGTGGTACGTGCCATTTCCTTGCACGGACCACACCAGGTCGTATGCACATCGATAAAGATCATTTTGCCGGAAGATTTTGCTTCTTTGATCGCTTTTTCCACGCTCATCTTATTGAATTTTATTCCCCCGGCTGCGGCTTTCGCCTCACGCGGCGCATAAACAGAAGATGCGTCAGGCAAAGTAAATGCGGCGAGAACAAGGCAACTGATAGCGATAATAAGAATGCTGTTTTTCATGGCAATGATTTTTTCCTAATTGTGATCGATTGTCTAAATTTAACGATTAATTTCATGTTCACGTTAAGACGTTCCGCATTTCCAACTATCATGCCCTTTTTGAGCTTCGCCGTTACATATCTTTCAACTGATGCCGCTTTAGAAAAGCAGGTAACGGAATTTGCCGATCAATGGAATTCCGGGCAGCAGCTGTTTACTGCAGAAACGAGTGGCTCAACCGGCACACCGAAACAATTGACATTAAAACGCGAACAGCTGCTGGCTTCCGCAAAGCGAACGCTTGATTTTTTCGGCCTTCGTCCCGGCAACACGGCATTGCTGGCGATTTCTCCGGCTACAATAGGTGGAAAAATGATGATCGTTCGCGCACTTACCGGTGGTTTGCATTTATTCGTTGTTCCGCCACAGGCAAATCCACTGGCGCAGCTGCCCGACGGGCAAACAATCGATTTTGTGCCGCTCGTGCCGTTACAGCTAAAAACGATTGTGCGGGAAAACCCGACATTATTGCAGCGGATCGGTACTGTTTTACTCGGTGGATCGCCTGTTTCGCCGGACCTGGAAGAACAGCTTTCGGCTTTGCATCAGCGTATTTTTATCGGCTTTGGCATGACGGAAACCGTTTCGCACATCGCCATGCGGAAAATCGGAGATTCGGTTTATACCGCGCTGAACGGTGTTCAGTTCTCCGAAAAAAACGATGCGCTGGTCATTTCCGACAGCGAGCTGGGCATAGATCAGCTGCAAACGAACGACAGCGTTTCCCTGATCAGCAGCGAACAGTTCGAATGGTTTGGACGAACCGACTTTACCATCAACAGCGGTGGCGTAAAGATTCATCCCGAGCAGCTCGAACGGTTGCTGGAAGGCGTTATCGACGTTCCTTTTTTTATTGCTGCCCGGCCCGATGATACTTTTGGAGAAATCTGCATTCTGGTAATTGATTCACCGGAAAAAAACATCGATTTGAAAGCAATCCAGGACATTTGCCGCAAAAAACTGGGAAAATACAGCGTTCCGAAAGCACTCATTTACGCCCCTATGGTTTACGGCAAGAGCAATAAGATCAACAGGAACGCAACACTGCAACAATCCGGCGTGCTGAAATGACACGGTCACAGGCATATAAACTGCTGGGACTGGAACGCGGTGCAACCGAGTCCGACATCCGGAAACGCTATAAATTGCTGGCCCTTAAAGTACATCCGGACATCAACCCCGATCCAAAAGCGAACGATCAGTTCATACTCCTCAGCAAAGCCGTTGAATTGCTGCTAACGCAGGAAACACCCGTTTATCCGGGAGAGCGGCAGTCCACATCGCGCAAAACATCGAAAGCTGAAACACCTGAAGAGCAGCTTGCGCGCATGCACCAGGCAAAAATGCGCTTCGAGCAGCAAAAGCAGAAGAAATACGAGGAAAATACGCGCTATTTCCGGCAGCTTACAACCGGCAGAAGATGGTTTGTTTTCAAGTGGATCATGCGCGTTGGGTGCGCGCTTTCCATCGCGTTCCTGCTGGACACAGTGCTTCCTGAGCATTTTGAAAAAGACGAATTAACAGCCTACGCCAAAAGCAATTACAACGGCATTCTCTTTCCGAAGATCACCGCTGTAAGGCTTGCCGGCAACGGGAATTATTTCAGCGAGCCGAATCGCGGCGTGTGGTCCAGCTCTTATCCCGAGATCGAAGTACGGAAAACATGGATCCTGCACACGCCTGTCTGCTTCTATTCGTCAGATGATTTCACGGTATCGCGGACTTACTTCGATTTTCATGCAGGAGCTGTCTGGTGGCTGCTCACACCGCTGTTCCTCGTGCCGTTATTTACTTATCTGCGAAAACGCAAAGATCTGACATTCGTCTTTCTTTACCAGTTTTCGTTCTGGGGAATCGGGCTGCTGGAAGTCTACATATTACTTACGGAAAACAGGCTGCCGCATTTACTGCTGCTTGGATTTTTATGATCAGCGCGGCTTCATAACGCGGGCCATTTCGCGCTTGTCGTCTTTTTCTTTCAGATCGTGGCGCTTATCGTGCAGCTTTTTACCCTGCGCACACGCAATTTCGCATTTCAGCCACCCTTTGTCATTGAGGAACAACCGGAGCGGGACAATGGTATTTCCTTTGGTTTTCAACCATTTTTCCAGCTTTTTGATCTCCTTTTTGTTCAGCAGCAACTTGCGGTCCGCACGCGGACGGTGATTGTAGAACGAGCCGTTCTCATATTCCGTGATGTGCATATTCCGGATATACACCTCGTTGTTGTCGTAAATGCAGTAAGCCTCCAGGATACTCGCTTTCCCGTTACGGATACTTTTGATCTCCGTTCCGCCGAGCACCATGCCTGCGGTGAAGATCTCTTCCAGGTGGTATTCGAACCGCGCCTTCTTGTTCCGTATATTGACTTCGTTCTTAGACATTGTTTGTTTCAGGTATTACCCGGTTATTCCAGGCTCTCATTCCGAGATAAAAGCAGATAATGCAGCCCAGCATCAGTACATGGCTCAGATCATCCTTGTTCAGCCAGCGGTGCGGATTGATCTTCAGCAGGAAGATAAACGCCGACGGGATCAGCACAAGCACACCTATGACCATGAATTTCATTTCTTTCAGCCCTCTGTTAATCAGCGCAATTGCATATCCGCCGGTAAACGTAAGGTACGTTATAATGGCATCAAGCGTAACGAAAATGAACTTCTGGCTGATGAGCGCCGCTGTGAGTAAAATTAACGACTTTGACCACACGAAAACGTTTACAGGCTTACTTTTATTCTCATACCCTGTAAATGACAGCATTCCTTTAGATGCAAAGACGTTGGCGACACATCCCAGGATCCAGCACGGAAATTTTCCCGGAACGCCCGAATACATAAAAAATCCGTGTCCCAGAGCGCCAAAGAAGGTCGAGATCCCAAAATAGAGGAAGAACAATTTCCACCAGTAGATCGCTTTGTCATTCCGCATTTTTTTCATTTGAAAGAACGCAAAAAAGCAGAACAGCGAGATGAGCAGATTCATGATGATCGCCATCGGTTCCTGAAAATGTATCCCCAGCCAGTCAAATTTAATCGGTTCCTGCATCCTGCAAAATTAACAGTCACCGGCGGAAAAACAAATTGCTGTTGTTACATGACTTTCCGTAGTTTTGCGGCATGAACATTCCTTCGCGCTTCCTGGAAGATGCTGTCGACCAATTGAGCTCTTTGCCAAGCATTGGCAAACGAACGGCCTTACGACTGGTACTTAACCTGTTAAACAGAAGCAACGACGAAGTGGAACAGTTCGCCCGGGTGTTCCTGGAGCTGAAAAAGAACGTAAAAACCTGCACAAGCTGCGGGAATATTTCAGACACGGAAATTTGTCATATTTGTTCCAATCCGTCGAGAAACCAGCGGTTGATCTGCGTGGTGGAAGATATCCGCGATGTCATGGCGATCGAATCTACGGGAACTTATTCGGGATTGTACCATGTACTGGGCGGCATTATCTCCCCGATGGATGGTATTGGGCCCAACGATTTATTCATTCCCGCATTGATCGAAAAAGCCGAAAGCGGTGAAGTCGACGAAGTCATTCTCGCCCTGAGCCCTACGATGGAAGGCGACACGACGAATTTCTACCTTTATAAAAAGCTGGGGAAATCGCAGGTTGCCGTTTCGACCCTTTCACGCGGTATTGCCGTCGGTTCGGAGCTGCAGTATGCCGACGAACTGACCTTGTCACGCTCCATTCAGCAGCGCACGCCTTATACACTGATGTAGTTTAACTGATTTTATAGCGGCCCAAAATGCGCTGAAACAGATTTTTTGTATTTTGCCCTTCAATTCAACTGAATCATGAGCATTTTTAAAGAATTTAAAGACTTCGCGATCCGCGGAAATGTAGTCGATCTGGCTGTCGGTGTGATCATTGGCGGTGCTTTCGGAAAAATCGTCACCTCCCTGGTGAACGACCTGATCATGCCTCCGATCGGCTTCCTGATCGGCGGTGTAAAGTTCACCGATCTGAAATATGTGATCAGCGAAGAAGTCAAAGACGCGGCAGGAAAAGTAACGGATCCGGCTGTTTCTATCAATTACGGCACCTTCATCCAGATGGTCTTTGAATTCTTCATCATCGCTTTTGCGGTCTTCATGATGGTGAAGCTGATGAACCGTATGCATTTGTCCACCAAAAAAGAAGAAGCAGCGAAAGCCGCAGCCAATCCTGCACCCGAACCGGACCCTACAAAAGAGGAAAAACTGCTTATGGAAATCAGGGATTTGCTGAAAGAGCAACGTTAAGGATTGTTAATCAAATGATTTATCACCGCAATATTGTCAAATGATGTATATTTGGCGGGATATTGGAGTTTTTTTAAGCTTTTTTAAAAAGGGTTAAGAAAAAAGATTATCTTCGATTTAGTATAAATAAACCATTAGAGAAAATTGACATTTTTCTTGCTATCATGACAAGTATTTTTGTTGCAAAACTAGATTTCAACACATCGGACGAAGAGTTGAAATCCCTTTTTGAAGAGTACGGGAAAGTAAACCGTGTAACCATTGCGAAAGACCGTGAGACGGGTAAGCCGAGAGGCTTTGCTTTCGTGGAAATGAATGATGAGACTGAAGCAGACGCAGCGATCGAAGCATTGGATAATTCTTCCGTAAACGGCAGAACGATCGCCGTGAAAAAAGCTGACGACCGCGGTGCCAAGCCGTCAGGTCCGGGTGCTCCCAGAACCGACCGTCCGCAAAGGCCGGACAGCGCTCCGGGCAGCAGGCCAGTTTCAGACGAACGCCCTCCTTTCAGAAAACCTGAAGACACTTTTGTAAAAGCTGCTCCCGCATTCGGAGAGGACCTTCCGTCGAAAGTTGACAGAAAGAAAGACAAAGGCGCTTTTGCTAAAAAGAGCGATGCTCCGAAACAGCACAAGATGGAAGCCTACAAAAAAAGTGGAAAAGCAAATCGTTTCCTGGAAGTGGACGATGAGGACGATGACGACTGGTCATTGAACTCACGCAAAGGTTCCGCATGGGATGACGATGATGAAGAAGAATAGGAATTTCCTTTAATCTTAGTATCTTTACAAATACCTGGGGTCGACATTGGATTTGACAGCAAATGCGATTGCGATGGGTAAGCATGTCGAGCGTTGTGATGAAGCTCGTAAATATCTTGTCACAAACCATAATTGACAATACGTCATACGCACTTGCGGCTTAATTTGTTAGACAAATAAAGCCTAATCCGCCCAAGTTTAGTAAGCGGACAGGTAGTCCTTTCTGATGGCTCTGATTTTCGGCCATTGGTACTTAAGGATTCAACTTAGAAAATCTGGCACCGACCTTTCCTCGCGGAAGGTGCGAGATCTAAGAGGATAAGTGTGATTCTTGGGTGTTTTTGTCCGATTTCACATCGAAAACCAATCAGAAACTAAGCATGTAGAAGACATTGGAATTCATTGTTTGGACGAGGGTTCGAACCCCTCCGACTCCACAAAAAGAAAGAGCCCTGACATTTATCGTCAGGGCTTTCTTTTTGTACTTCATTCTCATTCTGCTTCTCATTCCTTTGTGGCTCTTTCTTTTTCAGAGCGAGAATGAGAATGAGAGAAATCGTGGTTCGAAGCTGAGATTGAGTCTCCCCCTTTGGAGAGGTATTAAGGAAGAGGATAAAACCTAAATCTCGCAACTACCGATTTCATTTAATTTACTGATAGCCGTTCGATTCACTTTGCTTGGAAGGTGTTGTGTTTCATAACATACAAAATGGCACAAAAGACTTTGTCGACTGATAACAATTTTAATACAACTTCAAAATGTTATAACGAATTTACCCCACTATATTTCTTGGGCTTCATACCAAAATGTTCTTCGAATACTCTGCCAAAATGGCTTATATTGCTAAAGCCCAATCGGTAACCCACTTCCGAAACGGTACATTTTTCTACTTTTAACAATCGAGCTGCTTCCAGCATACGATGATGCTGAAAATAATTGTAGATGCCCATGCCGAATACCTGAATAAAAAGTTTGCGAAGTTTTTGTTCATTCATAGCGGCTTTAGCAACAAGTAACTTTATGGGTGTTGGTGAATCCAATTTTGACAATAATAGTTCTTTTACTCCATAAATAGCTTTCAATTCAAAGGTGTTAATGTTTTGATGTTCAGATATTTTACGTTTGCTAAGGTTTGTGAATAAGTGATAGATAAGCTCTAAGGCTTTGAGTTTGAAATAATAATCGGAAAGTTTTCTTTCTGTCTCTATCTGAGTTATTTGAGTTACAATTTCCAAAATTTCGAGCGTCATCGTTTCTTCCATAAAAAAATGACTTTCCTTTTTGAACAAAAAATCAAATTGGTCTTTTTCATCACCTAAATAACTTCGTAAAAATGAGGTGCTAATAAGTAATAAAATTTGCTTTCGGTGGGCATTAATGGGCAGTTGCAGTTCACCTGCAAAATGGAGTGGCGTTATGCTTACACTGGGTTTGTCTTCTACCAAACTGCTGCTTTCAAATCCGTCATCAAAAAAATTATGAAATGAAATCATCAAGCCTTCCATTCCTTTGATACCACTTCTTTTGAATTGAATTTCACCTTTGGTAATGATGCTCCGAATCCCGACAATGAGGTCGGGAAAATAATTGTGGATTTTAAAAACGGTATAATCTACTTCTTTTAAAAAACTTTCCTTGAGGTTGTATTCAAACTCCAAGCCCAAGATATCAGCCAGTTTAAAGAGCTCGGAATGATGACTTTTATTCACTTTTTACGACTATTAAATAATTTTATGATGTTATTTTATCAGTAAAAATAGATGAAATTTTATGTCATAAAAAATAAATGATAGGGAAATGAAAAAATCAGTATTAATAGCAGGAGCAAGTATCGCAGGGTTAACCATGGCTTATTGGATGGAAAGACAAGGTTACCAGGTAACCGTAGTGGAAATTGGTGTTGCACCACGAATGGGTGGATCACCTGTAGATGTACGAGGCAACGCGTTGGATACAGCCAAACGAATGGGCATTTTAGAAGCATTAAAAAGAACAAAATTGCAAACTATGGGTTTGGAATTTATGAATAGTAAAAACGAATTACAAGGTACGATGTTGGTAGAAGACATTGGCTCACTAAGACCTGGTGATGATATCGAAATTCGCCGGGATGACTTAGTGAATATTTTATATGAAAATATCAAAGATGGGGTTGAGTATAAATTTAGCAACCGAATAAAAACGTTGAATGAGAGCAATGAAAATGTAACCGTTAGCTTTAATGATGGGACAGAAGGTGTGTATGATTTGGTAATTGGTGCCGATGGGATTCATTCCGGCGTACGAAAATTAGTTTTTGGAGCGGAAGAGCAATTTGCCAATTTTTTGAATTTCTATTTCTCTACTTTTAAAGTAAGCGAAGGTCTTGGCAAGAAAAATTACGGACAAGCCTACAATACACCAAAAAACTTGGCAGTAATTTATCATTATAACCATGATTTTGCTGATGGTTTCTTGACATTTAGAGCAAAGGAAGAACTACGATATAACAGACACGATGTTGAAGCGCAAAAACAAATTGTTATCACTGCTTTTGAAGGTGTAGGTTGGAAGGTACCTCAAATGATTGAAGAGTTGAAGAAGCCGGATAGTAATTTTTACTTGGATCAAGGCTGCCAAATAAAAATGCCAAACTGGACCAAAGGTCGTGTTGCTTTGATTGGCGATGCAGCTTATGCGCCAGCATTTCCTACGGGTATGGGAGTTACTTTAGCTATGCTTGGTGCCACAACATTGGCAGATGCATTGGCAGAAAATACGGATTATAAAACCGCTTTTGACCAATACGAAACCATACACCGGCCTACCGTAGATGTGCTACAATCTACTGTTTATGATGGTATTGCATTTCTTTTGCCTGAAACAGAGGAAGCTATTGATGCGAGAAATAAAGCCATAGTATAAGTATGAAAAAGATCATTTTCTCATTGGTCATAAGCATAATTGCCGCTATTGTAATATTGGTAATAGGTGCCAAAATCACCGAAGTTTTTTTTTCACCGGCAGCCATACCGAGCACAATTAGCGGTGAAGTCCAAAAAACTAAATATTTATTTTCTCATGCATCATTAGGCTTTTTGCTTGGCAGAATTATCGCTGCTATTTGTGCAGGACTAACTATAGGATTAATCATATCGAAGATGAAAGTACAAAAGGGCGTTGCCCTATTTTGTGCCTCGTTATTCACCTTACTTTGCATGTATTATATGTATTTGGTGGTGCATCCTGTTTGGTTTTGGTTGATGATGATAGGAAGTTTTGTACCAGGTGCTTTGATAGGATATAGGTTGAATAAAATTGCTTCTAACACAGGGGTGCTTCATGAGAGCTGATGTACAAACTTAGAGGTTTGTACGGGTTGACAGTTTAGTACTCCGAAACTCAGCCAAACACAAACCTGAAGAGGTTACCGGTTCCATTTCTGTCCCCGCTTCTCCACAAAAAGAAAAGCATTACGTGAGTGATGCTTTTCTTTTTGAGCGACGAGTGTGAGTTTTGAGTGTGGGATTGTGGTTCGAAGAATGATTCAGGCTTTCTCCTTTGAAGGAGGAATGAGGAGGAGGAATGAGGAGGAGGAATGAGGAGGAGGATAAATCAAAATCTTCCGCAACCACTGATTTCGTTAAGGTTTTCTCAAAATTTTCTAGTGGTTCGATTCCCTTTTGGTCGGAATACATTTTGTTTCGTTTTTTTTTGGTAGTATTTCTACAACACTTTACTTTTTTAAGGATGCATTACACGCTGAATTAATGGAAGAGATTGAAAGTAAATCTACCAATCAGGATACCTCATTAAAAACTAAACAAACTTGGTGGAAGAAACTTCTTGGTTCCTAATCAGCAATTATTTTCCGGTTCCATTTCTGTTCACTCTTCTCCACTACAAAACGGAAAAGTCATTCTCAAAAGGAATGGCTTTTTGGCTTCATGGCGGGTGGCCCAAGTGATGGAGACACGACATATACCGCAGAAATCTTCCACGAGCAATTATCTTCTCAGAAATTTTGGCTGCATCAGTTTGAATCAACCACTTCTTTTTGTACCTATGTGCTTTCAGCGAAAAAAATGGTGAATAATCGAAGAATGAAAAAGCTCCTGGCGACAGTTCTGTTGTGTGCGATTCACATAGGGAAGGCGAATGCACAAGCTCCAATTTATAAATGTCCTGTAGATACAAATAACCTGTTCGAAATGACATTGGATATCTTTCAGGTCTATGACTCATCAGGTAATGTTCAGCTGCATTCGGATTATGGCAGCGCCGTACCGGTTCATTCCGACCATAATTCCGGATATTTCCATCTCAAAGATTCGCCGGAGAAGTGCACACCTTATCAGATAATCATCATCAGTCATGAACTATACATTATAGATTCATTGGTTTCTGCTTCCGAACCCATTGATCCTAAAGGTATCAATTTCGGTAAGTCGAAGCTGTATAGACTTAAGCAGGATAAAATTTATTCGTTGAACATTCGGATAATCAACGAAACCGATAAAGCGATCGATCTGGCAACTGTTTCGACACTTCAAAACCTCAGGCTGCCCATTATATCGCTAAAAATCGAGGATCAACTATCTTTACATCCTACGCCAGTTACTCTCAATATCAAAAAATGGAAATTTATTAAAAACCCCGATGGACTTTACGGTTTTTATAACTACGCTTTTTACAGCGAAAAAAAGAAAACTGTTCTGCACGAACTGGGAAAATTTACAAAGCTTGTAGAAATTAAGTTCTCTAACTAATAAGTGTTTTAGCTATCATTGCTCCGGTTCGATTTTAGCCCGCTCTTCTCCACAAGAAGAAAAAGAGCGTTGCGCAAGTAAAGCTCTTCTTTTTGTCCTCATCCCTAAAGCTTTCGGGACGCTCTCACCCTCACACTATTGTAGTTCTTTTTCTTTCTGAATCGTGAGCATTTCAATAAATCAGCTTTTTCCTCCCAAACCACTGCAGTGAATATTAAGAACATCCACTACTGCCTTCTCATGAAACTTTTGTTTATATTTAAGACTAAATATTCAACTATTACTTATGAGAATACTACTAGCTATGTTTTTATTCTGCGGGTTTTATGCTAACGCGCAGCAGGTTTGTAATCCAAACGGAAATATTGTCATTTTTTCAAACTACAACGGTGGCTTTCTGAACATCAATGTAGATGTCAATATTCCTAACCTGAAGATCGGTATAGTTTCCTACGAAGCTGTTGAGGTAACTTTCAGCGGGCCGTATGTGAACAACATTACCGGGATCGAATATGCCGGCTATAACAATGCATCGAATACAGTTTGCGGAGGCTCCATTGCTACAACTACATTTATCGGCGCCCCTGGTGGCGTGACTCCCAACATCGAGTTTTTACCGCCGGTTACCTACAGCGACCCCGAAGGTTACCTGTTCATCGATTGCGCTTATTCGTGCGGCACCGGAAACCAGGGAGGATGCAATACTGCAGCCCAGGTGTATGATTATTTCGAAACTGTTTTTTCAGGGACGGTTTACTCCCATGAAACGCAAAACGGTTGCTGGACCGGAACGCAAAACATGCTGGATGGCGGTAATTGCTGTGCTGCGCCACCGGGGCCTTCAGCTCCGCCCGTTGCCGGTTTTTCGATCTCCGATGACGTGATCTGCGCCGGAGATTGTGTCGATTTCACCGATCTGACGACCAACTCGCCCACTTCATGGGTATGGAATTTTTCTCCTAACCAACCGGGAAGCTCTACAGACCAGAATCCGTCAGGTATTTGCTATACAGCTCCGGGAACTTACCAGGTTACGCTGATCGCAGCAAATAACGACGGAGACGATACGATCACACAGTCGCTTACCGTGACAGGTGTAAATACTGCTGTTTCTTTAAGCGGGATAACGATTACATCGGCAGCATCAAACGCAGCTTATCAATGGATCAATTGTGCCAGCAATTTACCCGTTGCAGGAGCCACCTCCGCATCGCTTACGCCTTCTGCAAATGGATCTTATGCTGTGATCGTAACGCAAAACGGCTGTAGCGATACGTCTGCATGTACAGCCATTACCACGCTGGGACTCGATCAGCTTACGGTAAACGACTTATTCGTGGTATACCCCAATCCTTCAAAAGGCATCTTCGTATTGTACGACCAGCAAGCCGTGTTATCCGGTCAACCGGTTACAATAAGCAACCTATTGGGCGAAATGGTGTATTCAACACGCATTACGGATAGTAAAACAAATATTGATCTGTCTTCCGCAAAGGATGGGATTTACTTTGTAACCATCGGTAGCGATTATGGGAAGCTCGTAACGAAACTGGTAAAAGAATAACACATCCGGTCGGATTGCTCCGCCACAAAAAGTAGAAAAAGCCATCTCTGACAGGTGGCTTTTTTACTTCATAATAGTCAGTCACGGCAAAGGAAACCTGCTGCCGAAAAGGCTAGTCGAAATTTACAGGTTGTAAATAGTTATTGTTACGTACATTGTACACTCATGTGCGGATTTGAAAAGATGACAACAGGTGTAAAAATCGTGTCATTTGAATCGCTATTTTTTCCGTACAATCATCAATTCTTAAAACTAAATGAATACACATTCTACCCTCATTCACTGGCCAAACGGCTCACAGCTTGTCATTTCCGTATCCATGCAATTTGAAACAGGCGGACAGCCCGAAGGAGCCGAAAGCCCTTTTTCCGGCAGCCCTCTTCCAGTGGGAAGCCCCGACCTGCCTGCCGAAAGCTGGTACAGATATGGCGCAAAGGAAGGTATTTACAGAATGCTTGACCTTTGGGAAAAGCATGGAATAAAAGTAACCTCTCACGTAGTTGGAGCGGCTGCCATGAGCTATCCGGAAGTTGCAAAAGCAATTGCCGACGGCGGACATGAAATTGCAGCACATGGTTTTTCCTGGGATAATCAATGGAGCAAGTCCTATGCCGACGAGCTTGAATTTGTCAAAAAAGGCGTCGATGCTGTTGAAACAATTACAGGTCAGCGAGCGGTCGGGTACAATTGCAATTGGCTCAGACGCAGTCCGAATACATTAAAGGTTTTACAGGAGTTACAGTTCCTGTATCACATTGACGACCTCAGCCGCGATGAACCGTTTCTCACCAAGGTGAGCGGAGAAAATTTTGTTGTAATACCGTACACGCTTCGGAACAATGACATTGTAAACATCTCGGAAAATCATTGGAGTCCGGACCAGTTCCTGACCCAGCTAAAAGCAGAATTTGACCAGCTCTACAGCGAAGGGGCGAATAAACGCAGAATGATGAGCATAAGTCTGCACGATAGGATCGGAGGAACACCAGCCATTGTAAAAGTAATGGACGACTTCATTACCTATGCTAAAGGATATGATGGAGTCGTATTTATGAGAAAGGACGAAATCGCACGGCTTGTAAAGGACGATCCGAAAACACCTGTTGATAATTCAGAGGAAAGGTATAACCAATAAACGCAAAAAAAATCCCGCAACGATCTTTACGACTGTTGCGGGACTAATATGGTTCGATTGCCTGGGGCTTACTTGGAACCTGTCATCGTACAGCTTTCAGGATCGGTGCACGGATAATAGTAAGACTCGCACGCTTCGTAATTGATCGTGATCGAGTTTCCCGTAAGGTAGCCGGTTCCTTCGTATACAATACCTGCCTGCTCTTCTTTAAAGCTAATATCGTTTCCGGTTACCTGTGCACGAATGCTGATCCCCATATTGCCAAAGTTGCCGAGCATGATCTCGTTGTCGTTCGGTCCGTTGGAAACAGCCAATACGAACGTTTCAGGATCGGCGAAAACACAGGATTGACTCGTAGCATAAGAGCCGATAAACTTTGTTCGTGCAAACGTACAGCTTCCATCGTCTTTTTTTGCTTTTGCGCTGTAGTTCTCAGCCAGTTTGCTGGTACAGCCTTTTTTCTTACAGGAGAAGGAAACGAGCGAAAAACAAACGATCGCAGCCAGGAAAATGCTTTTGTGTACAAGTTGATTCATAAGTTGATTATTAGATTATGGCACCAAATATAAAGATTTGTTCCAAAAACCGCCCGATTATTTAAACAATCAGCACGATCCTGACCAATCAGCGGAAATGATCCATTCAAACAATTAAACGTATTCTCCCCTTATGGTCAATCAAAAATCAAAAATTCAGAATCAGGAATCGTTAATGCACGTGCCCCACGCTTTCCGTATTCTTCATCTGGCTCAGCAGGTCGTAAGCACCTGTCGTAACGATCTTCATGGATTTCCAGTCAGTTCCCGGATCTGTTATGATCTCGGTAAAGCCCAGCTCTGAAACGCCGGTTGTCACTTTCACCATTCTGAAAGGCTTGCTTTTTTCGCCGGGATGTGCCGCTTCTTCGATAAATAAGTATTTATCGCCCTGGAATTCCACGATCGCCGAAGATGGAACCGCCGTAACGGTCGTTCCGCCGCTTTCGACCAGTGCTTTCAGGTACATGCCCGGCATGAGCTGTCCGTCTTCCTGGTCGAGGTGACAGTGAATGTGCACGGTCCGATCAGCACTGATCTCCCGCCCGATCAAATAAACGGTCGCCATGCGCTCTTTGGTCTCGTTCGCCAGCGTAAAGCGCACCTTCTGCCCTATTCTCAGCTTCGGAACGTCTTTTTCGAACACGGTGAGCTCTGCATGCAGGTGCTCGGTGTCGGCGATCTTAAACAGGATGTCTGTCGGGCCGGCAAACATGCCGATGTTCGTATTCACCTGCGTTACATAGCCGGTAATGGGACTGAACAGCGAAATGCTCGACTGAATTTTTCCTTTTTCGAGTTGTGCGATGGACAGGTGCATCATTTCCAGGCGCGTGCGGATTCCGCTCACGCGGGCGCGCATACTTTCGTACTCGCTCTTTGCTTTCTGAAGTGTTTTTTTAGCGTTGATGTTTTCTGCGGCAAGCTCCTGCTGACGCTCGTATTCCAGCTTCAGGTAATCGAGCTGACTTTTGTAATCCAGGTAATCCTGCTGGTACTGGATAAAGTCGGGATGCTCGATCACAGCGATCTTTTGTCCCTTGCGCACCTTCATTCCCTGCAGCATTTCCGTGCTTTTCACGTAACCCGGAAAAGGCGTGGAAATGGAAACGAGATTCTGGGGCGGAACGTCGAGCATACCGTTGACCTTGATGGTCCCGCTGAGTGCTTTCTGTTCAACGCGGCCAAGTTGAATGCCTGATGTGGTATATTGTTCCGGCGTAAGCTCGACCACATTCTCTTCTTCGTGGTGGTGCTCTTCGGCGGAGGCCGATTGTTTCGTTGCTTCTCCCGTACCACAGGCGGTTGCCAGAGCGACGCACAGGATTAAAGCTATATAGATTCTTTTCATTTGAGTGTTCATTTAATGCATTAATACGTTCCGGAAAGGTATTCCAGCTGAACGACGCTGTTGTTGTAATTCAGCAACGCGTCGAGGTATTGCTCCCGGATCTCGCTGACTGTTTTCATCGTGTCGAGAAAATCAGCCACTTCCAGCTCGCCTCCGGCAAAGCTTTTCTGTGCGGTCGAAAGAACCAGCACGGCATTCGGAAGGGCGGAATTGGTGTAATATTCCAGGTTATTGCGGTTCCTGATATATTCCTGTACGGCTTGCGTATACCGGCTTTGAAGATCGGCTTTGTACAATTGCGCCTGGCTGGCAACAATGTCTTTGTTGATCTCCGCAGCACGTGTCCGGGCTACGTGTGAGCCGAAGAACAGCGGAACGGAAACACCGACCTGAAATCCCTGGAAACGGCTGCTTCCGTCGAAATAGACATCTTCGCCGTCCACATTCTGCACGCCGATCAGCGTTTGATTAAAGTAACCGACTTTGAAATCGGGCAGCGCTTCCGCAACAACCACCTTCTTTTCATTGCCGGCGATCTCGTATTGCAATTCGGCTGTTTGCAGCGCCGGATTCAGCGCAACGGCGCCGGTGTCGGCAATTGCTGCGGGAATCATCGGTACGAGCGCACGTTCGCTGATTGCGACAGGTTCTTTACTGCCAACCAGCACTTGCAGCTGCGAAAGATAAATGGCGAGTTCGGACCGGTTTTGCTGCAGCTGGTTCTTCACTTCGTTGTACTCCGTTTCGGCGGTCATCTGCTCTAGCAGCGTACCTTCCCCGGCTTTGTTCTTCAGCATGGCCGATTGTACGAGCGCACCGTAGATGCTGTCTTCGTGTTCCAGCAGCAGCTGCTTTTCGTAGAAATACTGCAGCAACAGGTAGGTTTGCTTCACCTGTAGCGCAAGCTCGTTCCGGGCAACAGCGGTCTGCAGCTCGCTTTCTTTCACATGTGAATCGCCCAGCCGGGCATTGGCAGTAAAAACAGTCGGAAAAGGAACCGTCTGCGAAATGGTAATATTGTTATCCCGCTTCTGTATACTGTTGAATTGCCCGTACAGCAGCGTTACATCGGTTTTCGGCAGCTCGACGGATGCTTTTTTCAGCTGCTTCTGCTCTTCGGTTTGCAGCGTATGTGCAACTACCTGCTGATTTTGCTGTAAAGCCTGCTGAACGCTTTGTTCGAGCGTAAGCTCCTGCGTCTGCGCAGAAAGCGTTCCAACTGAAAACAGCGCGATCAGTACCGACAGAACGGCTTTGGATCCCGGCTTGCGGAGGTGTATCTTTTCAAACCACATATAGAGAACAGGTAAAATAAGCAAGGTAAGCAATGTTGCAGAAATGAGTCCGCCGATGACGACCGTTGCCAGCGGTTTCTGCACTTCGCCGCCGCTTCCGCTGCTCAGCGCCATGGGAAGGAAACCAAGCGAAGCTACTAAAGCGGTCATGATCACAGGCCGCAGACGAACGGCTGTTCCCTGCACCACGATGGCTTTGAGATCGGTGAGGCCGTCTTTTTTCAAACGGTTGAATTCGCCGATGAGCACGATCCCGTTCAGAACGGCAACCCCGAACAGCGCGATGAATCCTACGCCGGCCGAAATACTGAACGGCATACCGCGCATCCAGAGTGCGAACACGCCGCCAATGGCTGAAAGCGGAATGGCTGTAAAAATAAGCAGCGCGTGTTTGGTCGAACGAAAGGTCAGGTACAACAGGAAGAAAATAAGCAGCAGCGCCGCCGGAACGGCAATGCTCAACCGTTTGGAAGCTTCCTGCAAATTCTCGAACGTTCCGCCGAAAACGCGGTAATACCCAGGCTGGAATTTGACTTCGTTGTCAATCTTCTTTTCTATTTCTTCGACAATACTTTCAACATCGCGGCCCCTGACGTTGAAAGCAACGATGATGCGGCGCTTGGCATCGTCGCGCTGGATCTGGTTAGGGCCTTCTTCGAGATTGATCTCTGCGAGTTGTTCCAGCGGGATCTGCTGTCCGCCCGGCGCTGTAACGAATAAGCTGCGAATGTCGTCGATCGACTGGCGGTTTTGCTGTTCAAGCCGCACAACGAGGTCGAAGCGCTTTTCCCCTTCGAAGATCAGTCCCGCGGTTTCTCCCGCAAATGCGGTACGAATGGCGGTGTTGATGTCTTCGATGTTCATCCCGAACTGTGCGATCCTGTCGCGGTCGAATTTCACCACGATCTGCGACAATCCTGAGACTTCTTCGACATAAATATCGTGTGCCCCGGCAGTTCCTGCGGCGATTTTCCCGATCTGTTTTGCATAATTCGCCAGCTGGTCGAGGTCTTCTCCGTAGATCTTGATCGCAACGTCCTGCTTCACGCCCGTCATCAGCTCGTTGAACCGCATCTGAATGGGCTGCTGAAATCCGAATGTTACGCCGGGAATGTGCTGTTCGAGCGCTGCCTGCATTTTCCCTGCGAGCTCTTCCCTGCCCGACGCGCTGGTCCATTCGCTTTTGTCTTTCAGGATCACCATCAGGTCACAGGCTTCCACAGGCATGGGATCGGTAGGGATTTCGCCGGAGCCGATCTTGCCAACGACTTCTTTGACTTCGGGAAACTCGCTTTTCAGCACTTTTCCCGCTTTCAGCGAAGCATCGACGGTTTGTGAAAGGCTGCTGCCGGTCAATATTCTGAGCTCTACGGCAAAATCGCCTTCTTCGAGCGTCGGGATGAATTCTGCCCCGAGGTAATGGAAGATCACCAGGCTCAGCGCAAACAATCCGACAGCGATTCCTACCACAAGAGCTTTCGCGCGCAATGCAAAGGAAAGCGCGGGCCGGTAGATCCGTTGAAAAAAGTCCATGAGCCGTTCGGAGAAGCCTCTTTTCTCGCTGATGGTCTTGTTGAGGAAGAGCGCGCTCATCATCGGAACGTAGGTCAGGGAAAGAATGAAAGCACCGAGAATGGCGAAGGAAACGGTTTGCGCCATCGGCTTGAACATTTTACCTTCTACGCCGACAAGTGCAAGAATGGGCAGGTAAACGATCAGGATGATGATCTCGCCAAACGCTGCGCTGCTGCGGATAGCCGATGCGGAAGCGTACACTTCGCCGTCCATTTCGGACTGTGTGAGCGCCTGCCGGCTTTTTCGTTTCGACAAATGGTGCAGCGTCGCTTCCACGATGATGACCGCGCCATCTACAATGAGCCCGAAATCGATCGCCCCGAGGCTCATGAGGTTTCCGCTCACGCCAAACAGGTTCATGAGCGAAATGGCGAAGAGCATCGCCAGCGGAATAACGGATGCAACGATCAGTCCTGCGCGGAAATTGCCCAGCAGTACGACCAGCACGAAGATCACGATCAGCGCGCCTTCCGCGAGGTTCTTCGTCACGGTGCCGATCGCGTTGTCGACCAGTTTCGTCCGGTCCAGGAAGGGCTCGATCTCCACGCCTTCCGGCAGTGTTTTACGGATCTGCTCCATACGCTCTTTCACATTGGCGATCACCTTCGACGAATTCGCGCCTTTCAGCATCAGCACGATCGCGCCGACCACTTCTCCGTCGTCGTTGCGCGTCATGGCGCCGTAGCGGATCGCCGAGCCGATCTTTACCTCTCCAACGTTCCGGATCAGCACGGGAATGCCGTCTTCTCCGGTTTTCACCACGATGTTTTCGATATCGCTTACGGAAGCAAGTAATCCTTCGCTGCGGATGAAATAGGAATTCGGTTTTTTATCGATGTAGGCACCGCCGGTATTCTGGTTGTTCTTCTCGAGCGCCTCAAATACTTCGGAAATGCTGATGTTCATGCTTTTCAGCCCGTCGGGGTTGAGCGCGATCTCGTATTGTTTCAGGAATCCGCCGAAGCTGCTCACGTCGGCCACGCCTTCGACGCCTAAAAGTTGTCTTCGCACGATCCAGTCCTGGATGGAGCGCAGCTCGGTGGCATTATAGGTCTTTTCGTAGCCCTTTTTCGGATGGATAACGTACTGGTAGATTTCTCCGAGTCCCGTTGTAACAGGCCCGAGCTCGGGCTCTCCCATTCCGGGCGGAATGATCTTTTCGGCTTCGCGCAGGCGTTCGCTCACCTGCTGCCGCGCCCAGTACACATCGGTGTTCTCTTTGAATACGACCGTAACGACTGAGAGCCCGAAACGGCTGAACGAGCGTACTTCCTCGATCCCGGGAATCGTAGCCATTGTTTGTTCGACAGGGAAAGTCACGAAGCGCTCGATATCTTCGGCCCCGTTGCTCGGCGAGCTGGTAATGATCTGTACCTGGTTATTGGTAATATCCGGAACGGCATCGATCGGCAGCTGGTTCACGGAATACGTTCCCCACGCGATGAGCGCCAGGACGAGCGCACCGATGATCAGCTTATTCCGGATGGAATACTGAATGATTTTATCTAACATGTTGTTTGATTTAATAAACACAAGGCTCTTTCCCGGGTATTCCGCGAAAAGAGAAAGACCGGCCTTCGTTTTTGAAAAGCCGGAACGTTTATTAAGCGACCTTAGGTGGTTGCCAGATAGAACCGTCGTAAGACGATACGGAAAATTCGTGGCGGATCAGCATTTTTTCGGTACCGGCGGAAAGGTGCAGGAACAGGAAGCTGACTTTATAATCGTTCGGCAGCATCGTCTGGAAAGCAACAAACGTGTGATTGTGCGAGATCGGGCAGTGATCGTGCTCCGGGTGCTCGCTGTCGGCATGATGTGCTTCCTCCTGTGTGAGGTGCTCGCCCACAAACTCGAGAAAACCGATTTCGTGGTGCTCGCGGTTATGGTGCTCGTAATGATCGATAAACGAAGGAACAGCCGTGAATACATGCGGAACCTCTGCAGGAACAGCAATTTCCAGCACCAGGAAGAAAAGGATTATTTTCTTGATCACGCTCACGGGGTAAATATAAGAAAAAGTTGAACGCCTGCTAACGTAGCATTTACTGAATCACTGGATTGAAAGCGGGAAATAGGGAACGGTCGCAAGTCTCCGCTCAGGAGTAAATTAGCTAAATTACGACACAAGTAAAATCTCCCCGATAACTGAAAAGGACATCGAGCAGCACCTCTGCAGCATCGGTGCAGCGTCCGCCCACCGACGGTAATCTGCGCGAGCCACATCACCTGATCCAACTCGTGCGTGATGAGCAACAAACCGAACTCAACATGCTACAAACTTCGCGCGATGACCTCCAAACCCCACTCAACACCCTCCAAACTCCAATTGATATGCAACAAACCCAACTCCACGACCTCCAAACCCAGCTCAATATCCTCCAAACTCCACACAACATCCTCTAAACCGCACGCGACACGCTCCAAACTCCGCGCGATGACCTCCAAACCCAACTCAACACCCTCCAAACTCCACTCAACACGCTCCAAGCCTCGCTCAATAAGCTCCAAACTCCACTTGACACGCTCCAAACTCCACGTGAGTGCACATCATCCATAATACTCCGCGAAAAACCTCCCGAACTCTGCGGTAAAAACACCACCAACACATCCGCGAAAATCTGCGCCATCTGCGAGCCCTACAACAAACAGAAAACACCTCCTCAACACCTGCGTACTCTTCCTCTGCGCACTCCGCGAAAAACTTCCCAAGCTTTGCGGTGAAGTCTACCCAACACATCCTCCCATCTGTGCCCCCTCCTCCAAAAAACGATTTAGTGAATTTCTCCACCTCATCCCTCAAATAAAATACGCTTTTTAACAAACTCATTACCCGTTTTCCGTAACTTGGTACTCGTTTAACTACTTCTACATGAGAAATCTACTGCTCTCTCTACTTCTTTTATTCGCGGTTAACGCGTATTCACAATCGTATTCCTATCATTTTAACGGAAAGCTCGATGAACAGCAACAGCAGCAATTACTTACACGGATCGACGAGCTGCATTTTTTCACAGACGTAAAACTGCGTTACAAAGCCGACGGCGAAAAAGGCGAGCTGCTCTTTACTGTTCCGCCTAAAGCCAAGCCTTCCGAGGAAGAACAACCGTATTCCATCCTGACGATCAAAGCCTTGCTCATAGACATGGGCTTAGCTCCCGATACTTTTACCGAACGTACACACTGATCTTATGCGATCCATTCTGCTACAACTGACTGCCGCTTTCCTGCTCAGTCCGGCGCTCCTGTTTGCACAGTCAAACGATTGCTCCACCGCCACACCGCTCGCCGTAACCGCCAATTGCGCTTCGCCTGTGAGCGGAACCACGACCGGCGCCACACAATCCATCCCGGGATGTACCGGCACCGCCGACGACGATGTCTGGTATTCCTTCACCGCAACGGCGGCCAGTCACAAGATCACCGTTACGCCCGGCGCGGGCATGGATCCTGTCGTGCAGGTCTTTTCGGGAACATGCGGCAGCCTTACATCACTGGTCTGCCGCGACATCGGCTTTTCGGGCAATCCCGAGATCGTAAACCTTACAGGTTTGTCCATCGGAACTGTTTACCGCATTCGGGTCTATCATTACGCAGCCGGCTCCGGAACGGGAAATTTCACCATTTGCCTCACCGTGGGCGCTCCTGCTCCGGCCAATAACAACTGCGCGGGGGCCGTGAGCCTGATGGTCAATACCACGTGTGTCAATACAGCCGGAACGACGGAAGGTGCTACGCAATCGCTTGCAGGCTGCTCCGGAAATGCCGATGACGACGTCTGGTATTCCTTCGTAGCGACGAATGCGCAGCAAACGGTTACCGTTACGCCCACAACAGCGAATATTGACCCGGTGTTCCAGGTGTTCAGCGGAGGCTGCGGGACGTTAACATCCGAGCTGTGCATCGACCAGGCATTTATGGACGACCCCGAATCGAGCCAGGTGGTGGGATTAACAGCCGGACAAACGTATTACGTCCGCGTTTATGATTATCAAGCCGGTTCCAACGGGAACTTCGACATTTGTATCAACGGGCCGGCAACCGCTGCGCCCACCAACGACAATCCGTGCGCGGCCTTACAGCTTCCCGCAGTGACTTCGACCTGCAATTACCTCGAGTTTACAACAGTCGGCGCCACCACAACAACCGGTGCAGGAATCCCCACCCCTGCTTCATGCATCGGCGGATCAGGCGCTGCGATCGGCGGATTCGGCGCAGGAACGCGCGATGTCTGGTTTGCGATCACCGTTCCTTCCACAGGAAATGTCTACATCACTTCCGAGCCCAATATCGGTGCGGGAGCCATTACCGACGGCGTGATGGCACTCTACTCCGGAACGTGCTCTTCCATGACACAGATCCAGTGTTCCGACGACACACCGCAATATCCCGGAGCCGGTAACGACGGCCTCCCCCTCATCAGCGCCACCGGGTTAACACCCGGAGCCACTGTTTACCTCCGCTACTGGGCATTCGGAACAGTCAATGCGGGCGGTGCATTCGGCATTTGTGTCACAACAGCCACCAACGACAACTGCGCCAATTCGCTTTACATTTGTGACATCAACGGCTACAGCGCTTCCACCAGCGCGGCCTATACAGCAGACAGGCCGTGTAACATGTTCGGGAACAACGAGACCAACGCGGGCGTCGATCAGCCCAACGGGACCAATACCGGCGGTATTTTCGGCTCCGGCGGCTCCTGGGGATCTGGCTCGCCCGCAATCGACGTCAATATCAATAACAATTCCTGGATCCGTTTCACCGCTTCGGCAACAACGGCTGTGCTCAATGTGAATGTCATCGATTGCTGGGTCGGCAATTATCCGAGCGGCGGCATACAGATGCAGATCTTTTCCAGTACCGGCGGATGCTGCAATTTTACGCCTGTTTCCGAATTCAAGGAAAACTCCACCAACTTCACGATCACCGCCAACAACCTTACCATCGGCAACGATTACTACCTCATGGTCGACGGTTTTGCGGGTGACATTTGTAACTACACCATTTCCGCCCAGTCGGGCGTACAATTCCCCAACATTACGCCGGTCGGGCCGATCTGTTCCGGGCAAAGCGTTGTACTGACCGCGCCTCCGGGAGCTACTTCCTACGACTGGATGCACAACGGCTCCACTTCGCAGGCCGTTAACGTGACGCCGCCCACCACACAAAGCTATTCCGTCGAAGTAACCGGGCTGTGCGGCGCCAAGCAAACACTTACCACCACGGTTACCGTCAACCCGATTCCGGCAGCACCGGTCGTATCCAATACATTAGCCATCTGCAACGGACAAACGCTGAATCTCGCTGCTTCATTCGTAGCCGGGGGAACTTATTCCTGGACAGGCCCGAACGGTTTCACAAGTGCTTTGCAGAATCCGTCCATTGCCAGTGTCACAGCTGCAAATGCCGGTGTTTATACCGTTACAGTCACCGTGAATGGCTGCACAAGTCCGGGCGCGTCGACAACCGTAACGATCAACGCCATTCCTTCCGCTCCAACAGCAGGAAGCAATTCACCGGTTTGTGCCGGACAGGCGATCAATCTCACAGCTTCGTCCATCGCTTCGGCAACCTATGCATGGACAGGCCCTTCCGCCTTTACATCCGGCGTGCAAAACCCGGTTCGGAACGGCGCGATCGCAGGATTTGCTGGAACTTATTTTGTAACGGCAACCGTTAATGGCTGCACGAGTGCACAGGCATCTGTGAACGTGGTCGTGAACCCCATCCCTCCTGCTCCCGTTGCGTCCTCCAACAGCCCGGTTTGTTCGGGAACTACCGTGAACTTAAGCGCTTCGGCTGTTTCCGGCGCTACAGCCTATAACTGGACGGGACCGAACAGCTTTACCGCCTCCGTTCAGAATCCTTCTATTCCCGCAGCCGGAACGATCAGCAGCGGAATCTATTCTGTTACCGCAACCGTACTTGGATGTACGAGTGCAGCCGCCACAACGACTGTCGTAGTGAATCCAACGCCTGCAACGCCGGCTCCGGCAGCTAACTCGCCGGTTTGCCAGGGATCGGCCATCAGTTTATCCGTTCCGGCAGTTACGGGTGCAATCTACGCGTGGACAGGCCCGAACGGCTTTAACAGCGCATTGCAGAATCCTTCTATTCCAGGCGCCACAGCTGTACAGGCCGGAACGTACAATCTTGTCGTAACGGTAAACAGTTGTGCAAGCGGAACAGGCTCAGCGATCGTCGTGGTCAATACACCGGCAACGGTGAACGCCGGTTCCGATCAGCCTTCGTGCAACGGAGCACCTGTTGCCCTCAGCGGAAGCTTTGGTGGTACGGCAGGCTCCTTAACCTGGACCACTTCTGGAACAGGCGCTTTTGACAACACTTCCTCAGCGAACGCCATCTATACACCGGGCGCTGCAGATATTGTTGCAGGAACAGTGACGTTAACCGCCACTACCGACGATCCTGCAGGTCCGTGTCCGTTTGTAAGCGACAACCTGATCATCACCATTTCCAGCTCGCCGAGCGCAGCATTCTCCTACGCTTCCCCGGTTTACTGCCAGAACAACGCAGATCCGGCCCCGGTTTTCGGCGCGGGATCGAGCGGCGGAAGCTTCAGCTCAACAGCAGGACTTTCACTGAACACGACTTCGGGGATCATCGACCTTTCCGCGTCTTCCCCCGGAAATTATACCGTTAGCAACGCCATCGCAGCAAACGGTTCCTGTCCCGGGGCAACTGCCACTGCACCTATAACGATCACAGCGACACCGGCAACACCTTCCGCAACAACCGATTCACCTGTTTGTGCAGGAGCAACATTGACGCTTACCACACCGGCTGTTACTGGCGCAACCTATAACTGGAGCGGACCGAACGGATTCTCGTCCACCGATCAGAATCCGGTCATTGCCAATGCCACCGCGGCAACAGACGGAACCTATTTTGTAACGATCACCGTGGATGGCTGCACCAGCGCCAACGGAACAGCGATCGTAGCCGTAACACCGCTTCCTGTCGTTACCATTGTGAACGGTGCTTCCGTTGCTATCTGCCCGGCAGAAACCGTAACACTCACCGCATCCGGTGCTGCGACCTACGAATGGAGCACACTCGAAACAACGGCTTCCATTGATGTAAGCCCGGCAGTGACCACCACTTACACGGTGACAGGAACGACAAACGGCTGTTCGGCAGGTGATCAGATCAACGTTACCATCAACACGCCTGCAGCGCTTACGGGAAGTCCGGTAGCCGCGCCAGGCAATTGCGATCAGCCAACCGGATCACTTACAGGGATCACCGTTTCTGGGAACGGTCCATTTGATTATTTATGGGAGGATCAGTCCGGAAACGCCGTCGGGATCACCAGCGATCTCACGAACGTTCCTGCCGGAGATTACACGGTTCAAGTAACAGACGCCAATGGCTGTACCACTGCCTTCGGACCATTTACTGTTCTCAATGCGCCAACGCCGGCAGCTCCGGTGCTCACAACCGACAACGCCAATCCATGCGATGGCGGAGCCTTTACCATAACGGCTGCGGCCATTCCGGGTGCAAGCTATTCGTGGACAGGGCCGAACACTTTTACGTCTTCATCAGCCGGATTCACCATTGATCCTGTCATTCAGCAAAACACAGGCAACTATTGTGTAACAGCGACAGTTAACGGATGTATTTCTGCACCTGCCTGTACTACTATAACTGTAAACATAGTACCTGTAACCGTTCTCTCAGCAGGTGCCAATGGCGGAACGGCCTGCCTCTTCGAACCCGTCACTTTAACGGCAAACGGCGGCACTTCTTATTCCTGGACAGGGCCGGATGCTTTTTCGCAATCGGGAAGCAGTGTAACGATCATTCCTTCCGATGAAGACCAGGAAGGCTATTATGTCGTAACGGTTACCAACGGAATGAATTGCAGCATCACGGATTCACTCTTTGTTACGGTCAATCCTTTGCCGGTTGTCGTCGCTTCTACAGACGTCAGCACAACCGGTGTCTACTGCCAGGGAGCCGCTATTCAGCTCAACGTTGCCGGCGGAGGCATTTACAGCTGGTCAGGACCGGACAATTTCAGCTCCAATCAGCAGAATCCTGTGATCGATCCCGCAATTCCCGTTAACGAAGGCATGTATTACGTTACCGTGACCAACAATGACAACTGCAGCGCCACCGACAGCATTTCCGTCAACATTCAGCAAAATGCAACCGCGGGAATGCCCGGGAGTACCGAATTGTGCCCGGGCTCGACACTCAACCTTTCCGCTTCCGGCGGAATCAGTTACCAATGGAGCGGGCCGAACGGCTTTACAGCAACCAACGACGCGATCGTTATTCCCAACATCCAAACCGCACAAACCGGGGATTATGTTGTCTACATCATCGATGCAGACAGCTGCTTGCATTCCGATACCATCAGCGTTTCACTCGGATTTTCGGCCGGCTGTCTGAACATTCCCGAGCTCGTTACACCTGATGGCGACGGACACAACGATACCTGGGATATACAGGGATTAAACGGTTTCCCGGATGCGAACGTTCAGGTGTTCAATCGCTGGGGAAATCTCGTTTACACTGTTTCTCCCTACACCCAACCCTGGAACGGCGAAGCCAATAAAGGCGTCTCGATAGACGGAGACGGCGGAAAAGTTCCCTTCGGAACATATTATTACCTCATTCAGCTCAACGATGACGAAGGCACGGAATACAAAGGCTATATTGAACTACAATTTTAATCCGGAAGCAAGATGAAAAAGTATCTTTTAGTTGGATTACTTGCCGCCAGCATCAACGGATGGGCGCAACAGGACGAACAAATGTCGCTCTACATGCAGAATCCCCTTTATTACAATCCTGCATACGCTGGAAGCCGTCAGAGCATCAGCCTTGTCTCACTGGCACGCTTTCAATGGGTGAGCTTTGCCGGCGCTCCGCAATCGCAATGGTTCTCTGTTCATACACCTGTATTGCAGAAGAGCCTTGGCGTAGGAATGCACCTCGTGAACGACCGGATCGGAAGCCGCAACAGGACAGCGGCTTACATGGACGTTAGTTCAAGTATCCGTTTAAACAAAAAGAACCATCGGTTAGCCGCCGGGCTTTCGGGCGGAGCGGATTTTATGTCCTTCGATTTCTCCGATCTGAATGTCACCGACATCAACGATCCTTATTACGGTCAGCGCTTTTCCAGCACGAAGATGAATCTCGGGGCCGGGCTTTATTATTACGGCGACCGGCATTACGTCGGCATCTCCTCTCCCCGGCTGTTTGAAGAAAAAATGAGCGCTGCCACACTCGTCACTTCGCTGAACAAACGCCATTTCTTTTTTGCAGCCGGCGTTGTGATCCCGCTTTCAAGCGTCGTGCAATGGAAACCATCGACTATGATCAAGTACACGCCCAATGCGCCGCTCACAATGGATTTCAATATGAACTTCCTCTTCTACGACAAAGTCTGGGGCGGCATCATGTACCGTTTCCATGAATCCATGGGTGTAAACATCATGCTGAAGATCAAAAAGAGCTTCCAGGTCGGCTACGGTTACGATTTCCCGATCAATGGGCTTCGGACCTATCAGCAAGGCTCACACGAGATCCTGCTGACGTACGATTTCGCCTTTAAACAACTTATCTATAACTCGCCACGCTATTTCTGATGATGCGCTTCCAACTACTTTTACCGGCATTCGCAATCCTGTTCCACCTGAGCTTATTCGCGCAGGCGAAACAGCATAAGGCAGACGAACATTACGAACGACTGGAATACTTTTCTGCCGCACCGATCTATACCGAGCTGGCGAAGAAAACCATACAGGGAAAAGGCAAAACCGACTGGGAGAACGTTCGGCGCGCAGCCTATTCCAATAAGCAGATCTTTCAGTACAACAGGGCACGATATTATTACGGCAAGCTGCATGAAACGAACCGGCTCACAGAAACCGATTACGTGGAATACATCGATATTCTCCGTACCACCGGTAAATACGAAACTGCCGACCTCCTGCTTGCAGACGCCATTCTAGCGTATCCGCAAAATGATTTTGTAGCCATGCTCAAAGGCCGGAACAGCCATTTCGATCACCTCCTGGCCGATTCTGCCGTCTATGCGATCGAAGCGCTGACCATCAATTCCGGCATCGGCGATTTTTGTCCGGTTTTCTACGATAAAGGCATTCTCTACATGTCCAAAGCTAAAAATGCAGGCTTCCTGAACGCACGCTACGGCTGGGACAACGCGTTCTTCATCAACATGCTGTATTCGCCTTACGACATCGACAGCAGCCTTATCAACGGCAAAGTGCTGAAAGACGCTTTTTTCTCGCGTGCGCACGACGGTCCCGTTTCGTTCAGCCCGGACGGCAGGAAAATGGTCATTACCAAAAACACGCTTGGCAAACACAATGGAGAAGAAGCCGTTGTACTGGCGATCTACTTTTCCGAGCTTGTGAACGGCGAATGGACCGAAGTTCAGCCCTTTCCTTACAACAACGAGCATTACAACGTGGGCCACGCCTGCTTTTCAGCCGACGGCAACCGCATTTACTTTGCCAGCGACCAGGAAAACGGCAAGGGCGGCGCCGATCTGTACTATTCCGACTTCACCGGCGGCAACTGGTCTGCGCCTGTCAACCTCGGGGAAACCATCAATACCGACCAGGACGAGCTCTTTCCCTACGTTTCCGGCTCAACGCTTTACTTCGCCTCAAAAGGCCATTTCGGGATCGGCGGGCTTGACCTTTTCACCACTCCGCTGAATTTAACCGGTCCTGCTACCAACATGGGCTTCCCCGTCAACACCTCCTTCGACGATTTCGGCATCATTGCCCGGCCGGATGAAAAAGGCGGTTTTTTCTCCACCAATCGTGGTGACTTCATCGACCGGATCTATTCCTGGGAGCGCAAAGATCCTGTTATCCGGTTCGAAGGAAAGCTCTTTGCCGCTTACATGGAAAAAGAGCCCGTTCCGGACCATTGGGTCACGTTTTCAGACATTACGGCAAACACAACCGATACCTTGTTCACCGACAGTTCCGGAAACTTTACCGCGCAGCTTTACCTGAACCACGATTACCGGTTCACTACGGAAGAACAGTATTTCGCGCTCCGGTCACCGCTCGGGATCACGACCGCAGGAATTCTGAAAGACACACTGATAACAGGCGAGCTATTGCTCAACCCGCTGACGATCATGGTGACGCTGCGGGTCGTGGAGCGCGGTACCCGTAAACCAATTCCGAATGCCAAAGCAACGATCACGAATGTCAGCACCGTTGCAGATACCGTTCTGATGACCAACGAGCTTGGCGAAGTAACACTGCGTGTGGACCGCTTCACCGGTTACAGCGCGCATGCTTCCAAGCGTGGCTACGTGGACGATGAATCCGCATTCACCATAGAAGACGAAGGCAACAAAGTCGTTGAACTGCTGCTGCAATTACCGCTTATCAAAAAAGGCGACAAATTCAAGCTGGAAAACATTTTCTACGATTACGCCAAATCGACCCTTCGCCCGGAAAGTATGGCAGCGCTGGACAAGCTCGCAGCATTCATCATCGAGAACAAGCTGAAGATCGAGCTTTCTTCCCATACAGATTCCCGGGGAAGCTCCACAGCCAATCAGAAGCTGTCGCAGGCACGCGCCCAAAGCTGCGTGGATTACCTGATCAAAAAAGGCGTTCCGGCTAAAATGATCACCGCCAAAGGCTACGGCGAAACACAATTGCTCAACCGCTGCAAAGACGGCGTAAAAGATTGCACCGAAGCGGAGCACCAGGAAAACAGGCGGTCGGAGATTAAGATCTTGTAGCCCTCGTTTTTTATGGAAAATTAAGAGTGTTGGTTCGGGATGCAGCCTGAACCAACGTATATTGTACTTTTATACAAAATCAGCACAAAAGATGTTCATAGAGATCAATCCGGCAAATATCGATCAGCGCCTCATCACGCAGGTCGTCGAAACATTGCGCAAAGGAAACCTCATTATTTTCCCTACGGATTCCGTTTATGCCGTGGGATGCGATGCGTTGAATAAAAAAGCGCTCGCCGAGCTGGCCAAATGGAAAGATGTGAAGATCCACAAAGCCAACTTTTCCATTATCTGCTCCGATCTGAGCCAGGTTTCCGAATACGTGAAACAGGTCGACCGAAGTACCTTTCGCTTGATGAAACAGCATCTTCCCGGCCCATATACCTTTATCATGGAAGCAACGAACGAAGTTTCCAAACTGTTCGATGCCAGTAAAAAAGAGATCGGTATCCGGATCCCGGACAACAAGATCGTTCAGGCGATCGTAGAAGAACTCGGACATCCGATCGTCACGACTTCCCTCCACGACGGAGAAGACGAAATAGCGGATTATTTCGCAGATCCATACGCGATCTATGAACGGTTCGACGACGAGTTCGAGATCATCATCGACGGCGGCTACGGGCACCTCGAGCCTTCGACCATCATCGATTGCACATCAGGTTCGCCGGAGATCGTTCGGCAGGGAATCGGAAAAATAGACCTGTGATCTGTATCATCGACTGCGGAAGCCAGAAAACACCGTTGATCGAATCGGTCGTGTACGAGCACATTGATACCAAAATCGTTGGTATGTACGACCTCGACAGCGCAACTGATTTCAACGACTGCATCGGCGTGATTATTTCCGGCGCCCCCATTCTGATTACCGAAAAAGATCCGGAACCTTTCCTGGCGCTCTTTTCCTGGATCAAAACCAGCAACATTCCCGTTCTTGGAATCTGTTTCGGCCACCAGGTGCTTGGCATGCTCTACGAAGCGGCTCCGCACCTGCAGCGCGAAGACCGCGACTGGCAAACAGTTGAAGTACTCGCCGATTGTCCGCTGTTTGACAAGCTGCCGACCGAGATCGAGCTGATGGAAGACCATTGCGAGGCGATTTCCATTCCCCCGGGATTCATTCACGTAGCGACTTCCGACAGCTGCGTCAACGAAGCTATGATGCACAAAGAGCTTCCGTTCTACGGCATTCAGTCCCATCCCGAAGTTTCGGGGAATCATGGCGCTGTCATTCTTGAAAACTTTGTTCATATCTGTGAGCGCCATTCTGAGCGCAACTGATTTCTAAAAGCGATCTTTACGCATGCTTTTAAACAGGATCTGGATCGGATTTTTCCTTATTGCGGTAGTCACAGGATTGTGCAAGCTGTTGTTCTGGCACGATCTGAACATTTTCAAGCTCATGGCCGAAGGCCTTTTCAACTCCGCAAAGCTGGGATTCGAGATCTCCATTTTCATGACAGGCGCCTTGTGCATGTGCCTCGGCTTTATGCGCGTTGGCGAAAAAGGTGGTGCCGTTAATATGCTCAGCAAGCTGATAGCTCCCTTGTTTACACGCGTTTTTCCCGAAGTTCCGAAAGATCACCCGGCCGTTGGCGCGATCATGATGAATTTCAGCGCGAACATGCTCGGGCTCGACAATGCTGCTACGCCCATGGGCCTGAAAGCCATGAAGGAGCTCCAGGAGCTGAATCCGGACAAGGAAACCGCTTCAAACGCCCAGATCATGTTCCTGGCACTGAACACGGCCGGAATGACCATTATTCCGATCAGCGTACTGACGATACTCTCCGCGCAGAAATCAGCCAACCCGACCGAAATTTTCCTGCCGGTTCTCATTACGACCTTCTGCTCCGCCCTTTTCGCCCTGATCCTGGTTGCTATCAAACAACGCATCCGCCTGCTCGATCCTGTTGTAATCGCCTACCTCGGAAGCGCCATTGTGTTCCTCGCCGGATTGCTCGTTTCCATTCATTACTATCCGCAATACACCCAGAACATCGCCAACATCGGCGGAAACGTCATCCTGATCGGGATCTTCATTCTCTTCATCGTGCTTGCCATGGTGAAACGCGTAAATGTCTACGATGAATTTGTCGAAGGTGCAAAAGAAGGATTCGAAGTCGCCGTTAAGATCATTCCTTTTCTCGTAACCATGCTGGTCGGGATCGGGATCTTCAATACTTCCGGCGCCATGACCGCCCTGCTCGACGGAATCGAATGGTTTTTCCTGCAGCTGGGACTGCTCCACACGGAATTTGTGGACGCATTGCCGATCGGGATCATGAAGCCTTTCAGCGGCGGCGCGGCACGCGGATTAATGGTGAATGTGATCGACGAGTTCGGCGTGAACGATTTCCGCTCGAAAGTCGCAGCCACCATGCAGGGCGGAACAGAAACCACGTTTTATGTACTGGCCGTTTATTTCGGCTCCGTGAGCATCAAAAAGACCCGTTATGCCGCCGGCGTCGGATTAATCGTAGACATTATCGGCGTCATTGTCGCGATTCTCGTATCTTACATGTTCTACCAGGTTCCCCCGTTAAAATGAGCTGGATCAAACGCATATTCGGAAAAGACAGCGATCAGCCGCAGAAAGGCTACAAGCCCGGCACGGCTATGGTCGAAATGCGCAACCTGAATTATCCGCCGAAAGTGATTATCGCGTGGTGCAAAGCCATACAGGGCGACACACAATTCAGTACCTTCCTTTTAAACAACGGCTTCGAAGAATTGTTTTATGCCTCCCAGGCTATCCGCCTGAAACAGGAAGCCCGCGACTGGCTGATGAAGAACGGCTACCCGCATTTAATGGCTATGATCAATGCCGCCGAAGGAAATGAATCGGCCTTAAACTGGCTGCGGCTCCACGATTTTGAGATTTTGTACCACATTGCAAACGCCGTTGAATCCGAAATGGAAAGCTTTGCATGGCTGAAAACACATGCGACAGAAGACCTGTTCATTCTCGCCACCACAATCAAAAAAGTGAAAGACGAGATCGAGTTCAACCACAACGATGTGCATTCGTTCGGAAAGGATTAAGCTATTTGCGCTCGCAGATTGCGCTGATACCGCGGATAATTCCCTGTAATTAGTATTTTTGCCGCAATACTTCAGCATGAACATTACCAAAGCTTCTTTCAGCGACATTCCTACCATCCGCAAGATTGTCAACATCACCTGGCCGCATACGTACGGCGCTTCTCTGTCAAAAGAACAGATCGCTTACATGCTGGCGAATATATATTCCGAAGAAGCGCTGAACGAGCAGTTTTCACATCCCGACCATGTGTTCTTGCTGGCGGAAGAAGACGGAATAGTCTATGGTTTTGCCGGTATTCAGTTCAATTATCCTGCAGAAGGAACAACGAAGCTCAATAAGATCTATATTCTGCCTTCCGCACAGGGGAAAAATATCGGACGGACACTGATCGGGCACATCCTACAGCTTGCAGCCGCTGAACAGCAATCCGATCTGCTGCTGAACGTGAATCGCTACAACAAGGCCAGGCAATTTTATGAAAAGATCGGTTTTTCAGTCGTCCGGGAAGAAAACATCGACATTGGAAACGGCTACCTGATGGAAGACTACGTCATGAATTATCCCCTGACAAAGACTATTTAGCTGAAAAGAGCCTGAATTATGACGAATTCGGGATAAAAAGCCGCGCACAATTTACTTTAAATTCAACCACTGGATCATTCATGCATTAGTAAGATGCTATGAATCAATGATCATTTAAAATAACCTTCGTTTTTTAAAATTGTCTTCATTTCCTTTTTGGTATATGTTGCTATATTCGCCCCCGCAAACACAGGAAAGCCGGGATTCCGGACTAATTTTAAAACACAATTTATGCAATTCAGAATTACAAAAACCATCGCTGCAGCTGCTTTCGTTCTGGCTACTGTTTCAGCACAGGCACAGTTCAAGCTCTACAAAGTCACAAATGGTACACGTACAGCTATCAAAAGCGGAGATAAGGTAGACATTCGCCTCGCTGCAGATGATGCCGCACTTGACAATGTTATGGTAGAGATCGATATTGCTGCCTTTAAGAAAGCTTACAAGTTTGATCGTGTTGCCATTGTTTATACACTGAACAATTACGAAGTGAGCTACTATGGTCATACCTTCGATTCACAGCTTAATCTTAAAAAATACGGAGGAAAAGGACTAGTTCCCGTCTATGCGTTCGACACGAAAAATTTCAAGGAAACAGATTTCCGTACGCTTGTGAAAGGAAGCATTTCCTACGACGGTCCTTCTAAAAATGTACGAAAAGTCATTATTTACGGAAGCTACATAACGGGCGAAGAAGGCTACTTCGATAACGACACCTACAAAACACGCGATGTATATTCTGCCGGCGAGCAATTGGCTACGATCGAGCTCAATGCTGTTTTCAACGAGCAGCGAATGCTGGATTACGACTATGACAACGCAGTAAGAGCACTTGAGAACATGTCTGACCGATTCGAGCGCAATGTTGTGAGCAATATCACGCAGTATGTTGCACCTTATGTTGCAACGCCACTTTACGGAGCGCTTGCAGACGGATACAAAGAAGTATGGGCAGCGAAATTAGCGCTTGTAAAAAGCGAGACAGACAAGCAAAAAACCATCGCTGCAGTTGAGCAGCTTGCAAAGGATTTTGAGCTCATGGGAACTGTTGCTCAGAAAGACAAAGCCATCCTGAAAACGATGAACAAAGAAATTAAAACCAAAACTACCATAGAAGAAAAATGGGAACTGATCAAAGCAAACGCTTAATCAACTCAATAACATAATAGACGAAGGGAATCGAAAGGTTCCCTTTTGTTTTTTATACAGAATTTATCTGAGATCACCCGAATGCATATAAATAGTTCTTCCCCCGGTACACTTAAGAAAATGCTGAAAAATGCTGAGAATCGTAATTCAATGAGATAATGAAGGCAGCTTACTCCCTGATCATTCATCATTGCTTACTTCTTAATTGAAAATTGTTCAGGTCCAGTTCGGATGATATTCGATGGCCGTAGCGCCTTTGCCGTATTCTGAAAAATCAGCGTCATACACTTCGATCTGTTCCTGCTGGTCGAGGTAACCGCGGATCTCGCTTTTCAGCACACCTTCACCTACTCCGTGGATCACAATCAACTTGTGAATACCTTCTTTGCGGCCTTTTTTGAACATGTTCTTGAATTCGCCCATTTGCTTGAGCAAAATCTCTGTATTGCTGAGCCCGACATGCGATTCCAGGATCTCTTCGATGTGCAGATCCACTTCCCACACGGTTAATGGCTTTTTCTGACCGGTGCGTTCCTGCAGAATGCGGTACGTCATTTCGGGCTGGGAATCTTCTTTCGAAAAAACAAGGTCGTCATTGGCGTACTGCTCGCTGTGAATAAACACCAGCTCGTTCACAGGCATCAGACGGTCAAAACCATCCTCATCTTCTACAGTTGCCTGCATTCCGGTGATCCGGCGAACGGTGCCGTAGCCTTTTTCGTAGAGAAAACCTACGCGTTGTCCTTCTTTAAATTGCATGGTTGAAAGCATCGAGAAAATGAGCGCTCAGGATCAGGTAAACAGGCCCCACCATGGCGGCAATCCATACGAATAAAATAAACAGGCGGTAGCCGAGTCCCGCATCCCTGTGGTGCGGCGGAACGAGCATGTTGCTCACTTCACTCGCCACTATGGTCGCTACATCTTCGGAAGATTCGGAATCTTCCATGAAACGACGCAGCCCGGGAGTATGCTCAAGCACTTCTTTTTTAATGAAATGATAGGCTTTGTCGGTGAGATTGTCGTAAGTGGTTCTGTATTCGACATTGGAATCGCGCAGTGATTTGTGCACGATGTATTTGCGGTGCATTCCGCGCACCTGCAGGCCCATGATAAAGCCGAAGCCCATGAGCAGGTAGCTGTCGAGCAGCAATCCGAGGCCGATCATAGCCAGAGAAGAACAGAAAGCAAAAATGAGCTGGAACAATTCCATGCGCTCAAAGAACATAACATTGAGCAAACGTCCGCCGTCGAGTGGCAGCAATGGAATAAGGTTGATGACGTTGAGCACGAAAGACAGAAAGGCGACGTCGACCATCCACTGAATGTTCTGATCGAGGCCGATGAGCCAGAGAGCAACGGCAATGGCAATTCCCGGAAGCGGGCCGGCGAGGATCACGAGAATGCTTTCCTTCTGCCGGTATTCCGGTTTGCTTCCGTGAACGAAAGCCCCCATCAGCGGAATGAAGAGCATGCGCACGTTTTCGTAGCCGAAGCGCTTCATCATGAGGTAGTGCCCGAACTCGTGAACGAGCAGAACAGCCAGCAATTCGGTCAGAAAAACGATCTGTTTATCAAAAAAGAACAGGAAGGCAATGGCAAAAAGAACTATAGAAAACACCGTAACAGCAAGGTGTCCCTGCTTGTGGCGCTCCTTTTCCAAAAAAGGTTTCGGAGGATAAAAAGAGTCGAATTCGTTTTCCATAGTTCTGTTAACAAATATACGAAGTCAATGTTACAATGTAAAGCACAATTAACTAACGTTCAAAAACAATGACCTGCCGGTCGTCGCCAAAACTCACAAAGCTGGTTGCATGCACAACCGTGCAGCCATTCACCGAGCGGTTATGTCCGCCCTGCCGGTATTCTATCCGCTGTTTGACACGCAGCGAAGCCGTATCCCAGATCTTAATGGTCTTATCCATGGAAACGGTTACCAGCTCTTCGCCGCCGGAAAGCTGCTCGATCCCGTAAATGGTCTGGTAGTGCGCCGGAACGGCCTGCAGCTGTTTCCCGGTAACAAGGTCCCACAAGCGTAAATGTGCATCTTTTCCGCCGGTGAGTAATGTATACGCCTGCGGAAAGTACGTAAGCGAAGTTACGCCGCCTTCATGTGCGTGACCGCGCCTGATCTCGTTGAAAGTCGGTAATTCGAACTGCCGCCACTGACCGTCCTGGCAGGCGGCAAACAAATGGCGGCCAAACCGTTTGAGCTGACGGATCTTTCCGCAGTCGAACGAAAAACTGGTGAGCAATGTGCCTGAATAATCGGTTACGAGCAGATTGCCTTCAGCGTCTCCGAGCACGATCCATTGTTCTTCCGGGCAGTCGACACAGCTGAACAGGGCTTTGCCGAGAAAATTATGCTCCCAGGCCAGTTGCCTGCTTTCCGGATCGATCGCAATAACGGTTCCGTTCGTACAACCAATGATAAGCAGCGCGGAATGTTCTGTTAATCCCAGTGTATAGGCCGGAGAATCGAGTCGGACCGCAAACAAATCCTGCAGGCCGGTAAGAAGGTCTATACGCGTTACAAAGCGGTCGCCGGCTGTACTGTATACATGATTTTCATCGGCAACACACGCATAAACAGGAGATGAATGGCCTGAAAACGCAAAACGTTTTCTCCATTCCATCTTAGTTCTCTTCTTCCGGCTCGTCTGAGTCGACCTGTTTTAAACGCTCGGCATAATCTGCCGGCAGAAATTCGAAGAACGTATCGCCACGGAGTCCGAGACGCAGGCATTCCAATGGAATGACTTCATTCGGGCCGATATTGCCGAGGTTGACGTTTGCGCCGAACAGCTTCACGAACCAGACCTGCTGATTTTTCTGCGGAGCTTCCCACAAAATATCGCTTGGCTTTACCTTCGCAATGATCTTGTTGATCAGCATCGTGTGAGCGGTTCCATTCGGACGAAAAACGCCTACATTTCCTGCTTCGCGGCCTTCTGCGATCACTTTCCAGGATCCGGCTTCGAGCTCGGTGCTCATCATTTTGATCCAGCGGTTCGGGCTGATAAGAATTCCAGAGTCTTTCGAGCCTACTTCAGACATCACGGTCCTTGTTTTCGAAAGCCGGTGGATCAGCTCGCACTTTTCATCGTGGTCGATGATAATGGAACCGTCGGAAATTTCTGCAAGCTCCATGTCGTATTTGTCCAGCAGGCGGATGTAGTCCTCGAACTTGCCACGCGCATAAAATGCTTCGAACAATGTTCCGCCGAAGTACGTTTTCAGGCCTGCAGCCTTGTAAGCATCGAGTTTTTCCTGGAGATTCCGGGTAACGTATGCCGTACCGAATCCAAATTTAACAATATCTGTCAGGTGGGCGTTCCCTTCAATGAAGTGTTCGGTTTCGCGAAGGCTCAGGCCTTTATCCATCATCATCGTAAGGCCGCTTTCACGCGGCTGAGCAGTACGTTCGGGAATGAACGGTAATTCAAAATTCATGGTCTTCATCTACTAAATTGGGCAAATGCCTCAGAAACGCACACTGCGCTGCCGGGCGATTTTTTATTGGGTCAAATTTACAAATTCCGCTACATTCATGAGTTCCGGGTAGCGGACAAATAATTCTTTTGTTTTCTCCGGATTCTTGGCGAAACATTCCACCAGTATGATCTTGGCTTCTTCCATTCTGTCGCCCATCCAGTTCAGATAAATGATGGGAAGGATGGAAAAGAAGGCGTTATTGGCCATCACATATTCTTCGACGAAATGGCGAACGCGGGCTACATCGTGCTCGAGCAGGTAGTCTACATAATCGAAATAAGCATCTTCGTTATTCGGTTCCAGCGCAAGACAGGCAAGATAGGCACTTTCTGCTTCGACATACATTTCGCAGTTTTCGAGCGCTCCGGCGTAGACATGGTGATAGCCATCCATTTCCGGTTCGAGCTCGATCGCGCGCTCGATGTAGCTCAGCGATTCCTTCGGCCTCCCTTGCAGGTCTTTCACAATGCCCAGTCCGAGCCACGCTTCTGCCAGGTTCGGCGCAAGCGTAAGGCTTTTCTGATAGAAAAACCATGCATTGTCGAGGTCTTCGAGCTGTTCGTAGGCTTCGCCGAGGTAGCAGTACGTCAATGCATCGTCGCCATCGAGCTCAATGCATTTGTTGAAGTCTGCAATAGACTCGTGGTATTGTTCCAGCGTGAGATGTGCGTTCCCCATATTGAAGTACGCCGGAGGGAACGATTCGTTGATCGCGACACAATACTCATACGCATTGAGCGCATCCACGTATTTTTCTTCCTTAGAGTAAGTATTTCCGAGGTTGTACCAGGCGGTAAACGAATACGGGTTCTCGTCGAGGAAATTCATGTAGGACTTCACCGCACGGCTGTAATCGCCCAGCTGGTCGAAACAGAATGCCAGCTCGTAGAGCGCGCCTTCGTTCTTCGGGTTCATTTTCATGGCTTCTTCCAGTACTTCGATCGCCGCAGAATAATCGCGCAGCTGCTCGAGCTCTGTAGCAAGGTCGAGGTAGATCTCATCTTTATCCTCGTTCTCAGCCATTTCAAGTGCTTCCCGGAAATAGCGGACAGCTCGTTTACTATCGCGCAGCTGACTGAAAATAGCTGCTTTCGTAAGCACCAGCTCCAGCGAGTTGCTGTCCATCTTTTCGGCTTCCGCCAATATATTCAGGCCTTCTTTCAGCTGTCCCATTCCTGAGAGCGACTGTGCCTGTCGGATCAAAAACAACGCATGAAACGGATATTGCTGTAAGGCCGCTTCCGCTGCAGTGTTTGCTTTCGTATAATTCCCGTTAATTAAGTAATGATCAATGATGGCTTCAAAGCGATCGCTATCATAAAAACCAACTGCATTTTCTGACAGTTGTGACTCGAAACGCTCTAAATCTTCACTTAAATGACCATCCTGTGATTCGTCTTCCCAATCGAACATAGACCGTTTTCTTTGATTTAATATAAAGGTACTACATTTTGCACGCAGTACTAACAACAGCCGTATACTTTATTAACATGTTTTGGACAATTGAGAACGAATCGTCTTTTCGGCAATCGCCCATAGTTGGTTAACCGGGAGCCGGTTAGTCCTTATTCTTCGTCATTCCGGTGGCGCCAGCGCAGGAGCTTTGTAATGATGACTACAACGGTGGCCGTGGCCGAAAGCACCAGCAGGAAGATCCAGGCTTTTTCCGATATGAAGCGCAGAATGAGCAGCGTGAATCCAAGCGCCAGGAAAAAACCAATGCCGTAGGCCAGCAGTTTTTGTCCGGCGGAATAATCCCTGAACACATGGAACGTCGCCAGCGTGACCAGTGTAATGACCGGTGTATAGATCAGGCAGATCATAGACCAGAAGATCTGTTGGCCGAGCGCATCGAATGAAGACATGGTGTTTATTTAAGTTCTTAGTTTACGGGAACGATTCCCTATAGCGGATCAATGATCGTCAGGCCCGGGATTCGTGTTGCCGGACCTGTAAAACTGGCTGTAGCCGTTCTGGGCGAGCAGGTTTTCGCAATCGCGGAAAATAGCGGAAGATTCGCCTGCATTGACCAGGAAAATATCCGTGCGGTAATTCTCCAGGATCGGCAGCAGCGACTGATCGCCGTTCAGGAATGCAAGCGTAAGCTCCCAGCCCAGCACGGCAGTTGCTTCCACGACGAGCACATCGTACTCATCCCAGTTGCTGTTTTTAGACAACTGTTTTTTCAAAGTCTCCCAGGTTTCGATCAGTTCTGCCGATTTTTTAACACGTCCCTTGAGCTGTTCGTGCAGGTAAGCCGTATCAGGCATGGCGCTTACGTTTTTACCGACAAACAGCTGCGTGCGCATCAGGTCGAGTGGCGTGTAAACGCTGTCGGGAGCAAGCGGGACGAAATAACGCCCGGTGAGCAGATAGGTAGAATTTCCCGTTTTCTGCACGAGCAAGCGTCCCGAAACAACCTGGTACTGGTAAAACAGCCGGTCTTCCTCTTCGATCTTCAGGTTCTGAAGGGTATAGCGTTCTTTTGTGGAAAAGCGCTGCCTGAATGTTGTTGAGGTGAGCTCGGTTTTCGATGAATCAGTCTCGTCGACGATTATTTTCTGGCCCCATCCGTGGCTGCACACCACCAACAGGACGATTGCTGCAATCGGATTCCTCATGGCTCTTTAACTTGGTAGAACAATGTAAGGTTTCCATGGGGAGCTTTGAAAACGAAGGGATTATTTTAGGTTTTTTTAGGAAGAAAAAATAAGAGAATCGGGGAATCTGATCTTTTTAGAAAGCGCATGGTAAGTGTGAATAGGATTGGGAAGTAGTCAGACTGCTGCTATACTTCGGCAGTAATGCGTAGGTAGAGCGTAGATACTGCGTACCAGAAGCGTAGATAGCGTTCTTTGTACGATTCCTTAACAATCCGACCAGATTTAAACAAAGGCGCAGATGGAAGTGATAGCGAAACATGTTCGATCTGCGGTATGGCAGATTTAATTGTCGGGCAGGTCATCTGCCGAAGGGCCGGCGGATTCCGTCCGCATATTTTTCTTCCGCACCATCCGGACGATCCAGGAAATAAACACCCCGAGCGTGATCAGGATTGCTTCTGTATTTACGGCTAGCACCAGTTGTATATTGGAGCCGAAACCAAATCGTCCCTGGGGCTCTTCATAATTGGCAATGTGGATACAATTGAGAATGATATACAAGCCGAGCAGTGCTACGAACCAGCCTGCATGCCTTCTCAGCATCAGCCCATTCAACGCGAACAGGCCGAAAGGAATCATCCAGCAGTAAATGATTTGTTGGGCATCCAGAAAAAGCAGCATGGCAAGACAGTTAAGTGAGGAACGAATATACAATGAACAATTGACAACAGACAATTCACAATTATCAAAGAGCAGGAGCTGCAGGACTATCGGCTAAAAGATGACCGGATTTTTCTCGTTTTGGTTAATTTAAAAACAACTGATTATTAAGCCAGCCTGAGTTGCTTCGTTTCTTTCAGCATTTTCATTGAACCTAAACAACTAATCGGATAAAGCTGCGTCTTTCCGGAAGAACACGTATCAAATGAAAACCTTTCTATCCCTTCTTCCGAAGATTTCAACGATCCTGCTTACGTTGCTGCTCAGCATACTTTCCGGGTTTTCATCCGCGCAGCTCGTTGTGAACTCCGTTACCACAAGCCCAAGCACCTGTGCCAACAATGGCAGCATTACCGTATCAGCTACCACGACCAATCCCCCGCTCCTGTGCAGCATCGTAAGCGGGCCTCTTGCGCAGCCCGTGCAGACAGCTCCCGTTTTCAACTCCCTGCCACCGGGAACTTACACACTCAATATCTCCGACGCAGCCGGAAATCACCAGTTACAAACTGCAACGATAGCAGGAAACTATGCAACCGTCAATTTTACCACCGCCACAACTGCCCCGCTCTGCGACGGAAGCAGCGACGGAAGCATTACCGGCCTTAATGTTCCCGGAACAGGACTCGCTCCTTTTACCTGGCAGCTCATTGCTCCCTCGACCGTCGTTATGCCGGCCCAATCCGGCAATACCTTTAACAACCTTCCCGCAGGTAATTATACCATGCGCGTAACGGATGCCTGCAACAACCTGCGCACCGTCGTACTGTCTTTACAGGACCCCAACACGTCCATGCAGATGTACGGTACTTTATCTGCCGAGAAAATCGGCTGCGACACAATGCTGATCAGCTCCCTGCTGCAGGTCAACGAGCTGCGCCTCCCTTTCAGCTATCATTACCAGACATCCAACGGAACTTTCATTCCGACGTCGGGCACCACTATCGACTCCAGCTTACTGCATGTCAACAATACCATCACCATTACGCAGGTCATTCCCGGGCTTACGTACGGTGATTATATACAGGCGACCATTACAAACGCCTGCGGCGACCAGGTGACTTCCTCCGTCCTTTCGACCTATCCCTTTGTGTTCTACCCGCAATACAGTTACAACGGATGCGGCAATTCCGTGACCCCGTTTTTTGAAAACCCTCCGGGGCAATTCTGGAATTACCATACCTTCCTGGAGCAGCCGGTGAGCTATACCTTTACCAACACGACTACTGGCGTCGTATTTTCCGATACGATTATGGGTAACTACAGCATTGCCGGAGTCTCTGTTCAGCCTCCGGTTCCCGCAGGAGAAACCTACAACCTTGTTATCACAGATGGCTGCGGGCAAACCTTTGCACACACTTACACGATCCCCGGCCCGGCTGCGCCCCACATCACAGGAACAGCCATTATTGCCCAGGCCTGTATCGATTCTGTCGCAGGGACTTACCGTATCAGCACAGTCGGCTTCGGATCGGGCGCGCAGCTGATCATGATCTCAGGGCCGTCGACACTCGGCAGCACGACACCGGAATACGAATATTCCGACACGTATACTTATCCCGATACGATACCGGGCGACGATTACTTTTTCGTGAGCAACCTCGCCGTTGGAACGTACCACTACAAGATCATCGACGAATGTGGAAACGAGATCCCCAGCTCCTTCACCATTACTCCCCAGCAGGTAACGAACCTGGATCGCGACGTCTCCTTTAAAAAAGGCTGTCCCGGTGAAAACACGATCTATTTCTACATGCAGGGGCAAGGAAAAGTCACCATACGGGACATCCTCAACGACACGATCATCGAAGAGCACCAATTTTACTATTACGGAGGCCCGGGCACCCAGGATTCGCTGCTGCATGTGCCTTCCGGGCCATACGAGATCACCTATGAATACGAGCACTCGCAGCAAAGTCAGCTGAACGACTCCAATATCCCCTGCGCGCTGATCGTTGACACCATTGTTATTCCCCCCTACGAATTTCCTTTTATATCGACCAGCAATTCCATTCTGTGCAGCGGTTCCATTTACATGGAGCTGATCCCCGACACCACGAAAGGAGTCGGCCCTTACCAGTACGAAGTGATCGCCGGTCCGGAAACCTTTCCGCTACAGGATGAAAATGCTTTTGAGGTCAACATTCCGGGTACCTACACCGTTCGGATCATCGATGCCTGCGGGAATGCTTCGGCGCGGAACATTACCGTGAGCGAGATCGAATTTACGCCGCCGGAAGCCCACACCGATTGCAATGACACCCGTATTGTTTTCCCTTCTTCCGACTACTATACCTATGTATGGACAGCTCCCGACCAGTCGGTCTTTATCGCCGACAGCCTGGTCCTACAGCCCGTTACCCCGGGCGACACAGGAATTTACACCATCGACCGGATCGTGAACATTTCGGGCTGTACTGACACAACAACGCTTTCCTACCACATTACGCTGAACAACTTCCTGAACCAGGTGATTGCTTTCTGTGAAGGCACCAGCGTAACTGTCGGAACACATACCTATACCCTTCCGGGGATTTATCACGATACGCTGACAACGCTTTCCGGCTGCGACAGCCTTGTGCTGACCACGATAACCATCCTTCCACAGGTCACCGACACGACCCTCACCACGATCTGCCTGGGCGACAGTGTGGAGGTTGCCGGAATTTATTACACGCTTCCCGGCTTTTACACGGATTCCGTGCAGAACAGCGGCGGTTGCTACGACCTGCTGGTAACCAACCTTCGTGTACAGGGAATTCCCGATACGATCGATGTTTCCATCTGCCCGGACGGCAGCTATACGGTGGGCGCCAATCACTATACCCTGCCCGGAACTTACCAGGACACACTGATCTCTTCCCTTGGCTGCGACAGCGTTGTCGTGCTGAACCTTTCCGTGCGCCCTTACGGACAGCGCACCCTTACGCAGACCATTTGCCAGGGAGGCTCCTTTACCGTTGGCACGCACACATATACCCTATCCGGAACGTACAGCGATACGCTTGTAACAGCCGGTTGCGACAGTATTGTTACGCTGAATCTCACTGTATTGCCCTATCTGCAGCATACCATAACGACAAGTATCTGTGAAGGAGAAAGCTACGCTTCCGGCGGAAATTCATATTCCGTTTCCGGTACCTACACCGACACACTTGCCACGGCAGCCTGCGACAGCATTGTTACGCTGAACCTCACAGTGCTGCCTCTGCAGTATTACACGTACAACGCAGCGATCTGCGCGAATGAATCCTACTCGTTTGGCGAGACGGCGCTCACACAGTCCGGAACGTATACCCATGCCTTCCCGACGAGCGGCTGCGACAGCATTGTAACGCTCCATTTAACCGTTTATCCGGCGGTTTCAGTGTCCATTCATTCTTCCGCTTTCGAGATCAACGAAGGAGCGCTTGTACAGCTCAATGCACTTTCTTCGACCCAACCGCTGGACTACCTCTGGTCGGGCGGTATGGATTTCAGCAATCCTGCTATCGGAAATCCGACGGCTGTGATCGAACATTCGGCATTTGTCATGATCACCGTTACCGACACCAACGGTTGTACGGCGACCGATCAGCTCACCGTAGCATTTCCGCAGACATCGACGCTGTACATTCCCAATTCCTTCACACCCGATAACGACGAATTCAACCAGGTGTTCAGGGTTTCCTACACGAATATCAACGAATTCTCGATGCTTATTTTCGACCGCTGGGGCGAGATCATCTTCGAATCCTACGATATCAACGCAGGCTGGGATGGAACTTATCACGGAAAGATCGTACAGGACGGAGCGTATGTATACAGGGTAACTGCCATAGGGATGGACGCTGTGGTATATGACCTGACGGGGCATGTGATTGTGTTGAGGTGATTTGATTTTTGATGGTGGATTTTGATGGTGGATTGAATTGCCGCGCCGGAATAAGCTCTTTCGCAACCGCGGAAAGGAACAGGCTGTCAGCTTAATCCGGGATCTTCGCCCCTGGCTTTAAAGAATTGCAGTATCTGCTGTTTTTTTCTCCTGGAGACTTCGAGCTCACAATCGTCGTTTTTCATTTCTATAAAGCAGGGTTTCCCTTTCGTATATGACCGGATAAAATTGATATTGATCAGGAATCCTTTACTGATCCTTAGAAATTGCCCGTGCGGAACAAGAAGCTGCTCGTATTCGGATAAGGTTTTGGACGTCAGGAGCCGATGTTTATCTTCTGTTACAACCTCGCAGTAATTCCGCATTCCCTGGATGTAACAGATCCGGTCAATGTCGATGAATGTAACCTTTCCTTTTACATGGAACGGAATGCTCCCGGCGCGTTGCGCAACTTCATCCATCGAACGAATGAGCTGCACAAAGGGTGGTACGGGTACTTTGAGCCGGATGTGTTCAACTGCCTTTTCCACAGAACGTATAAGCCTGGTGTAGTCGAGTGGCTTGAGAATATAATCCACCGCATTGAATTCGAACGCTTTGACTGCATATTCGTCGTATGAAGTGACAAAGATGACATTGAATTCCGGTTTTTCAAACATGCGCAGCAAGTCGAAACCATCTTCACCGGGCATGCGGATATCCAGGAAAACGAGATCGGGCCTGTGCGCCAGAATCAACTCATATCCTTCAGCCGTTGAAGCCCCGGAGCCACACACATCAATGGAAGAACAGTGTTTTTTCAGCAGTTGCTCCAGCAATTCACGGTTTGCCGGCTCGTCGTCAATAATAATACTCCTTATCCTGTTCATCGCGTAACCTGTTTAACATTGCAGCAGGGAAAACAATCCTTATCTCTGTTCCTGCTGCACCATCTTCTTCATCCTTCAGATCCTTTATATAAATGCCCGCACCGCTTGTAGCATGCAGGACGTTCAGGGTTTCCATCCTGTTCTGCATGAGCACTGTGCCCTTCGACTCTTTGTTCCCCGGATTCAAAGGTCGTTTCTTCCCGCTGTTTGCCGAACGTCCTACACCATTGTCTGCGATCACGATTACAATACCTCCGTTCTGTTGTTCAATGGTGAGCTCCAGTAAAGGGGAACGTTTGCCTTTCAACGGCAGCAGTCCGTGCCAGATCGCGTTCTCGATAAACGGTTGCGTGATCAGGGGTGGAATGAACAGCTTCGACAAGTCAATTGCCGGATCGATCACTTTCCGGAATAGGAACCGATCAGTAAAACGCAGCTGTTCGAGTTCTATTGTGAGATCAATGATGGTGAGCTCGCTTTCCAGGCTGGTAACCGCTTTATCGGAATGGTTCAGCAAATACCGGATCAGCATGCTGAAACGGGCGATGTATTTTCCCGCGCTGTCCGTTTTCCCTGAAAGCATGAGCAATTGTATGGCGGAAAGTGTATTGGAGATAAAATGTGGGTTGACCTGTGCTTTCAGCGCTGTGAGCCTGTATTTTGCAAGTAGTTTGGCAGTGGCCCTGCGGCGCTCGTTTTTCTTCAGCACCCGCATAAACATAAATGAAGTGACGAGTACAATAAAAACAATACTCAGAAAAACAAGGATGCCCATAAACAGGTTTGTTTCATAGAATGCAGGGGAAATATAAAACGGGACTACAACGGCCTTTTCTGCGCAGGCCACCGAATTGATCAGCGGAATAACTGTCAGCTCATAATAGCCGGGCTCCAGGTTCTGAAGATGGATTTCCGTACCATTTACACTTCCATTGCCGGAAGATGGTCCCTTGAGGTGGTATACCAGCTGCCGCGTAGGAAATTTGTAATTGAGGAGGTCGAACTGAAAAAACAGATTGTTCTGTTCGTGTGTAAGACGGATATTCTCGCTGCTCATCGCCTTTCCGTTGACGCTAAAGGCACTGAAATAAAATCTATAGGAGGGCACGTCCGGGAAATTGTTCATATCGAATGCCGATAGTCCCTGCCGCGTAGCGATGAAGAGCCTTCCGTCGTATACTTCCATACCTGTGCATGCACTTTCTTCCACGAGCTTCCATGAACCTGGTGTAGCGAGATTATCCGGCTCATTGGCATACACGCCTTTATTGGTCGAGAGCAGCACAACGCCGTTGGGGGCAAAACAGATGCCGGAAATAACCCGGGAAGGAAGATGATTGAAATGCGTAACCTTATTTGCGGGTGAAATCCGGTACAGCCCGTCACCTTTAGTGCAAATCCAAAGGTTTTTACGGTCGTCCATACGAAGCATTGAAATATTCTTTCCCTGGAGTTCCCTGAGATACGGCGAATGGAGCAGCAGCCCATTTTTCCACACGAAAATCCCTTTGCCCGAGCTGATGAAGAATTCGCTCCCGAACCGGCAAACGACGTGCCTTGGCCTGGGAGCCCCCGACAGTACCTTGTATTCCTCGCTGTTGAGCAATTTCTCAAAGAGCAGCGATCCCGATACGATCATCAGTGTGTGATCGGTTGCTTCGGCAAAAGCGTAGGCTCCATGCCTGACAGGAGCACGGTCAACAGTCGTGAATCCCATATCTGCCAGTAATATACACTCCTTCGCTCCAATGTAGTAGGTGTTTTCCAGCGCAATGATGTCAGTGATGTATACCGCGCCGTTTCCCAAGACCTTATGTTCCAGCCGTCCCTGTTCAACTGTATACAGATTTCCCCTGGAAGTTCCGACAAACAATCGCCCGTTCTCTGCTTTAAGCATACTGATGCAATCAACCAGCCCGGGCATATCGTTCCAGGAAAGCCGGTGAATATCGCTGCAGTAATAGATGCCGTTACCAATTGTCGAGATCCAAACACCGGACTGATCGTCGAACAGTATGTCCGAAATGGCAGCACCTTCAAAGTAGTGCGATGCGATTGCCAGCTCAGGGCTCAGTTCATACAGGCCGCCATACGCGGTTGCCACCCATATATTGCCGTCGGGCGCAGTACGGATATTGAGCGTCAGGTTATCAAAAACAAGCTTCTTCACAGAGCCGTCCGGCCTTACGAGAATCACTTCCTGGCAGTTGAGGAGGTAATAATTCTTTCCCGAACGGCAGATCGTATTGCGCCCTTCTCGGTTACGGGTACTCGGTAAACTGAAAATCTCCCGGCCGTCCCCCCCGGTAATCCTGAAGAGCAGATCGCTTCGTCCTTCAACGATCGAACGCTGGGTGAAAAACCGGTTGCCGATGCATTTGAAGTTAATTTCATTCGGGTGTCCGGCCGGCCACAAGCGAGTCGTCGTTCTGTGCTTCAGGGAAAACCGGTAACTGGCGATGTAAGTGGAGATATAGAGATTCCCTGCACCGTCATCTACAAGGTCGAGCACCGTCTGGTCCTGCCGGGAGATCTCCGCAGAAAGCTGTTCGAGCCCGGGTACGGGAATTGCCTGATCGTTGCGGACCGTATAAAAGCGCGCATTGGAATTGGCAATGAGCAGCTCACCATTCTTCGTTTCGGAAACTTTGTAAATAACCGATTCGGAAAATGGAATATTCGTACAAACAGGTAAAAATCGCGTGCCATTGTGCTTCACGATGCCGTATTCGGTAAAGGCCCAGATGTAACCGAGGCGATCCTGGTATACACTGTAGACTTCAGAGGCCGGTAGCCCATCTTTCACGCCCATACGCGTAAAATCAAGGTTTTGTGGCACTGCCGAAAAGGTGATCAGCACAAAGATCAGGAGTTGAATTCGTTTTTTAACAGCAGCCATTGCTGTAAAAATAGGGTTTTCCCTGTTCTTTCAACAGCATTTTTAAGGTGGTACAAATAGTTATCAAACGGTAACCCTGCATGAAAAAATACGGCTCAACTTTGTCTTGGGTCTTTGATCACGTTTCGTATTCCTGTTGCCACTCATTCGCGAAGAGCCGGCAGATTCACATCAGGATAAACGGGTGTTGGCGCGTGCGCACGTCCCACACAAAGTACCCGTAAGCGGATGCCGAAAAGCTTTGAGAGTAGGCGAACTTAAAAAACTCAATATGAAAAAAATCATTCTCGGGGCACTGTTCCTGGCAGTAAGCTCGCTATCGCAAGCACAGATACAGTCAGAATACTGGTTGAAAGCCCCCCAGGAATTAACATTCTATTCGCCCTCTGGCGGTACCACCAATATAAGTGTCCCGACCGGTGTTACGGCAGGAACCAGGGGTTACAATTCGGTCTATGAAAACGGAAGTCCTTTGTTCTATATTGCCAGCGGAAAGGTCTATGGTGTCAGCAACGGCGTACACGGCTTACTCGGGTCACTTGATTTCGCTTCAGGTGCAGTGGCTGGAGACGAATACGGAATTATCCCTCATCCGAATAACACCATCAATATTTGCAGCAGCAAAAAATTCTTCATTATTTACTCGATAAAACCTGCATCCGGTTCCGGATCCACGAATGTCGCACTTGTAGACATGAACGCGAACGCCGGGGCCGGCAGCATCAATCTCGTGTATCAGAATCTCTTGTCCGGTAACGATCTTGCTCATGTCTCGATGGCTATCAGTAAGGTACGTGCCGGAAACGAGCGTATGATCTACCTGCAGGGCAAGGTCTCGGGCGCAACTACCTCCAACGGACTGCGGATCTTCAAGATGAGCTCATCAGGCGTTTTCAGCCCGATGACCCACGGCGCAGTTCCTATACCCAACACCAGGGAAATGGAACTGACCAACGCAGGAGACCGATTGGCTTATGTAAATGTCAGCGGATCGATCAGCGTCGTTAATCTCAGTACTACAGGACTACCTCCCGGCGCTGTACTGAACATTCCGGCGACTAATCCTGTCGGGCTGGAATTTGACAATACCAGTAACAGGCTGTATTATTCGGACAACTCCGGCATCTGGGTGAAAGACCTGCCTCCAAGCTCTCCGGCAGCGACAAACATCATTCCTCTTTATCCCGGAAGTGCACTGGAAAAATCGTTTTCAGACGGTTACCATCCTACGCAGATCCTGTGTGGAAATGCAACAAGCATGCAGGGAATCGATATGGCTACGAATACGCTCAATATGTGGATCGCGGCGTTCAGTGCCACCCTGATGCCGGACCAGATTGATGGTGAGTATGCAAATGCTAATCTTGTGAACGTAGGCGGCCCGTATAGTATCTGCAGGGAATCCGCGGGTGCACTTGGAATCTCAGGATCCCCTGCCCTGGTCGGCGGATTCACAATGGAAATAAAGACAAACTTCGGTAATGTACTGGCAACTATTCCTTTTGCCCCCGGAGGCTTCACTTTACCGGCACAAAACGTACATCACACCTACTCGGTTAAGGTGTACCCTAATGGTAATCCCGGTTGTGCAGTCACCAGGAATTGGACCATTCATGTTAGCCACTGCAAACCTAACCTTTATCCGACTATTAACACAACGTTGTATCCCGGTTATTATTCGATCAGCGCTGAACCGAATGATGAGGATGTGGTGACCGGATCAGCTTGGTACGTATCGGAACTGCACACTGAAACAAATGAAGAACTGTTCAGCATTAACGACCCTTCCTGCTGGCAGCTTCCGGTGACTTCCGCCAATACATTCGAGGGTTTCCTGCAAACGGCAGACAATCCCTATACGGGACAGATCTCGAGTATTCCATGTACAGCAACAGCAGGCAAATTCCTGTACGACCGAACCTACAAAATTACCCGGGAAACATGGCTTGGTACGGATCCTCATGAATTTTACACGGCGATTGTCCGCAACGGTGAAGTGATCAACCCTGACGGATACGGAGAGGCAAGATCGCTGGGAATACCCCCTGTTATAGCGGAAGAAACTCTCTCCATTTCCCCGAACCCGAGTACAGGCATAATTACCATCAGGCTTAAAGAAGGCGTGGAAAAGGCTTCTATGGAAGTTTACAACGAGCTCGGAGCACTTGTGCGAATTGCAGAACAAACAAGCTCAACAGCCGAAATAAACCTCGCCGATCTGCCTAAAGGCGTCTACCTGTTGAAAATCCTTTCCGAAGGAACTTTAACAACGAAAAAGCTGGTGCTTGAATAATAGAAACCAGTCAAAGGCTGTCCGTCACACTGGCGGGCAGCTTTTTTTGTTAGGGCTAGCTGAACTTCACCTGGGATTTCTGTAACTAAAAAACCTAATTAAGACTTTTTTAAATACTTACATGGACTTCTGCCCTATTTTTAGCACATGCAACATACGCCGTTCTTTATACCCGTTCCACCGCTGTTCAGCTTTGGCGAATGCCTGTGGTACCTCGACCGCCATTTCGATGACTGCACACATGCCGTAGAAGGTAAGTCAGTTGTGAAAGCGCTGCTGGCGAATCACGAGATCCTGCTCTTCCGCATCTCTGAAGAAAAGGAGCAACTGCGCGTTGACCTGTTACAGGGCGCCTCCTCAAAAGACAATGAACAGTTTATCACGCGATACATCCGCAAATGGCTCGACATGGATTCGGATATCCGGCATTTTTATAAACTGCTGCAGGAAGACGAGCGTGTGGCTTTTATGGCTGACGCGTTCTGCGGACTGCGCGTGATCGGTATCAACGAGCTGTTCGAGGCGCTGGCCTGGAGCATTATCGGGCAGCAGATCAACCTGGCGTTCGCCTTCAAAATGAAACGCCGCATTACCGAACGTTTCGGGACAACCGTTCCGTTCGATGGAAAGAACTATTACATTTTCCCCGATGCCGCGGCGCTTTCCGTAGTCACACCCGAAGAGCTGCGCCCCATGCAATTTTCCCAAAAGAAAGCCGAATACCTGGTCGGGATGGCACAGCGTTTTTCCAGCGGGGAGCTCAGCGAACAGCTCATCGGGTCGCTTCCGGACTTCGAAGCGCAGCAGCAGGCGCTCACGAAACTGCGCGGAATCGGCGTCTGGACGGCCAACTATGCGCTGATGAAATCGCTGCATGTTCCCGAAGCCGTTCCTTACGGCGATGCGGGGATCCTGAACGCCATGCTGCAGCTGGGGATCATTGACAACAAGCAGGAAAACGAAAAGATCGAAGCGTTTTTCGCCAGGTTCGACGGCTGGCAAAATTACATGGTGTATTATTTATGGCGGAGCAGAAGCGTGAGGCAGGCCTGATTGTCTGATCTTGATCTACACCTATGTTGTCAACCGTTAGAATTCCGGAATGTTCTCCTGAAACACTTCAATGCATCATCAACCGAAATGGTATCCATGCTGTTTTTTTCTCCTTTGAGGATCGTCGCATTACCGTTAAACCTGAATCCCCATTCCAGTTCACTGGAAGGGCCAAATAAGGCCAAGGACGGAATGTTATTAATATCGGCAATGTGCATGAAACAGGAATCCACGCCGATAAAGTAATCTGAAACGGTTAACAGCTCCCAGGAAACGTCAAAATCAGTGCTGTTGTGTTGCAGTACTCTTTCCGAGATAAATGAATAGTCTCGTTTTGGCATACCGATTATGAGTACGACGATCTCTTCCGCATACTGAATGATTCCCCTGATTAACTCGATAAAACGGCTCTCCGGCCACATTTTTTCCGGCTTGGTATCGGTGTGAACAGCGACTATTTTAAAGTCATCAGCAAAAGCTAATGTTCCCATCGAAGTTTTATTCGGAACGATGGGCTGACTATATTCTTCAATTTTAGCGTGGTTATTTAAAATGCTGAAACTTTTAAAGTAGACATCAAACATGTTTGTTTGAACATAGGGGTCAGCAAGCTCATAATCATAACATTCTCCAACATAACCTATTGTTGTTTTGAATGAGTTATCTGTTATTATCCGCTCTATGCTGTCATTATGAAATGAAGACAACGAAATAAAAAAGTCGAACGACCGCTTTTGCAGTTCCGGAAATACCTCTTCGGGAAGCGATTCCTGCAGCGTACCCGGGGAAGTCTCCAGCAGAAATACTTCTTCAAACGCAATTTCCTGCAATAAATACACATGAACCGGCGCGCAAATGATCGAGACACGCTTATAAGTTGAAGAAAATGCCCTGATTGTCGGCAAAGTCATAAATGTATCTCCTATTGCATTGGAGTAATAAATGAGTATCTTTTCTTTCATTGAAATTTAACTATCGTCCGTTCTCACTGCTTGTCCACGAAGCACCTGCTAGGGCAGGAGCAGTTTTACCAGTGTCGTTTTTTCGCTGATCCCCAATTCGGCCATTACATAAGACCTGATCTGCCTGTTTTTCGTATCCAGGAATAACCTGACATCGGTCTGCGAAACATTCACGCTATCTACCCGGTAGCGCTCGTCCATCATCGATACAACATACGTATTCTGATAATTGATCCCTTCTTTTTTATCGATGGTCAGTATATTATTGATCAAAACGCCTTTTGTCACTTCATACCTGTCGATTTGAATATCGATCAGTGACATTATACAGAAAATGATCAGCGGCGATACGACAAAGAAGGTGACAGCAGCTGCACGAACTGACACAGGCGTTTTAAATTTTTCTACCTCGCTCATTTTTCCAGGTCTAATTGATTCTTAATTAAATGGTAATAAGCACCCCGTTTCCGGATGAGCTCCGCATGCGATCCCATTTCATTGATGGCGCCTTTTTCCAGAACGATAATCTGATCTGCATTTTTCACCGTGCTGAGCCTGTGCGCAACAATGACCACCGTCTTGTTCACGAAGAACTGCGCAAGGTTTACCAGGATCTCTTTTTCCGTATTGGCATCCAGAGAGTTGGTGGCTTCATCTAAAAAAACAAACGATGGATTTTTGTAGATCAGTCTTGCAATCAGCAGCCTTTGCTTCTGCCCGGAACTTAAAGACGCCCCATTACCGGTTAATTTGGTAAATACGCCCAGCGGCAATTCCGAAATAAAATCGGAAAGACACGCTAAACGAATGGCATTGTACAGTCGTTCTTCATCTATTGCTGCCGCAGGCTTCAAAGCAACATTATAGGCAAAGGATTCCGAATAAATACTGCTTTCCTGCAATACTGCTCCGCAATTGCTTCTCCAGAAGCTGCTTTTTACCTGGTTCAGGTCCGAATCACCTATCATGATCGCCCCCTTGTAATTATCGTAAAACTTCAGCAGAATTTTCAGCAAAGTCGTTTTGCCGCTTCCACTGTAACCGACTATTGCTGTGGTTTTATTTTTTGGAATATCGAATGAAATATCGTTTAGAATGGTTTGCTTCGATGTGTAACCGAACTCCATATTCCGGATCCGGATATCATGATCAATGATCGACTCCATGATCAGTCCGCCATTATCTTCTTCCTGCAGGCTGTGGATCTCCGAAATCCGCTGAAAAGAATTCCCTACCAGCTGTGTTTGCAGAATGAAATTAATCAAATGAGTGATCGGGTAGTTGAGCTGCGAAACGAGAAACAGGATAGAGAGCATTGTCCCCAGCGTGATCTCGCCATTCGCCGCTAACGTTGCTGAAATCACAGTAACGACAACCAATTGGATTGAGCTCAGTATTTTCGATCCTCCTTTTTCAATCTGGCTCAGCTTTATTTTAGCCAGGTTTATTTTGAACAATTTTTCCTGGATCACTTTCCATTCTTCATTCTTATCGGATTCCAGGTTATTCAATTTGATATCCGGCAGATTGGACAGGATCTCGTATACTTTTTCCTGGTCCTGCGCGTTCAGGCTGAACAGCCTGTTGTCGATTGTTTTAATGGAGTCCAGGAACCTGAAGATCCAAACCAGTTCAAGAATGGATAAGATCAGTACCACGAAAAATATTTGAGGACTGAAATACAGCAGCAGCAACGAATACGTAAATAATGTCACGACTGAAAACAGGCTGTTGACAATGCTTTCTGAGAAAAATTCTTCCAGGCGCTTATGATCATTTATCCGCTCAATGTAATCGCCGATCTTTTTCGAATAAATGGTCCTGATGGGTAAGCTCGTGATTTTCATCAGGAATTTGGAAATCAGTTTAAAATTGATCCGGGTTCCCAGGTAAGTCAGGCTCCAGGACCGTATGAATTCATTGATGGAAATCAGCAGATAAAATACCGCAATGAATATCCCTGCCAGATAGATAAAGGAAATATTGTGATACCGAACGCCTATATCCACAATGAGCTGATTGGAAAAGGGCAATATAATCTGCAGGATGGAAACCACTAATAGACTAAAGAAGATCCTTAAATTATCTCCCCGGTGAACAAGAAAATTTTCCCTGATAAAATTTCGTCTATCCTTCGCTTTGACCTTCTCCGGGATCACTTTTTCATGGAATCCAGGCAGGGGATTTACCATAAAAAGAATCCCTTTTCCCGCGTCGGGGTCACTTGTTCCGAACGTATTGTTGATGAGCCATCCCTCGAGAAATTCTTTCAGCGGCAACTTCACTTTTCCAACGGCAGGATCGACAACATACACGTGCTTAGCGGTTATCCTTTCGACCAGTAAAAAGTGATTCTGGCCCCAGTAGATGACTACGGGTAACGGAATGCCGGATTGCAGCTGTTCGGCGTTCAGATTCAGCGGAATAAGCTCCAGGCCGATATCTGTCGCTGAATTGATGAGATTGTCGATGGAAATCCCATCGCTGCCAAGAGCCGAATTAAACTTGAGGTCATTGATACGGATCTTCTTGCCGAAATAACCGGACAACATAACCAGGCAGGCCAGGCCGCAATCATTGCTGTCTGTCTGTTTAATGAATTTTATGTTAGCTGTTAACTTGAGCACGTTCTATACCAGCGTTAGTTATCCCGAAGGAAGAGACCATTCGGTTAAAGCAATTCAGTTCGTCAGGGCTCCGGATGAAACAGCCCGCGCGCTGTCAATTGAATGTCAATATGTTCACTGTCGAAATTGGCTCCGTCGTGCATAATTGTTTCTGTCGGAGCGATGTAGCCTTCAAATGGTTTAAGCCTGACAGACATGACTTTATAGGAAGCAGGATCTGCGTTTTTGATATACAGTTTCCCCAGTTCATTCGAATCTTCCAGCTCACCGTATCTCAGATCTGATCTCATCAGCTCTTCACGCATTTCAAAAATCGTTTTATCGATGAACAGGAAGTACCTGTGTCCTTTTCCCAGGTTGATACATAAGCGGTTGGTTGATTCGTTTAGCTGGCTTACCGGCAGATCACCCCAGTTATCGTAATGAAATCCGATCTTCTTTTTCTCAGGCCTGCCAAAATCAATTGTGCTGGTGGCCTGATTCCGTCCACCCATATAGATATCGTGGATGGTATAGTCACTGTCCCGCATAAATTTTGAAATGATGGTGAGAAACTTCTTTTTCAGCAATTCGTAACTGCTTTGTTTTTCTCTCATCAGCTTGGCAAGCGCTTCACCCGATTCTAAATCCTGGATGCCCAGATTCGCTACAATCCCCTTAAACTGGTTATCGGTAATCTTAAAACAATAGATGGAATTTAATAAATCGAATGCCGCTGTACTTTCTTCGTGAAAGTAGCTCGTTAAAGGATAAAGCGGAATAATAGAATCATCCGCGTAATTTTCATCAGCGGGGTGAACGACACCTTCTGCCGTAAATAAACGATGCTGAAAATCTTCTATAGTGGAAAACAGGTTTACGCTCATTGTACTGTCATTTTATTTTCTTCCAGGAAATCCGCAAAGCTGAAACGTTCAATCTTTGTTTCATCGATAAGATCCTGGGGAAATTCGTTTAATAATTTGTTTTGAATATGGGTTATGAGCTTGGCAAAATCATGGCAGTAAATCGATGGGTTATCAAACTGATTCGTGCTGCTGTACCTGTGTGGCAGATAACCGCCACTGCAGATTTCACTTAACGTGCATTTCGTGCATTTTTCGGGCAATCGCTCGTTTGAATACATGTAGCTCAGGATTAAATCGGACGTAAAGGCCTCATCTATTTCATTCGTCCGAATGTTGAGATCATTCTTGGTGAAGCCGTCACCGCAAACTTTCAAAACGTCCACAGCTTCAATGCTTCCATCTGTTTCAATAACCAGTAATTCATTTATGCCCATGCCATAACTATCGGTCGATGAATTTCGTCCGAGAATGGCCAGGATAATATTCATAAAAAACCGGACATTCAGCTCTGAGTAATTTTCATACCAGTGATCAAAAGCTTCGCAGAGCCAATCGCCATAGCTTGTGTCAAAAAAATTCGTCTTGCCAATGGGCAACTCGTCGTAGTTGGCGTCAAGTAACAGTAAATCAAAACCCAATTCGTTCTCTGCATAAAATTCAAGCATTTTTTTGGGATCTGCATTCAGGTTCATGACAGACAGCACATTTAATCTGTCTTTGAAATAATCATCCTTTTTCATACAGTCCAGACCTCTTAATATATCATCAAAAGATCCTTTTCCATTATGATAGACCCTGAACTGGTCGTTCACGTCTTTATAACCGTCCAGGCTGCAGCTCACCCCGATATCATTTTCTTTAAAGAAAGCGACCCAATCGTCATCGACCAGCACTGCGTTTGTCTGAAGTACGAAAAACGGAATGACTTCGGGCAGCAGTACTTCGTAAGCTTTGTCAATGAATTGTTTAAAAAAATCCTTTCCGCACAACAGCGGTTCGCCACCGTGGAAAATAAACGTAAACTCGCTTAATTCATACGTAACGCTATGATTTTTAACCTTTAAAAGTATGGCATCGACGGTTTCCGCTGACATAACTTTCGGTTGGTTTTTGTACGTTGAATCACCCAGGTTATACATGTAACAGTAGGTACAATTCAAATTACACCGGCTGGCGACTTTAAGCACCATTGAAGAGCATTTTAACATCTCAGTAAAGGGTTATGTTTTCAATTTCTAATTCATTGACCACTTCCTCGTAGCCGATCGTGTCAATTTCCTGAATAGTCAGCAGGTCCTCGGGCAATTCGCGAACCAGGCTGGATTGGATATGTGTAATAAACCGGATATAGTCCTTACAATAAACAGTAGGATTGGAAAATCCGTTCTCTTTCGAATACCTGTGGGCTATAAATCCACCGCCGCAATAATCGAAAATCGGACATTTCAAACAGGTTTGGCTCAACGAATTATTATCACCGTAATAACTGTTCGCAAGCGTTAATCTGAACGCATCGTTCAATGTATTTCGCACAACGTTGACATCCCCTTTTGTGAAGTTTTCGCCGCAAATTTTCATGGAATCGATGGGCTCTATATCCCCGTTTGTTTCGATTACCAGGACATGATTTTTTTCATTTCCCATCAGATCCGAAGAGATCGTGATGCCGCAAAATTTGAAAATGATATTGTGGAAAAAACGAATTCCCGGCTTGATCTCCTTCGGTAAGGCATTCCAGTAATCGTAAAGCGCCACCAACCAGTCGCCATACGGCGTTTCAGATCCCACAAAATCACCCTGAACCGGTTTGACCGGCAAGTCTTCATAATTATTGTCGGGCAATAAAAACTCTACGCTTTTGGCCCCTAAAGAAATCAAGTGATCGATCGAATCGATCGGGCTTGAGTTGATGTCCAAAACGGATAAAAGTCCCAGGGGCTCATAAGTGTAATGCCGGTTAACCAGCCCGATAGCACGTACGATTTTATCGTAGCTGCCTCTTCCTTTGTGGTCGACACGAAATTTATCATTGATTTCTTTTTCTCCGTCAATGCTGATTCCGAGAGAGATGCCATTGTCATTAAAAAATTCGCACCACTCCTTCGTTACGAGCAGTCCGTTCGTTTGTATGGAGTACTTGAACCGGATGCCATTCTCTTTAGTTGCTTCCTTAGACTTATTGATGAAGTACTGAATTTTTTCCATCCCTGCCAGCAGCGGCTCTCCACCATGAAGGACAATATCAAACCTGTCGAGCTTATTCTCCAGACAGTGGTCAACAGCTTTTTCTACAATGGCATCGATCACGCTGTTTGAGATAACTTTCGGTTGTTGTAAATAAGAACTGTCTCCTTTATTGTACATGTAACAATACGAGCAGTTCAAATTGCACCTGCTTGCTATCTTCACGACCAGCGTATGAATATATTTGTTCTCCATAAGTCTTAACTTAATTGACAATCAACTTGCTACATCGCTCACCTGAATCCTGTCTTCTCTGCGGAAGCTGTAGTATCCTGCTCGTGATAAATGAGGGCTGCGGCCAATCATGGACTAACCGCAGCCCCGTTAAAATTTAAATTCTAGCTTGATCTCGTCCAGCCACCCTGAACAAAAGCCTTAGAAAACGGTGCTACCACCAGCTCGCGGTCTCCACCACCTACTTGTTCCAATTTCGGACTTACTCTGTTAAAAATATCGTTCTTAAAAGAGCTTAATTTTTCAATCACCAGATGCGATTGCTTGTCTGTCAATTTGATGTTCTTTTTCATACATTAGTTATTAGACATGGAACTACCATAGTTTACATCCAGATAGAATTCGATGGTTGATTAACTTTGCCAATCAACAGGCATTTCCCCATTTTTGTAGGCCTCCAAATCTGAGGGAAATTCTTAGTGAATAGTTTTGTAAATAGTGTTCTGTAAATAGTGTTATAATCTGTTCTTTTCGCTTTCTATATTCGATTCTTTCTCTCTCGAGCTTTCAATATCTTTCTTTCCAAATTTGTAGGAGAATGTCAACTGTACGCCTCTCTTGTCATAATTGCCGTAGATACGGGAATACTGATCTGTTTCGTCAATAACAGCTCCTATATAAGCTGTATTGGTAATGTCGGAGAAGGATACGGACAGGGAACATTTATTGTCCTTAAAGGTCTTCCTGAAGGATACCGAAAGATCAAGCATTTTCCCAAGCGTAAATAATCCCTGCGTGTATCCTTTTGGCTGGTACATTACATTCAGCTCAGCGGCTATCTTTTGCCTGGAGCTGATACTGAACTGGTTATTGTTCGCAATAAAGACATTGAGATTCTGACTGCTGTAGCTGGCACCGTTCAACGTCGTACGCATCCCGTTCAGTCCAGCTCTCATGTTAATGGAGCTTTGCCACCATTTCGTGATTTCATGGTTCAGGTATACATTCAGCCCGTAGTTATAACTTTGATCTAAATTGATGCTGATCGTTTTGTACGAGTTCGTTAACGGATCAAGAACAGGCACCTGCGTGATTTGGCCGTTGGTCAAATTTGCATACAGGCTGAAGTAAAAATTCTGCTTAAGCAGGTAGGAGAAGTCAAAACTGTTTGTGAAGCCAGGCTGCAGAAAGGGATCACCCACTGTGTAATTATTCGGGGTAATGTAGTACCGAAATGGATTCAGGTTTGAATAATCGGGCCTGCTTATTCTGCTCGTATAACTCAGCGACAACTGATGGTCTTCATTTTGTGTAAACTGCAGAAATACGGATGGAAACAATTTGTTATAGGAGCGATCGAGGCCCACGCCGCTCTCACCACCGGATCCGGACAGTACGGTAAACTCATTTCTCAGGCCTGCCTGGGCCGTAAATTTATCGGTGAACTCATAATTGACAATCGCATACAGCGCAGTATTGTATTCATCATACCTGAAATCACTTGACCGGACATTGTCCTGTATCCAGTCGTTATTTCCGCCGCGTTCATAGAACTTCAGCTGATTACCCGTGTAAAGAGAGTAGAACTTCCCGCCGACATCCAGCCAGGTCTTTTTATTCAAAGGTTTCGAATAATCCGATCGAATTGAATAAATCCCGATTTTCTGACTGGCACTGTTTCTAAACTGCAAATCGGCGGCGGCAACTTGGCTGATTAACCTACTCGTCGAGCTTTCCAGGGAAAATTCAGGCTGGAAATAATTCAGGTAATCGGCATCTATTGAAAATCGCTGCCCAAGCGTATCAATATCAATTGTATAGCTCAAATTAGCAGTAAAATTATTATTGAAATTATTGACGGTGTTTGTCACATAATAAGTAGAGTCGATGGTTGTCGCATTCGGTTGAAAATCAGAGCTGGTTTTCTGAACGCCATTCCGATGGTTGTAGCTATGTTCCAGCCGGACTCCAATAGTACTCTTTTTCGAAAGATACACGTCCATACCGATCTTGCTAAAGCTGGACAGCTCTTTTCTTACCCGTCTCCCCTTTTCAAAATAATAATAAGGATCCTGGGCCCTGCTGTACACGTTATCAACGTTTTCAAGCAATAAGTAATCACCGGTATGCAGGGATGTTCCTCCAAACAGGTTTACTTTCGAAGACCTGTAATTCAGGTTAATATTGCCTCCGTATTTTGCATAAGTTGTTTGCTCATAGGACAAGGTGCCGGTGCCGGTAAGTCCCTTTTTCTGACTCTTGTTTAACAGGATATTGATCAATCCCGACAATCCTTCTGCGTCGTATTTTGAGCTCGGATTGGAGATGATCTCAATGCGGTAAATGTCATCAGACGGTATGGATTTCAGGTAGTCCATCACTTGTTCCCCCGACATCTGCAATAAGCGTCCATCGATCAAAACCCCCGTTCCCGAAACTCCTTTAATCGAAATATTGCCCGATTCGTCTGCATTTACATTGGGCGCTACTTTAAGAACATCGTAAGCATTCTTGCCCTTATTAGACAGCATGGCCGCCGGATTAAAGATCAGCCGGTCAATTTTTTTAATGACGATGGGAACTTTGGCAGTTACTATTATTTCCGGGATTATTTCAGCCTGGGATTTTAAAACAACATCTAACGTTGTATCGCTTTTTAAAAGGAAATCGATGGATCGCTCTTCAGATTCATACGATCTGAAACTAAGCGAGTAATTACCGGCTTCCTCTACATTCAGAATAAACCGGCCGACACTATCTGTTAAAACCCCTTGAAGAACAACCGAATCACGGCTCAACGTGACAGCAACAAACTCTATCCCCTTTGAAGATTCATCTTTAATTACACCCTGAATGGAAAACTGGCAGTTAGACAGGCCGCTCTGCAACAAAAACAAGACAAGCAGCGCCAACTTCATTCTTGAAAACAAACGGTATGTAACTTTTTTATGCATTACAAATTCATATTTATGACTTTGTGAGTCCCTGTTTATTTTTTTGCCAATTCAATTAAACATGCAGAGTGGCGACTGCATATTTTCACTGCATTCGCTTCAATCTTAAACTTAAGAAGTTTGCGAATAGTGATCAATTATAACTGCAACTTTCATATCGCAGGTCTTTAAGCTAATATACGTGGTGATGAATCTAAATCTATTGCCGGTCCAAAAAATGGACGGTAAAAGTGTGTGGCATTCAGTGAATATTTTGGTTTATACCGGCAATATAATATTTAATTTTAAATAACAATAATTTTTTATCTTTTTGCTGAATTTTATTTTGTCCCCAACTGAATAACGGCATTATCAGGCAAAAAAAAGCGACTCCGGAGAGTCGCTTTAATAATCAGTATGAAATCCTTTTGTTTCCAAAGGAAAAGGAGCATTATTTTCCGTTGCGCTTACGATCTGTTTCTTTCAAAAGGATCTTGCGGATACGCAGGCTTTCCGGTGTACATTCTACGTACTCGTCTCCCTGGATATACTCGAGGCATTCCTCAAGGCTGAAGATCTTCGGCGGAGCAAGACGTACTTTCTCGTCGGCACCGGATGAACGCATGTTGGACATTTTCTTTGTCTTCGTTACGTTCACACACAGGTCGCCTGCACGTGAATTTTCGCCGATCACCTGGCCTTCGTAGATATTTTCGTTCGGTGAAATAAAGAATTTACCGCGTTCCTGCAGGTTGTTCAGGGAGAAAGGAATGGAAGTTCCCTGCTCGAGCGAGATCATAGATCCGTTCTGACGTCCCGGAATATCTCCTTTGTACGGCTGGTACTCGAGGAAACGGTGTGTCATGATCGCTTCACCTGCCGTTTGTGTAAGCAGGTAGTTACGCAGACCGATGATTCCACGGGAAGGGATCTGGAACTGGATGATCATACGGGCACCTTTCGGCTCCATGTTGGTCATTTCTCCTTTTCGCTTCGTAACGGCTTCAACAGCTGTTCCCGAAAATTCTTCCGGAAGGTCGATCGTCAATTCCTCGATAGGCTCGCATTTCTTACCGTCGATCTCTTTCAGGATCACCTGTGGCTGACCAACCTGTAATTCATACCCTTCGCGACGCATCGTCTCGATCAGTACAGACAAGTGCAGTACACCACGTCCGGCAACAACCCATTTATCGGCTTTGCCTGTTTCTTCCACACGCATTGCAAGGTTTTTCTCCAGCTCTTTCTGCAGACGCTCCTGGATGTGGCGCGACGTTACCAGCTTTCCTTCTTTTCCGAAGAAAGGAGAATCGTTGATCGAGAACATCATGCTCATCGTAGGCTCATCGATCGAGATCGTAGCCAATGGCTCAGGGTTTTCAGCATCACAGATACAGTCACCGATCTCAAATCCTTCGATTCCTGTGATCGCGCAGATATCTCCTGCCTGTACTTCAGTTACTTTACGACGCTCTGTACCATCGAATACAAAGATCTCTTTGATACGGTGCTTTTCGTGGGTACCGTCGCGTTTCGCAAGAACGATCGGCTGATTTTCTCTCACAGTACCACGCGTCAGACGGCCGATAGCGATACGTCCTACGTACGTAGAGAAGTCAAGAGACGTGATGAGCATTTGTGTGTTTCCTTCTTCAATAGTTGCAGGCGGGAAATAGTCGAGGATTTTGTCAAGCAATGGCGAGATAGAATCCGTTGGTTGTTTCCAGTCTTCCGACATCCATCCGTTTTTCGCGGAACCATAGATGGTAGCGAAATCCAGCTGCTGCTCATTGGCATCCAGCTCGAACATCAGGTCGAATACTTTTTCATGTACTTCGTCAGGCGTACAATTGTCTTTGTCAACTTTGTTGATCACCAGCAATGGTTTCAGGCCCAAAGCAAGTGCTTTACCCAAAACGAAGCGCGTTTGCGGCATTGGTCCTTCGAAGGCATCCACAAGGATACAAACACCGTCGGCCATGTTCAATACGCGCTCTACCTCCCCACCGAAATCGGCGTGACCCGGAGTGTCGATGATATTGATCTTTGTTCCTTTGTAGGAAACCGAAACGTTTTTGGAAACGATGGTGATCCCACGTTCACGTTCCAGGTCGTTGCTGTCCATGATGAGATCTCCTGTAGGGCGATCACGCTCGTTTACAACGTTTCCTGCTTCAATCATTTTGTCAACCAGTGTCGTTTTACCGTGGTCAACGTGTGCAATAATGGCGATGTTTCTAATTTCCATATACTTAATTCAAAATGTAAAATTGAAAATGTAAAAAGGTTTTCAACGTTACTGTTTTCGTTTTTTTACTTAGCTTAAAATGGCATGAAAATGGAAAAAATTGAAAAGCTTGAGGTTATCTCCCTTTTCAATTTTACATTTTCAATTTTTAATTCTCAATAGTTTGATCCGAATTTCTTTCCATAAGAGCGGCGCTCGCCACCTCCTGCGCTTCCACCCGTTCTAGGGCGTGAAGATGAAGAAGAACCGGAATCTTTACCGTAGCTGCCATCTCTTCTCGGAGCCGAACCACCACGTGATCCTCCACCTTCTGAGCTGCGGCTTCTGAAGCCACCGCCGCCACCGCCTTCTGAGCTTCGGCCACGGAAACCACCTGCTGAGCCGCCACGATCGCCACCTCCTTCGAAAGATCGACTGCGGAAACCTCCGCCTCCACCTTCGGAGCTACGTCCGCGGAAACCGCCTGATCCACCACGATCGCTTTCTGAACGATCCGGTTTTTTCTCGGTAATTTCAATATTCATTGTGTGTCCTTCGAATTCGGAACCGTTCACTTTACGTAAAACGTCTGTTTCGTGGTTCTTGTCTGTTTCGAAGAAGGAATAGTTCTGCATTACGTCGATCTTGCCGACAGCAGCTGACGTCAGTCCGCTGGCATCACAGATCACACGAAGCAGTCCGCCTGGATTCAATCCGTCGCGCTGACCAAGGTTCACGAAGAAACGTGTCTTGTTGCTGTCGTCGAAACGTCTTTCCGGACGGTCTCCTCTATCTGTTCTTTCCGGACGATCACCGCGTTTTTCGAAACGGCCGCCTCTTTCTTCGCGGTCACGATCTCTCGGTGCGCGCTCGGAACCACGGTCACGGTCTTTACCAGCCGACAGGTTCAAATCTCCTGCACGGTCGTAATACTCGATGAAACGGTTGAATTCTGCAGAAATAAATTTCTTGATCACTTCTTCTTTCGAAAGCTCTTCGAAATCTGCCATGATCGCAGGAAGGTAAGGAGCGATGTCGTTCTCTTTCACTTCGATCTCTTTCACTTTGGAGATCAGCTTATTCAGCTGAATTCCGCAGATCGTTGCAGCATCAGGGATGAGCTCTGCTTTGAACTCTACACGGATCTGGCGCTCGATGGCTTTGATCTTGTATTGCTCACGTGTATTGATAAGCACGAGTGATTTACCCGTTTTTCCGGCACGTGCCGTACGACCTGAACGGTGCGTATAGTTCTCAATATCATCCGGAAGGTTGTAATTGATCACGTGTGTAATATTGTCAACGTCGATACCACGAGCAGCAACGTCTGTTGCAACAAGCAGCTGGATCGAGCGCTCACGGAAGCGGTCCATAACGCGGTCGCGCATTGCCTGGGAAAGATCCCCGTGCAACGGCTCGGCGCTGTATCCGTCTTTCGCTAATTTCTCAGCAACGGTAGCCGTTTCGTTTCGTGTGCGGCAGAATACGAGTCCGAAGATCTCAGGACTTGCGTCGATGAGACGTTTCAGCGCATCGTAACGGTCGCGCTCTTTCACACCGTAATAGATGTGCTCGATGTTCTCGTTCGATTGATTTTTATGGCCCATGGAAACTTCCAGCGGGTCCGTCATATAATTCTTGGCAATGTTTGCTACTTCTTTCGGCATTGTTGCAGAGAAGAGCCACACGTTCTTGGTCTCAGGAGTTGAAGACAGAATGAAATCGATGTCTTCCTTGAACCCCATGTTCAGCATTTCGTCCGCTTCGTCGAGGACAACAGTTTCAACTGTGTTGAGGAAAATTGCTTTCCTGTTGATCAAATCGACAAGACGGCCCGGAGTTGCTACTACTACAGTAGCACCACGACGAATATCGGTCATTTGCTTACGGATATCCGTACCACCGTAAACGGCAACAACGGTAATCTGTTTGTCAAACTGAGCGAATGCTTCTAAGTCTTTGGAGATTTGTAAACACAGTTCCCTTGTAGGGCAGATAATTAACGCTTGTGTTTCCTTAGGACGGTCGGTTACTTTGTGGATGAGGGGAAGGCCGAATGCGGCAGTTTTCCCGGTCCCTGTTTGCGCTAGTCCAACGAAATCACTTTCGTTTTTGAGTAAGTGCGGTATCGCACTCTGTTGGATCGGAGTTGGTTCTGCAAAACCCAGTGCTTCAATCGACTGCAGAACTTCAACTCGTAACCCGAGTTCTTCAAATGTCATATAAAAATGTTATCTAAAATCGTCTTCCATCGTTGAAAGACGCCGCAAAGGTACGGCTAGGATGTGGATAAAAAAAATAAAAGTTTGAATGAGGTGATTTTTAATGGTTTGATAATACTAATGCACTAAAAATTATATCAACTGCAGAAGAAATTGTGATGAACTATATACAGCTTACCACAAATAAGTAAGATAGAAAGGATAATTGCCTTTCAGATAAATGTAAATGATACGCAATAACTAATTGCTTGGTAAAACAGCACAAAAGTAATAACTTTGTACCTACAACATTTTCATCATGGACATCTCAGTTATCGCAATCGGAAATTCAAAGGGCATTCGCTTATCGAAAACCTTATTGGAAAAATACAACATCACTGATAAGATCGAACTGGTTCTCGAAAAAGGCTATATCATATTGAAACCCAAGACAGCGCCCCGAAGCGGCTGGGAACAGGCTTTCCAAAAAATGCACGAGAACGGCGACGATCAATTACTGATCGACGATGTGTTTGACGATGAAAACCTGGAGGAATGGACCTGAAGCAATACCAAATCGTCCTGGTCAATCTTGATCCTACGATCGGCAGCGAAATGAAAAAGACGCGGCCATGTGTGATTCTGTCTCCCAATGAAATGAATAAGTACCTGCAAACAATTGTTATCGCTCCGATGACCAGTAGCACCAAGCCCTACCCGACGAGAGTCGAGATCAATCATGCGAAAACCAAAGGATGGATCGTTCTTGATCAGATTCGTACCGTGGACAGAATAAGAATGATAAAAGTACTCGGAACACTTACTGAGAAAGAAACAACAAAAGTCAAAGCCATTCTCCGCGAAACGTATGTGGATTAACAATTCAACCACAAATTTATCATCCAAACCTGTTTTCCAGATCACTGTAAATTAAGTATATTGACAGCTCATAAACGCAATAACACTCAACACTATGGAAAAACTAGGTAAAACGACCAACGCGCTCAACTGGTTCGAAATTCCCATCACGGATGTGGCACGGGCGAAAAAGTTCTATGAAACGGCGTTCGACATCGAAATGCAGCAAGTGGAAATGTACGATTCACAGATGCTGATGTTTCCCTGCGAAGAACCAAGATCAAGCGGCGCGCTTGTTAAAAGCAAAGACCACAAGCCATCTTCCGAAGGCTGTTTCATTTACCTGAACGGCAATCCCGACCTGCAGCTCGTGCTCGACCGCGTGGAAGGCGCCGGCGGAAAGATCGTTATGCCGAAAACAGACATCGGGGAAAACGGTAACATGGGCTTCTTTATGGATACAGAAGGCAATACCGTTGGCGTTCATTCCGGACAATAAACATTACTTCAAAGCGGGGCGCCAAGGTTCCGCTTATTTTTTTATTGCCAGAAACAGATCATGAAAACAGATTCACAACCTTCTTCCGAGCTCAAAGACCAATGGCACGCAGATCCCAACAACTGGTCCCTCGGCCTTTTTTATTTCAATAAGGCAGACAAGCGCCTGTTCCCGCCCAAGAAAATGAAAGCGATGGGCTGGACGATCAATTTTGCCAACCCGCTTTCGGTGGGACTGCACTTTATCCTATTTGCAATCGCCATCGGGCTCATCATTTTCCTGCGGGACAACTAATCGATTGCGCTTTTTTATATCTTTAACTGCTTAAAAACAATAACCGGTACTATACCCATTCACTGTCTGCATGAACACCCACGCCGATAAAACCCCGGAACACACAGGCCGGACAGGTAACGAATCCCGCAAGCCGGAATCCGTTGCCGCATATGTAGCAGATAATCGCCCGGGAACACTTGCGCGCAACGATTTGCAGCAGGCCGCCGACAGGCATGCCAGCAATACTCCCGCAGCACAATTGCAGGCCGCAGCAGATGCTTCAAAGGAAAGTCAGCCGGTTAAAACGAACAACACGGGCCTGCCCGACAAGCTCAAATCGGGGATCGAAAGCCTTTCGGGCTATTCCATGGATGCCGTGAACGTGCATTACAATTCAGCAAAGCCCGCACAATTACAGGCCCACGCCTATGCGCAGGGGACAGACATTCACCTCGCTTCCGGACAGGAACAGCACCTGCCGCATGAAGCATGGCACGTTGTGCAGCAGATGCAGGGCCGCGTACAACCAACCACGCAGCTCAAAGCCGTGAACATCAACGACGATACCGCGCTGGAAAAAGAAGCCGATGTGATGGGACAGCGCGCATTAACGCACGAAGGCACGGGCACCGTACAGGTAAAAAGCATTCAAACGGGAACAGCTGCCCCCATCCAGTTGGTAAGGGCAGGCGATATTCCCGTAACTAAAAACGGCGCCCCGGAGATACCGGGACAACAATTTTTAATTCCCCAGGGGGATGTTATGTCAGGCATCACCTACATTAAGGCAACGTTTGTTGGAAGCCAGGGAGGCCCATCGTGGGGATTGCGCTTTTTTAAGGTCGAAGGCGATCAGCAACTGCGCATCATCATCGCAGGATCCGAAGTACAGGAAGTCCGGGAAGTCCAGGAAAAAATGGAAGTGGAAGATCACCAGCAAAATGCCCTCGGGGATCACGTCCCGGTAGACGACGTGCAGATAAACGTGCAGGACGACGAGGAGGAAGACCTCGACGACGATGTGCAAAAAGACGACTCCGAAGACATACAGCCCCATACACAGGCCCCGAACGCAGAAGACGAATCCTATTTTAAAGACACTAAAATAGGTACGATGCGGGCTAAAAGCGTTTACGAAGCTTTGATCAAAGCTTATGCGAAAACGGATGTTGTTCAAAGACAGGTATTGATAGACATGTTAAAGATAGCGTGCAGTGACCTCTCAGACGGACAGATCCAGGATGCCATTCTTTTCCTGCGGAAAGCCGGCGCGCTCTACCCTGCTTATCCGGGCCCGAAACTGAACGCCGTGGCCAGTTTCAGCATGGATGAAACCTATACGGAGGATAAAAAAGACGGAAAACAAAAAGATAAATCGCTTACAAGTTATATTGAAAAGATCATCAGCGAAAAAAAGATAACGGGCTACAATAAGCACGACCAGGTACGCAATGCGCTGATTGAAGCTATTAAATCAGATCCAGTTGATGGCAATTGGGCTCCCCACCGGAATGAGCTGATTCGGTTATTCAAGGTAAAAACAGCCGCTAAATATTATACGGACGCTTATGTGCGCGCAGGTGACGAACACGAGCAGCTGATTACCAGCCTGACCGCTGACCAGGTGCTCTACGATCTTGAGCACCCGGTAGAAGTTCCCGGAACCACTACGGGAGGTCAGTTTACGCGGCTCGAATTCCAGAAATACACCAACGTGGCCACACAGTACATCGTTCTGAAAACATCTACGAGACAATTAGCGGAAGGTGGTAAATACAGTCAGAACCACCATCCTACCAGTGATGCAATGATCTCTTTCATAGATACGAAAATACCCGGAAAACTGCACAGTTCCCCCGGAAGCGGCTTCGGCGGCTCACCGAATTACCACGATCAGCTGGGCCAGTTCATAGAGAAAAATTACGGACTGGAGAAGCTCAACGAAGAGCTGGCCAAAGTGAACGACCTCAACCTGGCAGGGCGCTTCGATATTCTCAACATACCCGCCGCCTACAGGGTGAACCAGACCTACAAGCAGACAAACGGAACCATCCTGCATTTCAACAATGAGCGGGAGCTTCACCTGATCGCCCGCAATGTAGAGGTACGGCGCCGCAAGGTACTGGGACTGTTCAAAGTTGTGCACGAATTGCTTGGGTCAAAGAAAAAGTTTAATTACGAATTCCTGGACAGGGATAACGATTCAGACGAAGAAATAGATGACCTGCCCAAAACGCCTTCCCGGTACAATGACGATGACAGAGATGTGAATAACTAGCAGGAGAGCAAGTTGAATTAGCGAAAGCGCAAGCTGAGTTGACAAAAGAGCAAGTTGGTTTGGCGAAAGAGCTGACTCATTTTATGGTAGAGCTTACTTGTTTTGTGGTAGAGCTTACTTGTTTTATGGTAGAGCTTACTCGTTTTATGGTAGAGCTTACTTGTTTTGTGGTAGAGCTTACTCGTTTTATGGTAGAGCTTACTCGTTTTATGGTGGAGCTTACTTGTTTAATGGTGGAGCTTACTCGTCTGGCGATCTCGCTTGTTCGTTCAGCGATAGCGCTTGTTTACCCAATGATGGAGCTTACTCCCGTAGTAATTTAGCTAATTTACTCCGTGAAAAGAATTACTAATCCATCCAAATCGCCTCAGGCGCTGGCAAGCAGCAAAAATTCAACATTTAACATTCAAATCTGAAGCGGCTGAGCTGGAGTTTATCCCGATTCATTGGCAAAGTTTGCTTCGGATTAATCCCTCACCTTCACTCCGATCACATTCGGCAACGGCCAGAAATGCTTGTTCGTGTCCTTTTCATACGTCTGGGAAACGTAGCTGCCTACTTTCGCCAGCTTAAAGTCGCCGATGCTCACATACAAACTGGTTTCAGGACCGCCTTCGAGGTAGATCGCGTTTTTCAGCGGAACGGGAAATTGTTTCAGGAACGCGATCATCTGGTTGTGCACATAAGGCGAGCGCGTAAAGATCAGGTAAAGGTTGTGATCCTTATCTTCTGCCATGAGCAGCATGCTGCACGATTGTACGCGTTTTTTCCAGTTCATCGGATTGCCGTTTCCGTCCAGCATCCGAAGGCCCTGAGCCAGGCAGTGGTACTTGTCTTTGAACGAAGCATAAGGCTGCAGCTCGAGGTCGAAGAGCGCGCAATCCGCTTTGGCGGTATCGACAGGATTCAGCGCCAGCATGGTGTTGAAAGTCGGATGCAGCGCCGCCTGGTTGAAGTGTTTCCCGTTCTTCAGCAGCCCGCGGCTCACAAGCGGTTTTGACAGGTCGTACATACCGGCATTGAAAACGATGTTCAGCCTAAGCGAATCGGCCCATTCGTTCACAGGATGCGGCTTTTTGTCCCGGTTGGTAGCGGTGAACAGCTCGAAATCGACTTTGTTCGCATCGATCCGCAGCATGGTGAGCTTCGAATCGCCGATAATGGATTTCAACGGTGCATCCGTTTCACAGAAGTCAACGCCGTCGCCGATGCGTTTCCAGCTGACAACAAACTCCATCGTGTCGTTCGGACGCACATATGACGTATCCGAACCGTCCTGCGCGCAGGAGGTCAGCGACAGCAGGCAGAGGGAAACGATCCCCGGAAATAGCTTAGCTCTCATGGCCCCAGTCGAATTTCTTTTTATGATACGGGAAGATCTCGAACAATTCTCCCGAATAGTAGAACTGGAAAGCGATCGCCCCGAACGTATACGGCTTTTCGCCCACCATGATCTGTGCACCGCCAACCAGTGGATTCGGCTTCGGTTTGGAATTGACGTAGCCCAGGTTGAACAGCGTTGCAAGGATCTCCGGCCTGTCGGCGATCGGGTAGCCGCTTCGCTCCCACTGCATTTTCATCTGCTTGAGGAACAACGCTGCGTACATGTACGAATAGTAATGATTGTGGTAATCCGTGAGTCGGGTAATGCGTTCGGCATTCACAGCCGCGGTGTCGTCGACCGCAACGAAATCCAGCAGGTGCTCATATGCAGGGCCTGTATAGTAAATGCTTTTCGGGTTTTTCAGGTGGCTTTCGATGCTGCGTGCGGTGTTTTCCTTGATACCTGTTACACCGAACGAGAATTTCGATTCGACAGACAGCACTTTCATCGGCCCGATATACGTTTTGTAGATCTCGCGCTTGGAATTGAACAGGCGGATCTGTTCGGCAACGAGGCAGGAAACGATCATGCGCCCTTCTACGCCTGTCAGGCGTGCTACCGAGTCGATCAGCGCAGCGTCTTTTCCGACGGCGATCTTAAAATCCTGCCATTCTGAAATGTTCATCCATTCGAAAGCGCTGAGGCCCGTAACCTGTTTTACGGCAGCATTTCGACCGCTTTTTCGCTTGTTCACCTGGCGCTGGTAAGCGGCGTTGTCTTTGAGCTGAATATCGATGGCATCGAGCATTTTCAGCACGTCGAGCTCACTCGTTCCTTCCTGCAGCGCTGTGAGGATGTATTCCGCGTTCTTCGGGTAGAATTCATTCAGAACGAGGATCCGGTCGAGCGCTTCGTAGCGGTTTTTCATCATCGTTACGCTGTCAACGGCATACGACTGATTGTACTTGTTGCTCATTTCCTGGAAATACCGGTTGTTCACGTCTGCCGAACCGCCGTCTTTTGTCCAGCCGAACTGTATAGCCAGGAAGGTGACCGTAAAAAACAGCCCGATCGCAGCAAGTGCATAAGTAACCGTATAAAAGGGAATTTTGAACCAACGGCTCCGGAAAAAGCGACTCACCTGATTAATTTGTTAAGTATTAGGCGGTAAAAGTAACGTCAAAAAGTGACTTTTTAAGTCCGGATTCTTATTTTTGGGTAAAATCTTTACAATGTCTCGTTTCCATCTTAAGTCGTTGCTGTTCGTGGCAGCTATTCTACTCACAATCGCCCTTCCATCCTGCAGGACATCTAAGCCGGCACAACGGGAAAGCCTGATTTTCTCCGACCGTTTCGATGAGCAGAAGAACCAGACCATTCTTTCCATCGTCCCTTACGGGAATTTTATACTTCCCGGGAATTGGTCCAAAACGAGTTACAACGAGGTGAGCCACCAGCATTTTTTTCATCAATCGGAAGAAAAGACCAATGTAGCAATTGCTAAAACGCGGCCGAATGGTTATCCTTTCTACAAATCCGGTATGTCGGACAGCAGCTACCTGCATACGTTTTACCAATGGGAAGCTGATTATCTCCGAACGCAGAACCTCACAGTGGAAATGGTCGATGACCGCACCGCCGAAGGCTACCTCATCTGGAGAGTGTTCAATGAAGCCGGCGATTATAACACACTGTTCCTGTTCGGCATTAAAAACGGCTTTTCCTACAACCTTTCTTCCGATTCAGCCACCCGGACCGAGCCCGAACGGCAGGTATTTATTGTTGACCTGTTCCGGAGAAGCTGAGCAATAGCTACGGACGCATGCTGAAAACCGGCGCATTTCCTTACATTTGATTGAAAACAATACACCATGAAAACGAACCTCTTTTTCTTCCTTGCTTTAACAAGCATGCTGTTCTCGTCCTGCCGGACGCCGCGGTTTGCCGTGCCCGTTCCCAAATGCGTGGAGAACAAAATAAACGACATCGAAAGCAAGCCCGTGCAGAATCCTCCGACACAGGTCTGGCAATGGAAAGTCGACGGACAAACGTATTATTATTTCACCGCTCCGTGCTGCGACCAGTTCACCACGCTTTACGACGAGAGCTGCAACAAGGTCTGCTCGCCCGATGGCGGCTTCACCGGGAGAGGCGACGGCAAATGCCCCGATTTTAAAACAAAGGTCGAAAAAACACTTGTCTGGGAAGACAAACGCTGATACAGTATATGGAAACAGTTGGACATACATCCGGCGCAGAGCCCGGAAAAGAAACGATCAGCCACACTGTCGGCTTCGACAATTTGGTGCAGCAGGTAAAAGCCTCCGGCGAAACAGACGATCTGAATGCGCTCTACCGGGCTTTTCTCACATTGAGCGAATGGTCCTTTGTAAGCCCTGACAGGCCCGATATTGAAAATGCGAAGCCTTTCATCGGCGAGGTGGATGGCAAGCCGTGGCTCTTCGTCTTCACCGACGCGGACAAAGTACACGACTTCTGCCGCTACAACCCGGGATTCCTGAACAAAGAAGGCGGCGCTTATATCATCCGGATGACCGTAAAAGGATCGGTTGAAATGATGCTCGAGCTTCACCGGCGCGGCGTATTCGGCATCCGGGTCAACGAAGGCGAAAACGGCTGGTTCTGCCCCATTGAAAACATCCCGGCTATTCTTTCGTTCCTGGAGATAAGCCTGTAAGGAATTCACCACAACGGCACAAGGAGCACAAAGGCAAGCGGCTAAACCGGAAAGAATTGATCTAAAGATCCTGTTTGTAGACAACAATCTCTCAGCGCCCTCCAAACACACAGCACTTCTCCCTGTCCTTTGCGCGCTTCGCGTTTAAATTACACCGGCAAATTCTACCGTCATCCCGTTATTTTCCTCCCTGAAATAGCTACATTCGTTCTTCTCATACAAGAACACACATGGAAATCGGAATAGACAGCTTTGCAGCCTCCATGGGAGGAAGCGAAAACCATACGGCAGCAATGAACAGCGAAGCGCTCAACAGGCTCCTCGATCGCATTGAACATGCAGATAAATCGGGGCTCGATGTCTTCGGGATCGGCGAGCATCACCGCAAAGAATTCCTGGATTCCGCACCTGCGATGATCCTTGCAGCGGCAGCTTCCCGCACGGAGCGCATTATTCTCACAAGTGCCGTAACGGTACTGAGCGCAGCCGATCCTGTCAGGGTCTTTCAAAACTTTGCAACACTCGACCTCATCTCGAAAGGCCGGGCCGAAATGGTCGTGGGCCGCGGTTCGTTCACGGAAGCATTTCCGTTGTTCGGACTGAACCTGCAGGATTACGACAGGCTCTTTTCCGAAAAGCTCGAGCTGCTGCTTGATATCCGGGAGAACGAGCGCGTCAACTGGTCGGGACAATTCCGTGCCGCGCTGCGCGATCAGCCTGTATACCCGAGGCCATTGCAGGAAAAGCTGCCGATCTGGCTCGGTGTCGGAGGTACGCCCGAATCGTTTGCACGCGCCGGCACACTCGGTTTACCGCTCATGGTGGCGGTGATCGGCGGCGAAACACACCGTTTCCGTCCGTTGGTAGATCTCTATCGCGAAGCGGGAAAACGAGCTGGCTTTGCACCTCACGAACTGAAAGTCGGCCTGCACTCCATCGGTTATGTGGGCACCAGCACCGAAGAAGCGGTCAGCGATTTCTATCCCGGCTACGCGGAAACCTTTACCCGTATCGGAAAAGAACGCGGATGGCCGCCCGTTACGAGAAATCATTTCGACGCGCAGGCAGGGCCGCTCGGGGCATTAGTCGTTGGCGGCCCCGAAGACGTTGCGGCAAAGCTCCTGCGCCACAGCGAAGCACTCGGCGGTATTTCGCGCTTCACGTTCCAGATGGACAACGCCAACCTTTCCCATGAAAAGCTGATGAACGCCATTGAGCTGATCGGGACGAAAGTAAAACCTCTGCTTCACAATTGAAGCCTCTAAAAGAAATCATCCGATGATACAGAAAAGCCTGGCGATCATTGTCGCTTTTGTTACCATTTCCAGTGTATCTGCACAAGACAAGAACAGCAAATTCCTGAAAAAGAATAAAGAGGTCGTTACAGCTTCGGATATGGCCTCGCCCCTGTTCGATGCCGCTTTCTACCAGAACGACTATTTCCTGTTCGGGGAATTGCATGGCTCTGCCGAACCACAGCAGATCGATCTTGCGCTGCTGAAGCTCCTGCACGAAAAAGCCGGTGTGCGGCATTACATCGCGGAAGTTGACCATACAAAAGCCTGTCTGCTGAACCGGTTCCTGGCAAACGGCAATACGGAATTACTTGACCAGGTTTTCAGAAGCTGGAAAGCGGACACGGCTCAATGGGCGAACCGCCAGTATTATGAAAAATTCCGCGAGCTCTACAGCTGGCAGCAATCATTGCCCGCAGATCAGCGAATAACAGTTGTCGGGATCGATGAGCCGCACGATTACGCGTTGGTTGAGGAACATATCAGGGAAATTACACAACACCTGGCGATGTCTGAAGACCGGCAACAGCTCGATACGCTCTACGGCCTCATTCACGGAGAGCCAAATAAGAAATCGCTTGCACGCTTCGGCAAATGGTTCCTGGAGCTCATTGAACACAATGAAGCAGCGTTCAAGGAATCGCTTGGCTCAGATTATCCGTCTTTCAGACACCTGATAGCTTCCTTTTCGTTCCTCGATCAGTCGAGAGACCGGGTAATGTATGCCAATTTTGCCGACCAGCTTTCCGGCTTCGGATGGGAAAATGCCAAAATGTACGGTTTCCTCGGATTTTACCATTGCCTGCAAACAACCTTCAATGGATCAGAGCCCTTTGCCGCGCTGGTCAGAAAAAAAGCGCCGGACAAAAAGAAAACAGTCACATTGCAGATGTTTGTGCTCGATTCGGAATGCATGATGCCGCTAATCGCCCCTATGAGACGGATAATTCCCCCCGCATCCGTTAAAAAGCTCGCTGCCTCCAACCCGGAAGTCGCCCGGTCCGGAAAGTACATTGCCACGCCGTTGAGCTATGATTCGGGCATGATGTCCGTATCCGGGATCGCATCGCTGAGCAATGCATCTGCCGCCGGAACGATCACCCTTTTCAGGCTTACGGGAAAGAGAAGCCCTTATCTCCATACCACTGACCTGACAACCGTAACAGGTATGCAGCAATTGTCCATGACCGACCCTACAGCCGTTACCGTCGATGCTTTTCAATACATTCTTTTATTCCGCAACTGCAAAGCCGCCGTTCCGCTGGAATAAAAGAAAGTAGAAAGTCTTAGGAATTATTGTCTTTGAAACGGAAAAGTCCCCGATCCAACTAGGATCAGAGACTTTAACCGAACTATAGCTTTACTCAAAAAGCATTAAGCTGTTTTCTTCCTGCGCTTTCGGACTATGAGCACTCCAACGGCAGCGGCGGTAATAAGCGCTTTCACAGCCACTTTTTTTACCAGTGCTTTTCTGTTGTGCTTCCACGCTGCTTTCAGGCCACGTTCTGCAAGGATGTTGGGAATATATCCGCGGCCAAGATCCGCTGCAATTCCTTCATAGACTCCAATACGATCTGCCAGAACGAGCGGAAGCCAGTGCCTGTAGTCGGACTCGCTGTAGGTAAAAGCGTACCTGCGCAACATTCCGCTTATTCCCGATGGCGGAGGTGCTGTACCGAAAACGGCAGTCAGATCGGGCCGCTCATTGGAATGCAGCACCTCTATTTCCGGCTGCTGCTGTACAGGCCTTTGCCAGCTCACGCCCAGCTGTTCTTCGTTTGTCCGCGTTTTGTAAGGATAAGTCGGATCATTGGATGGATCGGCGTCTATGCCCCATCCTTTAATATGGCTGTAATTACCGCTTTCGGAATTCCGGATCTCAGCCGGGTCTTTTTCTTCTGGTATCATACGAACTGTTTTTAAATAAGTAATCTGTGCTTACATTCCAGCCGAAGGTGGAATCAGGACCGTTTTAATGCAATTGTCCAACCGGGACGAAAATAAGTGGTAAGCTTCTGCGACTTCCTCCAGGGGAATGCGGTGTGTAATGATCGCTTTCGGATCCAGGACGCCGTTTCTCACATGTTCGATCAGACGTGGAAGCAACCGTTTCGGAGCAGATTGATTTCCACGAAGCGTAATGCCTTTATTCACAAGGTTACCGATAGGAAATAATGCATCGATCGGACCGTAAACTCCCACGACAGAGACAATTCCTCCTTTTTTAACGGAATTGATGGCCCAGTGAAGCGCAGTTGTTGCTCCGCCCTGGAGCAACAACTTTTTGCCAAGGAGCTTTTGCGCGGCGTTCCCGTCAGCCTCACAGCCAACCGCGTCTATGCAGACATCGGCGCCGAGCTCGGTAGTGTGCTTGATAAAAAGCACAACGTCTTCCAGCTCTTTGAAGTTATAGACTTCGCACTGAGCATACTCCTTCACAAATTCCAGCCTGTAATCCAGGTGGTCGATCACGATAACACGGCCTGCACCAAACAGCCAGGAACATTTTGCAGCCATAATGCCGATAGGCCCAGCACCAAAAACAACGACCGTATCTCCCTGCTGGATTCCTCCCATTTCGGCAGCCTGGTACCCCGTAGGCACTACATCCGTCAGAAGAGCAGCATCGTCGGGATCCATCCACTCGGGAATAACCGTAGGGCCTACATTCGCATAAGGAACCCGCACGTATTCCGCTTGTCCGCCATGATAGCCGCCGGCAGTATGTGAATAGCCGAAGATTCCTCCGACGGCGGTAGCACCGGGATTTGATTCATGGCAGTTCCCGTAGAGCTCCTGCCTGCAAAAGGCGCATTTTCCACAGGAAATATTGAACGGAACCATGACATGATCTCCCACTTTTAATTTCGTCACTTCCGAACCGATCTCTTCGACGATACCGATGAATTCATGTCCGAAAGTCGTCCCTACGCGTGTATCGGGAACCAACCCGTGATACAGGTGCAGGTCTGATCCACAGATACAGGCCCGCGTAACACGAACGATCGCATCTTCGGGATGCATGATCTCCGGAAAAGGAGTGTCTTTTTCTGCCCGGACTCTGTATGGGCCGCGGTAATTCATTGCCAACATAATCTTCTGTTTAAGTTTGTATTTTGGGGCGATTAAGTGCCCCGCAATTAAAATTAAATAAGGGGATCGTGCAGATCGGAGCACGTTAAGATAGTTTGGGATTTTTGATTCACGACGCTTTGGCATGAGTGCGGATTGTTCAGGAAAAAAGCTCTTTAAAAAAGTCCATGAAACAAAAAACGCCCCGTTGAACGGAGCGCTTCTGAATTAGGAAAACTCGACATCATTCTCCGAGAAAAGCATCTTGCCGTATACTAAAGGAATGCGTACCTGTATATTCCCAGTAAGTGTCCCAGTTTCCGCCCCAACAGCTTTCGGTGCGTACATCGGGCGTTCCCGAAGTTGCATTTAATCCTGTAAGCGTTGTTGAGCCAAACGTTGCTTTTGCATCGATCAAAATGATTTCATACCCCGTGGCAGGGTTGACCATCAGGCTGAATGTAGCACTGTTTCCCGGAGCAATGGTATTGCATATCCAGCTGGATGTTCCAACAACCATTGTAGTGGTATTCCGAATCCCGATCAACAGGCAAACCTCATAAGTACAGTTATAGCCCGTATTTTCAACTGTCCAGGTATTCGGATCTCTCTGGCTGAATCCGCTAAAAGCGATCGATAAAAATAAGGCCGCAAATAATAAGTGTTTTTTCATACGATTTGTTTTTGTGAATAGCTCCTACTCTGTTGCACGATTTTCGGAAATTTCGTCTTTTTAAACTGCCGGTAGTGGTATTAATTCCGGAACTCCAATGTAGTGAAAATTCAGTATCGGAATTATAACTGTTATTTTTTTGACAGGAACACCAAAAAATGATGATGGATTGTTCAGGGAAAGAAACTTATCTTTAGCGTATTAAGCGCACGCAATGACAGCTCGACAAACACTATTCTTCCTGCTCCCTTTTCTGCTGATCTCCTGCGGTAAAGGGCTACCTGCAGATGCAGCAACAGCTCCGGCAGCTTCCATAAAACCGGTTCCGGCAGCCGCTGTTATTGCCGCTCAACCCGCCGTTCCGGCAATTCCGGGGGAAGAAGCGCCAGCTGAAGAAGATCCTGCGGCCGTATTGGGTACTGAAAAACAAATGGAACGCAACTACGGCTGGAAATTCGGTATTATGGAAAGCAAGCTGGTGAGAGGCGTGATTGATACAGCGCTCTTTCCCCGTTTTTTTAAACCGCTGGACAGCCTGCCCATCGTACTGAAAGCTACTAAAGACAACCTGTACGCTTCCCTCACGATCCAGCGCAAAAGCAATGCCCTGATACACTACAAGCTGGAACTGATCGAATTCGGACAGGCGAATTATGTCGGTGAAGGAGTGGCGAAGATCGATGCGGGAGCGTTCAAAGCTTATGCAACCGATCCATGGACTGTCGATACACCCGTTACAGGCTATTTGTGCGCGGAATACACCGACCGGCAAAAAGGCTGCCTGACCTACATCCGCATAGCCGGCGAAGCCATAAAAGACGGCTCGCCCCTACTGGCGAAGATCCAGAAGAACTGTAATGGAAAGATCAGGGAAATTACGCTGGAGGATTTTCCTGTGCTGGTGGAGAAGTAGACTTATAGTCTCTGGTCTTTTACCGTCCAATCTTGCCGGCGAGCAAATAAATAACCGCCATTCTCACCGCCACGCCGTTTTCGACCTGCTGTAAAATGATGGATTGTTTGGAATCGGCTACATCGCTGGTGATCTCTACCCCGCGGTTGATCGGCCCCGGGTGCATCACCACGATCTCTTTATCGAGGTTATCAAGGATCTCTTTCGTTAAGCCGAATTGCATGGAATATTCGCGCAAGGTCGGAAAGTACTGAATATCCTGGCGCTCGAGCTGAATGCGCAGCATATTGGCCACATCGCACCAGGCAAGCGCTGTATGCAGGTTGTGCTCGACTTTTACGCCCAGCTGGCCAATGTATTTCGGGATCAGCGTTGCCGGCCCGCACACCATGACTTCAGCCCCTAATTTCTGCAGGGTATAAATATTCGAAAGTGCTACGCGCGAATGCAGGATATCGCCTACGATCACGACTTTTTTTCCTTCGACGGAACCAAGGCGCTCACGGATGGAAAATGCGTCGAGCAATCCCTGCGTGGGATGTTCGTGCGTTCCGTCTCCGGCGTTGATCACGCGCGTATTCGTTCGCTGCGAAAGAAAGAGCGCTGCTCCGGGATTCGGATGGCGCATCACCACCATGTCCACCTTCATGGACAGAATGTTGTTGACCGTGTCGATGAGCGTTTCGCCTTTTTTTACCGAGCTGGAAGAAGCGGAGAAATTCACCACATCTGCCGACAGGCGTTTTTCAGCCAGCTCGAACGACAGGCGCGTACGCGTGGAATTCTCAAAAAACAGGTTGGCGATGGTAATATCGCGCAACGAAGGAACTTTCTTGATCGGGCGATTGATGACTTCTTTGAAACTATCGGCGGTTTTGAAAATCAATTCAATATCCTGACGCGTCAGGTCACGAATACCTGTCAAATGTTCAACGCTTAACTGTTCCATTCATTTCGGGTGTAAACAATACTACTTTATCTGCTCCTTCACTTTCTTTCCATTCCACTGAAACACGCTCGGAGTTGAGCGTATCGACAGCCTGCCCGCTGTAATCCGCCTGTATCGGCAGATCGCGCTGAAAACGGCGATCAACCAGCACGAGCAATTCCACGCAGGTCGGCCTTCCGAAGGCCAGCAATGCATCGAGGCCGGAACGGATCGTTCTGCCGGTGTAGAGCACATCGTCGATGAGCACCACTTTCTTATTTTCAATGCTGAAGTCGATATTCGTGGCGCTTGGAATGAGCGGACGTTCCCTCCGGCGAAAATCATCGCGGTAAAAGGTAATATCCAGCTGTCCGCACGTAACGGGATGCCCTGTAATGCCTTCGAGGATCACTTTCAGGCGCTCAAGCACATGAATTCCACGAGGTTGAAGCCCAATCAAAACAGTTGAAGAAAAATCGTTGTGATTCTCGATGAGTTGATAGGCAAGCCTGTTCATTGTCAATTGAACCTGCTGGTCGTCTAAAATGACTTGCTTTTCCATCGGGAGCAAATGTAAACAGAATTTTGAATTTTGAATGCTTAATTAAGCACCTTCGTGCGTAAACCCGGATTTAAGCACAAAAAAAGCACTTTATCGAATTTCGACCGGTCCGTTTAAAGAAGCGATCTTCAGATGCAGGACCTTCCGGTACACATTCATTGCTGCTGACAGCATTTCAACACTTTCCCGCGCAATTTCCGGTGCTTCCGGACCGATTTCAGGAGCTTCCGATGCAATTTCAAGAGCTTCCCACGCAATTTTCAATGCTTCCGCCCCGATTTCAAGACCTGCCGACCGGATTTCAGGAGCTTCCGACGGAAATTCAGCATTTTCTCCTGCAATTTTCAGTGATTAAACACAGACACGAACATGGATTCCGGTTTTTATCCGCGATCGTGAAGCTGAACAGGCACCTGAGTTCTAGAATGTGATTGAATATGACTTTACATCACTCATTGAAAGCGCTAACTTCCGTTAAAGTGCTAACCTTACACTACTTTACCATTGAAATTTCAACATTAAACATGTGTTACTAAATCCATTTATCATATTTCGCTTACCGTTTAATAAACAAAACATTCAGGTTAGATCATATTTCTTATTTTCGCGTAACAATTGGCTTATATTTGATTAATAGACAGAAGACAGCGCTAAAACTCTTTTGTTTGTTTGTTTCTTCATAAATTGAGTTACCGGTTTCGTACGATAAAGGCTTTTTCATAAGGGTTTGTTATTGGTTGACATTTTGGTTGTTTAGTAGTTGAATCTGCGGAACCGGTTTTTTTCTCCTCGCTGTCTATGAACGTTTACCTCCGTTTCTTTTCCCGTTTTTTTACTCTTTCTTTTTTCGGCGTATGTGCTGATCTGTGTATTGGTTTACTTCAACCAGGAAAGCCTGCTGTTCCATCCGCACAGCGTTTCACGCAGGTACAGCTACGATTTCGGCATGCCTTTCACGGAAAAAACCATTACTGTTGAAAAAGGCATTCGCCTGAACGGCGTGCTGTTTGAAACAAAGCAATCCAAAGGACTTGTATTCTTCGTGCACGGAAACTCGGGAAATGTCTCCGACCTCAAAGGCCCGGCGGAATTTTACACGAGTCTCGGCTACGATTTCTTTGCCTTCGATTTTCGCGGTTTCGGAAAGAGCAACGGGACCATCGCCGATGAAGCTGTTTTTTACAACGACGCACAAGTGGTTTACGATTCACTGAAACGACCTTATGCCGAACAGCACATCATTGTAGCGGGCTATTCCGTAGGAACGGCGGCAGCGACGAGACTGGCGGCGATCAATCATCCCAAAAAGCTCATTTTAATGGCGCCTTACTATTCCATGGAGCAGCTGGCCGATTACCATTATTCGTGGATCCCGGCTTTTCTTGTTCATTATAAGTTCAGAACGTATGAATTCCTCCGAAAAGTTTCGCAGCCGGTGCTGATCGGTCACGGTACGGACGACGGAACCATTCCGCTGAACCAATCGCTGCAGTTGAAAAAGCTGCTGAAAGAGAACGGGGAATTTCTCGTGCTGGACCACGAAGGCCACAACGGCGTGCAAAGCAATCCTGTTTTCCAGGAAGCGATCCGAACGTTCCTGGAAGATTGATAAGTAAAGACTAGCCGCCTTTCCGTTTTACTTTGAATCCTTCTTTGATCAGAATCTCCATGATCTTGTCGCGGAAATTGCCCTGCACCATGATCTCGCCGTCTTTGGCCGTTCCTCCTACGCCGCATTTGCTTTTCAGCAGCTTGCCAAGGTCCTTCAGATCATCGTCCGTTCCGATAAAGCCTTCCACGAGCGTTACTTCCTTCCCGGCGCGCTGTTTTTTATCGATCGACACATAGAGCGTCTGCGATTTCGGATCAGGCGTTTCCTGCTCTTCGTCTGCTTCAAAGCTGAACTGAAAGTTCGGATTCGTGGAATACACAATGTTCACACGTTCGTTTTTCTTCTTGCTCATATCAGTATTTTTCTATTAAAGTTGCTTTCAGATCATCTGTTAACAGGTAATCGGGGTATTTTTTCAGTGCGGAGCGGATTCCTTTCGGCGATCGAACATTGAACAGGAAGACCTGTTTCCCCAATTCCTGCACCGTTTTCACCTCGTCCTGCGAAATATTCGCATTGCGCATACACACTCCCGAAGTTTCGGACAGGTAGGCGCCCGAAAGATAAGTATTCACCTCTTCGACTTCGTGAAAAACCGTCCAGCCAAGCTGGTAAAACGGGTGAATCCACTGCTGCTGATTCGTGATCACGATGATCTTTGCCGGCGGCGCGTTTGTTAATGCGGCTTGGATGGCCTGCACAATGACCTGCACATCGATGAGCTCGTTTTTACACTCGTTGGAACTCCGGAGATCGAGGAACAATTCCTTTGTCTCAAACGGGAAGGCCAGCTCTTTCAGCTTCGAAAGCGGTTCCTGTTCCGTTGTCGTATACTGCAGCGTTTCCAGGTAACCGTCGCTCTGCGAATTGACACAGCCCGAGCCGTTCGACTGGTTGTTGAGTAACACATCGTGGAACAGCCACGCGGTTCCATCGGCAGAGCACTGAATATCGACCTCCACGCCGTCAACGCCCTCCATATCGAGCGCATACTGAATGGATTTCAAGGAATTATCGTGATACGGCGCATTCGTTACGGCAAGTCCGGAACCAGCGTGGCCAATGATCTTCACGGCATCGTAGTTTTTCTTCCTGCAGGAAAAAAGCACGATGAGCAGCAGCAACAAATATCCGTTAAATCGCATACGACCAGCTTAATTCTCCGAAATAATTCCACGAAAACCACGAAACAAATTCCGATCGCGGCTCCGACCATTTCTGTTCGATACACGGCCCGAAGCCGGCTGAAAGACGAAAACGGAAACGCGTGCCCAGTCCGACAAATCCGCCGAGAAATGCTTCCTCGTAAAAAGAAATGCCATGCTTTGAATTTCGGTTAAAGTTCAGAAAAGATACCACAGGACGGACCAGTACTCCGGCACGCAGAAACCTGCGATCGAGCAGATGATAGCCGAACTGGTAGCCAAGCTGCGGATAGATGCGTTGCTGAAAAAACGTTCGTGTCATGCCAACCTGGAAGAATGCGAGGTGTTCCTTACGGTTCTTTTCACCGGAAAAATGGGCGCCTAAGAAGAAATCGTACGGATGATAAGCGAGTTGAAATCCGTTGGAATGAATGACCGTATCCTGTGCAGCAACAGTGGTTGCAAAGGCAAGAAAAACAGACAGGAAAAGGGATTTCATGGGCTAAAAGTAGCGCAAACCCCGAATTTCTGCAAACTTAAAGCTTGGGACACTTTTTACAGTGATAGCCTTTGCGCTTGTATTTTTTGCAGCAATCCTTTTTTTTGTCGCATGAGCAATTAGCGCATGACATGAATACCTGAGGAAGTTGTACGTGAGGGACGTTTTCTTGCTTCATCTTTATTTAGACTAATTCCAGACAAAGGTAGGCAAATGATTTTAGTGTGCAAGTTGTGGGGTGATTTTAACGAAAAACCGCCCTGCTTTAAGTTGTAGCAGAGCGGTAATCAACACACAATAACTTATCGTGCTGTAAGCGGTGAAAACAAATCCCCCATTTTCTTGAAATTAAGAGCTTTCGACAGTGTTACTCCGTAGTAAGGTCTAGATTCAATGACTGTATTTGACACTTCTGCCTGAAGCGTAATTCCTGAATCATGATCCGTAATCCAGGCACGCCCAGCAAAAAAGACATCTTGCTTTGTTCCATATATGTCACCAAAAACACCATCAACTGTTCGATTTGGGGTGTATCTGCCCTGATATCCAACAGAAGCTCCGATTCTTACCGATATTTCATTGGTCTCATGTGTGATAAACATTCCAATGAGGCCCAGGTTAAAATCAAATTCGTTGTAATTAATAGCAACATGATCAGGTGCTGAATAATTAGGTTGAGCTGTTCCCGCAGGTATAAAAATAGTATCCGTTGGTGTTGCCCCTGAATAGGTAACATCTAAGTTGACACGCCTCCATATAAATTCAATTGAAGGAGAATAGTAAACTTTTACATTGTTATCACTACTGCTTGCTGTACCCAATCTAAATAACGGACTGAAAACCGCACCTATATTGTCCGAAACTCTTTTGTGGATTGCATTAACCTTTTCATTGTATTGGGCAATAGCTGTATCACCTGATAGTGCAGTGCCAGACACTCTGTAAACATTCGTTGTCGAATCAATAGTACTCAGCGTTCGGTTTCCATATAAGCTTAAATATATTCCCACGCTCCTAACCTGATCTCTTCTATATTTTTTTATTCCTCCTGTTCGATGTTTAAGTGACGTTCTTGGTTTTGATACTCGACAGGTGGTAACGGGCGGTAAAAAAATATTTGTTGCAAAGAAAAAATGCTTTGCTTTAATACCATCCACGAGATCAAAATTAGTACCTACATATGCGAGATAATTGTAGCCATTCAAGCGGTTATCACTCTGAATATTAATGGTCATGCTACTTACCTCTTTTGAAATTGAAGATGTAATGTCTACTCCCAGAGAATCAAGTACCTGAATTTTCAACACCAGTTTCTTGTTTCCTTGAAAAATAGCCTCTTTTTTCACCAACAGGTAGATTCTAAGATCCTGAATTCTCTTAGACTCCCCTAGCACCAGTGTATCAAATTCCAGAACAAAATCTTTATCAGGCATCTCAGTTTTAGCTCTATCGACAACCACATTCAATTTGGCCTTTTTCAGCGCTTTTTGGTTGGTGATATTTATAGCAAACCGATAGTCGTTGTCAATACCTGGAATACGTTGTAGTGTTGTGTCTTTCTTGACAAAAACAATCTCAGAAGTTTTGATTTCCTGTGCGTACACACTCAGAGTCACCAGGAAAAAAATAAAAGATAAAGTTGTTTTCATAATACAGATTTTCGTAGTGTGATCAACAGGAATCACTTCACAAAAATCCAAAGAGTTACAACCTTCTCTTTCATAGGTTTTACGTATTTTCCACCTCACGGAAAATGGGGAGGTAAATTTCAGGTATGCCGTGAGAACCACACTGTAAGAACCGCTTAGATTTGCTGAAACACTAAAACTTATTACTATGAAAGGATATGCATTGCTTGTGGGAATGAACAAAGTTGATCAGGAACATTACGATAATGATAAAGCTCTCTGTTCATCTCTACAAGACACCATTAATGTTCTTGCAAGCATCGATAAAAAAAGCTATGAATACATTAATACTCTTAACGACACAGATACAAATTGGAGTAATGTTAAAAAAGAATTAGCCAAAATTGCTGATCTGACTGAAGCTAATCAACAGGAATCTTATGTTTTTTTATATTTCTCAGGACATGGTGCATCGATTAAAGTTGATGGGTTCGAAGAAGAAAAACAATTCATTTGTTTTTACGACAGATTAATTTTAGAAAACCAAATACAGGAGCAGCTGTCTTTCTTTAATAGACGATGTAAAGTCTTTGTTGTCGTAGATACTTGTTATAGTGAAGGGCTTGCACTACCGGTAGTGATTGAGGTGCCTTATCTGAAAGGAAGGTCTAAGTCATTACCAGCAAAAACATCAGAAGAAGTCTACAGAAAGTATAAAAAAGATTATCAAAAAGATGTTGTTTTTTATTCAGATAAAAAATTTAAATCTGAGTCTGAAATTTGCTATCTATTTGCATGTGGTAAAACAGAAGTCACATTAAGCGGACAAAGCTGTAAAGAATCCAGTGAGTTTACTACAGAATTTCTAAGTGCCTGGAAATTCGCTCCGCATAAAAAGTTCTATAATTATTTTTCTTTTTTTAAGCATCTCAGAGAATCACCTAAAAGTCAGGTAAAAATGCTTTTTCCGTCAAAAAACAAATCTAGTTTTTTTATGACAACGTATCCATTAACTTCAAATATCAATATTATGAATTCACCAATTATTTTAGAAGAAGACCATCCGTCGGGCGAGTTTGTAGATTTTTCATTGGATTCTACCGTTCAGGAGCATTCAATGCTACATTCCATAACTTTTACGATCGATGCGAATGATAAAATTCACTCAGAATTAGTTGCTCGTGTAGAAAAATTTGACAGTGCACTTATGGATAATGTCAAGTGCATGTCTCTCATTTTTATAACGAAAGTAGTTGGAACAGGATCAACAAATCTTCCAGAACCAATCAGAGGATTAAAAAAATTAGATAGCTCAACTTCTCATGGAGTAGTATTGACGGTTGACAAGGACTTAAATCTCCTTCACAAACCAAAACGAACTAAAGGCAAAGTAACAAATGTAATGGGCTAATCTATTTACATGAAGTTGTGTACATTAGCAGGAACGAACTTACTTGTTCCTGCTATGACACGTTTTCTGCTATTCTTATTTCTTTTGTTACCACTTAAAAGTTTGTGTGATCTAAATGATCTTTCAAAAAGGATCGATCGCTTAAACCAAAAAGCTTTTAAATTAAAAAACAGTAATCTCACAGAAGCTGATAAAACAATTATCGAAGCATTTAATTTGCTGCAAGAAGGAGATGTCGAGTCAATCATAAAATCAAATACATACAGCGTTTCAGGAACGATCGAATTTCAAAGAGGCAACTTTAAAAAAGCATTGGAGCGTTTCTTACAAAGCCTCAGTATCCGTGAAAAAACAGAAAATACAGAAAAAGTAGCCGACAGTTACCTGAATATCGCTAATCTTTATTACAAAATAAATCGGCTTGATTCATCTATTGTAAATTATAAACGATGCCTGAGTTATCGCATGCGTTCGAAAGGAAATCAGGTGAAAATAATTGCGGCATACAATGGTTTGACGCAGATCTTTGAAACTGAGGGACAAATCGACTCAGCTTTGTATTATTATGACAAAGCAGCCAAGCTGGTTAAAGGTCTTTCCAATAAAAACTATCAATCTGTTTCAGATCTTTACTGTAATCTGGGACAACTGCATGAAACTAACGAAAATTACGAGCAATCCCTGGACTATTTTAATGAAGCTTTAAAAATACAGGAAACGCTAAACGATCAGTATGGCATAGCCTGGACGTTACATCATCTGGGAATTGTAAATGACAACAAAAGAAATTCTGTGAAAGCGAAGTACTATTTTCATAAATCCGATAGCTTAGCAACTTTGAATGTTGATTTTGAGATGCAACGCGACATCGCCAAATCATGGATGCTGCTCTATACCCGTGAGAAAAATACCGATAGCGTCAATTATTACCTGGACCGATTCGAGGCCTTAAATGATTCTATCAACAAGGAAATCACGGACAAGCAACTCTATGAAGCGGAGGTCAAATATCACACGGAAAAAACAAAGATCAACTTAAAAAATGCCGAAGCACAGACCGCCACACTAGGCTGGTTCCTCGGAACAGGCCTCTTTCTCGCCTTCATCATCTTCTTCTACCTCATTCGCACTTACCGCCAGAAACAGCGCATTACCAACATGGAGATCAACCTGAAGAACCGCGAGATCAACAATCTGCTCGTGCAGCAGGAAAGCTCTTCCTATGCGGCAATGCTCGAAGGACAGGACCATGAGCGGCAGCGCATTGCACGCGATCTGCACGACCGGCTCGGAAGTACGCTCGCAGCGATCAGGATCGGGCTCGAAGGAGCTGCTGCGGGCGAACAATCGCACAACAAACAGCTGGTCGAGATTGCCATGACGGAAGTGCGTTCCATTGCACACGACCTTTCTGCGGGGAATATTGAGAACTACGGATTGAATACGGCGCTGGAGGAATTGAGCTATTCCATCGGAAAATCCGGCACGATCACCATGAACCTGTATCTCGACGAGAGGGCCGTGCTGACCAACCAGATGAAAATCGAGCTGTACCGCATTGTACAGGAACTGATCAGCAATACGCTCAAACACGCAAATGCCACGGAAGTTACTATTCAGACGCACTGGCACGGCTCGCATTTCAATCTTATTTACGAAGATAACGGAACGGGATTCGACCGGTCGAAGCACACGGCCGGGATGGGACACAGAAACATTGCCGCACGACTTGAAAAGCTGGAAGGAAGCTTCGAGATCGATACGCAGCTGAACCGCGGAACGATCGTCATCATCGACGTTCCTCAAAAAAACGAAGCATGATAAAAATAGCCATTGCAGACGACCACAAGCTCTTCAGCGAAGGATTAAGCTCTTTGCTGGGATCGTTTGAGACCATGAGGGTCGTTGCGCAGTTCGGAAACGGAAAGCTGCTGCTCGACGCGCTCCCGGAGCTCGACATCGATGTTATTCTCATGGACATCAACATGCCCGTTCTGGACGGTATTGCGACCTCGAAAGAAGTCATTTCCCGCTATCCCGGCATCCGGATCATCCTGCTTTCCATGCACAACGATTACCAGACGGTACGCGAAGCGATCAAAGCCGGCGTACACGGATTCCTGATCAAAAGTGTCGGAAAGGAAGAGCTGAAGCTAGCGATCGAAACGGTTATGAACAACGAGGAATACTTCACCAAAGAGATCACCGACCTGCTCATCAAGCGCATTCAGTCGCCGGATGTGCTCCAGGCTGTGAAGCTGACGCCGCGCGAGCACGATATCCTGAGCTGTATCTGCAACGGTTCTTCGACCCAGGAAATTGCCGACCAGTTGTTTATCAGCACCAATACGGTCGAAACGCACCGCAAAAACCTGCTGGTGAAAACCGGCTGTAAGAACAGCGCCGGACTCGTGCGCTTTGCCATGGACAACGAGTTGATTCAGCCGAAAAAATAATTTGCCAGCCGGAACGTATTGGCATGCGCCTCCAGGATAATGCGTATGTCTTTGCTGTAGCCTCCGCCCATACTGCAGACGATCGGAAGTCCGGATTTACCCGCTGTTTCGAGCACGATCCTGTCGCGCTCCTGACATCCCGCAATGCTCAGGCTCAGCTTTCCGAGCGCGTCGCTTTCCAGCACATCCACGCCGCATTGGTAAAACAGGAAATCCGGCTGAAAATCCAGCATGATCGCCGCGAGGTGCTCACGCAGCAATTCCAGGTAAACCGCATCGCCCGCACCATCCGGAACGGCAATATCGCAATCGGAGATTTCTTTTTTCAGGGGATAATTGGAGGCTCCGTGCATGCTGAAGGTAAAAACGGCCGCATCATCCCGAAAGATCTCCGCCGTGCCGTTTCCCTGGTGCACGTCGAGGTCGATGATGAGAATGCGCTTTGCCAGCTTGTTGTCCAGTAACCAGCGCGCGGCGATCGCCTGATCGTTCAGGAGACAAAAGCCCTCTCCCCGATCCGTGTAAGCGTGATGCGTTCCGCCGGCTATGTTCAGGGCAATACCGCCATCCAGTACTTTTTCTGCACACAGGCGCGTGCCCTCCATAATAGTGAGCTCGCGATCGATCAGCTCTGCCGAATGGATAAATCCAGAAATGCGCTGTTCCCGCGGTGAACACTGAAGCTGGAGCAATTTATCGATGTAACCAGGTGCGTGAACAGCAAGCGCATGTCCCAGTTTCAGCTTTCCGGGCTCGAAGAACTGGTCTTCTGCTACAGTTCCTTCAAACAGCAACTGACGGTGAAGCAAATGGTATTTCTCCATCGGAAAACGGTGGCTTTCCGGAACGGTATGAACATAAATCGGCGCATAGGCCACATACAGGGACATGTTTGCAAAAATAGTCGTTCGGCTGAATTAAGAGATATGGGGTGACTTGATCTCCGGATGTCTAATATCCTGAAATCATAAAATCAATAAGGCAAAACGGCCGCCATCAGCAATAACAATTCTTCCGGAGAAAGCGCTTCTTTGTCGCAGGAAAGCAGAATATCGAAAAGTGATGTCGACGTTCCCCTGTAAACCATTCCCTTATCGATGGAATACAGGCAATCGGAGGAAACAGTCGATGTTCCCGGGTAAATACCGTTGTCATAGATCGTGTACAGCAGGTCGGAATTCATGGTGGAATTTCCTTTGTAGATCTTATCCTTCTGAAAGGTATACAGCGGATTCTGCATATCGCCTTTTCTGCCGAAGTAAACGACGGATCCGCTGACAAAAAGATACTCGACGTCCCGGAATGTGCCCGTTGAACGGTAAAGCTGGTTGTTGTCGATACGGTAGCAAAGATCGGAGCTCATGCGAAAGCTGCCTTTGTAACATTTCACCTGGGAAACTGCTGCTGACGAACAGAAAAGCGCCACTAAAAACGATAGCAGGAATTTCATAGCTCTTTTCGTTCAAGATCGGTTTCAATGGTAAAGAACAATAGTCCATCGGCACTTTTTTCGAAGGCATAGCGCAACCTGGCTTTTGACTTCATCCGCATAGTGATGAACCCGAGCCCGGCCCCGCCTTTGGAAGAAAGCAGCCCGTTGTTGAGCACTTCGAGATAATAAGCTTTCACCTCCTCGTCGCTCATCGCATTCAGTTTTTCGAGATAGCCGATCAGCTTGTCTTTATCTCCCGCTAGGGCGCTGTTGCCGAGAATAACGCGGTAATACTGTTCATTTGCGGCCACGATCAGCAACGACAGCTGTTCGCCTTCCGTTCGCTCGCCGTGGATGAGAACGTTCTGCAACCCCTCGATCAGTATGGAAAAAACACGTTTGATGAGCGGTTTCCGGTCGCCGGCGGAGATCATCATTTCCTCTACGTTTACCGTAAGGCTGTTAATGAGGTCCTGGTTCAGCTCCCCGTAATGAGCGAGCAGAACAGAATGAAATCCATCAGTACTTAACTGTTGTAATCGGCTGTTGAGCAAGATTCTACTTTCGTTATGTGCGATACCGCTGTGCATGTTACGTGTAACGCGATAAATGTACAGAAAGATTTTTAATTCAAATCTACTGATTGAGCAAATGCACGAATCCCTGCCATGCTTTGCCCTCTGCATTTATCAATTGGTAGGTATAAACTCCTTCATTGAGTCGTTCCCCCGATTGATCGTTGCCTTTCCAGTCGTTCTGATAATCTTTCGACTCGAATACGATATTTCCCCAGCGATTCTGAATGATCACGTGTGAATTATCCGGAAGGTTCTTGATCACGAACAGGTCATTCGTACCGTCGTTGTTACGTGTAATAACGTTCGGAATAACGATGTTTCCGAAAACGGTCACGATCTTCGTAATCGAATCCGTACATCCGTCGGCTGTCGTAACGATGAGTGTTACCGGGTAAGCGCCTTCCAGCACAAACGGGAAGTCGAGCGACGAATTGAAGCCTGCGCCGTTCAGCGTGTCCACGTTCCAGATCCAGTCGTTGATGATCGCCCCTGTCGAATTGTCCGAGAATGCAACGATCTCTCCCGGAGCAGGCTCTGACGGGGAGAAATTGAAGTCAGCTTCAGGAACAGCTGTTGTAGGAACAACGATCGGTGAGGAAGAAACCGTACAGCCGAACGGATCGGTTACTGTAAGTACATACGTTCCGGCAGGAATATTTGTAAGTGGAGAGGTTGTCTGCGTAGTGTTCGTCCAGCTGAGCGTAGAAGGAGTTATAGCTACGACCAGCAGGCCTGAAATGGCTCCCGAGCTGTCGTTGCACTGTGCGCTTGTAACAACCAGGCTTTGCTCGTCGATCGTCGGATTCAGATCCAGCAGCGTAACAGTCGTTGTGGCCGTACAGCCGCCAGCATCGGTGACTACGAGTGTATGACTTCCTGCGGCTGCGCCGGTCAGGTTCAATGTATTCAGTGCAGCATCGTTATCCCATACATACGTGTAAGCCGGTGTTCCGCCGCTTACGCCTATTCCTGAAATAATTCCGTCGTCCTGGCCGCAGTGCTCGCCGCTTGTTACCATCCCAGCTGTTGAAAGAACAGGCGCTGCGGCTGTGCCAACAGTATAGCTCGCCGTGAGCACGCAGTTCTGGTCATCGGTAACGGTTACGATATAATTTCCTGCTGCAAGCCCGGTAATCGAAGCTGTCGTTGCAGTATTCGACCAGAGAATATCCGGGCTCACGCCACCTACAACAGCCAGCCCTGTAATGGCACCGTTATTCACTGTACATCCTGCAGGTGTAACAACGACATTCGCGGTGTTGAGTGACATCGGTACAGCACCGGCAATGGTATGAGGACCTGAAGTCGCGGAACAGCCAAAAGCATCGCTCACGGTGAGCGTGTAATTTCCTGCTGCAACGTTGTTCAGGTCCGTGCCGGCGGAATTGACGCTGTTCCATTGATACGTCAGTGTTCCGGTTCCTGTGGCTGTAATTCCGGTGATCGATCCGTCGCCTCCTGTGCAAGACTCAGGTGTGATCACCATAGCAGCCATTGAAATAGCCGGTCCTGCGATATTTGACACGGTATAGGGGCCGGCATTGACGTTACAGCCGTTCGCATCGGTCACAGTCAGGCTGTAGGTTCCGGCAGATAAGCCTGTAATGTTCAGTGTATTGTAAGCACCCGAATTCCAGGAAATAACATTCGTGCCGGTACCGCCGTTGATAACGATGCCTGTAATGCTTCCCGAAGCGTTCGAGCAATGTTCGTCGGTAACTGTTACCGATGTTGTTGTCAATGTAGGGCCGGCAGCATTGGTGATCGCAAAAGGACCGGCAGTAGCCGTACAGCCTAAATTGTTTTCAACAACCAGCGTATAGTTTCCCGCCGCCACGTTTGCCAGGTCTTCATCTGCGGAAGCGGTTCCGTTCCATTCATAAGTCAGTCCTGTACCTGTTGCGGTAATTCCGGTAATGGATGCATTGGCATTTCCACAGGTTTCGTTCACAATGACCATACCGGTTGTCGAGATCGAAGGACCGGGTGTCTGCCCGATCGGAAATGGCCCGGCAGTAGCAGTGCAACCGAGGTTGTCTGTTACCACCAGTGTGTACAATCCTGCTGTGATGCCTGTAATATTGACAGTTGAATACGCCCCTGGAGTCCAGACAGCAGAAACGATGGTTCCGGTTGTTGTGAGTCCGGTAATGGCGCCGTCGTTGCCCAGGCAGCTTTCATTCGTGAGCAAAACGTTCGTTGTATTGATGGTTGGGCCGCCGGTAGAACCGATAACATGTGGTCCGGATATGGTATTGCATCCGAAGCCGTCTGTTACGACCAGAATGTAATTCCCCGCCACTTTATTGGTCAGATCTGCAGTTGGTGTTGCAACAAGGTTCCACTGATACGTAAGCGTTCCGGCTCCTGTAGCAGTAATGCCTGTAATCGCGCCGTCGTTCCCTGCGCAGGATTCCGGTGTAATGACCATTGCTGTGGTATTCACAACGGGTCCCGGAATATTCGCTACGGCGAAAGGTCCCGCAGTTGCCGTACAACCGTTTACGTCCGCAACGCTGAGCGTATACGAACCAGCGCCCAGTCCTGAGATATTGAGTGTATTGTAACCGCCCGGATTCCAGGAGATGATGTTCGATCCGCCGCCGCCATTGATCACGATCCCGGAAATGCTGCCGTTATTGGTACCGCAGTGTCCGTCAGTGATCGTCATACCTGCTGTCGACAATGTTGGCCCGGCAGCATTAGTAACGGTGAACGGCCCCGCGGTAGCTGTACAGCCGACGTTATCGGTTACCAGCAGTGTATAATTACCCGCCGGAATTGAATTAATATCGAGTGTCGTATAGGCTCCGGAGTTCCAGGAAACGGATGCAATCGTTCCGGTAGCGGTGATACCTGTAATGGAGCCATTGGATAATCCACAGGTTTCATTCACGATCGCCATTCCGGCTGTGGAAATGACAGGACCCGCCGTCGAGCCTACGGCAATCGGGCCGGCAGAAGCCGTACATCCAAGATTATCGGTTACCAGCAGCGTGTAATTGCCTGCCGGCAGGGAAGAAATGTCAAGCGTCGAATAAGCTCCTGAGTTCCATGAAACGGAAGTAATCGATCCGGTCGTGGTGATCCCGGTGATGGAACCGGTATTGCCAGCGCAGGAAGCCGGTGTTACGACCATGTTCGTGGTATTGACTGTTGGACCACCGGTTGTTCCGATCGTGTAAGGTCCGGAAGTCGCCGTACAGCCGCTGCCATCTGTTACCAGGACGTTATACGTTCCTGCAGAAGCATTTGTCAGGTTCATTCCCGGCGTAACGACCCCGTTCCAGCTGATGGTAACGGTCGGCGTTCCGCCCGATGTCGTGAGTCCGGTGATCGAGCCGCCGGTGGAGCAGGTTACGTTTGTAACTGTTGCCGTTCCCGCAATAACAGGTCCGCCTACCGTAATGGTAACAGGCTTTCTGAATGTTCCAGGGCAGGTTCCGACATAAACGGTTGTTGTTGTCGATAAAACTCCCGTGTTATAGGTCAGTCCCGTTCCGAGGATCGTACCGCCAAACTGGGCGCTGTACCAGGTAACGACAGCTCCTCCGGGTAATGTACCGGTTACGGTAGCCGTTAATGTAGTCGATCCGGCAGAACAAATGGACGCATTGTTCGCTGAAATATCGAAGAACGGTTGTGGCAGTCCGGAAATTCCTACTGCACCGTTTGTTGATCCGTTGGGAGGAAACATGTTGACATGTGTAGAATTGGTTGTTCCGCCGCTGCCGCCGGCAACGGTCTGCACCGGGCTTCCGGAAGTAAGACGGATCATTCCGCCTGTTCCGCCGCCGCCCGGGCCATCCGCCTCATTCGGTGTGGCAAATTGTCCGATGGAAAGATTTTGCAATCCTCCCGTACCGCCATTGGCATTGAGTGTAATGGTTGCCGGAATAGCAGTTCCGTTGGAAATAACGATGGCTCCTCCGCCACCTGCTCCACCGGCTGCATCATTCCCGTTCTTCTGCCCGACAGTTGCCGCAACGTTGTTCGGATTAGTGCTTTGACCATTGGCACCATTAGCCTCGATAACGGCTGTTCCGGTTACAGAGCCGTACAGTGTCAGGTAAACGATACCGCCACCTGAACCGCCGTTCCCGCCGTGTATGACGGTATTGGTGTTCGCATAATTCTGGTCGCCTGCACCGCCGCCGCCGCCTGCAAAAATGCGCGTTGCGTCAACGGTAAGCGGATGCCCGCCAAGTCCGCCGATATTTCTGCGGTAGTCTCCCGACCAGGCCGTATTTTTCGGCCCCATGGTTGTTTCATTCTGATCATTGGTAGAATAGGAATAACCTCCTCTTCCTCCGCCTGAGCTGGCCGATGTAGAGAATCCGGCTGCTTCGAGCTCCCAGATAGCCGCATAGCCGGGCTGTGGAATTCCATCGCCTGTATAAGCTCCTGTGCCTACGTTGGAACCGCCGCCCCCGCCGGAGTTGTGGTTTCCGCCACCGCCACCTCCATTGGCAGGGGCACCGCGTCCGTAACGGGAGGAAAGAGCGAGATATTCGGTAGTCCAGCCACCGATACCTTCGCCTTTTTCTGCACCTTCCATACCGTTGGGCGTACCCAGAAAGGAGCTGTTGTTAATATCTCCCGGAGGAGATCCGAGTGTCGTGTTATCTGTAATACCACCCCGAAAACCAAAGCCTGTAGCGGAGATTTTGCTGTTGGAGCTGAACGTTAAAGTTCCGTTGACTTCCAGTGACAGCACGCCACCGGTGATTCCGTTCCATGCCGCCGGAACGATAGACGTATTCGCATTCAACGTCAGGTTGACCAAACGGGGAACGCGTACAACCTGTACATGTCCTGCCGATGTGTAGGCATTTTTAAGCCCGCATTGAAGCGTAATTCCGGTACCTCCGCTAACGGAGCGAACTTCTGCCAGCTCGTATTTACCGGCATTGTTGTAGGCTGTGACCTGCCCCCATAATTCCTTGAAGAGCCACCAGTCAAAATTATGTCCGTAAGGCGTTGTAAATGCAAATCCGCCAGCAACCAGTGAAGGATCGATGTCCATCGTAGCCCCCTGCATCTGGATGATCATGATCAGATCTCCCGGAGCAAGCGGATTGGTGAAAAATGAGTTGGTGAGTGTGTTGCTCGCAACGTTGATCGTGGTAGCTGCTACCGCAATATCTGCCGTTACATTCGTATAGGAATTCAACTGTGTAGAAGCTGCAGTAACCGTGTAGCTCAAATCTTTACCTCGCTGAGCGAAGGAGATTGTGAGCGTACACACTGTCAGCAGAAAGAGAAGGTTCTTTAGCATTTTGTATCGTTATAACGAGTTTAAGACGCATAAAGATACCTAATGGTTGTAAAGTTTTGTTAGAATTTCTTAGCAATTTCCTGCATAATGTGAGTTACTGCCGGACAGACCTCCATATTCTTACGTGTCAGGGTAAGTATCTGGTACATGTTCTTGCGGTTTGTATGCGGATACTCCCTGCATGCCATCGGCCGGTCCTCGTAAACACTGCAGTAATTGTCGCTTCCCAGGAAGGGGCACGGCGCGACGGTTAACACGTAATCGCCGTCGCTGTCCATGCGCAGGTATTGGCCGATGAACGCTTTTTCAGTCATGCGCACTCTTTTCGACAGGCGGCGGATATCGACGTCCCTGAAAATCGGACTGGTCGTCTTGCAGCAATTGGCGCACTGCAGGCAGTCGATCTTCCGGAAAACCGCTTCATGTCCGTCGTGGAATGTTTTATCGAGGCTTCTGTGATTCACCTTTTTCAGGCGCGCCATCACCTTTTCGTAAACGTCTTTTTCCGCAATGGCCTGCTGAAGCAACAACTCGTATTTCATGCTGCAAAATTAACGCTTGTTGCCTCAATTCTAATGCGAATTATTATATTCGTTCCCATATGGAATCAGAAAAGTTTGATTTAGTGGTGATCGGAGGCGGACCTGCAGGTTATGCTTCCGCCATGCGGGCGATCGACTACGGAAAAAGGGTGTGCTTAATCGAACGCGACCGCGTAGGCGGCGCAGGAGTTTACAACGGCGCGCTTTCTTCCAAAACACTGTGGGAAATGTCACAGAAAGTGGCAAGCGTCAACGATATGATCCTCGAAAAAGGACGCGAGAAATTCCACCTGCCATGGGAAGACGTGACTAAAACGGTGGACGAAGCTGTTTTTGAGCGTAAATTCCAGTATTCCTGCCACCTGAAGCTCCTTCAAACCGAAACAATGCACCGCCTGCTCACCTATGAGCGCGGTATCGGACGCTTTATCAGCGATCACGAGATCGAGATCCTCCACGACGGCGAACGAAAGGTCGTTTACGGCGACAAGATCATCATAGCGACGGGCAGCCGGCCGCGAAAAGAAAAGAACATGGTCGTGGATGAGCGCACGGTGCTCACCAGCGACGGTATCGAGAACCTCGAAGCGTACCCGAAAAGCCTGGTGATCGTCGGAGCCGGGGTTATTGGTTGTGAATACGCCACGATCTTCTCCAACTTCGGAAAAACGAAAGTCTACATCATCGACCGCCAGGAGCGTATTCTTCCCTTCGAGGACGAAGACATTTCCAGGATCGTCAGCGATAACCTCGAGAAAAAAGGCGTTACCATTCACCACAATGCCCAGCTGGAGCGACTCGACAACCTCGGCGACAGCGTAGAGTACGAGATCTCCTACCCCGACGGAAGGCGCGAGGTCATACAGGCGGAAAAAGCATTGCTGTCCATCGGGCGCGTGTCCAATGTGGAACAGCTGAACCTGGAAGCTGCCGGCGTTTTAATGTCCAAGCGCGGACTGCACATCGGCGACGACGATACGGTCACAAATATTCCGCACATTTACACGGTCGGCGACGTTTCCGGGCGCATTGCACTCGTGAACATGGGCGAGATCGAAGCCCGCCATGCCGTAGAGCTGGCATTCGGACAGGTAAAAGAACGGCTCAATTACGACAATATCTGCACCATCATGTTCCTGCAGCCAGAAGTAGCTGCTGTGGGCATAAACGAACAGACCTGCCTTGAAAAGAACATCCCCGTGAAGATCGTCAAGCTGGATTATTCCGTGATCGCACGGGCCATCGCCATGCGCAAGACACAGGGCTTTTTCAAGATCATCGTTACCAACGATGCGGAAATGAAGATCCTCGGCATGCGTGCGGTAGGCGAACATGCTTCCAGTGCGATCCAGGCGATCGGCCTGCTGATCAAACTCGATATGCCCATCCATGTCATAGCCGAGCTTATTCATCCCCACCCGTCCATTGTAGAAGGAATCCAGGAATGTGTACGCATGCTGCTGAACAGGTCACTGTTCAAATCATCGGTGTTCAGGGACAAGCTCGCCTGCTATTCCATGGTCGATGGTATTAAAACGCCTCTTGAACGGCTTTAGAGCGTCCGACCTGAGACTAATTGCGACTACGGACTACGATTATCAGATTATAGACTAAATGATGGCACACCAGCACGAGCATTCCCACTCCCATACACACGCAATCACTTCGGTGAACAAAGCGTTTATCGTGGGGATCGTCCTGAACACGCTCTACATAGCCGCCGAATTCACTATCGGCTACCTGAAATCGTCGCTGTCGCTCATGACCGACGCCGGCCACAATGCCACCGATGTATTCAGCCTTGTGCTGAGCCTGTTCGCATTCCGGCTGCTGCGTGTAAAAGCCACGGAGACTTACACCTACGGCTTTAAGAAAGCAAGCATTCTCATTTCGCTGTTCAATGCCGTATTGCTCGTGCTCGCCGTGATCTTTATCATTTACGAAGGCATCAGCAGGATGGACCGCATTGTAGAGCTTCCGGGCCTCACCATTTCGATCGTTGCGCTGATCGGCGTTGGCGTGAATGCCGTTTCTGCCCTGCTGCTTTTCCGTGACAAGGAGCACGATATCAACATCAAAGGCGCTTACCTGCATTTAATGGCCGATGCACTCGTATCGCTGGCCGTTGTTATCGGCGGAATTATCATTTATTACACCGGGCTCACCTGGATCGACACCGTGCTGAGCTTCCTGATCGCAGCTGTGATCCTGAAATCGTCGTGGTCGCTGCTGCAGGAAAGCCTGAGGCTGGCACTCGACGGCACTCCGCGGCAGGTCGATCTTCAGAAAGTCCGCGAGGTCATCCTGGAAGAACCGCTGGTAACCGATGTGCAGCACATTCATGTCTGGGCGATCAGCAGCCGGCAGAACGCCATGACCGCACACCTGCTAATCCCGGAAAACAGTGTCTCACAGTTCAACGAACGAAAAGCACACCTGAAACACGAGCTGGAACATCTGAACATTCACCATACGACCTTCGAGATCGACACTGAAACAGGCAGTGAAAGTTGCGGGCATACAGACTAACCGATAGTTTGATAATTAGTCGGTACTCGGACGCTTATTGTTAAACTGAAGCTGTTTAATTTGATAGGATTGTTAAGGAATCGCGCAAAGAACACGCTATCTACGCTCTGCAGACGCAGTGCCGACGTAGAATGGTTTGGATCGGGAATGGAGAATTGGGGGAGTTGTACATCCCTAAAATTAGGTTAACCGGTTTTATACTGGATTCATTATCAAAGAAGTCAGATTCTGCCGGAAAATCGCCCGATAAACGCACATTTTTTCGTAGTATTGTAAACAGCTGCACAGGAGTTCTTCCATCGCTGTTTCCCCGGTTCGCCGACCGACGGACAAAACAAACACAGGTTGATATAGGGTTGATCCGGGGTTGATATAGAGTTGACCCGGGGTTGACATAGGGATGCTTAGTACATACCCTGTAGATACTATAGGAATCCCCGCTGCTTCCGCCGTAGATGATAAAGGGATACGTAGATGACATGATGTATATCCCTGTTCCCAAAATTAATCCCCATTCCCAGCTCCCCAATCCAAAGCGACTGGGCTTGCGAAAGTCTGCTTCTTGGAACTATCATCGTTTCCCCGGACACCAAAAAAAGGGCGCAATAACTGCGCCCTTCTTCAATTCATCTATAATCTCGCCGGCTATCAGATAGCTCCCAGTACGATCAGCAATGCATAAATGACCGAGATCAACAGGCACAGGTAAGCAATTCCGCCCAGTCCGACACCGAGTCCAATGCCGATCAGGAACAGGATCAGGTCGATCCAGAAACGCGTGGTGATACCTTCAAACAATCCTACTGCCAATGGCGGAATGAAGATCGCGATGATAACGAGCAGGATGATCTCTACGTCGGAACCTGCTCCGGCACCGCCTTTGCTCTTCGATTGTTTAGAAATTTTATTCTTTTTTAACGATGCCTGCGGCTTGCTGGCTTTTTTGGAAGCTGCAGCGCTGACAGGTGTGAGCGGCGCCTTTTTAGCAGGGGCCGCTGCTGTTCGCTGTTCGGCCGGAATTGCAGCCGTTGTTGTTGAAACTGGCGTAGTTACAGTGGTTGCAGGAGTTTCGGCAGTACGGTTCTCAACAACGATTTGTGGCGTAGCCGGTTCAATTACAGCAGCTGTTTCGATCGCTTCGGATGGCTGTTCGTCTTTCGTCACGGTCTGTTTCGCAGAAGCGTTTCCGCCGCCGTGATTCCAGTAGAATCCTTTCGTGTATTTACGTTTCTGGATCATTCCGCCGCCAACGTTCTGGCTTGTGGAACAACTGGTTACGATTGCAGCCATTACTGCGATCAGCATCAAGGGTCTCATTCTTTTCATCGGTGTATATTTTGTGTTTGCATTCAAAGATAAAATTATTTCCCTTTCAGCTCCATCGCTTTCAGGGTGTTGATCATGAGCGATGCGATCGTCATAGGGCCTACTCCACCCGGCACCGGCGTGATGTAAGAGCACTTCGGCGCTACTTCGTCGAATTTCACGTCACCGACCAGTCTCCAGCCCCGCTCACGCGTAGGATCTTCCACCCGCGTTGTGCCTACGTCAACCACAACGGCGCCTTCTTTCACCATATCGGCGGTGATAAAGCCCGGGCTTCCGACAGCAGCGACAATGATATCCGCATTGCGGCAGATCTCGGCCACATTCTCAGAGCGCGAGTGCACGAGGGTTACGGTACAGTTCCCCGGGTTCGCATTTCTCCCGAGCAAGAGGCTCAGCGGCGTTCCCACGATATTGCTTCTTCCGACCACCACACAGTTCTTTCCGGAAGTCTCGATGTTATACCGGCGCAGCAATTCGACAATTCCGGCAGGTGTTGCTGGAACGAATCCCGGGATGTTGAGCATCATGTTGCCCACATTGATCGGGTGGAATCCGTCCACATCCTTTTTCGGATCGATGGACAGCGTTACCTTCATTTCGTCGATGTGTTCCGGAAGCGGAAGCTGCACGATGAAACCGTCGATGCTCTTGTCTTCGTTGAGCGCTCTGACCTTGTTGAGCAACACTTCTTCCGACACCGAATCGTCGTAACGGATGAGCGTGCTTTCGAAACCGATCTGCTCACAGGCTTTCACTTTGGAGTTGACATACGTTACCGACCCGCCGTCGTTGCCGACAAGAATAGCCGCCAGGTGCGGGATCTTTCTTCCGGCAGCCTTGCGCTCTTTTACGATTTCCGCCAGCTCTCTCTTAATGACCTCGGCCGTATCCTTCCCGTTCAGTATTTGCATTTGTTGTGATTTTGATTGCAAATATAACGATAGTCTGCGGTCTGACAGCCGACGGCCGACCGCTCCGGTCAAATGGTCTGACAACCTCCGGTTTGGTAGTCTATAGTCCTGACATCCTCCTGCCTTTATCTTTTATCTTCCTGTCTTTTGTCTTTCAGTCTTTTGTCCTGCCCACCGATCACTAGCCTGATCACAAACTTTAATCAGCAGGAAACCCATTTTGATAAACCGGACGTAACTATTACAACCGCAGGAGGTTTTAAAACGTCTTATATACAGGTTCAAAACTACAAGGTCATGGAAAAGAAGCTGGTCAAAAAGAGAATCATGCGAAGCAAGGCCATTCAGCAAGTGAATGATGCTACCATTGTGCTTCGCCATTTCATTGAATTAAGTGCAAAGCTGCTTCCCTTTTTCAATGAATTATCTAAAAAAGAACGGCTGCTGCCCAAAGAGATGGACGACAGGCAGCGCATCATCGACGTATTTCACGGGTACAAATTCGATACGTCGACCTCGCTCATTTTAATGAATTCATCGATCCTCGACAACATCCAGAACGCATTCGACCAGATCGAGAAGCGTGTTCCCGGCGAGCCATCCAAAGCAGACGATGCGATCGAACGCTTTTTCGACGAACACGAATCGCTTGTACATAACTGGATCCAAACAGACAGCAACTGATACTGCAGCAAATAAAATTTACATGTTTACTGCGATTGGAGCGCGGAGACGGCGGGAATCCCCAGAGATAACAGCCGGATCCGCGTTTTTTGATTTATGGAAGTTTTTAGTCAGCAGTCTGTTAGTCCTGAAGTCTTAATATCCTCAAATCCGAAAGCAACTGATGGAAGGAAAGTGTGCTTCGGATTGAAATCTCCTGTCTTTCATCTTTTCTCTTCCCGTCTTTTATCTTATTCGTACTTTTAACCTTACAACGTTTAATTCAACAATAACACTATGAAACGCTTTTTGCCCCTGATCGCCCTGCTCGCCTTGTTCAACTTTACCGGATGCTCGTCCGGGAATAAAGCCCCTGAAACTATTGTCCCTGAAAAACCGACAGAAACAGGCATCGCTTATTCAAACGTAGAAGATCCGTACAGGAAAGACGTTCTTACAGCCGTTACAAAAGACGACGTGTTTGAACCGGGATGCGACTGCGGCTATATGGACAGCAAAGGCGACACCGTGGTCCCGATCGGAACCTACGGCCAGTGCTTTACCGAAACCTTTCGCACATACGCTTATTTCTACGATAAGCAGAAAAGCAGCGACCTGGTCGCCATCGACCGGAAAGGCCGGACTATTTTCGAAGCTTATCTATACGACAATGGCCCGGATTATACCTCAGACGGACTGTTCCGCATAAAGCGAAACGGCAAAATCGGCTACGCCAATGAGAACGGGGAAATTATCATCCAGCCCACCTACGCATGCGCCGATGGGTTCGAAAACGGAAAAGCAAGAGTAGCAATCGATTGCGATCTGGTCGAGGACGGAGAGCACACGACTTCCAAAAGCGAAAGTTGGATCCATATCGACAAAACGGGAAAAACAGTAAAATGAGGATTTCTTTGCGCGGAAACCGATTGAAATTCTGCCGCCTGCTGACGATTTTTACCGTTTCCATCTAAACTTTCCAGTTGCAGTTTTAATTCATGTTAATTTAAGATGAAGGGAATGTAAAAAATACGTTTCTTCGCGTTCGAAACTTGAACAAACCATGCTGGAGAAAGCCCTGAAACGCAACTGGAGAAAATGGAACATTGCTATCCGCATACTTCCGCTCATTGGTATTGCTGTCGGACTGAAAGTATTCGCAGACTGGAAACACTGGGAGTTCATGGAGCTCAACGCTCTTTTCACAAGTATGGTTGCAGGAACCATCTTCCTGATCAGCTTCCTGGTAAAAGGCGTACTTTCCGATTACAAGGAAAGCGAAAAGATCCCCAGCGACCTGGCTGCCACGCTCAAAGCATTGTACGACGATACCGCAACGATCTACGGATCCCGCAAGCTCAGCTCCGCACGCGAGTTCCAGCAGTTCCAGCGGGATTTCCTGCCAATGATCAATAAATGGCTGTACAAAGAAGTCAGAACAGCCGAGATCCTGGAAAAGATCAGCGAAATGAACAGGTATTTCATCGCATTCGACACAGAAGGCGTTACCGCCAACTTCATCATCAAAATGAAAACCGAACAAAGCACCATCCGGAAGATCATCCTGCGCATCGATACCATCCGCGATACGGGATTTGTCGGTTCGGCCTACGCCATTGTAGAAGCTATGGGCATTGCCATCTCGCTCGGGCTTGTGGTAATTAAGATCGAGCCGCTCTATGCTGCGGTGTTCTTCATCGCCCTGGTTACCTTCCTGATCTTTTACATGCTGCAGCTCATCAAAGACCTCGATAACCCGTTCGACTACGCGAGCAACGGACACGACAGCGGTACCGAAATTCCGCTGAAACCGCTGGACGATCTGCAGGAAGAATTTTCCAGTGAACAGTTGTCAATTGACAGTTGACAATGGACAATTAACAATGGAAATTGAGTTGACAATTTTAGAAGGCTCTTCTCCTGAAAATCGTTGAGAGCATTCGGTAAACTGACTTTCCAGGACTGAATTCCATTGTTTTCCTCTGACAACAATAATTGACAATTGACACCACCTTTCGGAGAGCAACCGCTGTCAATTGTAATTTGTCCATTGTCAATTAATAGAATTATACCAGTATAGCAACATGAATAAAAACGACTACCAGGAACAATTCAAACAGGAAGACACCGTTGGCTGGAACGCGCTGAACGCGCAGCTGCAGACCGTTTACGGGGACGTCGAGCCGAGGCATTATGCGCCGCCCATTCATTACATGATCGGCGGGAACGATCCGCTGGACGGCATCAGCGTGTACGATTCTGAAAAGCAGGTATTTCATCGCCACATGGTGAGCTATGGCATGTCCGAGCTGTACTACAACGAAGAAAAAGCGGGTGGCGATTTCAGCAAATGGGGATTTGAATTCACCATGCGCATCGTGCCTTTCGCTGAAGACGACGGCGATCCCCTATGGGCGGCGGCAGTCATGAACAATCTTGCCCGCTATGTTTTCGAGAGCGGCAAATGGTTCGAGGAATTCCATTTCATTCCGGCAAACGGTCCTATCCGGCTCGAAACGGACACTGCGATCGTCGGAATTGCCTTTGCCTTAGATCCCGAGCTTGGAAAGATCGATACGCCTCATGGGGAAGTCAGCTTCCTGCAACTGGTCGGCATTACACAAAAAGAGCTGGAACGGCTGACCGCCAATCCGACCACTACCGAAGTGGAAAAGCTCATCAACGAGCTGAAACAGGAGAATCCGCTGCTGATCACCGACCTGGCAAGGAAGGATTGACCGGGTCGCAGGACTACAGGTCTTCAACAACAGGAAGACTCACAGTCAGGGAACTACAGACTAAAAAAACGGCCGTCCGCGAACAGGAAAAGAGGCTTCCACCAATAGTGCTCTGAACTATTAATTAAAAATCCCTATTGATCGTAAAAAATATTGACTGCACGCGGTTTTCAGACTGACTAAAAAGCGGTATTTGTAATAATCAAATTACGCTGCGAATCCCTACCTTTGTCACATCATACATTTAACACACCACAAATATGAATAAGCTATCCGCTATCCTGTCGGCCCTGTTCCTGACTCTTGGATTTACGGTCTCGGCACAGCTTTCCGGCTACCTGTCAGAATCATTTGAACCGGAAACATTCCCTCCCAGCGGCTGGACCCGCACAAACGTCAGCGGAACCAATCAATGGGCACGCAGTACAACCGAGCACTACGACGGAGTGGCATCTGCATGGATGCGCTACCAGTCGGGTCCTGGTGAAGACTGGCTCATTTCGCCGCAGTTTTCAGTGGTAGCGGGAGATTCCGTTACTTTTTTTATGTTACTGGACGATGTCGGCTACCAGCCCGATTCGCTGTCTGTCAAAGTCTCCACGACCGGCACTGCAACAGCTTCCTTCACTACCACGCTGCTAAAGCTCCGTGAAGGGATCAATTATCCGCCCACTGCAACGACGTGGTACCGCTATGCCGTATCGCTGAATGCCTTTGCAGGTCAGAACGTATACGTTGCCTTCAAGCACTTCAACAACAACGGCGACGGCCTGTACATCGATAAAGTCGGTATCGGAACACTGCCGCCGTACGACGCCGCAACGATCGCGATCAATACGCCCTCCGTTAACGGCACGCAGACAATCACGCCATCAGCGACCGTTAAGAACTTCGGAACCGTGACTGCAACATTCAATGTCACCGCCGCAATAACACCGGGCGGCTATACTTCGACCCGAACGGTAACAGGCCTTTCGCAGAATGCGACCGGCACTGTGGATACCTTCTCACCGTGGACACCTGCTCCGGGAATCTACACCCTGAAAGTGTACACGCAATTGCCCGGAGACATGGTTACACTGAACGATACGCTTTATAAAACCATAACGATTTTCCCGGCCCTCCCGGAATACGGATGGGAAAGCTCCACTGCCCTTCCCGGCGGAAGATGGGCTCACGCGACCGCTTTTTCGAAATTGTGCTCCGCCGAAACCGACACTGCCTACCTTTACCTGCTGAGCGGCAACGATGCATTACTGGCATTGACAACTTCCTGCATTCGCCAGAACCTGGCAACAGGAGCCTGGTCCCCGATCGCTTCCATTCCTTCGGCACGCCAGCAGATCGGCGCGGCAGAGCTCGGCGGTAAGATCTATGTCCCGGGTGGTTACACAACTGTTTTCACACCTTCTAACGTGCTGCAGATCTACGATCCGGCAACAGATACCTGGACAACCGGCGCCCCGATGCCTTTGGCGGTGGGCGATTACGCCATTGCACCCCACGCCGATTCGCTGATCTACGTGATCGGCGGCTACGATGGGATCGATGATGTGAACACCGTACAGATCTACAACATCCGGACAAATACCTGGACTACAGGAACTCCCAAAACCGGCACAGCAAATTCCGGCGGACGTATGGGCATCGCAAATAACAGCATCGTTTACCTGGGCGGCTACAGCCAGGGTACCGGCACCACACTGGCTGAAAGCTATCTTGGCGTGATCAACCCCGTTAATCCGGCGGCGATCGCCTGGAGCGGACTTCCTGCATCGCCGATGGGCACCGCAACAAGACTCGCAGGCGGTAGCGGCATGAACGAACGCATTTATTTTACTGCAGGAGATCCGGCAGGCACAGGAACATCCGCACTGATGACAACCGCAGCCTACAATACATTGACCAATACCTGGGAACTGGGACCGGATAAACTAACCGGCATCAACAATACTTCGAACTTCACACTCATCATTGCCCGCGACAGCCTGTACATGGCTTCAGCAGGCGGCTATAACGGAACCACCGTTTCGAGCGTCAACGAATGGCTGAACATCGGCCCGTATACGATAACGGCAGCGGCCGGGGCAGACTTTTCCATCTGTGATGCAGGAACAGCCACACTTTCCGCAACAGGAGGAACGAGCTACAGCTGGGAGCCCGCCGCTTCCCTGGACAATGCCCTGATCGCCGGTCCAGTAGCAACACTTTCCGCAACAGACACGTTTACCGTTCACATTGGCCAGCGATACGGCTGCCCGGTAAACGACAGCACCGTCGTTACGCTGAACCTTCCCGTTTCGAACTCGCAGGATATCACCATTTGCTTCAACGAAAGCTACGCCATCGGAACGAATACGTACAATCAAAGCGGAACCTATACAGACGTTCTTCAAACGATCAGCGGCTGCGACAGCACCGTCACAACTTCTCTTACCGTTCTCCCGGCCGTTTCGAGCGCCCAGAGTCCAGTGATCTGCTTCAACGAAGCCTTTACCGTCGGAAGCTCCGTCTACAGCGCTTCCGGCACGTATTCCGACGTACTGACCTCTGTACTCACGGGCTGTGACAGCACCGTTACCACCAACCTGACCGTTCTCCCCGCAAACAGCACCACTCAGAGTCCGGTCATCTGTTTCGACGAAACCTTTATGGTTGGCAGCTCGATCCACGCATCTTCAGGCACCTATTCCGATACACTCACGTCTCAGCTCACAGGCTGCGACAGTATCGTAGTGACGAATCTCACTGTACAGGACTTTATTTCCAGCACACAAAGCATTTCCATCTGCCCGGGCGGATCTTTTACTGTAGGAACAGACACCTATACGATCCCCGGACAATACAACTACACCTTTACGACCGTCAATGGCTGCGACAGTGTGGTTACGACAAACCTGGCCGTCACAACGCCGCTTATACTTACAGTAACCGTGAATGGACTAACACTTACTGCCGACCAGGCGGCCGACAGCTACCAGTGGATACTCTGTCCGTCGGGCACACCCGTTGCGGGGGAAACAGGATCGTCCTTCACGCCAGCGGCTAACGGAAGCTATGCGGCCATCATCACTGCCAACGGCTGTACGGGCGAAACGGAATGCACCGCTGTCACAACTGTTGGTATCGAAGAGCAGAGTATTGTAGCGATCACTGTGTTCCCGAATCCGAACGACGGCCGGTTCGCCGTTACAGCTGCCGAAAGCGGCGCATTCCAGTTACTCAATGAGCTGGGACAGGTCGTTTACAGCTTCGAGCTGAACCAGGAAAATGCATTCAGTACGGAGATCACCGGCATGAGCACCGGCGTTTATTACCTTTCCGGGTACCCGGGAGATAAAATCGTTCATGAAAAGATCGTGATCACTGACTAATCATTACTGATTATGGCAAAGAACAAGACAACTGAAACAGAAATCAGCGTAGTGGACTTCATTCAGTCCTACGCAGACAGCGACCAGAAAAAGGCAGATAGTTTTCAATTAATCGAATTAATGAGCGAATGGTCAGGATTTGAGCCCAAAATGTGGGGCCCAACCATCATCGGATTCGGAAGTTACCACTATAAATATGCAAGCGGACATGAAGGCGACGCCCCGTTAATAGGGTTTTCTCCCCGGAAAGCGGAGTTTTCGCTCTACATTTATTCACCAGTAGAAGGGCAGGAACAACTTTTGGACAACTTAGGCAAATTCAGAATGGGTAAAGCCTGCATCTATGTAAAGCGGCTGTCTGATATTGACATTCCAACCGTTGAACAACTCTGCAGGGCAACGATCGCCTATCTGAATGAGCATCATGAATGTGCGTGCCATACGAAATAGTATTACTTGTACACCTTTTCAAACTGAGCCATTATCAAATTTATCTTAATCGTTTGATTCTACCGTTTTTAGTTTTATCTTTGCAGCCTCAAAATGAGGAAACCCGTTATTTCCGCTCAAAACGGGGTTTTAATTATCTTTCAGGATTAGCGGAATATCCTGGAATACAAGTAAAGAAGCCAAAAACATGGCAAAAGATGTAAACACGCAGGGTTCTGCGGATTTTGATTGGGATGCTTTAGCATTGGATGGTTATACGAAGAACGAGCGTTCGGAGTATTCTGACCGTTACGAAAAGACCCTTACTTCTATCAACGAGAAAGAAGTGATTGAAGGAACTGTTCTTGCAGTTTCCAAAAAAGAAGTAATCATTAACATTGGTTACAAATCCGAAGGAGTTATCCAGGCTTCCGAGTTCCGTTACAATCCGGACCTCAAAGTAGGCGATACAGTTGATGTATTCGTTGAAAGCCAGGAAGACAAATCGGGACAGCTCGTTATCTCTCACCGTACAGCACGTATGCACAAAGCATGGATCCGTGTGAACGACGTTCTTCGTACAGGTGAAGTGATCACAGGTTTCGTAAAATGCCGTACAAAAGGTGGTCTGATCGTAGACGTATTTGGAATCGAGGCGTTCCTGCCAGGTTCACAGATCGACGTGAAACCTATCCGTGACTACGATATCTACGTTGGTAAAAACATGGAGTTCAAAGTGGTGAAAATCAACCAGGAGTTCCGTAACGTAGTTGTATCGCACAAAGCACTGATCGAAGCTGAGCTTGAAGAGCAGAAAAAACAAATCATCTCCGGCCTCGAAAAAGGACAGGTATTGGAAGGTACTGTGAAAAACATTACTTCTTATGGTGTCTTCATCGACCTTGGTGGTGTAGATGGTCTGATCCACATTACAGACCTTTCATGGGGCCGTGTGAATCATCCTGAAGAGATCGTTGAGCTTGATCAGAAACTGAACGTCGTAATTCTCGACTTCGATGACGACAAGAAACGTATCGCTCTTGGATTGAAACAACTGCAGCCGCATCCATGGGATGCACTGGACACGAACTTAGCTGTTGGCGACAAGATCGCAGGTAAAGTTGTTGTGCTTGCAGACTACGGCGCGTTCATCGAGATCGCTCCGGGCGTAGAAGGACTGATCCACGTTTCAGAAATGAGCTGGTCACAGCACCTGCGCTCTGCACAGGATTTCATGACCGTTGGAGATACAGTTGAAGCAGTTATCCTGACACTGGACCGCGAAGAGCGCAAAATGTCATTGGGTATCAAACAACTGATGCCGGATCCATGGGAAGCTATCGAAGCTAAATTTGCTGTTGGAACACGCCACAAAGCGAAAGTTCGCAACTTCACTAACTTCGGTGTGTTCGTTGAACTGGAAGAAGGTGTTGACGGACTGATCCACATTTCTGACCTTTCATGGCAGAAAAAGATCAAGCATCCATCCGAATTCTGCAAAGTAGGCGACGAAATGGAAGTTGTGGTACTCGAAATCGATCGTGAAAACCGTCGTATTTCTTTAGGACACAAACAACTGGAAGAAAATCCATGGGAAGTATTCGAAACGATCTTCGGAGAAGGTTCAGTACACCAGGGAACAATCATCGAAACAAAAGACAAAGCAGGTGTTGTAGCACTTCCTTACGGTGTTGAAGGTATCTGTCCTTCCAAACACCTTCGTAAAGAAGACGGTACAAACGCGAAAATCGAGGAAACGCTTGACTTCAAAGTAATTGAATTCAACAAAGAATCCAAGAAGATCGTTGTCTCTCATACACGCACATTCGAAGAAGGTGTTGATGAGAAGCCGGTTAAATCTTCTGCTTCTGCAGGTGGTAAAAAACCAGCCGGTGGTGGAAACAACGCTGGTAACAGCGCAACTTCACAGGCTGTTAAAGCAATCAATCAGGGTAACGAAAAATCAACATTAGGTGATTTGGATGCACTGTCTGCTTTGAAAGAAAAAATGGAAGGCGAAGGAAACTAATTCCTGAGCTTCTAACGATAAGGTCCCGCTTCGTCTTCTGACGGAGCGGGATTTTTTTTGTTGGTCCGGGATGCATTCCAATCCCATACCGGCTTTATGTATCGCGATGAGTACGTCCGGGATGCATCCCGGACCGAAACCATCACTACTAAATCTACAGGAAAATGTTAAATAAGGTACTTTGTATTACATAGTACTAAATAAAACATATATTTGTGCCATACCCATAACATAGCACATGAATGTAGAAAACACACAGGCACAAATGCGGAAAGGAATCCTGGAGTTTTGTATTCTGAGCATTCTCAACAAGCAGGAAGCCTATCCTTCGGAAATACTCGAACAGCTGAAGCAGGCCAAACTGATCGTTGTGGAAGGAACGCTGTACCCGCTCCTCACCCGCCTCAAGAATATGGAGCTGCTCACCTACCGCTGGGAAGAATCGACTTCCGGGCCGCCGAGAAAATATTACGTAATTACCGCATCAGGCAAAGAATCGCTCGCAGCTCTGATGATTACCTGGAGCGAATTACAGCACGCAGTTGACACCATTACCACTCAAAAACCAACGTTATGAAAAAGACACTTTCGATACATTTAGGCCGACAGTTATTCATCATTGAAGAAGATGCATACGACCGGCTCCAGCAATACCTCCAGCGGCTCGAACAATCACTGAAAGCCGAAACAGGCATTGCAGAGATCATGGAAGACATTGAAATGCGCTTTGCCGAGCTCATCTTCTCCTACCTGGGCGAAAACCGCAAAGTCGTAAGCATTTCAGACGTCGAAAAAGGCATTGCATCGCTCGGCGAACCGGAAGAGATCTCTGAAGAGCCAACACAGAACAGCGAGCAGCAGAGAGACGACCGTTCGGATAAGCACAACCGCGACCGCCGTTTGTACCGCGATACCGAAGACGGCATACTTGCAGGTGTAGCTTCCGGAATTGCAGCGTATTTTAACATCGATCCGGTGATCGTGCGCATAGCTTTCTTCCTGCTGTCATTCACCGGGATCGGCGTACCGGCTTATATCTTATTCTGGATAATCCTGCCGAATGCTGTTACGCCTTCAGACAGGCTGCGAATGCGCGGCAAGCAGGTAACCGTTGATTCGCTGAAAGAAGAATTTGTGAAAGCCACCGACCGTATCAAAGACGACACGCTCAGAGCGAGAGACCGTTTTAAAAACAGCAGCGATCACATTGCAGAGCGTTCACGTCACTTTTTCCGTGTGGTTGCCAGGATCGTCGGATTCGGATTGGTCGCAGCTTCCGCATTGTTCCTGTTGTTCTTTACACTCACGGTTTCAGGAGCTATCAACATCGTTCCTATAACGGGAGATTCAGAATACCTCTCGGTCCAGGACTTCCTGAAAGTGCTGATCCCCGTAAATTCCACCTACGACCTGATGTGGTCGGCCATCCTGCTCATCGGCTTCTGCGGCCCGCTCATCGGGATCGGGACCGGCATGCGTATGCTTACAGGCAAGACAAACCGCTCACTCAAAATCGGCATGCTGTCACTTTCAACCCTGTTTGGCGCCGGTATTATTTTCGGTCTCATCAGCGGATTACAGACCGGAAGAGATTTTGCCGTTTATTCGGAGATCGAGCAGCAGCACCTCACAGCGAATGTCGAAACCCTTACGATCGACGAGCTGAACGAATACACCGGGCAGCGAAAAATCATTTCGACCGGTGGAGTCGACTTCATCGATATCCGCAGGGGAAAGATCACCCAGGACGGAATCTGGCTCACCTACCGGCCTTCCAAAGATTCGCTCTTCCATGTTTACCAGGTCGTGAGCGCACACGGAGTAGACCGCAACAGCGCCCTTAAGCGCAGCGGGCACATCCAGCAGGAACTGAAGCTGACGGGCAACAAGCTCTTCATCAATCCACATTACTCCTTCCCGGTGAAAGACGGATTGCGCAACCAGGAAATAGAGATCATCGTTGAAATTCCGGATTCTAAGAAGCTGGTTGTGAAAGGATTTCCTATCAGCAGTCCCAACAGACCCTACAAAGGTATCTTCCGTAGCAATGAGTCTTACGACGTCTATGAAGAATATTCAGACGATTACAACGTCAATATCAATATAGATTAACCCTTTACACCATCAACCTTCCCGGCCGTAACACAAGTAGTTTTAAAAAGCAGCAAGCCGGTGTTTTTGTTCAAAAAACACCGGTCTTGTTATTTTACGGAAGGCCGCTTTTTAGTGAAGATTCTGTATATTTGTGCTACAAAAAAAGCATCTATGGCAACTCAGGCAATCTCAGAAACAAGTTCAACGGTCGATTTCGAAACCTTCAGACAAGAAGTGTTGAACGATTATCGTTTGGCCTGTTTATCCAGGGAAGCTTCCCTTCTCGGCCGCCGCGAAGTACTTACGGGCAAAGCGAAATTCGGAATTTTCGGCGACGGAAAAGAACTCGCTCAGCTTGCTTTGGCCAAACAGTTCCGCGACGGGGATTTCCGTTCGGGCTACTACCGCGACCAGACCCTGATGATGGCGATCGGACAAATGACCATCCAGCAGTATTTCGCAGGATTGTACGGACATCCGGACATCGCACACGAGCCACAGGCCGGCGGACGGCAAATGGGCGGACATTTCGGTACGCGCAACCTCGATGAGAACGGCGAGTGGAAAAACCTCATGAACCAGAAAAACAGCTCTGCAGATATTTCACCGACAGCCGGGCAAATGCCGCGCCTGTTAGGATTGGCGCAGGCTTCTAAAGTATACCGCCAGCACCCGACGCTCAAAGACCTCGACCAGTTTAAAAAATTCACCAACGGTGGAAACGAAGTTGCTTTCGGTACCATCGGCGATGCTTCCACTTCCGAAGGCCCGTTCTGGGAAGTGATCAACGCAGCCGGTGTGCTCCAGGTTCCAATGGTCATGTCTGTCTGGGACGACGGTTACGGAATTTCCGTTCCGCGTGAGTACCAAACGACAAAAGGCAGCATTTCCGACGCTTTATCGGGTATGCAGCGCACAGAAAATCAAACGGGCTACGAGATCCTCGTAACGAAAGGATGGGATTATGCCCACCTCTGCGAGACTTACGAAAAAGCCGTTCACATTGCACGAACAGAACACGTTCCGGTGCTCGTTCACGTACAAGAAGTCAATCAGCCACAGGGGCATTCCACTTCGGGATCCCATGAGCGCTATAAATCAGGCGATCGCCTGCAGTGGGAAACCGATTTCGACTGCATTGCGAGGTTTAAGGAATGGATCCTGAACTTCCAGGCAGACGGCAACACCCTTGCAACAGAAGAAGAATTGGCTGAGATCTCGGCTGCCGCTAAAAAAGAAGTGAACGAAGACAAACGTGCCGCCTGGAAAGCATTTTCAGAAGCGCTCGTCAGCGATCTGACACAAGCCGTTGAGCTGCTGAAAGCCGTTGCTTCGGAAAGCGCTAACAGCAGTTTCATCCTGAAAGAAGTCGAATCGCTTGAAAAAGCTATGGAACCGATCCGCAAGGATGTCCTGAACGCTGTTCGCAAAACATTGCGTACTGTTCGCGGTGAAACCGGACCTGCCCGTCAGGCGCTGATCTCCTGGCTCGACAAAACAAAAGCGGCGAATTTTAACCGCTACAGCGGGAATCTGCATTCCACTTCCACACAAAATGCCCTGAACATTGCGCCGGTAGCTCCGACTTACGACGCCAATGCTTCAACGGAAGACGGACGGATCATCCTGCGGGAAAATTTCCGCAAACTGTTCGAACGCTACCCGGAAGCACTGATCTTCGGTGAAGATGCAGGCAAGATCGGTGGTGTGAACCAATCGCTTGAAGGCTTACAGGAACAATTCGGCGATCTGCGGGTTTCCGATGTCGGCATCCGCGAATGCTCCATTATCGGGCAGGGAATCGGGATGGCGATGCGCGGCCTCCGCCCTATCGCAGAGATCCAGTACCTGGATTACCTGCTGTATGCGATCCAGATCCTCTCCGACGATTTATCGACTTTACAATACCGCACAGCCGGCGGACAAAAAGCTCCGCTGATCGTTAGCACACGTGGCCACAGGCTGGAAGGAATCTGGCATTCCGGCAGCCCGATGGGCATGATCGTGAACTCGCTTCGCGGAATGTATGTGTGCGTACCGCGCAACATGACACGCGCCGCAGGATTCTACAATACACTGATGGCGGGCGACGAGCCGGCTCTGGTGATCGAGCCGTTGAACGGTTACCGCACCAAAGAGCCAATGCCGACCAATATCGGCGAATTCCGCACGCCATTGGGGATTCCGGAGATCGTAAAAGAAGGAACCGACCTCACGATCGTTTCTTACGGATCAACGTTCAACCTGTGTGAAGCAGCCGTACAATCGCTGAAAGAACTCGGCGTTTCCGTTGAGCTGATCGACGTTCAGACGCTGATCCCATTTGATATCAATCACCTGATCGCGGCCTCGCTCAAAAAGACGAACCGCCTGCTGATCGTAGATGAAGACGTTTCCAGCGGTGCAACGGCTTTCCTGCTCGACAAAATACTCGTTGAACAGAAAGCGTATTACCACCTGGATTCAGCTCCTGTAACGCTGAGCGCGAAAGATCACCGTCCGGCCTATGGAACAGACGGCGATTATTTCTCCAAGCCAAGCATCGACGATATCGTTGAGACTGCTTATGCGATCCTGCACGAAGCAAATCCATCCGATTACCCGGCGATCTTTTAAGGCATGCACCGGGCCATTTCCATAGCGTGGGTCGTATTTTTCATTGTAAGCATTACAGCGAAAGACATGACTTCCCTCGGCTGGGAAATCTGGTATGTATCCAATAAAAGCTATGTTGCACGCGAGCTTTGTGAAAACAAAGCAAAGCCTGCTATGAACTGTAACGGACAATGTTACCTGGCGAAACAGCTCCGAAAAGCGGAGCAGGAACAGCAGGATGCCAAAAAATCAGCGCCGGTGCGAACGCTCAAGCTAAAATCGCTCGACTGGATCGCTGTTACAGCTATCCTCGAAGTTCGTGAAGACGGCGCAGCCAGTGCTTTGTCAGCTACACTTCACGGCCCGGAAATTACCGCACCCACGTTCACCTTCGCCAACGCGGTATTTCATCCTCCGACCGTATAATCCTGAATATGCGTCCTGCTTTTCAGCGCAGGAATAACTGAATCCGGCTCTTTCTTCAACGATTGCAGTCAAAGATTCATGCATCCTTCTATTGTATCATTTAATTATCGAATATGAAGTTATTCGCAACGTTTACGTGCGTCCTGCTCTCTGTCCGGTTACTGGCCTGCGATGTCTGCGGGGCCGTGAACTCTTCACTGGGTTTGGGCACCGTTGCCGCCGGGAATCGTCATTCCTTCGGTTTGACTTACCAGTACAGGACTTACAGGAGCAGTCACCCGCCGTTGTTCAACGAGCCCGCGGTTGGAAGCTCGGAGCGTTTTCAGCGCATCGATCTTTCGGGCAACATTCGCCTGGCCGACCGCTGGCAGGTAAAAGCCGTGCTTCCGTTCGTTTACAACGAACAGACCAAAGAAGGCGTTCGCCAGTTCCGGCAGGGATTGGGCGATCCCACCGTTACGCTCAACTATTTCATCGTCAGCCGGCAGGATTCCCTCGCGCGCCAGCAAGTGCGCTGGAGTGTGGGCCTGGGCGGAAAGCTTCCACTGGGCAGCTATCCCGAGCCACACGATGAAGTATTGCTGCTGTACCCGGGAACTGGAACCTGGGACGGCATTGCGCAATCCTCCTTTTTCTTTCGCCGCGGCAAGTGGGGAATGATACAGGAATGCAACGCCGTGCTAAGGTCTACCAACAAATATGATTACACACCGGGATCGCTGTTCAACGCCACGCTTTTCGGTTTCAGGCGATTCAGCAACTGGTCGCTTTTCGGCGGATTCCAGTATGCCTGGAACGGGATCGACTACATCGACCGGGCAGCGATCAACAGCTCACCCAGCCGCGGTGAAATTCTCAGCGCATCCTTCGGAGGCACCATTCAATGGGGCAGCATTCTGCTTCAGGCTAACGCACATGTGCCCGTTAGTCAGCATTTAGGAAACGGTTACGTGAACCAGGAAGTGAGCTTCACAGCCGGAATCCATTACATTTTTAATAATTGAAATTTGAACGTATGAAAACATTAATTGCATTCGCACTCATCGCCACTGCTTTCACAGCATGTAAAAAAGACAAGAAAACAACAGAAGATACTATTTTCTCAGGAACAATAACCATTTCAGCACCGGCAGAAAATGCGACGATCACAGGCGGCACTTCTTTCCTCGTAACGGGAACGATCACCGGCAACATGGAAATGCACGGCTATCACGTCGCCGTTTATAAAACAGCCAACGACGAGCTGATCTTTGAAGAAGAAGAGCACGAACATGCTTCGTCGTTCACGATCAGCAAACAGGTAACGCATGCGCTTTCCGATACAACGGCGTTAAAGCTGGTTGTGGAAGCTGCCGGCGACCATGAAGGCTCTACTGTAACGAAAGAAGTGCACTTCACTTATATTCCATAAGTAAGTAGTTGAGTTTTGCACAAGCATGAGCGGGGATCGAAAGGTTCCCGTTTTTTGTGCGCTACCTGGATTATTCAGCACATCATACCCGGGATTGCATAGTGAAAGCGCATTGAATACCGAAAAACAAAAGCTGCGCGCCAATCGGAATGCGCTCAAAAAAAATCAACAAACGTTAAACGGAGGCCTTTAGAAGAACCGCACGAAACAGCCTTAACAATTTATTTTATAGTTATATATATCACTGAATTACAAATAGTTATTTCACTTCATTAACGAACCTTGGGAATTTAATAGTTTCCCAATTAACTATAAATCGGCTCCAGGAATTTGTCAGCCGGGAGGAAACAAAATACCTTGGCTTCATTAAAAACCATTAATAATATCAATATGAAAATCTCAGTTTTAGCATTCGTAGCATTGTTTGGATTAGCCTTTACATCATGCAAAAAAGATTACACTTGTGAGTGTAAGAAAATATACACGGACACAGATGGAGATACTTCCACTTCAGCGGACGGAACGTATACGTTTAAGGATTCAGAAGCTCGTGCAACAACTCGTTGCAACGATCTTGAAGGTGCCGGAACAGATCTTGGCGGAGCGTACACAAGAGAGTGTCAGATCCAGTAATCCATTCTATTTTTTAAAAATAGTTTAAAACGCTGCAGACTTATACGTGGGTCTGCGGCGTTTTTTTGTTGCTTATTTTTCCGGTCTTTCCCGTTTCAATTCCTAATTTAGCTGTGTACAAACACGCAATCCTTTGACGAAGAAAGAAAAAGCACACTACATCATCGACGAGCTTGAAAAACTGTATCCCGAAACGCCTGTTCCACTCGATCACTGGGATGCTTATACCTTACTGATCGCGGTGCTGCTTTCCGCTCAATGCACGGACGTTCGTGTCAATACGATAACCCCCATCCTTTTCAAACGCGCTTCGCGTCCGCAGGACATGATCGGGCTTTCCGTGGAAGAGATCCGCGACATTATCAGGCCATGCGGGCTTTCTCCGAGGAAATCACAGGCTATTTACGACCTTTCGCACCTGATCATCGACAAGCACAACGGCGAAGTTCCGCAAACCTTCGAAGAGCTCGAAGCATTGCCAGGCGTTGGCCACAAAACGGCTTCCGTAGTCATGTCACAGGCGTTCGGCGTTCCGGCGTTCCCGGTAGACACACACATTCACCGTCTTTTGACACGCTGGGGACTGACCTCCGGGAAGAATGTCGAAGAAACCGAACGCGATGCGAAAAAACTGTTTCCGCGCGAGCTCTGGAACAAGCTGCACCTGCAGATCATTTTTTACGGAAGAAGCCATTCACCGGCGAGAAGCCCGAAAAAAGACGTCGATTACATTACAGCCGCTATCGGAACGAAGAAAGCATTGCTGGAACTGAAATAAGCTAAATTTATGATGAAGAACTACCTTTATACAACGGTACTGGGAGTACTTTTCCTCGCAGTAAGCTGCTCAGACGAAAGTACCGACAACATTCCTTCCGGGGAAAAGCCTGCAACAGCTGCAGCTCCGCAATTTAAGATCGTTCAGAACGATTCGCTCGGCTACACGATCGCTGTTTCAGACGAGCTTTCCCCCGCATCCGATCTGAATGCGCACGCATCGCTCCAGTACGCCAACAAAACCAAAGGATACTACATCATGGTGCTCGACGAGCCGATAACCGATGTGACCGGAGAGCTGGAAGCACTTGGCGTATATGATAAAAAACGATCGTTCCTGGACAATTTCTCCGAATTCAGGGTTGACCAGATGGAAGAAAATGCCAGGAGCATCGAAAAAGGCGAGCTCAGAAGCAAAATCCGGAACGGCATGACCATCCGCACGATCCGCCTCGAAGCGTCTGTTAATGAAGTGCCGGAGACGGTGGTTTATTACATTGGCTTTGCCCATGATGAACAGAACAGCTACATGATCATGGCGTGGACGCTCAAAAGCAAAGACAAGGAATTCAGGACGATAGCTGAGCGCATGATCGATTCTTTTTCCGTGAAGCAGGAGTTTGTTCCGGCAGATAAAGTCATAATTAAACAGACTCCCGCCGCGAGCTAATGGATAGAACTCATCCAACAAGCGACGATGAACACCGGCTGCTGGCACTTTGGGCGGCAGATTGTGCAGCACACGTACTGCCGGTTTTTGAACAGGAAAACGCCGATGACAGGCCCCGGAAAGCCATTGAAGCGGCACGCGCCTGGGTTCGTGGCGACCTACCAATGACAACTGCACGAAAACACGCATTTGCCGCACATGCCGCAGCCCGCGAAGCTGTGAATGCGAACGCGATCGCAGCCGCAAGATCTGCCGGACACGCCGCCGCTACCGCACATGTAGCCAGTCATGCACAATATGCCGCATCGTATGCGCTGAAAGCCTCAGCAGATAGTAAGCTGGAGAAAGTATGGCAAATGGAGCGTTGTCCCAGGTAGGGAATGTTTATCGGTAATGCCGGATCGCTGTCCGGAAAATCATAGGTCAGAGAGATTTCTCCGTAAATTCGCGAATTCGTAAATTTACGAACAGCTATTCCAAACAGCAGGCTCCCGAAAGAACATCAGTCGTTTTCCGTGAAATCCAAATCCCGGCCGTACGTTTCCGCAATGGAGGCCGTGCAGTAAATCCCGATCGCTGTCCGGAAATGAATCATGGGGCAGAGAGATTTCTCCGTAAATTCGCGAATTCGTAAATTTACGAACAGCTATTCCAAACAGCAGGCTCCCGAAAGAACATCAGTCGTTTTCCGTGAAATCCAAATCCCGGCCGTACGTTTCCGCAACGGAGGCCGTGCAGTAAATCCCGATCGCAAAGCAAACCAGTCCGACAATTGTTTATCGGTAATACCGGGGTAATGCCCGATCGCTGTCCGGAAATGAATCATGGGGCAGAGAGATTTCTCTGTAAATTCGCGAATTCGTAAATTTACGAACAGCTATTCCAAACAGCAGGCTCCCGAAAGAACATCAGTCGTTTTCCGTGAAATCCAGGTCCCGGCCGTGCGTTTCCGCGATGGAGGCCGTACAGTAGATACCGATCGCAAAGCAAACCAATCCGACAATAGCTCCGGCATGAATGACGCCTGTAACCGGGTTGAGCGCTTCGTAAGCAAAGTACATCAGCGGCACGGTCCCCCGCACAATATTCGGGATGGTCGTTGCTGCAGTTGAACGAATATTGGTTCCAAACTGCTCTGCTCCTACTGTGACGAACATCGCCCAGTAGCCCGTTCCGAAACCGAACCAGACGCAAAGCGCATAATACATGCCCGTCGTTTTAATACCGCCGTACAGGATCCAGACAACGCTGACCAGGGTAAAGGCCATCATCCAGATAATCGCCTTTTTGCGCGAGCGCAGCCAGTGACTGAGGAAACCGCTGAAAAAATCGCCGGCTGAAATACCAATGTAACCGTACATGATCGCATCACCGGCCGACACTTCTTCGGGAATGCCGAGCGCTTTCCCGAACTGGTTGGCCAGCATCGCCAGCACACCTATGCAAAACCAGGTCGGCAGGCCGATCCCGATGCAGCGGATATACCGGATAAAGCGGTCGCGGTTCGTAAAGAACGAAAAGAAATTGCCGCGCTTAATGGCTGTATTGACAACGGTTTCTTTGAAAATTCCCGATTCGGCAACACCCACCCTGAGCAGCAACAGCGCAATGCCCATACCGCCGCCGATAAAGTAGGCAACCGTCCAGTCGCCGGAAAGCTTCACGGTAAAATTGGCCACAACGGCTCCCAGCAATCCGAAACCGGCAACAAGTGAGGTTCCAATCGCCCGCAGCTCTTTCGGCAGTGACTCAGAAACCAGCGTAATGCCCGCCCCTAGCTCGCCTGCCAGCCCGACCCCTGCAACAAAGCGCAGAATGGCGTACCACACGGCAACGTCTTCTTTCGGAAAATAAGGCAGGAACCCGCAGGCAATGTTCGCCAGCGAATACAATAAGATCGAGCCGAAAAGCACGGATAAGCGGCCTCTTTTATCGCCGAGAATTCCCCAGAGAATACCACCGAGCAGCAAGCCGCCCATCTGCCAGTTGAGAATAGAGACGCCAACTGTTTCGGGATTGAGTCCCAACGCTGTCATGCTCGGCTTGCGAACGATGCCGAACAGCAGCAGGTCGTAAATGTCGACGAAGTAGCCCAAAGCGGCAACAATAACAGGTAACGAGAATAAAGGCTTGTAAGAAATGCGTTCCAAAGTAGTGTATTTTGGAGGTGAAAATAGAAATAAGTTGTCAGAGCAACGTGGTTTATTCTCACAATGTGCAACGGTCGTTACGTTGTCAACGTCATAAGCTTATTACATTAACTAGTACTACGCATGAATCACCTGTCGAACAACCGGTCATCTATCATTTGCATCATTCAATTAACAAATTACAGGCGCACAATCTCCCTGCTGCTGCTGATCTTCGTATGCAACAACGCTTCTTCACAGAACCTGGTACCCAATCCAAGCTTTGAAGAGTATACAAGCTGTCCATCGGGTGGCGGGCAACTATCGAGCGCAGCTCCCTGGGAAGCTCTCCCGAATAATGATGTAGAATACTTCAACAGCTGTTCAACGCATCCTGATTATTCTGTGCCTTACCAGGGCGGATACAATTACCAGCAAGCCCATTCAGGCGATGCATTTGCCGGAAGTATACTGTATTATATCCCCGGATTCAATACCCGGGAATACATCCAATGCCAGTTGTCGGCAACATTATCGGCTAACAGAACCTTTTATGCCGAATTCTGGGTGAACAGAGCCGGTGGAGCTTTTGGAGGTAAATATGCCATCAATAATATCAGCCTGTCCTTTCGATCCGCCTATACAGATCCAGCTTTCTACACGGGGACTTTACATTATTCACCGGACATCATAACATATACCAATCCCATAATTGATGACACGCTTGACTGGGTAAGAATTAACGGCGTGTATGTAGCGAATGGTACCGAAAACTACATTGTGATCGGCAATCAATCAAATGACCAGTTTACCGACACGCTTAATGTACAGGACGGTGCTGAGCCCGCTGCGGTTTATTTTATCGATGATGTTTTAGTGGAAGAGATCCTGTCTCCGAGGTGGGACTACCGGGATACGACGATCTATTATGGTGAAAGCGTATTGATCGGGCCGTGTCTTACCGGCCTGGATATAGATTGGTACACCGCCGGCATGGAATTCATTTCCAATGCCCCGGGGATCGTTGTTACGCCGCCTACCAGCAGGAATTACATCGCCGAAGAAACGTTTAACGGAAGCCAGAGCACGCACATCGTTCATGTAACGGTGATCGGTGGCGTTGGTATCGATGAGAACGACATGGACCAGCTGGTCGTTTATCCAAATCCTTCACAGGGCGAAATTCAGTTCTCCGGAAAAGGCCTAACGGGAGCTTACGAAATGGAGATCACCGATCTGAACGGGAAAAAGCTGCTTGCGGAGAACCGCATTTTTTCAGACGAAGCGCAAATGCTCGATACACATTTACAGAACGGGATCTATATCCTGACGATTAAAAACCCGGCAACAGGCCGTCAGCACCAACGCAGGATCGTGATCCAAAACAATCGCTAGCGTTGTGCTTCGTGCCGGGAAAACCATCCGGCGAAAAATAACCGTTAAGTGCCTCTTAACCCGAAAAAAGCGGTAAAATTGCACTATGATTTCCGACGAACACTACATGCAGCGCGCAATTGACCTGGCTTTACTCGGCGGAGTGAGCGTTGCCCCCAACCCGATGGTGGGAGCGGTGATCGTGCACAAAGACCGCATTATCGGCGAAGGCTATCACCGGCACTACGGCGGGCCGCATGCGGAAGTCAATGCCGTAAACAGCGTTGCGAACAAAGAACTGCTGAAAGAATCCACGATTTACGTTTCGCTGGAGCCCTGTGCACATTTCGGAAAAACGCCGCCGTGTGCAGATCTGCTCATCGAACATCAGTTCAGCCGCGTGGTCATAGGAACGACCGATCCTTTTGCAAAAGTTGCCGGGCAAGGCATTCAGAAACTGCAGCATGCCGGCATTGCTTTCCGTACAGATGTGCTGAAAGCCGAAAGCAGCGAGCTGAACAAGCGTTTTTTCACCTTTCATCAGAAAGAGCGGCCCTATGTGATCCTCAAATGGGCGCAAACCCGCGACGGGTACATTGATGCTTCCCGGAACGAAGACGAAACGGGCGTTATTCACTGGATCTCTTCCCCGGAAACACAGGCGCTCGTGCATCACTGGCGATCACAGGAACAAGCCATTCTCGTTGGCTGGAAAACGGTTCTGAACGACGATCCGAGCCTGACGGTGCGCGAAGTAAAAGGCCGCGATCCGCTGCGCGTGGTGGTCGACAGCCAGCTGAAAGCGCCCATCGAAGCACGGCTGCTCACCGATAACCGTCCGACGGTGGTGCTCAATACGGTAAAAAACGAAGAAAAAGGCGCGATCCGTTACCTAAAGATCGCTTCCGTTTCTACAACAGATATTCTGAAAGCACTGGCGGGTCTGAATATCCTTTCGGTCATCGTCGAAGGCGGAAGCCGGACACTGCAGCATTTCATTGTGGACCAGGCGTGGGACGAAGCGCGCGTGATCGTAGGCAAAAGCACCTTCGGCAGCGGGACAAAAGCGCCCGTTCTGAATGCGATTCCCAAAAAGACAACAACGTTTTCAGACGACCGCATCTACGAATACCGGAGAGTATGATCGAGCTTATTGTCAGCATTCTTTCCTCTTCCGTGCTCTTTTTTATTTTCCGGCTCTTCCCGAAATTCAAGATCGACACAGCCCAGGCCATCGTTGTGAACTACTTCACCGCTTTCGTTTGCGGCTGCATGGTGAACCAAAGCCTGCCCGATTTCGGCGAGCTGGCCGAAACAACGCTTCTGCCCTACGTTGTTGCCGCGGGATTTCTCTTCATCAGCCTGTTCATCGCCATGGGCATCAGCTCGTACCAGAACGGCATGGGCACGACTTCCGTGGCGGTAAAAATGAGCATGGCGCTGTCGATGATCTTCTTCATGATCGCTTACGGCGAGTCGGTTACGATCTTTAAGGTTGCGGGATTCCTCGCTGCTTTTCTCGGCATTTTCCTCATTACCTTCGAAAAGAATGAAGCAGGAACCAAAAATGCTGCCGTTGCGCTGTTGCTGTTTCTTTTTGCCGGAAGCGCACTGCTGGATATCTTACTGAATTACGTGCAGCGCTCACAGCTTGGAGATTATCCTTCCTCGCTCTTTACCGCGTGGGGATTTTTAGCGGCCGGCATTATCGGAACGCTCTGGATGGCGACGCAATACATCCGGAAGAAGCGCTTCTTTGCCTGGAGGAATGTCGCCGGCGGAATTATCCTCGGCATTCCCAATTACTTTTCGATCTATTTGCTCATCCGCTCCTATTCCACAGCAGGCTGGAGCGACAGCACCACACTCGCGGTAACGGGCATTGCCATCGTTTCGCTTGCAGCTGTTTTCGGAATCGTTGTTTTCAGGGAATCGGCGCGCTGGCAAAAGCTTGCCGGGCTTGCTTCGGCGATAATCGCAATACTGCTACTCGCCATTTCCTGATCAATATTCTTACATTCGCAGCAGCACATAACGAAGTTTCTTACACATTAAAGCTATACCATGAAGATCTATCCAGTTGAAACCGGGACATTCAAATTAGACGGCGGCGCCATGTTCGGTGTCGTGCCGAAATCGTTGTGGCAGCGGACTAATCCGGCCGATGAGAATAACTTGTGTACGTGGTCCATGCGCTGCCTGCTCATAGAGGACGGCAACCGCCTGATCCTCATCGACACGGGCATAGGGGACAAACAGACAGAGAAATTCTTTTCGCACTATTACCTGGCCGACACGAAAACGCTGGAACAAAGCCTGAATAAGCTGGGATTCGGCCTCGACCAGATCACGGATGTGTTCCTCACGCACCTGCATTTCGATCATTGCGGTGGAGCCGTTCAGTGGAACAGCGACCGCTCGAAACTACAGACCGTTTTCCCGAATGCGATTTATTGGAGCACGGAAAATCACTGGAAATGGGCTACCGAACCGAATCCACGGGAAAAAGCTTCGTTCCTGAGCGAGAACATTCTGCCGTTGCAGGAAAGCGGGCAGCTACAATTCGTGAACCGGGAAGGCAATTACACGAAGAACGTTTTCAATAATTTCGACGTGCACTTTGTAGACGGTCACACCGAAAGCATGATGATCCCGCACATCCGGTACAAAGAGAAAACGCTCGTTTTCATGGCCGACCTGCTTCCGAGCACAGGACACATTCCGCTGCCGTACGTGATGGGCTACGATACACGTCCGCTGATCACCATGGCCGAGAAAGAATTGTTCCTCAACAACGCCGCCGGGCAGGAATTCGTTCTGTTCCTCGAGCACGATTCGGTGAACGAATGCTGTACGCTGATCAACACCGAGAAAGGTGTGAGGCTGGGCGAAGCGGGGACGTTTGAGTCGATCTTCGGGTAATGCTGCGTGGTGGTTTTACCCCAAAGGGCGCAAAGGTCGCGGAGAGCAGACTTGATGAGAGGACGCGGAGAGAAGGTTGAGTGATTGGAATGCTGCGTGTTGAATACGTCCTTATTGAATTTAACGTAAAGACACTTGCGGATGAAACCCTTTCTGCTGGATTGCCGTAAAGGCTTTTTCCACGGGCACGCGTGACGAAAAGAGGGATAACTATAGGGCTAATCTGACTAAAAAGATTAATTTAACCTGTCGAAAAGAACTGACTATGAACAATTACTTGCTGCAATTACTGAAAGAAGTTAAAACGATCATTATTCCGGGGCTGGGAGCGCTTACGCTGACCAACGAGCACACGGGAGAAATGATGTTCATGTCTTACCTCAAGTTCGACGACGGAAATCTTGCAAAGCACATTGCCGAAAAGGAAGGCATCGATATCAACGACGCCAAAAACCTGATCGCAAAATTCGTTCGTGAAGTCACAGCCCAGCTTGATAAAGGTGAAAGCTACGATATGTACCAGTTCGGGACGTTCCGTAAGGTGGATGGCGAAGTGACGTTTATCCAGTGGGAGGCCGGAGCTGCAGCAAGCGACAAATCAGTAACTGCCGAAGTAGAAGAAGCGCCAAAAGCACCGGAGCCAATCGAAGAAAAAGCAGCAGATCCCGTACAAGCGGAAGAAACACCTGCTGTTCCAGAAAACAGCATCCGGGAAGAGCTGCCCGTTTCCGAATCGGAAGCCATGGGCGCTGCTATTGCTGCGGCGATCGTGAGCGAGCCGGAAGAAGAGCAAGCGTCTCCCGTCATGGAAGAGGTTAGCGAGCCGGAACGCGAAGAGGCTGTAACGGCGATCGTCCCGGAGCCTGCAACAGAAAAACCGGTAAAAGAAGAGCCGGTCGTAGAGCTGACCGACAAAGGCTTCGATACATCGGAGGTTCCTCCTGCCCCACCGACACAGCCGTTCATTATCCACGAATCACCGCTGCCCGTTAACGACGTTCCACCGGTAACGAAACATGACCCGGGCGTTGGCCCATCGCCCAAAGACATCGTGGAAGCAAAAGACGCCCGAGCCGCGCAACAAAAGAAAAAAACAGCCGACCCGGCAAAGCCGAAGAGAAAAACCAGTGTTATTTCCTACATTCTCTGGGGAATTGTCGTGCTCATTCTTGGCGGCGGAACCTATGTCGCGGTGAATTACGATACACTTAAGCACGATTTCCCTATCCTGGCGGATTTTGCCGGTGAAAGCGCTGCCGACCGCGAGCCGGAACAACCGGTTATCGATTCCTCGCAGGTTGTAGAGGAAGAGGCAACAGCTCCGGCAGAAGAAGTGCCGGCCCCCGAAGAAACAATTCCAGAGCCTGAGCCTGCACCGGTTCCACCGCCGGTAGAACAGCCTGTTGTAAAACCGGCACCTGTGAAGCCTGCAACACCGAAACCTTCAAAGCCACGGCCTTCCAGCCCGAAACCATCGGCAGGTAATTCATCCATTGCGATCGGGCAACCGGATCCTTCGAAGCCTTTCCACGTGATCGGCGGATCGTTCGGGTCGGAAGCCAATGCCAAGCGCTTTGCCCGCGAGCTGATCTCCAAAGGACAACCATCGGTGATCGTTGGCGAAACGAACGGCATGTACCGCGTCAGCATTGCCAGCTTTGCCACGAAAGACGAAGCGCTTGCAGCACATGCGGGCCTGAAATCGATGGTGCCGGCGGCATGGGTGTTTAAATGGCCGTGAGGGGTTTGTTTTCTAGAATACGGGGCATGCTGCCAGTTAAATGGGTGATGTCCTGAAGGATGTATTGCTTTCTACAGGGACCTGATTCTCTCCGCCAATTGGAGGAAGGGATAAAAGGGAGGTGGCCTGTTTCCTCAGTTTGGTTATATGTCCAAATCATTAAAGGTTTTTTCTTTCTTCTTCTTTTCTCCCGGCGCTTAGACGGTGCCACCCCTCTCATTCTCCCCGCCAGCCGGCGGGAGAGGCGGATCACCGTCTTGTTTTCGACATCGTTCTAAATTCAGAACTTAGGATATCGAAGAGACAGAATCATCTGTAAATTAAGGCTTATGCTAATAAACAGGAGTCGCCCCTCAAAGGGGAAGACGGATCGTCGTCTTATAGCAATCATATCCTCCGACACATCTTCCCCCGTGATCTTCCGTTATTTCGTCCCATCTGCGGGTGGTTCCGGGAAACCGGGTTCTTCGGGCGGATTATGCTTGCTGGTTTTTCCTTTCGAATCGATGATTTTGCGGGCATCTTTGTACTGGTGGAAAAAAGACGGATGCTCTTCTTTGAAGCGCAGTGCCAGCTCGTCGAGCTGATTGCCGAGCAGCTCATCCATTTCATCGAAAAGATCGTCAATGGAGCTTCCAAGGTCCCGGCGTTCGATGACGGCTTTTCGCGGTGAGCCGTGCATCATTTTCAGTGCAGTATACAGCCCGTCCAGCTCGTCTATTTTTTGCTGTGTCGTACCGAAAGGCCCGAGTTCGGCAAGGTTTTCAGCTGCGAGCTGCAGCACCAACTCGATCTTTTGCCCGTTTGCCAGGCTGGACCCGTAGCTGAAGAGATGGTTTCCGAATTTCAGCTTCCCGGCGAGCAGCGTGTTGTGCGTGGCAGTGGCAAAAGCACGGAGACTTCCGGCAATAATGGTTGCTTTCTGCGCTGTCAGCTCCTTCTGCTCCTTCTTTTGTTTGGTAATCCCCTTGAGCAGTACGGCATGCTGCGTGGCAAGCGCGTTCAGCTGATCATACCTGAGGCGAAATGCTGCCATACCGTCAGCGAAAGCCTGGATCCCGGCGTAGGCCGCCTGGTTTGCCGAAGCCACGTCAAGTACCTGCTTGAACATCTTCAGCTTGTTAATTTCATGCTGATTCATACGAAAAAGTATTGTGCCTGAGACAGTGGTTGGAGCAGCGATCAGGCGGGTTTATTTTTCTATAACGCAGGGGTTTTTAGATTATTATGAGCGATTTAAAAAAAATCGGGCGTAATTATTAACGGCGGACGGATGTGTTGTCTGCGGGGAGCGAACAACGATCGACGGGGTGACTTGAAAAGTGCGCGGGGTGAGTACAACTGTTAACGGGGACCGATGAACTATCGTGCGGGAACGAACAACGATCGACGGGGTGACTTGAAAAGTGCGCGGGGTAAGAACAATTGTTGGCGGGGAAGGATGAACTATCGTGCGGGAACGAACAACTATCGACGGGGTGAGCTGAAAAGTGCGCGGGGTGAGTACAACTGTTAACGGGGACGGATGAACTATCGTGCGGGAACGAACAACGATCGACGGGGTGAGCTGAAAAGTGCGCGGGGTGAGTACAATTGTGGACGGGGACGGATGAACTGTCGTGCGGGAACGAACAACGATCGACGGGGTGACTTGAAAAGTGCGCGGGGTAAGCACAACCGTTGACGGGGACCGATGAACTATCTCGGGGGAAGCTGCCAGAGTCGCTTGGTAACCGGGCCCGGAGTATTATTACTTACCGGTTAGTAATTTAGCTAATTTACTCTCAGAATAGCCGCGTGATCCCTTCCTTCCGTCAGTGATGTTCCTGCTTCAGCACGAGCTGATATTCCGCCCGCATTACTTCTGCGGCTTTTTTATCCGATTGCAGCAGGCTTTTGTATAATTGTTCGAACAATGCCTTGTTCTCCGCATTGTCCGGGTGCGGGCCGTCGTAGAAAAAGTGCCAGAACCCGGAAATCTCGCCGGCAGAATATGCCTGCAGTGCTGTCAGCGCTGCTTCGGGATTCGCCGCAACGAATTCGCAAAGCCCCTCCTGCAGGTAATTTACGGCATCTGCGTCCCACTTCCCTCCTATTCCAAGGCGGATAACTTTTTTAGCAAAGTCGGGTTTCGGAACAACTGACTGAAGGCGAAAAAAAAGTGTTACGTGCTCATACGCATCCTCATACAGCGGCATGGCTCCCTGTTCATCGTCATAGCCGTAGATGCTGCTGAAGGTTTCGAAACGATCGGGAAACAGGTTGAAGAATGCTTCGCAGTCAGCTTTCCCGCCGGAGTTACTGCATTTTTTAAATGCCTGCATCAATTGTCCGATCTCATCGGTGAGCGGACGGGCGGTTGAAGGACGAGTTGTCTGCGAGCTGCCGGACGTGAAGGAAAACAGTAACAACAAGGGGAATAGGAAAGAAAGACGGGGCGGATTGTTGATCATGCTCGGATTGAAAAGAGTGAAGTGTCGATGAGGGACTGTTTGTACAAAGAAACGAAGATTTATGGTTAGCGGATTGGCCCCGGAATGTATTTGACGGGAAATTTGGAATCCCGAAAGCTTTCGGGAATGGGGTCGCGGTTGGGAATATTGGGTCGCAGTCCCGCCACAGCAAAAAGCCCGGAAGATCTACATCCCCCGGGCTTTCCCGTTAATGAATCATTTAATTATCAGTGATCGCTCACAACCGCCGCTTTCGCACCTTTCTTGTAACGGATCAGCAGCACGACAGGAATACAGAACAAAATCAGCACGCCGACCATGAAAAATCCCTGGTTGTAGCTCACAAGTGCCTGCTGGCGGAACAGCAATCCTTCCAGCGACTGGTAAGCCATTTTCTGGGCTTCGTCAAATGAAAAGCCTTTTCCCTGGAAATTCTGCGTGAGCGCAGCCAGACGTTCGCCTCCCGCTCCTTCCGGGCTGAGATAGCCGACCATCGATCCGCGGACTTCTGCATTTTTTCGCGTCAGGAACACGTTGATGAGCGCAATGCCGACGGAGCCTCCAAGCTGGCGGATCATATTCCCCAGTCCAACGGCCTGCGTCATGTCTTTTCCCGTAAGCCCTGCAACCGAGAGCGAAAGTATTGGCGACATCATGAAGCCCATTCCGACACCGCGGAGGATGAACGGCAGGTAGAAGTTTTTCTCACTCGAATCGGGCGAAGAAAACGCCAGCATCATTACAAACCCGAAGGTCATCATGATGCCCGCTATAATGATCCGCTTCGGATTGGCGCCTCTTCCCAGCATTGCCCCGACAATAGGCATCGAAAACGCCGTGAAGATCGCTCCCGGGATCATGAACAGCCCGGTTTGCGTGGCGGTCCAGCCCAGCGAGATCTGCACAAAGAGCGGGAAGATGAATACCGTTCCGAAGAGCATCAGCCCCAGCATGAAGTTCATGATGCTTCCCATGACGAGGTTGAAATTCCTGTACAGCCCGATATTAACGGCCGGGTAATCAATGGAAAGCTCCCGCCAGATGAAGGCTACGAGCCCGAACAGCGCCACAAGGCTCATGATCACGATCTCCTCGCTTTCAAACCAGTCGTTGGCTGTGCCCTCCTCCAGCACGTATTGAATGGAACCGACTGCGGTAACAAGAAAAAGAATGCCCCACCAGTCAATTTTCCGGGGTTTGGTAGCGCCGGGCCTATCGGTGACATACGTCCAGGCAAGAATCGTCGCTACGATCCCGATCGGGATGTTCACGAAGAAGATCCAGTGCCAGGAGAAGTTATCGGTGATGAATCCACCGAGCGTCGGGCCGAATGTTGGCCCCAGGATAATACCCATACCGAAAATGGCATTGGCTGTACTGATCTTATTCGGCGGAAATGCCCCGATGATGATCGTCTGGGCCGTCGAAAGCAATCCGCCGCCGCCAAGTCCCTGGACAAAGCGCCAGAAAACAAGGGTCCAGAGATTGGTCGAGAAGCCGCACATCAGTGAGGCGAAGGTAAAGATCACCACGGAAGCCGTAAAGTAGACTTTCCGCCCGAAAAAGTCGGAAAGCATACTGGTGAGCGGGATGATGATCACGTTAGAGATCGCGTAGGCTGTTATCACCCATGCAATTTCGGTGGTTGTTGCACCGATGCTGCCGCTAATCTCACGCAGGGATACGTTGACGATCGTTGTGTCGAGCAATTCGAGAATCGCACAGCTGATCGCCGTTAAGATGAGGATCCACTTGGTTGACCCCGTTGGGTAGACAATTTCCGTGGGTTTCTGAAGAGCTGCTTCCACGGCTTACTTCACGTTAACTTCTACAAAAGCGCTCAATCCCGGGAACAACAGCTTGCGGTCGGACGGGGAAAGGGAAGTAATATCGATTCTTACAGGAACGCGCTGAACGATCTTCACGAAGTTGCCTGTTGAATTGTCCGGGGGAAGCAGGGAGAATTTAGCTCCGGTAGCGCCGATGTATGAACCGACTTTTCCTTTGATCACCATGGAAGGATAGGCGTCGATCTTAATCTCGACAAACTGTCCCGGGTGAATTTCGCTGACCTGCGTTTCCTTGAAATTGGCGGTGATCCACAAGTGGGTGTTGTCGATGACGGAACACATAGGCTGCGCAATACTAATGTACTGCCCCGCTTCTACTGCACGTCGTGACACAACGCCGTCGCATGGAGCCGTAACGGTTGCATAACCGAGCTGTGTCTGTGCAAGAATGAGCTCAGCCTCGCGCTGGCGGATGAGTGCTTCTGCGAGGGAAACCAAAGCGCTTTGGGATTCGGCCTGTGAGCGTACGCCCTGCGATGAAGCAGTAGATGATTTGTACTGGCTGATCGTTCCGTCGTATTGTGCCTGCGCGATGTCGAGCTCTGCTTTCGCCGCGTCGTACTGTGACTGCGTTGCTGCTTTCGCTGCAAGCATGTTTTTCGTGCGCTTGAAATCTTCCTGTGCTCTTGTCAGTCGTGCTTTCGCTGCGCTGATGTTCTGCTCGGAAGAGCTGCTGCTCAATACGGCCGCGTCTGCATTCTGGCTGGTTGCACGTGCGCTGCTCCTGACGGAAACAAGATTCGCTCTTGCATTTTCAAGCGCTGCTTCTGCCTGTGCCACACGTGTTTTCAGATCGGTGTCGTCGATGGTGAATAAGATGTCGCCTTTTTTTACCACCTGGTTGTCTTCGAAGTTGATGGTCTTCACGTAACCGGAAACGCTGGAGCGGATCGGAACGATGTCCGCATCGACCTGTGCATTGTCGGTAGATTCTACGTTGGCGCCCATCACGAAGTAAAGAATGCCGACGATCAGCACGACTGCGCCAATCCCTGCAAAGATCTTTACCCTGTTATTTTTCTTCTTTGGTTGTTCTTCCGGTGCTGCAGCCTTTGTCGTTGTTTCTGTGTTATTTTCCATGTTGTGTTCTGCTTAAAAATTGGTAATTCCTTTTGTTGTATTGTAAGTCGTTTGTGCACTCATCAGGCGGATCTCGTGGATTTTCTGGTTGAGCTTCGCCTGCATTTCCGCGTTCAGCTGCGTGAGATAGTCGGTGATGGTGATCTTTCCGTTCTCCAGCTGCGCCGAAGCGGTCGTTGTAACACTGTGACGCTTCTGAATGATGAGCTCGTCTTTCGCAATGATCTCGCGGAGCGAAGTGATCTGCCCGGTTTGCGTCGTAAGCGAATTTTTCAGGTTGAACATAAACACTTCACGCTGCACGTCGATCATGCGCTGATTGAGGTCGAAACGCTGCTGCTCTTTGGAAAGTCCGTACAGCGAGCTGATGTTCCAGCGGAGCGTAACGCCGGCGTCGCCGAAAAAGCGCAGGTTCTGGTTGATGAAGTTTGGCCCCGGACGTCCGTAGTTGGCGCCTGCAAAGAACGAAACACGCGGAAGCGCCATTTTATTGGTGAGGGAAAAGCGCGTGCCGAGCAATTCGCTCTGTAAGTCGAGCAGTTTCAGCTCCGGGCGGGCAATTGCATCGCCGGTCGTTGCGCCGCCTATAGGCATGAGCACGAACTCGGAGCCGTCTTTCAGCGGTTTGCCGATGTAAACGCTCAGCGTCTGCAGCAGCGTATTCAGGTTTTCCTGCGATTCGATGATGGATTGTTCCGTTTTCAGGGATTCGGCTTCGAGCTCGTCGATGTTGCTTTCGAGCGCCAGTCCGTTCTCCATGGATGCTTCCAGGTTCTTGTGGCGGTTGTCGAGATCGCTTTTGTAGATGTTCAGCACTTCGAGGTTTTCGCGCGCAAGCAATACGTTGATGTACAGCTGGCTCACACGGTCAACCAGCTTGTACAGCTCGATCTCGTTCTTCTGGATCTCGACGCCCGCGCTGAGCTCTTCGATCTGTTTCTGCCTGCGGGTCTGGCCGCCGTCAAAAAGAGTCTGGTCGAGGCTTACGTTCGCCACATACGCATCGTGCGGGAACGTAGTGGTAATGCCCGGGAAATCAAACTTCACAACTTCCGTGTTGTAAGTTCCTTTCACCAGGAAAGAAAGCTTCGGGTACCAGTTTTCGTTGATCGTTTTGACGTTCGTCACCGAATACTCCGCCAGCAGGCTGTTCTGCTTGATCAGCGGGTAGTTTTGCTTCGCCCATTGGATGCATGAATCCAGCGTAATAGACTGTGCAGCTGCTGTCTGAACAGTATAGAACTGGAATGAAAGGGCCATTAAAAGGAGGGTTTTCTTCATTACTGTTGTTTGTTGTGTTTACTTAATTTAAATGTGACAAAGTCTTTGACGGATGCTTTGAGCTTGTTGTTACCCGGATCTTCCCATGTTGAATCCTGCATATTGATCATGGATTTAAAAATGGGGGAAGCCAGGAACGGGTACGCGCAAAGAGAATGCAGGTTGACAATGAACATGATGGGATCCGTATCCTTAATTTCCCCGGACTCAATTCCATCTCTTAAAACAGAAATGAGGCTGGAGCCTTTTTTGGGTTTCAGGTTCACAATTTTCGAGCGAAAAAGCTCCGGGTTTACGCTGATCTCTTTGATGATGAACATTGACATCATCGGGTATTCCGAAAAGAAATTGATGATGCGCTCAATGTAGATGAAGATCCGCTCGGTTACAGGCAGTGAAGTGTCGCTGAAGATCGTCATTTGCTCAAAGTACTTCGAAAGTGCACCATCGAAGACTTTGTCGAACAACGTTTCCTTGTTCCTGAAATAATAATGAAGCAGCGCCTTGTTGATTCCCGCATTGTCTGCAATATCCTGCATGCGGGCACCGTAGAGGCCATACTTCATGAACGCCTCTTTCGCAGCTTCAAGGATCTTTTCCTCCGTGTTCGAATCAACTGGCTTCGTCATTAATTATATGGTTTAACTATATGGTTAAAAATGCAAATGTAGACAATTAAACGAATGCGATGCATCTCCGTTGGGAAATTTTTACCAGGAATAGATTTTAGGATTTTAAGACGGCAGGATTTCAGGAATGAATGGATGAAACAGGTTGCTTGCTCGCGCAGATCTAAGCCGGTAGGCGAACACAGCGCAAGATTCTCGCGGAGGAAAGGATAACAGGATTTCAAGAATTGATAACAGATACTTTCTCGCGCAGATTCCCGCTGAGTTATTTTTTGGGGAAGTCATGAACTCTTAAAATCCTGCTGACCTGACATTCTCAGTCTTTTGTCGTTCTTCTTTCCGTCTGCTATCTCTTAGTTATACGCATCGCAATTATCTTTCCGTCTGCGGATCTTCGAAGGATCGTAATTCATTCCCGACTTCCTGTTCGCTTTGCATTTGGGATGGTAGAAGATCGGCACTTTGATGTGCGCATAAATATCGCCGCCGTACAGGTTGCTGTTTCCGAACCAGTGCAGCAGCTTATCGGTTCCGATCGTCAGGAAATAAAAACGGAACGCCAGGCCAACCTGCGGCCTTTTGTATTCATACAGGCTCAATGGAAGGGAAACGTCGAAGAAGCGCGATTCATAACGCAAGCCGACCATGAGCGAATTGGCACGGCGCACGCCGAATTTAGTTTTCCCGACGGGAATTCCCTGGACGATCGCCGCATTTGCATACAGGCGCGAAGCCCACAGGTTGTAATCGCCCTGCAATGAAATATAAGTCGGCAGGCGAATACGGTCGGTTTCCCGGACTTTTCCATCATTGATGTCGCTTTCCTGGTCTGCAAAGATCTGCAGCGCATTGTCTTCGTCAACATCCACATCCGCGTACCGGTACCAGTCGAATGACTCAATATTGTAGCCCGCATACTGGCGATTGTCTTCGGCGTATTTCACCGAGCCGATGTCCATAATGGAAAATCCGAGCAGGTACTTGTAAGGAAGATAGCGGCAGCCATTCCGTTTGGAATTCGGATAGTAAGAGCTGCATTCGCTCATCATTTTCTGGTAGGTAAAGCCAATATCGAGGCCCATTCCGCCTTTCGCATAGAGCTGCGCTTCGGGCGTGTACATGCCATCGGCCTCAAGGTCGAAAATACTTACCAGCGTATCTGACCGGACATTGAAATCCATGTTGTAGATCGTAGCCGCACCTCCGGCAATGGACAGGAATTTCTTCACGGAAATACCACCCATGAGCATATCGCGGCGTTTTTTATAAAACGTATAGGCATAGCTCAGCTGGATCTCCCCGAAATTCACGGATGCGGCTCTCACCTTCTGCAGGTTGTAATCGATGTTGTGCTGTACGGTATAAGGCGGAACGCCATTCTCGATGAAACGCGCCGCATAATCGGGAACGCCACGGGCTGCAGTGAAGCTTCTCACGTTGAAGAACAGCCCGGCAGCGTGATCGCCCTGCGACCAGACGCCTGACAGCACTTTTACGAACGTAGCATTGTAAGCGTGGTACTTGTTTTTGTTCTGGTGATACACCAGGTCTTCGTCTTCGTCGAAACTTTCTCCTTCCGTCCGAATGATACGGATCAGGTTGTTGTTGTCGACAGATACGAGGTTGTTGTTCGCATACGTTCCCGCCCCAACGATATGAATATCCAGCCAGGTCTTCGCGTCGAGCATCGAAGAAGGATTGAGGAAAACACTGTTGGTAGGCGTGTAATTACTGAACGCGGCGCCAAACTGTTCCTGTGCAAACAGGAATCCCGGAACAATATTCAGAACAACCAGCCATCTTCTCATGTACTATAAGCTCCCCATTTTCAGCGCCAGGTCTACCAGACGATTGGAATAACCGGCCTCATTGTCATACCAGCCAACGACCTTCACCATTTTCCCGACAACGGAAGTGAGCTCGCTGTCATAGATACAGGAATTCGAATCACCGAGTATGTCGACCGAAACGATCGGATCTGCTGTATAGCGCAGAATGTTCTTTAAGTTACCTTCTGCCGCTTTTTTAAATGCGGCATCGATTGCTTCCACTGTCGGCGGAACATCTACGACCATTGTAAGGTCTGTCAGCGAACCGTCCGGAACCGGGACACGCATGCCGCAACCGCCGATATGTCCTTCGAGCTCGGGAAAAATACGCGACAGAGCTTTCGCAGCGCCGGTTGTCGTAGGAACAATGGATTGCGCTGCAGCTCTTGCCCGGCGAAGGTCTTTGTGCGGACTATCGTGCAGCCGCTGATCGGTCGTATAACTGTGGATGGTTGTAATATAAGCGCTTTCTATGCCACACAGCTCGCGCATAACGGCGATCAGCGGTGCAGCCGAGTTGGTTGTACAGGAAGCATTGCTCACGACGGTATCTTTCGCCGTAAGCCATGAATCGTTAACACCCATCACGACATTCACAATGTCTTCTCCTTCGGAAGGCGCGCTGAGAATCACTTTCTTTGCACCGCCTTTCAGGTGCATTTCCGCTTTTTCGCGCGTGAGGAAAAGCCCTGTTGATTCGATCACAATATCGACTCCAAAGTCAGCCCATGGAATGTCTTCGGGAGATTTGAACTGTGTAAAACGAACATCCCTGCCGCTTTCGAAATGAACAATATCTCCTGCAATGGTAAATTCCTGCTTCAGTCTTCCGTGCACACTGTCGTATTTCAGCAAATGGGCCAGCGTACCGATCGGCGCCAGGTCGTTTACAACCACGATCTCGATATCATTCCGCTCCAGGCACAAACGTGTAAAATAACGTCCGATGCGGCCGAAACCGTTCACTCCTACTTTGATTTTTCCCTCCATGATCTACCTGTTTTTCTGTAGGGTGAAATTAATGAAAAAGTCCGAGGATGGAAGGACAAAAGACGGACGACTGAAAGATGTCAGGATTTCAAGACAGCAGGATTTCAGGACTACCGATTAGAAACAAAAAACGTCCCGCTAAGATTAGCGGGACGTTTCGATTCAGTATGGATGCAGTCTTATCTTTCCAGGTGGATAAATCCGTGTTTCTGGAATTCCTGGTCTCCAAGAGTTGTAAAGGTGATGTTATAGAAGTAAACACCTGCGGAAACTTCGTTGCCCGCTTTGTCTTTTCCATCCCACTCATCCGAAGGTCCGTTGAATTCATATACCACGTTCCCCCAACGGTTGGTGATCGTACAAGTGAACGCTTTGAAGATATCGTCTACCTGCAGCAGTTTCCATGTATCGTTGGCTCCTGTTCCGTCCGGTGTAAATACGTTCGGAAGGTTGAAGTCACAGATCTTCGTGATCGCAAGGATCGAATCCGTATACGAGCCACACTGGTTTTCTACCGTTACATAGTAGTAGCCAGGATTTCCGATGGTGATCGTGCTTGTAAGTGCTCCAGTACTCCAGTAAGAATCAGTAATAAACTCCGGATTAATGACATTTGCCGTAATTTCAACCAGTTGTCCCTCACACAGGTCAATGGATTCATTCACATCCACATACGGATAAGGAATAAAGTTCACCGAAAGCGTATCCGATTCGTTACATGTCGGCTCAGTAAACACGAGGTTGTACAATCCGTACGCTGTAACGTCAAGCCCTGTGTTCAGGTCGGTAACGTCTCTGAAGTTCACGGAACCTGCGGAGTTGTAGTACGTCCACTGACCTACCGGAATTCCGGTGTTGATGCTGAACTCAAGTGTGTCGCCGCAAATCTGCGTGATCTGGTCGATGTGAACGCCATCCTGTGTCGTAATGGTGAACGTCGTATCGTCCACACAGCCGTATTCCGTTGTCAGGGTCACGGTGTGTGTTCCTACATTGAGGTTTCCGGAATAAATTCCTTCAAGCGCCGGGTTGGAAGCTCCCCATGATACGTCAGACATGTGAACGGAGTCGGAAATGAACATGTGCTCCAGGTCTCCCGGACAAACGAAGAAGTCGTTCGTAAAGTTAAACGTCGGAGGTGCGCCGTAGATGATCTGAACGGTGTCTTTGTCCTGGCACGTCGAAGCCGAGTAAACAAGGTTGTAGATGCCATAGTCGAAGAACGTCACGGACGTATTTAAGTTGTTGTTCGCAAATGCCGGCGGCAGCGCTCCCGGATTGAGTACTGACCATGTTCCAACGCCTGTTCCGCCTGTATTGCTCGTGAAGACAAAGTTAGGGCTGCAGATAGCTGAATCAGCCTGCAGTACAACCGGAACCTGTGATACGATGGTAAATGTCGTATCTACAGGGCAAAGGAATGCCGAGTCTACGAGGTTGACATGGTAAGTTCCGGGAGCCAGATTGATCGAGTACAACGTATCGATTGCCGGAGGATTGGTCGTATTCCAGTCAATGTGTCCCATTCCAAGCGAATCTGAAACAAACATGTACTCGAGGGTTCCCGGGCAAACGAAGAAGTCGTTTATGAAACCGAAATTCGGTGGCGTATTGACAACGATCCGTATCGTATCCTTATCCAGGCAGTTGTTTTCCGTGTAAACGAGATCGTAGGTACCCGGCGCGCTGAATGTTACTCCCGGATTCAGTGTCTGATTGGAGAAGACCGGCATAGCGGCTGGTGTTCCGAGCACACTCCACGTTCCTGTTGCCGATCCGCCTGTATTGCCTGTGAAAGCGAATGTCAGCTGGCAAAGCGATGTGTCCGGCTCAAGTACCAGCGGCAGCTGAACTGAAACAGTAAAGGTCGTGTCTTTTGTACACAGGTTGAAAGAATCAACCAGGTGAATCGTATAGGTTCCTGCACCAAGTGTATTGCTGTACACAGAATCCTGTGCAGGATTTGCAAGCGACCAGGAAATGGAATCGTAGTACAATGAATCCGGAACAAAGAAATCACCTTGCGTTATCGGCGGGCAGAATGCAAACTGGCCCTGGAGATTAATATTGAACGGCTCAACGATGTTGATGAAGTCATGTACACGTTTGTAACACCCGTTGAGGCTTACCGTCACACCAAAATCCTGTGCAACTCCAAGTCCAGTAGTGGCACCATTTGTGAGGTCATCCCAGAGGTAGCTGTCATAAGGCCCGTTGAGCACCGACAGTGTCACGGTGTCGCAGCCTTCGAGCGGTGTTATGACGGGATTAAGATTGGTGGCGTTAAAGCCGTCTATATGCAGTACAAACGAGAGTGTTGTTACACCCGCAATTGGCGTGGCGTTATCTGTTGCTGTTACCGTAATGTTATAATAACCTACATCGGCAGGATCACCTATCGCACGCAGAACGAGCACACCGGTATTTCCCGGAATGTTGGCAATTTGCTGCAGCGAGGTTAAACCACCGTTCGAATAGGTAATGGATGTACTTTGATTTGTTTCCGGAGAGAGGAAGTTGATCGAGATATCGGCTGTATCGCCAATGGAACAGATCGTAAAGGTATCACAGGAAGATACACCATCAGGGATCGGTGGAATGTTCCCTACGTTACACGCGTCGAAGGCGAATGATTTGTAATCCAGCCAGCTGATACCGTCAGGATTTCCAAGCGCACCGTCAAAATCATTTCCCGGGTGATCGAAACGCGAGATCAGGAAGTACCCGACACCGTCGCCTTTGTTGGCGCCCGCTGTTGCAGGAACACCTCCGAAACCGTTTACACCGCCGGACGCGCCACCGGTTGTCCATTGCATATCTTTGTAGCAGAATGCAACGTTACCGGATTCGATCACAGGATCGGAACCGTCTGTAATAATGAGCTGAAAGGTGTTTCTGAGCTCCCCCCTCGTGCTGTAGTATCCTACTTCTTTCCAGTTCACGTATACGGCTGTCGGCGTAATCTTATAGAGCACTTCACCATTCGGCACCGTGCTCGGGAATGTCGGCCGCGTATCTACGTCTCCCCAGAACGGAGCAACGATCGCACCGTCGCCGGAAGAAGGGAAAGCAGTCGCACTGTAGGTTCCCATCCCCGAAGTAAACGTCACGTTACCGTTGTTGTTGATAAAGATCTGGTTGAACGTTTGTCCGTACATACAGAAATTGAACGGAATTGGAATGGTATCCGAGTATCCGTCGTCGTTTGGCTGTATCGCAAGCGTATACGTTGCATCCGGCTCCACGTAGCAATCACAGCTGTTCGCTTTTGTGGTTGCGTTCGGCTGAACGCCTGCAGGAGGCCCTGCAATAGCTGGGTTCGGAATGGTAAGTGTCGCAGGCGCTAACTGACCGCTTGCTTTCATCTGATGGTACTCAGGTGAATCTATCACAACCTGGGCAAAAAATGCGCCCGGAAGGAAGATAAGGCATGTTAATAGAAGTTGTTTCATGTTGGTAAGAATATGTTCACACTAAACTCATAACTGCATTTCGCCAATTATGGTTGCATAAGGTGTTGCAGATTTTTCAAAAATATATTTTTTTAATCATTTTGTCACTTTTTGTTAACAAATGGGCAATTCATACTTATCAAATGCACAATTGACAGTTGACAATGCACAGCGTACATGAATCCGGCTTTCCTCCCGCTCCGCGTGCATAACTCGTGAAAAAAAAATCGATTTAGAAAAGAGAATAAATGTAGTTTTGCAGGGTAAAAAAAGCATTCACAAATGGAAATCCAGCAATTAACGGCCGTTGCAAGCCAGGTCAGAAGAGATATTGTACGTATGGTGGCAGGAGCCAGCTCAGGACATCCGGGAGGATCGCTTGGCTGCGCCGACTTTCTAACCGTTCTTTATTTCGAGATCATGACTCACCGCCCGGACCAGTTTACTATGGACGGAAAGAACGAAGATCTTTTCTTCCTGTCGAACGGACATATTTCCCCGGTTTGGTACAGTGTTCTTGCACGTTCGGGCTATTTCCCGGTTGAGGAGCTTTCAACGTTCAGAAAACTGAACTCCCGTTTGCAGGGCCACCCGAGCACGGATAAGAAGATCCCGGGCGTACGTATGGCTTCGGGCTCGCTGGGCCAGGGACTGTCGAATGCGATCGGCGCTGCACAGGCAAAAAAGCTGAACAACGATCCCGGAACGGTATTCACGCTTCACGGAGACGGTGAATTACAGGAAGGACAGATCTGGGAAGCAGCCATGTATGCGGCGGCCAATAAAGTAGACAATGTGATTGCCACCATCGACTACAACGGCCGCCAGATAGACGGCGACGTAGAGCAGGTGCTTTCACTTGGAAACCTCGCAGCAAAATGGATCGCTTTCGGCTGGGAAGTCCTCGAAATGGACGGACACAACATTCCGGAGATCATCGAAACACTTGTAAAAGCAAAAAATATGTCACGAAATGGCAAGCCTGTTGTTATCATCATGAAAACAGAGATGGGACAAGGTGTTGACTTTATGGTCGGCTCGCACAAATGGCACGGTGTTGCTCCGAATCCGGAACAGCTTGCCACCGCACTTGCACAGCTCGAAGAAACGCTAAGCGATTATTAAATGAAACAACTGCGGTTAATTGCATTCGTGCTTTTCTTACTTGTCCCGAGCTCTTACGGACAGGAATTAACACGCATCTTATTCATACTTGACGCGTCCAACAGCATGAATGCCAACTGGGGCGATCAGTCGCGCATCGAAGCCGCAAAAGAACTGCTGGCAAAAGCGGTCGACAGCCTGGAAGGGACACCGAACCTGGAGATCGCGCTGCGCGTATACGGACACCAATCCCCTATTACGGCAACGTACCAGGATTGCAACGATACGAAGCTCGAAGTACCGTTTGGCCCGAATAATTACGGAACGATCAAATCACGGATCAAATCCATCGTAGCCAAGGGTACAACGCCCATTGCGCGTTCGCTGGAAGCTGCGGCAGGCGATTTCCCCGATACGAAAGCGCGCAACATCATTATTCTGATAACCGACGGACTCGAAGCCTGTGACAACGATCCCTGCGTGATCGCCAAAAAGCTGCACGATAAAGGCGTTCGCGTTACACCGTTCGTGATCGGGCTCGGACTCGACCTTTCGTACCTCGAGCAGTTCAAATGTATCGGAAGCTATACCGAAGCCGAAACACGGGATTCTTTCAAATCCGTACTGAAATCGGTTATTTCGAAAGCACTTGTCAATACGACCGTGCAGATCAACCTGAACAACAGCAACGCGATCCCGGTTGAAACGGATGTGACACTCTTTTTATATGAAGCAGGCACCAGCAGGCTTGTATACACGTTCGAGCACACAATCAACCGATTCGGAAATCCCGATACCGTGGTCATGGATCCGGCGCTGAAATACGACCTCGTAGTGAATACCATTCCGAAGATCGAGCTCAAAAACATCGTTCTCAAAAAGAACACGCACAATACCATTAAAGTAGATGCACCACAGGGATTCGTTAAGATCCGGTTTACGAATGCCGTTCGCGCCTACCCGATTGCAGCACGCATCACGCAGCCGGGCAAAGCGCTTACGCTCAATACGCAAATGGTCGGAGGGAGCGCCGACAAATACATCATCGGTAAATACGAAGTTGAGATCCTCACGCTTCCGCGGATCTATGAGATCATCGACGTGACGCAAAGCAGCACAACGGCGATCGATATTCCGGCGCCCGGAAACCTGAGCTACTCCACAGCGAAAACAATTGTGGGACAGATCTTCGTGCTCCGTGAGAACGGAAAAGCCGAATGGGTGTGCAACCTCGATCAGACCGCGCTTTCGGGATCGTGGCAACTGCAGCCGGGAAATTACAGAATCGTCTACAGGCAGAAACAGCTCAAATCGACCACCTACACGATCGAAAAAGAATTTAGAATAATATCCAATAAAACAACACCGATTAAATTATAATTCAGCGATGAAAGAATTTGAGATTTTAGGAAAAAAAGACACCCGTTCAGGATTTGGAGAAGGCTTGCTGGAATTGGGGAAAACCAATCCGGAAGTAGTAGGGCTTTGTGCCGATTTAACCGGGTCCCTGAAAATGGATGCTTTCCAGAAAGAATTTCCGGAGCGTTTCTTCCAGGTCGGCATTGCTGAAGCAAATATGATCGGTATGGCTGCAGGAATGACCATTGGCGGAAAAATCCCTTACACGGGAACATTTGCCAATTTCTCCACCGGCCGTGTGTACGATCAGATCCGCCAGTCGGTTGCTTATTCCCGCAAAAACGTAAAGATCTGTGCTTCTCACGCCGGGCTTACGCTCGGAGAAGACGGCGCAACGCACCAGATCCTCGAAGACATCGGGATGATGCGCATGCTGCCGCACATGACCGTGATCGTTCCGGCAGATTTCAACCAGACAAAACAGGCAACGATTGCCATTGCTGCACACGAAGGCCCTGTTTACCTGCGTTTCGGGCGACCGGTAGTTCCGATCTTCGTGAAACCGGATGCTGATTTCGTAATCGGTAAAGCCGATGTGCTCACCGAAGGAACCGACGTTACCATCATCGCCTGCGGACACATGGTCTGGAGATCGATCGAAGCAGCGCAGGAACTCGCCAAAGAAGGCATCAGCGTGGAAGTGATCAATATGCACACGATTAAACCTTTGGACGAAAAAGCCATCTTAGACTCCGTTCGCAAGACGCGCTGTGTCGTTACGGCCGAAGAGCACATGCTCAACGGCGGACTCGGCGATGCGGTAGCCAATGTGTTATCACGCTCCCTGCCTAGCCCGCAGGAGTTTGTCGGAGTAAACGATACCTTCGGGGAATCGGGCACGCCCGACGAGCTGATGACCAAATACGGACTGGACCCGATAGACGTCGTGAACGCAGTAAAACGAGTAATTCAACGAAAATAGATCAATGAGTCAGATTCCCGATGAAGCAACTATCGTATCTTTTCTTCATCGGGAAGATGAAAAAGCGCAGCTTGCTTTCGGGTGGATCATCGACCTGCACGGCAAGCGGCTTTACACCACCATTCGCCGCTGGGTAAAAACCCACGAAGACACCAACGACATTCTGCAGGAAGTGCTGCTTAAGATCTGGAAGAATAAGCACCAGTTCAAAGCCAACAGCGCGCTCTTTTCATGGATGTACCGCATCGCCTACAACGAAGCCATGTACTTTATCCGGAAAGAGAAAAAGCACCTGGCACTTCACATCGACAATCCGCTGGTGGAATTTCAGCATTTCTCCGAGCATTTCGGGAAGATCACTCCCGAAGAAATCACCAGCTGGCTCATGGAAGCCGTGGCAAAGCTCCCGGAAAAACAACGGCTCGTTTTCGAGTACAAATACTTTGACGATCTCAAATACGAAGAAATTGCCCAAATCACCGGCGGCACTACCGGAGGATTGAAAGCCAATTACTTTCACGCCGTACAGAAGATCGAAGAATATTTGAAATCGAAATTAAACCATTAAAAATCATTCAACTCTTACAGACGTGAACCCGAAAGAACAACATATCCTCGATGAGCTGAAAAAAGTGCCTGCAACGCTTCCGCCGGACGATTACTTTCAGCAGCTGAAAATAGGTATTCTGTCACAATTGCCGGAAACGAAGATTGTTCCATTGTATAAAAGATGGTGGGCAATCGGCTCCGCGGCGGCGTCCGTGATCCTGCTTCTCAGCATGCTTTTGCTGAAAGAAGAAACAACGCCACAGCAGGCTTCACCCGACTGGAGCTCCGTTTCGAAAGAAGAAGTGCTCGCTTACATCGAAGACAACATCGACGATTTTGAGCCTGAAACACTGGCGCAGCACCTCACAGACATCCCGGAATGGCACGAAACCGTCCCAACCGGCGATACAACTGCGATCAGCTTCAACACCAATACTTCGGATGAAAAAGCTTCCGAAGACCTGTTTGACGATCTTGAACACAAAGAAATTCTGGAATACCTGCAGAATGAAGCCATTGATATCGATGATGAATTATTAATCGGGTCTTAATCTGAACGCATTCAGCCGGCGAAGCCAACAGATGGATCCCCTATTTAAAACAATATGAAACAATTGAAAATTAGCAGTTTATTCCTCTTCCTGCTGCTTGTTCCTTTCGGAGCGGCCGCACAGGGAGACGAAAAGAACGAAAAGGAACGCGAAGACAAGATCGATAAGCTAAAGATCGCTTTCTTCACCATGGAACTGGACCTCACATCCGCCGAAGCGGAAAAATTCTGGCCCATCTACAACGAGCTCGACGCAAAAACCAAAGAGCTGCGCAAAGCCAACCGCAAGATCGAAAAAGAGATCCGGGATTCGTACGAAACACTCACAAACGAAGATGCCAAAAAGAAAATGGCGGCCGTTTTCGAGAACGACGAGAAGGAAACCGCGCTCAGAAAAGAGTACAGCAAAAAGTTTTCTGAAGTTCTTGGCGACAAAAGAGCCTTAAAACTCTTAAGTTTGGAGCACGAATTCAGACGGGAGCTGCTGGACAGGCTGCGCGAGCAGGGTGGTCCGCCCCCGCCTCGCCCGGACAGAAACCATGACAGATAAAACAGATTTCTTAAACCTTTTAGGACAAACAAATCCCTTCCCTTATATGATTAACGTCGATAAGGCCGAAGGGATTTTTATTACCGATAAATCCGGAAAACGCTACACCGACATGATCGCCGGAGTCGCAGTAAATAACATCGGGCATCGCCACCCGCTTGTGCTGCAGCGTATCAAAGAACAACTGGACAAATACCTGCACGTAATGGTGTACGGAGAATTTATACAGGACGCTCCGCTCGAAATGGCGCGGGCGCTCACGAAAGTACTTCCCGATTCGCTCAATTGCGTGTATCCGGTCAATTCCGGAACGGAAGCCAATGAAGCCGCATTAAAGCTCGTGAAGCGCGTAACCGGAAGAACACAGCTAATCGCCTGCAAAGGTTCCTATCATGGCAATACACATGGCTCGATGAGCGTTTCGGCGAACGAGGTTAAAAAGATCGCTTTTCGTCCGCTGCTGCCGGATGTTGATTTTATCCGGCACAACGTCACCGAAGACCTGGCGCGCATTACAACACGTACGGCGGGTGTCATCATCGAGCCGATACAGGGCGATGCCGGCGTACGGCAGGCTTCCACGGAATACCTGCAGGCGTTGCGGAAACGTTGCGACGAAGTGGGTGCTTTGCTGATCTTCGATGAAATACAATGCGGCATGGGACGCAGTGGAAAGCTTTTTGCCTTTGAGCACAGCGGTGTTGTTCCGGATGTGCTGACGCTGGGAAAAGCCTTGGGCGGCGGACTGCCGATCGGCGCTTTCGTGGCAAAAAAAGAGCACATGGCCGAATTCACGCACAATCCCATGCTCGGCCACATTACGACTTTTGGCGGCAACGCTGTGGTTTGCGCCGCTTCATGGGCCACACTGGAAGTATTCGAACAGGAAATCGACTTTGCGGAAGTAGAAGCCAATGGACAGCTGCTCGAAGATATGCTCTCGGAGCTCGATGAAATTAAAGAGATCCGCAGAATTGGCATGATGTACGCCTGCGACATGGAATCCTTCGAGCGCGTGGAGAAAGTCGTTAACCGTTGTCTCGGGTACGGATTGATCAGCTTCTGGTTCTTATCGCATCCTTACAGCTTCCGGTTGTCGCCGCCGCTCACGATTACGCGGGAAGAGATCATCGAAGCAGGAAAGATCATTCAGAAAGCGGTGCTGGAAACGAAGTAATACGAATGTTCTAATGCTGAGTTTTGAATCAGTGATGGAAAACTAAAGTCCATCTACAACAACCTGGTCTATTTCTTTAAAGTAGGTTCCCGCAGGCGTCGACTTCACCTTGCGCACATCTTTTTTGATCTTAAAGCGTCTCGGGCCGTTGACCACGACTTTGGTAATAACGATATCCGTTCCTTTTTCGGCTGCTTCGATCTTTTTCAGGACTTTCGCAGAAAGCTCGCTGCCGGTTTGTTTGCATTCCTTTCCCGCAATCGTGTAATAGATTTCGGTAATGGGAAAAGTAGCGATGAGCGGAATTTCGCGCGGATACTGAGCGGAAAATGCCCTGTAGCCAAATGCAAGCGAATCAGTAAGCGCTGGCAGGTCCTCGAGCTTTACAGGTCCGAGAAAAATCTGCGGTTCGGGCAATTGCTGTACACGCAGCCAGTAATTACCGTGATTGACAGGATGTTCGGCAGTACCTGATCGCAGGCTTACCATGAGCTCGTCACCGGCCCATAATCTGGTGTGAACGATCGCTTCTCCCCTTTTCAGGTACTTAATCGTTACACCGGCTGCTTCGATCCAGAGCGCTTCGGATTCGGCAAGGCCCGGAACACCGAATACGATGTGATTGTCGTATTTCTCATACACTGTGAAATCGTCCGGAAATGCCGGCACAGCGCTCACGAAAGCATACATGGATGAAACGGCAGTAGCTTTCACGGCAATAACTTCCAGTTCCAGCTTCACATGTTCCGGCTGCTTGTGGTAAGAATGCCGAACCTGATTTGCAAACAGCTTATTATTCCCTGAATCGGCCGGTTTTCTGAAATAGTTTTCCAGCGTGTCTTTCATCACTTCCGTTTCTCCCGGAAATTTTCTGCCCGACTGCTGCCACAATACGTTCACCCGAAATTCCAGGTTCGGATGCGCGAACATAAAATCGCGGAACAGCTGCATGGAATCGTTGAAGGAAACAGAGTATTTCCGGTATTTTACCGGCAAAAGCTCTGATCTGACCTCTCCCATCGCAATGCGATCGCCGACTGCAAATGTTTGGGAAGCGATTGTTTTGTAAACGGGCGGAACAGGCTTCTTCAACTGGGAAAATGCAGGAAAGCTGAACAGGAAAGCAGCAACGAAAAGTAAACGCATGTTGGATTTTTGCCCGAAGTTACAAAACAACCAACGAACGGCAATACCCGGCGTATTTACACCTGGTGTCGCTTTCCTCCGAGAATTCCGTCTGTCAGCATCTTCCATTGCGGTACGGAAAGTCCCATTTTAGCGCCAAGAGCTACGAAGAAATTCCGGATCTTATTCAGAAATCCTCCTGCCGGATTAGGCTTTTCATTTCTGCCTCTTTCAATGGCGCAAACCATTGTCCCTTTTCTGATCACCAGGAAAGTACTGGTCGCTTCGCTGGTATAAAAATGCGCGCTTTCCGAAGAACTGTCACCGGGATTGCTCACCGGCCGAACACGGAAGCCGAACGCCTCTTCCCATTTCCACTCTGAAGACTTAGCATCCGGTTCGCCGCTGTTTTCAAACGCTTCTATCCGTACCCAATCAAAACCGTCTCCTGCACCGTTTCGCGGTGCAGGAAGCTCTATCCTGATCAGGTTGCCCACACGGGGATCTGCGCCAGACAGCGGATTTCCTTCAGCATCCGTAAGCGTAAATTTTGCTCCTTTCCTGCCGCAGATCTCATACCAGTTATTGATATCCATAAGCCTCAGCTTTGCACGTGCATAGAGCTTAACCGCAGATCTGGCAGATGACGCCACAAGCCTGGAAGAGGCTCCGGTGCTGGAACCTTTAACCTGTTTGGGAACAAGAGATTTTATCATAAGTCCTGCTTCTTTTTGAGCAAAATAAGAAGGATGCAAGCTATAAACTGCTCTTTTATGACACTTTAAGATTTTCGTTAAGGAGCAGTTACTTCTGTTACTACACTTTTCAGGAGGTCATACACACGATCCAGCTCGCTGTCGGTTATACAATATGGCGGATTGATGAACAGGATATTACCCAGCGGGCGGATCATGCAGCCGTTTTCGAGGAAATACCGGTATGCCTTGTCGCGGATAGTGGAAAAATAGGAAGCGCCTTCGCCGGTTGTGATCTCGAACCGCAGAATGGTTCCGCAAACAGCCACATTCGAAACGTTTTCAATGGCCGAAAGAACGGTTAAAAAAGCAAGATGCGCCGCTTCGATCCTGGCAATGTTCTCCCAAGTTTGCTGTTCTTCGAAAATATCCAGGCTTGCATTGGCGGCCGCGCACACCAGCGGATTTCCCGTATAGGAATGTCCGTGCAGCAGCGCTTTTGTCTTTTCGGGATGCAGGAATGCTTCGTAAATGGCTTCCGTGGCAACGGTGAGTCCCAGCGGAAGAACACCGCCTGTGAGCCCTTTCGACAGGCAAACGATATCGGGCTTGTTCACGCAATGGTCCATAGCGAACAGCTTGCCCGTTCGTCCCCAGCCAGTCATCACCTCATCGAAGATCACCAGTACGTCGTAACGGTGCGCCAGCGCGATCAAACGGTCGAGCCATTCGGCGGAATACATGCACATGCCGGCAGATCCCTGCACGAGCGGCTCAACGATCACACAGGCAAATTCCCCGGATTGAAAGAGCGTTTCCGCACGCTGCAAGGCCAGTGCTTCGTTTTCTTCGGAAGGAAAAGGCAGAAAATCGACATCAAAGAAAAAATGTTCGAACGGCTGATTGAAAAATCCGCGCTGCCCGATCGCCATAGCGCCGAACGTATCGCCATGATAAGCACCTTCCAGCGCCATCACGCGTTTGCGCGGCTCTTCTTTGTTGAACCAGTATTGCAGCGCCATTTTAAGCGCTACTTCAACAGCAGTGGAACCGTCATCGGAGAAAAAAACCTTTGTGAAATGTGGTGGCAGAATGTTGATAACCCGCTCTGAAAGCCGAATGGCCGGCTCGTGTGTTCCACCGCCGAAGATCACATGATCGATCTTCGAGAATTGCTCGGCGATCGCTTTCCCGATATGCGGATGCCCGTGGCCGTGGACGTTGACCCACCACGAAGAATTGGCGTCGATGTAGGATTTGCCGTCCGTGTCGAATAACAGCGTTCCTTCTGCCCGCTCGATCAGCAAGGGCTCGTCGGCTGTGAGCATTTGGGTAAACGGGTGCCAGACTGCTTTTTTATCGCGTGCTAGCCAGCTTGATTTGTCCATTGTGCGGCGCTTTGAGAAATGGTTTCCGGGGAAATAACGGTGAGCTCCGGAATGAATGAAAGATGAAGATCAGGGAAATGCTGGCGGTAAACCCGTTCCGAGGGCGCGTGCCGATCGCCGCTGATAATGAGCCCTGCCAGGGGGATATTCCGCTGTTTCAGTGCGTAAACAGACAATAACGTATGATTAATGCTTCCGAGGTAATGGCGCGAAACGAGGAAAACGGGAAGCTGCCACTGCTCGAGAATGTCGATGTACAGGAGGCCGTCGTCGTTCAGCGGAACCATTAATCCGCCGGCGGTTTCGATCACCATATTCGCATCCGTGATTACCGGCAGCTCAAAATCTGCAGCGGTGATCATGAGACCGTCCAGCTCCGCCGCGAGGTGCGGAGACGCCGGTGTGTTGAGCCGGAACCGTTCATCGAGAACGGAACATTGCGGGCCACACAGGTTTCTGACCTTAACAGAATCGGACTGTTCCAGGTCCCCGGCTTGCACGGGCTTCCAGTAAACGGCACTGAATGCTTCGGTCAGAACGGCGCTTACAATGGTCTTTCCAACGTTTGTACCGATACCGGCAACGACAAATCGCTTCATTATTTACGCAATTCTGCGCCCAGCTCTTTTTCCAGCGAAACGCGGATGGATTCCATAACACGGTCTACCTGCTCGTCTTTGAGCGTATTCTCCTGGTCCTGGAAGGTGAATGAAACGGCATACGATTTCTTTCCTTCCGCAAGGTTTTTGCCTTCGTACACGTCGAACAGGTTTACCTGCTGCAAAATGTTCCTGTCTGCTTTGCGGGCAAGCTGCTCGATGGCAGCAAATGTAACGGAACTGTCCAGCAGCAGCGAGAAATCGCGGCGTACCTCAAATGTTTTCGGCAATTCCTTGTACTGTATTTTGACCAGCTTCAGCGAAGCGAGCAGCGCATCCCAGTCCAGATCGGCAACGAACACCTCCTGTTTGATCCCGAAATGCTTGCGGATCTCCGGTTTCATCCAGCCAATAGAACCGATCGGTTGTTTCAGGATACGAAGCGTGAGTCCGTCGACGAACAGATCGTGAGCAGTTTGTCCTTCTTCCGAAGCGAGATTCGCCAGTCCGAGCCGCTGCAGCAAAGAGCTCACAACGCCTTTCAGCGTAAAGAGCGACACTTTTTCACTGCCTGCCGACCAGGATTCTGCGGTTTTTCTTCCCGACAGCACCAGTACGAGGCGTCTGTTCTCCAGGTATTCCCCACCTTTCAGCTGATAGGTCTTTCCGAATTCGAACAGGCGCAGATCTGCCTGCTGGCGGTTCTGGTTGTGTGCGATGGTCTCCAGCGCCTGGAAAATCAGCGACTGGCGCATAACAGCAAGGTCCTGGCTCAGCGGGTTCAGCATCTGCACGTTGAACTCAGCGGCCATCGTTTCTTTCCCGAATTTCTCCACGTAAACAGGCGAAGTAAGGGAATTGTTCAGCATTTCGCTGAAACCGAAACCGCTCAGAACTTCCGAGAAATGAACGGTCAGGCGCTCAAGATCGGGCTTTGGCCCCAGCACGAGTGATGTGTTCAGCTTTTCAGGATAAGGAACGAGGTTGAAACCGTAAATGCGCAGAATTTCTTCGATCACATCGATCTCGCGGTCCACGTCGATGCGGTAATTCGGCACGAGCAATTCCAGTTGTTCGCTTGTTTCGGACACAACGGTAAAGTCGAGCGCATGCAGGATGGTTTTGATCATTTCCGCAGGCACTTCATGTCCAAGAATTTGAGCGCAGCGTTTGTAGCGCAGCGTTACTTTGCGTTTGTCTATTGGCGTCGGATAAATATCCACCACATCCATTGCGATCACACCGCCTGCCACTTCCATGATCAGGTTTGCGGCACGTTCCAGCGCATACGGAACGAGGTCTACATCTACGCCGCGCTCGAAACGGAAGCTTGCGTCGGTAGAAAGTGTGTACCGTTTGGCGGTTTTGCGCACCGAAACAGGCTGAAAGAACGCTGCTTCGAGGAATACCTGCGTCGTAGCATCCTGTATTCCTGAATCTTTTCCGCCGAATACACCGGCAATACACAACGGATTCGCACCATTGGTGATCAGCAGGTCTTCTTCGTTCAGTGTCCGTTCGACATCGTCGAGAGTGATGATCTTCTCTCCAGGTTTTGCCGTTCTGACAACGAGCTCGCCACCGATCTTCTGCGCATCGAACGCATGAAGCGGCGTTCCAAGCTCGCGCATGACGTAATTCGTAACGTCGACAATATTATTGATCGGCGAAAGGCCGACAGCGCGCAATCTTTTCTGCAGCCAGGCGGGAGAAGGCTTCACTTCCACTCCGTCTATCGTAACGCCCATGTAACGCGGGCAGCGTTCGGCATCCTGCACAGTTACTTTTACCGGAACATCGCCTTTTCTGACCAAAGGATCCAGCACGGGCAACGTGAGGCGGAACGTACTTCCATCGTGAGCAGCAGCATGCGCGAGAATATCGCGTGCTACGCCAATGTGTCCCATCGCATCCGCGCGGTTTGGCGTTAATCCGATTTCGATCTGCACATCGTTTTCCAGCTCAAGGTAAACGGCAGCAGGTGTTCCTGTTTTCGTATCCGGGGGAAGCACGAGAATACCGTCGTGGCTTTGTCCCAGCCCGAGCTCGTCTTCCGCGCAGAGCATCCCGAAGGATTCCACATCGCGGATCTTCGACACTTTGAGCTTCAATGGCGTTTCGGGCGTTGGCCAGAGCGTGGTACCGACTGTTGCCAGCAGTACTTTTTGTCCGGCAGCCACGTTAGGCGCACCACAAACCACCTGGAATGTTTCGGAGCCGGTTGTAACGGTGGTTACTTTGAGCTTATCTGCATTCGGGTGTTTTTCGCAGGTCAGCACTTCGGCAACGACAACGCCTTCGAGTCCGCCTTTAACGGCTTCAAGCGTTTCCAGTCCTTCGACTTCCAGCCCTGTATCCGTAAGGATTTTACCGAGTGTTTCGGGCTCAATTGCTTTGGGTAAGAATTGGCTCAGCCAGTTATAGGAGATTTTCATGTATGTATCTTGTAAAACAGGCGCGAAAATAAGAAAAATCAGGGAGGGGGAGGTGACGCACGAAGTGTTTTTTACCATGGATGACACGGATGGCACAGATAATACAGAGGTTACGTGCGAGGCGTATTTTTACCACGGAAGACACGGAGAGCATGGAGGTGATGTACGAGGTGTTGTTTACCACGGATGACACGAAGGACGCGGATATACGGAGGTGATGTACGAGGTGTTTTTACCACATATAGCATAGGACAAAACATAAACCATTGCTATTCGCCGCTTTGCGACGACATTAACAGCAAATTTAAACAGAAATTCCGGCTACCTTGTGACAGCCAGTCTGAGCGTGCCGCCTATTCCGGTATGCTGCAGGAAATAAATTCCGCTGGCTCCGCCGGGTAACTGAATACTGAGACAATTTCCCGCTATGGCCTGTGCCTGAAAGTCAACCGCCTTGCCTGTTACGTCGTGCATAAAAAGTGCTGCCGGATCGATTTCCTGTTCTCCGCGCAGCGTAAACGACCCATTCCCCGGATTGGGATAAGCGCTCAGACTGCCGATCTCACGTTCTTCTGTTCCCAGGTGAATCACGTAGCTTATCGCTGCCGCAATGTCGGGCAATGGACCAATATGGTCAGACGCCGGAAACAGTGCTCCGTCTTCCTGTGGTTTTCCCGTTAACAGCAAAATATCGAGTAGTTCCTCTACCGGGAGGCGCGAACCGGTTTCCTGCAGGTAATACGATTGCAGCAATACAACCGCGCCGGTAACAATAGGCGATGCGCTGGAAGTACCGCCAAAATCTTCCGTAAATTCCGCATCGGTGCCTTCGGCTGCGAACAGATCGCCGTAACCGGTGGTGGTGACATGCTCGCCATTTCCCTGCAGGTGAACGCACGAGCCGTAGTTGGAAAACCAGAGCTTGGAGCGCTCTGTATCCTGCACACCGACCGCCCCTGCCCCTACGATGATCGCTCCGGACCCATTACCCGGCAGGAAAGGATAATGCCCGTCATTCTCTTCGGAATAGATCCAGTTATCGAGGTCTTCGCTACCATTTCCGGCTGCTTCCACCACGATGACCCCGTTGCCGACTGCCAGCTGAATGGCTTCGTAGCAGGATTGGTACCATTCCATCGGGACGAGCCCGTGCTGGTTATCGCCCGTATAATTCGGGCCGGCTATCTGCTGTTCGATCAGGATCACATCGCCCGGCGATAAGGCAAGAACGCCCAGCAGCATCGCATTTTCAAAATCATAAACCTCTTCGTGATACGCACCGGAGAAGAACAGCTCGCAATCGGGTGCGATCCCCTTTGTTCCCGTGCCGTTATCCAGTGACGCCAGCTCACCCAGGACGGCAGTCCCGTGATTTCCGCTGGTATTGCCGAACGGATCCTCGGGCGTCATTCCCAGTAGCGTTACATTCGGCAGGTCGATGTGCTGAGGATTGAAGGTATATTCGATGTCGCAGACTTTTATGCCCGCTCCCCTGCTGTCGTAGGTCGTCCAGACTTCCTGCGCATTAATGCCAGGCGCTCCGTTGTGCAGATACAGCTGCGAGCTTTCATAATCGGGAGCATCGGCATTCATCGGGATCGGAACGGCGCTGACCCTTTTTACGAATGACAGCTCTCTGAGCATTGCTGCAGCCTGATCGCGCCCGGAGGCGTCATGAAGATGGAACAATAACACGGATTTCGGATTGGGAAGCTTTTTATGGAGGTTCTTTTGCGCATTCTGCCACAGGCTGTCGAGTTTGTCGGAAGGTACCGTATAAAGACTGCTCCAGTAACCAATTGCAGCCAGTTCCTGCGGAATTGCAGATACTCCATCCACCAAAAGTCCGTTACCGGTTATGTTGAGGTCGAAACCTTCTGAAAAACGCACATTCAGCACATCGTTCACATAGCCTTTTCCGTCGGATTTAGCCATCTGACCGAAGACGTTGATTGCGAGGATACTGCAAGCGATAAGTAGGACTGTTTTCATAAGCGGTAAGAATGTAGTGCTAATGTTAGCAATTTCTGCGAATAATTGTTCATCAACACCTGAAAAGGGTGTTTCTTTTACTGAACGGTTATAGGGAACTGGGGAGGTGTACATCCCTAAAAAAGGTTAACCGGTTTTACACTGGATTCATTGTCAAAGAAGGTCAGATTCTGCCGGAAAATCACCCGATAAACACACATTTTTTCGTAGTATTGTAAAACAGCTAAACAGGAGTTCTTCCATCGCTGTTTCCCGGTTCACCAACCGACGGACAAAACAAACACAGGTTGATATAGGGTTGATCCGGGGTTGATATAGAGTTGACCCGGGGTTGACATAGGGATGCTTAATACATACCCTGTAGATACTATAGGAATCCCCGCTGCTTCCGCCGTAGATGATAAAGGGATACGTAGATGACTAGATGTATATCCCCATTCCCCAGTTCCCGTACTTCCACCTTATTCTGCGTCTTTTTCAGTTAGGCCTTTTTTGGAACTGTGCCTTGTTTTTATCCGTATTTTCGTTCCGTCAAAATCATGGCTTATGAAGTACTTATTGCTGCTGTTGGCGCTGGCCGGAACGTTTGTTCTGAAAGCCCAGGAAACGTCGACACTCAGCGGATACATTCTTGAAAGCGCTACCGGCGAGCCGCTGATCGGAGCGCGGGCCTATATTCCCGCCATCAAACAGGGAGCTGTTACGAATACGTACGGCTTTTTCTCGCTGACCGTTCCAAAAGGAAACTATACCGTTACATTCGACGCTTACGACCTGGAATCCGACACGATGGACATCGACCTGAACACCGATTTCACCGTGAACATCGAGCTGGGAGCTGACGCCACAACGATTGAAGGCGTCGAAGTGATCGCCAACAAGCGGGACAACGTCAACTCCACGAAGATCGGGCAGATCGAGCTCAACATCGACCAGATCAAAAAACTGCCGGCGTTTCTCGGAGAGGTCGACGTGATCAAAACCATCCAGCTGCTTCCCGGCGTTTCTTCGGTGAGCGAGGGCGGACAGGGATTCTACGTTCGCGGAGGCGGCCCCGACCAGAACCTGGTGCTGCTGGACGAAGCCGTCGTTTACAACGCGTCGCACTTATTCGGCTTCTTTTCTGTTTTCAATGCGGATGCGGTGAAAAGCGTCAACCTCATCAAAGGAGGCATGCCGGCCAATTACGGCGGGCGGCTTTCTTCCGTGCTCGAAGTGAACATGAACGAGGGCAACAAGAAAAAGATCCGCGTAACCGGCGGTCTCGGACTCATCTCTTCCCGCTTAACCGTGGAAGGGCCGATCGTAAAAGACAAAGGCTCCTTCATTATTTCCGCCCGGAGGACCTACATCGATCTCCTGATGAAAGCCTTTATCAAAGATTCGAGCCCTTTTGCCGGAAGCAGCTACTATTTCTACGATTTCAACGCTAAATTCAATTACCGGCTTTCCAAAAAAGACAAGATCTACCTGAGCGCGTACTACGGAAAAGACCGCTTTAAATTCGGGAACAAGGACGACGATTTCAACGTTAAGATGCCTTGGGGAAACGGGATCGTTGCACTGCGATGGAATCACCAGTTCTCACCGAAGCTGTTTATGAACGTGACCGGAACACTGACCGATTACCTCTTTTCCTTCGGGTCCGAGCAGGACGATTTCCGTTTCGAGCTGAAATCGGGCATCCGCGACCTGGGCGGGAAAGTCGATTTTTCCTGGTACCCGAATAACCGGCACAAAGTCAAATACGGTATCGATTACATTCACCACACCTTCACGCCCGTCGGTGTTTCCGCTTCGCAAAACGACGTTGTTTTCGACACCGGGCTTGCCCAGCAGCTCGCCAGCCACGAATCGGCCGCGTATATCCTCGATGAGTTCGACGTGAACGAATACATCCGCATCAATGTCGGACTGCGCTACAGTACGTACCAGTTTACGGGGCCGTTCCGCCGCTACATCAAGGGAATTGGCTCAGGAACCGACAGCATTATCGATTACGGCAAAGGCGATCTCATCCAGTTCTACCAGGGACTCGAACCCCGTTTTTCCGCGCGGTTCCTGCTGAAAGACAAAAGCTCCGTAAAAGTGGGCTACATGTACAACAACCAGTATGTGCACCTCACGAGCCTGAGCGCAGTTTCCCTGCCTACCGACATCTGGTATCCGAGTACAGACATTGCCAAACCACAGAAAGGCTGGCAGGCAAGCGCCGGTTATTTCCGCAACTTTTTCGACAACAAGTGGGAAACCTCCGTGGAGGTCTACTACAAGCACATGAAGAATGTGATCGAATACAAACAGGGCGCTTTACCGGCAGATAACGTGAGCGATAACACCGATAACCTGCTCGTTTTCGGAACGGGCTGGAGCTACGGCACCGAGTTCTTCATCAAGCGCGTCGTAGGTAAAGTAACCGGCTGGATCGGCTATACCTGGTCGAAGACAGAGCGCAAATTTCCCGACCTGCAGCCCGATGCTTTTCCGGCTAAATACGACCGGAGGCACGATCTCACACTCGTTGGTACCTACGAGCCCAATCCAAGCTGGACATTCGGGTTTTCCTTCGTTTTTGCAACGGGCAACACCCTCACATTACCCACCAGCTGGTACGTACAGGACCAAAGCCTGCTGTTCAATTACGGCGCGCGGAATTCAACCCGGATGGCGCCGTATCACCGGCTCGACCTTTCAGCAACGTGGTACGACAAGCCGATGAAGATGGTCACCGACGAAACAGGCAAACAGGTAGAAAAAGTGAAGCGCTTTCGTCAGAACGTGAGCGTTTCGGTTTACAACGTTTACAGCAGGGCAAATCCGTATTTCCTGTACATCGACAACGACGGCGATCTGCTGAAAGGCGACTTTAAGATCACCGTAAAACAGGTATCCCTCTTCCCTATTATTCCGAGCATTACGTGGAACTTTGAATTTTAACCTATGAAACAGCTCATTGTATTTGGCTTTCTGCTCGCACTCGTCTCTTCCTGTTCCAAAGAAGTGAAGATCGACATTCCGGGTTACGAGGAACTGCTCGTTGTCGACGGGCGCATCGAAACCGGGCAGCCGCCCATTGTATTGCTGTCGCGGACCAAGAACATTTACGCACCGACCGACCTGAACGCCTTCCTGAACGGATTTGTCTCCGGTGCCACCGTTACCGTTTCGGACGGCACCACGACCGTTGTGCTCACCGAGATCTGTTCAGACGATCTTCCTCCCGGAACAGAAGCAATTGCCGCTGAACTGTTCGGCGTTCCGGCGGAGGAGCTGGCGAATTATCATTTGTGCGCCTACACGTCCTTCGATCCGCTCATCTGGGGACAGGTTGGAAAAACCTACACGCTCACAGTGACTTTCGAAGGCAAGACCTACACTGCTTCCACGCAGATCCTGCAACCGGTTGCGCTGAATTCCACCTACTGGAAACAGGATCCCGACGGCCCGGACGGCAACGGCTATTCCTGGGCCAATTTGTCCGATCCCGGGAATCAGTACGACGCCTACCTGTGGGAAGTCAAACGCATCAATCACGTAAACGGCGAGCCGCGCGACAAGACGTTTACCAAAACCTACAACCCGGTTATCGACGATGAGTTCTTTAACGGAACGACCTTCGACTTCGCGTTCGAGAATCCCATGAGCTGGGACGATGAAACGGTTTCCGACAACAATAAAGGCTACTACCAGCTGGGAGATTCCGTGGTGATCAAATTCTCCAAGCTCGACAGGGATGTGTTCGAATTCCTCGAAAAGAAAGTCCTGCAGCTGCAGACCAACGGCAATCCGTTCGCTTCGCCGACCATGATCCCGACCAATATCAAAGGCGGCGCGCTGGGTGTCTGGGCCGGCTATTCTCCGTGGTTCGATACGCTGTACTGCGTTCCCTGACGAATGCTGAATAGTGAGTTTTTGAACGTTGAATGAATTGTTCCATTCACTATTCAAAAATTAAGCATTCAACATTGTGCCGTTTTTTTTATCTTCGCTGACTGATGAGCACAGAAGATTTTATCAATGTACGCAGGCTGATAGCCAGTAAAAACCCAAAGCTTCTCAAGTGGCTGCCACGATTCGTTGTGCGCTACCTCGAGCGTATCCTGCACCAGGACGACATCAATGCTTTTCTTAAGAACAATCCCGGAATGTATAACCAGGATTTCTGTAAAGGAGTTCTCGAGCATGTAGGCGTTTCCTATACGATCAAAGGCCTGGAGCACATTCCGAAAGAAGGAAAATGCGTACTCGTGATGAATCATCCGCTTGGCGGAATGGACGCTATGGCGCTGGTAGAGGCACTGAGACATCACCGTACGGACCTCAAATTCATCGTGAACGACCTGCTGCTGAACCTCGGCCGGCTCAACGATATTTTCGTCGGGATCAACAAGCACGGCAAGACCAGCAATGCGCTGCTCGGACAGGTCAACGACCTGTTCGCCTCGGACGAATGCGTCTGCATTTTCCCCGCAGGGCTCGTCAGCCGCAAAACCAAAGGCGTGATCCGCGACCTGAAATGGAAAAAGACCTTCGTTAAACAATCGCGGCTGAACGATCAGCTCATCATCCCGATCCACATCGAAGGGCGGCTTTCGAACTTTTTCTACCGCCTGTCGAATTTCCGTGCGGCGATCGGCATCAAAGCCAACATCGAAATGTTGTATCTTGCAGATGAGATGTACCGTCAGAAAGGACACACCGTGGGCTTTACCGTCGGCAAACCGATTCCGGCAAGCTCACTCGATACTTCAAAAACAGATCAGCAATGGGCCGAATGGTTCCGTGAGCACATTTATACACTTCAGAAACCATGAACCAGGAAGCCATCATACCCGCGATCTCAAAATCCGTTTTGAAATCAGAACTGACCGCAGACCGATTCATTCGTACGACGCGCAAGGGCGATAACGAGATCTACATCGTCAATGCGCACAATTCGCCCAATGTACTGCGCGAGATCGGCCGACTGCGCGAAGTAACATTCCGTGAAGCCGGTGGCGGAACGGGCCTGCCGCTCGACCTCGACGAATTCGACACGAACCCGATCTGTTACGAGCAGCTGATCGTGTGGTCACCGGAAGACGAAGAGATCATTGGCGGATACCGCTTCATTCTTTGCCGCGATGCGATCGACGAAAACGGCGAAATCCATTTGTCGACCCATCATTACTTCGATTTTTCAGACCGTTTTATCAGGGAGTATCTTCCCACAACATGCGAGCTGGGTCGAAGCTGGGTACAGCCCGATTATCAGCCGACCAACAATCCGCGAAAAGGACTCTACGCGCTCGACAATATCTGGGACGGACTCGGGGCACTGGCCAGAACCTACCCGGAAATTGCTTATTTCTTCGGCAAAGTAACCATGTACCCTTCGTATAACCGCGAAAGCCGCGATTTCCTGCTGCACTTCATGCACCATTATTTCCCGGACAACGAGCACCTGATGAAGCCTTATCACCCGCTGATCCCGGAATACGACAGTAAAATGGTGGAAGAACAGCTACGCGGACTCGATTTCAAGGACGGCTTTAAAGTGCTGAACAGCTACGTGCGTGCAAGAGGCGAAAACGTGCCGCCATTGGTTAATATTTACATGAATCTCTCGCCAACGATGAAAACGTTTGGCACAGCCGTTAACCCGGACTTCGGAGGCGTCGAAGAAACAGGAATTCTTGTGGAGATCGCCGATATTTACGAGGAGAAGAAGGATAGGTATGTTAATTACTAATTGACAGTACACAATTGACAGTGGATAATTGATAATTAGCTGGTCGCTGAGAATGATCGCTCGGCATGCGCACAAGCACCGCAATCTTAGATTTTTTTGGCGGAATGCCTCTCGGATTTCATCGGTGGATTCTCCAACTTCGTAGCTGACACATTTATACCTTTTCAGCTATGCAGCTCGATTCAGATACAGACATCAAAGACGACCTGGGCGGTGCCATGTCCGTTAAGTTTAATCCCGGCAGCACCTTCCAGGATTACTGCGCCAAACACATCAGCGGTTACGATCCCGAAAGGCTGGAAGTACTGTCGGTTCGCTTTTATCACGGCAAAGAAACCGAAGTAACGGTGTATGCTATGGATAAAGATCGCCTGGACAGCGCTCCGGAAGGCGAAGTACCGGTCAGAAAATTCAAGCTCCAGGGCTCGTTTCTCCAGTACATTATTCCATTGATCGCCGAGTGCAATTTCACACTCACGACAGGTCACTTTCCGCTGCAAAGCATGCGGGTCATCAATAAATAAGCCGTATGCCTGAAGGTCCATCCATCGTTATACTCGCAGCAGCCATTCAGCAGTTTGCCGGTAAAACCGTTACCGAAGCATACGGCAATGCTAAAACACTCGACATTGACCGGCTTCAGCATCAGAAAGTAACGGCAATTAAAAGCTGGGGCAAGCACACCCTGATCTGTTTCGACGGATTCACGGTGAAGATCCATTTGCTGATGTTCGGCTCTTACCGCGTTAACGAGGAAAAGGAAAAATCGCAGGTGCGCTTCGGACTCCGTTTCAGCAATGGCTACGTGAATTTTTACGCCTGCTCTGTCAAGCTGCTCGAAGGAAACATCGATTTGCTGTACGACTGGTCCGGCGATCTCATGAACGACGATTGGGATGCGAAAGCTGCGCTTAAAAAACTGGCCAGCAGGCCGGACGAGATGATCTGCGATTCGCTCATGGACCAGGATGTTTTTGCAGGCCTGGGGAACATTATCAAGAACGAGATCCTGTTCCGCACCGGCATTCATCCCGAAAGCCAAAACGGTGCTATTCCATTGGCCAAGCGAAAGAAACTGATCGAAGAAGCAAGAAACTACAGCTTCGAGTTCCTGGAATGGAAACAAGCAGGAACGCTCAAAAAGCACTGGCAGGCACACACGAAAACCGTTTGCCCGAAATGCGGCGGCCCCATGATCCGCAAAATTACAGGCGTGCGGAAGCGGCGCAGCTTCTTCTGCGAGAAAGACCAGAAAAAATACGGAACTGCATCGAAATAATCCCTGGTTTTGGTTATAACCATTCGACATACAGGAATTCCGGGCGCAGCTTCAGCCGGGTGTTTCATTCGCTCTTACACCGATTAACGCGGAGTATGGCAAATCGGATTTCAGGAGTTTAGGATGACAGGATTTTGATTTGTGCAGAAGAAAGGCCTGGATTGGCAGGATTGAGGACTGATTGGAAGCTCATTTTCGGTGAACAACAATCGGTCTGCGTTCTCAAAAAAACAGTGCACGTTCAATCTGTTCTACGCCACTTTGCGTAAAAAAAACTCCCTGTTTTACTAACATGTCCTAAAATTACATGAGCTCCGCAAGTTTCGGGTTGAAAAGCAGGAGGTGTCTTCTTAATTTTGTTCCGCAGACTTCAGACTAAAATCAGCTATGGATTTATTCAGCGGAAACGACATCACCAACCTCCTGCCGCAGGACGGAACAGTGCTTTACTACGGACCGGTGCTTTCACAGGAACAGGCGCAGCACTACCTTGAAACGCTGCTGTCAACCATCGAATGGCGCAATGACGAAGCCGTTATTTTCGGCAAGCATTTTATCACCAAACGCAAAGTTGCCTGGTACGGCAATGCCAATTATTCCTATACGTATTCCAACACCACCAAACACGCGCTTCCCTGGACTCCGGAATTGCTCGAGCTGAAAAAACTGGTGGAAACGATCAGCGGCAGAACCTACAATTCGTGCCTGCTCAATCTGTACCACACCGGCGAAGAAGGCATGGCCTGGCACAGCGACGACGAACGCGCGCTGGGGGAAAATACGTCGATCGCATCCCTCAGTCTCGGCGCAGAGCGGAAGTTTGCCTTTAAGCATAAGGAAACAAAGCAAACAGTTTCGCTTTTGCTGGAAAACGGCAGCCTGCTCCTGATGGAAGACGAAACACAAAGCAACTGGCTGCACCGCCTGCCGCCCACGACAAAAATTACGCGTCCGCGGGTGAACCTGACGTTCAGGACCATGGTTGGAGCAGGTATATAACCGGTAAATGATCATTTGATCAAATGCGTTTATTTTTGTTCCTGGCAGAATCTTGCCTTCGAAAAAAGCTTTAATTTCGTCCGGACTTCTCCGGGAATTGTTTCGTAGTTGTCGCCTGCTCACGGAGATTGTGAGGGAGTATCTGAAAAGCCTGACGAGTAAGACCATTTTTATCAAACAACAACTATGAAAAACAACTTATTTATGCTTTCCGTTCTTTTAGCGGGAGCGATTGCAATGCTTACGAGCTTCACGAAAGAAGAGCCGAAATCAGCTGCTCCAACCGGTGGATTATCCGTTAAGATCTCCCTGGCCGACGGCGCAAAAGACGTATCGGACGCTCCTATCGGACTGGCTGCTTCCCAGGAGCAGCTCGACAATATGGATTACATCGCAACCGTTTTTACCAACAAAGAAGGCATTGCCAATTTCGGACAGCTTGCTCCGGGAACGTATTACATCGACGGTGGTCAGACGATCGGTGACGGCGATGATGAAATTTCATACCTTGGAGAAGGAACAGCTGTTGTCGTTGCAGGAAAGAACATTATCGTGGACCTTGTGCTGCCGGTTTTCGATGAGAGCTTACTCTTCGGTGACGAAGAAGACGAAGAATAATACTGACAAACCTATTTTACAGGAAAGCATGGCGGGAGCCGTGCTTTTTTTTGTTGGGGTAATTAGTTCAGATTGTTTGAGTTGAAACGCCACCCCTCTCAGTCTCCCCTCAAGAGGAGAGGCGATGACGTTCTTTCTTAAAAGACGCTGACAAGGGCGTGTTTTTACCGCCTGATTTTGTTGTTCAACTTTTGTTGCGTTATCTTTTGTTGCGTATCTTTGAGCTTACTTTTTCAAACAGCAGCAGCTGACAATTTCATTCACGCTTTTTTCCTTTTCTCATTGAAAAAAGTGCTAAAAAAACAGACATTCACATGAAAAACACACGTTTATCCGTTCTGGACCTTTCTGTGGTTACAGAAGGCGGAACAACAGCAACCGCTATCCAGCGGACCGTCGATATTGCACGCCACGCCGAACAACTGGGCTATGAGCGCATCTGGCTCGCCGAGCACCACAACATGGAATTCATTGCCAGTTCGGCTACCTCCGTACTGATCGGGCACGTTGCAGGTCATACGTCCACCCTGCGCGTCGGATCCGGCGGAATTATGCTGCCGAATCATGCGCCGCTGGCCATTGCCGAGCAGTTCGGAACACTGGAATCGCTTTATCCGGGACGCGTCGATCTCGGACTCGGGCGGGCCCCGGGAACCGATCAGCAAACGGCCATGGCCCTGCGCCGCAACAACACGCAGGCCGTTTACAATTTCCCTTCCGACATTCGCGCTTTGCAGAATTATTTCAGCTCCGGGAACAGTCATTCGTCCGTCAGGGCTTTTCCGGGTGAAGGCCTCGATATTCCTATCTGGATCCTCGGATCGAGTACAGACAGCGCCTATTTAGCTGCTGAAATGGGACTTCCCTATGCGTTTGCGGCACATTTCGCTCCAACGCAGTTCCGTGTTGCGATCGAGATCTACCGCAACAACTTCAAGCCATCGGAGCAATTGTCCGAGCCGTATGTACTGGCCTGTGTGAACGTGATCGCAGCAGACACCAACGAAGAAGCACAGATCCTGGCAACGAGCATGTACCGCATGTTCCTCGGCATCATTACCAATACGCGAAAACCGCTGCTTCCGCCCGTTCCTTCTATGGAACCTTACTGGACGCCGGAGATCGAGGCGGCGGTGAAGCAAATGACAGCCTGTACGTTTATCGGCGATAAAGAAAGCCTCCACGATCAGTTCTCCCGATTCATGGACGAAACACATGTGGACGAAGTGATGGTGGCAGGAAATATCTACGATGATGAAGCGCGGTTGAAAAGCTATTCGATCCTGAAGGAGGTATTTAATGGTTTTTGATCACGCCCGCCAACCGGTCAGACGGACACGTGTTTGATTGAATGTCAGGACTTCAGGATTTTAAGAATTCACGACTTTATCCGCGCGCAGATTCTGTAGATTAACACTGAGAACTGGATTTTGACTCGCGCAGATCACGCGACTATGAAAATACCGCAGGGATGGTGGGATTGGCCGTGAAGCCTGCTTACTTCAGTAAATAACTGCTGGTGTTCCGTCGGGTTGCCAGCTGTGCAATGCTTTCAGCTCGTTGTCTGTACAGGCGACCATGAATGCTGTTTTCTGAACATGGTATTCCTGCGTGATCCGCGGCATTTCAATTCCTTTGATCGTTAATTGAAGGAGCTTTCCTTCGAAGGGAAATTCAATGGTATCGCCTACGGATGCGTCTCCTTCGAGCACGCCCACGAGTACAAGTCCTCGGCCTGTAATGTTAAAGGTATCAAGGATCTTATAGCCTGATTTCGGTTGTCTGCTCATCGGATAAAGTAGTCTAAACCAGGAATTGCTTATAGGCCTCGATCTTCGTTTTCAGTCGTTCGGCGAGGTAGCTGTTGCCTTCCTTCAGCTCGTCGTAGATCAGCATTGCTTCCTGCATGTAAGCCGCTTTTTTCTCTTCTTCCCAGTAAAATGGCGGAGCATACAGGTTGCAGATACGGTCGGCTAGCTTGACGGCCCAGATTTCTTTGGGCTGCTGCCGGATCCGGGAAAGGCTGTCGCGCATTTTATCTTCTTTGCTTGCTATGCCCTCGTTTTTGGTTAAAGCCATCACGCCTTCGGCCACATCGCTACCGAACAGCGCCTGCACGCGGTCGAACGATATACCGGTATCTTCGATGGAATCGTGCAGCACGGCACATTGAACAGCCAGGCTGGCGTTCATGTTATCGGTGTGCGGTATGGCCGCAAGGATCTCGAATGCAACGCTCCCGATGTGATGGATGTACTCCATTTCTTCGCCCTGTTCTTTGCCGCCGTATTTCTGTCCTTCGTGAAGCTGTGAAGCGAGCTGCCATGTTTCCTGCAACTGATCTATCGAAAAGTGTTGTTTCATCTGTACGTGTATGAGTAATGCTCAAAAAATGCGAGCATTGAAGGTACGAAAAAAAGGAACATCCGGCTGGAGGTTCCGTTGATGATCCCGAAAGCGGCCGTTAACAGTTGTTAATCGAGGGAATCTAAAAGTGTTCGTAAATTTACGAATTCGCGCATTTACGGCCGGGCTGTCAAAGCGGAGGGAGTGTTCGTGATTTTGCGAATTCACTAATTCACTACCTCACTGTTAAAGTGTGGAAGGGTCGTATTATTGCGAATTCACGACGCGCTAATTACTATATTTGATCATGCGTTTGAAATCCGTCTCCCTGTTTTCTGTACTTTTCATCCTTACGGCCTGCAGTTTCAACCGCATGTTCCTCTACCCGACCGTGGTTCCCGAATCGAAAAGAACGCTAACGGAAACGACTGCCCTTGACACAACTGTGGTGCAATTTACCGGGGAAACCTTTCAACCGGTATTCCTGGATCCGACAGATACCATTCACTTCGATTTCACCATTGAAAGCTTCGTTTTTGAAAGCACGAGCGGCAATAAGCTGAATGGCTGGCTGCTGAAACAAAAAAACAGCACACCTGACATTACGCTGCTTCATTTTCACGGGAATGCAGGCTTTCTGCTGAGCCAGTACCAGGCCATGTCTCCCCTACTGGCGCACGGGTACCAGATCTTTCTATTCGATTACAGCGGTTTCGGCTTCTCGGAAGGAAAAGCTACAAGGAACAACGTGCTGAAAGACGCCAATTCCGCACTGACCTATGTAAAGACACGGCCTGAGCTGAGCGGCACAAAGCTGGTTATTTACGGACAATCGCTCGGCGGACACCTGTCTGCAGTAGTTGCCGCACAGCGACAGGAAGAAATAGACGGATTGGTGATCGAAGCAGCCTTTTCATCCCATAAAGACATTGCTGCAGCTACCGCAGGATTCCTTGGAAGGATCGCCGTGAGCGAAAAGTACAGCGCCACGGAGTCCATCAGGGAGTTCCACAAGCCTGTCCTCGTCATTCACAGCAAGGAAGACGATGTCATCCCCGCTGAAATGGGGAGAAAGCTCTTCGAAAATGCCAACGAGCCGAAGGAATATTACGAGATCGGACATTGTCATATCTGCGGCCCCACCTATTTCGCCGATTCTATCGCGGGTAAAATAAGGACGATGGTTGAGAGTAGTCAGTAGTTCGTTAGCCGGGGCTTTCAGTCAAGGACTGCGACACTTTAAACCGGCAGCACTACCTTTCTGGTTTTTGTGCCAACGTCTCCCCTAACAGCTGCGTTCATAGCAACAGACTTATTGAATCACACTTGCCCAAAGTGTTAAACAAATGTACTATGAAAGCAACAATTACTTTAGCTGCGCTCTGCCTTACCGCAGGAAGCGCATTTTCACAGGTGGCCGGCACAGCCGTGCTCGACATTAACAACACCCGCGCCCATCTTGCCAGCAACGGCCTTTTCTTTCACCGGCCGTCCACGCAGCAGGCGGGCTTCGAAGTTCCGAAAGGCTCGGGGAAACACATGATCTACGAAATGAGCCTGCTGGCTGCAGGAACCGACGTCAACGGTCAGCTCAAAGCAGCACTCACCGGTTACGGAGCATCCGATTTCTTCAGCGGACCGATCACCCAGGAGCACAGCCAGTATACTTCAGACAATTATGCTTCCCGCTATGCGTTCCTGTGGCCGGCACTGAAAACCGAGATCGATTATCACATCGCCAACTGGCAAACCGCCGGTTATGTGATTCCGACAAACATTCTCGAATGGCCGGGAAACGGGCACATTCTCAATGGGGAACCACTTCTGCTGGCACCCTTTTTCGACCGCAACAATGACCAGCTCTATGATCCGGCAGACGGTGATTACCCGATCATCCGCGGAGACAAAGCATACTTTACGGTCATGAACGACCTTGCGGGCGTGCACACGGCTTCGGGTTCCGATCCGATCGGGCTAGAGGTGCATTTACTTTTCTACCAGTACGATGTCCTGGGTGCGCTGGGGAATACGACTTTCATTCATGCGGAAGCGATCAACCGCGGCACGCAAACGCTCAGCAATTTTCATTTCGGCTCGGTCGTGGATTTCGATCTCGGATTCGACAGCGACGACTTCACCGGAACGGCTGTCGATCACAATATGATCTATGCTTACAATGGCGACCTGGTTGACGGTAATGACTCCGGCAATGGCTACGGTGAATTTCCACCTGCAATTGGTATTATCACATTGAACGAGCCGTTGTACAGCCATGTGCCCGTGACTTCGTCGATAACGGCGCCCGCCCAGTCTTACAATATGCTGAAAGGAAATCTTGCAGGCGGCAATGAACAACTGGATAATAACGGCCAGCCGACGCGCTATGCTTACAATGGTTACGGTCCGGGATGGACAGAAGCCACGATGGGGAACAATCCGGGAGGCCGCATGAGCTACATGAGCTTTCAGCCGGGAACATTTTCACCGGGGAACGTATTCTGTTACGATTATGCGATTGTCTATTCACGCAGCAATGGCGGAGCGCTGTTCTCGTCTGTAGATGCGCTGTTGACAGATGCGACGACCGTCCAGACATTCTATGATACCCAGGGCTATGCCGATTGCATGAACGACAACGAGCCACTTGGGCTTGGTGAAAAGCAGGAAGTCCCGGCACTGACGATCTGGCCGAACCCGGCAAACGAACGCATTGCCCTTTCCGGTGTGGAAGGCGGAACGTTCGAGATCACTTCCCTGGATGGAAAACGTGTTGCTTCCGGAACGGTTGACGGTTCTACGATCGATCTCCGCACGCTGCAGGCAGGCTGTTATGTGCTCCTCGTTCAGGAACACGGAGTTGTGCGTACAACGAAATTGATTAAACATTAATGGATCTCAGGACTTTAAGACTATAGCGTCTTGAGTCTGTCGATCATTAAACTGCCGGAGGGACTTATTTCTCCGGCTTTTTGTGTTTTGTCCGCAGGATAAAAATAGCGGCGAAATGGAAAGGCGTTCGTAAATTTACGAATTAGTGAATTTGCAAATTCATCTGGCATTCTACCTTCTAAAAGAGATTAAACAATAAAAATGGCCTTCTCAAGAGCGATCAAAGACATCATTACTTATCCGCCGGAAGAACTGAAAACGTTCCACCACATCAGGTATGAATACATTGACAACTTAAATTTTACGCTGCGTCCGGAAGATCACCTGGAGAATGCCGTCGAATACATCGCTGTCGCGAAAGAGCTGTTGTTGGAAATGGGCTGGCATGGCGACGGACCGATTCAACTAATGTGGATCCCTCCTTTTATGTTCCGCGGAAAAAGAACAGACCACTTTACGAACGGCGTTATTATCTGGCACGTAAAACAACAGGAAGACGGATTGTCGTGGATATTATCACCGGTTGAATTGCCTTGCGAGAACGAATTTCAATGAACTGAAAAGAATTGACAGCAGATTATCAGGAATGATAAAAGAACAACCTGGTAGGTGAGTCGCGCTGATCTCTGCCAGTGGGCGGACCCAGCACTGATACTGCGCGGAGGATAACCATTCGAATATCGGCTACAGCCTAAAGGCTCAGACTACATACACCTTTCCGTCCTCCACTACTTCCACCTGATCGAATACGGCTTTCGCTTCTGCTTCATGGGCTGTTCCGTCCTGGTAACGCGCGCTGAGATGCCCCAGTATCAATCGTTTGACATGGGCCTGCTTTGCGATAGACGCTGCCTGTGATGCCGTACTGTGGAACGTTACTTTCGCGCGATCTGCCATGGAATCGAGAAATGTCGCTTCGTGGTACAGCAGATCGACGCCGCTGATGTACGGAACGATACTTTCCTGGTAGGTCGTATCGGAACAGAAGGCATAGCTCCTGGCAGGCGGGGCAGGAAACGTATAATCGCTGGCATAGAGAACGGTTCCGTCTTCGAGCGGCACATCTATACCGTGCTTGAATCGCGGAATGTAAGTCAGTGACAGGCCGTCCTGCTTGAATTTCTCACCGTCGAGCGGCCGTTCCTTCGACTTTTCATTGATACGGAAACCATTGGCTGGAATGCGGTGCTTCAGCGGAAACGTATGGATCTCGATGAGCTTGTCCTCAAACAGCAAACGCGCTTCTTTGCCCGTAAGCGGAACGAATTTCAATGCAAAATCGAGCTGTGCGCCACCGATTTCAAGCTGCAGCCGGATGATCTGCTCCAGGCCCTCGGGTCCGTAAATGGTGATTCCCTTATCGCGCCCGAGCAAATGCATGGTGCTGAGCAAACCGACCAGCCCGAAATAATGATCGCCGTGCAGGTGTGAAATAAGAATGTGTGAGATCTTCTGGAAGCGGATGCTGTATTTCCGCAATTGATTCTGTGTCCCTTCGCCGCAATCGATCAGGATGTGGCGATCGTTGCATTCAACGTACTGGGAAGTCGGATTTCTTAAAGAAGTAGGCAGCGCAGCTCCCGAACCGAGAATCGTTACTTCAAACTGCATGTCTTCTTACACAGGCATTTCCGCTACTGCCAGGTCAACCGCCGCGGTGATGTTGAGGACTTTGTCCAGCTGCGCAATTCCGACCATTTTGGAAACGTTTTCCTGCATACCGCAAAGGTAAAATTTGCCGCTTGTATCTTTGCACAGGCGATTGGCAGTCAGAATGGCAGAAAGCCCGGAAGAATCGCAGTAACGCGTTTTAGATAAGTCGAGAATGATGTTATTAACACCCTGTTTATTGAGGACCAGGCACTCACCTTTCAAATCAGGGGCATTGGTTGCGTCGAGCTTTTCTACACCAGTTTTGATGATTGCGTAGTTTGCTTCCTGTATTACTTCAAAATCCATTTGGTTGCAGCGTTTCTCAAAAATAGTAAAATATTCTAATGTGGTAACAGGATGATTTTTCTGTGGCGAGAATTGTGGCTTTCAGGCCGGTGTTTAGTTATCAATTTGTCGCATGGCACGGATAACACGGTGGTGATGCACGGATATTCCTACCCTACCGGCAGGCGGACAAGGCACAGAGAGCACATAGATGCCTGTTCGTTAAGTCTGCATGGACTTTGAAGAACGCATGTTCATGTTTCCGGAAAACACTAATTAAAAATTAAGCATTCAGAATTCAGTTACAGCTTCGTCTTATCCACCCAGCCATAGATCCAGGTATCTTTGAAATTATCGGCATTGATCACCTGGCTCGTTTCTTTGATCGGAGCAGCGTGCACAAGCACAAAATACCAGCCTTTTTCTTCTGCAAGGATCCTGTAAAGGGCCGGCGAATCGTAATGCGCGATAATGTTATCGGGATTTCTGCGGTACCAGGCATTTTCGGAGATCACTTCTCCCGACCAGCGCAGCTCGAGCTTTTTAGAAGTCATTTCATAACCGGCCGTATTGCGGATGCTGTCCGGAAAGAATTTTCCTTTCATATCGTTATCTCTTCCCAGGAAATAGCGTTTTACCAGCTGCATTTTTCCCTCTACCAGGCGCAGGCGGTTGAGATTGTGGGAAGCATTGCCGCAGCACGGATATTGATGGTGGAACAGCAGGACTTCTTTGGTGTTCGGCTGGATCTTGTACGCCATAATGTGGCCGACTTCCTTGTAAATTTCCGTCGCGATACCTTTGTCATTGCGGTAGATCTCCACGTATTCGCGATCGTCGGCGTCGGAAACCACACCGTTGAAGAACAGCTCGGGCGTGCCGTCGTTATTCAGATCGATCAGGCGGTAAAACGGCCCGAAATGTTTGTAATATTCCGTGAATTTTGCCTGCGGATCAAATGCTTTTGAACCGAGGTGATCGATCTTGTCATTGTCGAACAGGCCTTTCACGAGTTGTTCTTTCAGACGCTCGTCTTTCAGTGTGATCACATCGAGGTCAGTCTGCGGCTGGTGAATGAATAATTTAGGATCTACGCGCGGCATCACGATCTCGGCAGCAAATGCCGCAGGCGCGATGAACAACATCAGGATGGCCAGTTTTCTCATGGGAATGTGCTTGTTTTTACAAAAGATAAAGGCTCTTTCCGCCGAAGCGAAAAAAGCCTTTTCTCTGGTGTTTTACTACTTATTTTTTTGCCGGTTTGACAGCAGCTTTCTCGATGGAGATCTTCAGCAGCGGCTCTTCTCCGTCGATATCGATGTTGATCGTATCGCCTTGCTGAAGGTTTGCTTTGATGATCTCTTCCGCGAGCGGATCTTCGATGTACTTCTGGATCGCGCGTTTCAGCGGACGTGCACCGAATTTCTCGTCGTAGCCTTTGTCCACGATGAAATCTTTCGCTTTTTCCGTCATGTTTGCCGCGTAACCAAGATCTTTGATACGATCGAACAATTTTACCAGCTCCAGGTCAATGATCTTGTGAATGCTTTCACGCGTCAGTGAGTGGAAAATGATCATATCGTCGATACGATTCAGGAACTCAGGAGCAAATGCTTTACGCAGGGCGTTTTGAATAACGTTTTTCGCATTCTCGTCGCGTGCCTCTTCGCGTGTTTTCGTGCTGAAACCAACTCCTGCACCGAAATCTGCCAGCTGGCGCGCCCCGATATTGGATGTCATGATCAGGATCGTATTCTTGAAATCGATCTTGCGTCCGAGTCCGTCTGTCATGTGTCCGTCGTCCAAAGCCTGGAGCAACAGGTTGAATACATCCGGGTGTGCTTTTTCGACCTCATCCAGGAGGATGATGGAATACGGCTTACGGCGTACTTTTTCTGTTAATTGTCCGCCTTCTTCATAACCCACGTATCCCGGAGGTGCTCCGACCAGTCGTGAAATGGAGAATTTCTCCATGTATTCGGACATATCGATACGGATGAGGGAATCTTCGGAATCAAAGAGGTAGCGTGACAACACTTTCGCAAGTTGCGTCTTCCCTACTCCTGTTGGCCCGAGGAAGAAGAAGGAACCGATTGGCTTGTTCGGATCTTTCAGTCCGGCACGGTTGCGCTGAATGGCTCTCACCACTTTCTCAACGGCTTCGTCCTGGCCGATCACTTTGCCTTTCAGCTCTTCGCCCATGGTAGCAAGCTTGCCCATTTCTGTCTGAGCAATACGTGTTACCGGGATGCCGCACATCATGGAAACCACTTCTGCAACGTGCTCTTCGGTAACGATCACGCGTTTCGCTTTGGAATCGTCTTCCCAACGCTTTTTGGCATCTTCGAGACGGTCCTGCAATTTGCGCTCTGAATCGCGAAGCTCCGCTGCTTTCTCGTACTGCTGCGTTTTGATCACTTCGTTTTTCTGTTCTTTCAGCGCTTCGATCTCGGTTTCGATATCGATGATCTCCTGCGGAACATGAATATTTGTCAGGTGGACACGTGATCCGACTTCGTCGAGCGCGTCAATTGCCTTGTCCGGAAGATGGCGATCAGTAATGTAACGCTCGGTGAGCTTCACACACGCGATCAACGCTTCGTCCGTATAGGTCACCATGTGGTGATCTTCGTAACGCTCTTTGATGTTATTGAGGATCTGAACGGTTTCTTCGATGGTTGTAGGCTCGATGAGCACTTTCTGGAAACGACGTTCGAGCGCCCCGTCCTTCTCGATGTACTGACGGTACTCGTCCAGTGTCGTTGCACCGATCGCCTGCATTTCACCGCGGGCAAGAGCGGGCTTGAACATATTGGATGCATCGAGCGATCCGCTTGCGCCTCCTGCTCCGATAATGGTGTGGATCTCGTCGATAAAGAGAATAATGTCCGGATTTTTTTCGATCTCGGCCATTACCGCTTTCATACGCTCTTCGAACTGACCGCGGTATTTCGTTCCTGCAACCAGGGAAGCAAGATCGAGGGATACGATGCGCTTATTGAAGAGCACGCGCGATACTTTTCGCTGAACGATGCGCAGGGCAAGTCCTTCGGCGATGGCGCTTTTACCAACACCGGGCTCTCCGATGAGGATAGGATTGTTTTTCTTGCGGCGGGAAAGGATCTGGCTCACACGTTCGATCTCGCGCTCGCGGCCTACGATCGGATCCAGCTTTCCGGCTTCCGCCATTTTTGTCAGGTCACGCCCGAAATTATCGAGTACAGGCGTTTTGGATTTAGGGTCAGCAGATTTGCGTGCTCCTGCTCCGAACGTCTGATCTTCGTCGTCTGCAGATCCCGGAAGCTCTGCGCGTGGTATGTTATTTTCGTCCAGCATATCGTCTAATTCGTCTTTAACAGTATTATAATTGACTCCATAACGGCTCAGGGTCCTGCAAACCACGGAGTCGTCGTCTTTCAGCATCGAAAGTAACAAATGTTCCGTACCAATAACGGGACTCTTGAACAATTTCGCTTCAAGGTAAGTGATTTTTAACAATCTTTCAGCCTGCTTGACAAGCGGAATATTTGCTCCCGGCGCGATCCCTGTTTTGGCAGTATCGGCCAGCTGTTTTTCCAATTCCTGTTTGATCTGGGCAAGATCGAGGTTGAATCCCGAAAGAATTCTCACCGCGTTTCCTTCTCCTTCTCGCAGAATTCCGAGAAAGAAGTGCTCCACACCGATGAAATCGTTCCCCAGACGCAAAGCCTCCTCTCTGCTGAAGCTGAGTACGTCTTTGACCCGAGGAGAAAATTTTGCTTCCATAACTTCTTTAATTTAATGTACGCCGTTTATACGATCTGAGTTTTCTATTCTTTCGTAACTTTGATGCACTATTCGTACCATACAAATATATAAACGGATAAAATGTTAATAAGTGATTCCAATCAGCATTTTTTCACCAATTTTTGTTAGTAAAAACCGGATTACTCTTCTTTTTAGCTGGTTTTAAATTGCTAATTTCGAACCTTGCTTTTTGCACACAATTTTCGTGCTTAATTTTAAAACAATGACAAGATGGCAGATGGAGAAAAGATAATCCAGATTAACATCGAAGATGAAATGAAATCGGCTTACATCGATTATTCGATGTCCGTAATCGTTTCCCGTGCGCTTCCGGATGTACGCGACGGGTTCAAACCGGTTCACCGCCGTGTATTATATGGTATGCAGGACCTCGGGGTTTACTCGAACCGCCCGCACAAGAAATCAGCCCGTATCGTAGGGGAAGTACTCGGAAAGTATCACCCGCATGGTGACAGCTCCGTTTATGACACAATGGTGCGTATGGCACAGCCGTGGTCCCTTCGCTATCCTCTGGTAGACGGACAGGGTAACTTCGGTTCGGTAGACGGCGACAGTCCGGCAGCAATGCGTTATACGGAAGCCCGTTTGCGCAAGATCGCTGAGGACATGCTCGAAGACCTCGAAAAAGAAACGGTTGATTTCCAGCCGAACTTTGACGACTCCCTCGAAGAGCCGACCGTTCTTCCTTCCAAGATCCCGAACCTGCTCGTTAATGGTTCCAGCGGTATTGCCGTTGGTATGGCAACGAACATGGCCCCGCACAACCTTTCAGAGGTAGTCGACGGCTGTATTGCTTACGTTGACAACAAAGACATTGAAGCAGAAGAGCTGCTCCAGTATATTAAAGCGCCGGATTTCCCTACAGGCGGAATCATCTACGGATACGAAGGTGCACGTGAAGCGTTGCTTACGGGACGCGGACGAATCGTGATCCGCGCCAAAGCAGAGATCGAAGAATCCAACGGGCGCGAAGCCATTATCGTTACGGAAATCCCTTACCAGGTCAATAAAGCCGATCTGATCAAGAAAACGGCTGACCTTGTTAATGACAAAAAGATCGAAGGTATTTCCGATATCCGCGACGAGTCTGACAGAAATGGTATGCGCATCGTTTATGAATTAAAGCGTGACGCGATCGCCAATGTCGTTCTGAACAAACTGTACAAGTTTACGTCCCTGCAGACATCGTTCTCCGTGAACAACATTTGCCTGGTTGACGGCCGCCCTGTGCAGCTGAACGTTTTGGAGCTGATCTCGAACTTTATCAAGTTCCGTCATGAGGTGATCATTCGCCGCACGACGTTCGATCTGCGCAAAGCAGAAGAGCGTGCACATATATTAGAAGGTCTCATCATTGCTTCCGACAACATCGACGAAGTGATCAAGATCATCCGTTCCTCCAAAAGCCCTGAAGCAGCACGTGAGAACCTCATGACACGCTTCGATCTCAGCGACATCCAGTCGCGTGCGATCGTAGAAATGAGGCTGCGTCAGCTTACCGGACTCGAACAGGACAAGCTGCGTGCGGAATATGCTGACTTAATGGCACTGATCGCCGATCTGAAAGACATTCTTGCACGCGAAGAGCGCAGAATGCAGATCATCAAAGACGAATTGAACTACGTTAAAGACAAATACGGTGACGAGCGCCGTTCGCGTATCGAGTATTCCGCCTCCGAAATGAGAATGGAAGACCTGATCGCCGACGAAGAAGTGGTGATCACGATCTCACACGCCGGTTACATCAAACGTACAAGCCTGAACGAATACAAAGTTCAGAACCGCGGCGGTATGGGATCGAAAGGCTCTACCACGCGCGACAAAGACTTCCTCGAGCATTTATTCGTAGCTACGAACCACAACTACCTCCTGATCTTTACCGAGAAAGGACGTTGTTTCTGGATCCGCGTATTCGAAATTCCGGAAGGAAACAAGCTGTCGAAAGGCCGTGCCATCCAGAATTTGCTCAACATCGAGCAGGACGACAAAGTGAAAGCTTACGTAAAAGTTCAGGACCTTACGGACAAAGAATACGTAGAGAACAACTTTATCGTGATGTGTACGCAGCAGGGAATCATCAAGAAAACATCCCTGGCAGCTTATTCACGTCCGCGTACAAACGGTATCAACGCGATCACGATCCGCGAGAACGACATGCTCCTCGAAGCACGCCTGACAGACGGAACCAACGAAATGGTACTGGCTACCAAATCCGGCCGTGCGATCCGTTTCAATGAAGCGAAAGTTCGCCCGATGGGTAGAAATGCTTCCGGAGTTCGTGCCGTAACGCTGCAAAGCGAGCAGGACGAAGTAGTAGGAATGATCACCGTGAAAGACAACAGCGAAACGATCCTGGTCGTATCAGAGAAAGGTTACGGAAAACGTTCCTACCTGAACGATCCGGAAGACGGAGAACCTGTTTACCGCATCACCAACCGTGGCGGTAAAGGTGTGAAAACACTCAACATTACCGATAAAACGGGACCATTGCTGGCGATCAAAACCGTAACGGATGAGGATGACCTGATGATCATCACGAAAAACGGTGTCACGATCCGTATGCACATGGACGTGATCCGCGTTATGGGCCGGGCAGCACAGGGCGTTCGCCTGATCAACCTGAAAGGAAATGCAGCGATCGCAGCCGTAGCACGTGTTCCGCGAAGCGAAGAGGAAGAAGAAATGCTGGACGAAGAAGGCAACGTAATCGTTCCTTTGACAGATGAAGCTTCGGAAACAACGGAAGATACAGCCACCGGCGAATCAACGGAAACAGAGGCAACGGAAGAATAAATTATGGAAAAACGTTTCCGCAGGCATCTATGACAACACTGGCATAGAAGTTGAACAGCCGGGAACGAAAATATAAACTAGTAAATGAACACTATGAAAAATAGGAATTGGTTGGTAACAGCGGGTTTTGCATTTGTAGCAGTTACCTCTTTCGCCCAAAAAGCAGTTGAAACATCTGCGGCGGTAGAATTTAAAAACAATTACCAGGATAAATTCATGCGCCAGGATTTCGATGCGGCCAAGAAATCACTCCTCAAGGCAAAAGGATTCATCGATCAGGCTGCGGCGCATGCCGATACGAAAGACAGTCCGAAAACACTCTGGCTGAAAGGTGAGATCTATTACAATTTCCTGCTCCTCGGAATGCAGACAATGGATACGAACTTCATGAAGCAAGCCGGCGATGATGCTATGGAAGTTGCGCTTGCGTCTTTCAAAAGAGGTTACGAGGTTTCTGACAAATTCGATGACGAGATCCGTCAGAGTATTGTCGACAAGAAAGTGATGATGCAGACGTTTTCCGAAATGATGTACACGCAGAAAATGTACAAGGAAGCTGTTGAGATCTACGATACGCAGACTAAATTGTCTTCCGCTATCGGATTGGTAGATTCCGCTTCATATTTCAACGCAGGAATTTCTGCAGACCAGGCACAAATGTGGGATGTAGCAGCAGATTACTATAAAAAGTGTGCTGAGATCGGTTACCAGGTTCCGCTTGTTTACAAAAAAATCAGCTTCTCGCTGATCAATGCAGGCAAGAACGACGAAGCGATCGGCTACATTCAGAAAGCGCTGGAGAAATACCCGAAAGACGAGTACCTGTACTTCTACCTCGGAACGATGTACATCGACCTGAAAGAAGAGGCCAAAGCGACAGAAAACCTGACAAAGGCCGTTGAGCTGAATCCGAAATTCAACGAAGCACAGTACCAGCTGGGTAAACACTACCTCGATATTGCAACGCGCCTTCGTGACGAAGCAGCACAGCTTCCGCAGAAAGAGCAGAAAAAATACGATGAAATGATCGCAGAAAGCATGACCTATTACGGGAAAGCTGCCGGTCCGCTCGAGATCTACATCCAGGCGGTTCCAAATGAAAAAGCGGTACTCATCTGTCTTTACCAGATCAATAAAGCATTGAAAAACACCGAAAAAGCAGCCGAGTATAAAAAACGTGCAGACGCGCTTTAGGAATTAATTGATTACTGAAATCCCGGTGGAGACACCGGGATTTTTTTTGTTGGTCCGGGATGCATCACGGACCAGCTACCAGTTTTTTTTGCGTAGCGGCGTTTTAGCCCTATCTTTACCACCTGAAAATCTTATATATGAAGAAATTCCTCCTTGCAGCGATCGTCCTGGTCTGCAGCATTTCCGCAAAAGCACAGTTAAGCGCTGTTAAAGGCCAAACGACTTACCCGTTCTGGATCAATTTACCGGCAGACAGCATTCTCTCCAATAAACCCGCGATCCTTATTTTCCTGCACGGAAAAAGCCTTTCGGGAACAGACCTAAACCGCGTTAAGCGTTACGGTGTCATTCACGAGATCGAAAAAGGACGCAGCGTTCCGGCTATCGTTGTGGCACCACAGGTCGCTACAGGTTCCTGGAATCCGGATAAAGTACTCGAGGTGCTGGAATACGTTCAGAAAACCTACAACACCGATTCCACACGCATTTATGTCTGCGGCATGAGCCTTGGCGGCTACGGAACCATGCATTTCGCAGGAAAATACGCCGATAAAATTACAGCCGGAGTGGCACTTTGCGGTGGCGGTAATCCGAAAGATGCCTGCAACCTGGCGTCCATTCCGATGTGGATTCAGCACGGCAACCGCGATGAAGCCGTTCCTGTGAGCCGCTCCCGCGAAATGGTGAATGCGATCAAGCAGTGCAACAACGGGAAGAATCTTATTTATACAGAGATCAAAGGAGCCGATCACGGCGACCTCGAAAGGATTTTCCGCACAGACGAAATGTACGACTGGTTGTTCATGCAGGTGCGCACAGGTATGGGAGAAGTCGTCCTTACGAAAGAACAGCCGGCAATGAACACCGGAGCAGGCATTACCCAGTAAACGATTCGGCTCAGATTTATTCTTTCAGATTCCACGGATAAAGCACGCTTCAACATAATTCAGATTTTCAACACAATTCCTGAAAGTGTGAAATTTGTTACGGGCAGAAATGCGCGCTGTTGTTTCCTTTATGCATCCTCAACGCAAACCGGCAGCCTTTGTCCGGCGATCTAGCTGGTGTCATGTATAATCGCTGATTATTCTTTCAGCCGGGCATACAATCATTTGTCTCCGCTTTTCAGTAAACAGGTACAAATACGCTGGATCAAGATGGGGATTTCATTACCTTTGCGCCGACATACTTAAACGTCTACCCTATCTTTGAACAATGCAACGTACGCTATCTAAGGCATTTTCAACCCCTTCTACTCGTGGTGTCAGTTTTTTGAAGAAGTCTGTTCTTCTAACACTTCTTTTCCTGTCGGGCATTTCTACTGTTTCCGCACAGTTTTCGCGTTCGGACGAATCGATCGCAACGGGCATTTATACGCTCATTATCAACACGCAATGGGAAAACCAGGGAAGCTTTCAGCGTTTTGAGATCGGCGTGCTCGACGAAGACACCTCGTTTTACCAGGTCGTTCAGCGGAAGTATGCTGGCATTTCCATCAAGGGAAAATCCGTAAACGTTCTTCACTTCAGATCGATCGAAGCCATTCAGCAGACACAGGTACTGGTGGTCAGCAAAAAATTCAACCGCAAGATCGAAAAGATCGTGAAAGCAATTCCTTCCAAAGGCACCTTACTGATCACGAATTCCTGCGGGAAAGATGCGTATACGATGGTCGATTTCAACGGCAGGCTGAAAAAGAACGACTTCGACGTTCACCAGGAGAACATGGAGAAAGCAGGGCTGAAGCTCACCGAGCAGTTCGAGGATTTTGCCGAAGGAACGGTTACATGGAAAGAGCTGCTTGTCGAGTCGACCGTACTGCTGGACAAAGAGCGCGAAAAAGTGGCTTCCAAAGAAAAAACCATCAGCCAGCAAAAGGCAAAGATCAACTACCAGTCCATGTCACTGCAGGAAAAAGTGAAGCTCCTCGACGAGCAGAGCTCTATCCTCGAGGACCAAGCCAATAAGATCGATTCGCAAAACGTCGAGCTGACCCAGCAGCAAACTGTACTTTCGGACCAGCAGGTAAAGATCAAAGAACAGAAAGGCATTCTGTACAGGCAGCTGCAGGAAATCGGGATGCAGCGCGTTGTAATGATCCTGTTCCTGGTCGTGATCATACTGATCGTGGGACTGTTCTATGTACTGTACCGTAACTATCACCAGAAAAAACTGTCCATCGACCAGCTGTCACAGCAGAATGCCGTTGTCACAGGTCAAAAAGAACAAATCGAACGCATTCTTTTCGAGCTCACAGACAGTATACGCTATGCCCTGCGCATTCAGAATGCCGTGCTGCCGAGCGATCAAAGCATACGCGGGAAGATCCCGGGCGATTATTTTGTGATGTACAAGCCGAAAGACATCGTGAGCGGCGATTTTTTCTTCGTAGACCGCAGAAACGACTGGACGCTGGTAGCAGTTGCCGATTGCACGGGCCATGGTGTTCCGGGCGCATTCGTGAGCATGTTGTGCATCAGCCTGCTGAATGAGATCGTAAAACAGCAGGAAGTATTGCAGGCCAACCTGATCCTGAACGAGCTCCGCGAAAAAGTGATCAGCTCGCTGCAGCAGAAAGGCATACAGGGCGAACAGATGGACGGTATGGACATTTCGCTGCTGCTGATCAATAACAAAACGAAGAAATGCCAGTGGTCCGGCGCCAACAACCCGCTGTACATCGTTTCTTCGGGCAATCAGCAACTGCAGGAGCTCAAACCGGACAAACGCCCGATCTCCATTTACCCGGATATGCAGGACTTCACCAATCACTGGCTGGACGTTCACAAAGGCGATATGCTGTACCTCTTCACGGACGGTTATTCCGATCAGTTCGGCGGCGTGAAGGGCAAAAAATTCATGTCCAAGAACTTTAAGAACCTGATCGCGGAGAATGCGCACAAGCCGATGGCCGAGCAGAACAGGATCCTCGATACGACGATCGAGCAATGGAAACATGCCGGTGGTGCGATGCACGAGCAGATCGACGATATTACAGTGCTGGGAATCAGGATCAACTAACGTTGATAATTATCATTTGAATAAGTATTAATTATCAAGGAGTAGGCTGACCAGTCACACCCTTGGATAATTAATCATTGATAATTCATTGACACCTTCCATCGTCCTGCCAAAAATCCTCAATTTCCACGAACCTTAACGTTCTTTCACAGCATGCCGTTTGAGGGTTAGTTATCTTCCGTGAAAACTAATGGAAGCCTTTTTATGATCAAATCAGATGTTGTATTTAACAATCGCCTGCGGCAGATTTTAGTGCTGCTTTTACTACTGGCACTTTTCGTAATTTTCATCCAACAGCTGTATTTTCTCGCCCCGGGATTCCTTGGAGCAGTGACGCTTTACATCCTGAGCAGGGAAAATTACATGACCCTCGTCCGCAAGAAGAAATGGAAGAAAAGCCTGGCTGCTTCTCTGTTCCTGGCTGCGTTTACCGTCTTTATAGGCATTCCTATCTTTTTCTCTATTTACCTGCTGATCCCCCGGTTGAAAACCCTGATGGGCAATTCGGACCAGATGATGGAGAAAGCTGAAGCGATGTCGGCAAAAATACAGCAAAGCACAGGCTTCGACGTCATCAGCCCGGAGCATACCAAAACACTGGTTACCAAACTGGGGAACATGCTTCCTGACCTGTTAAGCAGCTCGGCGCTGGTGCTGGGGAATTTCATCCTGATCCTTTTCCTGGCCTTCTTCATGCTTACTAATAAAGAAGCGATGGAGAAAGCGATCGCTAATTTCATCCCGCTGAAAGACCGAAACGTCGAATTACTCGGGAAAGAAACCAAAAACATGGTGCGCGCCAATGCGATCGGTATTCCGCTGATCTCACTCATACAGGGATCTGCAGCAACGCTCGGCTACTGGATTTTCGGAGTGGAAGATTTCTTACTCTGGGGATTCATCACTGCGATCTTCGCTTTCTTCCCGGTGATCGGGACAGCCCTTATCTGGATTCCACTAGTGATTAGTCATTTTGTGACCCATCCTGGCTGGCAGGCTATCGGACTTCTTCTTTACAGTGTGATCGTGATCGCGAACGTCGACTATTTCGCCCGTATCAGCATCCTTAAGCGCATTGGGCAGGTCCATCCCGTCATCACGATCATCGGCGTAGTGCTGGGATTGAAGCTCTTCGGATTCTGGGGATTCATTTTCGGACCGCTGCTCATCAGTTACCTGATCCTGTTGCTGAAGATCTATACGAACGAATTCGGAAATATGGAACCGGACCAGAAACCGGACATCACGCTTACGAAAAAACCTACTCATCCAATTTCAAAATAATGGAACCACAGCACACTTCTGTTAATTACGGCGTGTACATCGATCACAGCCAGTCCTTCATCATCACATTGTACAATAGCAGTGACCGTGAGCCGGTGATCGAAAATGTGACCGAAACCGCGGATGATGAAACCGGGAATTATTATGCCATCCAGCATAAAGGGAAGGAATACGTTCGCAAGCTGTGCCGCTCGATCGTCAACCGGCTCGGACATGCACAAAGCCTGCTGATCTTCGGACCGGCGGAAGCCAAATATACACTCAGGAATGAACTGCAATCAGCCGGAACCATTCTGCTGGCAGAACGCGAGCACCTGGTAACCACCGACCTTATGAGCGTCGAAGAAGCGTTACGCTTCAGTCGGCGGCATGTCAGGCAGGAACCGCAGACAGCAAACTGAATTATTCATGAATCTCCCGGCATGCGCCGGGTACACTGACAGATCAACCAATGAAAACGGCAATCGGAATACTCGCACTAATCGCAACGATCATGGCTGCGGCGTCCTGCGACGAAGCGAAACGGACAAAGCGCAAACAGCAGAAAACAACGCACGCCCGGCAGGAACAGGTGGAACAGCAACCCGAGCGGCCCCTTATCCATTTTTCCCTGGACACGCTTACCGACCAGGCAGAAGTCGATGCGTTCAAAGCACGCTACACGCCTGAACAGCAACGGGTGATCCTGCAGCTGAACCGCTACAGCTCCGAAAAATTGCGGAAAGGCATTGTGCTCAGCATTCCGGACACCATTTTTGGCTCGTTCCGCGAGTACACAACATTTCCGGAGGCACTCTCATTTGCAGACACGGTTCCCAAGCTCATTCTCGTTTCCCTGCGCATACAGTCTTTCGCCCTTTACGAAACCGGCAAGCTCATTCGAACAGGCCCGGTGAGCTCCGGAAAAAAGGCCGCTCCCACTCCACCCGGACGTTATCACACCAACTGGAAATCAAAGCTCAAAACCAGCACGATCGACGATCAGTGGATCATGCCGTGGTATTTCAATATCGAAAACAAACAGGGAATTGCGTTCCACCAGTACGATCTGCCGGGCTACGCGGCGAGCCACGCCTGTATCCGGCTGGAAGAGGAAGATGCGAAATGGATCTACAGCTGGGCCGATCAATGGCAGCTGGACAGCAATACGATCGTGAAGAACGGCACTCCCGTGATCGTTTTCGGGACGTATGATTTTGAAGGCACACAGCCGTGGAGACTATTACCCGAAAATCCGCGGATCATGGAGCTGACGGAAGAAGAACTGGGGCAGTTAACAATGGAGAATTAACAGTGGACAATCTACAACTGCTGTTTACTTCCAGGCTTTTTTGACGGTCACAAAGGCCAACAGCAGCGCGCTGATGACCAATCCGGAAATACCGGTGTAGAGCAGCATTTTTCCGTAAGGCCAGTGCGCAATGCGGAACAGAACCCCTGCAACCGTTACGAAAGCGAACAGGATGCAGCCGGCAACAGCTGATTTTCGAAGGATTTTCATGATTTTTACTATCGCTTACAGATGTGATGTTGAGGTAAAACTAGTTATTTAAGAAAAAGGTCGTGCGGATTTTTCGCAGAATACACACCCCGGACGATTGAATTTACGCGAAGGTGGCACGAAAGAAGCCTTTCAGAAAGGCGCCGATCTTACAGGCAGGACAATGAACTTCACACCGACAGCGACGATCAGCAGTACGCACAACAATCCGGGAAAGATCAATTCTCTCAGGACGGATTCCGAATGCTGCAAACCGTTGGCAACCCAGAAAAAAGCGCCCGCCAGTCCTGCAAAGAAAAGCGCTGTTGCCGCCAGGTTTCGCCAGAAAGGCTTTGCGATCAGGCTTCGCAGCAGGAACGCCAGCAGCCAGACAATCAGTGCGGTCCCGATGAATTGCAGGAAAACAAAGATCCAGACATAAATAAGATACAACAAGCTGAATTGCTGCTCCACGATGAAAACCGTGATCACCAGCAGCAGGGATAAAAGCGCCACTTTCCACAACAGTGCGAAGAAATAAATCCGGAGTTTCATGGCTGTTACAGGTTCTGATTTAATTGAAAGATAAGTATTTTCCTGTAACAACAGCTGCACGACGGAAAGGGCCGCGTATTATTTCCACAACACATTTCTGACCGTAAAAACACCTTGCCGGCCGGTTTGCGTATCGTCCCAATGGAAATGCAGGCGATTGGAACTGATGCCTTTACGTTCGAAATAACGTTCGAGCTCCCACGCTCTTTTCTGCAGCAGCTTCTGCAGGCCTTTGCCCGATAACGACGATTGCTGCGCCAGTTTCAGCTCACCGGTTATAAACGGATTCACTTCCAGGTAAGCCGCCAGCGCATCGAGCTGCAGCTCCAGTGAATCATCGGCTTTGGCTGTATTCTCCTCAAACGACATCCGCTGAAAAACAATACTGTCGCCGGGATCCGGAAGGTTGGAGATCCATTCACCGGAACGCAGCTGCGTGCTGTCTGCCTTCGTATCTTCGTAATCTTCCGGCAGCGCAATAACATTGACATCGTCGAAGAAGTAGTAAATGCCCGGCTCGGTAAGTACGGTATCCGATGTCACTTTCCGTATCTGCTTGTTAAAGCGGGATGAAAAGCTTCCAAGGTTGACAAACTGTTCTTTGCCGCTTGCTACGTACAGGCCGCTTACCAGCATCCACGCCGTGTCGGGTGGAAACTGTCCTTCGGGGACCGCCACCGCCTGGCGAACGGAAAAACGGCTGAACAGCCTGCGCTCAAAAGACTTTTTCCTGCTGAAACCGAGCTGGATCTTTCCCGTTTCCCCCACCGACAGATCGGCCCGCGAAACGCAGAAGCTCACAACGTACTGCCGGCCTTTCTCCAGCGGCTCTGCCAGTTTTGCCTGCACCCGCTCGCTGTAGAGCGACATGCCCGGGTACATGACTGCCAGCCCGAGGTAGTTCGTTCCATGGGCAGGCAGCTGAAAGCCACGCACGCTGCGCGGAGCGGTATTGTTACGCGGACTGTAGATATCGGCCGAGGCAGGATTGGGCTCCCACCACAGGAAATCTTTCGGCAGCGACGAATTCGGCGACTGATCTTTATAGACCATCGTATGCTCGAAGCTCGGATTCGGCACCAGGTTCTGGGAGAAGAGGCAGGAAGTCTTCCCGATGGAACACATTAGCACGACGAAGAAACAGCCTCTGATCATTCTGCGTTCATTGATTTTATTGGTCGCCGGATTGTGTGCAGGAAATCCTGGCTGTGGAGAAGAAAAGTACGGATAAGCTGCTTTTCATTGTGCAATTGCATGGAGTTATATCCCTCAAAGGTTAAAGATAGAAAAGTATTTACTCTTCTTTCCCTTTGTCGAAAAAGAAGCAACTGCAAAAGATTCCGGCGGGGCATTCAACATGTACTCCAAAAAAAATGCAGGATCATCCGGACTGTTAAAACACATCGAAAATAAAGAATAACGCTACGTCTGTTCGTTTTTACTACAGCATTGATCATTAATTGACAATTCCCTAACACACAAGTGATAGCACGGATTTTAATTTGCGGGATGCCGCAACGAATTTCTGCGGGAACTACGGTAAATTAGTTAGTTAGAATTGATTAGCATTGCAGTAAACTAACTGATCTCTTTTAATCACTAGGGAGATCTGCAAAACACATCTGCATGCAAGCCAATTACGGGGAAACAGAAATCCAGTCGTTACTGGGTAAAGTTCGTATTTTTGACAGCGGCCTCGGAGAATACCAGCTCTTCGCTGTCAATAACTCACTTCACTATTTGGTAAAGCTTTCCAACGGAAGTCTTTACATCACACCGGAAGATTTCCAGGCCGACGCCGACAGAAGGCTCACTCCCGAAATACTGACCACGATCGCCCGCCGGTTCCGGGAATCCGGCAAAGAGCCCGCCTGGGAAGATCCCGTCGTCAAACCATCGTCCGTACCTGCTTCCATCACCGAAAAAAGACCCTTCAGAACCTGGGTCACACTGGCCGTCATCATCCTCTTTCTCATCATCGGCGGAATCGCCATCGCAGAATTGCTCAACAGCCGGGAAGACGTGAACTATTACCATCAGCCAAGCGATACGTTCGGCGGGATCATCAGCGAGGAACAGGTGTAGGAAACTCTTTCCATTCATACTAACTACCCGCTACATTCAGTAAATTTGCCTTTCTTAAACATCACCATGTCAGGATTTAAATTACTTGCACTACGACCACTTGCGAACTGCGACCGGAAGTACCGGAAAATTTTAGATGAGAACACGTTTTACAAATTTTACAATGATTACACGTTTCATACGTTAGACGACGGAGTTGAAGTAAAAGACGGAAAAGGGCCAATTCAGCGAATCGAACATACACCAACAAGCCCGGCCGATCTTTATAACATAAAACAACGTGGAAAAAAGGACCTTACCATTAATATTTCCGCAGTTGTAGGAAAAAACGGCTCCGGAAAGAGTACGCTGACCGAGCTGTTGTTCTCTACTATTTATCTTCTGTCTATTGAATCGGGTCTTATCAATCTCGATGAAGAGCTGCAACAGATCGAAACAACGATTAGCAACTTAAATACTGATATCAGTCAGCTGAATAAAGAGCTGAGTAGCATGGATCTAAGTAACGATGATCCTGAGCTTTCGCGTTTCAGATTGAAAGTGATGGAACACGAACGGCTGTCAGAAGATTTGCGGCAACAGGAAGAGCGTAAACAATTATATAGTATTTCCTTAAAAGAACCGTTTCCCAAAGGACTGGATCTGGAGCTTTATTTTTCAATAGATGAGAATTATTATATCGTTAAAACTGACGAAAAAAGCTTACGAAAAACAGCTATAGGGAATATTAACGTTTTTAAGCCAACCGTCCATAACTTTCAGCAATTCTTCTATAATGTAGCCCTCAATTACTCACTTTACGGATTAAATTCGAGGGATATGGGGCCCTGGATTGAAAAGCTCTTCCATAAAAACGACGGCTACAAAGCTCCCATTGTGATCAATCCCATGCGAACGGAGGGCGATATCGATATCAACACCGAAACACACCTGAACCAAAGCAGGATCTTAACCAACCTGATCGACAGTAAACTGAGGCAAAAGAAAACGATCGAGGACAAAGAGGTAAGCGAGCTCCGGTTCCTTGTATGGGAAGATAAGCTGAAAGAGTTCGATTATTTTTTTGAAGGGGTCAGTTACGAAAGCAGCTTTTATGGAAAGTCCGAAGGAATACGGATCAGACGGTCAGCACCGGACGATTACACTTCCCTGTTTCCAGATTTATCTATTAACAAAAACATACTGGATTACTTTTTTACTGATCAGAACCTCTTATGGTCTCTTACCGGCCTGGAAATCGAACAACTGAAAAAATATATTTTCCAGAAGCTGTTCAAGATCGTTACCACCTATACGCGCTACAAAAAGTATTATTCGGCAGACAAACCGAAATCCGATACGATCGTTCATTTTGAGCGTATGGTCGAAGAATTAAAGACCGACACATCCCACACTACCCTTAAATTGAGGCAGGTGTTGAATACAATAAGGTATGGAATCCTATCCAACGGAAGAGATTTTAAAAAACCTACAGAAAAAATCGAATGGAAAAACAATAGCATCAATCTACCTTTCGAAGAGTATTCCTTTCGGATCAATACAGCTTTCAAAAGGGCTAATGATGATTTCAGTAAAGAGAAGTACATCACGAATAAAAAACCAGAATTGATCGAATTCGTCCCGAACGCCTATTTCATTCCTGAAATCCGGTTTAAGGACGAAGCTGAATTTACCTCATTGAGCTCCGGTGAGCAACAATTTATCAACTCGATCAACACCGTTATTTACCATCTTCTGAACATCGATTCCATTCCAAAGCACTATACCAGCATTCAGCTTGTATTCGACGAAATCGAATTGTATTTCCATCCCGATTATCAGCGAAAGTTTATCAGCGAGCTGCTGAAAGCGATCGGGAATCTAAAGTTCAGCTCCATCAAAACAATCAACATCCTGTTTTCAACACATTCTCCTTTCATTTTATCGGATATACCCAGCTCCAATATCCTGAGATTAGAGAGGGGAAAGATACAACCAGCCGGCAATGAAACGTTCGGGTCGAATATCCATACCTTACTTAAAGATAGCTTCTTTCTTGATAAATCGTTCATCGGCGACTTTGCAAAGCAGGAGATCCAAACCGTTATCGATACGGTCAGGAGCAAACCAACTACGAAAAAACTTAACTCAAATCAAGTCGAAGAACGCATCGGCATTATCGGCGAGCCGCTCTTAAAAAGCGAGATATTGCGGCTCTCACTTAAGAAGCTTGACAAACAGGCGAAAATCGATTATCACCTGAACGAAATAAAAAAAATCGAAGAGCAATGATTAGCTTACCGAGAGCAAATGCCACGATCGTTCAAGCGCATTTTGACACCGTTCAACCTGTGTTAAGCAAGCGGATAGCGAAAGTGATCAGAAACGGGATCATTGTAACTATTACTGAACCAGTCATCATAGCTGGTAAATCAAAAACGAGAGCTGTCAGCAGGAGAATTCACTTCGATCCTGTCAAACACGAGGGCATTATCGATTTTCTGACAGATAACGATTGCCTGTTCTACCTGATTACTGCACAGCCCGAAGATATTTCCGTAATCATCTCCTGCTTTCTGCTTGCAGCGCCGGATATTTCCGATTCAACTTCCGTTATCAATATCCTGCTTAAAAACATTTTTCTTGAACACGCCTACGAGCAGTTGGATAAGTATCAATTCATTAAAAATATCGATATCGACACCTGTGTCTATTGCAACAGGAATTACATTTATTACTCGGATACGGATGAAATAATCAAACCCCAGATCGACCATTTTTATCCGCAATCCAGGTATCCTTTTATGGGTGTCTCTTTTTTCAACCTCATTCCGGCATGTCAGACGTGCAACGGACCGAATGTAAAGGGGAATAAATGCCCCAATGAAGAAAACATGGTGCTCCCCTACCTGTTGACTAACGACGTAACTGTATTCGATTACGACATTACCGGCGTCGATCTTATCAGCTCTTTAAAAGATGTGGACAAGATCGCCTTTACCGTTGGTCATCCTTCCATAGCTGGGAATATGACCGCTTTCAAACTGGATGATTTTTACCAGAAACACAAAGACCATGTTTGCGAGCTGATCCTCAAATCAAAACTGGAATACAGCGAGCAGTACTGCGACTATTTAAACAACTACAACGGATTAAACTTCACTGATTCCGATATTGACCGTATGCTGATCGGTAACTACACGCAGTTAGACGAACTGCATAAACGGCCGTTGTCCAAATTATACAGGGACATCGCACTACGACTGGAACTGATCAACGAATAGATGGACGGCGAAACAGCATCCAACTTACACAACGATATCCAAAACTTCCTTAAACGCAACTCTTTCACACAAATTGGCAAATACATATGCGCCCGCCTTCGTAATTTAGGGGCAACCCGTTCACGATGAACGAAAAAGCAGGACGTATGAAAAAAATGAATTTTGCAGTGACGATTCACGCGAAACCCGTAACAGTCTGGGAAGTGCTCTGGAGCGACGAAACCTATCGGCAGTGGACAGCGCCATTTGGCGAAGGATCACGGGTAGAAAGTGATTTTAAAGAAGGAAGCAAGGCGCTCTTCCTGGGAGACAACGGCCATGGAATGGTGAGTCAGGTAATCGCGAACCGGCCTTACGAGTTTATGTCGTTCCGCCACCTCGGCGAAGTGAAGAACGGCGTGGAAGACACCGAAAGTGAAAAGGTAAAAGCCTGGGCCGGAGCAATGGAAGACTACACGCTGGAAGAGAACGGCGAAGAAACGATCCTGAGTGTGGAGATCGATGTAACGGAAAACGATGCGGAAACCATGAAAAAGGTATTCCCCGAAGCGTTCCGCAAGGTGAAGGAGCTGGCGGAAGAAATTGATTAATTGATTACCGCACAGCGCACAAAGGACCGGGGACGTACTGCGTGATTTCGGCTTACCGAAATCACTTTGCACTCTCTTTAAGCCCTCAGTAAAAAAACTTCATGTTCTTTGCGTAAATCTTTGTGAGCTTGGCGGTTAATAAAATGCTATCATAAGGATAGTGGTTCCCTATTTTGAAGCTTAAGCTTAAGCATAAAAAAAGCAGTCACCAACGGCGACTGCTTTTAGCATTTACCAGGTATTGCTTATGATTTAACAGCTGCATCGATTGCTCCAACAACGGTAACCGAAGCATCCACAAGGCCTTTGAGCGAAGCGGAAAAATTGCTGTGCGTGACATGGCCCACATTATCCAGCGCTTCCTGCATGTAGTGCCTGTAAGCATCCGTTACATTCGAATAACCGGTCAGCACCGTCGCTGAATCTTTCGTTACCTGGATGACCTGCCCGTTCTTGTTGTACGCAAACGTCCCCGAAGCCGGAGCTACGTAATCGTCCGTATCGCCATCGTCGGGGGCGCCGCAGATATCGATACTTCCCTGCACGGAGAACAGGTTCCCCTTCGGATCGAAGGTCGCGGTAAGGATAAGGTGGTCGTCTTTGTCCATACCATCGTTGATCGCATCGATCTTCACCGAAGAAACAAGCCCCGATTTCGCATAGCCCGCCGAGTTGTCCGGGAAATATGAGCGGTAATTGCTGCCCGACTGCGAAAACAGCAGGTACGGATTGTTCTTCTCGTCTGTGGTAGCCCAGCTCGAGTGCATCGCCGACTGAAAGGCCGACTGATCGAAGTAAACGAGGTCGCCGCTGTTCGCGCCGTAGCGTTCCTGGTTATACGCATACAGCAAACGCACGATCGCATGCGTCACGGAAGATCCGAAATACATCGTTCCGCCGTCGTCCGACAGGCCGAAAAGCTTGCTGATGATGTTGTTCAGGTGATCGACGACCGCTGTTAATACGTCGGCTGCGCCCATGATGAGAATATCGGTCGGGATAACGAGCTCTGCTCCTACGCCTGCGGTGAGCACGATCTCTGCCCCGTCGAAGAACTCGATGGCCGCTTCTTCCGCTTCGTCGATTCCGAAATCGATGATCTTGATCGCCCAGTTGGGTACCTGGTAAGCGCCGCTGCCCATATCATAGGTAACGGCGATCTTGTCCACGAAATGTCCGTACGGATCCATCGTAAAAGTCACCTGCGCCCGGTCGCGCTCGCCCAGCGCATTGTGGTGCTCGAGGTTCATGGTGAAACCGATGTTCGGCGTCGTGAGCGGATCCTGGCTGATGACCGGGTAATACACCGTATACGAAGCATCCTGCTGGTAATAGTTGAGACTCACGCCTTCGGAAGTATTCGTTTTCACCGATCCGGGATACAGGGCCTCAAAATTAGACTGCACGAGGTTCACGTCGACCGGCTCGAAATCGAAGAGCTGAAAGCTGGCGATGTCGTTCTTCCAGTCGCCCAGGTCGCCGACCGTTCTGTTGGGGCCGAACATTTCCGACCGCCCGGAGTAATCGTTGTCGGAGTAAACGATCAGCCACGCCTGGCTTCCGGTAGCGAGCGAGTTGATCGAATCGTCCATTTCGCCCGTCAGGCCGCTTTCGTTGTCGTAATGAAGCTGGCTCAGGTTCGAATAAGAAACCGGGCCGGTGAATTTCCGGTGGCCGCCGTCGTGGCTTCCGTTGTCGTTAGCGGAATTCTCCCAGAAATCCGCCGTGCAATTTGCTGTACTCATAGTTGTGGTTTAATGCGTTCGCCTACTCTTTCATACCGGATTTTCGGCACCGTCCGTTTTCCTGCCGGATTACCCGGCGGTACAAAGCAACGGAGAACTTCCAACGCATTTCAGGAGGGAACTCACTGATTACACAGCGGGAGAAACTAACCGGAAAACCGGGTATAAATACCTGATTTCGGGCTTTTTTTAGCCGCCTCGTTTTCACCTTCCCCTTAAAACAGTATCATTGCAGCAACCAAAAATTAGTGTTGCTATGATGAAACTACCGAACGATTCGACCCTGAGTCGCTACTCCCTGGAAAAGGCCAAGGACTGCATTGCTTACTACAAGCTTCGCGCAGCTAAAAAGAAGATCGCCGACACGGATCTGATCAAGGGATACCTGCTGCGGACCTACGACCTGTTCGCGGCGCTCGGCATCGATGGTGCTGACAGAATTGAGCATGTGCATGTGCGCGTGTACCTGGGAATGGAACCGGGCACCGACGGCAGGACCGATACCGATAATGTGTACAAGCTCTTCCTCGTTCCCGTTGACATCGACGGAAAAGACATCATCCCGGTGGGGCCGATCGTTCCGGGCGGAGATGACGTGCAGTTCGTATACGACTTCAACACGCCGTGTCCGAACACCTGCGACAAAACAAGTCCTTTATTCAACGCCGGCTCTGCTGCTTTGTAAATGGATACGCTCGCCGAATGGATCATCGTGCTTTCCTGCCTCCCTGTTTTCGGGGCGGCAGGATATGCGTTGTATTCCTATAAAAGGCTGAGCAGGCCGCTGCAGGTATTCACCTGGTTCCTGGCGCTTTCGGGCATTATTCAGCTCATCTCCGTCATCCTGTGGTTCTGCAGCATCAACAACATGCCGCTCCTCCACCTGTACGTTGCCGCAGGATTCAGCTGCCTTGTGTGGTTCTACCAGACAGTGCTGCACAAGCTCATCGCGCCGGGCATTCTCTACGGCATTCTTTTATTCTTCCTGCTGTTCAGCCTGTACAACGTGCTCTTCCTGCAGCCGCCCACCAGCTACAACTCGTATGGCCTGACGCTGGAAGCGGTCTTCGTGATCATCTTTTCACTCTCAACCATGATCCTTTCCAAGAACGAGATCCTGGAAAATACCGACATGACGGCCTTTCGCAGCGTGAACTGGATCAACGCCGGGCTGCTCATCTTTTACACCTCGGATATCCTGCTCTTCTATTACGGGGACGTGATCATGCAGGTATTCCCCGTGTCCCTGAGCCGCTCGACCTACATCCTCCACTCGTTCTTCTCCGTTAGTATGTACACCTGTTTTTTGATCGCTTTATGGAAAAGCCGGAAGAGCTGACATTTTTATCCACCCTGCTCCCGCTGTCGGTCATTCTGTTCATCATCGTGCTCGGGGTGCTGCTGCTGAACCAGCAATTCAATAAAAAATTGTTCCGGCAGAAGCTGGAAGGCGAGCAGCTCAAGATCCGCCACCAGCAGGAATTGCTGCGCTCTACCATACAGGTGCAGGAAGACGAGCGCCGGCGCATTGCCCGCAACCTGCACGACGAGCTCGGGGCCGCGCTTTCCATGACGCGCATGCGGCTCATGCAGCTCGAGCAGCGAACGGACGATCCAGTGCTTGTGGAAAACGAATTGAAAGCCGTGCGGGAAATGACTGAAGTGGCACTGGCTTCCATGCGCAGGATCAGTCACGAGATCCTGCCGCCGCAGCTCGAAGCGTTCGGACTGGTGAAAACCCTCGATGCCACCGCTTCGACGCTGAACAACCTCCACGGCCTGGAAATGACAGTAGAAGCTCCCGGGGACATGCCGCGGCTTCCGCTGAGCATAGAGCTGGGATTGTACCGCGTCAGCATGGAGCTCATTAACAATACGCTGAAGCACGCAGCAGCAAGCGAGATAGGCATTCGCATTTCCATCAGCCGCGACGAGCTTACGCTGCAGTATACAGACAACGGCAAAGGCTTTCCCGATGCCATCGTTCACGAAGGGCTCGGGCACCGGAATACCGAAGCGCGCATTCATTCGCTCGGCGGAACGGTACAGCTGGAAAACGGAACATCCGCAGGCATCGCCGCCGTGATCCGCATTCCTTTACTACCTTAACGACAGAAACAGCAAACACGCTATGGAAACTCCCATTCATATTGGCCTTGTAGAAGATCAATTCCTCTTTCGCGAAGGCATGAAAGCCATCCTCGGCTCGTGGCCCGAAATGACGGTCGTGTTCGAGTCGCCGGACGGCCATTCCGTGGTCGAAAAGCTACAGCACTGCCATCCCCTGCCGGACGTGATGCTTGTGGACCTTTCGCTGCCGCCAAACGGCGACCGGGAGTTCAGCGGCGTCGACGTAACGGACGCGCTCAGGGCCGCTTATCCGCAGATCGCTATCCTCATCCTGTCCATCCACGAAGACGAGAACTTCATTGCCCAGCTCATCGAGCACGGCGCACACGGCTACCTCATCAAAGACAGCGATCCGCAGGAAGTGCACGACGCTATCATCTCCGTTCACCGCAAAGGGTCTTATATCAACGAGCGCACGCTGCGCGCCATCCAGCAGTCGATCGGGAAAAAGCTGCGCCCGAAAGCGCTCTCGTCGCCGGTCATACAATTCACCCGGCGCGAGCTCGAAGTACTGGCGCTTATCTGCCGGCAGCACACCTCCGAAGAGATCGGCGAAAAGCTCTTCATCAGCATGAAAACCGTGAACGGCCACCGCAACAACCTGCTGCAGAAAACCGGCGCGCGCAATACCGCCGGACTGGTCGTCTACGCATTGAAGAATCAACTGGTAGAGCCGGTGTTTTTTGATTGAGCGGATTAGTCAATAGTCTTGTAGTCTACGATCAAACAATTCAATAGCTTTTTTAACCTTAAAGCAAAAAAGGCTGCTCATTTAATGAACAGCCTTTCTGCGGGTTTAACAATTGGTTTATTTCACCACGCTCAATGTGTGAACGGATCGTGTTCCGCTTGCGTCCGAAGACGACACGAAGTAGATCCCGCTTTCAATATTTTCCAGCTGAATGTCCGATTTACCTGCCTGCAATTGCTGTTCGGTGATCAGTTGTCCTGCTGCATTGGTTATACGAACCGTTAATGCCTGCGCTGTTTCAATCGTGAAAGAGCCCGCGTTCGGGTTCGGGTAAACGCTGAACAGGCTGGCGGAAAGCTCCTCTGCAGACAGCGTCGTAATCGCGAAACAATCGGAATACACGCTGCAATCTCCGTTGCTGATCGCTACTGCATAATTGCCGTTAGCGGTTGGTGTGAATGCCTGGCTTGTGGCTCCTTCGATTATAGTTTCCGCATCACAGTCTAACCACTGGTAAGTTACGGATGATTGCGCAACCGTTAAAGTGATGCCGTTCAACGTTATAGTATCGTTCATCGGCGTGTAGATGACCTGCTGCATCATCATTGCAATATTGCCGGCAGCATCTTCGAAGTACCATACGATATAGTTGCTTCCCGGTGTTGTAACCGGCAGGTCTGAAGTGGTAGCCTGGATGGTCCCGCTGCAGTTGTCCGTTGCTGTCGGGATGGTCATCTCCGTTACGGGGCACGTACTGGTATAAGCTGGCAGCATGGCCAGATCCGGTTCCGGGTAGGTCACATCCGCAATCACCACGTTCTGTGTCTGCGTAGCTGTAAGGCCGCCCGGAGCTGTATACGTCCAGGTAACGACCGTTGTTCCGGGCGTAGAGATCGGGAAAGTAGTGGTTGTCGTTCCCGTAACTGTTCCCGAGCAGTTGAAGGTAGCCGTTGGTGCTGTAAGGCCTGTTACTTCGCATTCCGCCGTATGGTCTGCAAGTACTGCATTCGAAGGAATTGCTGCCACGTCGCCGATCGTGAGGTTCAGCGTCACGATGGAATCGCAGCCTCCCGCATTGGTATAGGACATAAAGGCTGTGTTGTTGCTTGCAGTATACTCCACGCCGTCGATCCAGGTGTAAGCACCGCAGGTAATATGTGTATCCGTAACGTTGGACTGCTGACAGTTATTGTTCCGGTAAAGATTGACTGCTGTTCCGGACGTTGAATTCCCCATGATGATCACATCCAGGTCGTTGTCACCGTCCACATCTGCAAATTCCACGTCTCCGTGACTGCTGGGATCGAATGGCGAAACCAGCTCTGTGAAGACGCCCGTACCGTCATTGCTGTACAGTTTGGCAATAAGCCCGGAGCTTTGACTTTGACTGTATCCTGTAACCAGCAGGTCCGGGTCGAGGTCGTTATCGATGTCGGCAAAGGCGATGCTGCTTCCGATGGTATAATCGAAAATGGCTCCCGGTACGAGGGTAAAGGTTCCCGTTCCGTCGTTGGTGAACAGCTGCGCGGTATACGTAGCCGGAGATCCTGCTTCGCCTGCGATCAGAACGTCGAGGTCGCCGTCGCCGTCAATATCTTCCAGTCCGACAGATCCCTGCTGCACTCCCGGAAAGGGTGTTCCCGGAACGAGTGTGAACAGGCCTGCTCCGTCGTTGGTATAGAGGTTTGCAACGCGGGAAGTACTGCCATACCCTGTCAGTAAAAGATCGTCGTCGCCATCGCCGTCTACATCGCCGTAATCGATCGTACCGTTGTTGACCGGCTCGAAGGCGATCCCTGAAGCGGTGAAGGCCCCGGTTCCGTCATTGAGGAAGAGTTGGGTCGGATTTCCCCCGGAGATGGAAAAGCCCGTGATCATCGCATCCTGGTCGCCGTCTGCATCCACATCATGGAACGCAACAGCCCCGGATGAAACATTAGGAAAAGGTGTACCAGGAACGAGCGTGAAGATGCCGGCTCCGTCATTGGTATAAAGCTTCGTTTGTTGTCCGCCGGTAGCGTATCCGGAGATCAGCAGATCTTCGTCGCCGTCGCCGTCGATATCTGCAAAGTCGGCCGCCGAATTGGCAACCTGTACGAACGGAGCGGAAGCATCTTCTGCATAGCCGCCATTGCCGTCGTTGATAAAAAGTTTCGTCGTGAATCCTGAAAGAGCCTGTCCGGTTAGTAATACGTCCTGGTCACCGTCGCCATCCACATCGGAATAAGCAATGCCCCCGGAGCTCAGGCCGCTAAACGGACTGTTGGCAATCAGGGAGAACACGGCGTTTCCGTCGTTGACAAAAAATTGGGTGATGTTCATTCCGCTCACCAGCAGGTCGGCATCGCCGTCGCTATCGATGTCTGAAACACCCGCGGCGGAATTGTTGCCAGACACCTGTAAATTGGACGGTGCGATCGTAAAGAGTCCGTCTCCGTCGTTGAGGTAAAGATTGGAAGAGTAGCTTCCTGTAATGAACAGGTCGCGATCACCATCGCCATCGAAATCCGCGAAATTGACCGTGGAGAAGTTCACATTGACCAAACCTCCCGCAGGTGCCGGCGTAAAGGTCCCGTTACCATCGTTCGTATAGAGTTTGGTAGTAGCTCCGACATTACCTTCTTCACCGGTAACCAGTAAATCCAGGTCGCCGTCGCTGTCGACGTCTTCAAATGCGGCAGCTGCGCCGTAAACCGGGGTAAAGCTGTGAGCTACGGAAGTAAATGCTCCGTTCCCGTCGTTCGTATACAGCTCGGAATGAAAACCGGAAGGCCCCTGTCCCGTGAGGAACATATCCAGGTCGCCGTCGTCGTCGATGTCGCCGAATGCAACCGCTCCTGTAGTCACGCCCACGAATAAAGCGTTGGCGACGTTGTCCGGGGTAAAGCCGGCCGAGCCGTCGTTGAGGTACAATTCCGAACGTTCGCCGAACATGCTCTGTCCGCCTATAAAAACATCCAGGTCACCGTCATCGTCCACATCAGCGAAAGCCGTGCAGCTGTGAGTTACGCCTGTGAAAGGGCTTGCTGTGAGCGTAAAGTTCCCCGCACCGTCATTCAGGTACAGTGCTGCGCTGTAATCGTTCGTAGCTGTACTGATCCCCGTAAGGACCAGGTCGTTGTCGCCGTCACCGTCGAGGTCACCGAACGTTACCGAGCCGTCGAACATACCTATGAAAGGCGTTCCTGTGACCAGCTCAAAAGCACCTGCGCCGTCATTTTTGTAAAGCTTTGCAACGTACGTGCTGGAACCATCGCTTCCCGTAACAAGCACGTCTTCGTCGCCGTCGCCGTCGACATCCGAGAAGGCCAGCGCCGGTACAATAAGCCCGGGCAGCTCGTCGATTGTTTGTATGGCCGGCGGTGGCGGGCCGACTTTGGTAAAGTTGTTCTGGGCGGAAAGCTGTGCTCCGGCTCCCAGGAATACTAAAAGTAATGTGTTTTTCATCTGTTGTTCAATAAACCAATTAGGTGCCGAAAATACGTCCGTTCAACACACGCGCACTATTTATGGGGCAAACGACGGATTGCTGTAGACGAACTGCTTAAACAGGAGTGAAATCGGTGTTCGCCTTGCCGGACCCGGGCTACTGCTACTCCGATCACGCGCCCTGCTAGCGGCATCGCGCCTGCTACGAATGACATCGTGCCTGCTACCAACGACATCGCGCCTGCTGCCAACGACATCACGCCTGCTACCAGCGTCATCGCGCCTGCTACCAACGACATCGCGCCTGCTGCCAACAACATCACGCCTGCTACCAACAACATCACGCCTGCTACCAACGTCATCGTGCCTGCTACCAACGACATCGTGCCTGCTACCAACGTCATCGCGCCTGCTACCAACGTCATCGCGCCTGCTACGAATGACCGGATCGCAGTTCCTTCTCAGCCAGCCACATCCGCTTCGCTCAACGGCATTCATACACCTGCTCAATCCGGCGCGCCGTTCACTCAGTTGCACGACAGCGCTGTTTACTTTTTTCGACCTTAGCTCAAAGTCCCTCAGGGACAGAGTAGTAACCCGTCTGAAACCACCTGTATCACAGCGTTGTCGTCAGACATAAATCGCAAAGTCATGGAAAAACATGCGCAAAACAAACTGAAAATGTACAAGCTCGTTGTGAAGACCTGTACAGAAAACCCTGCAGCGATCAGCGGAGTCGGATCCCTGCAGGCCGTGCTGGATGCCCTTATGCAGAAAGTAGAAGACCTGGAGCTGCTGGCAGCCGAACAGGCCGCTGTAACACTGGGCATCAAAGAAGAAAAGAACAAGCACCGGTTAGCGACCCTGGCGAAGCTCGAAGGAATTACCGGCGCCCTGAAAGCCCTTGCCACCGCTACCGGAGATCACGTGCTGAAAACGAAAATCGCCTTCACGCCCTCCAGGCTGAGAACCGGTTCAAGCCTCAACACCCTCCTGATCATCGACCGCGTGATTGCAGCAGCCACTACCCACAGCGCACAGTTGCAAACGAGCGGCATCGTTCCGGCCGACATCGCAGAGCTGCAGTTGCTCAGGGACGGGCTCGATGCACAGTTCCTGGCCGTGCGGAACGTTATTGCCGAGCGCAAAACCAAAACAAACGACGTGCGGGCGCTCATACGGGACATCGATCACCTCCTGAAAGGCCAGCTCGATAACCTGCTGCTGGTCGTGCGTACCACCAACCCCAGCTTCTTCGACCGCTACCAGGCAGCACGCATGATCGTCGAATACAAAGGAAAAACGAAAGGCCCGGGCAATGTACCGGATGAACCGCCGCTGCTCCCGCCTCCGGGAGGTCAGCGTTAAGAGGAAGCTCCCCTGGTTGTAGGATCGGGGGAGTTTTTTGGGGGGGAGGCTTTTACCCGATTGGCTGATATCACTCCTTCCAGGCCGGATTTGCCAGCAGTACCTGATCATACACCGGACAATCTTTCGTATGCGCTCCCGGAAGGTAGCCCGTACTCATGAGAAATTCATTCACGATCTCACCGCCGGTAAAACGGAAGGTTTTTTTGAACAGTTTCACCCATTCTTCTTTGGTTTTCGGGTGTTGCAGCTGCAGCCATTGCTCAAAAGAACCATGTTCCTGCTGAAGCTCCAGGATCGTTCGCGCATTCTCGATGGCGGCGTTTATTTTCAAACGGTTGCGGATAATTCCCGGGTTGGCCAGCAGCCGTTCCCTGTCTGCTTCGGTGTAGGCAGCAACTTTCTGAAGGTCGAAATTATCGTACGCTTCCCGGAAGGTCGCCTCCTTTTTCAGCACGATCTCCCAGCTGAGGCCTGCCTGGTTAATTTCCAGTACTAATCTGCAGAACAGCTCGTTGTCGTCGTGGATCGGAAAGCCATAATAGTTGTCGTGATAAGCTTTATGAAGTGCTCTTCGCTCTTCAGGCATGTGGGGAATTACGCTGCAATAGGACATCTTGTTTGTTTAGGAACGAATCAGCGGCAAACTTACTGGAATATTTGGGTGGATGTACAAAAGAATCGAAACAAAAAGCACGACTACTCCTGTAATCGTGCTGGTATCTCCTGTTTTTCAGATCGGTCTAAAACGCAGTGCCGGCACTCCAGAGCACCCCGTTTTTAGTGGTATATTTCGCCAGCTTGCCCTGATCGGCCAGTTGCTGCAGCAGCAGCTCGCTGTCGGGTTTTGCCAGCCCGCTCAATTCGGAGAATTCTCTCGTCGTCAGTGTCGGGTAATGCTCAAACAGGCTTTCCCAGGAATGATCGTAGGAACCTTTTTTAACTGTTGAAGCTGTTTTCAGTACGGCGTCTTCAAAAACACTGTAGGGCTTAAATCCGTAGATCATTTGCTGATTGTTCAGGCTGTCGGTGAAAAACAGCGTAGGAAATCCTCTTACGCCGAGTTTTTTCCCCAATGCGAGATCCGCCAGGAACAATTCTTTTGCCCTGCCTTCATAATCTGCTTTTAATTGTATGGTGTCCAGGCCTGCTTCTGCGCCCGCCTGACTCAAATGTTCCCATTTCGTAATGTTCTTCTTTTCGAGAAAGACCATTTCTTTGAGTCGCCTCAGGAAGTCAGACGCTTTTGCTTCGTCCTGCAGCTGCGCGGCTTTAAAAGCAATGGATGGCGGATAAGAAGAATTCAGCGGATCCTCCAGCCAGACGTCGCCGTCGATCGGCATGTCGTAATAAGCGCTCACTTCGTCCCAGTGATGTGCTACATCTGACGGTTTGCTGATCCCACCACTGTTATAGCTCCAGTCGGGCAGCAGGCCGCCCATGCGGTATTCCACTTCTATAGCGTCGCCGTATTCGAGCTTGAGCTTTCGCAGTTGCGGCTCAATTCCCCAGCAGGAAGAACAGATCGGGTCGGTGAAATACAGGATCTTTACCGGTTTCTTTTTTGCGGAGACGTTCGTGTTTGTTTCGGCCGATTGTGATGAAGGCAATTCGCAACCTGTTGCCGGGTCGCATAAAAGCGGATTGTTCTGCGTTGTTGTCATGGATGTATGTGTTTGCGCCTGGCCGTAAATGCTGCCCAGCAGTATGAATACAAGTATGGATCTCATTATGCTATTAATTTGTAGCTTCGCTGTAAAGTTCGTGACAATTCAAACGCCACGCAATTAGTCAGAAAAACATGACTGCAAAAAAAGACACCGTGAACGAAAACAATTGTCCCGCAGAAGGGCTTTTAAAGCTGCTTTCAGGAAAGTGGAAACCGCAGATCTTCCGCTTGGCGCTGGAGCACCCGGTTCGTTTCAATGCACTGGTTCGCGAGATCGAAGGATCGAACAAACAATCCATCGCCGTTGCGCTCAAGGAGCTGGAAGAACAGGAATTGCTGGAAAAAGTGGTTATCCGGCTGAAACCGCTGCACATCGAGTACAACCTGACGGAAAAAGGCAAAGCGCTCATCCCGGTCTTTCGACAGCTGGAAACCCTGTCGTCGTAATGGATTACGAGCTGCGTAAATGCACCCCGAATCATACGTAAAGATCCTTCTCCTGTTTTCCAATCCGTGAAAATCTGCGAATCTGCGAGCGCAAATAATCTACCGACTTCGCTGAGCTGATTTAGCTCTCTCCAGGTCCTGCTAATTCGCTTTGGCACCACCACGATTCAGCATTAACATTCGACAGCTGAAATTCACCTACGCATTAAACTGCCGCAAATGATGGTCCGAATGCTTATACGCCAGGATCCCGATCTGCTCTGTTGTCATTTTACCGAAAAAGTCGTGGATGAAATCCGGGTTGGAATAGTTTTCATAGTCGTGGATCAAGCGGATCCAGCTGGCTTTCATCGCCTCCAGATCGCCGGTCGTTTCTTTGATTTTGAACGGAGTGCTGGTCGGAACGTTCTTGTCGAATGGATTGTCGTTCCTGATCATTCTCCTTAAACCGATCTTGCCGAAAATCCGTCCTATAAACGCCTGTTTGTAAACGACGGGCTTTTTACCCAGGATCCATTCATCCCATAAGTTGCAATGCCGGAGCATCTGGTAAATGTTCATCTTTCCCCATTGAGGCGTAAGCTCTGCGCTCAGCGCAGCTATCCTGCCGGTCAGCTCTGCGCGTGCGGCTTCGTCGAATATGGTTTTCATAGCAATTATTTTAGCGGGGAATTCGCTCCCCGTTTTTTTCGTTTAAGCGAACATAATCAAAACGGGCAGATTTTACAACGATACCGCCTGTTCCTTAATGAGGTTAACTTTTAGAAAGCGCCTTTCTCATTCTACTACTCTTTGGATATCTCTTAATTCCAATAGTCCGGATTCCTTATGCTTGGGATTCACTTTATATTGAATAGCTCCAACCTTACCTGAAATCGATGCAACTAACACATCCCAGGTGTCATCGTTTGTTTTATCATATTGCTTCCACCATTCTTTAACGGAAATCCCTTTGAGTTTGATCGTGTCTTTAATCATCCTCACATTCAGATAAACCTCCTGGATCACACCAATCATGCCCTGAGTAACGTATTGTTGCGCGTATTCCATTGCAACCTCATGTTTTTTAGCAACATAGAGTCCATTGCCTATCTGTGTGCCTATCTGCGTTCCGTCTCCAAATGGCATAGCGGCTTTTTTGTCCGGCCGATTCTCTCCCATGGCCCGATACCCAATAAGCAATTTATCTTCATCAGTCTCATTAATACGGGTTGTAAGCGCTTGCCCCTCTAAGTCGGTGAATTCATCGGTAGCACTTATCATTTTATTAATTTCCTCACGCAGTTTAGCATTCTCAAAATCAATTTCACGATAGCTTGTTTTATAGGTCCCAAGAAACCATACAGGAAATTCTTTGGACAAAGATTCGATCTGCGCTTTGCTAAGGTCACTGAATTCTTCGGCCTTGTTCATCTCATTCCTCAATTCAGAGGGATTGTTGTACCTGACAAGCTGTACAACAGGTGTAGCTTTAGTGTCAGGAGAAGAGGAAGAAACAGATGCAACGCTTTTCATTTGTAATGTCTGCAAAGCCTTAGCACCCATCACATCAGCCTCGTTTTCCAGCCCGGCGTCGTCGTTCACGTTTACGTTGCCTTTCAGCTGCACCGTTGGCTGCACTCTTCCCTGCTTCTGCTGCACGACATGCCAGGCTTCATGCGCCAGGTGCTTTTCCTGCCCGGAAGCGATGTGAATATCCGTTCCCTGTGCATACGCATGTGCCTGCAGCTGAGCCGGTTTCGCGGAGTTGTAATGCACCTTCACATCATTCAGCGAATAACCGGAAAGATGTTCTATACCCGATTTCAGCTTATCGGGTAAACCTGTGTCATTTTTCTGCTGCTGAATTGCCACCTGTGAAGGAAAATTGTCAGCCATCACCTGCAGTTGAGCGGTCTTACGGGATTGGGCGCTCTGATCAGCGGCGGCCTGTACCGTTCGATGCATACCTGCTTCAGGACGGTTGTCTGCAAACTGAAAAGCGAATTCTCCACCCGTTTGTTTTCTCGTCTCCGCTGAAAGCTGACTGGTATTTTCCTGTTTTTTGTCTACCTGGACCTGCATGGAATAGTGAATTGTGAATTGTGAATAGTTCGTTGTCAAACATAACCATTACTCCATACAAAATCAACCGTGTAACGGATTTTTGTCCCGCTATCGAATTGGTCCACAATCAAAAAGAGCATCCCGCTGCTGCGAAATGCTCTTTTCTTTATCTCATTCCCCAACGGGAAAACTTCAATCTGTATTAGTTTTTCACAACCTGAAGGTTGGCAGATTTACCTTCGCCTGTTGCAATGTGCAGGAAATAAACGCCTGTCGCTTCTGCAATCTGAAGCTCGATAGATGCTGCTTCGTTATAGGTGTAGCGGTCTACAACTCTTCCGAGTGCATCTGTTAATGTCAGCACAACGTTATGATGAGCCTCACCCAGCTCAACTTTAAACGATCCCGAAGTCGGATTAGGATATGCTCTCAGCTCAGGCCCGAAGGAAAGACTTTGCAATCCTACATTTGCGACGTTGATGCAATCGCTGGTATCCGTACAGTTGGTCGTAGTAACGATAACAGCGTAGTTTCCGTTCGCCGTTGGCGTATAGCTTTGCGAAGTGGCGCCGGCTATCGCAGTGTACGAACCGTCACATTTTACCCACTGGTACGCCGCACCTGCCTGGCCCACCTGTATAACGCCACCGGTATGTGTCAGAGATACGTTTGTCGTAAAGATCGTTAAGTTCAGCGTAGCTATGGAATCACAGTTTACAGCATTCGTTCCCTGCCAGGTATACGTTCCGCTGATCGTGTACGTTGTTCCGTTCCACGTATAAGAGCCACATGTGTTTTCCGTATGGGTGGAGGTTGACGCATTGTTAATGGTTAAGTTGAGCGTTGCAACGGAGTCACAACCTGCAGCATTGGTACCTTCCCACGTGTAAGTTCCGGATGTCGTGTACGTTGTTCCGTGCCATACGTAAGAAGCACATGCTGTTGCTGAATTCGTCGATGTCGTACTTCCCGGATCTGTCAGTGTTTGTGTTACCGCATTGGAAGAACAGCCGTTGTCGAAAATTACTGAGTACGAACCTGCGCCCAACGAGGAAATCGTATAAGGCAGCGTGATCGTGCCGGAGTTTCCGGTTGCGGCTCCTGTCCAGGAAACAATTCCTGTTCCGGTACCGCTGATGGTGATGGTCCCATTCGATCCTGCACAGGTAGAAGGATTGGAAAATGCAGTAGTGCTAATTACAGGACTCACATTCACCGTCAGGTTCAAAGTAGCGATCGAATCACACCCCGCAGCATTGGTTCCTTCCCATGTGTACGTTCCGGATGTCATGTACGTTGTTCCGTGCCAGGTATACGTATCACATGCTGTTACCGCATTGTTAGAGGCGGTGCCTCCCGGATCTGTCAGTGTTTGTGTTACCGCATTGGAAGAACAGCCATTGTCAAAGATTACCGAGTACGAACCTGCGCCCAACGCGGAAATCGTATAAGGCAGCGTGATCGTTCCGGAATTCCCGGTTGCTGTTCCGGTCCATGAAACAATTCCTGTTCCGGTACCGCCAATGGTGATGGCTCCGTTTGATCCTGCACAGGTTGTGGGATTGGAAGATATCGCAATACTAATAACCGGACTGGCATTGATAACCAGGTTCAGTGTTGCCGTTGAATCACAACCTGCCGCATTTGTACCAAGCCATGTGTAGGTTCCGGAAGTGGTGTACGTGCTTCCATTCCAGCTATAGCTGTTACATGCTGTTGCGGAATTGGTCGAAGTCGTTGCGTTGCGAATCGTAAGATTCAATGTTGCCGTTGAATCACAACCTACTGAGTTGGTACCGAGCCATGTGTACGTTCCGGAGGTCGTGTACGTCGTTCCGTGCCAGGTGTAAGAAGTACAGGCTGTCGCTGAATTGGTCGAAGTCGTTGCGTTGCGAATCGTAAGATTCAGTGTTGCTGTCGAATCACAACCAACTGCGTTCGTTCCGAGCCATGTGTACGTTCCGGACGTTGTGTAGGTCGTTCCGTGCCAGGTGTAAGAAGTACAGGCTGTCGCTGAATTGGTCGATGTCGTTGCCTGTTTGATAACCAGGTTCAATGTTGCCGTTGAATCACAACCTGCAGCATTCGTTCCGAGCCACGTGTACGTTCCGGAGGTCGTGTACGTCGTTCCATGCCAGGTGTAAGCATTACAGGCTGTAGCTGAATTAGTGGACGTCGTTGCGTTGCGAATCGTAAGATTCAGTGTTGCTGTCGAATCACAACCAACTGCGTTCGTTCCGAGCCATGTGTACGTTCCGGACGTTGTGTAGGTCGTTCCGTGCCAGGTGTAAGAAGTACAGGCTGTCGCTGAATTGGTCGATGTCGTTGCGTTGCGAATCGTAAGATTCAGCGTTGCTGTCGAATCACAACCCGCAGCGTTCGTTCCAAGCCATGTGTACGTACCGGAGGTCGTGTACGTCGTTCCATGCCAGGTGTAAGAAGTACAGGCTGTCGCTGAATTGGTGGATGTCGTTGCCTGTTTGATAACCAGGTTTAATGTTGCCGTTGAATCACAACCTGCAGCATTCGTTCCGAGCCATGTGTATGTTCCGGACGTTGTGTAGGTCGTTCCGTGCCAGGTGTAAGAAGTACAGGCTGTAGCGGAATTAGTCGATGTCGTTGCCTGCTTGATAACCAGGTTCAATGTTGCCGTTGAATCACAACCCGCAGCATTTGTTCCGAGCCATGTGTACGTACCGGAGGTCGTGTACGTTGTTCCGTGCCAGGTGTAAGAAGTACATGCTGTAGCGGAATTGGTGGAAGTCGTTGCCTGCTTGATCGTCAGGTTCAGCGTTTCAGTAAGAACACATCCCGACGGGTTGGTGCCTGTCCATGTGTAAATTCCACTCGTGGTGTACGTTGTTCCATGCCACAGGTAACTGTTACATGCCGCAATTGTACTGGTCGAAGTCGTCGTGCTGTTGATCGTCAGGTTCAGTGTTGCCGTTGAATCGCAACCTGCAGCATTCGTTCCGAGCCATGTGTACGTTCCGGAAGTCGTGTAGGTTGTTCCGTGCCAGCTGTAGCTGTCGCATGCAGTTACTGCACTGGTTGAAGTCGTTGCGTGCTTGATAACCAGGTTCAGGGTTGCCGTAGAATCACAACCTGCAGCATTGGTTCCGAGCCAGGTGTACGTTCCGGAGGTCGTATAGGTCGTTCCGTGCCAGGTGTAAGCATTACAGGCTGTTGCAGAATTAGTCGATGTCGTCGCCTGTTTGATAACCAGGTTCAATGTTGCCGTTGAATCGCAACCTGCAGCATTCGTTCCAAGCCATGTGTAGGTGCCGGATGTCGTATACGTCGTCCCATGCCAGGTGTAAGCGTTACATGCCGACAGATTCGTTGTCGAGGTCGTTGGCTGTTTGATCGTGAGATTCAGCGTTGCGGTACTCACACATCCCGACGGATTGGTGCCTGTCCACGTGTAAATTCCGCTGGTGGTGTAGGTTGTTCCGTTCCACAGGTAACTGTTACATGCCGAAATAGTACTGGTCGAAGTTGTCGAATGATTGATGGTCAGGTTCAGTGTTGCCGTTGAATCACAACCTGCTGCATTGGTCCCGAGCCATGTGTACGTTCCGGACGTCGTATACGTCGTTCCGTGCCAGGTATAACTGTCGCATGCAGTCGCAGCAGTTGTTGAAGTAGTCGCCTGTTTGATCGTCAGGTTAAGCGTTGCGGTAGAATCGCACCCGCCGGCATTGGTACCCAGCCAGGTGTACGTTCCCGATGTCGTATACGTTGTTCCGTGCCATGCATAAGCAGTACATGCAGCAATCGTAGTGGTTGAAGTCGTTGGCTGTTTGATCGTGAGGTTCAATGTTGCCGTGGAATCACATCCGCGGGCATTGGTCCCAAGCCATGTATACGTTCCGGATGCACTGTAGATCGTACCGTTCCAGGTATAACTGCCACAGGCTGACAATGTAGTTGCAGACGTGGTTGGCGTGTTAACGGCCAGATTCAGCGTTACGATACTGTCGCAACCGGAAATGTTTGTTAATGTATCCCGGTAAACGCCGGCAACCGTTAAGTTCTGCCCGTTGAAAAAGTAAGCGCTTCCCTGGCAAACCGACGCTGTAAACTGCGTGTTGTTAATGCACGGGTCGAGCTCATAGGCCCCGATGTCTACGGTAACATTCAGGATTCTCGGGTTTCCGTCGAGGTCAACGGTTAGTCCGGCTGGAATATAAGTGTTATTACCACGGTTGATCGCAATGGAATTGGCTGCAACATGGAAGTTGTTTGCTGCCGTATCTATAAAGAATGGACTGATATTGTAATTCGTTGCCCCGTTCGGGAAGTACTGGATAACACAGTTGAACGGCAGGTAAGACGCCTGCCCGAAGTAATTATCGGTCGACTCATTGTAGTACACAATGGAGTTGTAAAGGCTCTTGGTAGAAGTGTTGTAAACACCGGCGCCTTTGTCATCAGCACTTGACGTACTCGTTGTTTTATTTTTCGCGATCGTTAAGTTCGACATGGTCGACGTTCCGAAGCTGTAAATTCCGCCGCCGTATGCCTTGTTGGGGCTGGTTACGCTGTTATTATAAATCACACAGTTAGAGACCAGCGCAGCACCGCCAACATACATTCCTCCTCCAAAAACATCACCTTTTCCGGATACAGCACGGTTTCCCGAAACGGTGGAATGAAAGATGTGTCCGGAACCGGTAAAATAGATCCCGCCGCCATAGTTCGTTACACTATTGGGATTTCCGATGGAGGATGTGCTGTTTGTTACAGAACAGCGATCGATGTGTACCTGATAAGCAACAGGAGTCGTTTCGATGTAAATGCCTCCGCCTGCTACCGAACTGATGTTAATGGAAGAATTAACATATGAAGTGGCCTGGTTGCCGGTGAACTGACAGTTCTCAAGTTTGGAAGGGCCTGTAGCCGGAGCCGAAGTGATCGAAGAGTAAAATCCACCTCCCCTGCCCACAGCCTGGACGGAATAACCGGTATAGACAGCACTTGCGCTCGAGATGCTTTTGTTGTTGTTAAAACTGGAATTCTTTACATAAAAGTAGCCGGCAGAATAGATTCCTCCTCCCTGTGTATTACTATGCTGCGAATTGTAGGTATAGTAATTTTCAGTCCCATACTCAATGGAGTTGTCCAGGATGTTGTTATTGAAGGTGCAGTTATCTACTTCCAGCGAAGTGTTGCAGTAAATTCCGCCACCGTAGCCTCCCGCCAGCGTAGCCGCGGTAACACCGGCCGATCTGCTCGAATTGATCGATATGGTATTGTTGCTGAAATCGGAATTCTTAACGGAGAGCTTTGGTCCTCCGTACAATCCCGCTCCCCGCCCACTGGAACTGGACGGAACGGTGCTCAGGATGGAATTGTTTGAAAATTCGCACTGGTTGATATCAAAGACCTGGCTTCCGGATGCTCCTCCTATCGAGGCTCCTGCCCCGGTATTGTTCTGAGCCGAATTGAGTGTGTTGTAATTGAACTTTGAACCCGTGACAATGGCTTTTTTGACATTGGTCGTATAGAGGCCTCCGCCATGGGTTGTGAGCCTTCCTGTTAAGGAATTGGAATTCATCTCGCTGTTCGTAACACGCAATGTATCTCCGTAAAAATAAACACCTCCTCCGTAAGCTTCACCGTAGCTTGTGTTACCGGAAACCGCACTTGCAGCGTTATTATTTACTTTCGTATCGACCAGGGTTAATTTGTCGCCTGTTGCAGTTCCCTGGAAATAAATTCCCGCGCCATAAACATAGGTGCCTAAACCGCCGTTTCTCACCATCGTATTATTGGTGACCTGCGAATTGGTGAAAGTCACCGCAGCTCCCGTCGTACGCTGTATATAGATACCGCCTCCATAGGCGTCTCCGTTATACGTCGTTATGGTGTTGTTCGCTATCGTGGAGCCGGTTACCTGGACGGAAGCAGAGTTGCAGTAAACACCGCCGCCGGCGTGCATTCCTCCCCCACTGTAATAGGCCGTAGACTCGGTGATCTTATTACCGCGAACGACTGAATTGGCCAGGGTCAGCGCACCGCTGCTCTCGATGCAAAGGCCACCACCTCCACCGGCGCTTCCTTCCGGCACACAGGTATTGTCCATGATGATCATATTGCTCAGCTGAACAGCGCCTGCGTTCTGAATAAAAATACCGGCACCTTTCCCCCTTACCGCACCTCCGCGGGAGTTTCCGCCAGTGATCTTGATACCATCGATCAAGATGCCACTGGTATTTCCTACCAGGTACATGATCCGGTAGGCGTTGTCGGTGATACTACCTGCCACACCGATGTCGCCCGAGAAGATTGTTTCATTCGTTCTGCTGGCTCCCGACGCGTTGGGAACCAGGTCAACCCGCTGATTGATGTTTGTCTCCGTACCTGCGAAGTTCCCATATAGCTTCACGCCGTCGTTTAGAACAAAGTTGTTATTGGGATCATTGGCAGCGGACGTGTAATACGTTCCTTTCGCCACCCAGATCTCGTCACCGCTGTTGGCAAATGCCAGCGCCCATTCCAGGTCGGTATAGGCATTCGCCCAGGAAGTGCCGTTATTGGCACCTGCAGCGTTTTGCTTTACATAAATGATTGCTGAAAAAGCAGTGCTGCAGCTGATCAACAGGCAAACGGTAAGCATTGATTTAAGATGGAAAAGATTCTTCATTGGTGGCATTGTTTTATTGACTTCTTATAATTTTCACATAATTCGGGACAAAAGTACTATTCTTTGATGTACTCCCCAACTCAATTTACCGAGCTGGTCAACAAAGGCATCAATGTGGCAGGTTTCAATTATCGGTTGGTAAGCAGTAAATTGCCCGAATGTACCGGATCAGGGTGAAATAAGGAGGGAATACCTGAAAACCATCCGCCAGCTGGAAGAAGATCGCAGTGCAACTTATTGTTACATGTTGTTTTCTTTTTAAACCGGTCATTTTATCGTATCTTCCATTAAGATGAAGCTGCTCAGACAACTCAATTCAGGAATCCAAGAATGGCACGCAGCCGGACTATCCCCGGGTGATCTCCGGGTAATAACCGGTTGATACGCGGGCCAGCTATAAGGGAGCCACCTGTTATTCAACTGACAGGTAGCTATTATCCATAAGTTACCCCCGGCTAAGCCCAGGCGGATCAATAAGGGAATCCTCACTGACCCGCGCTGGCAACTTCATGCTTCTACCACGTATAAGTGGTAGGGATTTCGGTTGCTGTTAACGAAATTGTTGCGGCTTTAGCTTTTGAGCGGCAGAATCTGCGAGCCCGGCAATCCGTTTTTGCCTGGTCTCTTCCCGTTTGGCAAGCACCAGCCATGCCAGCATGATTTTCCTGGCAGACTTGCTCAGACTTAAAAAGAAATCTTTTGAACCGGGCCTCGCATCGAACGCTATTTCCAGGTCATCGGGTATGATCAATTCTTCGACCGTATCTAATATGGTCCACGAACCATTTTGTTTTGCCGTTTCGATGCTTTTCAGCCCCATTGCCGTCATGCTTCCTTCGGCGATCAGCCGCTGCACTTTTTCTTTGTTCACTTTCGACCACGTACTGGTAGCTTTCCGCCTACTGAAAAACTGGATGAACTGTTCGTTGTCGATTGTTTTCTTCGTACTGTCGATCCAGCCGAAACACAGTGCTTCATCGACGGCTTCGCTCCAGGAAATGGTTGGTATACCTGATTTTATCCTGTAATAAACGAGCCAGACCGATTGTTGTTTATCGTGATTTTCCTGCAGCCATGCTCTCCATTGCTGCCTGTCTGACGGATAAAACGTCCCGGTTTCGTTCTCTTTCATTGGATGCTTTGTTTCTCCATTTTAAAGCTGGATCAGCTCATGGCCACAATAATACTACAAACGATGATACTACCTGTTAAATGGAACATTCCGCTGATGAGGCCATACCGTATCGGTTTCGGAATATTGGGGTTAATGGCAATATTGACGGTATTTGAAAACAGGTAACCAACGCCAATAATAACTGCAAATTCCAGCGCCGCACTATAGGAATCGATCCCCAGCCCTTTCATCAGGAGAGCGTTCGTGATCGTGATAAGCAACGAGCACAGGGCCGGGCCGGCATAGAAAATCGGGGACGTATTCTGCAAGGTCTCCTTCGCCCTGCCCAGCGAGATCTTGTAGCTGTTTTTAAAGAGCACGGTGAACCAGAGCGCTCCCAGGAAGGAATAAGCGACTAAACCAATGAGTACGCTGAGCCAGTTAATTGCTGAAAATAGTTGAATCATAATCGTTAAAATTGAATGTTTCAGCAAAAGTAACGGCGTGTAATGACAGCCCTATGTCAGGGGTTGAATAAAAGATGGATATTAGGATGTTAGGATGTCAGGATGTCAGTATTTTAAGATTTCAGGAGTCCGAGAAGGAAAATTACACAGCGCTGATCCACGCGACGATGCTTTGGGTAAAACCAGTTCAGAACAGCGATCTGTATCAGACTCTTAATGCGCCCCGAAAGCCCCGCGCAGCATAATAGGATTCCGCACCATTGTGGTAGAGGAAAGTCTGGTCGTAGCGGCGGTCGCAAAAAAGAGCGCCTCCCAATTTCCGGATCGCAGCGGGCGTTTGCACCCAGCTCGAGGTTTTCGTATCGAAGTTTCCAAGCAGCTGCAGCTCGCGGTATTCTTCTTCGGTTAACAGCTCTATGCCCATTTCGGCGGCCATACCGACAGCGCTGTTTTTCGGCTTGTGCTCTTTCCGCGATTCCAGCGCCTCATTGTCGAAACAAACGCTTCTGCGGCCTTTGGGACTTTCTGCCGAGCAATCGTAAAAAAGGTATTCGCCGGTCTTTTTATCGTAGCCTACGACATCCGGTTCTCCTTCGGTGAGCTCCATTTCATCGAGCGACCAGAGTTTTTCCGGGTGTGCTTCCAGCTTCGCCTGTATTTTCTCCCATTCAAGGCCTTTATGGCGCTGCATGTTCTTCTCGAAACGGGCTTTCAATGTGCTGATGAGCTTTTCACTGTGCTCTTGCGACAAGGTTTTCTTACTGTTTTTCATAGTCCTCAAACTTACTGTTAAACTCTTTAAATCAATCACACGTCATTCAGTCCCTTACCATCAAGGATCTGCGGAAGGCATTTTTCAATCCTCGACTCCCGGGTTTTCGATTGTTTGGGTTGCGAAAAGTAAAAAATATAAGCGCGCTGGCGTCCGGGTGTCAGTGCTTCGAAAGCGGTTTTCAGAGCGGGAAGCTCTTCCAGTTTTTGTTGCAGCTCTTCCGGAACGTCGTATTCCGCAGTCTTTTTATACGCCACTTTCAAACCGGCTTTTTCAACCTCAATGGCTTCATAAATACAGGCTTTCAAAATGGATTCCTGTTCGGCTATTTCCTGAACGCCGGTGAAGCGTGCCTGCCGCGCCGACTGCACATTCGCGGTCTGTTGTATGAGTATTCCATCGGGATCCTTTAACAGCACGCCTTTGTGAAACAACAGCGCACAGTAGTCTTTGAACACATGTATCAGAACGACATTGCTGTTCTGGAACGTGTAGCAGGGAACGCCCCATTTCAGCTCTTCGGTCAGCCCGCAGTCAAGAACAATTGCGCGCAGCAGCCCGATTTCCTGCTGCCACTTCCCGGCTTTCGTAAAATAAAAACCGACCTTCGGATTCATAGCGCTCATTTGTAAATGACTGCATTCGTTTTCCTGTCAGCAGGCCTGAAATACCAGGATACCAGCGTCAGGACCAGCAACAGCAATGAAGGAAGGATCTCAGTCACGGGACTTCCCGATACGCTATGCGAAATGACCGCCCCTGACATGGCGAAGAAAAAGCCGGCATACGCCCATTCTTTCAGCACGGGAGCTTTGGGAATGAGCACTGCGATCACGCCCAGTATTTTCCAGACACCGAGGATCGTGAGCAAATAAAGCGGATAGCCCAGTTCGGTTATTTTGTCTGCATCTTCTTTCATTCTCATTAGCTGTACGATGCCGGTCGACAGCATTCCCAGCGCCAGCCAGACGGTTGCGATCCAGTAGCTAATTTTGGTTCTTTTTGTCATGATGTGTTAGTTTAACTTGTTCACGATTTCCTCCAATCGGTTGTGCGCCATGTTGAGTCCGTGTGCAAACGGCAGCTGCAGCATCTGGTCCCTGAGCTCGCCGGAACGGTATACGATCTGCATGGTGAGCTTGCTTTTGCCGTCAGCCAGCGATTCAAATTCCAGGAACTCTAGCTGGGGCCCGAAAGGCGCATTCTCCATTTCAAATGTCCGTATGATCTTTTGGTTGAGGCTAAACTCATGGAATACGCCATTGGCCCGGAACAGCACGTTTTTCTGCGCATCGGTTGTTTCAAACTGGTAGCTGCCGTGCTGCCTGCTTTCGTGTTTCAGCACGTTTGTTCCCATCCATTGCGCAACGATTTCCGGGTCTGCATACGCTTTGAACAGCAATTCCAGCGGCAGGTCAAATTCGCGCGTTATTACGAGATCCTGTTTGCCGTTTTCTGCGGTGATCTGTGTTTTTCGTTCCATATCGTTCCTGTTCTAAGGTTAAGGGGTATACTTTTTCATGATGCTTTCCAGCTTGTTGAACCGGTCGTCCCACATATTGCGGAACGGCTCGATAAAGTCGGCTACTTCTTTCATCTTTTTTGCGTTAATGCGGTAATAGATCTCCCGGCCGTTTTGTTGCTGCTCCAATAATTCGCACTCGGTCAGGATCTGTATGTGCCTGGAAATCGTTTGCCTCGACGAGTCGAAATTTTCCGCGATCGCAGTAGGCGTCATTGCCTGCATCGCTACCAGTGTAATGATCATTCTCCGCGTAGGATCGGCGATGGCCTGAAATACATCTCTTCTTAATTCCATTATGCAGCTATTTGACTGCAAATATATGCGCAGCCATTTAACTGCGCAAGTTTTTTGCAGTAAATTTTAGAAATCAGGTGCTCCGCCTAGTTAAAAGTACACACACTAGTATTTAAAAGGTTTTATCTTTCTTCTTTTTCCATTGCCGAAAAAGAAGCAAAACTCCGAAAGCATTCGGGGAGGCCGTAGAACGCTCACTTGAAAACTACGGATCGTTCCACTGTCTGAATCCCATCCGCCGGCTGGCGGATCGCTCAGACAGGGATTCGACGACGCTTCACTCACCTTGTTTTCTTACTCGATCGTCCTAAAGGCCGGAAATAATCCGGAACCTCAATTTTTAGCATCAATTACGATTCTGTAATTTCACGGAGAAAAATTAATCATTGTCAACCGACATTAATCTTTATCAAACCTTCATAAAGATCATCGAAGAGGCGGAATCCTCTATAATTGGAGGCTTGTGCCATTCAATAGGAAATCGCCCTTTCAACTATCCCTAACAGACTTTTACCTATTTTAGATGCGTCAAAAAAGCTGTACATGGTCGAATTATACACAAAAACAAACGGATTTGTCAAGCTGGACAGTGTGCGGGAAATCACCGGAGATCACACCGATTTTATCTCGATACAGTTTCACGACTACCAGGAAGAAGACCTCGAATGGGTCCGGTCCAGTTTCCACATCGATTTGTCCATCATGAACAATGTGGAAGATATTGAGATCAGCTCCCATTTCCAGGAAAACAACAGCCAGTCTGCTTTCCATTTTTCAGTTCCGTGCTACAAACAGAAAAATGTCATGGTTGAGGAATCCTTATTCATGATCCTGACGGAAGACCGTGTTTTTGGATTCTTCAAGTCCAGCCTGGACGACTACCTGAACGAAATTTACGGCCACAAATTCGATCTGCGCGTGAGCGCTATCTATGAAGTCGAAGACCTGTTCAAGTTCCTGGTCGAATTTTTATCGGATTACTATGCCGATATTACGGAGAACATCGCCAAAAGGATCAAGCAGCTGGCCTCACGCGTTCTCGTAAAAAAAGAATTTCAGGATGACGACCTGGACACCATAACACAGCTGAATTTCAATAATTTATTGGTCAAGGAGTCGATTAATGAATTTGTACGAATCCTTACGCTGCACAAAAAGAGCGTCCGGAAATCCGGGATGAATGTGAAAGAGAAAATTGAGGAAGAGCTCAACGATCTTTCCGTTGTATCGGATTACATCCAGTTTAATTTTGACCGCCTCGACGACCTGAAAGAAAACATCAGCAACAAGATCGAGCTCGAACAGAACAGGATCTTCAAATTGCTGACGATGATCACCTTCTGCATTTCAACGCCGACACTCATCGCGGGAATCTACGGGATGAACTTTCAGCACATGCCCGAATTGAAGTCCGAATACGGTTACTTCTTTGCGCTGATCGCGATGCTGCTGAGCGTAGTGATTCCGCTGGTTTATTTCAAGAAGAAAAAGTGGCTGTAAAATGTGACTTCATTCACCACGCAGACAGGAGGAGCACAAAGCATCGCTAAGAACTACATACATCAGCTGCATTTTAAATCCATGCAGCTAAACTTCATTGTGTCCTTAGCGTCTCTGTGGTTAAACAATAGTCGTTTTCAGCCGGAATATCATGCATGCAGCGCTCTGTAGATAAGATCAACAGCAACTCCCACCAGCACTGCTACTAAATAAAAAGCATTCGCTCCTGCTATATAGGAAAGAACCGACTTTAAATAGCTGATCAGGCTCACTTTACCGAAAAACTGTGCAATTGCCCATGTGCAATAAATCATACCTGTAAAGCTGGAAACAGTTGCCAGGTGCAGCCCGGTCAATCCTTCCGTCAACGCAAAGACAGCGGAGATCAGCATGCCCATTCCCATTACAAAGCACAGCAGGATCAGCAGCTCAAACAGGTTGTAGCCCCGCTTTCTGTAAAACAGTTTCAGGAAAAGCGCAATAAATACGCCCATCATGATATTTGCATAACCGTAGTGGCCATCGATCCAGTGAAAAATTGCGCCTATTGCAGAATGCCTGACCTCAGGCAGGTTAAGACCTACTCCTTCCACATGAAAGAACTTACTGATCAGGGTGTAGATCAGCGAAGTAACGATCATAAACAAAATCGGTTTTACAAGCCTGCTCCTGTTATGGGTTATGAATTCGCGCACAATTTTTCCGGGCCGGATCAGCAGCTCTTTGATCGTGTACGGAAATCCTTTTTCAATGTGTAAAATATGCTGAATTTCATGTAAAACGTAATGCCCATCGACCCTTTTAAGTTGCACAGGTTGTCCACAATTGCCACAAAAGCGATCATTGACCGGGTTATTACAGTTTTTGCAGTCCATACGATTGTTTCCCGCAAAACTCACCAGAAAGATGTGTTCAAACCCTACACTTTAGTGTAAATTTGTCATCTAATCCGGTCATGATGGACAAAACAAATTCAAGGCTGCTCACGAAAAATAACATCGGGAAATTAACAGAGTCCGATCGTCTGCAGCAGAAAGATTATCTTGAAGCCGTAAAATCGTTTGCGCGCCTGACATACGAAAGCATTTACATCATTGATTACGAAAAGATGGTGTTCGAGTACGTTTCGGAAAATCCCTTGTTTTTGTGCGGCTATTCAGCGGAAGAAGTGCTGAACCTGGGCTACGAGTTCTATTTTAAACATGTGCCGGAGCACGATCTGGAACTGCTGAACCTCATCAATGACGCTGGATTCGATTTCTTTCGGAAGCTGCCCGGCGATGAGAAAAAACAGTATAGTATCGCTTACGATTTTCACCTGGTGAACAAAGACGGCAAACACATACTGATCAATCACAAGCTGACACCGTTGTTTCTCACGAGCGATCAGAAAATGTGGAAAGCAATGTGCATCGTTTCGCTTTCGCACCACAAAAATGCCGGTAACATTTTCATACACAAACAAGGCACCGACGAGCTCTGGCAATTGGATCCTGAACATGTAACCTGGCACAAATCGGTCAAACCGCAGCTCACGAAAAGGGAAACCGAAATTCTGCGCTTGCATGCGCAGGGACTGACCATCAACCAGATTGCCGAAAAAATATTTGTTGTGCCCGATACCGTCAAATACTACAGACGGCGGATCTTTGAGCGCCTCAACGTCCGGAATATGGGCGAAGCGCTTGCTTATGCCGTTAACGGCAAGATTATATAAAAAACCGGAGATCCGCGGCAAATTCCGGTATCAATTCACGATTGTCTGCAGAACGGTGTAAAACGAAAAATACCGCAGTACGATCGTACTGCGGTATTTTTAATCTTCTTCTGTAGCTTCTTATTGCCGGATGTTCAGGTATTCCGACAGTTTATGAGCCGGTATCGCAAAGCCAATTCCTTCCGTGCTGAAACCAATGAGCTTGGAAACGATCACACCGTGCAGCTTTCCGGTACTGTCGAACAAAGGGCCGCCGCTGTTACCGCCATTAATGGCCATAGAAACCTGGATAATGTCCACACCGAAAGCTGAGCGGTCATTGGAGATCGTTCCTTTCTGATAGCTTTTGAGCAATTCGGCAAACATCGGCGCGCCAATCGTATACACTTCCTGGAATGCTTTGTGTGTTTTCACATCATTCAACAGGAACGCTTTCGAAAACGCACTGTCTACTTTCAGCAAAGCGATGTCCCTGTGTACGTTGAAACGGACCAACTCTGCTTTTAATTTTCCACCGCCGGGCTGCACAATCCATATTTCAGTTGAATCGCCGGCCAGATCGCCTGCAACGACATGGTAATTTGTCAGGAGATAGCCGTCATTAGAGATCGCAAATCCGGATCCGTGACCGGTCTTTGTTTTCACAACCACGGAAGCTTCCTGCGCATCCGTTACGGTACGCACCGGCTGCTTTGGTTTGGAAACAGTTAAAAGGGCTTCTTTGCTGGTGAAATCGGTGCCGGCTCGTGTTTTTTCTTTAAACTCGTCGCTTTTCAGCAATTCGACATAAGAATTCTGGAACAGATCGGAAATCAGATACTGGGAACCCGCGCTGGCAAAATCGTCCGAGTAATCCTCACGGATGACGGAATCGATGATCTCCTCATAGTGATTCCGCAGATACCAGGTAATTTCGCCTTTTGCTTTATAAAAAGAAAAACGTCCTTTTACGTCGATATCGTAGCGCGTATATTTCTTAAGCTTCCCCTCAATCGCAATCGTATTGTTGTTGTCTCTGAATACTTTATTCACCGTATCTATGTAACCGCTTTCTCTAAGATACCGGTGGATCGCTTCATTGCATTCCTGCATATCGTAACTGAGTAAACTGCCTTTCAGATCAATCCCTTTACCGGCCACATCCGCTGCTTTAATTTCAGTTAGTACAGCTTCCTTTTTGTGCTTAACCTGGACAACAACACCATTGGAATCGATCAGGCGCTCATCAACGGAAACTTCATACAGCTCAATACGCTTGCCCGAAACTTCGTATTTCGGTAATGCCACCGGATCCGAAAGGGTAACGTTTTTGTTGTAAACAAACGGATTATTCGACCCGAAATCCACAATGGAAGGAACGAAGATCATCGGAAAATAAATGATCTGCACCGGGTAAATGATGGGCGTTCTGCCCTTTGGATAGATCACCTGGTGGGAGGTCTTGTATCCTTTTGCAGAAACGTCTACCTGGTGCAAAGTTGTTCTTACCTTGTTCAGCGTATACACGACAGATGTTCCTTTGCCGATTGCTTCGCCGTTTTCAGACAGCTCATTTTCTTCACTGGAAGTATTCAGCTTTATCTTTGCCTGTTTAGGACTTAAGAGTGCTACGCAGCTGTTCAATACCAGCACAAGGCCGAGTAAGACAGCGAAAAAACTTTTTTTCATCGTAATGAGTTCAGGTATGATTAGTAGGAAAGGTTCAGGTATCCGGCAATTTTGTAGGCCGGAATGGCAAAGCCAATTCCCTCGGTACCGAAGCCAAACAATTTTGAAACAACTACGCCACACAGCGCGCCTTTGTCGTCTATTACCGGCCCGCCGCTGTTTCCGCTGTTAACCGACATCGAAAGCTGGATGAGCTCGATGTTTTTTGCTTTGCGCTCGCTTGAAATGATCCCGCCGGAGATCGATTGCCCGAGCTCTTTCGATTTCGGGGTTCCGATCGCATAAACCGGTTGCAGAACGGCAAAGTTTTTAGCTGCCGGCAACTGGAATGGCGTGTCGAACTTCATATCTACTTTCAGCAGGGCCAGGTCCACATTTCGGTTGAAGCGCACAACGGAGGCGATCTTCTCCTCCCCTTTTGCGTTGATGATTTTGATGGTATCGAATTTGTCCAGCTGCTCGCCTGCTATTACGTGGAAATTTGTCACAATGTAGCCGTCTTCGCTGATGGCAAAGCCGGATCCATGACCGGACTTTGTCGTAACTGTAATGGTAGATGACTGGGAATTTTCTCGTTTAAGCGGCGTTTTCGATCCTTTGAGGGTTAGTTTTTCAAACGGAAGATTGAGATCTGCTATCAGCTGATTGTTATTTTTGATCATGCCCTCTTCCAGCACCAGCTCCAGCGATCTGTTCACCGCCGTTTGTATGGTTGAGATCACATCCTCAGTCTTCGCTCCGCCATAGTATGAAAAGTCCAGGTTATTGCTGAGCGTAACGATATCGGTCGAATCAATGGTCTCATCATACACATTCTTCAGGTACCAGCGCATGGTTACTTTGTATTTGTAGAAGAACGGCGTCGGTGTTTTTTTCGAACGTGTTACATAAAACTCGCTGACACGCAAAATTTCACCTTCGAGGTACTGCGTATTGTTTTTATCGGAGAACAACACATTGATCGTATCGATGTAGCCGCTGTTTTTCAGCATTCTGTTGGCGTCGCCCGTAAAAACGGTATTATCGATCGTTACCGAAGCTCCTTTTTTAGAAGGCTGGTATTCTCCTTCGGCCAGTTCGCGTTTCTCGGTTTTGAGGTCGCGCTTGAATCGTTTCAGCTCCGCTTCCTCTATACTTTTGTCGAGGTCTTTGCCTTCATTGATGTAAAACTCTTGGTAATCTTTTTCCGGATTCTGAAAACTCAGGCTGATCGCAGAAATCCGCACGTGTTTTACATTGTCGGCTTTTGGTTTCAGTACAATGGAGTCTTTCGGGTCGTTTCCGGTTGTTAGAAAGGATTCGCCGGCTGCCGAATTAAACGACATACAGGTGCTTAATGCTGTGATCGCCAGCATGCTGATATAGGATGGTCTCATAAAATAGTAACTTAAGGCGTCAAAGATAAGAGAGTTTCTGAATTCCGCCAGCTACAATTTTAAAGAATGATACTATTTTAATGTCAGTTTTCATTTTGGAGTTACGTAATACTTTTTCTTCAACCAGAATGCAACATTCACTAATGCGATCAGCGCGGGTACTTCTACCAGTGGTCCGATCACGCCCACAAATGCCTGTCCGCTGTTGATCCCGAAAACGCCTATGGCAACTGCAATAGCCAGTTCGAAATTGTTGCCCGCCGCCGTGAATGCGATCGAAGCGTTTTTAGAATAGTCTGCGCCCAGGCGTTTAGCCAAAAAGAAGCTGACAAGAAACATGATGATAAAATAGACCACAAGCGGCAAAGCGATTCGCAACACGTCGAGCGGAATGCGCACGATCAATTCGCCTTTTAAACCGAACATGACAACGATGGTAAACAGCAGTGCAATCAGCGTTATCGGTGATATGAACGGGACAAATTTCGTTTGAAACCATGCTTCACCTTTCAAACGTATCAGCGCATAACGGCTGATGATTCCGGTAGCGAACGGGATTCCGAGGTAAATAGCCACGCTTTCGGCGATCTGCCCGATGGTAATATTTACTTCCAGGCCTTTTAGTCCAATCAGAGGCGGAAGCCACGTAATGAACACCCACGCGTAAACGCTGTATAGCAGTACCTGGAAAACGCTGTTCACGGCTACCAATCCGGCAGCATATTCGCGGTTTCCTTCCGCCAGCTCATTCCACACGATCACCATTGCGATGCAGCGCGCCAGTCCGATCAGGATCAGCCCGATCATGTATTCCGGGTAGCCTTGCAGAAACAACACTGCCAGTGCGAACATCAGGATTGGACCGATCACCCAATTCAGCAGCAGCGATGCGCCGAGAATTTTGGTGTTGCGAAAGACTTCGCCCATTTTGGAGTAATTGACCTTTGCCAGCGGCGGATACATCATTAAGATCAATCCGATTGCCAATGGCACATTGGTGGTTCCGCTGGAAAAGGAATTGATAAAATCGCTGCTCGACGGCACAAAGTAACCGATGGCAATCCCGATGATCATTGCAAGGAAGATCCACAGCGTTAAAAAGCGATCTGAAAAGCCTAGTTTTTTTCGCTCCGCGGCCGGAGAACAGTTGTTTACAGACATAAAAAAGGGATATTAGCGCACTAACGAAAATGCGTACAGGGTTTCTACTGCGATTTGATTGGAGCGCTGCAAGTACGTTTCGGCTTCCTGCGGTGTACCGTCGGCAGCTTTCGGATCGTCGTAGGTCGTTCCTACGCGCAGCTCAACGCCAGGAATAAACGGGCAATTTTCGTCCGCGTCGGAACACGTCATAATTGCCGCGAATTTTTCTTTCGGGTTCGTAGAATCGTCGTATACTTTGGAAAAGCAATTGCACGCTTCGTGATCGCTGAAACGTACCGTATAAGTCGGATTGTTGGAACTGCCGTCGGTCAGAATATCGAATCCAGCAGCACGGAGCGCCTGAATAGCATTTGGGTGAAAAGCAGTTGCCTGCGTTCCGCCGGAATACGTTTGCACACCCGGAATACTGTAATACGATGCTGCAACCGCGCCCCAAATCTGCCCGAAATGACTGCGGCGTGAATTGTGGGTACAGATATACACCAGCAGGATCGGCGAGCTGCTATCTTTCTTTGTTTGAATGTATGCCGCGATTTTAGATAATGTGGCTTTACGCTCGTCTGAAATGGCAGGGAACATTGCGACGAGTGAATCGCAATGTTCCTGAATAGCTTTAAACATGATCTGTCAGATACCAATTAACAGCATCCGCCGCCCGGTGCGCAGCTGGCGGATCGATCATCGGACAATTCGATCAGGTTCAGCTTCGTTTTTTCGGCAGGGACACCACAGGCATCCGATGCCAGGCAAGCTGTTGTTTTCGGAACGAGCACGAAGTTTTTCCCGTTAAATGAAAGGTCGTATTTCCCGATGGTACCGCTTTGGTATTCAACCTCGATCTCGTTATCTTCGATACCGAGCCTGTCTTCAGACAGTTGAATGATGCTCAGCAGCTTTCCGGGTTTCAGGCGGTGTTCAAAATCGTCGGCATTCCACAGCTGGAAGTTGACAACCTGCTCTCTGCGAATGGTTCCTCCGCAGTCGATAAAGTGTTTCTGAATACTGCCGACTTCGGTAACGTGGAAGTGTTCGGGAACGAAAGAACCATCCGGGGTCTGGAAAGCGACATTGTCGAGCGTTGGTAAAATGGCTTTGATCTCTGAAAGCTTCATACTTGATTTTTTAAATTAACAACAGGATTTTTCTTTGTCTTCCAGTTTGAGCGTCGTATTGGCGAAATACTGCTGCAAACCGGAAATAGCTGCTTTGTCGACACAATAGCAAATAGCGGTTCCTTCGATATTGCCCTTAATCAGTCCCGCATTTTTGAGCTCTTTCAGATGCTGGGACACCGTCGGCTGTGCGAGTGGCAGCTCGTTTACAATGTCTCCGCAGATACAGGTATCGACTTTGATCAGGTATTCCAGTATGGCAACGCGCGCCGGGTGCCCCAGTGCTTTCATCAGGATCGCCACCCTGTTTTGCTCTTCTGTAAAATGATCTGTTTTCGTTGCGCCCATATCTACACCCTTATAATTATATTGCAATATTACGATTAAATAACCGGAATAAGTCTGCTGAACGTATTTTAAAAAAAAACAAGAGGGAATTATTGATTCAGCCCTACTTACCTCCAAAATTATTGCGAAAAACACTTATATTGTTGTCGTGATTACTATATTTGCAACAACAATAAAATAACGCATCATGAGAAAACTGGAATTTGCTTCTCTTCAGGTAAGAGATCTGAACATTTCAAAGGAATTTTACGCGTATAAACTGGGCTTTGAACCGGCCGAAATGACCAATCCGGATGCGTGTGTTTTTCGCTACAACAAGGGCGAGGCAAGTTTTGCCATCCGAAAGCCAATCGGGAACCTGGACGGCAAAGAGTTGGGAACCGGAGTTTCTTTGTGGTTTGCAATTGACGAAAAAATAGAAGATTTACAAGCCAGGCTTACTGAAATGGACGTAACGCTTACCGGGCCAATTGTTGCCACACCTTTCGGTAAAGCACTTACGGCAAAAGATCCGGATGGCTATACGATTACATTTCTGCAAGCCAACTAATGACCAATATGGATAATAGAGATCCAAAATACTGGGTGATCGTTGCCTCAAAGGATCACGTAAAAACGGGTGTCGCCGGTGGCTTTGCCCAGGCATGCCACGGGAAAGCAGCTCCTTTGAAACGAATGCGCAAGGATGATTTTATCATCTGTTATTCGGGAAAGCAAACCATGGGAAAAGCTGAGAGCTGTCAGCAGTTTACTGCTATCGGAAAAGTAACCGATGACGAAATCATTGAATTCCAGGTATCGGAAGATTTTTGTCCGTCGAGACGAGCCATTGAATTTTTACCCGCCAGAGGCGTTTCTATTTTGCCAATGATCGGTGAGCTGGATTTTATCTCCAACAAAAAAAGTTGGGGGTATCCGTTTCGTTTCGGTTTCTTTGAGATCAAACAGTGCGATTTCAAGCTCATTTCATCACAAATGCTTCAAAAGGAAATTGAATATGCCTGAAAAAATTGAATTTCATTTTAAGAGTCCGGATGACAGCCCCGGATACCTGCTCGGCCAGCTCATGCTCCTCTGGCAGCGAAAACAAAAACGGGTACTGGATCCGCTGGACCTTACACAAACCCAATTCGTTCTGCTGGCTGCACTCGCCTGGCTTTCAAGGGAAAGCGATGCCGTTACCCAAATTGACATTGCCAATCAGGGGAATGCCGACCGGATGATGGTCTCAAAAGTCTTGCGAACACTGGAAGAGAAAAAATTCATCACACGCCACGAGCATCCGACGGACACAAGAGCGAAAACCATACGGTTTACAACTGCAGGTGAGCTCGTATTCCGAAAAGCACTGATTAGCATAGAACATGCGGACGTGGAGTTTTTTGCAGAGCTGGGCCCCGATCTTCCCCGTTTCAATTCCAGTATCGTAAAGCTTATTGCAGAAAACAAAGCATAACGATACTGAAAAGCCATCTCCCCGGGAATGTTTTTTTCTTAGTGATTAGCTTTTCGCCGCAAGACCATCCTCGTACGTCGGTCCGTAAAGACCCGGAACTTTATTTCCCGTAGCACGCAGGTAAACGATCAGCTCTCCGCGATGGTGGTAAATATGATTGAAAAGGAAGCCACGGATAACCAGGCGCCTTGGCATGGGCCCGAGTACGGTCTGACCGCCGGCCTTCATCGTCCATTGGTCCTGTAAATGTTCTTCCGTTAATGATTTCAGCGCAGCCCTGGCCTTCTCAACGTTTCGCTCGAACAGTGCGAGCGTTGCCTTCAGATCTCCGGGAGCGCCGCGCTCAAAGTGATCGGCCGACATATCATACACATCCTGCGTGAGTGTTCCCACATACCAGTAGTAAATCGTGGCAACGTGCTGGGCAAGCTCGCCCATTGTCCAGGAAACCGGGGAAGGCTTATAATCAAGATCTTTTTCTGGTACGGCCTCGAGTAACTTTCGTGTGCTGTTCACTTCCTGCTCGAATTCGTCTGTTAAATACTGAACGATCATCATACGCTGTTTTACAAACAAAAGAAAGCGAAACTTTCGGGTTTTGAAAATCAGTTTCTTAAGTTTAAAAAAAATTCACGTTTTATTCTACCCGATCAGTATACCGAAAGTCGTCGTGATTCTCCATCAGAGTCAGTAACTTCGTTTGCCAACCGACGGCTCTCAAAAGTATTACACAAACACGAAGAAGCATCGGAGAAAAACAGATAGATTCGGTGTTTATTAATTTTGAGCTACTTTACTACCTATTATGAAGAAAACGATACTTTTTGTGTTTACGCTGGTTTGTCTGGGTGCAAATGCCCAGGTCATAAACATTCCTGACCAGAACCTGAAGTTCCTGCTGTTATCCGGAAACGTGACATCAGATGAAGAAGGTAATTCAATAGTATTGGATATCAACACTGACGGTGAAATACAGCTTACTGAAGCTCAGCTGATTTACGGGATCCACCTTTGGCCTGATCTGCAACACCCGGTTTCGGACCTGACAGGTATCGGGGAGTTTTCGAATTTGAGCTACCTGATGATTAAAGAACACCAGGTTACCACGCTGGATATGAGTGACAATGCTAATTTAGCCATTTTGGAATCGGTTAACAATCCTGTTACAAGTATCAATGTGAGCAGTAATTTGAATTTGGACCGCCTGGAATGCCCGGATAATTTGCTTACACAGATAGATATCAGCAACAATGTTAGCCTGCGTAATCTGGATATGACCAGTAACCAGCTTTCGGATCTGGATGTGAACAGTAACGTGAACCTGGAAATACTACAGGTTGGTGATAATCAGCTTTCAGATCTGGATGTCAGCAATAATATACATTTACTCACTTTGGTCTTCAATGATAATACGCTAACGGAAATAGATGTGACACACCATCCCGAATTGGCGGTGTTGTATTGTGGAAACAATGAACTTTTGACTGTGGATGTCAGCAACAACCCTGAGCTGGATTTTTTTGATTGCAGCAACAACCCGTTAACATCCTTCAATATAAAAAACGGCAGCTTACTGGCGATATTCGGTTTTTCCGGGACGCCTGACCTTCAGTATATTTGTGCGGACGATTTTGAGACCAGCACTGTACAGGCCAAAATAACCGAGTATGGTTACACGAATATACTGGTCAACAGCGCGTGTAATTCATTGGGAATGGAAAACCTGGCTTCCAATCAGCCAACGCTCTTTCCAAATCCGGCGAAATCACATGTAGTTATAGGAAATACACCTATCGGTTCAATATTGACAATAACTGATCTGACGGGAGAACTTGTTTACGAAGGAATAGCAACCTGCGGAGAATCCGTTGTGAACACCACTTGTTTTCTGAACGGTATGTACCTGGTAACGATCAGTTATAACGATAAAAGCGTCATTAAAAAGCTGGTAATCGGGGAAAATTAATTACCACCCAATTGATCCAGGAAACCGGCTATCGTCAGCTTAAGATCGTCATCGCTCAGATTCAGGGAAACGGTTATATCGCCGACTGAAATTTCGTAATAAGACGCATCCGGCCATTTCCTGTAACCGGAAGGACTGGTTTTAATTTGCGCAAAAGCCTGTTCTGCAACAGCCTGCAGAGTCGCCATGTTTCGGTACTGCTCTTTAAAATGTTGAAGCTCCTTCATCAGGTCCAGTAACGATCTTGTGGAAACATCCGGCAATTCAGTTCCCTCCGCTTCATTTCTGCAGGATGAAGTAACGGGGCCGGAAAGGACAGAAAAAAGATCCACGCCCCATTCATAATAACTGCCCGGATCATTGCTGCTGATCAGTGTTGTCAGCTCACTGACGATCTCGTTCACCGAATCCAGCTCCAGCTCACTTAAACTGCCCGATCCGGGCATTGACAGATCAGTAACGATCAAATTGACCTCCCTGTTATGATCCGGGTATTTTTTTAATATGACAATGCTCCTGTTCATCTTATTTAAACGCTGAAAGATACGGGACGAAAATAATGAAACGAAACATGTACAGTTTTAGCACTGTACAATTTAGATTTCATTCATGAATTTAAAAGCCCGCCCTTTGAAATTGATGTTGTGGCTGGAAACGCCGGCTGGTGTTGTTAGCAATGTTTATTTTCTGCTGATTTTCTCATTGATTTCCTCCTTGTTCACTCACTAAAAAATCAAGAGGCTGCGGTATGGCAGCCTCTTTTTAATGATCTGAACTTCCCGTTTATCAGTTAACCTTATCGCTGTTAATCATTTCAAGTACTTTATTTTCCGCATCTTCTGATTTCACTTCAATATCCGGAAAAACGCCCACTTTGTCCAGGCGAACGCCGTCATAGGTGTAGAAATCCGCGATGGGCAACATCAGCATGTATTTCCCGGAAACAACGAAAGGAGATGCGGCCAGCATACCGCCATACGTTTTTTCACCTATTATGGTGGCTTTTTTAGTGCTTTTCAGCGCATACACGATCGGTTCGCAGGTACTCGCCGTATTACCGTTGGTCAAAACGTAGATTTTTCCTGTAAAGACAGAGTTGGCCGGCTTTTTAAAGATGAGCTTAACTCCGGGCGATCTTTTTAGCTCATTTCCGAATTCTTCGGTGCTTTTAGGCTGAAGCTCAGGTAATGTGCTGAACAATTCGGGTTGATAGCCTGAATACGGCAGTTTATTCGTTGGAAAATAACCAACTTCAAGATCTTCCGAAACGATGTATTTTGCCAGCTCAAAAGCTGCACTGATACCGCCGCCGCCATTGTCCCGCAGATCAATGATCAGGTTTTTGTAGGCCGCATTTGCCACTATTCCGGGTAAAGCTGCCGCCAGTTCATCTGCTGAGCTGCTGAAATTCTTGATTTGCAGGTAGGCGGTACTATCGTTTTTTTCTACAAAAACAACCGACTTCGTTGTGCTGACCGTTTCCTTCTCTTCGGCTGTATCCTGCGCAATTAAGAAGGTTAAATGGGTAAACGGAAGCTTTGGGGAAAGCATATTGAAGCCTAAAAACAATTCGATGTCGTCATGGGCTTCATTGCACAGCTTTTCAATTTTCTTTTCGAATTTTTTCCATTCTTTCGTTTGCAGAACGTCCTTCGAATAAATATTATCGAGTATTGTTGCCATCATTTTCGGATAGAGCCCGTTGTAGTTGATCTTGTCTTCCGCAGAGCTCGCCCCGTGAATTGTCCCCATGGATGTTCCGTCAGCATTCAGTAATTCCCCACTTAGTATTTCATTTCTTACAATTCCCTTAAACTTTAATTTGCCGAACATCGGAATATTTACGTCCCCGAATAAACTGTCGGTTTTCTGTGTGCCTTTGATGGTGATGATGATCCCTTTTTTAGGTGCTTTACCCAAAAGCCTTCCCACTCTTGCTTTGCCTCCCATAATGCGGACATCGGCATTCCTTGGGGAAGTGATCGTAAATTGGCCGTTGACTGCCGTTACATCTAAAAAGGTTGAAATTACGGTGCCGCTCCCAAAATCTATTTCACTTTTAAAATGCGCCGGATCGTTCTGGGCGAAAGAAGCATTAAAAAGGGCTACCAGTAGGAAATTCAAAACGGTGAATCTCATTGTTGTGTTGCTGTGCATACGTTTACATGATTTTAATAAGTCCTCAAAGGAACTGCGAAATCGCTTGCAACTCACTAAAATGTGATGAAACGATTACTTTTTTGACGACTGGATAGGCTGAAATGCTGCCCGTTTTTCGTTGAAACTAAAACCTGTCATTTTTCAGCTGCTTATAATAGGTTTTCGATAGCGGAATTTCCTTTTCACCAACGATAAAAGAGATTTTTGCGCCTTGTGAATTACCGGTAATTTCTTTTATGGTGCTTACGTTGACAAGATAAGACCGATGGCATTTTTCTAAAAAAGGCAGTTGTTCGCAAACATTCGACAGCGTTTGCCGGAATGTTCTCGAGAGGACTTTTTTGTGCTGATCGATAAAACAGATCTCAACATAGTTTTCCACAGCCTTGATAAACAATAATTGGTCTCTGTCCATTGTCAGGATCTCGTTCTTATTTTCTCCGGTAAGCACGATTGAGCTTTTTGCAGGCGGAATAATCCGTTCGCCAAACTTCTGCCTTAAATAAAGCATTGGAGGAATAAATACGGGAATCATGCAAATAACAGTAACGCTTAAAAAGCGCCAGTATGTTGCCAGGGTATAATCCAGGCCGGCATTTACTACTGTTCTATTGTATAAATAGAGCACGGTTCCTATAAATAAGCAAAAGAGCAGCGTAGAAATGATCTCATGGCCTACGGACCAGACCTTACCAGCTCTTCGATACACCATCTTTTCAAAACCCGCATGAATAACGAATACAATACCGGTAAGGATTCCATAACCGGAAAGAAGCGCTGTTTTATACTCTGCCTGGAACTGACTGGTATCGAAAGGCTGAAGCACAATAACGATGAAAGACAAATACATACATAAAATCAGGCCAACCACTAGTATCCTTCGTGTCGATGCCAGAAAATGCAGTTGCTTCTTTAAGGTATTCAATTTATACGCTAGTTATAATGCTCCCATTCTTCATGGAAAATTTGCACAAAAATAAGTAGTTTGCTTCAGCATCCAAGCACTCTTTTTTCCAGCTGGATCTCCTTTTCGGAGATGCATGCTGTTTTTCATGCTGCCTTGCACGCGTACAAACGAAAATGCTTCATAACAAGCAGGAAGCCGAGCTATTACAGCCGGGACCTCTTTCGTGAAATCCGAAAAAAATCTATTAAAGGAAGATCTGGAAGGACTCTGAAAATTCAATGTTCATTTCATCAGTTAAACGAAGTCCGAAACTCCAAAGGTGAAACATTCGTTTTTGCCTTGAATAGTTTGCTGAAGGATTGCGGATACTCAAAGCCTAATTGATAAGCGATTTCACTGACGGAAAGTTCCGTTGTCGTCAGTACGTCTTTGGCGTGTTCGATCAGCTTTTCGTGAATGAGCTGTTGTGCCGTTTGTCCTGTAAGTTGCTTCAGACAATCACTTAAATACCTGGGCGAAAAATGGAGCTGCGAAGCAATCTCATTCACTGTGGGAAAGCCTCGTTCCTCTTTTGCAACACAGTCATTCAGCAGACTCTCAAACTTATTCAGCAGCTCGCTGCTTTTTGATTTCCGGATAATAAACTGCCGGTTGTAATAACGATTGCAATGCGTTAAAAGTAAATCGATGTTTGAAATGATTACATCCTGACTAAAATTGTCGATCGGCAAGCCGGATTCTTTTTCAATTTGTGCCAAAATGATCTCAACAGATTTTTGCTCTTCATCCGACAGGATCAGGGCTTCGTTCACTTCGTAATCAAAGAATCCAAAGTTTTTTATTTTTTGACTTAAGGAATAGGTTCTCAAAAAATCAGGATGAATATTTAGCACCCAGCCTGTCTTCGCGAATCCGAAATCTTCAGCTATAATGCACACTTGCCGGGGAGCAAAACAAGAAATGATGCCTTCGTCAAAATCAAAAGGCGTTTGTCCGTATTGCATTTTGCAAGGGCACTCCTTCTTCAATGTAATCTGGTAAAAATCTGAGATTAATTTTATGCGCCGGTTGTTTTCAACCTTTGGCAAATCTTCAAAGCGTACAATGCTGAACAACGGATGTTTTGGCTTTGAAATGCCAACCATCTGATGAAACTCGGCAATGCTTTTGAAATGAATGGTCCATGTATCAGAATTCACGTTGCTTCTTTTATGATCAAATTTACAACTTTATTCACCCATTTTTTTTCTGTAGGATCTGGCGAAGCTTGCAGCTAAAAAAGTATTGGGCAACAGGGCCGATAATCCTGCAGCCATGCGGTTCATTCTTCCTGATATTATCGAATGTTTTCCCTTATCCAGCGCATGCAGCAGTTCGTCTGCCACTTGTTCGGGTGTCTGCGTCGAACTGCCGTATTCCGCGTTCAGTCCTTTGCTTATTCCATTTTCTATTCCTGCAGCACTGTTGAAATTGGTTCTGGTCAGTCCGGGGCAAAGTAACAGGATCTGTACGTTGTAAGGTTTACACTCCTGGGTTAATGCCTGCGTAAAGTAACGAACAAACACCTTGCTGGCCGAATAGGTCGTCATATAAGGAATCGGTAAAAAAGACGCCATGGAAGCAACATTGACAATGGTTCCGCTTCTGCGCGTTTTCATTTGCTGCAGAACTAAATGTGTAAGCGCTACCAACGACAAAATATTCAGCTGCAGCATATCCAGCTCTGCTTTTAAAGATAGCTGCGCAAATTGTCCGCCCGAACCGATTCCAGCGTTGTTGATGAGCATTTCGACCTGCAATCCGCGTTGTTGTGCCTCGTCAAAGATCTGTTGCGCGGCATTTGCTTCAGATAAATCTGCCGAAATATATTCCACAGCGATCTGATGCTGCCTGGCCAGCCGTTCAGCTAGTGCTTTTAGCTTTACTTCGTTTCTTGCCACCAACAGGAGATTGTGCTTTCTTTCCGCCAGGCGGTTTGCCATGGCTTCCCCTATTCCACCCGAAGCTCCTGTTATTACTGTTACGTTCATTTTTTTGTCCTTTTAAGTTCAGTATGCAAATGTCAACATGTCTGTAAACTTAAAAGTGTTCAAAAGTCGGATTGTTGTATTCAAAAGGAAGGTGAAGTTGTGTTTTACCGGAATCTGCAACTTTGAAGGAATGTCACGAAACGTTTCACGGGCAAAATGATGATCCCAGAAGGCTTTCGAAAATAAATTTGCGCAACCCAAAAGTTGCACATATATTAGCAACCTGAAAGTTGCGTAATTTACCATTGAAAAATGAAACAAGATCTATTTCAAGCCATAGCTGACCCTACACGCAGAGCTATTTTAGCTTTAATCGCTGTTCAGGCATTGACACCAACTGCAATGGCGGAAAAATTTGATATGAGCCGGCAGGCGGTATCCAAACATATTAAAGTATTGCATGCATGCGAATTGATTAAGCCTGAGCAGTCCGGCAGAGAGATCTATTACCACTTCAACCCGGCAAAGATGCAGGAAATTGACAATTGGCTGGCCCAATTCAGAAAAAGCTGGGAAACCCGGTTTGATCAACTTGACGACGTATTATTAACAATGAAAAAACAATCCTGAAACAGTCTCTGGTCTCTTGAAAGAACGAGACGCTCCAGGAGTATCACAAAAAAATAACCTTAAAAATAAACCCGATGAAAAACAATCTGCTATTTGATTTTACCGTTGACAAAGCAGCAAAAACGGTAGTGATAACAAGAGAATTTGCCGCGGAGCTGCCGCTGGTATGGGATGCATTTACCAAAGCTGAGATACTCGACCAGTGGGTGGCGCCAAAACCCTGGACATCAAAAACAAAATTCATGGACTTTAAAGTTGGCGGGCGCAGATTTTATGCAATGGTAAGCCCGGAAGGACATGAGCGCTGGGCCATTCAGAAATACACTTCCATCAGTCCAAAAACCAATTTCAAACTGTTCAATGCATTTGCCGACAAAGACGAAAACCCTGAATTACCCGGCTCTGAATGGGACTATACGTTTAGCGAACAAAACGGGCCCGATAATTATCGGAGCACAAAAGTGCATATTACCATTTACAATGAATCCCTTGAACGCATGGAGAAGATGATTGAAATGGGCTTCAATGAAGGATTTAAGCTATCTATGAAAAATCTGGAAGACGTATTGGCATCCCTATCCGGATCAGCTGAAAAATGAGCTCGATTATGGATAGAAACTCGCCATTCAGAAAGGATTAAACGATAACTGCCCGCTAAATAGCGGGCAGTCGAGTAAATGATCATGCGTCACTTGTCAGGATTCTAATCCGAATTTCTTTTTTGCATCGTCGCTTACGGGCGTAAAAAAGTTGATCAGATTCCCGTCCGGGTCACGAAACAGTAACGAACGATTACCCCAGGGCATTGTAGTCGGCTTCTGAACGATTTCAGTTGTCAGGCCTTTAATTCGTTCGTAGTTATCATCTACATTCTCAACGAGAAACTCTATGATCACACTTTTGTTCGCCGCCGGTTCTGCAACACCTTCTCCGAAAAAAGCCAATGTTCGTGTGCTGCCAATTGCCAGGGTAAAAGCCCCGGATATAAGCTCTGCAAAGTCATCCGTTGCCCAGTTGGCCGTTGTTGCTGTTGCAGCCTCAAAAAACTGAACCAGCCGTTTTATGTCAGCGGTAATAATTCTTAACGATACTAAACTTGCTTTCCCCATGTTTCTTTTGTTTTTAAATGAATAACAGCACAAAAGTAGAAGGGCCTTATGACAACGGTATGTCAGGTATAGCGAAGTTTTTTTCTTTGGCTTCCAGAAAATCTTTCAGTGTCAGATCGTGTGGTTTAAAGGAAATTTCAAGTGGCTCTATTTTTAAGATCCGATCTAACCGAAACATACGGTAATCCTTCCTTAACAGGCAAAAAGCAATAACCAGCCAACTCTCCTGCAGATTATAGTAAAATGCAAACGGCTCTATGTGGCGTATTGTTTTATCATTCGTTTGTGCCGATTGATAGGTGATTTTTAAGACCTTAAAGTCTGTCAGAGCCTGTTGGATCAAGGCCAGTGAATTACTTGTGCTTCCGTCTGGAATTTTAGGACTAACGGCAATTCTTCCGGAAAGCAGTTCGGCCTTGTTTTTTGTCGAATGGACTAAAACAGCCTTTATTTTGCTAACTGCTTCTGTATATTCTTTTACGAGAGAGCTATCACTGTTTTTTTGAACCAATTGCTCTATTGTTATTAAAGCATTTGCTTCACTTTCAGTAAACATCACCGGCGGAATCCGGTATCCTTCCATCAGCGTATACCCTTTTCTCTCTTCTGCAATTACCGGTACGCCTGCCTGTTCCAATGCTTTAATATCCCTGTAAATTGTCCGGACACTTACATCGAACTTTTTGGCAAGCGCTAAGGATGTAACGATTCTCTTTGTTTGCAGAATAGTTAATATAGCCGTAAGCCGGGAAAGTCTTTTTATATCGCTGCTCTCCATTTTCACTTCATTTCACACGCAAACGAAGTTATGGAAAAAGTTGGTTTATTATCGTAAACCAGCTACGGCTAACGGCGATTAGCTGCAGTATCTTTTTACGATTCTAACTTATCATTAAATTCTGCTTCGTACTTTTCAAACGGAAGTGAAAAAGCGCTTGTCCAGTCTCCCCAGTCTGGAGATTCTTTCAAGTGGCCGCTGTAAAAAATCAATTCAAGAACTTCATCTGCGATTACAGTTGGATAATTCAGATGATGTTCATTAATGAGCCCGATACTTTCAGCTATATTTTTTCCAATGATCGTCAGCATAAAGACGTCTTCATTGCGGCCATAATGGAAATCATCCTCAAACTTTAATAGAATGGAATTCTCGTCTATTTTTCGAACTTCGGTTAGAATCGGATATTTATTAATGACTTTCAAATTGCGCAACTGTTGATTTTTTCCAACTATTTTAGTGTTCGTTATTTTTGGGCCTCTACCATTTTTCTTGCATTCTCGTTCTGAGGGTTTAGCTCTAACGACTTTTTATAGGCTTTCAGACTTTGTTCTTTTTTTCCCAACAGCAGTAAGCACTCTCCTAAACTGTCATAGGTATTGAAGCCATTCGGATACAATCGGGTGTTCAAAATAAAAATTTCCAAAGCGTCTGCCTCCTTCTTTGAATTGAGTAATTCATAGCCAAAACTATTCAGCTCATTTTCGCTTACATTGTAGGTCGATTTTAATCCTTTCCTGTGTTCTGATTTTATAAATTTAATCGTCTGTTTGATCGATTTAGAGTTGGAATGAAACTCAGAAATGGGCGTTAGGTTCATGTTCCGTTCCTTTACAAGTTGTTCCGCAAGTGTCTCTACATTGTAAAATTTGCGTTGTTCGTCCGTAACCTGGGTCGTGTCGATATCATATCGTCTCCACCTGGTTTCCCCATTGTTCATGACATACTGTGTTCCATAAATCTGAGGTTTTTTTCGTCTCATCAGATCTCTGTCAATAGCTGCAGCCAATAGCCATCTATTAATCGAAGTGTCCAGCTCAATCGCTTTCTGCATCTGCTTTACAGCCATTGAAGAAGCAATGGTATCGTTTCCGTGTTGAAAAATCATTGCAGAATTGTAATAGTCTTTTCCCGTTACAATTTCTCCCGCTTGTATCATTTCATACACCCTCTTCTCTCTTTCCTTGTCCTCTTTCGACAAAACGGACCAGTCGATAGTTTTAGCCATTCTTGATTGCTGGTCAGCATCGTACATTTTTTGTAATTCACTGTTATCTGCCTGTGCGGAAATGGCTAAAGGGAAAACCAGTAAAAATAAAAATGTCAGGAATTCAGCTGATTTCGTACTCCGTTTATTAGTTGTTTTGCTCTTTTGCTTCATTGTTAGCTGTTGGTTCATTCTGTCGGTAATTTAAAATTGCTGCTGACTTATTCATGGACGAAATATAACCAGTTTATATGATTTATAAAAACCTCTTCAGAAGCCGGAGGAGAATAAAAAAGCGTATCCAGCCATTGATGTTCGTTGACTAACACCGGGGATTATTTATCCTGGATGAGCTTTAGCGTAAACAACCTGGCTCGGTCCATCTTGAGAACAAGATCTTCATAGCTTCTTTCAATGACAACATCCGGAATTAAACCGTGACCTGTGTTTAAGGCTAAATCATTCAGAAAACAATGGAAATTAAAAAAGGGAAGCTTTCACTTCCCTTCGGTTACTTCATACTCAACTGCAGGAGATTTAGTGTCGATCTACGACGACTAACCTGCGTCAAACTGATGTCAGATTCCGTCTTTCTTCGTTCTAAATTGCTTAGGCACTTGTTTTTTCAGTGCATTCTCAACGATTTCCAGGATACGCTTTTGCCGTGTGGTGTCAGTCTTTGCAAGAGCTATCCATTGCAATAAGTTTTTTCTCCTGCTTTTACTCAGGGAAGAAAAGTAGTCTTTTGAATCGTCATTTTCTATCAATAAGCTTTCAAAATCTGCAGGTAGGATAAGCTCTTCTACTTCGTCTAACATTGTCCAGGAACCATTTTGTTTTGCTAGTTCAATCGCGCGAAAACCTGCTGCTGTCATTAGGTTACCGGAAGTTAACTTTTCAACTTTCTCTTTATTGATTTTACTCCAGGTGCTGTTCGGCTTTCGTTTGCAAAAGTAGTGCTTATGACTTTCGGTATCCAGTGTTTCCGCTTTGCTGTCAATCCAGCCAAAACATAATGCTTCGTCAACAGCATCACTCCAGGAAATTGTTGGCCTGGTCGATTTCCTGTTATAAAAAACAACCCAAACGGCATCTTTAACGATGTGGTTTTTGGAGAGCCATTTTCGCCACTCCTGTTTGGTCCCGGGATAAAATAATTCGATTCCTGTTGTATTCATTTTTTTCTCATTGTTTCCATAAAAAGACAAGATGCCCGGAATGCCCGTTAACTAAAATCCACCTGCAATTTAGTTGTTAGATGGCCTCAGGCTAAAAAATAAAAAATCAGTCGAAGGCATCTCTGTAAAGCCCAATTGATGAGCTATTGTAATAATTTGTCCACGGTGATAAGTAGCGTGATTAAACAAATGCTGCAGGTATTCGGCACGTGTAAGATTGGCTTCGAACCAGGGTGTTTTGACCGACACGTGTTCAGCTAAAGCCTCGTCGGTTAATTGGCTTACATTTTCTGAAATGATTGCGGAACGCTTCAGAAGTCCGTTAAAAACCTCTTGCGGCTTTAAGTCTTCAACTCCGTAACGATTAACGGCATCATCGTTTTTAAAAAGATCGGCACACCACATTTCGTCAATAGCCCAAATGTGATTCAAGGTTTGCAGGATGCCTTTAAAACTCGAGGGAACTTCCTTTTGAAGCGACTCTTCCAATTGGCCTTGCAGCCAATTTACGAATTGCTGATTAGCGCTTAAATTATAGGCAGCATAGCTTGTCATTAATTTTTTGATACTCATTTTTTGCTTTTTAATTGTTCTGAGGCAAAACTAAAATGAGCTTATGACAACGGTATGTCAGGGGTAGTTAGTGACCGTAGTATTTTTCAAAAAACTCTTGTAACGTCATTTTGTGCGGCGTAAATTTTTCCGGTAGAATCACCAGCTTTTGCATCCGGTCAAGCCGGAAAAACCGAAATTCTTTACGTAAATGACAAAAACCTACCAACAACCAACTTTCCGTAGTGTTTATTAAAGCAAAAGGCTCAACAGTTCGATTACTGTCTTTGTTTTCGGCATTGATGTAATCAAATTTTACCAGATAAAAATTGGTAAGTGCATTTTGCAAAGAAGATAAAATGTTGCTCTTAATTTCAAAGTTATCAAGCTTTGCAAATTTTGTCCTTAATGAAAGCAAATTGGCTTTGTCTTTCTCGGTTTGTCTTAAAACAGCTTTTATTTTGTCAATGGCTTCAGCATAATCGTTAATTAATGAGCTGTCCCTGTTTTTTAAAACCAATTGTTCGGCAAGAATCAATGCGTTTGCCTGGTTTTCGCTGAACATTACGGGTGGAATTTTGTAGCCTTCCATCAATGTGTAACCTTTGCCGTCTTCCGTCAGAATTGGAACACCTGCTGCTTCCAGTGCTTTTATGTCTCGGTAAATAGTCCGGACACTAACACCAAATTTGTCAGCAAGTTTTGTGGAAGTCAAGACCCTTTTGGTTTGCAATTGTGTCAGGATTGCAACTAATCGTGAAAGTCGTTTGGTATCGTTGTCGTTCATCTATTTGTCGTACTGTTGATGTTTGCACGGTCGTCTGTGGCATTACGCCTAACTTGTTTATGGACGAATATAAATCGAAATTATAGATCTAACGTTTTTCGCAGATGACTTATGGGGGCTTCGAAGCACTTTCTTGTCGGTTTGCCCCGAGCTTACTTAAAAGTCCAACTTGAACACCACTTTTCCCGCCATAGGTATATACGCTGTTTGGCTACAGTTTTTTTCTCATCTTTAAATGTGGTATTCCATCTTCATCAAAATAGTCTCCAATTCCTTCGTAACCATTTTTAATGTAGAAGTTGACAGCTGAGTCCCGAGCATGGCAATACATGATTTTGAAGTTCTTGTCTGAGGCAAATTTTTCACAAAAAGACATCATTTCAGAGCCTATATTCAAGCTTCTAAGTGTTTCCGTCACAACCACTCTTTGCATTTTCATTACATTACCTTCAGGTACGAGAACAGCAGTGGCTATAATGGTGTCGTCTATAAAACCGGCTATTTGAAAATGATATTTCTCTTCTTCTAATTCCTGGTCGGTGAACGAACTTCCAAGTGGTTCTCTGAGAATTTTTTCTCTAAGCTTCACCGCATGCGCCCATTCCGGACTTTTATGGGCAATCTCTTTAAATGTTGTTTTCATAATTGCAGCTAACTTAGTTATTGACACAATCATATCCAATCGGATTTATCCGAAAGTTTCCAATAAGAAGTGTTGACTTCTGTCAACCGATCAGGTATTCAAATATGCTGATCGGAATACCGGAAATCCACAATGAAGCATCTTCACAACAAAATTCAAAGGCAGAGCTATTCCGGACGGTCAGAATAATTTTAGTGTGTTCTATCGAAAACAATAAGTGTGTGTGCGTTATGGAATAAGAGAAAAACGATAGAGACAACTACGAAAACCCATCGTCTGTATAGTAAGTTGAAATAAAATGATTGTCCAATAAATCCTATACCCATTAACCAAAGTAATGGTGTTAAAGAGGGCGATAAAAACCCTAAAAGACTGTTACTCCATTTACTTGTTGGGAAATAAATCAAAATAATCCATGAGGTAAAATAGATTAGTGTTCCAGTAACAAATAGAATAACCCCTTTTTTTTGTGTCGGCGTAACGAAACTCAAAGGCATAAATAATGTCAACATGAAAACCAATGTTCGCGATATATTTTCTCCATAAGTCAAAAAAGAAGGAATGTCGTTCCAAAATACATCAGACTGAAAGGCTTTTGGAAGTTTATTTGTCAAGGCAAGGTTCCAAACCAGAATCGGTATGGTTAAAAGGAAACAACTAAAAAAATATTTTCTAATTGTGCTTATTTCACTTTTTGTCATCTATTTATAGTTGATTCTACATGAGCAGGTTCCATAACATAAATCTTTATCTGGCTGACGATAAATTGCGTAAAATAGTAAATTTCATTCTATTCCTAAACAATTGACGTCTTCCTGCAATAACTACCCCGGGCAGGGAAATGTCAAACCTTTTAATGGAAGATTCGGAGCAGGTATTGCAACCTGAAAATAGTGAAAACATGAAATTAAACCTAAATGAGAGAACAAACGTTTTGCCAAACGACTGTTATGTGTAGCCTTTATTTTCGGCCAGGTGATAATTTGATACATACCACAGGAGGTAACCAAAAATCTAACGGCATATTTCCATTAACAAGAGCATTTTAAGGAGATCAATGCGACTTATTCCATAGTACCCAAATAGCCGTCCAACGCTGTGAGGTATGCTGTCCGGTTTGTTAAAAGTTTTATGTGACGACTTAACGTAGCATTTTCAGCTTCACCATTAAGAGGCAGAATAGCCTGTTTTTTATATTCCAACCAGGTACTATGAGCAGATAAAAAGTCCGATTCGAAATAATCCAAAACGTTGAATCGTTCAACAACAGTGTTATAGCTTGTGTTGTAGTTGGTTGTAGCATCAGTAAGTTGTCTCTTGAGAGCGTCAATTTCTTTAATATCGCCGGACGTTTCTACTTCCAGCATCCTGTTCCTGACGATTTGTGTTTTGTATTTTACTGTCAGCTCAGGATACATGGTTCCATCCTGATCAAATATCCGTTCTATGAATCTGAATTCTTTTGACTTATATTTCAGCCATTTATTCTGAATATTCCTGTAGCTTTTTTGATTTTTGGATTGAAGAAGCTCTTCTTGCTTGGCTATTAGTCTACGATCCAGTTCATCATATACCCGTTGTAAACACTCAAGCTGATCATAAGTATCACTGCAAAACTCCTCCAAACCGCTAATTGGAACGGCTTCAATTTCGTCTTCATTTTCTCCATCGGTAACAGGTGGGGTACTCTTACAACCTGATAAGTTGCATGTAATCAGAAATAACACCAGCGATTTTGATAAATTATCAAACATAAGATTTCAGTATGGTCTAAGAAAAAGAAGGTAATCGGTTTCTTCGGGATCGTATTTATTCAGGATCAAACCGGGAGGGCAATACTCGCAACCTTTACTGTCACCGATATGTTTTAATGAATTCCCGGTGATCAAAAATCTAACAGTATATCTTTTGCCATCGGCAATAGCATATTCGACGCTGCTCATTCTTGCATCATATACAGCAACCATTTTAAATTCCAGCGTGTCATTTCTTTTTTCTCCACTGATAATGTAATATTGATTAGGGATCTCATGCGTTAATCCTAATCTTCCGGTTTCCTGAACTGTTTTGCCGACTAATTCGAAAGCAAGTTCAAATTCATTATACACGGTTTCGTTATTGATGGTCATATAAGTACTTCCCTTATACAAAAAGTAGCTATCCGAAGAATCGGGCACAGAAAGCCTGACTCCTTCCGAATAGCTTATTTCTTCATGAACCACCCATTCATCGTAATGCTCGGGAATGTCTGAATTTTCCACATAAACATAGTCCCCATAAACGGTGGTTTTTCCATCCAACAGTCCACTTTTAAAGCTGAATTTTACTGTAGGAGAAGGTTCGAAGCCTTCATGATAACCATAGTATAACAGACTCCCTGAAAATAATTGACCGTTTACTTTCAGAGGATTCATGTTGGTAAACACTTCTTCCGGTTTCGTCTCCCCGTCAATCATTTGGGGATGATTCATATCGGGTGAATAGAATAGGGATATTTTATTGTCCTGCAAATAGGACGAGTCGATTTTAAGCTCATTGCTCGCTTTATTGTAGAACCAGTTGATATTTCCAATTTCCTTTTTACTGGATAGTAATGAACCGTTTTTAAAGTAGCGTTCTATCATCGTTTCACCTTCAAAAGACCAGGCTTGCATTGCGCCGTTCATCACGCCATTCAGCAAATTCAATTCCAGCGCCGGGTGTTTTTGGTCTTTATCGTAATAGGCCAACATTTTGCCTGAAAAGGTTTGTTTCGTTAAGACAGATAGAATGTCACTATACAAGTTAAACATCCTGTATTTAAAACCTTCTTCATGAAAAGAAGCCGTATCCGGAATGAATATGAAAAGGGAATCTTTAGGTTCACAATCATCAGGAAAAATAAAATCATATTCCTCTTCATTTCCGAAAAAGCAATGACAAATGTGCTTACCTTTTGGAATACTGTCTGTTAAACCTTCCTTCGAAGTGATTCCATTCGAGTTAGGTTCTTTTGAGGCATTTGCCGAATGAGTCAGCGTTAATACAAGAAGGAATAAGATGATATTTTTCATAATTATTCGGTGGTTTATCTATTTGCCCTTTTAGTCTACATATTTGGTTTTGCTACGTGCGTCGGCGAAGGAATTTTATTTTTTCATTGCGGTAGAAGTGTTTATTTTTTTGTCGGTCAGGTTTGCATCTTGGATTGTCTGTCTGTTTATCGTCATTTTGTCTGTTTGCCGCACGTCTTCCAGCATTACCTAACTTGTTTGACGAATATAACCAGATTTTGTATGGGCGGTACATTAAGCACAATGAAAAAATCCCGATGGTACCATCGGGATTCCTTTTCTGACCTCAAACGGGGAAATACCGAACTTTTTGATAGAGGAATGGAACTGGTTTTACAACTAGAAACAATTGAAAAACATGAAATTTCAATGAAATTGGAGGTATAACGTTTTGGCGCTTCGCCTTAGCTATTGCTACTAAGTGTCAATTCGTCTAAATTTCAAAGGAATCGCCGATGTCTCGGTTCATTTCCATCATTGTAGTAGACGTGATAAATCGGGTTTTCTGAATGTTGAAAATGCTTCTAAGTTTTCAACACTTGATGCCGTGTTATACCATTCATTTATTTTTCAAACAGTTATACTGATTTTGTCGAAAAAAATGTATTATGTTTACCCAAAATTAACCAAGGCTAGTTCTACTTTTTCTCTCTTCATTTGAGTTGACTTAAGACGAATCTTATAAACGATCAATTCAATGAAGAAAAACACAATTGTGTTACTTTCACTATTTGCTGCTATTTCTGTCTCAGCGCAGGAAGTTGTATCCACTCAAGGAGAATCTTACTCCAATGCAAGTGCCAATATCAACTTTACGATAGGCGAAGTGATTATCAACACCGGAACCGATGGAACCAACGATATTACGCAAGGTTTCCATCAAACCAACTGGAACTTTTTAGGTGTAGAGGATTTTGCTCCTGACTATGAGGCCACAATTTTCCCCAACCCAACCCAGGATGTATTGAACATTAAAACAAGTTCGTACGAGAATGTAACCTACACCCTGTATGATGCACAAGGTAAACTCGTCATGCAGAACCTGCTTTCTTCAGAGCAAACACTTATTCAGGTAAGTCAATTGGCTCCGGGTAGTTATTCATTGACTTTGAATAACGTACAACAACAACTCAAGACTTATAAACTTATTAAAACCCATTAAACAGATCAAGATGAAAAAAATAATACTCTCACTCGTTGCAATAGCAACAATCACGTTAAACTCTTTCGGGCAAGCGCCTGACGGCTTCAAATACCAGGCAGTGGTAAGAAATGCCGGAAACGTGATTTTAAACAACCAGGCCGTTGGAATGCGTATGACAATCCAGCAAGGTTCAATTGGTGGCGCAACCGTTTATTCTGAAACATTTACACCAACAACGAATACTTATGGTTTAGTAAATCTTGAAATTGGAAACGGAATTGTTATCAGTGGAACGTTTGCATCCATTGACTGGGCAAACGGGCCATTCTTCATTGAAACTGCGGTTGATATTACTGGTGGAACAAACTACGTTGTGATGGGTACGAGCCAGCTGATGAGTGTGCCGTACGCATTGTATGCGCACACATCGGGAAGTTCAACACCTGGCCCACAAGGTCCGGCAGGAACAAATGGTATAGACGGAGCAACTGGTGCGCAAGGCCCACAAGGAATTCAAGGTCCGGCAGGAAATGATGGACTTGATGGTGCAGCAGGACCAATGGGTCCACAAGGCCCGGCAGGAACAAATGGTGCAGACGGAAACGATGGTTTGGATGGAGCAACCGGTCCAATGGGTGCTCAGGGTCCGGCAGGAAATGATGGACTTGATGGTGCAACAGGACCAATGGGTCCACAAGGCCCGGCAGGAACAAATGGTGCAGACGGAAACGATGGTTTGAATGGAGCAACCGGTCCAATGGGTCCACAGGGTCCGGCAGGAAATGATGGACTTGATGGTGCAACAGGACCAATAGGTCCACAAGGCCCGGCAGGAACAAATGGTGCAGACGGAAACGATGGTTTGAATGGAGCAACCGGTCCAATGGGTCCACAGGGTCCGGCAGGAAATGATGGTTTAGACGGTGCAACAGGTCCGCAAGGTCCAATCGGTGCTACCGGATTATCTGCCCCACTTTATAATAATATACTGTTTGCATATGGTACGGGTATTATCACAACATCTACAACCTGGCAGAACGTTCCGGGATTGGTTGTGACTGTTACCATTCCTGCAGGAATGACGGCAAAGGTTTTATTGTATGCCGAAACAGGATTACTCACCAATTGCGCCACGAATGATGCAGTAAGCGGAACGGACATTGCAATTTACCGGAATGGGGCCCTTTTGTCCAATGGTGGTTTCAAACGAGTATACCTTGGAGACGCCCTGATAGATCTGGATGGTAATAACACATGGGGAAATCCAACTTTTCAAGCTATCGAAGTACTTACGGCAGGAACGTATGTATATGACCTTCGTTGCTGGCAACAACTAACGGGAAGCTGTAATGCAACTGTTAGCGGACCTTCAGGTGATATCAGACAGGGGATGTTGTCCGCACAAATCATCTTTCAATAATTCGATTATGATGAAATCTATTCTATTTTTTATTGTCGCATGCTGCGGGGTGAATTCAACTGTCCTTGCTCAAAGCGAAATATCAACGAAACAGGGAGAATCTTCTGTTGTATCTGATACACTCGGCAAATCAGAGATCCCGCATGGAAAAATAACCATGGCAGGAAAAAATGAGCAGAGTATTTATACCCCTGCAACATATGCAGACCCGATATACCTGAATCAGGAATCCGGCGTCACATTGGCCGTTCCTGCAATAGCACAGCCTGCAATCATTGATCCGAAAAAAAAATAGTCCACCCTTTTTGAAGGACTATCGAAAAGGTAAACGGAATTGCACTGAGTTCACTTCTTTTTAGAAACCTGAGGAAAAGCCTTACTGAAAAGTAAGGCTTTTTTATGCACCATTCCTGAATTTTTTGGCGCTTTGCGATGGAGTGGAATTAGAACAAAAGTTTAATCGATTTCCAACAGTTGAACATTACACAACTATTTCATAAAAGCACTTCAGCCGTCACTTTTGTCATACCGTCAGTAATAGTTCTTCATTGAATCTTTTTGGTTTCCGTACTATATTGATCAAACAAGGCAAGGCTTTCCTTTTCTTGCGAACTCATCGGGGAAATATCAAACTTTCCACCGATAATTTGGATGGAGTGTTACAACTTGAAACTGTTGATCGCATGTCAAAGGAAAATTGAATCCTAACGGAGATATGCCGCTTAGCCCGTTTTGATGGAAATCCTTACCAGGGAATTTCCCCTGTTGAAGGGTTTGTTTCCTCACTGATAAATTTTCCCGTTACACCGCTTTTGTCTAAAAACGCATATTTTACAATACGTTTTCCTGCTTCTTCAACTTCGCCACCGTTGTGGCCTGTAAAATCCGTTTTTGTGTATCCCGGACAAACTGCATTTACTTTGAATAGGGTGTCTCTGAGTTCGTAAGCTAAGTGAACAGTAAACATATTTAAAGCTGCTTTTGATGAACCGTAAACCGCATATTTTGCAAAATTATAACCCATCCAATTGGGGTCGCTTTGCAGTGTAAGTGAACCAACGCTTGTGCTGACATTCACAATTCTTGGTTCAGGCGATTTGCGTAATAAATCAATAAATGCTTGTGTGACACTTGCCACACCAAATACATTCGTATTAAATGCAGACAAAAATTGCTCTGTGCCCGCCTCAAGTGCTGTGAAGGGTTCTCCACCATTGATACCTGCATTGTTAATCAAAACGTCTAAGGAATCCGTTTTTTTTCCAATTTCAATTCGTGCATTTTTTACCGAATTAGTATCGGTTACATCAATCTCAATGACTTCGACGTTTGTTAAGTCTTCGGCTTGCAATCTTTGAACTGCTTTTGTACCATTCTCCAGATTTCGACTTCCGAGATAAACGTAAAATCCTTTTTGTAATAGTTGTTTTGCTGTTTCAAAGCCAATTCCTTTGTTGGCTCCTGTAATAAATGCTGTCTTCATTTTTCTTTAATTTATAGCGCAAAGATTTCACTATAAAGAATGAAGTCATTTACCATTTGGTAAAAAGCAAAAATCAGCTGATATTCTTTCTTATTCTGCTCAATGATTGTTGAGTAACACCTAAGTAGGAAGCAATATGAGAAAGAGCAACACGATTAGTAAGTGTTGGATGGTTTTCCAAAAATTCCAAATAGCGCGTTGTAGCATCTTGGGAAATTACCGGGCTTTTTCTGGATTTTTGATAAAAGCACTGTTGAACCATTTTATTTTTGATGTTATCCCACCCCACTATAGTATGGGAAAGTTCCTCCCAATCTTGTTTCGAAAACACAATGAGTTTACAATCTGTACTGGCTTGTAAGTATTCGGATGAAGCTGAATTTGATTCAAAGTTTACATAGTCAACCACTAAATTATTTTCAGCTATAAAGCAACGTGTAATTTCTTCTCCTTTGTTATTATAGTAACAACCACGAACAACACCTTCCAAAACGAAACCAACTTGTCGGGGAATTTTCCCCGCTTCTGAAAAATACTCTTCTTTCTGAAGTTCTATTCCTTTAACCTTGCCTGCAATAAGGCCAATTTGTTGTTTGTTCAAGTTGCCGAATTGCAAAATATATTCTATCAATTCTTCCATTTTATAAAATTAGTGATTGTCTTCACCCGTAATTTACCATTTGGTAAAAAGGTTCATTTAATGGATCCGAAATTCTGAAGATGAAACGGGGTCCTTTCGTGAACCCTTGCGGAAAAACTTCAAACTTTTTGATGGAAGATTTAGAACGGATTCTGCAACTTGAAACTATTGAAAAATTAAAATTTTAAAAGAAATTCGACATCTAACGGTCAGGAAGTTTAGTTTCAAAAAATGGTTAATTAAAAGGTGGTAATTTTAATGAAAATTCAAAAAGCGATGGATCTGAAATTGTATATGATATTATTGGGTGCGAATCCTGCGGGAAGATTCATTGAGCAGCACGATATTTTTTTCGGGATCGGCAGCTCGTTGAAAGAGCTGGTTCCTGCTATGAGAGAATTTTGGCCAGAGTCAAAAAGCACACTGCACATTGATGCTTGGAGGGAAGTGACACTGGTAGACGGGTTTCGTGTTCATGTTCAGGAAAAGGGATTGATGGAAAAGAATTCAGCCGAAACGAACAGCGTCAAATTATTTTTTTTGAACCTGGGCGGTTATCGTGAAGGAGAGTTCGAGGAATTTCATTACAAAATGGTGGTTGCTGCTGAAACGGTTTCGGAGGCAATTAAGAAAGCCAAGCAAACAGCTTTTTATCAGCATTTTGGATTTAAAGGTGCTCCTTCCCATATCGACGAAAAATTTGGATTGGACGTGGACGATCTATATAAAGTAGCAGATATTTTACCCGCACAGATGTTGGAAAACTACGAATTGGTTTTGAAACCGGTTGATGAGTTGAGCGAGCCGGATGTGCTCCATTTGCAATATTTGCAGTTAGGGAAGATCAAATAGAAACAGTCCTTCTCTTACGTTTTTCATCGCGTATCACATTAGTTATTCGAAGCAACTTTAGACTAATCGTAAATAAAGAACCAGTTTCTCATGTCAGAACTTTGCGACTTCCATCAAAAGGAGATGAAAAACAAATACATGCGTTTGTGAAAAGTATCACTGAACTTCATCCCAGCTCCTTTTCATTCCCTCTACTATTCGCCCCGAAGCTTCCTCGCAAAAATCCAACCCTGAATAATCAGGATTGTAACCACCAATGTGAGGAACAGCAGCAATGTAGATCCGGTCATTAAATGCCCGGTATTGATCCAACACCTGAAAATAATCGTTGATACCAATCCCTGCCACTTTCAAAAAATACTCGCCGTTCCGTTCATTCACTTCCGAATGTTGCTCTTCGATCAATTTCACAGCATTTTCCGGTTTGCGAAATTTAAGATAGGCCGGTGAGAGTGAAAAATCGTCGCGCAGGCTTTTGAAAGGGAATTCTTCGTAAGAAAAATGCCGTTGTCCGCTGCAATCAATAAATGTTAAGTAATGATCAGATTGTTCTTCACCCACTTCGTTTGTATATTCCAGAATTGTTCCCCTATCAGGATGAACTTTAAATGCACTGTCAGCCCCCACTGCTTTTAATTCCAGTACTCCGGCCTCGTGTAAGGCAATTAACTCCCATGCGGAACTTTGCGGAATCGAAGCTATAATAACCGAAATGAGTGGAGCCAGTGTTTTTTGAAGGCGAAGCATATCTTCTGCAGAAAAATATTTGGCGGGATAATTCATCGCAAAACTTAATTGCGAGAGCAGTTCTTTCCAACTGATAGATTGTTTGCGTTTGATAGATTTTTCCGCTTCTGCCAGTTCTGCAATTAAAAGCTGAAACGGATCGATGCGTTCCCGCAAATCCATACTGTTTTCCACAAACTTTTCCAGGTTCCAATCACGAATCCGCTCATAAAATTCAGGATTTTTCTCTTTTAATCCTTGTTTAAAGCAACGGTCGAAGATGAAGTCCAGTGGAATAAAACCGTCATGTTCTGCTCGAATCGCAGCTATATCCTCCTGACTCAATAACGTGATACCAGAACTGCCAAATTCATCCAAATGAAAACGAACTGCCGGAAGTAAACCACTTCGGGAATGAAGTACAAGTTTAAAATTCGGACTATTTTCAGACAACTCATAAAGGAGTTTGTCATTTTTGCGAACAAAGCGGCCATTGTGACGTGCAAGCGTTTTTATTGCATCGATGGCAGTTAAAGAGGCTCCCTTTATACAAACCGAATGATTGACTTCAAATTCCAGTTTCGCTGGCGGATAGGGAGAATCAAACCAACCTGCTGTAATCCCTTCTGAACTCTTAGGCCATTGATGCCCCGTTGCAACAACAAGATAGTCGAAATACAAAGCCGTGGTGTCGTTAGTTGTTACAACCACCTCCTTTCTGTCTGGTAAATTAGCAATGTCTTTAACGCTCGTATTAAGTAAAACGGTTGTTTCGATACCAAGAGATGAAGCGCGATTCAAAAGCAGTTCGAACTGATCGGAAAGGTATGAACCAAATAATAATCGTGGCAGCACTTTGTAGGCATTGAAACGTGGAAGATCAATGTCAAATCGTTCCAAAACTGTCGGCGGAAGTTTTTCCATCCACGAACTCAAATCGGTTTCCAGATCAGGAAGCTCACTCCCAGAAATATTGGTGACGTGTTCGCGATTTGCACCTAAATCACTGTACGGCATGCCTTCTCCCAAGCGTTCCCTGCTTTCAAAAACAGTTATATGAAGATTTGTTTCCCCACAATTAACCAGGTGTTTCATCATAAAGAGACCGGTAGGACCTCCCCCAATAATACCAATGCGCTTTTTCACAATTGTTCCATCCATCATAAGGCAATTCTACTTCCCGGCCAAAGTAGTGATAGAGCCGGCGAAACATTTTACAGATCTGAAAATTTTATATTAATTTAAGAACAGTCAACTTTAGTCGAAAATCAATTTGCTTTAGGAACTTTTCTATTCGGACGAACAAAGTTCTTAAGAAAGTTCATTTCTAACAGGACGACATTTCCGCTCCGCGAAACTTTCCCATAAGTTATGGTAAGATACGATGCATCCTGGAGATGAGAAAAAAACTCAATCCTTTGATGGTGCCTGCTGTCGTCATGATTAAATATCCGCTCGTATTCGTTCTGTCGTAAATGAAAAATAAGGTTCATCGTTGATGAACCGGGTTCCTTTCGTGCCCTCAAGCGGGGAAACTTCTAACTTTTGGTTGGAAGATTTGGAGCAAGTTTTGCAACTTGAAATGCTAGATTCGAGAAACTCATATAGTACATTTTTTTTAGATGTGAGCATTAATACGCCTTGTTAATATAAAAGCTGTTGTTAGGTCATGGAACGTGGTATTTATAGATTAAACATTTATGATAAAAAAGTAAGTGGTAAACTTAGTCTGTAGTTGGGGGAACAACGTAATCAATAATGCTATGATAAATCATCCGCACACCTGGTTCATTTTTCATTCTGAGAGCAATGTTTGTAATAGTTTCTTTGGTTCCTTCCTTTAATCTTACGAAATAGGTAACTCCGTGACTAGAAATTTTAGTGAGATTGTACTTTTCTATTAATCGTTCCATCTCATCCGTGCCTAAACCATCAAAACTTACAGTCAACTTACACGAAAAGAAACCTGTGATTTCATTTTGACCATACACTTCACCAGCTTCGGAAATGTTCGGATGATTTAGCAACTCTTGAATCGCAAGCTCGGGGCTGATTTTCTTAAGAGTTTTAACCTGAACAATTAAACCCTTATAATAAGTTCCCTGAAATTCGTACCCGTTCTTTTTAAAATATGTTTTTAATACGGTTAAAATAGAATCTGTTGAATTACCAGAAATGAATATGCCATAAACTCCTGGATTTTTCTTGTAAGGCATCAGGTAATCATCCATAACCATGTATGTGCTCCCTGGTTTACCGAGATAATATGTACGAACAATATTTGTTCCAGGTAAAAATTTGTGAGTTTGCGATTCATAACCCTCTGCCGTAATTTTTATCTCTCCCTGAATGTACGGAATAGAGTCAAAAATAAATCCTTTAATATTTACATCATATTTCGCCTCATGCTCCTTGCCACCTTCAAGAAAACTCACTTTTGCAACAATATTAGTATTGTCAGTATCCAATACCTTAACTTTAATGTTTTTTGACCAAAAGTCAATCTTAGTTTGAGCCATCATATTATTTTGAATGAAAAGCACTAAGATTAATAAGTAACTACGCATACTACTGAATTTATTAATTCGTTAACTACCACACGAATATATTCTGGTATTAAACGATGCAACATTAACGAAAAAAAGAATTTGTTGTTGTCGCATAAAAGGAGAAAATCATTTTCGTAAACCTAGGATGTACAGGATTCCTTTCCTGATCTCATTAGGATTCCCTGTCTGACTGTCGAAAGGCAGGCAGGAAACCTAAAACCTCTCTCCGCCGTGGCGGATTGAGCTACGAAGCCAAAATATATGGAATAAAAAAAGTCCAACACTAGTGTTGGACTTTCTCTGTGACCTTGTCAGGATTCAAACCTGAAACCTCCACAGCCGTAATGTGGTGCTCTATTCAGTTGAGCTACAAAGCCATTTTTGCGTTCAATTTGTTATTGATTGCGGGTGCAAAGATAGATGCTTTTTTCTGTTTTGCAAACAAAAAATGCAAATTATTGTATCTCCGCGCTTATTCCCCTGTCTAACAAAGCCGTACAAAGCGGCTCCAGTTTCTCGTATTCGCCTCTTTTCACCTGGCACTTGCCGTTGAAATGAATGATCCAGGTACATTGCTCCGCCTGCTCCACTTCGTGCTTGCACACTTTAATGAGCGATTCGATCACGTGATCGAACGTATTGACATCATCGTTGAAAACGATCAGGTCTTTTTGTTCGGTCAGTACGGTGACCGTTTCGTGAGCTGTTTCAATTAATGTTTCCATCTTTTCCTTTTTTTAATCTGCCGGCGACAATTCTATTCCGGGAGTGTGGCAACGGAAACCGCGCCGTATTCCCGCAATTGCTGCATCAGTGCATCCTTCTTTTCTGCAGGCACTTCGTCAAATGCGATCCGGTATCCGCCCTGCTCCATTCCACCCTGGTGAGGGATCGTGAGCCGCAGTAACCAGTTGGCAAGCGCACCGCTCATATCCGGATTGTCCCACACTGCTACAATCGTCGGTAACTTAGGTTCAAAGGTACTGCCTATTTCGCTTTCCTGGAAGAGCGTGTCCACACTTTCCTGTAAAAAAGTCAATTGCGGAAGCGCATCGACCGAAGCATAACGGATGGATTTGATCCGTTTGTCGGCTGCGTCGTAATAAAAGCTGCCATAGGTATTGAAACGGTTCAGCTGTTCTGCCGGGTAAAAATCGTAGTGCCGTGTCGAAACGATCTGCACCGGCTGCCGATCGGCGCTTGTTTTCAATGGTTGGGCCGCAGTGTATTCCCGTGCTTCTTCAAACAGCGCTGGCGAAAGCTTTGTGATCTCGGCCTGTTCCAGTATCCCGTCTCCCTGTTCTGCCAGCAGCTGACTGGCTTCCGCAAGCGAAATGCGCTCACCTTTGTAATAAGCCGTAACGAACGCATCGGAAATGCCGCGTGTAACGGCTTCTATGCGTTTTGGCTTCGCTGCCGCAACGGTTTGAAAAATCCCCGACGAATAGCGGATCTGTCCGTTATCGAGACGTTTGGTGATCAGCGGATCGATGTTGCGCAATTGCTCTGCTGTTGCCGGACGATTGTAAACCCCGATCTGCACGGTAAAGAACAATCCCTGGCGCTCTTCCACGGCTTCGGCGGTAACAGCTCCCGGTGCTTTATTGTAGTCTGATTTCTTAACCACCGGCCGTAATCGGGCCAGGGAATCGGGCGACAATTGCGCAATACGGCTTTCCACGACTTCCATCAGCAGCGAATCCTGTGTTTTCGGAACGCACAAGCCGGCCTCTTCGAGCCTGCGTGCTTCCGCTAAGGAAATCCGCTCGCCGTCGCAGTAAGCAACAGCAAAAGCATCCGAATAGCCCAGTGCGCGAATGTCTTTCTGCGCCTGCGAAACCCGCTGACGATTTCCGAAATAGCCTGCAAGGTAACGGGTAATACCGTTGTTCAGCTTCTCTCCTGTTACGGGCGTAAATTCCTTGAAAAGGTCCTCGCGGATCGGTTTGGCGAATGCACCTACCTGTACGCGGTAAACCAGCCCTGTCGGCATTTTAAGGTCTACCGGAATAGCCAGTTCCGTGCGAATGGCTCTCGGATTGGCAACCAGCTCGAAACCGGTATTCAACGCAGGTGCAACGACTGACGCAAGGTTGACCGGTGCTACCGGAGCCACGTCACGGGCCAGTAAATTTTTCACCTTTTCGGGATCCTGGTTGCTTTTCGCGATAGATGTTTCGAGCGCCGACTGCTGCCGGGACAATTCCTGCTGCAGGATTTTTGCTTCGCTGTCGAGTCCGATCAATGCTTCCGTCAGGGACGCTTTTTTCTCAGCGTCTGCAGTTGTCGAAAGGACCTTGCGAATGCTTTCCTTTTCGCGGTTGATCTCGTTGAGCTGGCGCTGTGTTGATTTTACCGCTTCATTTTCACGAACGAGCCGTGCATAGTCCGGTGTACCGGCAATAGCGATCTCATCTTCGTACGTTACAGCTGTTTCCAGTCCTTTTTTCAGTGTGTTCTGCTGCGGCTGTTCCTGTTCGACAGCTGCGATCATCACATCTATGCTCTGAACCGCTGCTTTGAGCGCCGATTGCTGCTGACGGAGCGCAGCGATGCTCCCCGCCTGCGCCGGATCTTTTTCCGCAGCCATGATCTCGCTTTCCAGCTGCCCGATCTCGATGGAAAAACGACGTTTGCGCTCGTTCAGGGCCGGTATCGTTTCCACGACTACACCTGTTGATTTATACGTGTTCACGGTAGCCGCAAAGCCTTCTGCAGCGCTGAGCAGGGAAAGTGCCGCTGTTTCTTTCTGAAGCTGTGTGTTCAATGCCGTTGGCGCAGCTTTCGTGTTCGCAGGAGCTCCGGAAAGATCGTTTGAACGTTGTTGTACGGCTGCTGTCAGCGGTGTTCCGGGCTCCGCAGCGATTGTTGCCTGTATGGCCGAAACGGCTGTGTGTGCTTCGGTAATTTTTTCAGTCAGCACAAGTTGTTCACCCTCGGCTTTCTGTTCCCTGACAATTTTCAGCTCTTTCTCCGCAGCCCGTTTTTCAGCCACCGGCAAATTGCCCGAAGCAATGCGCTCTTCCAGTGCACGTTCTTCTCCTGACAGGCGCGCAAGCTCGTGTTCCCTGTTGATCACCGGATCGCTCGCTATCGTATAATTTTCCATCGCGTCGAGGTCGGCTTCTACAATTCCGATGCGCTTGCGGATATAGGCCAGCTGGCTTTCCTTTTGCTTTATTTCTTCGTCATTTACGGGATCATCGGATTTCAGTACGTTCAGCTGCTCGGAAAGCTGGCCTTCGTATTCTTTCAGCTCGGTAATAATTCGCTTGGCCTGTTCGACCGTTTCCGGGTCACTGTTCAGTAATACATCAGCTTCGTCTCCAAGGTCGTTTTCGATGAGCGCGATCGCATTGGGTGCCGTAACAACAGGAACAGTAAGGATTTGAATCCGCTCTGCGGAAGCTTCGATGAGCGAAGCGATGACTTTGTTTTCCGCTGCGAGCTTCGGATCTTCGGTTTTCTTCAGCTGTTTCTGATTGGCGTTCTGACGCTTGATCAATGCTTCCTGTAATTGCTGCTCGGCGGCAACCAGGCTGTTTTTTTCCTGTTCGCTGTAGTGCTCCGGATTTTCAAGATCGGGAGCTCTGTAAGATGGAGCCAGCTTTGCCTGCAACGTTTCGGGCACTATTTTCGCCTGCTCGGAAGCGATCAGGTCGAGCTCGCGCTCGCTGACGGCTGCTTCCTGCACGGATTGGGCGGTCCTCAGTTCATCCAGCTGATCCTGCAGTCCGGTGTTTTCCGGATTTTTCAGCACCTGCGCGTCCTTTTTTTCAATGGCTTCACCGATCGCCGCAAGCAATGCCTTGTCTTCTTTCAGCAAAGCAGTTTCGCGTTCGGCTCCCGGTTCGGTCTTCGCTTCGATGGATTTCCTGTTCGCTTCGTATTGCGGACGAACGCTTTCTGCCACAACGGTCAGCGCACTTTTCACAGGCGTTTCCGCGGAAGTAATGGTTGCCAGCTCGGCTGTGCGCTCGGCAATGCGTGCTGTCGTTTGCTCCTTTAATTCGTCGAGGGCGGCTTTGCGTTCCTGTGCTTCGGTGTTTCCGGGATTGCGGCCCAGCTGACTTTCGACCTCTTCCAGCTCGCTGTCGATAGCTGTAACCAGGCGATTGTCGACAGCATTACTGCCTTCGAGCAGGGTTTTCCTGTCTGAACCGTCAACAGCTGCCAGCTCTGTTTCATAATCGGGAGCGATCGTTTTCAATTCGCTTTCAGGTGAAATAAGGGTAAGGGCCGGCGTTTCGTCCGGTTCGCGGATCTCTGCTTTCCGATCTTCGACCTGCTCTTCCGTACGTATTTTCAACGCTGTAAGCGCGTCTTTTCGTTCACGGGCTTTTGTGTCTTCCGGAGCCGAAGCGAGCACGATGGTTACTTTTTCAAGTTCTGCATCGATTTTCGCGATCAGCTGCTCATCGATCGCATTCTGAGCTTCCAGTGTTGTTTTGGGATCACCGGAGGCCGCTGCGCTGATCGCTTCCGTATAACCCGGCTCAAGCGCTTCTAATTCGCTCTCAGGTGTAGCAACTGCAGCAACCGGCGTTGAGCCCAAAGCCGCAATCTCTTTTTCACGTGCGGAAACCTGCTCTTCCGTCCGCGTTTTCAATTGCGTTAGCGCCGTTTTTCGCTCCTGCGCTTTTTTATCGGTCGGAGCGGCAGCCAGCACAGCGTCCACTTTTACCAGTTCGGCACCGACTTTTGCAAGCAGGTTTTCGTCGACCGTATTTCGCGCCTGCAATGTTGCTTTCGGATCGGACGAAGTGGTGGAAATGGCTTCCGCATAATTCGGCGACAAGGCCAGCAGCTCGGTTTCGGCAGTTGGTTGTTCGTCGGTAGGATCTGCCTGTGCAGCAATCTCTTTTTTGCGTTCTTCCAAGCGGGCTTCGGTTTTCGATTTGAGCGCATCCAGCTCTTTCTTTCGGTCGATGGCTTGCTGGCTTTCCGGATTTTTCTGCAAGTCCACATTCGCATCGGCGATTGCTTCATCGAGCTGACCAACGAAATCCGTTTCGGCAGCAAGCAGCAGTTGCGTTTTTTCTTCGGGTGTAAGTTCCGCCCGTTCGTTAATCGCATTCAAAGCAGTAGCATGGTCGTTCTCGAGCTTTTCCGTGGCTTCGACAGGATCTTTGGACGCAACGAGCGACGGATCTTTTTTCAGCTCGGTGACCTGCTGATTGATGTAGGCCGCAAGTGTATTGCTGTTTTTCGTATCGACTTCGGTGAGTTTTGTCTGTACTTCATTCGGGGCAATGCGGCGCCCGCCGTCCACCTGCGTTACGTCCTGCAGGAAAGCGATTTTCTGATCAACGGCATTTTCCTGTTCTTTCTGCGCTATCAGCTTTTTCGTCAGGCGGTCGTTTTCTTCGTTCACCATCGACAATTCCTGTGTTTTGGAGTCGATCGCGCTTTGCATAGCCGGCTGATCTTTCTTTTTCGCAGCCGGAAGCCCCGCTGTGAGCTCTTTGATCTCTTTTTCGAGGGCAGCGGCCGTTTTCGCGTAATTATCTTTCTGAGACTGGGTCGTTGACTGTTCTTTTTTGAGCTGGCTTTTCTGTTCGATCAGCACATCGACCGGGTTGGGCTCTTTTATGGCAGAAACAGCTGTAATGGTGGATGAATTTTCCGAGATAATATCTTTCAGATCGCCCGCATTGCCATCTGCAACGGCAACTTTTACTTCTTTGGTGATCGCTTCGATGGCGGCGAGCAATTCTTCTTCCATCGGCAGGGTTTTCGCCACGCTGTCAGAGAATGCAAGCAGCATACGCGCTTGCTTCTTCAGCTCCGTGGCTTTATTGATCGCTTCCTGCGCCTGTGTGAAGGATTCGAATTTAGCTTCTTTTGTTTCGGCGCCTGTTCCTTTATTGACAAGCGTTTTGGCTTTTTCCTGCAGCTTTTCGGCATCGGCCAGTTTCTCCAGGGCAACCGTGAGCCCGCCGTTGACAAGGTTCATGCCTGTCTGCACATAGTCCTGCTGTTTGTCTTCCAGGCGTTCGAACTTAGCGGCAATTTCCTGCGGGCCGGCATTTTCGAAACCAAGCTCGGCGAGTATTTTCTGATTTTCCTTTCCTGCGTCCAACGCGTCCAGGTTGTACTGGGATGCATTCGGGTTCAGCTCGGAACGCAGCTTGATCACTTCGGCAAGAATGCCCACCGGATCGTCCACTTCTTCGTTGAACAGGTCGATCACACGCACGACTTCCGCGCTTTCAACGGTTTCTTCGAGAATTTTCTGCTTTAGCGGCCTGAACTCTTTGGAAAACGGGATCGTGACGAGGTATTTGTGAACGTCGGACTTGCCTTCGACCTTCATTTCATACGTGTATTTCCCTCCTTTCGGCAAGGTAATGAGGTAGGAGCCTTTTTCGTTCGTGCTGAACGTTCCGATCTTTTCTCCGGAAGAATAATCGGTCACGACGATGGACAATTTCTTATTCTCAGGATTGATACTGGACGCAAAGTTTCCTTTGACGACCGCAAGTTGCAAAGGCACGCGGTCTACGCGTACTTTGTAAACGAACATTTTCCCGTTCGAACTTTGACGCGATGACGCGAAATACGCATTCTTATCGAGCGAATCGACGATGTAGAACAGGTCGTTATCCGGCGAAGAGATCGCAAAGTCCATGTTTTCGGGCGGACCGAACGAACTGCTCTCGGCATTCAGCTTTGACCGGAAAATATCGTAGCCGCCCATGCTGTTGTGGCCTTTCGAGCAGAAATACAGGTATTCGCCGCCCGGATGCATGTACGGGAAATCTTCGTCGTAGCTGGTATTTACATTTCCCTGCACCGCCTGCGGAAGTCCCCACGAGCCGTCGGGAAGCTTTCGCCGCATGTAAATATCTTTGTTCCCCGTATCGGTTTCGCCATACGAAGCATAAAAAAGCATGCTCGAATTGGCCGGGAAATGGATCAGTGGAACATGTCCTTTTTTCTTATCGATCTTGCTTTGGTAATCGGCCGTAACGAGCAGATCGCCGCCAATATTATTGAGGTTATACAGGTCGTAGAAACGGGCGATCTCGATCTCGCGTTTTTCCAGCACGACCAGGTCGGTAATGGTGGTGAGCAACCGTTTTCCGTTCTGGCACATTTCGATCTGGCGATCGAGCTCGAGTGAAAGCTTGATCTTCGCACCGGCTTTCTGCTTGTAGAGCTCGAAGTTTTTGATCGCTTCGTTGAACTGGTAGTTCAGATGGTACGCTTTTCCGAGAAAATAATAGGCCCGCACATCGATAGCCGGATTTGAAATGCTGTAATTGAGGTATTTGAAAGCGTCCTGCTTTTTATAGGAATTGTACAGCAGGCAGGTCCCGTAGCGGAAATTGTAATCGTGCGAACGCGGATTGAGCGCCAACAGGCGAAGATACAGGGAAGTAGCATCTACGTATTGTTCGGTCTCGAACAGCTTATCAGCCGTTAGTTTCAGCTCTTCTTCTGTTTCCTGGCAATACGCCGCCGGCTGAACCCGGAGTAGCAGTACACAAAACAATAAAAGACGCAAAACGTTCAATCCTGACACTGAATTAATTAAAAACCGTTATAAGTACGATCAGCGCTTAAAAAGGTTCATCTTACTTTCCGTACCGGCAAGGATCCGCACAATATTCTTGCGGTGCGCAATGATCACAACGACAGAAAGCAACGATCCGAAAACCGGCAGCGCTACCGTCTGGATAGGAAAAGCAAACCACAGCAGCAAGGCAAAGGCAAGCGCCGCAACGATGGAACCCAATGAAACGTAGTTGCTGAGAATGAATACGAGCAGGAAGACAACGAGGCAAATCCCGGCTGCGATCGGCTGCAGCCCGACAATTACGCCAAGTGACGTCGCAACGCCTTTTCCGCCCTTGAATCCCGCAAAGACCGGGAACACGTGCCCCAGCACCGCAAGGAACGAAGCCAGCAGCTGCACATGCGTAAGCGAAGCGCTCGTGAAGGAATAAGGCAGAATAAAGTACGGGAGCAGCACCGCGATCATGCCTTTCAGCACATCGATCGACAGCACGACTTTCCCCGCTCTTTTTCCCAGTACACGAAAGGTGTTGGTCGCCCCGGCATTTTTACTGCCGTGCTCGCGCACATCAATACCGTACCGCACCCTTCCGACCCAGACAGCCGTTGGAATGGAGCCCAGGAAGTAAGCAGGAAGGGCCGCTAGAAAATCAGTTGTCATGCTTATTCAAATAGTCGCATTAATTTGGCTAAAAATACGCTATTTGTTGCTACCTGATACTTAAAGTCCTTCGTTTTTCGCTTGTCTTCCTTCATTGCGTTGAGCGTAGCGGTTAATTCACTGTCACTTGATATCAGATTCAGCGTGCCTTCTTTTTTCTGCATCGAATAATCCATCAGGTAATCTGCCGACGCCGGAACGGACAGCATAATCGCAAAATGGTCGCCGTTCTGCGAGTAGATCTGCTCGAAAAAGCCTCTGAAAACGATCTGCTTCATCACCGGTTTCCCATAGAAGTTGACGATCGCAGCAGACTGCACACTCGTTGCCAAACCTCTGTCTTCGTTTGTTTTCATGTTCGAGGTCAGACGAACGCCTGTGAGCACGATCGCATTTTCCATCGCGTCCGGAACTTTCTTCATTTTCTTGTCGAGCGCATACTCGGAGAAGATCTTGTCCGCTGTTTTCAGATCCGACCATTCGAGAATGGCCTGTTTCAGCGTCGTCGATCCGAAATCGAGCGGTTTGATGCCTTCCACTTCGGCAATTCGTCCGCCGGCTGCTTCGAACGCATTTTTATCCATTGGCAGGTTGAAGCGCAACGTAGTATTCATGGACGTTTCGCGCGTTGCAGCATCGTAGTTTACGGTTCCGACGGCGTCTACCGTTACATCGCCGTAGTCCATTCCGAGATTGATCTTTCCGTCGCCGTTCAGGGAACAGCTTTCAGTGTGCAGCGCGATAAAGTTACCGGCCTCTGCCCTGTTGTTAAGCTTTTGCTTGGAAGCGATCTGGAATTCTTTCGCAGCAAAGTCATATTGCAGCAATCCGGTCGCTGTCATAACGATCATGTCGGTTGGCGACTGCAAAGCAGACAAAAAGGTCGGGTACAATACGATACTGTCTTTCGCACGCGAGTCACGCCACACGATACCCGCAGAGATCGCTTGCCCGTCGAGTGTCTTCATGCTGGAAGAAACCGGGATCTGGATGTTTTTCGGGTCGATCTGCGCGTCAAACGACATCCAGTTTTTCGCAAAATCGGCACAGTTGTGATTGATGCGTGTTGCGCCTTCGAAATAGATCAGCGGGTTCGCTGCGCGGATCATGATCTTTCCGTAATAGTCGAACTGCGGGCTCAGCTTGAAGTTTGCATCGCCTTTCACCGTTCCTTTTGCAAAGGTCTGGTAAGAAGAATCCACCGCGATCTGGTCGACCCGTATGAGCGTTTTATTAGAATCCGCATCGTAATATGGGTAATCACCCATGGATGTAAAAGCTCTTCTTGCAGTAATATCCGTCGAAGCATTCACGAACGTGTGGTATTTCGTGATGTAATTGGCCACAATGCGCGAATTCTCCAGCAGGTCCATTTTCGCTTTCTTGCGGATGGTCACTTTCATGCTGTCCGGGTAGATACGCGCATCGGCTACGTCGATGAACTCTGTTTTGGTACAGCGAATGGTTTTTTCCTTGAGGCTGAAGCTGGCTTTCGGAGCTTTGAACTGCAGGGAATCCTGTTTCGGGTGAATGGAGAAGAAGTTCGGACCAACGAGATCGAGATCGGTGTTGATCGCAATATCGCTCTGGTTGCGCGATTCGAGCTCAACTTCGTCCTTGTCCATCAGCCAGGTGAAGAAGTCCATTTTACAAATGTACTGGTTGATCGGGAAGACAATGGTCGATTCGCCGTTATTGGATTTAAACTCGCCTTTGCGCTCTTTAAAGCTCACGTGGGCCGCCACATTGTCGGTCTTGAAGGCCAGCGGATCTTCGTCGGCTTCTTTAAAGGTATTTTTCAGGTTAAAGACGGACGTATCCGCATCGACCTCCCAGCGCTTGTATTTGAAATTGTCGGAGCCGAGGTTGGCTTTTTCAAGCGACATGATCCCGTGTCCGGTCATTCCGCTCGGCTGAACAAGCAGCTGGCCTCTCAGTTTCGATTCGCCTTTGAAGAAAACCAGGTCGTTCTGAGGTGTTGAAGCCGCTTTCAGCAGGTTTTTCTTCGGAACGTAGGTAATGTAGGCGTCCGGCGAAACGACATCCGGGAACTGAACCCCGATCTCGATGGGCTTATTGGTGAATTCGGCAAAACCTACGGTCGAATCCGGCAGGAAGGTAAAGGCTTTGGAAATGGAGGTCGACTGAACGAAATCGATCTTCCCTGCTCCCTGCAGACCATTGTTGGAAAGCACGATCTTATTGTCGTATTTCGCTTTGGTGCTGTAGAAATCGTAACCGCCGGTCGGTGCTTTGGTCGAGAAACCGAAGGAGTAATCCGGCATGATCTTCAATTCTTCTTTGAATACCGGGAAAATACCCGCTGATGTCAGCTCACCTTTCAGGCGGAAGGTTTGTTCTTTGAAATTGTCGAGGCTGTCGAGCTCGAACGGTGCCACCGTGAAGTAAAAACGGCTCGAATCGTAAGCTCCGCGGTAGATCTCCGGCGAATTGTAATAGATCTTCGATTCCTTAACGGACTTCAGTTTCGGGTAATCGGTAATCGTTTTATTATTTCCCGAGCGGTTGTTTGGATCGTCGATCGCAATTTCCCCTGTAATTCCTGTCAGGGCGCTTCCCATCGCAATGGAGGTGTTCCCGTCGGCCTGCGAAAGCGGTTTCACACGGAAAAGGCTTTTGTCGGTTTTCAGCAGGTTGATCTTGTTGGTTGCGTAGGTATAACTCGCTTGCTGCGTGTGCACTTCGAGCTTGCCAACGCTTGCCCAGCCTGTGAACTCGAAATTGCGATTCGCTTTGATCACCACGCGTCCGCTGTCCGGAAGCACAAATGCCGACTGCGCGTCTGACAAGCGTACCTGGTCAACGGCATCGAGCTTAATTTCCATGGTCGAAAGGCTGATGATCCCGAAATCTTTTTTGGAACGGCGCTCTTCGGTCTGTTTTTTATATGTGTCCTGCAGTTTTTTGAGGTAATCACTGGCTGCGATCTGCTCGGCGGTATAGCCTTCGAGCTCTTTCGGACGAAAATCCGAAATGAACATCAGGTTGTCGTAGTCTTTTTTGCCGGCACGTGCCTGGATAAAGTTATCGAGCTTCGGATTGACGCGAACGATCTTTGTTTCGGAATCGTAGCTCAGGAAGCCCAGCCCGGAAAGCTCGAGGATCATCGGCTTGGCCTGCTCGATGGTTTTTCCCATCGCTGTAGCGATCTTCCCTTCGTCCATCACGTATTCGTCGTATTTATAGCAGTATTTCGAGATCGCAACAAGTGGATGCACCTGCTCCATTCCCTGTAAACGGTCGTAGAGGCGGCCGTCGTAGAAATCCTTCGATTCGAAGCGCGCAATACGCTGTTCCTGGCTTGTTCCGTATTCGTACGTGATCAGCAGGTCGGTTGATTTGCGGTTCCACACGATACGCGGCGCATACATGTCCAGCATGTGGTAGGAATTGGCGAAAGGTGCCTGTGAAACCCCCGTTTTACCGCGCGAAAGCTCTATAATATCCTTCTCCTGCGTATAAACGAAGTCGAGTCCGGGATGAAAAATGGAATCTTTTTCCCCGATGTACAGCGTAACGGATGCAATGTGCGAGCTGATCTTCACCGGCGAAATGGTAAAGAGCTGACTTTCGGATTTCAGGAAGTTTTTGCCGTTCCGCTTCACGTAAAGCCGCGCAGGCTCTTTGACAGATCCCAGCCCGACAAGGCTAGAGCCCTGCAGCGAGAACCCGCCGTCGTAGTTCATATCCGGGCGGATATTCGGAATGGAAAGGCGTTTTTCATAGGAAATGAACTGCGGATATATGGCGTCTACTTCACGGGTAATGCGGAAAGCGCGCTCGGAAAGCTGGCCAAGGATGGGCTTGTTGAAATAGGGAGTCGTGAGCTTAACGGAATCGGCATTGATGGTCGACGATTTCATGGAAATGTCCAGTCCTTTGAGGTCGGCAAAGGTTTCGTTTGCTGCAAAGCCGACTTTCTGCCAGTCGATGCGGCCGCCTCTTCCTTCCCATTTTTTAAGCACGGGATCGTAAACGCCGCTTGTGTTGTAGATAACGATGCTGTCCACGAAACGCTTTTCGTCACGTGATTTGCGGTCTGTATTCGGAACGCCGCACACCAGGCGGCCGTCTGTGAAGCGGATCAGCGGCTTATCTGTAAATTCAAAAGCATAGGAGCCTCCGTAGAAGTACCATTGAAAGTTATTGGTCTCTGCGATTCTTCCCTCGGAAAAGAAGCCCGCCGAGAGATCGATAAAGTCTTCGAATTTCTTGATGTTCTTGGCATCGAGCAGCTTGTCTACAGTGCTGTGCCACGCTTCGTAGCTCGCATTCGGCTGCTTGTTTTTCACGAACGAGTAAACGGAGAACACGTAGTTGTAAATCTCCGGATAAGGTTTCAATCGCTTGGATTCCATCAGGTTGGCGGTTGCCACCATTTTGGAAAAGTATTTATCCGGAAAATCACTGGTTTCCAGCAGGATCCTGGACAAGTCTTTTTTCACGAAATCAAGCTGATCCCCACGGCCGTAGTCGGTCATTACTTTCTGAAGTTCCTTGACGAATTTCTCACGGTTATCGGAATAGGTTTGTGAAAATACGCCTGTTGAAAGGGCGCTGACAAAAATCAATAAGATCAATCGCTTCATATGCTGGTCATTTACTGTATTGCGGCAAAAAGCCGGTTATTTTCGAATGAGCTTTAAAGCAGCCCAGGTTTCTTTTTCAAGTGTTTGAACATGTCCGAAGCCAAGCTGCCCGGCAAGTTCCGTTAATTCGGGAACGTCGCTCACAAAAAAGCCGCTCAGCAGAAGCAATCCACCGCCGGAAAGCGCTTCGTAATAATGCGGCAAATGATTTTTAAGGACATTTTTGTTGATGTTAGCAACTATCAAACCAAAACCCCGATCGGTAACGCTGTCGATGTCGCCGGTGAGCGTTCTGATCTTTGTACAATGGTTGCGTCCGGCATTTTCGTCCGTGTTTTCAACCGACCACGGCTCGATGTCTACGGCCAGGATATCTTCGGCACCTTTTTTCTCTGCAAGAATGGCCAGAACGCCTGTTCCGGTACCCATATCGAGCACTTTTGCCGGTATTTCTTCCATATCGAGCAAATACTGGCTCATCAGGTAAGTCGTTTGGTGATGGCCCGTCCCGAAGGACATCTGCGGCTGTATAATGATCTGTTCACGGCCTGGAAAAGCTGCTGCATCGTGGAACGGCGCAAGGATCACCAGGCGGCTGTCGACCTCCACCGGCTCGAAATCGGCTTCCCATTTCGCATTCCAGTTCTGGTGAGGGATCAGCGCGCTTGTAACGGAAACCTGTACGTCCGGATTATCCGAAAGTGACGTTTCCGCCAGCAGTTGCTCGGAAATGCCTTCGTGGGCCGGCGCATACGCCTGTATGCCTTTGTCGGTATCCACGAAGCTTTCAAATCCAAGCTCGGAAAGCTCCGCCACGAGCACTTCTGCCCACGGGTCGCGCGGCTGCAATTCGATCGTTAATTCTAAATAGTCCATGTCTTTGGTGCTACCAATGTTGCAAAATCAGCTGAATTGAGCGAAGCCCCGCCTATCAGTCCGCCATCTACATTCGCGCAGGCGAATAACGCCGCGGCATTGGATGGGTTACAGCTTCCACCGTAAATAATCGTCGTTTTTTCGGCCAGTGCTTCTCCGTACACTTCGGAGATCCAGCTACGGATCGCTGCGTGCATGGCTTCCGCCTGTTCTGCAGTCGCTGTTAAACCGGTGCCGATCGCCCAGACCGGCTCGTAAGCGATCACGACTTTTTCAAACGCTTCCGGGGAAAGATGGAACAGACTTTCGTCCAGCTGCTTTCTTACAAAGGCAGCGTGCTCACCGGCTTCACGCACATCGAGTGGTTCGCCGCAGCAGAAAAAGGGCTGAATGCCGTTCGCCAGCGCTGCATCTACTTTGGATTTCAGCATGGCGTGATCTTCGCCAAACAGCATTCTGCGTTCGGAATGTCCGATGAGCACGGCATGTACGCCGATGGAGCGCAGCTGCTGCATGGAAATTTCGCCCGTGTAAGCACCCTTGGTTTCAAAATGGGCATTCTGCGCGCCAACGCGCGTTACGGAAGGAAATCCGGTTAAAAAACGGTCGAGGTAAACCGCCGGCGGAAAGACCGCCACATGAACGCCTTCGGCAGGCTCGAGTGCAATAATGGCTTTAAAAAGCTCCTGTGCTTCGCCGACGTCGAGGTTCATTTTCCAGTTACCGGCAACAATTTTCTTTCGCATCTTACTTCTTGAATAAATTGGTTTGGATCCACGCAAAGGTCGGGATCGATCTGTGGGAATATTTTCCGGCGACAACGCCTTTTTTGAGCACCACCACCACGGGATTGGAGCGGGAAATGATCTTGAGCTGATTCTCGTCGTTGATAAAAGTCGGCGCCGTGAAATGGTAGTTCTTCCGGAATGCCGCAATGGATGCCGGATCGGAATTCGTTACGAACAGGAAGGGAACACCAGCTTTTTCTGCCGCTTTCAGAAGCTGTATCAACTCGGGAATGGCTGCTTTGTTCATGTCGCGCAGGCTTCTGGAAAAGACCACGATGACCTTCTTTTCGGAAAGCAGGTAATCCCGCACGCTGACTTCTGTCAGTTCTTCATTGGGAACCATGGTCGTACCAACCACCTGGTAATTTTCCAGCGGATAGGATTCGACGTTGTATTCGATCTTCGCGATGGTTGTGATCTCGCCCGTTGCCAGGTCCTTGATCTTCAGTCCCGGAACGGTCGCATTTTTCAGCTGCTCGACAACAGGTTTCAGATCCCTTTCGTACTTCGTGATCGCCGTAATGTCCAGCGACGGATTGAACTCATTCGCATCGATGGAGCTAAGCCGCCCGGCTTTCAGCTCGACCTGAATGGTCGTATCGAATTTCCACGTATCGGTCTTTTCCCAGATCTTCGAATCGAGAAATGCCTTGCTGGAGCCTTCATACTGCACGGTTTTGCCGTTTTTCAGGTTACGGTAAACGAGCATATTCCGGTAACTGCCTTCGCTGCCATCTTTCATCTTCGCCCGGAGATTGGATCCCACGGCGTAAGGACGGTAATCTTTCAGCGTATCGTAGCTCACGCAATACCAAACAAAAATGCTGATCCATACGATCGTGAAGAGCGCGGAGCCGTAATGATTACCAAGCGCCCGGCCGCCGGCACGATAGATCCACAAAGCGGTAATAAGCACAACAGCTGCAAACAGCAATGGAAAAAACCAGCCGAAGACCCAGCAGAAGAAAGCGATCAGCACAAGCGAGATCGGGATAATTGCCCAGTTTTGCCGCACTGTGTTGGGGTGAATGATGCGTTGTGCCGCAAAGATCCAGATCACCAGGTACAGCAGCACGAGATCTTTCCACAGCGATTCCGCCGGTGTCAGCGAACGGCCAACAGATCCTTTCAGCGCATCTCCAAAACAGCCGCAGTCGCCCACACATTGCGTAGAGCGCAGCTCATCGACAACAATTTCTTCGCCGTTCTTGGAAATGATCCGTATCGATTTATTCGTTTTGCTTTCCTCTACTTTCTGCGCAGCTGTCCCCGACTCTTTCGGATTGGACAAACTGTAGGTATCGCGATCGGTGAACTGCTTTTTAGGATCACACGTCGATGTATGCCAGGTGAGAAAGGTAAAGAACAGCATGAGCAGCAGCAACAGCCAGCTCGTAAGCCTGGCCTTTCCGCCAATGAGTACCAGCACGCCCAGCACGATCTCTGCGATGCAGATGATGATGGAAAGGCCGAGGGCGTAATCCATCAGGAATTCCAGCGAAAATCCGGGCGAATTAAACCATTCTTTGATGCGGTAAGCCAAAGCGCCGTCTTCGAAATATTCTTTCAGCTTATAGGAAAACCCGATCGGGTCGTTGGCTTTTATAAGTCCGGAAACGATGAAGAGCGATCCCACGAATACGCGCGCAATCGTAGCGATCATAAGCCTTCCCTTGAAAACAATCAGGCCGAATACCGATAAAACGAGCAGCCCGATCCCGATGGAGGCGAACAGGATCTTCTGGTCCGCAAAGGCCGCGTGGAATCCCATGGCGGTTAATGTAAGGCCCGCAAAGTTCAGCACGGTGAAAAGCGTGTTCAACGGTAAGGAATGTCCTGCTGCGGTACGGGTTCCGATCATAATGCTGTACGTTTAATGGGTCAGGTGAATAAGTGCAAATACGGAATAGTTCAGCATGTCGAAATAATTGGCGTCAATGCCTTCTGAAATGAGCGTTTGCCCGTCGTTGTCTTCCATTTGCTTCACGCGGAGCAGCTTCATCAGGATCATATCGGTGAGCGAGCTCACGCGCATGTCCCTCCAGGCTTCGCCGTAATCGTGATTTTTGAGTTCCATCAGCTCGAACGCTTCGGTCGCTACTTCGTTGTACAAATGAACGGCTTCTTCTTCGGTGAGCTCCAGCTTGATGGGATCGTTCGCCCGCACCTGGATAATGGCCATGATACAGTAGTTGATGATCGCGCCGAATTCGCCTTCGATGCTCTCTCCTACTTTGTTCTGCCTGGTTTCCTGCAGCGTGCGGATGCGATTGGCTTTAATGAAGATTTGATCGGTCAGCGAGCTTGCCCGGGCAATGCGCCAGGAAGTACCGTAATCCTTCGTCTTTTTTTGAAAAATTTCACGGCAGCCAGCGATAATTTGCTGATATTGTTCCGATGTTTGTCCCATTGTATCTGGTATGGAATTTTTAAGGGTTGAAGATAACTATTTTCCGCGAAACTCCTCGCTAAACACAGGCGGGAAGTTATTCACGACGGACCGCCCGGTGGTGATGGGCATCATCAACAGCACCCCCGATTCGTTTTATGCAAGCAGCCGGTATTCGTTAGCGGACAACTACTTAGCCGTTGCCGGAAAAATGCTTGAAGAAGGCGCCGGAATGCTCGATATAGGTGGATATTCCTCCCGGCCGGGAGCCGCACGCGTTTCGGTAAGTGAAGAAATCAAACGCATTGTCCCGGTTATTACAGCAATTACACACACCTTTCCCGGAACCTGTATCAGTGTGGACACCTTCCGCTCGGAAGTGGCAAAGGCCGCGGTCGATGCCGGAGCGTCGATTATCAACGACATTTCGGGCGGAAGCATGGACAAACAGCTGTTTGAAACGGTTGGAAAGCTCAAATGTCCGTACGTGCTCATGCATATGAAAGGCACCCCGGAAACCATGCAGCAGCAAACGGATTACACGAATCTCTTCAAAGAGATCTGCTATTATTTCTCGGAAAAGATCGCAGAGCTGCGCGAACACGGCGTAACGGACATCATCCTCGATCCGGGATTCGGATTTGCCAAAACAACGCTCCAGAATTTTGAGCTCATGAGCCGGCTGGCGGATTTCGGTTTCTTCGGATTACCAGTACTTGCCGGCGTTTCAAGAAAATCAATGATCTATAAAACACTCGATACAACGCCGGAAGAAGCACTCAACGGCACCACCGTACTCAACACGATCGCGCTCACAAAAGGCGCTTCGATTTTGCGTGTACACGATGTAAAGGAAGCCATCGAAGCGGTGAAGCTGTGGACGGCAGGAAGATAAAGATAAGATTTCGGGATCGCGCGATACGTAGATGTAGGTTCGGAATGCATCGCCACCATCACCTTTTTAATTATTGATCTTTAGAAAGTACGTCCGGGATGCATCCCGGACTTTCACATCGCCACCTTCTCTAATGGGTACGCATTCATCGTACCATTCGCCATCGCAACAAGCTCGCCGTGCTGGTTCATAATTTTGCCTTCGACAAACTGCAGCCTTTTCCCGGATTTAACCACTTGCGCGGTTGCCGTCAGCACATCATTCAGCCTCGCCGGAGCAAGATACTGGATTGAAAATGAAACGGTAGAAACGATCCGCCCTTCTTCGCAAACCTGCGATAAACAAGCCACGCCGAGCGTGGCATCCATGAGTGCGGCAACGGATCCGCCATGCGCAGCGATGGGAGTTGCCAGGTGTTTTTCAGTGATTTTCATCGTATAAACGACACTTCCTTTGACAGGAATCGTGAAATCCATGCCAAGCAGCACGCCGAAATGGTTCCATTCATGGTATTTCCGGATCACCGGGTGCGCTGAAAGATCGGTCATTCTGTCGTTTTTTGCAGCTGTACAACATGTTCCTGCGGAGAGGAAAGGTGCAGCCCTTCTTTTTCGAACTCTTCGTAAACACGGCGATTGAGGCTGAAGTGCACGTCCCAGTAATCAGTGGTTTTCGTCCATGCACGAACCGTCAGCATAACGGAAGCCCCTAATTCTCCCAATGCAATAAAGGGAGCCGGTTCTTTCAGCACGCGCTTGTCTTCTTTCAGGAATTGCTCGAGCAGCTTGTGCGCCGTTATGTAATCATCGCCGTAAGAGATGGGGATGATCCAGTCGACCCGGCGCTTTTCGGCCTTCGTATAGTTAATGATATTCCCGTTGGCAATGGGCCCGTTGGGAAGAATGATCACTTTGTTATCGCTCGTATGCAGGTAGGTGTAAAATATCTGTATCTCTTTCACGGTACCGGTCTGCGTTTGGGTCATGATCGTATCGCCAACCTTGAACGGCTTGAACAGCAGGACCATAACACCTCCTGCAAAGTTAGACAGCGTTCCGGAGAAGGCCATACCGATCGCCAGTCCCGCAGCACCGAGGATCGCAACAAAGGAGGTCATCTGAACGCCCAGCTGCGTAATGGCCGTAACCACGACGAGCGTTTTCAGCGCAATGGTCGTTAAGCTGGAAAGGAACGTAACGAGCCCCGCATCGGTCTTGCTGCGCGTAAGGATCTTGTTGATCGCCCGGCCGGCCCATTTGGCCAGCCACCAGCCAACAACGAGGACAATAACCGCCAGGACGATGTGCGAGCCGGAGCGAACGAGGAATTGCTTCCCCTGCTCCACCGAAAAACCAAAAATACTGTGGAAACGTTCGTCGAAAACCGATACTTTTTCGGTTACGACTTTTTCAGCCAGGAAGATCATTTACGGGAATTTTGGAAATTGCTGAAAATCGGGATCTCTTTTTTCGAGGAACGCGTGTTTTCCTTCCTGTGCTTCTTCCATCAGGTAGTACATCAGGGTCGCGTCTCCGGCAAACTCCATCATGCCGTGCTGTCCGTCGAGCTCGGCGTTCAGCCCGCGCTTGATCATACGAATGGCCATCGGGCTGCGTTTCATAATGGTCTTGCACCATTGAACGGTCGTGTCTTCCAGTTCTGACAACGGAACGACTTTGTTCACCATCCCCATTTTTTCGGCCTCTTCAGCCGTATATTGTTCACACAGGAACCAGATCTCGCGTGCTTTTTTCTGTCCGACATGGCTGGCAAGGAACGACGATCCGAAACCGGCATCGAAGCTGCCTACTTTCGGTCCGGTTTGTCCGAAACGTGCGTTATCTGAAGCAATGGTAAGGTCGCACACAACGTGCAGCACATGGCCGCCGCCGATCGCATAACCGTTCACCATGGCAATTACCGGTTTGGGCATGGAGCGGATCGCTTTGTGTACATCCAGTACGTTGAGGCGTGGAACGCCGTCACCGCCAATGTAGCCGCCAACTCCTTTAACATTCTGGTCACCGCCGGAACAAAAGGCTTTGTCGCCCTCGCCTGTCAGAACGATCACGCCTACATCCTGACGCTCGCGGCAGATCGCCAGCGCTTCCAGCATTTCCATGTTGGTTTCCGGACGAAAAGCGTTGTACACTCTCGGCCTGTTAATCGTGATCTTGGCTATTCCTTCGAAAAAATCGAATTTGATATCGGTATACTGTTTAATGCTTGTCCAGTTGCGCTGTGCCATGTTGTTGTTTTTTTATGCAAAAATAATGAAACACCCGACGTATGCTACGAAGCCGCCGTGATTTCGATACAGTTTTGATCTTGATAATTGTCAATTGTTCATTGTCAATTGTCAATTGTCTCCGCATTCCTGTACCCTTCCGGGATCGCCGTCGAAAACACGCCCGGGTCGATCGTTGCATTCGGATCGTATTCCGTAAGCGTGAGTGTCACGTCGCCTTTCTGGTCGCGTATCAGCAATTCCAGCACCGTACCTTCCACGAGGTTCCAGATCGGGCCGTTATCGAACAGGTGAAGATGCACATTGAGCGCTACCCAGCCGATCGAAAGAACACCCTCCGGCGCATCGGTGAACTGTATTTTCTGGCATTCCATGCCGTGGATCAGTTTGGTTTCGTCCAGCAGGATGTAGTCCTCGCCGATCACGTAATCCACTTTCTCACTGTAATAGCCGTCTTCATTGATATACAGCGAATCGGTATAAGCTGTTTTTTCATTCTGGTCGGTGAGCCTGAACAGCACTGTGCGCGCAACGGAATCCACGACATACCCGTTGTAAAAGCCGTCTGTGCCCATTTCCACGGCGTATTTCCCGTCGCCGAAATACAGTTTCGTGTTTTCCATCAGCCTGTTCTGCCCGCCTTCGATCGAGCGAATCTCGAATTTCCAGTATGCGTTTTGCGCAAATGACCCGACAGAGCAGATTAAGGCCAGTAATAAAACGCCTGTTCTCATGAGCTTATTTTTTTTCGAAAGTAACCAATTTTCTACTCCCTGATAATTGTACATTGTCAATTGTCCATTGTCAATTGTCTTAATACGAATGATCCTCGAAACCCGCAGGAATTTGCAACAGGAACAGGTCTTTGGGAAATACAGGATGTATTGTATAGTCGGCAAGCGTTACAGCGAGCTGTCTGCCTTCTGTTTCGGCGTGCAGATCGACGATTGTTCCCGCAGGAAGGTGGAGTGAAAAGAACCCCTCGCTTTCCGCAAAGTTCTGCTGCACCTGCAGCGCTACCCAGCCGTAGCCGATAACCTGCATATTTTCCAGCAGTGCAATTTTCTGACAGTTCAATCCTTTGATAACTTTCGTTTCCGGCAGAAAACGGTAATCCTCGCCCTCAGTCATATCCGGTTCTTCTGCATACCCGGCAGAATCGTCACTCCCCTTCAGGCCCAGGCTGCCCATGGTCGCTATCTTACTGAATTCATCGGAAAGGAGGAATAACATGCTGTCGAGCGTGGAGTCGACGACCACAGCCTCATACGTGCCTTCGGCGGTTTCTTCTTTCGCATAATATTTCCCTTTGGTGCCGTACGCCTCCAAAGTCGTTGTTTCAGAAACGCCGTCTTCACTATAGCTGACGTTGAATTTCCAGTAGGAATCCTGCGAAAACGCCGTAAACGACAGGAAAATGGTGATCAGTAAGGTGCAGGTTCTCATAGAATTATTTCTCCGAAAGTAAGCAATTTTCAACACCCCTGATAATTATCAATTTCCATTGTCAATTGATCATTGTGAATTATCTATTGTCCATTGTCAATTGTGAATTGTGAATTGTCCATTGTCCATTGTCCATTGCAATCGTCAACTCCCCTCCGGCGTATACATCGTCACCCCTCTCTCTTCGTACAGCTCCAGCATCACGCGCAGCATGCCTGCCGCGTCCACCAGGAGCGTCGGCGCGTGGCCGAATTGAACACGCTCCAGAACGCCGTGCTGTTCAAACAGCGGGATCAGCTCGTCGCAGCGCCTTTTGGCAGACATTTCCGGGTTGTGGACTTTAATGCGCTGTGTCGATAGTTTACCTTCTTCGTTGCGGATGTTCACATTGAACAGCTCTGGATAATACACCGGGAATTTGAAGTTTTCGACCGCATCTTCCAGCAGGTGAAGGCTTGTACCCGCATTCGCAAAAGTAACCCCAATGTACAGGATCTTTCCTTTTGCTTCCGCGACTTTATAGAACGGACTTTGCGAATTATACGGCGTCTCCTGCCCGGCATGGCCTTCGGTAAAATACACGCAATCCGGCCCTGCGCAGGATACCGGCTCGGTAACCGAAGCGGACCGTACCGCACCATTCAATTCACGGAATGTTTCTGAAATGATTCCCAGTTTGGAAGGCGAATAACGGATATCGAAACAGCCCAGTCCCTTTACATACTCCAGCTGTAAACCGGCATTCGGCGAAGTCGGCATCAGGATGTGCCCTGCCGGGCCAACAGCTTCCAGCAATGCGGCGACAACGGTTTCCGCTCCCTGTTCGACATAGCCGATCTTCGAAAGGCTGGAATGCACAAGCAGCACGTCTCCTTCAGCAATACCGATGGACCGCAGCTGCGCGACCAGGTCTTCCTGCGACAGGCTGTTGCCCGCCCGGCGCTGTTCCTCGAGCGCTTTTCGCACGCGTTCTTTTTTACGGGCACGGAACCACTGCAGCAAAGATGCCGGTATGATGGAACGAATAAAATCGCGGATAGAAGCCATAGTAAAAAAGGTTATTCAGAGATCACCGGCTTGATCACACGGTTTTCCGGGAGGTACAGGTAATGAACATCGCTGCCTTTTGTGAGCAGGTAAAAATCGTCGTGCACCTTGCGGATCTGCCCGTATTCCAGCGGAACGAGCAATGCGCCCTTGTCGGAATAAACGCCGTATTTCGCCCCTCTTGAAACGAGGTAATGGGTTGCATCGAGCCGTTTGATCTCGGTGAATTCGAGCGGAATTACAATGCCGCCTTTCGCATTGATCGCCCCGTAAAGCGTGAGCATGCGCACGATTCCCAGGCCGTCTTTGAAGGTTTCTGCAGCTTCATACGCCGGCGGAAGCACGACTTTATTCGCCAGGTCGATGTAGCCCCATTTCCCGGCTTTTTCGAAGGCGACAAGCGTCCCCGGTTTCCCCAGCTGCCTGTACTGGAAAGGGATAACGGCTTTTCCGTTGCGGTCGATGAGGCCGAATTTATCTGCTTTCAGCGCTTTGGCCGTGGTGCCCGAAAAGCTGGCTTCTTCCTGCATATTGGGGAACGATTCGTAAATGCCCGGCACGATCTCTTTTCCTTTGGAATTCATGTAGCCGATCTGCCCGTCTTTCACGAACAGCGCGCGGTCGTTGCTCAGCGGCGCGATCCGGTCATACGTTGCCGGAACAACCGGCTGACATTTCAAATCCATCAGGCCGTAAAACTCGCCGTCCAGGAAAATGAGCAGCGAATCGGTAAAGAACTCGATCTCTTCGTAAACCGGCGGAACGACAAACGAACCATACGGATCGATAAAAGCCTGCAGCTCGCCCGAAGTTACCCGCGCTTTACCATTTACAAACGAGAACGCTTCGGTAAACTGCGGCTGGATGCGCTGGTAGCCGTAGGTATCGAAATAACCGTACAGCGAGTCTTTCTGCGCATAGATCAATCCTTCGGAAAACTGCCCGATGTCTTTAAACGCCACCGGGAAGATCAGCGTTCCCGAACGGTCGATGATACCCGATTCTTCCCCGATAGCAATGATCGCACGTCCTTTCTCGAAGTCCATGGCATCCGTGAACTTAAAATCGATCACCGTTTCGTTCATTTTGTCCACGTAGCCGATTTTCCCGTTCTTTTCAGCCCAGGCAAGCCCTTCTTTGAAAAAGCCTACCGATTCGTATTGAGCGGGAATAACCGGCCGGCCGTCGAGCGCCATCCACCCGAAGCGCGAATCGTCCTTGTAGGGAAGAATGATCGAGTTCGACAGCTCTTTGTCGCGCAGCAGCTCCTCTTTAAATGGATAATTCGGGTACTTTTTCTGGAACTCTTCCAGCCGCGCGGTCGAATAATCGTACATGAACAGCTGGTACAGCCTTCTCCAGGCCTGGTCGATATTACGGTTGGAAGGATAATTGCGGATAAAGCCTTCGAACGCTTCCACCGTGTTCTGAGCGGTCGACAGCTGGTAGATCTGGTCCTGTGCATCTGCCGTATAGGGATTGTCTTTGAAGGCTTTTTCGAAGGTCAGAAAGGACGTGATCGTTCCTGCGCCGGTTTGTTCGCGGTACTGCAAACGGTTGAATTCGCCTTTTGCGCGGACAGCCAATGCCGATTCGGGGTATTTTTTCAGGAAATCGGCATAAGCAGCGGAAGTGCCGGCATCCGATGCTTTCTTAAGCGCGATCGAATCCCGGATATGAACGGCCGAAAAACGTTCCTGTGCCCATGGATGGGCCTGTTGAAAAGCATCCATTCCCGCTTCCGTAGGTGCTTTCAGCGCCTGGTTGAAGAAAACCTTCGAGATCTCGCTGCGCAGCGAAGCGATGGCCAGGTAATCGAACTGGTATTTTTTGAAGGAAGCTTTGGTTTTCTCGGAAAGAGCGCTGTAAGCCGCTTCACTCCGGATAATACGCGAATAAGCCGAATCGGGATTGTGGAACGGGTTGTCTGTGCGGAAATAGATCATCGCCAGCCCGTAATTAGCGGCTGAAGGCTGTTTTTTCTCCGCTTTCAGGAACAGGGCTTTCGCTTCGAAATAATTGTATTCCTGCAGCGCCTTAAAAGCTTTATCAATCGTTTTGGCAGCAAGCAATCCCGGGCTTAACAGCACGCAGGCGATAAAAACAATTCTCTGGATCCTGGTAAACATGCTGCAAAGATAATGGACTATTAAAGGTATAAAAGTAAAAATGGGATGAAAGACAAAAGACTATGGACTAAAAGGCCGGAGACTAAAAGACTGCGGACTGGAGACTCCAGACTAAAGCCCACAAAAAATCCCGTCTCGCCTCAACGGCAAAACGGGAACTATCTTTTTTAAGAAGAAATTACTTTTTGTACTTTCCGTATCGTGTGTTGAACTTGTCGATACGACCTGCTGTATCCACGAATTGAACGATTCCGGTAAAGAAGGGGTGTGACGTACGGGAAATATCCAGTTTTACAAGAGGATACTCGTTTCCGTCCTCCCATGTAACAGTTTCATTAGACGTAGCTGAAGAATGACATACAAATGAATAGTCATTTGTCATATCTTTAAATACTACCAATCTGTAATCTTCCGGGTGAATACCTGCTTTCATATTGCGTTATTATTGTTGTTCTGTTTTTCGGATTGCAAAGATAATCACTTTTTTCAAATTGCCAAGTAATTATTGATTTTTGATGCTGAAGGACCAATTAGCTGCCAGTCCGTACAAAATTAATAAACTAAAATCAATCAACCGGAATCCGAAGCAATTGAAACACAGTTTATATCTGAACAGATAAAGTTTGCCCGGATGAAAGCAACATCAGCAGGTTAGACATCCATAATCAAAGGCTCTATTCTAAACAGGTTAATGTATTTGAAAAATGAGGTTGACGAAAAAGTAGTGCCGGAAATAAGTTCACCACTCTCTGTGTTCTCAAACACACCTGTAAATATCGTCGCAAAGCGGCGAATACCAGCGGTCTATGTTTTTTTTATGTGCTCTTTGTGGTTAAAATTCCATGTCATCCGTGTTATCGGTGGCAAAAACATTTCGTATATCACCTCCGTGTTCTCCGTGCCCTCCGTGGTAAAAAAGAAAGTGCTGTTTTTTAACCGGACAATACCGATTCAAAATCCATAATCAAAATCATAATCAGCCATCCAACATCCCTTCACACACTAAACCTCCGACTCTTTCGTTATTTTTGTCATGATGAAACACTTCATACTGATTTCCCTCACATTGCTGCTGGCCGGAACTGCCGCCTTTACAGCATCCTGCAAAAAAAAGAAGTTCAATTCCGAAGGCAATCTCGACTTTTCCCGCGATACCCTCGTGTTCGATACCGTGTTCACCACCATCGGCTCCACGACCGGGCAGTTCAAGGTCTACAACCGCGACAATAAAAAGCTCACGATACAGGAAATTCACCTCATGGGTGGCGCCAATTCCCCGTTTAAGCTGAATTTCGACGGCCTGCAGGGCGTTCATTTCTCAGAACTCGAGATCGAAGGCGGCGACAGCCTCTTCTGCTTCGTGGAAGTAACGCTGAATCCCAATAACGGGCTGCTGCCTATGATCATCGAAGATTCGATCCGCTTCCGCACCAACGGCGAAGACCAGTACGTCAAGCTCGCCGTCTGGGGACAAGATGCTTATTTCCATTACAACGATTCGAATTCCGGTACATGGCCCGACGACAAGCCCCACGTGATCTACGGCGCTGCACGCGTGCTCGAAGGACAAACCCTCAACATTCTGCCCGGAACGGACGTCTACCTGCATAAAATGAGCTTCCTGTACGTGAACCGCGGAACCCTGAACGTGCTTGGAACTGCCGGAAATGAAGTCACCTTCCAGGGCGACCGGCTAGAAACAGCGTACGACGAAGTGCCTGGACAATACTATGGCATTTACCTCGACAGCGCGCGGCCTTCCGTCATCAGCTACGCGAAGATCAAAAACGCAACGGCAGGCATTCACATCGAATCGCGCGACTTCTCTTTTTCCGGCCCGACATTGAAAATAAACAATTCAGAGATCTGGAACTGCGCCAGCTACGGCATCCTGGCCTTCGACCGTCCAAGGCTCGTAGCCGAGAACGTGCTCATCCACAGCAACGGCGTGCACTCCTTCATCGTGCTTCAGGGCGCCGAATTCACCTTCACCCACTGCGACCTGCTGGGCTACGGCACCGGCGACAGCGATTACCCCGCCGTGGGCATCAAGAATTACTACGACGGCGTAGCCCCCCTCACCTCCGGCGACTTCAACAACTGCGTCATTTACGGCAACCAAACGGAACAGCTCGTCTTCGACACCATCAGCATCCCGGGAGCAACCAGCATCTTCCATTTCCGCAACTGCAGGATCGCCAGCACCGTTAACACCGGCAGCTCCATCTTCACCAACTGCTTCTTCTCCGGCGACCCCGCTTTCCAGGACCCTTCGGTGGATAATTTTAAGCGTTGGAGTACTTCTGTGTTGAGTAACATGGGAAATTCAGCCTACTTTCTGCCGGTCGATATAACAGGTATTAAAATGAGGACCAATCCACCGGATATAGGGGCTTATGAGATTTAGCTTAGTTGTCTTAACTTCTCACCAACTAGCGAATAACGACCTTCGCCATTTTCGAAATAGTACCATAGTTAACAGTAATGAAATATATTCCTGAAGAGATCTCAAAAGTCGAAATTTCCTTTTGGTTAATACCTTGCGTCGATTCTAAGACAAATAATTGCACCTGTTGCCCTAAATAATTCATAATCCGAATTTCTGTGTTTTCATTTTCGAGTGAATTCCACTGAAGTATGAAATCCCCATTGTTTGGATTAGGATAAACAGTAATATCATCAGCATTAGCGACTTCATATTGTTGTTTGTCAATGCTCAAAATTTCAGTACCCTGAACTCTCAATTGTGCTATAAAAGCATCTGTACCAGCTGCAAGAGTTGGTTGACAATATGAAGTTGTCGTATTTGGGCAGTGATAAGGGAAATTTGTAGCTGAGTTTGTCATTCCACATATATAAACGCGGTCATTCAAGCCAAGGATTCCTCCGTTTCTATCTCCCAATGACGATCCTATGCCTCCGAAATACGTGCTCCATTGTAATTCTCTTGACGGTGAAAAAGACATTACGTAAGTATCAGTCCGGTCATAATTTGCAGCCGGATAATCAACGTGTGTGCCTTTAAAGTAATAATTCGGGTTTGACGCCGTCGGAAAAGTGGTTGTTGCATTAGTTGCGCGACTTTTAGTTGTACCAAAAAGGTGAATATTTCCATTGGTATTGACATTTACTTTTGGCCCTCCCAATGTATGAAAGCCACCTCCATCCTCACCCGATCCTCCAATAAAAGTCGACCACACAAGAGGAGTTGTATACCTGAATCCAGCTATAAATACGTCCGTAGATCCACCGGGAGATGCCTGAAAAAATGAGGCACCACCTGCATCACATTTAGGGAATCCTCCATCGATATTTGCCCCGCAAAGATTAGCACCATAAACATTTAAGACTGTTCCTGTAACGTAAAAATTCCCATTAATCTGATTAACATCAACATCCCAGACCGTTCCATCAAAATACGTAGACCAGTTCAACTCACCATCCAGGTTAAATCTTGAAATATAGCTTGGGGATTGTGTATCTTGAAAAAATCCTCCGGCATCGCAGAGCGGGAAGTCAACAGTACTATTTAGTGATGGACACGTTGCCGATCCGGAACTGCTGGACTCAGAACCAACAATATACAAAAGACCAAGGGTATTATCGATGGCCAAATCAGAGAATCGATCTGCACCATCATCCCCTCCCAGAAACGTACTCCATACTAATTCAAGGTCATTATTGAACTTAACAATATATGTATCGCCACCAGCACCACCACCACCGCCATTAAAAAACTGGCGGTAAGAATTCGAAGCAGGAAAACAGATCGGATGATTGCCAGCAGATTGAGGGACATTTGAATAGACCCCCACTTGCCCGTCGGGCATATTTGCAGTACCAGCTGCATATAAATTACCTTCATTATCAACCGCTACTTTACACGCTAAACCCTCGTCCACTCCGTTAATTAAAAATGTTGACCATTCCCTTGCCCCTTGAGCATCAAATCGTGAGACGAATGATCTGTCAAAATCATCTGAATAACCACTTGGATTGTACGTATCTACGTAAGCATTCGGATTAGCAGAATAGGCCTGAGCTGTATACGGAATTACTTCGCCAAAATTATCTGTGCCACCAGATATATATGTTACGTTATTCAGATTATCGTGCGCTATTCCTGTTCCTTCATCCTGGCGGCTACCACCGAAATAGGTTGTCCATTTTAGCTCATATTCATTGGAAAATTTAGCCAGAAATCCATCAACATAGCCGTTAATAGAATCATCAAAAACACCAGTCCCACTCATTGGGAAAGCAGCACTGGTGGTACCCCCGACGACATAAATATTTCCCGCGCTGTCAGAATCCAAATCTGCTGCCTTGGAACCGCCAAAGACTCCTCCAAAATAAGTACTCCATTCCAGATCTTCTGGCCCCGTTAGAAATGGAGGTTCTGGTTCCTGGTCCACAACAATAAATAGGTTTAAATTCTCGTTATAACTTTCGATCGCAATAGAATAGACATCCCCGCCTTCCGGAACAAATGCACCCGATGAGGACAGGATAGAATAATTGCCAAGATGATCAATTCCGTAAACCACAGCTTTACTAAATGTAATACTTCCAAGTACCGAGTTGATAGCAAGACCACCTAAAGGAGTGGCATTCGTACTCGTAGCACCTGAAAATTCAATTTTAATCTGGCTGGCATCCCCGCCCTCCTTAACGATAAAGTACATTTTTCTTCCGTTTTCGCTGCTATAGTAATGCATATCGATCAATGGATAAACATTATTCAACATCACACGGGAAAACGAAGTGTTATTCAATACTCCATTGGGAATATGACTAATATAATAATTGTTATAGCCGGCTAGTTGTTCCGATTTGTAAACAGTAGGAATAGCAGATTTCTGAAGAAACATATCTATCCGTTGCACTGTATCAACAGTTGTTGAGATCGTGTCGATACTTGACCACACAAACGATGCGAACTGATCTGCAATATACATCTGCGGAATAGTATTTCTGGAAAAGAACTTAATTTCAGGAACTGGATTATGATCAAAGTCCGCCAGCTGACCACGATTTTCTTCATACGCATAGCTCTTTGCAGGTAATTGTGATCCGAATTCCGGAGGAACGATCAGATTGATTTCTTTAACACGCAAATAAAAGGTTGCAGGATCAGCACTTTCATTATTCGTACAGTTACTCTTATCACAAGCTCCGGTATGCGCAATTCGATCCGCTTTCAGATAATAGGTCTGACCGGTTATCAGACCATAAGCAATCAAATCGACCGACAGGGCGTCAGCGCTATCGACAAAAGGTAGTTCATCAGAAATGATTAACACATTACCACTGCAAGTCCCCTGATATACAGCAACATTATGAATATGAGGGACATTACTTCCATAACTTCCGGTTAATAACGTGATCTGGATGTTCTCTGAAGTGGCAACGAATTTAAACCACATGGAAGAACTGTTGGAGGTGAAGCTTGTATAGGTATAATCCGGTTCAGGAAATAACGTGATTGCACTGTCACAATACTCGCCTGACTGTGATGTTCCCGTAAAAGGCAGGAATAGGAACAAAAAGTATTTCAGATTTCCCATAAATAGTGTTTAAGGCTTAGATCTTGGTAGACCAAAATAGCAGTTAATAATTCCGTAAATATAATTGAATTATTATTCCAACATCGGTCATAAATACACGAACAAATCTCAGGCGTTCAGTATCGCAACACTTCACGCTCAAATCCCTTCCACTTCGCCTCCACAATCTTCATCGCCACCGCCTTTCTTCAAGGACACAAGCTCATCCCCGTCATCTCTAAGGAACTGGACTTTCAGTGCTGTCACAGACAGCCCTGCTCCTGTTGGCATATACTCCACACATCACCTTCGTGTTCCCCGTGCCCTCCGTGCTGTGTCCGCCTACGCGGGGCAAAAAGAGTACTGGTCTAAACGAAAATACTGGTTACGAAACAATCAAACACATTTTTTATCCGCTTTTGTAAATTCAAACTAAAAAATAGTATTTTTACGCAGTCGGCAAGTCGCCGCAGTAGGAACTTATTAAACCCTGTTTACATGAATCCACTCATTCAGCTCACACTAGTTTAACGTACGCTATTCTTCCCGAACCAACCTCATTGATCGTCAGTTTAAGTAATTACTTTAAAACACGAAAATGAAAACAGCAGCAATCACTATTCTCTTCCTCATCCTGGCCAATGTGAGCTCCGGACAATACCAGCAATACGAAACCTTGCTGACACCCTACCTTTCGCGCCCGATTGAAAGCGGGTTCTTTTACTTCAACACCCCGAACAACCTGCAGGCCGGATCCCTTTACCAATTTTACAAGGTCAGCGTGCCGGACTTCGACAATGATATGCTGCTGACCGACACGCATGTGGACAGCTTAGCAGGCATGACGCACTTTAAGTATCAGCAGCTTTACAAAGGCGTTCCGGTCGAAGGCGCTGGCTGTATTGAACATTATCAGCCAGATGGATCATTGCAGTTCATCAATGCAAAGATCGCCGATTCGATTAAAAGCGATGCAAAGCCAGCCATTCCCCCCAAAGAAGCGATCGAGAGCCTGATCACGAAACTCGGCGATGATCCAAAAATCGTATTTGCATGGGAAAGCCCTGAGTGGGAACAACAGATAAGAACAGATCATGCCGACAGCTCTGCAACGTGGTACCCGACGGCTGAATTGATTTTTGCAATTGACGAGATCAGGAATATGACCTTAGTTCTGGATGGCGATCGTTACAAGTTAGCCTACAAATTTGCCATTACGACCATTGCGCCAACGAATGAAACCCATAACTATTACGTCGATGCAGTTAAAGGCGGTCTATTGAAAGTAAGATCTACTCATATTGATGTGTCTGGTGATGTTTATAGTTACGGCTCTCAAACAATTGACGCAAAATGGCGTGGCGGGTTCATTCAAAAATATGAACTGGATGCAGAAGATAACGGACATAACTTTCATACGAAAAAATGGCTTGCTGGTGGATATGCTTGGGATGATTTGCCTGATACACGATCTGGTAACAGTAACTTTGGAAGCACCTACCTGACTGAAACTTCAACTCATTTTCATGTACAGAATTCGTGGGATTATTTTGCGAATACCTTTGGCAGAAATGGCTTTGATGGTGCTGGTAAGGAAGTACGCGTGAGATCACAATGGAATCAATACAATGCCTATTACGATTACATAGATGCAGATACCCCTGATGAATTGGTTTTCGGAAAGAATACTATGGGTTATGATTATGGGATGGAACCAAGCGTGGTAGCTCATGAATTCACGCACGGCGTTACCCAGCATACTGCGGGCTTGGTATATGAATTCGAATCCGGTGCGCTGCACGAGTCATTCAGCGATATTTTTGGAACCGTTATTCAGTCATTGACTTTAGAAGGTACTTATACCGATTGGATTTTGGGAAACAGAGTCCCAACTACTTTGCAGGGTTCGCGATCTTTGCCTGATCCCAATTCGAGGGGGAAGCATTGGACAGGGAGCTTTGACTCAAACGGAGAACCAACATATTACACGGGTCATTGGGTAATGGTGTATACAACATCCAATTTGCATTTGAAGGGAATATCGTAACCAAACGATTCATTGTTCAGAAATGAGACAGCTAAAATTGTATTTAATAGTACTTGGGGCACTTGGCGCTCCAGGTTTTTTGTTCAGCCAAAACAATCGTTTAACGGTTCAAACAGGCTTGTTTCATTGTTTTTTTGATGGATCTCCAATCACGAGTTTATCTTTCAAAAAACAGTATCCAAACTATGAGTACAAAAGACGTCTGAGGACTCTTTTCGGGGGTGTATTGAATGATTCAAAAGGAATTCAAATTCAAAGAATGATCAATTCAAAATCATCCATTTCTGCCGAATTCATGGTTCTAAATTGCGCGTACGATTACAAAGAAGTATTTAATTCCACAGCCACTCCTGTAGTAACAGGCAGAAATATTCAATACGCCAATATTACCTATTCGAGGAATATACTACTGAACGATAAGTTAAAATTCGTTTACGGCGGGGGCTTGAATTTTGTCTGGGGTCTTGAAACAATGTATCATTATACATTTGGTGGTGCCTGGGGTGAGCCACGTTTTTATTCGTATGCACGAAATGACTTTGGTTTGAATGCAAGGACCGGGATAGACTATTCGCCACTAAAATGGCTTACTATCAGCACGAATCTGGACTTTATCAGCATACTGTACTTAGGTGCAACAGATGGATCAGAAAACGACATAGATGCTTATTATAAACTAAAGTTTGGGTTAAGCAATATTCCCAGCCGCTATGATCTTTCCTGGCGTTTTGGTGTGGGCGTTAATTTCTAATCAACAATTAACTATGAAGCAACTTTTAGCACTGATTGTTCTTACTGTATTCGTCTCCGGCTTTCCGTTACTAAGTTTTGCTCAGCAAACACTAACAGAAAGGCTTGGATTTGGAATTTACATTTCTCCTGAGATGAACAGCCTCGCTATTGAAGGCAAAAAAACGTACCAGTCTGTTCAACCGAAATTCGGGTTTTCTGCAGGCGCTGAAATGAATTTAACCCTCAGAAATAGGTTGTTGATTAGATTGGGCTTCGGTTGTGGATTTAAACAATTTACCTATAGCAATGAGCAGCAAATATATAGTTCTTATAGTCCGCAAGGTGAGTTTATCTACCCGATCGTAACAGTTACCTATGAAACCGCATTTCATGAAATACACGTTCCCCTATTGTTTCATTACAAATTTTCCAGGCCGTTTTTTATCGGCGGCGGAATTGAATATATCAAGCCTTACGGCTTTTTGTCCTTTCTCACTATCAGCGGAAATCCTGATGTTCCTTACAAAAGAACTTCCACTTATGTTGAACATCCCAAAACCTTAGCGGTGAGCCTGAGTATGGGGTACCGCTTGAAACTGACGGAGTCTTTTCACCTGCTACTTGAACCGACATTCAGAATGGATCTGAAAGGGTATCGTTTTTATGCGGATGAAATGAGTTCGAAAAGCAATCATTTCTATTCTGTTGGACTAAAAACTACTTTTTGGATTGGTGGAAAATAAGTAACGATCTGTCTCTTAACTTTAATGTCATTCAACATGAAACTCTTTAAGCTCACTTTAATACTGTTTGGAATGTTCTTCACTCCAGTCGTTATTCTCGCGCAGCAGAAAAACAGGCTTACGTTACAGACCGGATTGTTCCATTCCTATTTTGATGGTTCGCCATTGATGAATACCAACTTTCCCAATAACGCTAAGCCACCCTTCACCGGACTCCTGATCAATTCAGTCGGCATCCAGTACAAGCGAACGATCAATAACAAAAACGCTATCTGCGTTGATTTCGATTCCTTTCACGAAAGCTATGATAAACATTTCAGTACCTACCCCACGCAAGAGCCGGTTGTGGGAAGCCGCTCGTGGGTAACTGTCAGGATCAATTATTGCAGAGCTCATTCCTTAACTGATCACTTCGATTTCGTTTACGGTGGTGGTGTTAATTCAGGACCGGTTCTGAGGCAATAATTATAGCTCGCCTTAGTTACGAATCTCTTATTGAAAATATCAGGCATAATGACATTGGCTTAAATGCTTTCGCCGGAATCGATTATACACTGGTGAAATGGCTCACGATCTCAACCAAGATCGATTTTTTAAGCGCTGTTTACATGTACAAAACAGATGCCGGTCGGGAAATGAAAGAAGTATACGATTCTCCGCAATTCCCCACCAGGTATGACCTGTCCTTTAACCTCGGCGTCGGATTTAACTTTTGATTTCGGTCATAAATACACGAACAAATCTCATTCATTCCGTATCGCATCATTACACGTTTTAAATCCCCTGCCACTTCGCCTCCACAATCTTCATCGCCGCCCCGCCTTTCTTCAAGGACACAAGCTCTTCTCCATCATCCCTCAGGAACTGGATTTTTAGCGCTGTCACGGAAAGCCCTGCTCCGGTTGGCATGTTCTCCGGATTAAGCGCAAAATTTCGTGGCAAGTTGTCCAGCGTAAAACAGACTTCGGCATCTGTCGAATCTTCGATATCCCTCTCAAAATCAAGCTGCGCATAATAAGCACTCAGCAGAACATGAGTAGCCGTGCGGGGAGGAATAAAATCCTGGGTAGGAACCAGGTTCTCAAAACAAACGGCACCTGTCTGCGGATCGGTTACGTAACGGGCTGAAAAAACACTTTGAAAATAAGTCGTCGCGTGAAATTCAAATCCGCATACAAGTTGCAGGTTCCCTGGAAGGGAAAGCGCGCTTGATACGTTGCGTTTACCGAGCATGCTTTCGGTATCGGCATTTTTTAAGGACGTCATAAGCTGCATTACCCGAAGCTGGTAACCACTGTCCTTGAAAGACTTTACAGGCCCGCGGAATGCCTGCCTGAAAAGTGCGCCCGCACGCGACGCGTTGCCGAATTCGGTATTGTACATACGCGTAAGCTTAAAGCTCGGATCACGTGCAATCCGCTTGGCGTCTACACCACCTTCCATGCGTACATAAAATCCTGTTGATGTCTGGTAAAAGTTTAATCCTCCTACATTGCCGCTGATCTTTAACGGCCCGATTTGCCTTGCCATAGGGTTAGGGTTTAAGAGCTATCTTATACTTAAACGTCAAAATGATCAGCTTAGTATACACATGGTAGCGCTCCCCCATATCCTTCTGGGTTCATTGCTGGATACTCCATGGTTTACTTGTCGATACGTGTAGGGTGATAGGTACGAAATCCGGTTGTCACCCGGCTGCTACCCGGAGATCACCCGGGGATACTCCGGCTGCAGCCAATTCTTGAATTCCTATTCAAACGAATAAACACCCTTCGTTTACATACCCCAAGATAACCAATTTCTACCGCCGATCAAAATTAAACCTGTAAGTCGACTACCGGCTTCCCGGCTACAGGCTAACAAACTCCCCGGTCCTGCGTCTCCGGTCTTTCTGTCCTTTGTCTTTCCGTCTTTTGCCCCTTCCAGCTCATCATTCCTGTCGCAACGACCAAACGTCTGCTTAATCAGTATCGCCACTCGTAACCTGTATCGCCAATCAAAAATTCAACATTAAGCATTTAAAATCCCCCTCAAAAAAAATCCCCGCCTCTTTCGAAGCAGGGATTCCCTTCAATATAGGTCGATTGCCCTTAAGCGTTCGCTGTCATGTTGTCGAGGACGTCCATAACGCTTTTCACCGCAACTGCGGATTCTTCCAGCAGTTTGCGCTCGTCAGCGTTCAGGTCAAGCTCGATGATCTTCTCGATACCGTTTTTGCCGAGAATGACCGGTACGCCAAGATAGATGTCTTTCATGCCGTATTCGCCGTTCAGCCATGCGCACACAGGGAACACACGACGCTGGTCGCGGATGATCGCTTCGACCATTTGTGCGGCAGCAGCTCCCGGAGCGTACCATGCGGATGTACCAAGCAGTTTAACGATCTCACCGCCACCGAATTTCGTGCGCTCGATGATCTCATCCAGTTTCTCCGTGCTGATCATTTCAGTAACCGGGATACCGCCTACGGTCGTATAGCGTGGAAGGGGAACCATAGTATCTCCGTGTCCGCCCATCAGTACAGCCTGGATATCTTTCGGGGAAACGTTCAGCTCTTCGGCAAGGAAAGAACGGTAACGTGCCGTATCGAGGATGCCGGCCATACCGAATACTTTGCTGGAATCTGTTTTTGCATTCAGGTAAGCGCAGTACGTCATAACGTCCAAAGGATTCGAAACAACGATGATCACCGCATTTGGCGAGTATTTCACAACGTTCTCGGTAACTGTTTTCACAATTCCCGCGTTTGTTGCGATCAGATCATCGCGTGACATTCCCGGTTTGCGCGGAAGCCCTGAAGTGATCACAACAACATCTGAATCAGCTGTCTTAGAATAATCGTTTGTAGATCCGATCGTACGTGTATCGTACAGGTTAATCGGTGAAGTTTCCCAGATATCCAATGCTTTTCCTTCAGCAAATCCTTCTTTGATGTCCAATAAGACCACTTCATTGGCGATCTCTCTTTGGGCCAGTACATCGGCGCATGTTGCACCTACGTTTCCGGCTCCAACTACAGTTACTTTCATTTTTATCGGTTTTATTGAAATTCGTTCTTGAATACGCCCACGAAAATAACAATAATTGTTCGGAGAATCCTCCCCGTTTGTTCATAAATACCGTTATTTGTGGATAGATTATTCCCTTAAGGCAACCATTGATTTATCAGTGCGTTTTCAAATCAAACGAATGTGAAACAAATCTTGGATCTGGAAGAAGTTATCGAACGCTGTAAAAAGTCCGACCGCCGGGCGCAGGAACAGTTGTTTCGTCATTTCTACGGAAAAATGCTTGCCGTTTGTATGCGATACATACACGACAGGGATTCTGCCCAGGAAGTTTTACAGGAAGGGTTTATTAAGGTCTTTGACAACATTAAAGGGTACGACAGCAAGGGTTCTTTCGAAGGCTGGGTGCGCAGGATCATGGCAAATTGCTCCATCGATTCGCTGCGCAAAGTCAGAAGAGATACCATCCTGTCGGATGATGACCGCGACTTCAAATACATCCCCGACGAGGATGAAGGAGAAGACTGGGACATCACCACACTGAAAGCAGAAGTCGCAATGGAAGCCATCGAACAGCTTTCACCGGCCTACCGCACGGTCTTCAACCTCTACGTACTCGAAGAGTACACGCACAGGGAGATCGCCGAAAAGCTCGGTATCAGTGAGGGAACCTCCAAATCAAACCTATCCAAGGCCAAAGCAAACCTGCAGCATTATTTGAAACAAAAATTTATACATATCGCGTCATGAAAGAGAACATCGAGCGCATAGTTAAGGAACAACTGGAACACTACGAATTACCGTACGAAGCGGGAGCGTGGGAAGCCATGTCCAGACGTCTGGACGGCACTCCTTCCACCCCATTCTACCGTAAATGGTGGTTCGCAGCAACCGTGGGGACGATCCTCGTAGGTTCTGCCGCCTTCTTTACCCTTACCAACGATCAGTCAGCACAGAAAAAAGACCGGCAACAACTGACGGCTGCTGCAGATCCTGCAACGGCTGCAAGCACAAAAAATACAGCAGTTGTTAATGCTGCCGAAGCTGAAACAGCCACAACTACTACACCGGAAAACGAAATGCGCTCTTCTGACGGAGGCCCGGTTATGATGTTTACACCGCCGGTTGAGACCGACTATCCGGATACTCCTACGTTGTTTGACCCACGTGGAGGGTTGGTTATGCCAATGCCTGCGGGAAGCAACGGCAATCCATCCGATGCAAAGCTCAGCCCGGTTATCTTACCCGCTTCCGTTTGCCAGAACGAACCGTTTACCATTGAAAATCCAAACAGCATCGACCTGCAGGTGAAGCTTCCGGGTGGAATGGAACACGTGATCCCGGGTAAAAAATCCCTGCAGGTAACAGCCTCCGAAGCCGGAACGATCACCGTAAGATCAGGAAAGATCAGGGAGACAATAACCGTCAATGCACCTGCTTCACGCCTGTACATCGATGCGGATGTCTCTGTACTCTATGAGAACGGGATTCCGACTGTGAAATTCGAAGCTTCGGGAGCCGAAAGCGAAGTTTCCTGGGAATCGAATGTGGCTGCAAGATCCATCGATAAGAACAAGCTGGTGCTGCACCCGTTCAAAGAAAAACGTGTGGATGTAACAGCATCTTCAACAGATCAGAACGGCTGTGTCGTAACCGAAAAGAAAACGATCTACATGCAGGAAAGCTACAACCTCATCGCCATGGAAGCTTTCCGCCCGTTGAGCGACATTTCCGAGAACAGGCTGTTCATGCCCTTCGCACTGACGCTAAGAGAAGCTCCGTTTGAATTAACGATCTTCGATCCGAAAACAGGTGCGCCGGTTTACAAAACAAACGATCCTGCAGCAGGCTGGGACGGGACAGACAAGCGCAATGGCGAAATGGTTCCGGCAAATTCCATCTGGAGCTGGAAAGTCGTCATGAAAAATCCGCTTCCGGGAGAACAGAACGTCTACTCGGGAACCGTTACAAGATTATAAAAGCTACCATACAATAAATGGATGAAGGGAAAGGAAACTTTCCCTTTTTTCATGGAAGTTCTCCAGGAATTTCGCCGAAGCCGCCGATTCGGGAAATAGTAATCGGTGCGATTCCATGCGGCGAAGCGTCTGCACTTCGCTGACCAGCTGACGCGTACGTTCATCGAAGTACCAGTCGGCAAAGACTTCCCACACCTGCTTCGTTGCAAGCCCGTTGGGATGAACGCCGTCCTGTTCGAAATAGCGGTAATCACGGAGCAGATCGTTCACGATCTCGTAAGCAGGAAAGTAATGGACGCCGCAGGCTTGCTGCAACGCTTCCGTCAGCAGCAGTAAACGGGCTTTGGAGCGGTTGTTCTCCACCCAGCCATCGCGGGAATAGCGGACGGGGCTTACCGTAAAGACCACTTCCAGATCCGGGTTGAAGGCGTTCAGCAGCTCCAGCGTTCGTGTCCATTCCGCCAGCAATTCTTCTGACGGCGTGAGCGCCTTGTGAAAGCTGCTCTGCGGGATCTTGTGACAATTGGCAACGATTTCTTCCTCTCTTGTTTTCAACCGATAACCGTGTGCCGACCCGAACGTAACGATCAGCGTTCGTGCTGTCATCAGCGTACGGCGAAATTCCTCTCGGATCGCTGCAAGCTCCGATCGCAGGCCTGCTTCCGAAAGTGAATAGACCGCGCTGCTGGCATCCATTGAAAGAAAAACGTCTTCCCGCTGAACAATGCGTTCTGTAACAGTTCCCTCAATGCTTTCGCGGATAAAGCGCGCCAGCGGAACAGGGTGAAAAACAACCCCGAACGGATTGGAAAGCACACTGAACCCCGATTTTCGGAGCTCGTTGGCAATGTGTTCCGAGAAACAGGAACCCAGCAGGAGCAGCGGCGAATGATGATCGATGCTTACGGGAATAGCTTCCGGTCGTGGGAATTCATGCCGTATGTTCATCGCTGAAAAGTGTTAAGGTATAGTCCAGTAATTCCGACCAGCCTTTCCATTTCGGGGCCTCGCCTATCGTTTCGTTGTGCCAGATAAAGCAGAAATTCCCGCCGTAGCGGTTAACTTCCTGTACCAGCTGTGAAACAACGGCTTTGCTTTCCGCAATGCTCAGGTCGAGGTATTCGCGGAAAGTACCGTCCATGTAAGCAAAAGGAACGAGCCGGTAAGTCGTTTGTTCGTTCTTTTCAAGGTCGAAGAAACAGAACGGGCGGGCCGTTCCTGCTCTGAATCCGGGCTGATCGGCGTAACCCATCGTGAAATCCTTCCGGAAGCCGAGAGCTATGAGCCGGCGATAGGTTTGCGGCAACTGCAGTTTCAGAAAATGCTGACGGCTGGATGTTACGGGAGTGCCCAGTATCGTTTGCAGGCGCTTCTGCTCATCGGCCAGCGCCTTGTCGGAAAGATTGCTGTTGTAGCTGGGATGCAGCCCCACTTTCGCCACCAGGCTCATATTCCGGATCAGCCGCTGATGCCTGGGATCGTGCCATGGCAGGTTGCGGTCGTAAGTACCGTAATCGCCCAGGTGCCAGAAGATCCGTGTCTGCGGAAAGTGTAGCGCTACGTTTTCGATCTGTGCAAAAGTATCGAACGGATCGGCTGAAATACCGCTGTTCACCTGCTTTCGCTCCTCGAGCCGCGCTTTGTTATTCTTCGAATAATCTTTCAGGATCGCCAGGTATTTCCTCCAGCCGCCTTTCCATTTATAAGCGAATGTATTATCGATGTCGAATGTCGGGATCACCTCGACAGTCCTGCCTGCGGCCAGCCGCCCCATCAATTGCGGGGCAAACCGAAGAATAATGGCTTCTGTCCATTGCTCGACGATCTGCGTTTGCAGCCACCCGAAATGATGCTGGATGCTGGATGCAGCTTCAAAGCGTCCGTGTTTGTCCCTGCGTTTATTCGTGTATTCCTCGTAGCGGGAAAGCACGTAGAAGATCGCCGAGAACGGATCTTCCGCACCGTCTATGCGCAGCATGGGAACGTTGTTCCAGGTAGATTTCTCCGGGAGCAGATCGGTACGGACAGCGTCCTCGAACAAGAGTCCGGAAGGCTTGAAATGGCTGCCCGATCCAAGGTCCCAGTCAGAATAATTGAGCTTTGGTGCTGCTCCGCTGATGAATTCTTCTTTGTCGTTCGTGCAGCGGTAAGGCAGGCCGTGTTCGGTAAAGATGAATTCCAGCGTGCATTGCAACCGCTCGGTTACCTGGTCAACATAGATCAGCATGCGGAAAGGCGTTGTGCAGTGACGGATGTTGAACGGTTCTTCATTTACAGGAGATTGTTATCGGAGAAGCTAAAGTAACCATTATCGGTAATTATGAGGTGATCGAGCACGGGCATTTCGATCAGCGCGCCGAATTCTTTGATCTTGCGTGTAAGCTGCTCGTCGTTGTAGCTCGGCCTGCAGGCGCCGCTCGGATGATTGTGCGTGAGGATCAAAGCACTCGCCCCGAAGCTGATCGCTGTTTTGAAAATGATCTTCGCATCCACGTAGGTACCTGCTATACCACCGATAGAGATCTGCCGGATACCGATGACCTCGCTGGCCCTGTTCAGCAGGATAATATGGAATTCTTCATGCTGCAGATCGGTGTAGAACGACCGCACCATTTCGTAGCTGTGCCCGGAAGAAAGGATCTTCGGCTTTTTCGTTGCCTGCTTTTCTTTTCGCCTCCGCCCCAGCTCAAGCGCCGCGAGAATGGTAACGGCTTTCGACTCACCGATGCCTTTAACGAGCTGCAGCTGGTTGATCGGAAGCTTTCCGAATTCATAGAGGTCGCCGTCAACGAGCTTGAGCAGCTCGCGCGCAAGATCCACCGCAGATTTGTTACCGGTTGTGCCTGTTCCGATGAGTATCGCGATCAGCTCTGCGTCCGAAAGCGCACTTTTTCCTTTGGTCATTAATTTTTCTCGCGGGCGGTCGTCTCTGGACCATTTGGGGATACTTAAACTGCTCTTAAACATCACGCTGCATTTCTATTGAATATACACATTCCCACCGGGCTTCTACCCCAAATTTTCCATTTTTTATTCACAACCCCCCATTTGTAGTATCTTCACCGGGAAATTTTACAATGGATTCACTCACACAGATTGTGCTTGGGGCTGCCGTCGGAGAAGCGGTTGCTGGGAGAAAAATGGGAGCTAAAGCCGCCCTTTGGGGAGCGGTAGCCGGAACAGTCCCGGACCTCGATGTCTTCCTCCGCAATTTTTACCATCCCTTCGATGCGGCGCTGGTCCATCGCGGCTTTTCGCACTCGTTGCTGTTTGCGCTGCTGGCTGCGCCTGTTTTCGGGTGGCTGTTCTTTAAGCTCTACAAACAGCGGTATACACTCAGATCGTGGACACTGCTCTGGGGACTTGCGATCGTTACGCACCCCATACTGGACATGTTTACGAATTACGGAACGCAGTTCCTCTGGCCGTTCGATTTCAGGATCACGTTCAACACTGTCTTCGTCATCGATCCGCTGTATACCGTTCCTTTCATGGCCTGCCTGCTCATCGCGCTGTTCATCAAACGCGACAATCCCAGACGTTCGAAATGGAACAATGCGGGCATTATCTGGTCTACCGGCTACCTGCTGTGGGGAGTCGTCATAAAGCTGGTGATGCTTGGCAATACGCAAAGCTATTTCGAACAAAGCAAGCTGAAAACGCACGATCCGATGGTTACGCCGATGCCGCTCACTTCTTTTTACTGGCTGATGGTCACACAGGACGATACGAATTTCTACGTCGGTTATAAATCCCTGTTTGCCTCTTTTAAAAGCAGCGATATAGAGGTCATTCCTAAAAATCACGCCATCCTTGATGCCCTCCAATGGAAAGGAAAAGACCGCACCCAACAGCTGAAATACATAACCAACGGTTATTATGCGGTGAGGCAGAGCAATGATACGGTTTACTGCTACGACCTCCGCTTCGGCACGGTGACGCAGCTCACGGACGGCAAATTCCGGCAACCGCTCATGGGATACGGTATGATTGTTGACAAGGGCGTTGTGCAAAAGTCTTTCACACTGAGGCCGGGGGATGCTTTTAAAGCAGTTAAATTTGGAAATTATATAGATAAAGTATTCGGAAAATGAAACACATCATCGCACTGGCAGCTTGTACAAGCCTTTTGTTACAGGCCTGCGGACAAAATACGGAAACGGTACAAAAGCAGGAGCGCAAGCTCCCTGAGCTGCCCAAAGTGGAAACAAGCTACAAGCTCAAGGATTACCTGTCGGAAAACGCACAGCTGGACAAAGACGTAGAAGCGCTCTTCAAAAGCCTCGACGATACAGCGATCGTGGCGCAGCTCATCATGCCGGCCGTAGGTCGCCTGGGGCAGACAACCGAGACGATCAACAACCATATCAGTAAAAGACAGATCGGCGGCGTGCTCATGCTGAACGGTACGAAAGAAGAGTTTACCAACTGGATTCAGGACTTCGAGGCCAAAAACAAATCGCTTGGCAATCCGGGATTTCTGTATAGTTCCGACGCTGAGCCAAGCCTTGTAAACCGCAAGATCATTGGGTCACAGACAGTAAAGAAAGCCAATGAAATGAAAAGCATCGACGAAGTGAAAGCTTCCGCAGTGACCATTTCGGCAGATCTGAAAGCGATCGGGATCAATTACAACTTTGCTCCCGTGGTGGATATGTCACCGAACAAAACAGTCGGATTCAGAAGCTTCGGAGCGGTTCCTGCGAACATCATCCCGTGGTCGAATGCATTCATCATGACCACACAGGAGCAGGAGATCATTGCAACGGCCAAGCATTTCCCGGGCCACGGACTTGTTTCCGGCGATACGCACAAAGCCCTGCAGGTGATCGACGGCGAGCTCAAAGAGATCGGGAATTACCCCAAGCTCATCGAAGACGGCGTGCTTTCCATCATGATCGGCCACCTTGCAGTGCAGAACAATGAAAAATACAGCACCGACGGCCTGCCTTCCACGCTTTCGAGTGTGATCGTTACCGACCTGCTGCGCAAAGAAATGGGCTTTAAAGGCCTGATCATAACAGATGCCATGAACATGGGCGGCGTTACTTCGGTTGGTAACAGCGATGTGAAAGCGATCGAAGCCGGCTGCGATATCCTGTTAATGCCGCTCGACGCAGGAAAAGCACACAGCGCGATCCTTGCACGCTATCGTTCCGATGCAGCTTTCAAAGCACAGGTAGATGCCTCTGCAAAACGCATCCTGCGCATGAAGCTGTGCGTTGGCGCGATCTGACAAGAACTTTAAGTACACAACAAAGGGCGGATGTAATATCCGCCCTTTTTGGTAGGTTTTGTTCTAAAAACGGGCCGAATTAGTTTTTCTCCTTGAGTTAAAGAATCGTAATCGATCCTAAGAACTGAGTTTCCGGACTATTTACGGCCTTTAGGACGATCGCGTAGGAAAACAAGGCGAGTGAAGCGTAGCCGAATCCCTGTTTGAGCGTTCCGCCAGCCGGCGGATGGGATTCAGGCAGTGGAACGATCCGTAGTTTTCAAGAGAGCGTTCTACGGCCTCCCCGAATGCTTTCGGGGTTTTGCTTCTTTTTCGGCAATGGAAAAAGAAGAAGAAAAAAGAAAGAAAACCCTTTAAATACGAAGGTATGCTTTTAACTAGTAGTCGCCCCCTTGAAAGAGCGAGCATTGCTAGCGAAGACCAAGCGATAGCGCCGGGAAACCGAGGAGGGTGGCACTTAGATCTTATGAATCATACTTTATTTCTTAATCTATGCTGGCCGTCGCTCATACAATATCAAGATAAATCAGCCAGTTTTCAAAGAGTGTCTTTTATCACATCAGAATTACAATAGATCTCTTTATTCCAGCGACCTCAGCCAGTAATAACATTTCTCGTTAGACGGCGACATCATTTCCAGCTTGTAGCTCGGGCGCTCGTAAGCTGTCATTTTTGCCTGCAGGTTCAGAATGATCTCTTCCCGTGCAACGATGAGCTCGAGGTATTCTCCTACAGCAAGCGAGTTGATGAAGTTATCAAGTGTCTGCTGATCGGTGCGCATGCCGTTACAGCCGATGATCTCATCGCCTACGCTGATACCGGCTTCTTCGGCCGGGCTGTTGGAGCGAACTGCTTTAACGATGGTCTTTCCGCCTTCCTGGGCCATGGAGGCCCCGAAAGAAGCAACAGCTTTCCCCGTGTACGTTGCTTTTACACCGACTTTGGAGTAATAGGCATTGAAGTCCGGAATTTTCGTTCCGTAGATGTAATCGTTGAAAAATGCATCGAGGTCTTCGCCAAGGAACGTTTCAAGCGCCTGCTGGAATTCCGCTTCCGTAAATCCGCGTTTCTTCTTCACGTAGAACTCATCGTAGAGGTAGCGCATAAAGTGATCGAGGCATTTTTTCGCATCGAACTTGTCGATGATCATCGCGTCGATCAGCGAAGCGATCATTGCTCCGCGCGAGTAATACGTCATTGTCGTATTTCCGCTGTTCTCGTTCGGACGGTACGCTTTGATCCACGCATCGAAGCTGGAATGTGCAACCGACTGAACGCGGGAGCCCGTCGATCCTTCCACATAGTTGATGGTTCCCTGCAGCTTGCGCAGGTAATCTTCCTTGGAATAATAACCGGCACGCAACATGAGCAGCTCGTCGTAATAAGATGTAAATCCTTCCATCACCCACAGCAGGCTCGTGTAATTTTCCTTATCGTAGTTAAACGGCCCCAATTCCAGCGGACGAATGCGCTTCACGTTCCACAGGTGGAAGTATTCGTGGGCAACAAGCGACAGGAAGTTCAGGTATTCATTCGGAGCATACGTCCAGCGGTTAACGCTCAGTACGCATGAATTCGTATGTTCGAGTCCGCCCTGGCCATTAATAACGTTATGAATGATGAACGTGTATTCCGTATTCGGGTTCTGGCCGAACACGTCCGTAGCGGCAAGCACGATGCGCTCCATATCCGTTTTAAGCTCGTTCATATCGTAATTTCCCAGTCCGTAAAGCGCAACCTGGTGGTGCGTATTCCCGGCCTGGAAATAGAACAGTTCGTGGTTCCCGATCTCGAGCGGACTGTCGACCAGCTCGTCGTAGTTCTTAAATGTATAGCTGTGAACATTTCCATCGCCCTGGAAACCTTCTTTCTCTTCCGTAAGCGGCGTTGTAACCGTTTTGAACGATTCGTACGGATAAACGACCAGTTTTCCCGGGAGGCTTTGCTGGCCTTCAACGAAACAGAACACACTGCTTCCGGAAACAAAACCATGCGAAAGGTCGAGGAAGCTCGTTCTTACGGAAAGCTCGAAAGCATAGACTTCGTAGCGCACGCGAACGGTCTTGCTTTTGCCTTTTGCGATCTTCCATTCGTTCTTGCTGACTTTGGTAACGATGAGCTCTTTGTTGTTCTCATCCACGGCTTTTACCGTGTTGATGTGACGTGCAAACTCGCGTACCAGGTAAGAGCCCGGCGCCCAGACCGGCATTTTAACCGAAAGCTCCTGCTGCTTGAAATCCTTCAGCTCCATTTCCACCTCAAAATAGTGATTCTGAGGTTTTGACATGCGCAGTGAGTAAGTAATGGACTGGCCGAAAGCGCTAAACGAAATCAGGCAAATCAGGGCAATTAGATAGTTCATTCAATTCAATTTTCATCAAATATACTGTCTATAATTGATTTACAGGCTGAAACAGCCCAAAGAAACTGCGCGCGATTTAACACACACTTCACCCTGATTTCAGCCAGAGGACACACCGGATGATCAACTTTGCACCAGGTAAAACAGGGTAATGAAGCGGTTATTTTTAGGAGTGTTCGGTGGGTTTTGTGTAGTCATTGTACTGATTGGTGTGTTTAATTTTATTCATTTCTCAAAGCTTCACAGCATTCAGCAGGAACTGGTCAGAATAGACCGGATCGCTCAGGATCTGCAGGACCATAAAGAATCGCTGCAGGATTTCGGGCAGCACAAACAGCTCTTCGATCACATAGCGGTTTCGGAAGCCGTGCTGAACTCGGCCAACGAACAATTCTGGAATGCAACCGCCGTCTCGCTGTCGGAGCCGGGAAAATCGCAGTCGGAAAAAACGTCCGTTTACAGGATCAGCCGTTGTAAAAGAGAGATCTCTTCCCTCCAGAAGCTGGAAGCACAGCTCATCACCAGCGCCGGCACCATCGGCTTCAAAGACCAGGGACTGATCGGCAGACTGCGCAGCAAGGCACATTTCATCGAACAGTCTTACCCGCAATTCAACATGCGGCTGCTGAGCCTGCGCCGACATGAAAAGGATTTCCTCATGCGGCTGGACCCCGTTTACCTGCAGAAAATGCATGACGAGATCGAACTCTGGAAATCGGAAACAACATTGCCGGACGAAGTCCTTATCTATTCCTCCAATTTCGACTCGCTGGCCACTGCCTGCCTGGATCTCTTCGGAAAAACCGGATTGTATGCCCGCTGGAACAGCAGCTTTGACGTTCTGCAACGCGAGATCCGTATGCAGCGATCCGTCCTGCTCCGGGAAAGCTTTGCAGCATCTTCGGGCGCACGGTTCGTGAACCTGCTCATCAACTCCCTGGCCATCCTGATAGCGCTCGGCTGCACCATTCATTTCACCCGCAGGTTCAGTTCGCAGGTCGTTCAGCTCCAGAAATCGATGGAACAGTACATCGCTGCCAACTACAGTTATTCGTCGGATCTGCTGCTGAAAATTCCGCGCAACGAATTCGGTAAGATCACTGTTCATTTCCTGCAACTGACACGCAAGATCAAAGCCGATATGCAATTGCTCGAAGATCGCGTAGCACGCAGAACGCGCTCGCTGGAGATCAAAAACGCACAGCTCGAGCTCCAGCACCTCGAAATTATGGACAGCCTGCGCTATGCCCGCGACCTGCAGCAAAGCCTGCTCGTTTCACGAACAAAAGTCCTGCGCTCGTTCCGCGAAGCGCTCATTCATTACCTGCCGAAGGATATTGTTGGCGGTGATTTCTACTGGCTCCGCGAAGTTACGGGCGCAAATGTCCACCGCACGTATTTCGCTCTGGCGGATTGTACGGGACATGGCGTTCCCGGCGCCCTTCTAAGCGTAATGGGCATGAATGCGCTCGATGAATTAGTGGAATCCGGAACCGAACAGCCGGCCGATCTGCTCAACGAGCTGCGATCGCTCGTTACCCGAAGGCTGAACACCCACGAAGACAAGCGCAACGACGGCATGGACCTGGCGCTTTTCATGTGGGACCACAAAACAAACGAGCTCATGTTCGCCGGCGCACAGATGCCGCTGTGGATCATCCGAAAAGGCGGGATCATCGAGCTGAAAGGCCAGCGCATGCCGATCGGCTACACTTTTTTCGAAGTCAATCCTTTCCGCCAGCAAACGGTTCAATTGCTCGCAGGCGATAAGCTGGTGCTCTTTTCCGATGGAATTGTCGATCAGTTTGGCGGCTCAGCGGATAAGAAACTGGGCAAAAAAGCGCTGCGTGAATTGCTTACAAAATACGCGGACGAACCGGGGAAAACACTGTATTCCAAGCTTGTGCTCCAGCATGAACAATGGAAGGGCCAGACGGAACAAACGGACGATTGCACGCTGGTTCTCCTCGAACCGTCCATTATCAACGGCGCAGTGATGAAAGTGCACAGAAGATCGGTGAAGCTCAACGAAAAGCAACATGCAACGCCTGTTATTCCAATCGGTACCGCATCGGAGAAAAACGGCTCGCTGGTTAAATCCTGATACGCTGAACGGTTACCTCTCCTGTTTGCTCTGATTGAAAGCCAGGTCGAAACGGAAGGAAAATGCAGCGGTATCGACAGGATCGTGGAATAAATGCGGATAATGTGTGTACATTTCTTCGTGCATCAGCTGTAACGGAACATCGGCGAACACACCGTAAAAATGCAGGTATTCCATGTAGCGCTCTTCTCCGCGGTATTCCTGGAAAAGTGAATCTTCTTCGCCGGTCCAGCTGAGCGGCTCTACCCTGTTCAGCCGGCAGATCCGCCGGTCAAAAGCAGGTGTGCATTTCGTCCATTTTCCGTCGAGAAAGACTTCGACAAATCCATGAAAGACAATTTCGTCCTTTCGCAGGTAGCCCACCAGCTTTTCAACGCCGATGTGGTTCTTCACGATCCCGAATCCCAGCCGGGCGGGAATTTCGAGCGCACGCAGGGCGGCACAGCAGACGATGGATTTCTCCACGCACCACGCCCTGGATTTTTCCAGGATCGTGCTCGCCGTCAACGCATCTTTCCGCAGATCGAGGTGATAAGGATCGTACAGGAATCCATCGCGGACCCGGAGATAAACAGCTATTGCCTGTTCTTTCTTCGTAGGCAGATCGCGCAAACCGGCAACGTATGCCTGTACGGCAGGATGTAAAAAATCGAGTGTTTCCGTTTCCTCCAGAAATACGCTGAAATCCGTCTTTTCCATTCTTACTGCCTTCTTTGATACGAAAATAGTTAAATTCGTGCTGTGTCAGAAGAAGAAGAAAAAATCAGTTTCCGCGAAGGATTTGAAGCGCATCTCAACAGTCCGCTCACCATACTGATGCGCATCCGGAATTTTATTTTCGGAACGACAGCGCCCGATATGTACACCAAATTCAGTTTTTTTCTTGCACTCACCGGCTGGGCTATTTTCATGATCTGGGCGGTTATGGGAACGATCGCGATCCGCATGCGCGAAATGATCTTCGACAACAAAGAGATCGACGTCACGGCCCTGATCGAAGACCGGGGAATAGCGCTTGGATTCGAGCCGAATGCTTTTATTGGCCGGCTGGAAGCATTTCATGCGCTGTCCATTGTATTCTGGGCGATCGCTTTCATCGGCCTGGTTCTGCTCTGGCGGAAGAACGAACGCTTTATTTATTTCTATTTTACCGGCTGCGGCCTCTACCTCCTTTTTATGTGGGTGATGCTCGGTTTTGGCTACTATTCAAAAGACACGACCTTCTTCGATAAGATCGCTTTCGCAGTAATGGTGGTCCATACGGGTGTATATGCTTATTTCCTGAAACGCGAGAAAAGCGGCAACAAGATCCATCTGTTTGGCGTGGATGATGATGAAGAGGAAGAAGATTGATCCGAACCTACTTCATGCCTCAGTCGCTTCGGATTTTAAATGTTCGATCACGTCCGCCAACTGGAAGATAACTCCCGCTCGTTCAAAGATGAGACATGAGCTGTTCAGGCAAGTGGGCTTTGCTCTATTATCATCACAGCAATCGAGCGATCTTTCTGTAGACCACAATCCCTCCGCGTTTCTCAAAAACACCCGATACTTCCAACCTGCTTTGCGTTTAAACAGCTGCATGACGAATCACTTATCCGTCACGCAGCAAGATCTTTACTCATACCTGTATTTCAGTATCCAGGTCTTATTGCCGGTTTCCCTTACATACTTCTTGTACTCGGCCCTTCCGAGCGCTTCGTCCGTGGTATACAGGATCACGACATAATAGTAGCCGTTTTTCTGATTGATGACCAAATACGTATCCGGGTAGTTCGCCAGGTTCTTCTGCCGGGTGGATTCTGCATTCGGCTTGCTGGAGAAAACGCCTGAGATCACGTAAACGCCGTCGGGAGATGTTGTTCCATCGAGCTCGACAAAGCGGTAGCCTTTCGCATATTCCAGCTGGGAAGGCTGCGGATTAACCGGTTTCACAGGCTGCGCGTCTACAGGACGATTCGCAAGCTCTCGTTCTCTTGCCAGTCGCAGGCTGTCGGCATTGTCTTTTTGCTGGTCGGCGAGTTTCTTTTCGGCCAGGCTTTGCTTGAGCAATTCCTCGAGCTCTTTGTTACGGCGCAGCAATTCGTCTGTCTGTGTGCGGTCGATCGTTTCGATGCGAACCGTATCTCTTACTTCGACCGTGCGGATCACTTCGCGTGTGCCGCGATCCTTAAACGTATAGCCGATCAGGATCTCGTGATTCATCCCGGAAGAATAGCTTTTCATGGAAGCGATCAGGTATTCATAGCTGAAACCAACGTGCAGCTGCTTGCGAATGTGTACACCGGCGTTGAACTGTACCGCGTAATCCGATTTGTAGGTCACGGAAGCCCAGCCAAAGCGGTTGTGCTCCACATGCGCCGTAAAGTCGTATTGCACGGGTGCTCCCGGAATATAACGCACAAGCGCCTGCGGTTTTACGATCAGCGCACCGTCAGCAAGGAAATGAAAATCGTATTCGGCAGATCCCATGATGTGACGGGCGAGCTGGTAATAGCCCCGCGAATGCTCTTTGCTGTACGTGACTTTATTTCCCAGTACCTGCGGAACGGCGACGCCAACTTTCAGGCTATTGAAACGGTACGCGAGCCCGGCATTCATATCGAACGACGTGGTATTCGGACGCAGTTGCAGTAAATAAGGATCAGTCGACTGTAATACATTGATCGAGGAAACATCGAGCCGGTTATCCAGCATTCCGGCCGTGATGCCGAAGCGCAGGTCCTGGTTTTCTGTCAACCTGATCTTATAGGCATAGGTCAGACCGGCTCCAAGCTGCTGCTGCATGCCTTGTTTCTGGTGAAGAACGGAAAGCCCGATACCGGCTTTGTCCTGCATAAAAGCCCCTTCTACTGTGAGGTAATTGTTGATCGATCCGCCATTAAAAGCCGTATAACGCTGGTTTCTTACGAAATACGTATTCACATCCCCCGAATAGCCAGCCATCGCCGGATTATAGACGAAAGGATTCATGATATAATGATTGTAAAACGGAACCTGCTGGGCGCCTGCCGAAAAAACTGACAGGAGGGCCACTGTAACTGCTGCTACCTTATTCATTTCCAAGAATTGTTAAGGTTCCTTTGTATTCGGCAGTTGTCCCACCCTGTCTGACAACATAATAATAGGTACCGTTTGGCAGTTTCGAGCCTTTATAAGTTCCTTCCCAGTCGTTCGCGTAGTCCGGACTGGAATACAATTCTTTTCCATAGGTATTGTAAACGACCACGAATGTCTCCGGGAACAGATGCACGCCTTCGATGATCCATTCGTCGTTGTAACCGTCGTTGTTAGCTGTTAGCACGTTTTTGATGTCAAACACGGTCGAGTCGATAAAAGGATTGACGAATACGGTTACCTGGTCGGAATTGTAGCAACCTTCCAGGCTGATGACGACATAAGTGTAAACGGTTGTGACCGGCGGCGCAGCGATCGGATTGGTAATGGTCGAATCGGAAAGCGTTGCGCCCGGAACCCAGACACCGGCATAACCGCCGAGTCCCTGCAGCAGTGTCGACTGCCCTTCTATCAGTGTCGTATCGAAACCTGCATAGGCAGGCGGGATAGGGTTTACGATGATGGTAACGAGATCAGTTGTATCGCTCGGGCAGATCCCGTTCTGAACGATTACGCGAAAATCAGTCGTATCCAGCATATTCGTCTGAGTGTAATCCGGAAGTGTATGCCCCGTCTGTGTCCACGTAATACCACCATCCGTGCTGGATTCCCAGTTCAGAATGGCGCCGTCGTAATTATCGAGACTCAGTACAACGGAATCGCCGGCACAAAGCGTATCGGCTTTGATCAGGTTTCCTGACAGCGTAATATCCTGTATAAAGAGGATCGCCGTATCGGAATAAGCAGAGCAGATACCGTCGTCGGTAAATACCCGGTACCACGTGGTCTGGGTCAATCCGGAAAAGTTTTCCGTTACAGTCGGATTCGGAATGGTGCCCCAGATTAGACCGTTATCGGTTGAAGATTCCCAGTGATCGACCGGATGAGAATTCCCGTTCAGCGTAAACGTGCCCGTTGCACTGCTGATACACAAAGAATCCGGACCCACCAGGTTTCCCGCCAGAATTTCGGAAACGGAGAGCACAACGGTATTGGACGTATCTGCCTGGCACACGCCATTCTGCACGATCACCCTGTAATACATCGTATCCGTGAGATTGGAAGCCATATAGGTATTGGCAGCAGTGCCGACTGTTGTCCAGGCAAGGCTGTCGGGTGAAGATTGCCATTGAATGCTTCCAGAGAAGCCTGAAAGGCTCAGCAGGAACGATTCCCCCGTACACAAGTCCTGGTCGGATGCGAGTAGGCCTGCAACAGAAGCCGGGCGGATAAAGATCTGCGCGGTATCGGAATGAGCAGCCGGGCAAACGGCATCGTCGGTCTGAACACGGTAAAGCGTTGTCTGTGTAAGGTTGGAATAGTTTAAAGTCGTTGTCGTATTGGCAGGAACAGGTGTCCAGGTAATCCCGGCATCCGTTGACAGCTCCCAGGAAATCACCGGGCTGGAAGTTCCTGTCAGGTTGAGCACGCCGGAAGCGTTTTCGAGACACAGGGAATCAGACCCGGCCACCGATCCGGCAGGCGGAACAGGCTGCACGGTAATCGTAGCGAGCTGCGAGGTATCATCGACACACAATCCGCCGTCGATTACGACCTGGTACACTGTTTCAACCGCTACGTTCGTATAGGAATAGCTGGTTGTGTTTTGCCCGGTACCTGTCCAGTTAGCGCCGTTGTCGGTCGAATACTCCCAGTCGTTGATCGTTCCATTCAGCCAACCGGTAAGATTGAGCGTTCCGGCATTGATTCCCGAGCACACCGTCGATGCTCCGCTGATGGTTCCGGGAACGACAGGACAGTCGTTCTGAACGATCCATTGAAGGGTGTCATTCGTATGAACTCCGTCACCGGCGCGCGTTACCCATACTTTTAATGTATGTGTTCCGCAGGCCGAAAGATCGGCATTTACATTAAAGGTAAAGCTCCAGGAAGCCCCGGGAAGTAAATTCGAGTTGAGCAACTGTTGCGTCAGCGGTCCGTTATCTACAGTGTAAGTCACATTGATCGAATTCGAAGCCATGACACCGCCCGAATTATTATTGATCAATACGTTGACTATCTCGCTATTAGAAAGGCCGCAGCCGCTTGAAGGTGAAAAGTGGTTCTGTAACCATACGTCCTGTCCGTAGACAGATGAGCAAAAAAATGAAAAGGAACTTATAAGTGCGAGTAGAATTTTTAGCATAAGTATGTAACTGATTAACAAGATTCCTGGAGATCGAAATTACTACATAATGTCGAAGGTACAAAACTTAGTGGTAGCAATATCGTTTTAGTTAACTAGATTTGCCCCGTCATTTTAGTCAAAAACCGAACTTCTGCTGATTATAGATATAAACATCTGATTATAATACGCATGACTAAAAACAGCTTATGTTTAATTTTAAAACTAACGCATCGATTATGTGAGAAATTTTGATTTAATAAAATGACCACATTCTATTATGAACGCTTAGGAAAATTTAACTTAAATTAGGATTACTACTTTCCAATGAAGCAGCAAATCTAGTTCGCACGCTTATGAAAAACTATTTACACCACGCATCGGGAATTCAGCTCGCCACACTGATCCTAACACTGTTTATTGTACCAACAATCAGTTTTGCACAACCCGGAAAGAACGGGGCACTAACCGTTAACTCGCTAAACACCGTCGTCAACTGCTACAGCGCAGTAACGGCAGATGTAACGAGCGGCTCGACCTCTGTTACCACCGACGGATCCTGTCTGCTGGAATGCGGAGACCTTGTTATGATCTACCAGGCGCAGGGAGCTTCCATCAATTCCACCAATACAGATCAGTACGGAACCATTACCGCTTATAATAACAGCGGGCTCTACGAATTCAACTATGTTGTTTCGGGCGGAGCAACCGTTACGGTGCAGAATCCATGGGCCAACAGCTACACGGCCTCAGGAAAAGTACAGCTCGTAAAGGTTCCGCAATACACGACCTTAACCGTCAATGCAGGCGCATCGATCGTGCCTTCTGCCTGGCAGGATGCCGGCGGTTTTCGCAAAGGCGGAATAACAGCCATTCACGCCACAGGTGTGATCACCGTGAACGGAAGTATCCAGGCAACAGCGTGCGCTTTTCGTTCGGGAGTTGTCGAACAGAATTCGACGAGTGCGGGCAGCGATCTGACAACCAATTTCGTGACGACGAGCTCAAGCCAGAGCGCCGAAAGAGGAGAAAGCATTGCCGGATTCGGTCCTGAATACGATGGAATGGGCGGACGTTACGGACGCGGAGCAGCAGCAAACGGCGGCGGAGGCGGTAACGGACACAATGCCGGCGGAGGCGGAGGCGCCAATGCCAACAACGGAAACCCCTACAACGGACAAGGCGTGATGTGTACGGCCTGTCCGGGAACAACTGCCTGGCTGCTCGATCCGTTCGTTATCGCCAATGGCAGTGTGCTCACGAATTCATCCGGCGGAGGCCGCGGCGGTTATACCTACGGCTCCAGTAACCAGGATGCTTTAACAGTTGGCCCCACGCAAAGCAGCTGGGGCGGCGACTGGCGCGATCCTGTCGGCGGATTTGGCGGACATCCATTAACAATTACACCTGCAGCCCGCATCTTTTTCGGCGGTGGCGGCGGGATCGGCGACTCGAACAACTCAGGAAATCAACCGGGAGGAAAAGGTGGCGGGATTGTCTATATTATAGCACCCTCTGTTACAGGTGTCGGAAGCATCGTGGCGAATGGTCAGAATGCGCTCAACCAGATCTCGACCAGCACCGGCGGAGCGAACGATGCTCCGAGCGGCGGCGGTGGCGGCGGAACGGTGATCATTAAAGCCGTCATGGGCGGAACCGTATCCATCAGCGCCACTGGCGGAAAAGGAGGCGACCAGGGATTCCTTTCAGGCGAAAGCGAAGGTCCGGGCGGCGGCGGCGGCGGCGGGTATGTCGCAGTTTCATCCGGAACACCGGTGATCAACATACAGGGCGGCGATAACGGAATCACACTTTCCAGCTCACTGACCGAATTTCTTCCGAACGGCGCCACCATTGGAGCCAGCGGACAAAGCGCCTCGATCCCTGCAGGATTCATTACCTATATTCCGGTAGATGTTATTGCAACAGCCACGACACCGGTGTGTGTTGGAAATGCTATTAACTTCACGGCGACAGTTAACTTTCCCGGCGGAACCTATGCGTGGTCCGGTCCGGGCGCTTTTGCATCCACTGCTCAGAATCCGGTGATCGCCAGCGCGACGCTCGCGCACAACGGCCAGTTCCAGGTTATTTATACTTCACCGGGCGGCTGTAAGGACACGGCTTATGTTACAGTTGTCGTTCATCCTACACCCATTGCGACCACAACGATTACCAATCCGCTCTGCAACGGCGACTGCAACGGCTCTGCGGCCATAACGTTCACCACAGCAGGAACGCCGGCCTATACCTTTTTATGGAGTAACGGCCAGACGACTCAAACAGCTTCCAACTTATGCGCCGGCAGCTATACGGCAACCATTTCAGACGTAAATAACTGCACCGCATCCGCAAGTGCAACGATCACTACTCCGACGGCGCTCACAGCGACAGCAGCCGTGGTCGATCCTCTATGCAACGGAGCATGCAACGGCACGATCACTGTTACAGCAGCCGGCGGAACGGGTACGAAACAATACAGCCTCAACGGCGGGGCCTACCAGGCTTCCAATGTATTTACGGGAATATGTGCCGGAAACCACGTTGTTACGGTTAAAGATGCCGGCAACTGTACCTTCCCGCTGAACGTATCAGTGACACAGCCCGCAGTGCTGGCAGTAACACTTGTCTCTACCGTTCCTGCAACCTGCGGTGTCAACAGCGGGTCCATTACCGTTTCAGGATCAGGAGGAACAACAGCTTACTCCTACTCCATCGGCGGCGCAGGACAGGCAAGCCCCGTATTCACGAATTTAGCCCCGGGAACCTATACGGTGACTATTACCGATGCTCACAGCTGTACGGCAACCGTTTCCGCGACGGTAACTGCTGCGAATTCACCCGTGGCAACTGTACTGAGCCAGCAGAACGTTACCTGCTTCGGCGGTGTGAGCGGATCCGCACTCATCGGCGCTACAGGAGGAAGCACTCCTTTTAACTACTCACTGAACGGCGCACCGGCTGTACTTACGAACAGCTTTTCGTCGCTGACCGCCGGCAACTATGTTGTAACCGTTACGGATGCGAACAGCTGCTCTTCGGTGGTGAACTTCACGATCACTGCACCTGCACAATTAACGTATACGTCAGCACCTTCGCCTGCAAGCTGCAATGGCGTTTGCGATGGCTCCATACTGATCACTGCTTCGGGAGGAACATTTCCTTACCAGTTTTCCAGCAATAACGGAACAACTTTTTCAGCGACCAACCCACTGCCCGGACTTTGCGCCGGAGCAGTGAACGTAGTTGTACAGGATGCGCACGGTTGTCTTGCCAACTCCCTCGTAAACATTACACAACCCGCGCCACTCACAGCAACATATGCACTGACCGATCCGATCTGCCATAATTCCTGCGACGGACAAATAGCGGTAACAGCTTCCGGTGGAACACCTGCTTACCAGTATTCGGCGAATGGCGGACCTCTTCAGCCCTCGCTTACACTTACAGGACTATGTTCGGGCAATCAGCAGATCCTCGTGCAGGACAGTCATGGCTGCCAGCTTACGGCAACACGCAGCCTGACCAACCCGGCGGCGATGGTGGTTACACAGACCTCCATGATCGAATCCAACTGCGGATTTAACAACGGATCGCTCGAAGTAACTGCCACCGGACTGAATCCGTCCTTCCTTTATTCGATCAACGGCGGCGCCAACCAATCAACGGGCTTGTTCGAAAACCTGCTGGCGGGAGCTTACCAGGTGATCGTAACCGATGCCCTGGGCTGTCGTGATTCCGTATTCTTCGGTGTCAACGACATTGAAATGGACGGGATCCTGCTGGTGCAGACAGACGTGCTTTGCTACGGCGGAGGCGATGGCACAATTGAAGTGATCAACGTGAACGGGCAGGCTCCAATTACGTATGAGCTTGACAACAGCGGCACAACACAGCTGGGCGGATTTTTCCCGTCTATACCGGAAGGAAGCCACATTGTTACGATCTACGATGCCGGATTCTGTATTTATACCATTCCTTTTGACATGCTGCAACCCGATGAAATTGCATTCAGCAACAATGTAACAGATAATCTTTGCAACGCCGGAACAACCGGATCGATCGATTTCACCGGCGTAACGGGCGGAATTGGCTCCTACCAGTACAGCATCGACAACGGGAACAATTTCCAGCCCGGAGCTTCCTTTACCGGCTTGCCGGCAGGAACGTATGATGTGATGGTCATGGACGACAATTCCTGTATGGTTCCGGGAGTTGTCACAATCGACGAAGCCACGCCTGTTCAATTCCAGCAAACGGTTTTCAACCTGACGTGCAACGCCAACAATACCGGCTTCATCCAGATCGTCGGATCGGGCGGAAACGGAGGCTACACGTTCAGTATCGACAACGGCACCACCTTTTTCCCGAACGGAGATTTCAGCGGGCTGGCAGCAGGAAGCTATCAAACAGTCGTGCTTGACGTGAACCTGTGTGAAGCAACCGGAATAATCACCGTAACAGAGCCACCTGTGCTCACTGCCACTTACGCAGCAACACCGGCACTTTGTACCAGCTCCTGCGACGGAGAACTGGCTATTACGGCAACAGGCGGAACGGGAGCTTACCAGTACAGCACCGACGATGGTGTCACCTACGGCATTTCGCCCGTCATCACACTATTGTGCTCAGGCGCATACGATGTGCTGGTAAGAGATTCCAATCTATGTTCCGTCAGCTCCGTTCAAACCATCACCGCACCCGACCCGGTAACTTTGACTTCGGTCGTGCAGCCTTCTACCTGCAGTCAGTCCAACGGAGAGATCCAGGTTACTGCAGCGGGCGGTGCCGGTGGTTACACATACAGTAATGACGCCGGAGCGAATTTCGGCGCAACCGATACCTTTACAGGATTACCGGCCGGAGATTACAACCTGGTCGTTCAGGATGCCAATGCATGCGAAGCAACGGCTATTGCTACCGTTTCCGACCAGAGCTCTCCGCTCATTACGGCGGTTTTTGCCACTGACCCGCTGTGTAACGCTGCCTGCGACGGTGAAATTTCCATTACAACTGCCGGAGGAACAGGATCGCTTTCGTTTTCCATCGGAGGCGCTGCACAGGCCGATAGTCTCTTCACAGGCATTTGTGCAGGGAACTACACTGTTACGATCACCGATCAGAACGGCTGCACAGACGACCAGGCGATCGCTGTAAGCGAGCCTGCAGTGCTGACCTTCACATCGACGGCGACGAACCTGACCTGTTTCCAGAATTCCACCGGTGCCATACAGGTTACCGTGCAGGGAGGAACCATTCCATATATGTATTCCTACGACAACGGTGCAACATCCACAGCAGCCGATGAGCTCAATTTTATCGGTGAAGGCACCTACGACCTGATCGTAACAGACGGGCACAACTGCCAGGCCACCGGTCAGCAGATCGTAACAGAACCGGCATTGCTTACACTTTCCATCAACACGACCGACGCAACCTGTACGACCTTCTGTGACGGAACAGCTGCAGCAGTTGTTGCCGGAGGAACAGCTTCGGGCGCCAATCCATACAATTACGTGTGGTCTGCCAACGTCGCGAATTCCAATCTCGATCAGGCGAGCAACCTTTGCATGGGCACGTACTCACTCGAAGTCACGGACAATAACGGTTGTTCGGCAAGCCAGAATTTCGCCATCAGTGAACCATTGCCTTTCGTCATCGACAGTGTTACATGGACAGCGCCAACCTGCGACGGACTGTGCGACGGATCCATCACGATCTTCGCGCCGGGCGGTTCCGCTTACAGCTTTGACGGCGGCGCAACAAACAGCGCTTCCAACATACTCACAAACGTCTGTGCCGGCATTTACACCATCGAAGTAACCAATCCTGCGGGATGCTTCGCTGCCAGTGCGGCAGTCGTGGATCAGCCGCTGCCGCTTCAGCTTTTTTCCACCCCGGACAGCCTTATGTGTGCGGCAGATACCGTTCCGCTGTTCGCTATTGCGGTCGGAGGAACAGCACCGTTTACGTACAACTGGGACAACAGCTTTATCGGTCAGACGCAGGATGTTCACCCGTTAACCCCAACGACTTACAATGTCTTCGCAGTTGATGCCAATGGCTGTCAAAGCCCTGTTTCCGTTACGAACTTCACCATGCTGCCTGCACTGCAGATCTCCGTTACCTCCGATACGGCCGTCTGCCAGGGAAATTCCGTTCTGCTGACAGTCAATGTACAGGACGGCTACCCGGATTACAGTTACCAGTGGAGCTCAGGCGTAAATGACACATTGACGTCCGTTACGGTCATTCCGACTACGCCGACTACCTATACCATTTCGGTTACCGACCGTTGCGGAACGATCGACTCGACGGTGTTTGTAGACTTCTACAGCAATCCGCCGATGACCTTCACCTCCGATTTCCAGACAGGCTGCGCTCCGCTGACCGTTACTTTTACACCGGACCTCGATGCCGCCCTACTGGGAAATTGCTCCTGGGTATTTTCCAACGGCCAGACGGCCAATGGCTGCACGGATGTTACGGCAACGTTTACGGAACCCGGATGCTATGATCTGGTTTATACCGGAACAACCGCCGACGGATGCCCGATGTCGGGGAATTTCACCTCCGTTGTGTGCATCAGTCCTGACCCGGTAGCCGATTTCAGCTTCGACCCTCAGCATCCGACAGAGCTGAACAGCACCGTTCATTTCACAGATCATTCTGCAGGAGCGAGCACTTATTCCTGGAGCTTCGGTGCGCTCGGCGGATCATCGCTTCAGAATCCGACAATGAACTTCCTGGGCGCACAGCTGAACCAGTCGTTCCTCGCCTGCCTGGAAGTCACCTCGGCGGAAGGCTGTACCAACGAGATCTGTAAACCTATTAAAATCGGTGATGATTTTGTGATGTACGTTCCAAATGCTTTCACACCGGACGGTGACGCATACAACAACACCTTCTACCCGGTGTTTCCGGATAACGTTACGATCAATGATTTCAGTTTTATTATCTTTGACCGCTGGGGAGAAATTATTTTCGAATCCAAAAATTACAAGATCGGCTGGGACGGCACCTATCATGACAAACTTGTGCAGGATGGTGTGTATACCTGGGTGATCAAATTAACAGAAGGCATGACTAATTCGTCCCGAGACATCAACGGACACGTTACCATACTACGATAATACAGAATACGCTAAACTATATTTATTGCTAAACTATATGAGATTAACGCTCACCACCTTATTGGTTTGCTGGGTTATGTGCATTGAAAACGATGTACTTTCACAGTCGGCCTGTCTGGCTTCGCAGAATGATTATGCTTTTACCGCACCTACATCCGGCAGAAGCATTGATCGTGGAGACTTTAACAACGACGGCAAACAGGACGTTATTATCGGCAACTACGGCATCGGAGGTACCAATAAGCTGAACCTGCTGCTCGGAAACGGGAACGGAACTTTCCAGGCTCCTATCCTCGGAGAGATCGGCACCTCCGTTATGGACATTAAAGCATTTGACTTTAATAACGACGGAAACATGGATATCGTGGCCACCAATGCCATAACGATCGCAACCATTTCCGTTGTATTCGGCAATGGCGACGGAACCTTTCTGCCACCCGTTACTTACCTGTTAACTGCCAGCACACCGACAGGGATCGTTATCAAAGATTTCAACAACGACGGAACCGCCGATATCGTAACGATCCATAACAACGGATTCGACCTCTTCACCGGAAGCACCATTCTACCCGGCACATTTGCTATGGCTTCACCTTTTGTCGTTGCCGGAGGCCCAAGAGGCGTTACTGCTGCCGATTACAATGGCGACGGTTTCCAGGATGTTATTACGGGGAATAATTCAACTGCCAACCTGAGCATTCGCATGGGGAATGGCGCTGGCGGATTCGCTGCTGCCGTGAATTATGCCACTGGGAATGGCTGTGCGATCGTCGTGAGCGGAGATTTCAACAACGACGGCGACATCGACGTTGCTTCCGCAAACGAAACAGGCGACAATATCACTGTTCTAACCAACAACGGATCGGGCGTTTTTACAACCGTCAACTACGCTACCGGAGATCTTCCGAAAGGAATGATCGTGACAGATATCAATAGCGACGGTATCGTCGACCTGCTGGTGCTGAACAACTTCGAAAACACCATTTCCAAATTCATCGGTATCGGGGATGGTACTTTTGCCGCTCCCGTTAAAACACTGACGATCGGCGGGCCATGGGACCTCGTTGCCGGAAACTTCAACGCTGACGCCTACCCGGATATTGCCGTTTCAACCACACAGGCTTCGGCCATGCCTGTTTTCCTGGGCAATGCGACCGGAACGCTGAGCAGCGGCAGTTTCACCCAAACGGGAACTGCTCCAAAATCACTGCACAGTGCGGATTTTAACGGCGACGGCGATCCCGATATCGTTACTGCCAATTCGGGTGACAATACCTTTACGCTGACACTTGGCCAGGCAGGAGGAACTTTTTCTGCGTTAACCGCCTTTTCTACGGGAACAACACCTGTATCCATTTTTACAGGCGATGTCAACAACGACGGAAAAGCAGATGTTGTAACCGCCAACCAGGGTTCCAACAACCTTTCCGTTTTTATTGGAAACGGCGCCGGCGGATTTTCTGCACCGACAAGCGTTGCCTGCAATACAGCCCCCACATTCGTAACGCTGGCCGACATCGATAACGACGGAAACCTGGATGCTATTGTGATCAATTCCTCTTCCAACGCATTTTGCGTGCTTAACGGAACTGGTTCGGGAAGCTTCGGCGCGCCTGTCAGCTATGCGGCAGGAACCAACCCGGTTGCACTTGTCGTGCGCAATTTCAACGCAGATATGTTCAAAGACATTGCGATCGTCAACAAAGGCTCCAACAACGTCAGTACATTTCTGAACTCAGGCTCGGGTACTTTTCCGACAATCGTAAATACAGCACTCCCCTATTCGCCTGTATCCATCGACGCTGCGGACCTGAACAACAACGGGACCATCGACCTTGTAGTCACTTCCGGCAGTGTCCAGCTCTCCCGTTTAATGAACACAGCAGGTGCATTCACGCACACGGCCATTAGCGGGAATACGTCCTCGCTTGCAACGGGCGTTGTGCTCAACGATTTCAACAATGACGGAAACCAGGATATCCTTATCATTTCTGCAGAGTCTGCGGGGCTGACCGGAAATGCAGGGCTCTTCACCGGATCGGGAACCGGAACATTTACATTCTCCAAAAAATTCTCGTTGGCTGTTGGCCCGTTGGCCATTATTTCTGCCGATTTCAACCTGGACGGCCGCAAAGATGCCGCTGTGGTGAATGAAACGAGTAAAGTTGTAACTATTTTGCTGAACACAACTGCCCAGATCACGGCATTGAGCGCCACCACTTTCTGCAACGGCGGAAGCGTCGTGCTGCAATCGTTCCCAACCACCAACTACAGCTGGTCGAATGGTTCGACATCACAATCCATCACTGCTACCACTTCGGGATCCTACACCGTAACAACCAGTGAAGGCACCAGCGGATATTGTTCCTCGACTTCACCGGCAGTTGCAGTTAGTGTGACCGCAGGCCCGTCAGCTCCAACCATTACAGCGGGCGGACCAACCACTTTATGCGCAGGCGGAAACGTGGTACTAACGTCTTCAGTTGCTACAGGCAATACGTGGTCAAACGGTGCAACGACCCAATCGATCACTGTCTCCACCTCCGGAAACTATACTGTGACGCAAACCGTAGCGGGATGTACATCTGCAGCTTCCAATACGATCAGCGTTGCGATTGCGGCAGTTCCCGTTATTACGGCAAGCGGCCCCACCTCCTTCTGTTCAGGTGGAAGCGTCGTGCTCACCTCATCACAACCAACAGGGAACCTCTGGTCGAACGGCGCAACTACGCCATCGATCACCGTTACAACCGGCGGATCGTATACCGTTACGGCAACTGTTTCAGGCTGTCCGTCGTCGACTTCAGCGCCAACGGTTGTTACCATTACACCTTCACCTGTACCAACTATTTCGGCAGGCGGACCGACGACCTTCTGTTCAGGCGGAAACGTGGTACTCACTTCCTCGGCCGCCACCGGCAACACCTGGTCGAACGGAGCAACCACCGCTTCCATCATCGTCGCAGCCAGCGGAAGCTATACCGTTTCTGCCGCAGCAGGTTCCTGCCCGGCTTCGACATCGGCACCTATGGCCGTAACTGTTAACCCGATCCCGGCAGCACCGACAATTTCCGCAGGCGGACCAACAACTTTCTGCGTAGGTGGCAACGTCGTACTGACTTCTTCGGCAACAGCAGGAAATACCTGGTCTACCGGCGCCACGACGCAATCGATCACCGTTTCAGCGACAGGAAATTATACAGCTACCGTGACATCAGCGGGCTGCGTTTCACCGGCATCGGCACCGGTGAGCGTAACAGTGAACGCTATTCCCTCCGCTCCGACGATCACTGCGGCAGGCTCAACGACATTCTGCGCAGGCGGAAGCGTTGTTCTTACGTCTTCTTCCGCAACCGGAAATTTGTGGTCGAATGGTGCAACGACGCCTTCTATCACCGTTACAACTTCGGGATCCTATACTGTTACGGCTACTGTTTCAGGTTGTACATCACCAGCTTCAGCTGCAACAAACGTTACCGTTACACCAACTCCTGCTACCCCGACTATTTCAGCCGGAGGCCCTCTGAGCTTCTGTGCGGGTGGCAATGTCGTGCTCACCTCATCGGCTTCAACAGGAAATCTGTGGTCGAATGGCGCAACAACGCAATCCATCACTGTTACAGCAACAGGATCGTATTCCGTTACGTCAACCGTTTCGGGCTGCCCGTCCGCTGCTTCTGCACCAGTAAGTGTCACGGTAAATCCGCTTCCTGCAACGCCTGTAATCACAGCTGCAGGCTCAACTACTTTTTGTGCAGGAGGAAATGTCGTACTGACCTCATCAGCTTCAACCGGAAACCTCTGGTCGAACGGCGCAACAACGCAATCGATTACGGTTACAACTGCAGGAACGTATAATGTTACCGAAACATCAGCCGGCTGTACTTCCGCCGTATCCAATACAATTTCCATAACGGTGAATCCGGTTCCGGCGGTTCCGACGATCACGACAAGCGGTGCGACAATCTTCTGCGACGGCGATAATGTTGTGCTAACTTCTTCTTCCGTTACAGACAATGTTTGGTCGAACGGAGCAACAACGCAATCCATCACTATTACAGCTTCCGGCAACTATTCCGTTGAGGTCGTTACTTCCGGATGTGCCTCAGGAACTTCCGCAGCAACAGCTGTTACTGTGAATGCCGTTCCTGCAACTCCGACAATCACGCCCTCCGGCTCCACTACTTTCTGCGCAGGCGGGAACGTCGTACTAACCTCTTCATCAGCAACAGGAAACCTTTGGTCGAATGGCGCGACAACGCAATCGATCACCGTTACAACTTCCGGAAATTACAGCGTTACCGTAACAACTGCAGGGTGTTCATCGTCGGCATCCGCTCCTAAAACAGTTATCGTCAATCCTGTTCCGGCGGTTCCAACGATCACAGCGGGCGGTGCAACCACCTTCTGCGATGGTGATAATGTTGTGTTGACTTCATCTTCTGCTACCGATAATGTTTGGTCAACCGGCGAAACAACGCAATCGATCACTGTTACAACTTCGGGTTCTTATTCTGTTGAAGTGACTTCACTAGGATGTACTTCCGGGATTTCTGCTGCGACGGATGTTATTGTGAATCTAATTCCAGCAACTCCAACAATTACAGCGAGCAGTGCAACGACGTTTTGTGACGGAGATAATGTTGTGCTCACTTCCTCTTCCGCAACAGACAATGTTTGGTCGAACGGTGCAACATCGCAATCGATCACCGTTACAACTTCCGGATCTTACGACGTTGTTGTAACAAGCAACGGCTGTTCTTCAACTGTTTCGAATGCGATCCCGGTAACGGTTCATCCGATTCCGGCGATTCCGACCATCACAGCGAGCGGTGCAACGACCTTCTGCGATGGCGGTTCAATTACCTTAACTTCATCATCGGCAACCGATAATATCTGGTCGAACGGAGCAACAACACAATCGATCACCGTTACAACTTCCGGTTCGTATTCCGTTGAAGTCATTGCTTTAGGATGTGCTTCCGGGATTTCTGCTGCGACGGATGTTATTGTGCATCCAATCCCAGCTACGCCAACGATCACGGCGAGCGGCGCAACGACGTTTTGCGACGGAGAAAATGTTGTGCTCACTTCCTCTTCCGCTACCGACAATGTCTGGTCGAATGGTGCAACAACGCAATCGATCACCGTTACAACTTCCGGATCTTACGACGTTGTCGTAACGAGCAACGGATGTTCTTCAACTGTTTCGAATACGATACCGGTAACGGTGAATCCCGTTCCGGCGGTTCCAACGATCACAGCGAGCGGCGCAACGACCTTCTGTGATGGCGGTTCAATTACCTTAACTTCATCATCGGCAACCGATAATATATGGTCGACCGGAGCAACAACGCAATCGATCACCGTTACAACTTCCGGTTCGTATTCCGTTGAAGTCATTGCTTTAGGATGTGCTTCCGGGATTTCTGCTGCGACGGATGTTATTGTGCATCCAATTCCAGCTACTCCAACGATCACAGCAAGCGGCGCAACGACGTTTTGCGACGGAGACAATGTTGTGCTCACTTCCTCTTCCGCTACCGACAATGTCTGGTCGAATGGAGCGACAACGCAATCGATCACCGTTACAACTTCCGGATCTTACGACGTTGTCGTAACAAGCAACGGCTGTTCTTCGGCTGTTTCGAATGCGATACCGGTAACGGTGGATCCCGTTCCGGCGGTTCCAACGATCACAGCGAGCGGTGCAACGACCTTCTGTGATGGCGGTTCAATTACTTTAACTTCATCATCGGCAACCGATAATATCTGGTCGAACGGTGAAACCACGCAATCGATCACCGTTACAACTTCCGGTTCGTATTCGGTCGAAGTGATTGCTCTTGGATGCGCTTCCGGCGTTTCTGCTGCGACGGATGTTATTGTGAATCCAATTCCAGCTACTCCAACGATCACAGCAAGCGGCGCAACGACGTTTTGCGACGGAGACAATGTTGTGCTCACTTCCTCTTCCGCTACCGACAATGTCTGGTCGAATGGCGCGACATCGCAATCGATCACCGTTACAACTTCCGGATCGTATGATGTTGTTGTAACAAGCAACGGCTGTTCTTCGGCTGTTTCGAATGCGATCCCGGTAACGGTGAATCCCGTTCCGGCGGTTCCAACGATCACAGCGAGCGGCGCAACGACCTTCTGTGATGGCGGTTCAATTACTTTAATTTCATCATCGGCAACCGATAATATATGGTCGACTGGTGAAACCACGCAATCGATCATTGTAACAAGTTCGGGATCTTATTCGGTGGAAGTCATTGCTTTAGGATGTGCTTCCGGGATTTCTGCTGCGACGGATGTTATTGTGCATCCAATTCCAGCTACTCCAACGATCACAGCAAGCGGCGCAACGACGTTTTGCGACGGAGACAATGTTGTGCTCACTTCCTCTTCCGCTACCGACAATGTTTGGTCGAACGGTGCAACAACGCAATCGATCACCGTTACAACTTCCGGATCTTACGACGTTGTCGTAACAAGCAACGGCTGTTCTTCGGCTGTTTCCAATACGATACCGGTAACAGTTCATCCGGTTCCGAGTGTTCCGACGATCACTGCGAGCGGCGCAACGACCTTCTGCGATGGCGGTTCAATTACTTTAACTTCATCATCGGCGACAGATAATATCTGGTCGACAGGTGAAACCACGCAATCGATCATTGTAACAAGTTCGGGATCTTATTCGGTGGAAGCCATTGCTTTAGGATGTGCTTCCGGGATTTCTGCTGCGACGGATGTTACGGTAAATCCAATCCCAGCAACTCCGGCGATTACAGCCAGCGGCGCAACAACGTTCTGTGACGGTGGATCGGTGACGTTAACCTCATCTTCCGCTACCGACAATGTCTGGTCGAATGGAGCGACAACGCAATCGATCACCGTTACAACTTCCGGATCGTATGATGTTGTTGTAACAAGCAACGGCTGTTCTTCGGCTGTTTCGAATGCGATCCCGGTAACGGTGAATCCCGTTCCGGCGGTTCCAACAATTACAGCGAGCGGCACAACCACTTTCTGTGATGGTGGTTCAATTACTTTAACTTCATCATCGGCAACCGATAATATCTGGTCGAACGGAGCAACAACACAATCGATCACCGTTACAACTTCCGGTTCGTATTCCGTTGAAGTCATTGCTTTAGGATGCCCTTCCGGCGTTTCGGCCGCGACGAATGTTCTTGTAAAACCTACACCGGTTACTCCAACGATCACGGCAAGCGGCGCAACGACCTTCTGTGATGGTGGCGATGTCGTACTTTCCTCCTCTGCTTCAACAGGAAATCTTTGGTCGAACGGGGCTACAACGCAATCCATCGTTGTGACCACTTCAGGTGCTTATTCGGTGACCGTTATTTCCAATGGCTGTTCTTCCGACGCTTCTAACACGATACCGGTAACGGTTCATCCTGTTTCGGCGGTTCCAACAATTACAGCGAGCGGCACAACCACTTTCTGCGATGGCGGATCAGTTACATTAACATCTTCTTCTGCAACCGATAACGTGTGGTCGAATGGAGCAACGACACCATCCATTACCGTTACAGCTTCGGGAAGCTATTCCGTTGAAATTATCGCTTTCGGATGTACGTCTGGAATTTCTGCCACGACGAATGTTATTGTGCATCCAATTCCTGCTACCCCGACGATCACAGCAAGCGGTATCACAACTTTCTGCGCAGGTGGAGACGTTGTACTGAGCTCATCGTCTTCAACGGGGAATAACTGGTCAAACGGCGCAACGACACAATCAATCATCGTTACGGCTTCCGGCGCTTACACGTCAACCGTTACTTCGAACGGCTGCTCGTCTGCTGTTTCCAACACGATTCCAGTAACGGTTCATCCGATTCCGGCGATTCCGACCATCACAGCGAGCGGATCAACAACGATCTGCGATGGAGATAACGTACTATTGACTTCCTCTTCCGCGACAGACAATATCTGGTCGACGGGAGAAACATCCCAAAGCATTAGTGTCACAACTGCAGGCTCTTATTCTGTTGAAGTAAATGCCTTTGGATGTGCTTCCGGCGTTTCTGCTGCGACGAATGTTACGGTAAATCCAATCCCAGCAACTCCAACGATCACAGCAAGCGGCGTGACAACATTCTGCGACGGAGATAAT